>ENA-UOOM01000006-UOOM01000006.1-fermentation-metagenome-genome-assembly--contig:-NODE-6-length-410068-cov-200.688334_pt1 | contig 410068 bp, 372 predicted proteins | sample MGYA00245781_ERZ724031 | MGnify/ENA primary metagenome ERZ724031 (study PRJEB28704, sample SAMN03018317) | fermentation metagenome | biome: anthropogenic terrestrial biome; feature: soil...
AAAATAAATCTAATACAAAAATAAATCTAATACAAAAATAAATCTAATACAAAAATAAATCTAATACAAAAAAAATATGTACGAAAATCAAGACTCTGTAGGTAATCCTCTTAAATAAAAAATTCATTTATTTGAGCGGAACTACCTGATACATTTCCACTTATTCATTTCAAAACCTGTTGAAGCTAAACTTGATATTTTAACCTGATATTTTTAATATTTCGAGCTCTATTGGAACTGATTTAGATAAGTTTTTCTACAAAACTTATCATCACTAATATTAGATGGCTGTACCTATGGTTTCATCCTTATACCCTTGATTTTATCCTTGTTTGTTATCCATGGTTTGCTGGCATTCAAAGCACTTATGAAAGTCATGCTCAAGGTTTTATCCTTGTTATCCATGGTTTTGAATTCTTGAATGAGCTAAAGGTAATGTTTATATCTAGAATTATAATCGGTTTGCAGACAAAGATGTTGAGCAAAATTCTAAAATTCAGAATCTTTATTTGATTTGTTCCAGTTTTTTAGATAGATAAACATTGAGATAGATGATAAAAATATGATAAAAATGACTCAAAACATAGACATTCCAGGAGAAAACAATCTCCCCTCCCTGCTGGTGATGAAAAGTGTAACTGTTATCAAGGGCGGGAGAAAAATCCTTGATTCAGTATCCTTATCCATTGGACAGGGAGAACATGTTGCAATTATCGGGCCTAACGGTTCTGGGAAATCCTCCCTTATAAAGACCTTTACAAAGGAATATCACCCTCTTGCAGCAGCCGATGGGCTTATTTTGAATATCATGGGTAAAGAAACCTGGCACGTCTTTGAACTAAGAAAAATGCTCGGAATTGTATCTGGAGACCTCCAACAGACCTACTGCCGCCAAGTCAGTGTGCTGGATGTCGTACTCTCAGGGTTTTTCAGCAGCATAGGAATTTACTACAACCATAAAGTTACCCCTGAAATGGAGGCAAGAGCAAGAGAAGTACTTAAATTTCTTGAGATTTCCCACCTTGCAGACAGACTGATGTCTGAACTATCCTCAGGAGAAGCCAGAAGGGTACTAATAGGAAGAGCCCTTGTGCATGACCCACAAGCCCTTATTTTAGACGAGCCTGCAAACAGCCTTGACCTTAAAGCCCTCCAAGGTTTCCGCGAAAGTATTCGGAAAATTGCAGGCTCGGGAAAAAGTGTTATTCTGGTTACTCACAATCTCGAAGATATTATTCCTGAAATCGACCGTGTAATCCTGATAAAAGACGGAAAAATCTTCATGGATGGGAAAAAACAGGAAATTCTAACCAGCTCAAATCTCTCGGAACTTTTTTCACTTCCGATTGAGGTTATAGAGAAAAAAGGTTACTATCAAGCCTTGATCTGAGAATCTGCACTTAAACTTATACTTAAATCTGCACTTTAAACGATATGAGATCTACACTTAGTGAAGAGAACGTATTCATGACTTAATATATTTTTATATAAAAATACCAAATACTATAATTCAGAACACTGAGAATGCTGCAAAATATCTCAAATACTACATGATACCCAGATTACTCAGTTTCCAGGGAGAAAAATAGGAGGAGTTGCAAATGCCAGTGATCAGTATAATAGGGTGCAGGATGTTCGAAGACGAGATAATGCATCTGCTCGAAAGTGATCCTGAGATTGAAAAAATAGTCGTTGTGGAAAACAACGATTGTGACGGCATTAGAAAGAAAATGCTGGATGCTGAAATCCAGCATAAAGTACTTCCCATCGAAGAGCTGCCGGAAAAGCAGGAAGAAAAAAGCCTCACCCTAAACATATACATGCTTGAACTTGCTCTGCACGCAATTCCTGAAAACCTTAAAAAAACAGTTTATTCAAAAGTGAGAGCAATGGTTCCGCATTCGGATGGAATTCTGCTCTTTTACGGGCTTTGCGGAAATGTACTAGGGAAAGTCGAAGAAGACTTCAGGATCCCTGGCTGCAAGGTCTGCATTCTGAAAGAAGAAAACGGGGAAATCGTTGATGACTGTATAGGTGCCGTGCTCGGAGGTAGGGGCCGCTATCTCGAAGTCCTGAAAAGCTGCAAGGGAGTAGGCACCTTTTTCCTGACTCCTATGTGGGCTGCAAACTGGAGAGAAATGATCAGGACCGCAGGTTTGAGCCAGGATCCGGATGATATTTCCATGTCGAAACTTGTCTTTGATTGTGCAGGATACAAAAGAGTGGCAAGAATAAACACAGGTCTCACATATGAGAAGAGGTTTGAAGCCTGTGTAAGGGAATTTTTCACACTCTTTGATTTTGAGATTACTGACCTTGAAGGAACTATGAAACTTGTGGAAAGCTTTTATGCGACAACAAAAACATCAGTGCTTGATGACAGTGTCTGAAGAGTACAGTTTCCTGCGCCCAACCAGCAGCCGTTTACTTTTTAGAAGATTTTAACAAGATAGCTATATTTACACATTTTTCATTCTTTATTTCTTTCATTCTATCTATCCCATTCTTTTTTCCTGTATTTTAAAAAATGACATTTAACAAACTGTAGTTCCAATATCAATTATTTCCACAACAAATTCTGCATCCTTCCAGGTTTATTTTTGATTGAAAAGCTTATATTTGCAGGCGAATTAAAAACTATGAATATAGAACCGAATAGTAAAAAGCCCTGGGGGATTAAGGCTTGGGAGAACACTTTATCATAATTGCTGGAGAAGAAGCAGGCCCTAAATCAAACAAAATGGGCGGAATCTGGAATGTTATCCATGAAGAAGCACGTACCCTTGCAGCTCTTCTTGATTCTGGCAAACTGGATACGAAAGATGGAAAAGAGATTCTTGTTGCGGGTCCTTATTACGGGCACCGGGGTGCCGATTGGAACCGGGGACTAAACCGAATCACAGATATGGGGGAGTTTAGCCCGCTAAGTATTGAAGGGGAACTTCAAAAAAGCCTGGACGTCCTTGAAAAGTCAGGCATTAAAGTATATACAGGAGAAAAACTGGTAGGGAAAACGAAAATAGGCTATTTACAATTTCAAACCTCGGACTTTGGGAAAATACGCTCAACCTATATGGGAAAGGATATGACCCTTGAAAGCAGGATCAAAGCTGAAGCCTACGAACATCTCGGGCTTGATTCCCTGAGATATGAGAGTATGCAAAATGGCCCAGAATATACCCACTACCTTTCTCTTTCCTATGCAATTTCCGAGCTTATTCGACTTCTTGTAAGTATGACCCCAGAGGATTCCGAAACACAGGAAGCAGCTTCAACTCAGGGTTTTATTCCCTGTCCAGGGGTCTCCCTGCACTGTCACGAATTTGGGGTATTCTATGCGCCAGCTAGGCTAAAAAAACTCGGAATTCCAGTAAATACCGTTGCAACTCTGCATGCGACTCTGCCCGGAAGGACTGCAGGGTATGATTCCATTCAAAAAAGAAGGAATAATGACAGCACATGGCCTCCAGGTGTACCTGAAAACCTGGCTGCCCTTGAGGCTCTAATGTCATACGCAGACACAATTACCGCAGTCGGAGAGTCAACCCGACAGGAAGCCAGGCTTTTTTACGGAATTAATGGGATTGTGATCCGGAACGGAATAACCATAGAAACCGATAAAATTGACTGGAACCTGAAAGAAAACTCCCTTGAACAAATAAGAAAATTCCTTTCCGAAAACCTGTATAAATATCACGGGGGAGAAAGGATAGAACCCGAAAAGATAATCCCAATTTTCACAATCTCCCGCCTAGAAGTAGAAAATAAAGGGTATCCCGACCTTCTCGATTCCCTTGTAGCTCTTGAACATATAATAAAAAACAGCATTCTCGAAGGGCATTTGCAGGAAGGAATTAGAGTAATCTGTTTCCTTGTTACGGCAGAAGGACCCAAAACAAACCTTCCATTAGGATTTCCTGTGAACCTGCCAAAAGAAGTGCTCGTAGGAAATGAGTTGAGGATTCAGCAGATGATTGAGGAAAGAGGGCTGGATTTTTCGAAAATGGTAAGAGGAAAACGCTCGGTTGCGGCACTTCTTTATCCCCAGATCCTCTCAAGCACCGATGGAGGACTTGGTATGGAAGTTGAGGAATTTATGGCAGGCTGCTGTGCAGGTATTTTTCCCTCGCGCTACGACCCCTTCCTACTCACAGGGCTTGAAGCCGGAAAAGAAGGAACCCCAAGTGTGGTAAGCCGAGTCTGCGGTTTCAGTGATGCCATAAAAACGATTGAATCCCTTAAGGAAGTGCTTGGAGGAGTAATAGTAGTGGATAACGTTGATCTTTCCTATTACGAAACCGTCCTTGATTATGCCCTTGCAGCCAGCTATTTTACGCGGAATTTCATAGAAGACAGAGTAAAGTACAAACTCCTCTGCAGGGAAGCTTTCCTTCTTGCAAAAGATATGGACTGGAGAGCTCCTACTGAACAGTATTATGAACTGATAAGCGGGACACGTTTCTGCAGGCAAGAGGAAAATGCTGCCACCAAGGAGTGAAAGGGCATTAAAAGTCCTGGAAGATTGTAACAAATAAATCCCAAAAGCTGTAAGAAAATATCTAATCCGCCATCCAGAGGAAAAAGGTAAGGATGGAAAGTTAACAAGAAAAGAAGGAAAGTTAACAAGAAAAGAAGGAAAGTTAACAAGAAAAGGAAAAAATAAGGGAACAAAGATACACTGAGGTTTTCCTGAGATGTCAGAAATTAGAAAGCATTATTTTCTTTCCGAGTACTGCATAATTGCCGAAGAGAGGGCTAAAAGGCCTTCGGACTTTGCAAGTGTGGGAGATAAAGATTCCGGGAAAGGCAGCTCTGAGAACTGTATATTCTGTGGAGGAGCTGAGGAAAGCACCCCCCTTGCCACTGCAGTGTATAAAAATGGAAAGATTTATTCTGATACCTCTGAAAGAAGAGTACGCAACTGGGATTTCCGCTGCTTTCCGAATCTTTATCCTGCTCTCTCGCCGGTCCCGGATTCCCCAGAGCATCAGGAAAACGGCTTGCAGGCTGAATCGGGATATGGTTTTCATGAAGTTATCGTAGAATCACCTTTGCATGGAAAAAGACTTGAGGACTTTTCCGACTCTGAAATCTCAGGACTTATGCAGGTTTATAAAGACCGAACATGCAGCTATATAACCCATGAAAAAATACGTTATGTCTCCCTGTTCAAAAACTCCGGAAAAGAAGCCGGAGCTTCCATTAATCACATTCACAGCCAACTCCTTGCCCTGCCATTTTGTCCCCCTCCTCTTGTAAGAGAACTACAGGTTATCAGGGAAAAAGAAAGATGTCCCTACTGTGCCATTTTTGATAAAGAAAAAACATCCTCCCGTTTGGTATTTGAGAACAACAAATGGATAGCCTTTACTCCTTATTCTTCAATTGGACCATTTGAAGTGTGGATTCTTCCCAAAAAGCATGTCAGTTATCTTGGAAATTGTGATGACAGAATTCTTTTTGCTCTCGGGGAAATTCTCAGGGATATACTCAAAAGTTATGGAAAAACTCTTGGGAATCCGCCCTTCAACTATATGTTCTACCAGCTTTCCGAGGCTCCCGAATATCATCTTAACCTCCGGTTGCTTCCTAGACTTTCCATTAATGCGGGTTTTGAACTGAGTACAGGAACTTATATAAATATATTTTCTCCGGAAAAGGCAGCCTCTTATTTAAGGGGAGACCTTAAAGACTGAGATAATACCTATGAAAATAAACTAAAAGAAGCCATAAAAACTTCTCATCATTGCCAATCAAAAACATGGCAAAATTCACAGATATGTTTATTTACCATTAAAAAGGAAACTAAATTAAGGAAGCATAGAAATATATTCTTTATGCAAAAACCACCTTCATGTTACTTAAATCAAGGTCACACTCCTTCTCTTTAAATAGCAATTGAAGGCCCAAGGGGCAAAGTGATACAGCAAGTTAGTGGCGACCTGAATTCAATAAACTAAAATTAAATAACATTTGAGAAACTTAAAATTAAATAACATTTGAGAAGCTTGAAATTAATATAGCGATTGATATAGCTGATTAATACAACTAATTTAGCAAACTGGAGAATGTCAGTATTAAAATGACAAGGGGGAGTCTACATTCTTCGTTACTCCTTAACTCCCATTTCGACAAAAAGGGACAAGTGAGCCTATGAAAAAAATCCGAATAGGAATGTTTACCTGGGAAAGCTTGCATTCAATACGTGTTGGAGGAATTTCACCCCATGTATCTGAACTCTCTGAAGCTCTTGCGGTAGAGGGACACGAAGTTCACCTGTTTACAAGAAACAGTATAAATGAAGATAAGTTAATCAACGGGGTCTACTATCACAAGATTGCCTGTGATCAGAGCGGGGGAATTGTAGAACAGATGAACCGGATGTGTGACGGTATGTACTCCCGGTTCCTTGAAGTTAAAGAAAATATAGGAGAATTTGATATTCTTCATGGGCACGACTGGCATCCTGTAAATGTGCTTTGCAGGATAAAGGCCCAGTTTGGACTGCCTTTTGTGCTGACCTTCCACAGTACAGAATGGGGACGCAACGGAAACCGTCACGGGAGCTGGTGGGAGGCAAAAGAGATCTCACACAGGGAATGGCTCGGAGGCTATGAAGCTTCTGATGTTATCACGACCTCAACTGTATTGAAAGAAGAAGTCAAGCATATCTACAAGATCCCAGATTACAAGCTCTGGGAAATTCCTAACGGTATAAACATAGGAAAAATGAAAAGACAGATAGACCCTGGAGATGTGAAAAGGCACTACGGCATTCATCCATGTCTTCCAGTAGTGCTTTTCACAGGAAGGATGTCCTATCAGAAAGGACCAGACCTGCTGGTAGAAGCCGCGGCTAAAGTTCTGAAAAAACGGAACGCTCAGTTTGTGCTTATAGGCGAAGGGGACATGCGTTCCCAGTGTGAAAATCAGGCCCAGAGGCTTGGTATAGGAAATTCATGCAACTTCCTTGGGTATGCCCCTGATAACACTGTGATAGACTGGTTCAATGCCTGCGACCTTGTATGCGTACCCAGTCGGAATGAACCCTTTGGAATTGTAGTACTTGAAGCCTGGGATGCAAAAAAACCTGTAGTTGCAAGCGATGCGGTTGCCCTTGTGGAGAATTTCAGGACAGGCGTTATTGCTCATAAAGAACCCTCTTCTATAGCCTGGGGGCTTAATTATGTTCTTGAAGGGCTTGGTCACAACAGGATGGGAGAAAAAGGTTACGACCTTCTCAAAAAACGGTATAACTGGAAAACGATAGCTGAAAAAACCCTCGAAGTATACGAAAAAGCGATTGAAAAGCATGAATCTAAGGCAGAAAAAAGGTAGGTGAAGACGAAAATCTGGATAAGAGGTATACCATATTATTTTTGAGCTAATATTCGGCTTTACGGTCAAATATTGACAATTTAAACTAAAAATAATTATAAGATAATAAACTGAAAATAATTATAAGATAATAAACTGAAAATAATTATAAGATAATAAACTGAAAATAATTATAAGATAAAAACTTAAGTTATTTCAAAGCTTATTTTATATAAAATTAAAAGGACTTCCACATTCCTAAAAAATAGGAAAGGGAACCCTTTACTTAAAGAAGGATCGTTTAAACAGTATCCTCTTCGTCTTCTTCATCAAACTCTCTGTAGCTGTCGCTTCCTACCATGGCAGCTGAGATGGAATCAATTCCGTCAAGCCATTCTGCCACAATACCATAGGGAAGGTCTGCCATAATCTCTTCAGGCAGGCTTTTTCCTTTGAGTACAAGCGCACCACACTGTGCAGTATAATCAAGAGCAAGCTCAAGGTTATCCGAGGCTTCTGCCTCAACCGCTAATTTTGCAAGTTCCGCAGTATCGACTCCCTCATCATAGTCGCCCATAACATAGCATTCAAAAGCAACAAGGGCCCCCATGAGAGAGGTCTGGATTGAGTCGATCATGAGATCAATATCTTCGGAAATTGGCTCAACCTCGGAGAGTACAATATCTCGGATCTCAGCCAAGATCTCTAGAGCTATTTCTCTGGAGAGCACGCCTTTATCAAAACGTGCAGTCACTTTCAGGCAAGCAAGGATTACATCATCAACCATATTTACAAATATGGCACTTTCCTTTTCGGCTTCTTCTTCGGATTCCTTAATCTGGAAACCGCTCTCTCTTGCCCTTCCTAGCCAGTTTTCCCAGCGCTTTTGGGTATAAAACTCATAGGGGAGGACCTGGTTTATTTCCTGTTCAGGCACTTATAACACCGCTTCAGACCTTTTTGATAATTGTATCAATCTTACTATTACTAAAATGTGACCGTTTACATTCACCAGGACAACTTCACTTTTTTCAAGGAATAATTGGCCTCGCACCTTGAATCAAGGCTTTCAAGAACCTCTACAATTTTGCATTTATCCCCTTTTGAAAGCCCTTCTGGGTGGCAGACCTCATACACCTCGCAATCTCTTTTACCACACTTTAAAGGCTCACACAGAATTTTTGCCCCGACAATTGCTTTTCTTGACTCTATAGTAGTCAAGATAGGAGCCCTGCTCACGTTTACAGCAAGTACGCCACTATCATGCAGGAAACATTGGTGGATATCATTGTTTCTGACACTCTCGACCCTATACCTGCGTCCGGGTTCAAGATTAAGGCAGGTGTTCTTCAGCCGACATTTCTTGCATTCGGGCATCTCACCTTTAAATATGAATTCCAACCCTTCTCTTGCAAGCCGTGATCCGATAAGTGTTATTTTGGTATCGCTTTCTGTCATAATAACTCTTCCATTTAATTATTTTGGACCTGTGCCCCAAGCCTTTTTTGAAAAGGCTTGAGCGAAAACGGCGTGATCTACCGCAAACTTTTGAGAAAAGGTTTGATCACAAACTTTTCCAAAAAAGTTTGATCAAAAACCTCTAACAACGGCGTGATCAAACGGCGCAACGTTTGTGGTCAAGCGGCTCAAAGCTTGCGAGTCAACGCTCGTGTTTTCGAGACCGTACCCTGTTTATTAGGGGTACCTGGAGCTTATCCCGAGATAATTTGAAGTTCGATATCGGGTTTGATTTAGATAATACATTAATTGGGAATTAAGTGACTCTTGATTGGAATTAAATGATTATTTAGTTAGAAATTAAGTGACTTCGGATTAACCGGATTCTTTTTAACCGGGTATGGACTGCTGGACATCTGAATAAAATCCGGCCTTAAACTCTGGTGTCTTGAACCGTGCTGATTCCCGGCTTTAGCCTGAATAAGAATAACTTTTCAACTTATGACCTTTGTGATTCTTGCGACTTTCTCAGCAGCCGATGGGGTAAGGCCGCTCCCAAGAATTGTATAGCGCTCAGGGCGAATACTGTGTGCACGTAGCAGAGCCTCGACTATATATTTATCATCTATACCCAGCTCTTCGGCAGTTACAGGAGCTCCTATCTTTTTTAAGGCATCCCTGATTTCCTGCCAGTTACCTCCATGAAGGTACATCATCATAATTGTGCCAATTCCACATTGTTCTCCGTGGAGTGCGGGCTTTGGAGCTATTCTGTCAAGAGCATGGCTGAACATATGTTCTGAGCCAGAAGCAGGTCTGGAAGAACCTGCGATACTCATTGCAACCCCGTTTGATACAAGAGCCTTCACTACAAGCCTTGCTGAGGTCTCGTGATCGGGCTTGATCGAATCTGCATACTCTATAATAACCCTAGCAGCCATACGGGAGAGCGCCGCAGCATATTCTCCAAGATATTCATTCCTTAGCCTGTTTGCAAGTTCCCAGTCTAATACTGCTGTGTAATTGGAAACTATGTCTCCACAACCAGCAGCAAGGAAGCGGAATGGGGCTGCTGATATAATCTTCGTATCTGCAATGACGGAAATCGGAGCCTGAGCCTGTGCAGATGTACTTCTCCCGTTATCCATAATTGAGGCACGGGAAGATGCAATACCATCATGGGAAGCTGCAGTCGGCACACTGATAAAAGGAAGCTCAAGCCGGGTTGAAGCAAGTTTCGCAAGGTCAATAGACCTGCCGCTTCCAACTCCTAGGAGAAAGCTTGCTTCTACTTCTAGGGCTTTTTCCATAACCCTTTCAACCTCTTCAACTGTAGCGTTTCGGGTTAGAATCGTTTCTGCGTTACTGCCTGTACTCTCAAGGAGGGTACTGACTCTCTTGGCTGCAATATCCCTTGTAGTATTTCCGGTTACTATCAGCGCATTTCCTTTCAGTTTCAGGTCCCTGCAGACATATCCAACTTCCTCAAGTACACCGTGTCCGACAAGCACATCTCTTGGAAGCTGCATCCATTTAGCGCTGTTTTTATTGATGGTCAATTTCATACCTGCATCAGCATCGATCAAGATAGATGATAAATTGGTTCTTATAACCTGAGTTGGAACTTTAATAAACCCGAATATCATATAATGTAATAAAATTTTAACCATCGATAGACTGCCACATATCGGGTATATAATTTAATTAACTCGTAAAGTTAGTCCTTTATCAATTCCAGTAATTCAGTTCTAGTAATTCAGTTCCAGTAATTGAGAACTTATTTAGATCATTACTATATTTTAGATTATTACTATATGTATCATTATTAATTTTTATGGTTATATTAACACGGTCTCCATCTTCATCATTAATATCATAATATTATGTACGAATACTACGTTAGGATTATATAGATAAATTATAAAAATGAAGTAATATATTAAGATTAAGCTTTATTGAATATTGTTAACCTATATCTGGACAAAACCTTCCGGAAAGAATATCTGCTATTAAAGCGAACACCGCGCGCTGGAGAGGAAAATTACCTTCTTTATTAAAGAAGTAAGTTTGCCCTATACACAGTAAGTATTAATCGTATTAGGATATTGCCATTTTGAATGAGTGATAAGATGAGTTTTTCAATAGACAAAATCTCACAGTTTATTAATACCTACTATCTTGACCCTATAAGAGGAGATGAAGGGTATAATATTGTAAATACATTCACCTGGGCAGTGGTACTGGGCATTTGTATATTTGGGGTTTTCAGGCTGCTCGAAAAGCTTGAGGTAAAACTTACCCCACGCTTTATCGCGTCTGTCCTGCCTTTCGTACTTGCAGGGTCTTCATTGCGCGTACTTGAAGATTCTCCTGCAGGCATCTTTCAACCACCATTTAGCTATCTTCTCATAACTCCCAATATCTACTTTTTAGTTTTTGCGATAACTGTGGGCTGTCTCTGGATCTCCATCCGGTTACAGAAGGCAGGACTGGTAAAGGATTCCCATCTCACTTTTGCAGGTTTCGGAATCGTATGGTTCTTCATAAACCTCATTGTCCTCCTGTATTTTGAGAATATTGTAGCCTTGTACGTCCCCTTATTCGTACTCGCAGCAGGAACAGGACTGACTTTAACCTTCTATCTCATTGCCCGCCATTTCAAATCCACGATATTTACCGACCCACTGAATCTTTCGATCCTGATGGCTCATTTGATGGATGCTTCATCAACTTACATAGGGATAGACAAACTTGGATACTTTGAGAAGCATGTGGTGCCTTCCTACCTAATTGAGCTTACAGGCACCGCATTGGTTATGTATCCATTGAAACTTATTATCTTTATAGGGGTTATTTACGTGCTTGACACTCAGTTTGAGGATGACGAACGCTCCTTGAACTTGAAAGAACTAATCAAAATGGTCATTTTGATTCTTGGGCTTTCCCCAGCAACCCGCAATACGATCCGGATGATGCTGGGAATTTGAAACAAAATCTGTTTTGACAGGTTCGTGCGCATAGGATAAAAACTGAGATACCGGTGGGGATACGTATGGAAAGAAAAGAGGAAGATTACAACTTAGAGGATATAGGAGCACAGGCAGAAATTTCTGAAGAGAAAATACAGACAGGAATTCCAGAAGGAGAGATGAAAAACAGGGAACATGCTGCAGAGGAAAAAGATTTTCTTCTAGGGAGCAATGTTGCAGAGCCCTTGCGCAATCATAGGAAAGACCCAAAAAAAGAATTCACCAGATACGTACGCTTTATCTGGCCCTATGCGGTTATCATGGCTTTTGTATTTTTCGGAGCCCTCGTTATAGGCTACATTTCAGCTGCAAGTTTCCCTTCTATGGCTGATGCCCTTAGAGAAAGTTTTAGCTCCCGCTTCGAGTCTATCATGAAAATGAGTCCTCTTTTCATAATGCTTACGATCTTTCTTAACAATGCTTTTGTAAGCTTGCTTTTTCTGATACTCGGACTAGCTCTAGGAGTCCTACCTTTGATGTTTATCGCCTTTAATGGATACCTTGTGGGAGTAATTGCTTACCTCGCAGCCCAGGAAAAAGGTCTGCTTTTTATTTTGCTTGCTCTTCTTCCCCATGGGATACTGGAGCTGCCTATGGTCTTTTTGGCTGCTGGTATAGGGCTTCGGCTCGGACACCAGGTGTTTTCTGCCCTTATAGGTAAACCTACCCAAATCAAAAGAGAGTTTAAAGAGGGGTTAGTATTTTATTTCCACTGGATTCTGCCTCTTCTTCTGGTTGCAGCCTTAATTGAGACTTTTATTACGCCTCTTATCCTGAGTTTCGTTTAAGAAAGCACCAGAATCAGAAAAAAACTCTGAACCCGGAAATTACCGGCCTGGAAACTACCAGAAAAGGTTTAGTACCAGAAAAGATTTAGAGTACTAGAAAAAGTTTAGTTATCTTTTCTGCCTATCTTCCTCTGGCCTTAATTTTTCTAGCCTATCTTTTTCCAACTTGCCTCTCATTATATAAATGGGTACTTATATTAGAAAGGGTTTTAATAGGTAAAGCCGTTAATGGGGAAAACCTATCAGGACTTCTATTTCATAATATCTGGCAAATAGTCACCAGGCCTTCCTTTGAGGGATCATCACTCAAGTAGCAGGTTTGAAAAAACCATACATTATTACCATTTCATTAAAGGGAATTATTTCCAAAGCCAAGGAACATCAGATATGATTGACAGAAAAGAAATTAAGGAAATTGTTGAAGGCTACTATACCCATGCTGATAAGATAAAAATCGGAACTATAGGCTCTCATTCAGGACTCGACATCTGCGACGGAGCAATTGAGGAGGAATTCAGGACTCTTGCTGTCTGCCAGGCTGGAAGGGAAAAGACATACAGCGAATACTTCAGGGCTCAGAGAGACTCTTACGGAAAAGTAAAGAGGGGAATTGTCGACGAGACAATTGTTTTTAGAAAGTATAACGAAATTCTCCGTCCCGAAAACCAGCAAAAACTGATTGATGAAAATGTACTTTTTATTCCTAATCGTTCCTTTACTTCCTACTGCAGTATAGACGAGATCGAAGAGAACTTCAGAGTACCTCTTGTAGGAAGCAGGAATCTTCTCAGGAGCGAGGAACGCAGTGAACAACAGAGCTACTACTGGATTCTGGAAAAAGCAGGACTTCCTTTCCCGGAAAAAATTGAGTCACCAAAAGATATCAACGAACTTGTCATGGTCAAGCTCCCACATGCAGTAAAGAAACTCGAAAGGGGATTTTTCACTGCTTCAAGTTACAGAGAATATCAGGAGAAATCCGAGTCTCTAATAAAACAGGGTGTTATAACACGAGAAGCCCTTGAAGAAGCAAGAATAGAGCGTTATGTCATAGGTCCAGTATTCAACCTTGATATGTTTTATTCCCCAATCGAGCCAAAAATGAGCAAGCTAGAACTTCTCGGGATTGACTGGCGCTTTGAGACCAGTCTTGATGGGCATGTAAGGCTTCCTGCTCCGCAGCAAATGACTCTGGCCGAACACCAGCTGACTCCTGAATACACAGTCTGTGGACACAATTCCGCAACCCTGCGCGAGTCCCTTCTTGAGAAAGTGTTTGAAATGGGAGAAAAATATGTAAAAGCTACTCAAGAACATTATGCCCCTGGAATTATAGGGCCTTTCTGCCTGCAGACTTGCGTTGATAAGGACCTTAACTTTTATATCTATGATGTTGCCCCAAGAGTAGGCGGCGGAACCAACGTGCACATGTCAGTAGGTCATTCTTACGGGAACTCGCTCTGGAGAAGACCGATGAGCACCGGAAGAAGGGTTGCCTTTGAGATCAGGCGCGCTCTTGAACTAGAGAAACTTGACGCTATCGTCACATAAATTTATTAAGGCTTTCCGGCATTAATAGATATGAATTTATGCAGAATACCGTAAACTTTAAAAGTGACACCTGAATCTGCAGCTTTAGGTTTCTATAAAAATTATAATGAATGAACTTATCCGGATTTCCACAACTGGAAATCCGGAATATAGATAGCCTGGAAATAATTCGGCTTAAGAAATTCACTTTAATCAGAATTACATTGTTACTACGTTATTAATTGTAGATCAGATGGATTCATAGTTTGAATCTGTGGATCCACTAGAAAGATTAGTTCAAAATTTTTATAACACAGATTTTGGATAAAGACCTGCCCTTATATCGGATCAGCTTTACCTTACTGGAGGAAATTACAACTTGAGTCAACCTAGTGTTAATATCGGCATGGTAGGACATGTCGACCATGGAAAAACTACACTTGTTAGAGCCTTATCAGGTTCCTGGACAGATACACATAGTGAGGAAGTAAAAAGAGGAATTTCTATCAGACTGGGGTATGCAGATTCCCAATTCATGATGTGTCCCAAATGCCCTTCTCCTCAATGTTACACTGTGGAAAAGACTTGCCCTAACTGTGGAGAAAAGACAGAAGAACACAGAATTGTATCCTTTGTAGATGCCCCTGGCCACGAAACCTTGATGGCAACTATGCTCTCTGGTGCCGCGATTATGGACGGAGCAGTGCTGGTAATTGCAGCAAACGAAAACTGCCCACAGCCCCAGACGAAAGAACATCTAATGGCACTGGATATAATAGGCATAAAAAATATAGTAATAGTGCAAAATAAGATCGACCTTGTGTCCAGAGAACGCATTATTGAGAATTATCAGCAGATAAAGGAATTTGTTAAAGGCACGGTTGCAGAAAATGCACCTATAATCCCGGTCTCAGCCCAGCAGAACATTAATATTGATATTCTTATCGATGCTCTGGAAACAGAGATCCCTACTCCTTTACACAAGCTGGATAAACCTGCCAGTATGTTAATTGCACGCTCATTTGACATCAATAAGCCAGGAGCTTCAATTGACGAAATCCGTGGAGGAGTTATAGGAGGCACTCTTACCGAAGGAGTCCTTCGCCCTGGAGATGAACTAGAGATAAGGCCCGGGATCAAGATTACAACCGAAGGCACTACAAAATGGGTCCCAATTCTGACAACAGTTACATCCATCTTTGCAGGCACAACAAAAGTAGAAGAAGCAACTCCTGGTGGTCTTCTGGCTGTAGGAACTTATCTTGACCCTACCCTAACAAAAGGTGACTCTTTAACAGGACAGATTGCAGGCGCACCCGGTACTCTTCCTGAGACCAGGCACCAGTTTGTCATGGAATTACACCTGCTTGAGAGGGTAGTGGGAGTTACAAGGGAAGAAAAAATCAATGAAATTAAGACCAGTGAACCCCTTATGCTCAATATAGGAACCGCAACCACAGTAGGAGTTGTTACAAGTGCCCGAAAAAACGAAGCGGAAGTGGCCCTTAAACGTCCAATCAGCGTAGCCATAGGGTCAAGGGTTGCTATTAGCAGGAGAATTGACTCTCGCTGGCGGCTCATTGGAGTAGGGGTAATTAAGAGTTGAAGGTTATAATCGACACTAACGGGTTTATGATCCCAATCCAGTTCGGCGTGGATATTTTTGAAGAACTGAAAAGACTGGGATTTGACGAATTTTTTGTGCCTGAGGCTGTAGCATTAGAGATAGAAAAGCTCATAAAGCGGGAAAGAGGTTTGAACAAAACAGCTGCAAAGGTCGCCAGATCCATGATGGACAGATGCGAGCGTATACCTGATGCTATGGGGCCTGCGGATGATGTAATTCTCAGGCTGGCAAAAAAAATGGGAGCAGCTGTCCTGACAAACGACATAGGGCTGAAGCGCAGGCTTGCCGAAGAAGGGATCCAGACCATATCCCTGCGCCAGAAAAACAAACTGGACTTTGTCTGAAAAATCACATTATTTTACTGGGCAGCATTGAATTGATTGTGTTTACGGGTGATTAGCAGATGTATAAAATGATGAAACTCGTTGATACGGTCCGTGTCCCTCCTACCCTGTTAGGGGAAGAGGTGATGCCTACTGTTAAAAACGCGTTAAGAGAAAAACTTGAGGGACAGGTTGACAAAAAACTTGGTTCCCTTGTCGCAGTTTGCAAGATCGTCGAGATAGGGGAAGGGCACATCCTCATAGGAGACGGGGCAGTATACTATGATGTGACATTCGAAGCGATAATGTTTGTGCCAGAGCTTCAGGAAATTATTGAAGGTGAAGTTGTTGAAACCGTTGGTTTCGGAGTTTTCGTAGGGATTGGACCAATGGACGGATTGCTTCACGTCAGCCAGATTACGGATGATTTTATTTCATATGATGCGAAGAACGCAAGGCTCGTGACAAAGAGCGGAGGCAAGTCCATTTCCGAAGGCGACCATGTAAGAGCCAGGGTTGTCGCTGTAAGTATCAACGAGCGGGAACCTAAAGAAAGTAAAATAGGACTTACAATGCGCCAGACTGCCCTTGGAAAGTTGCAATGGCTCGAAGAAGCCCGCAAAAAGAAGCAGCAGTCTCGTGAAACTGTAACTGAAGGGACTGCTTGAATAGGAGAGAATTTGTATGGCAGAAAGAGCGTGTCGACACTGTATGAGGCTCTTAGAAGGGCAAACCTGCCTGATCTGTGGGACATCAGACCTTGCAGAAGAATGGAGTGGGCTTGTAATTATCCTGGATGCTGAACGCTCAGAAATAGCAAAAAAACTTGGAGTTGACATTCCGGATAGATTTGCTCTGAAGGTGCGCTGATTTGAGTGTTCATATCGAGCTCCCAAGAGAGCTCCGTCCACTTATGAAGAGACCCCTGGGTACGCTTTACAGGGGTAAGGGCAGGGATACTATAGAGAAATTTATAGGAGAAATTGCAAGCCCCACAAAACTTATATCCGTGGGGGATGTTACTACTTTTCACCTGCTCGAAGCCGGGATTATTCCGGATATCTGTATTGTGGACAACCGCACCAAAAGAAAGCCGGTTTCCAGTGATATGTTAGCCCGGAATATGGACAAGATTTATGACGAAGTGTCTGTAGACAATCCTGCAGGTATTATTACTGATGAGTTGGTTAGAATCCTTTGCGAAGCATTTGCTTCCGAAAAACCTCTCAGAATCTTTGTAAGGGGAGAAGAAGATCTGGCAACCCTTCCTGTAATTCTTCTGGCTCCTTTGGGTTCTGTAGTTCTGTACGGACAACCCGATGAAGGTGTGGTCTTTGTAAAGGTTACTGAGGAGAAAAAAGGAGAGATAAGAACTCTCTTTGAGAAACTCATCAGCAAAAATCAGAATCACGAATTGGATAAAATACGGAGAATTTTAGATGGACATAAAAATTCTTAAAGATAAGGAAAATCCACTTTTAAATCGAAGGGAACTGGATTTCATTGTGAAATATGAAGGTTCGACTCCTTCCAGAAATGACGTCAGGAATAAACTCGCTGCAATGCTGAATGCCCCTCTTGAACTGCTGGTAATCCAGAGAATCAAAACCGAATATGGTATGAAGGAGGGTAAGGGCTATGCCAAGATCTACGAAAATGCCGAGCGCATGAAGGAAGTAGAACTGGAATACGTCCTGAAGAGAAACGCCATCCCGGGAACGGAGACAGAGGGAGAAGAGGCTTAAGCGAGGTGCGTATATATGGCAGTTAAAGATTACTACAAAGTCCAGGGTGACTCCGTAACCAGAACCAAACAGTTCTGTCCTAGATGCGGACCAGGTACATTCCTCGCCGATCACAAAAACCGCCTCGCCTGCGGAAAGTGCGGCTATACTGAATTCAAGAAGTAATCCATTTTAAGAATCAATCTAACTCTTTTTTTTAATCCGAACCGCAGGAGATTGCCTGCGGTTTTTTTCACTCATTTCATCCTTCAATGACTTCTTCCTACTCAAGAACTTGACTTCAAATTTACAGCAAATTCAAGACATTGCCTCAGGTTCTCCCATATAGGCTCAAAATGTTAAAAATTCTTTATGATTTCAAAATCTAGTTCACTGTGTCTAATTTTCAGTAACAATATTAGTTAAGTATCATTTTTTATAAGGACTATTTATTTTAAGGAAAACGGTTTCCGATAGTTTTTATATTATAACTAATATATATTTCAGCACATAAACATATATTGCAGTCTTATTATAGTCCTTAAGGCGTTTATATGAATCCGTTAGGTGCAAAAGATGACTATAACATAGGTTATAATTATTTTTTTCAAGGGGAGTATAAAGAATCTATAAAATTTTTTAAAAAAGAGTCCTCCAAGTATAATAAAAATCAGATTCAAGCATTAAAGTTCAAAGGAATAGCGCATTATTTTCTCGAAGAATACGATGAAGCGTACAATTCTTTTTGTCAAGCTTTAGATATTTTAGATATTTGTCAGAAACATACTCAACATGCCGTAAGTACCGCATTTCTCTCTGAAAGATCTGAACACGTTGCTGAAATACTGTGTTTTGCAGGAATAACTCTAAGAAAATTTGAAGAAGAACTGCAGAAGAGATACTGTATTTTACCAAATCATGTAGAAGGTATATTAAAAAAATCTAAAGAAAAACTGGAGAAAATAAGAGATGAAAACGGAAGCCAAAAAAATAATAGCGTCATAAAAAAACTTGGCATTGTCTATTATTTACTTAAAGAATATAATAAAGCAATAGAAGTATTTAGTAATATAATTGATCCTCAGCCTGAAGATTCAGAGACTTTAGACACTTTAAAAAGTGTCGGTTTAATTCACTACGAGTGCAAGCAGTATGATAAAGCGTGTGAAATGTTCGATAGAGCGATTAAAGTAAAGGAAAATGATAAAAACGAAGATCCTCTGCCCTATATATATAAAGCAATATTACTAGCTAAATTGAGATGTTGTGACATATTGGTAAAAGAAGCATATAAAGCATGTGATAAAGCTACTAAATTAGCTCCAGAAGCCTATAACATAAGATTTAATGAAGGTATGACTTATTATTTTCTTGAAGAGTACCCCAAAGCAATAAAAGCTTTTAAGAAAGCCCTTGAAAACGAAGGAAAGTCTAAGAAAAAAAATATTGAAGAAAACTGTGAAAAAATTAATGAAGAAAAATGCAAAAAGAATAATATTTTTCACGCACTGAGTATGAGAGGGCTTTCACATTTAAAACTGGGTTCGCACAACCATTATAAAGAAGCATATAAATGTTTCTTACAAGCTTTGGAACAAAATCCTGATGATATTGAGATTCTAAATCTAAAAGGTATAGTGTTTTATAGACTTAATGAGCCAACAAAAGCTAAAGAAGCATTCGAGAGAGCTTTAAGTATAGATCCATCGGATTTATTCACACGTAATAATCTAGGATGGCTTCTTTTAAATTTTGGAAACCTAGATGAGGCATATTCACAAATAAAAGATTATCTAATTTCATATACTAAAATACAAAAAAATACTAAAGACAATGATTTTTATGAGATAGAGAAGACAGGTGAAAAAATTCGATTTGGTACGCGGGAGTTTGACAAATACGCCCGTAGAATGGGATGGGGATGGTGCCTTAAAGGTCAGATAGATATTGAAAAAAGCAAATATATAGAAGCTATGGAGTCATTTGACCAGGCTATTAAATGGGATAAAACATTTTCTTTATATCTTCTCTGGCATGCGTATGCTAGATACCTCAGAGCAAAATATAATTATGGAGAGAAATCTTTAAAATATCAAGAAGAACTCATTACTATTGTTAGAGACTTGGAGAAAGTAAAATCTCATGAGAATAACAGGGTAGATGCTTACGCTCTTTACTTTTTGGGGATATGCTACTGTAAAATGGGAAATTATTTACAAGCCAAAGAAAAACTAATCGACTGTGTTAACTTAAGAATGGAAAAAGAGAAGCCTGTGATAGTACGCAAACCTTGGATAATATGGGGGGCCGTGGTAGTATGGGAGCCTTTGAAAGTATATGATAGACTAAATCTATGTAAGGAGAAATTGGCAAAGTTTATTCCCTTTAAGAGTTCACTAACAAATACACAGCAAGTTGCAAATAAACTGCTAGGAAATATCTGGACCTACCAGATAAAACCTCCGTGGTACATTTGGTGGTGGGACTCGCCTACAAATAAAAGATTTAAACAAATTATTTTCATAGTTATTTTTATTACAATTTTTTCGTTAATGGCATATGTTATTTGGAAAGATATTAAAGAGAATTTAAATCAGTTTTTACTAGCTGAGATAGCTTTAATTTTTCTTCTTATTTCTACTTCAATAACTCGCATTGCAGGAAAAGATATATCTATAGAGATTCAATCGCCCACGTTTTCTGCTGTCGAATTTTATCCAGAGATGCCTCCTTTTAATCTTGAGGATGCTCGTCCCATAAGAGATATAAGTAGTAAATCTAGCACAACTGGAGATACCATACTATTTTTTAATCTCCGAGATTTATTAAAAAAGTAAAAAGAGTTAAAAAATAATTGATTAAGTCTAATTTATCTTTGGAAATGAGCTAAATTTGCTTAATCTTCTAAATCAGTAACTATCTTCTGCGCCCGTATTTATAATATGCATCATATATAATTGAATAATTTTAAGTTGATTAAATTTTATCCAAAGATCTCCGAGGGCCTATGAATTTTCTTTATGCCAGAGCCTGGTACAGTAAAGCCCTTGCTCTTTTTAACCTGAAAAATCAGATTGGATCAGAGAAAACCTTTGAGAGAGCACTTGAGGCTTTTGATACCATACTTGAAGTAAACCCTGAGAATAGTGTTGCATGGCAGTACAGAGGAAATATACTTCGTTACTTGGACAAACCTGAAGAAGCTCTGCAGGCTTTTAATAGAGCTCTTGATTTTGATCCTGATAATGTATCTAGCCGTTACCTAAAGGGTATTACCCTCGGATACCTAAACCTACCTGAACAGGCGCTTGAGGCTTTTGAAGGTGTACTTGCTAGAGATGAAAAGCATACTGGTGCCCTGTACTACAGTGGGCTTGCTTTAAAACAACTCTCAAGAAATGAAGAAGCACTTGAGGCTTTTACTAGAACTGCCGAGTTTAATCCCGAAAATCTCAAGGCATGGTATTATAGAGGAACAATCCTGTCTGTGCTTGGGAAAAATGAAGAAGCACTTGAGGCTTATGGTAAAACCCTGACGCTGGAGCCTTCACACACCAGGGCATGGGAAGGCAAGGCAAAAGCATACCTCGCCCTGGGTAGAAGGAGAGAAGCTTTGAGAGCCTGCGAAAAGGCCTTAGAACTCGAACCTTCATCTGCTGAAGCCTGGGAAACCCAGGGCAGAATTCTCAAAAACCTGGGAAGAAAAGAAGAGGCTCTTTCAGCTTTTGAAAAAAATCTTATTCTTGAGCCCAGAAATACAAAAAACAGGCTCGAAAAAGGCAGGCTTCTTAAGGAGTTGGACAGGCCCGAGGAGGCTCTTTTAGCTTTTGAAAGTGCGCTTGAGCTGGATAACTCTCTTATAGAAGCAGAAACCGGCAAAGGAAAAGCCCTGCTGGCACTTGGAAGATATCAGAAAGCCCTTGATACTTTCAGAAATATTCTTGAAGTCGATCCTTCGAGTCCAGAAGGATGGGAAGGGTCAGGCAGCTGCTATCTGGCACTGGGGAAGCTTTCCGAAGCTCTGCAGGCTTATGAGAAAGCCCTTTCTTTTGGGGCTGAGAATAGCGGCATTCTAAGCGGCTTAGGTGAAGTATATTATAAGCTTGAAGATTACTCCAGAGCTCTCGAGACCTTCGAGAAGGCTCTAAGGCTTGATTCCGAAAACCTTTTTGCGTTGAATGGGAAGGGAAATTCGCTCTGTAAGCTTGGGAAGTATAGGGAAGCTGTTGAGGCTTATGAGACACTCCTTGAACTTGATTATGAAAGCCTTCCTGCCCGCTACAACCGAGGAGTTGCTCTTTCTCAGCTCAAGCACCAGGAAGAAAGCTTTGACGAGGTTCTTGAAAGTCAACTCCAAACGGCTTTTAAAAAATATGTGGAACTATCAAGAGAGTCTCTTGATGAAGAAATTAAGGATGAGAACTGGAAATATCGGGGATTTGCTTTTGCCGAGCTTGGAGAGTACAGTGAAGCACTTAAAGCTTTTGACAATGCCACGAAAAGAGATTCTGAAAACCCTTTTCCCTTAATTTGCAAAGGAATTACTCTAATTTGTTTGAAAAAATATGAGGAAGCCCTTGAGACTCTCAATAATGCAGAAAAAGTTATTTATTCAGCCACTGAGGCAGAAAAACCAACAAATAGCAAGAGGAACGAAGAAACTGAGATCTTGAGCCCTGTTAAAAAGAAATATAGGCTTGGAACACTCAGGAACGCTAAAGGGCTTGCTTTAGATGCTCTTGGCAGGTATCAGGATGCTTTAGATGTTTTTGAGAGCGCTAGAAAGCTTTCCAAAAATGAGAAAATTACATGTTCCGGAAAAGGGCTCGTTTTTGCACACTGTGAAGAATGGGAAAAAACCCTGAAAGCATTCGATGAGATTCTCGCTCTTGACCCTCAAGACACGCAGGCTTCAATCATGAAAGCTTTTTCCCTGATAAGACTGCAGGAGTTTGAGAAAGCCGTTACAGTTCTGAAAGAGCTAACAACAGATGAGATAAACTCAGGTCTGTCTGCTTGCCTGCTTGGCTTTGCCTATTTCAGGCTTGAAGATTTCGAAAGAGCTATCGAAGCGTACAGAAAGGCAATCGATGTAAACCCGAAAAATTTCCACGCCAGAAATGGGCTTGCAGAGCTTTACTTCAGGCTTGGAAACAATAGGGGCGCATTGAAGGAGCTCGAAGCCTCGATTGCAGAAGCCCCTGAAAATGCATTTTCAAGAAATCTGAAAGGCCGAGTAGAACTTGAGGAACAGCTTTGTGAAGACGCGCTTGAATCTTTCAGGCGAGCCCTTGCCCTGGATACGGAAAACAGGAGACTGTTGCTCTGGGACTCGTATGCGAGGTATATTTATGCAGAAAACTCTCTTGAGGAGAATAGCGCTCGATTCAGGTACATGCTCCTTGCAGCTGCAGGAAAACTTGAAAAAACAGCCATCTTGCAGAGGTCCCAGGATAATGAGTTTAAAGCTTATGCCCTTTATTTTCTTGGTCTTTTTTACTGCAGAGCACACTGGTTCCAAAAAGCTGCGGATAAGCTTCATGAATGCCTGAGACTAGAAGCCCCAGCCGAGGTAAAAAAGCCTGCAGCTCTGCTCCTTAATAATATCCGTACAGGTCCTCTGAGACCTACTTGGTGGGAATGGTGGCTTGATGCAAAGACAAAACGCCTGCTCAAAAGAATAAGTTTCGGACTTATTCTTCTTTTCATATTCAGCCTTCTGCTGTCGCATCCGGCAGCTTCAACCCTTCCAATTATTTCCTGGCCAGCATTCTATACAAATTACATTTTTTCTCTTATAGGTCATGTTTCATGGTCGATTTATGGCAGAGAGTATATTGTCTTTATCCTGTTTTTGGTTTCTGTCCTGCTCCTACCTGGAATAAGGTATGGCAGACCAAAAGCAGGGGAGCTTGAACTTGAGACACTTACCCCTCCACCTCCTGATTTTTACATTCCCACATCCATATTTGAGGAGTTTAGTACAAGGCTTGGAAAAAACTTATTTTCTCCAGAACCAATGGAAGAAAGCGTGCGGAAACTCGGAAAAATTTGAAGTTCTATAAAAAGAGTTCTAAAAATCGTCAGGTTGCCTTGAAAGCAAATGTATATAAGTTCTCTCCTGTATAATCGGAAGCAGTAACAGTAAAAAGGACTGGAAGGGACCATAAGCTTTGAAAAACACGATCATCCTTGGAATCGAGGGCACAGCCTGGAACCTGAGTGCCGCAATTGTGACCGAGACTGAGATTATTGCTGAGGTCACAGAGACCTACAAACCCGAGACTGGAGGAATTCACCCCAGGGAAGCAGCCCAGCACCATGCAAAGTACGCAGCCAGTGTTATAAAAAGGCTTCTTGCAGAGTCAAAAGAAAAGGGAATCGAATCTTCAGAGATTGACGGAATAGCTTTTTCCCAGGGGCCAGGGCTTGGGCCGTGCCTTAGAACAGTTGCAACGGCAGCCAGAATGCTTTCCATATGCTTAGGCGTTCCCCTGATAGGAGTTAACCACTGCATTGCCCATATAGAAGTCGGGATCTGGAGAACGCCTGCAAAGGATCCTGTTGTTCTTTACGTAAGCGGAGCCAATTCTCAGGTTATTTCCTATATGGAAGGGCGATACAGAGTCTTTGGGGAAACCCTGGATATAGGGCTTGGAAACGCCCTTGATAAGTTTGCGCGGAGGGCTGGCTTGCCACACCCAGGAGGGCCAAAGATCGAGGCATATGCAAAGAACGCAAGCAGATATATCCCACTTCCTTATGTGATAAAAGGCATGGACCTTTCTTTTTCTGGACTTTCCACGGCAGCCAGCGAAGCTCTGAAAAAAGCTTCTCTTGAGGATGTCTGCTATTCTTATCAGGAAACAGCTTTTGCAATGGTTGTTGAGGTTGCAGAGCGAGCCCTTGCACATACCGGAAAAAAAGAAGTTTTGCTGGCAGGAGGAGTCGGGGCAAATACAAGACTTCGGGAGATGCTAAACGAGATGTGTGAAGCCAGAGGCGCTAAATTCTATGTGCCCGAAAAACGCTTCATGGGAGATAACGGGATAATGATCGCATATACTGGTCTTCTGATGTATAAATCCGGAAATATCCTTTCCCTTGAAGAATCTCGCGTAAACCCGAGTTATCGGACTGATGATGTGAAAGTCACCTGGATAAGGGAAGAAGAAATGAAAAAGGTCCCTGAAATTGTCCCTGGAACTTCACTGAAAGTTGGAGAAATGCTGGATAATGGAGCTGAGGCTGTTGTATACCTGGAAGACGGACCTGAAGGAAAAAAAGTCCTTATTAAAGAAAGAATCCCGAAAGCTTACAGGCATAAAGAGATTGATGAAAGGATTAGAACCGAAAGAAACCGGACAGAAGCCCGCCTGATGTCTGAAGCTCGGCGCAACGGGGTTTCTACGCCGATTATCTATGACGTGGAAGATTTCAAGCTCAAGATGCAGTATATCGATGGAGTACCTATAAAATACCTGATTACTCCTGAAATTTCCGAAAAAGTGGGAGAACTCGTAGGGAAACTCCACAGCGCCGGTATAGTCCATGGAGACCTGACAACCTCAAATCTCCTGCTTGCGGGCGAAAGACTTTATCTCCTTGACTTCGGGCTTGCATATTTCGACGAAGGTCTTGAGGCTAGAGGGGTAGATATCCACGTGCTTTTTCAGACCTTTGAGAGTACCCACCGTGACCACCAGGTCCTTATCGAAGCTTTCAAAAAAGGATACCAGAGCACTTTTATAAATTCAGAAGATGTACTCAAGCGCGTTGAAGAGATAAAAAAGAGGGCTCGTTATGCATAAGATTGTGTTTGTTACAGGAAATAAAGGCAAATTCGCCGAGGTAAGAGAGATTTTAAAGTCTTTTGGAATTGAAGTAATTCAGGACAAAAACGGCTACCCCGAACTTCAGGAGGACGAGCTTGAGCCTATTGCAGCCTATGGGGCACAGTACATTGCAAATAAACTGAACATGCCTGTAATGGTAGATGATTCTGGAATTTTCATAAATGCCTTAAACGGCTTTCCAGGCCCTTACTCTCGTTTTGTGGAAGACAGGCTCGGAAATCCAAAAGTGCTTAAGCTCATGGAAGGGGAAACCGATAGGGCAGCGTATTTTAAGACCGTAATCGGGTATTGCGAGCCAGGAAAAGAACCTCTGGTTTTCCCTGGCATTGTTGAAGGAAAAATAGCATATGAAGAGAGAGGCACAGGCGGTTTCGGGTATGACCCTATTTTCGAGTACCAGGGCATGACCTTCGGGGAACTCGGAGATGCTGAAAAAAATAAGGTTTCCCATCGACGCAGGGCAATTGACAGCTTTCTGGAATGGTTAAAGGATAAACTTGAAAGTCCTGATAATAAAAATTAATATAAAACCTGTCAGTGTAAGGTTGGATAGTAAAACCTGTCAGTATAAGATTGGATAGTAAAACCTGTCAGAATTTTCATTCTTTCAGTTTATTTTTAAGTAGACCAAGGGCTACTCCGAGCTGGTTCAGACCCAGTTTCAGAGCTATTGTAATGACCTCGTTATTCGAAATATTGCCAAACTCTCTTTTGATTGCAAATAAATCCATAATGCACTGCTGATCCAGAATAAGTGGCCCATCAAGCAGATCTTTTGAGGATGGCAGTTCTTTTGAAGTTGGACCTAGTTTTTGGCCTTTAAATTCAACTTTTCTTGGCTCTATCTTTATCCCGTTTTCCGATTTTGAAGCCCCCACTGTCGTTTCAGGCGCTTCTGACTTCTGCCCGTAAAGGCTTTCCATTTGTTGGATGCAGTGAGTCAGACAAACGTTCCTTATAAACTCTTCAACTTCCATGCTACTGATGCCTGCATATTTCTTTATTTCGGCAAGCTCCGCTTCCGAAAAAGGTATACAGAGCAGATTTTCATTACGCTCTTCTATCCTAACTCCTCCATATATTTTCCATTATTCATTATCTTCTAGTCCTTTCATTTAATCTGAAGTTACTTTAGCTTTCGTTCAACTTAATTTTTACCTTATCTCTTCAACAATTTTTCATCTTTGTCCTTTAGTGATCTAATTTTATTCTTTATGGTCTGTTTTAATCTTCAGTGGCCTACTTTTGATCTTCAATAATCTACTTTAAATCTTTTACATAATCAAAAGATCAAAAATGAGAAATAAAAGAATCAAGAGTAAGAAATTAATAAGGCTCTTGCAGGTGCTCCATCGCAGCCTTCAATTTTCAGGGGAAGGCATAAGAAGAAATAGGTTCCGGCTTCTACCGAGTCCAGATTAAGGCATTCTACTATATTTACAGTGCCTGAAAGAAGGATATGATGAGCAGGTAGGTTTTCGGATAAAATACTATCCATGGAAAAACCGTCAGTCCCAATCGTCTTGAACCCTTTTTTTACAATCCAGGCTGCTCCACTTTCGTCAAGATATGTAGAATTAAATTCTTCCTTCTTGAATTCCATATTCTGAGAACCTGACTCTACATCAAAAAGAGCGGCTTTACCTGCATCTCTCTGATATCGGGAAGAGATTTCTGTCTTCAAAAGAAGAATCGAGGTATTCTCAGGAGCTCCTGTGCTCAGATAAGCCTTTTCAAGAATATCAGCAGTAAGTGCACCTGTAAGAGAGGAAAAATCAAGAATAAGGGCTGTTCCCATTAGGTTTTTGAGATCAAGTTTGTCAACAGTCAGACCATTTTCCAGGATATGAGAGGGAGCATCGACATGGGTGCCAGTGTGGCTTCCAAAACTTAACTTTGATACATTACATCCTTCCTTTTCAAGAGTGCAGACCTTCTCAATTGCAGGTATTGGGTCCCCTGGAAAAGTCCGTGTAAAAGGGGAAATCGGGACTGTGATATCTATGATTTTCCCATGAACTTGATATTTTTTCAAATCAACCGGGGTTTCCTCCACGCTAACAGGAGTTCCTCCTACATTAACTGGTATTCCTCCTATATTAACCGGAATCTTTTCCATAATAACACCTTATTCCATGTAGATAATTGACTTGTTAGTGCACTCATCTATGCACTTCATACAGAGAATGCACTTTTTGGAGTCAATTTTTGCAAGCTCATTCTCCTCATAAATCGCATCCACAGGACAGACACCTTTGCATTTCCCACATCTTTTGCAGCCGAAAATCACAACGTATCCAGTATTTTCTGACATCATGAACCTTTGGCACCTAATGATATATCAATTTCTAGGAAAGGCCAATTATCTTAAAGTCATTTGCATATTGAAAGCCTTAGAACCGAAAAAAGAAACCTTATATATAGAAAAAGAATATGCTGATTCAGATATGGAAAAACTCATTGAATACGAAACGTTTACTGAGGACGAAACAGGCTCATTTTACAGTTATCTTTCTGAAGGGTGCAGGCTCTGCCAGGAAGGCGCCAAGATGGTACTCTTCGTAACAGGTCTCTGCCCTAAGAGCTGTTTTTACTGCCCGCTTTCCGATGAGAGGCGTGGAAAAGACCTTGTTTTTGCGAATGAGAGATCTGTAAAAAACGATGAGGATTTATTGAAAGAAGCTGAACTTATGAATGCTCTAGGAACAGGAATTACAGGCGGAGAGCCTCTAATAAAAATCGGAAGAGTCCTGCACTACATCCGAACGCTCAAGGCCTCTTTTGGAAAAGAGCATCATATCCATCTCTATACTTCCCTGGCTCCTGGCAGACTGATCCTTGAAAAACTCGCAGATGCAGGTCTTGATGAAATCCGTTTACATCCGCCGCAGGAATACTGGAATGATCTTAAAAACAGTCCTTATGCAGGTACCCTTCGAAATGCAATGGAGCTCGGAATCGAAGCTGGAATCGAGATTCCTGCCCTTGAAGAAGCGGAAAAAGTTGCAGCTTTTGCAGAAGAAGTTGGAGTATTCCTTAATCTGAATGAACTTGAATTTTCCGACAATAACTCCAAAGCCCTCCTGAAAAATGGGTTTTGTCTTGAGTCTGATACATCCAATGCGGCAGCAGGATCCTGGAAATCTGCCAAAATTGCCTATAAGGCATGTAGAAAAGTCCATTTTTGTTCCTCAACCTATAAGGATGCAGTCCAGCTTCGCAAAAGATTTCAGCGGATCGCAAAGAATACCGCAAGAGAATTTGATGAGATCACGGAAGATGGCACTCTAGTATATGGAGTAATTGAAGGAGGGGATCAGAAACTTGCAGAAAAAACTCTCCAGAGTATGGAAATCCCAGCAGAATTGTTTGAAATACAAACCGGAAAAATCGAAATTGCCTGGTGGGTACTTGAGGATTTGAAAGAAGGCATTAAAGAGGAACTGGAGCCTTCCGGATCCAGACTTGTTATCATTGAAAGATATCCATTCAAAGACGGACTGGTTGTCGAGTTAATCCCACTTTAAGAGTTTTTCGGCAAATGAACAGACAAGAAAAGTTTTAATTACTCTTACAGGATAACCAGGAGCAAGACTATTGGAGAAAACCCATACCCAGCAGCCTGTTCAATTTCGCCCTCGAAAATTATTATTGCGTAGTGATTCATAATTTTGTGATAGGTAACCTGTAAAGAAAACTATTTATTGTTTTACCAGTTTGAATAAATTTGAATAATTACTTTAAATTAATTATAACTACCTTATTTTAAACAGTATCACAATTTTCGAGCCTTTTTAAATATAGAAAATAAGCAGATCTAATTTACGGATGATCTAGGTTATTTACTGCTATCATATTATGCGGAAAGTCTCGTGTTGACATAAAATATATACTTTGTATAATAATTCAAAAAAGCAATCCTAAAATATATAAACGATAAGGATATAGGGTATTCGATTCTTAGCGCCTCAATACAGAGGTCACACATTTTTATAATGTAGAGAAAAGTAGTAATATTATACTGAATCAATATAATTCAATTATTATTAACTGAGGTGTCCGAAACTGCAAACTGCGGAAGAAAGGGTAAGAGCGAGATTGATAAAGTATCTCGGCAGGGACGAAAACGGGATACGCAAGGTTGTGCTCAATCTCTTCCTGACCGGAGACAAGTTCACCACCGGTGAAGTTTACGATTACCTAGATAAAGGAGATTTTGATGTAAGCTACCGAGGAGTGTCGGCTATGGTCGGGCTTATGAACACAAGGCTCGGGATTCTGAGCATAAATGTTACTGGAGATCACAACGTTTACTCCCTGAAAGAAAACTATAAAAGCATCGTTGGCTCCGTGCTTGAAAATTACTGAGCCACTTTTATTGCTATCTGTTTTTGGTTAGAAATTTTAAAGTGCTAATCTGTCCTTTTGAAAATTGGAGAAATATGGAGTGATCAATAAAAGTCAATTAGAAAAAATGTGAGATTTTACGGAGGGAAAAATCCGTAGCTAATATAGGAAGCTTTAGAGATTTACTTGAATCAAAAAATCCTTTGAAAACACTGGGCTCGATATTAAGCTTAGTGAATACAGGTTATAGTGAATACAGGTTAAACAGTTAAATCTGCATAAATCTTGAAATAATTATTTTTTTCATTTTGCAGCATGGAATATAGTGCTATTCTCAAACTTGTAATATTCTCAAACTTGTAATATTCTCAAACTTGTAATGTTAATCACTATTGCACAAAGATTGATGGGATACCCCATCCAAGTGCCCGTATTTCATATATCTTAGACAGATAGATTTGTTAAGACATAAAACGTGATAGAAGTGAGAAATCTATATCATTAAACCTTTATTGCTCACAAATACTAAACCAACTACAGCGTCGAATATACTTATCTTTGTAGTTTAAATAACTAGATTCTAAAAAATTAAGGATCGGTTTAGTATAAATGAACTGAGATTTTATAAATTAATACACTCATTTACTAAATTAGAGACGGAGATTATTTAGAGTAAACTTCTAATTAAACTTCTAATAATCTTAATATTGTGATTGGCAAATCTCGTCAACTATATTAGCAGTAGCAGACAACCTGCTTTTACTACTTACTATGAATGAATAAATAACTGCAGGTAATAGAAACTTTATACAACTTTAAATATTGTGCTAATGAATATAAAATGAATATATGCAAGTGGATAAGAATAAATAGGAAGAGTTTTCAGATAAATACAACTTTTGACCAAAAGAAATATTAGTATTTTGTATAAGAAAAGATATTAGAATTCATAAAGAGAAAATCTAAGCGGATATTCTCAAATTTGAGTATTCTCAGGAGGGAAACTCATAAAATACTTAAAAATGGTGCCCTGGAATAGGGGAATTTTCCGGGCGGGCTTTCGTTTTTTGAGAAACCGCATCTTCAATGTATTTTATAATGAGTACGAGCGGAGACTTGGAACAGAAATTCATAATTCAGAAATTCCGCATCATATAGCTGTGATTATGGATGGAAACCGCAGGTATGCAGGGCAACTGGGAAAGACCAGAAGTTTTGGGCATTCGATGGGAGCAGAGATTACCGAAAAGGTAATTGAGTGGTGTTATGAAATAGGAGTAAAACAGCTTACTCTCTATGCATTTTCTACAGAGAACTTTCAGCGTTCTGAAGAGGAAGTTGATGGTCTCTTTAACCTCATAAACGAAAAGTTCCTGAAAATCTACTCTGACCCAAGGACACATGAAAAAGAAATGCAGGTTCGCGTAATAGGAGACAAGTCAAAATTACCTATTTTTCTGAACGAGTCAATTGAGAAAATAGAAAAAGCTACAGAAAATTATAGGAAATTTCACCTTAATGTAGCCATTGCCTATGGGGGCAGGCAGGATATCATTCAAGCAGTCTGCGACATTGCAGATTGTATTTCCAGCGGGAAACTCTCCCTTGATGAAGTTGACGAAAACCTTATCTCAAGACATCTTTATCCTGCCCCAGGGGTTTCTGTTCCAAATGTTGACCTTATAATTCGTACTGGGGGCGATGAAAGAATTTCAAATTTCCTTCCCTGGCAGGCTAATGGAAGTGAGTGTGCAACTTACTTCTGTGCTCCTTTCTGGCCAGAATTCCGAAAAATCGATCTTCTTCGCTCTATCCGAGTATATCAAGCTAGAAAGTCCGAAAAAAAACAAGAGCAGTCATACAGAGTCTCAAAAGTTATAAATTTTCTGGAAATAAGAAATCATGGGGAAAAACACGAAGAAATCGGACAGCTTTAATTAGTGAGCTTTTTCAAATGCAAAGGATATCCTGAAGTAAGGAACATTCTAAAGCAAAGGACATATTTTTCATATTGATAAAACATAACTCCGTCAATAATAGTTCATGTCAATTAATAACTCACTTTTAGATTACTTTTTCTAAGCCACCTCTGAGATCCTAAAACGAAAAACTACATTACCCCAAAAATGAAAATCATACATAAATTCTAAAACAAAAAGCATGTATCAAAGAATTTTATTTCTTTTATCGATTTTCAAACGTCCAGTTTAAATTTTAAGAATTTTGGATAAACATTCTCTCAGGGTACCGATATATTGATATTTAGAGGATGGATATTTAAAAGGGGGAAATTTGGTTGTACCTAGTTTTTCAGTTTGCGAGCTTTGCAAGAAACTTGAGTAAGGTCACAACTATATGAGGATAAACAAACTGGTCTAGAGTTAGCCATTCTTTTAGAATGAAATCTTTGGGACCGGTTTAGGCCAGGGGAGTTAGAATGGGTATTGTTAACGAGTTAAATTCGCGTCCAAGTAAGGCTTATTTTCATAGAGGCGGGAAATTAGAAAATCCCAAACCTGTGAGCTTGTTGCAAGACAATTTTCAGCATCGTTTAAAGTTACTGGAAATTGACGGCGAGAGAGATAGAGGAATTGCAAATTCATATTCTTCAGGCGTGCAGGCAACGATAGCTGCCAGGGTTCTTGTCAGAGAAAGAATAGGGAAAGTGAAAGTCCTTAAAGCCAGACGGCTTGCCCGGCAAAAGACAGAAACCTGATGGAAAGCCGGAGGGATTTTACTGAGAAAGGAGCACAGAAAACCTAACCGCCTTATAAATGAAAAAAGCCCATATCTCCTTCAACATGCCTATAATCCTGTTGACTGGTATCCCTGGGGAGAAGAAGCTTTTGAAAAAGCTAGGAGAGAAAATAAACCTATTTTTCTATCAATTGGGTACTCGACTTGTCACTGGTGTCATGTAATGGCACATGAGTCATTTGAGGACGAAGAAGTAGCTAGACTCATGAACAGGACTTTTGTTTGCATAAAAGTAGACCGTGAAGAACGACCAGATATTGATAATATTTACATGACAGTCTGTCAAATAATCCTTGGAAGGGGAGGCTGGCCGCTTACTATTATCATGACTCCTAATATGAAACCTTTTTTTGCAGGAACCTACATTCCCAAAAAGTCTCGCTTTAGCCAGACAGGAATGCTCGAACTCGTGCCCAGAATCGAGGAGATCTGGAACAGACAGCATGAAGAAGTGCTTGATTCGGCTGAAAAAATCACGTCTACTATCCAGGATATGATCTCAGAGTCTGCAGGAGAAGGAATAGAGGAATCAATACTAAAAGAGGCTTATGAAGATTTGCTCAGTTCTTTTGACAACGAATATGGAGGCTTTGAAAGAGCTCCAAAATTTCCTACTCCGCACAAAATTTCTTTTTTGCTCCGCTACTGGAGACGCAGTGGGGATCCTGAAGCACTTTATATGGCTGAACACACCCTGGAAAATATGTACAGAGGAGGAATTCATGACCACCTGGGTTCGGGCTTTCATCGTTACTCTACAGACAACATGTGGATTGTTCCCCATTTTGAAAAAATGCTATACGATCAGGCTCTTATTGCAACTGTATATACAGAAGCCTATCAGGTTACTGGAAAGAGACTTTATAAAGAAGCAGCAGAGGGAATTTTTGATTATGTATTAAGAGACCTGACATCTCCAGAAGGCGGGTTTTACTGTGGGGAAGATGCAGATGTCGAAGGAGAAGAAGGAAAGTACTATCTTTGGACTTTAGATGAGATTAGGAGCATTCTTAGCCCTGAGGAGTCCCAACTGATTACAAAAGTGTTTAATCTCAACGAAGGAGGTAACTTCCAGGAAGAAATAAGAGGTAGAAAGACCGGAACTAACCTTCTTTATATGCTCCGACCTCTGGATGCTGTTGCTGCCGAATTGGGAATTCCCACTGATGAGGTTGAAAGCCGGGTAAAAGTGGCTAAAGAAAAACTCCTGGCAGCCCGGAATAAACGTAAAAGACCTGCAAAAGATGACAAAATCCTGACAGATTGGAATGGACTCATGATTGCAGCTCTTGCAAAAGGTTTCCAAACTTTTGGAGAGGAGAAATATCTGAAAGCCGCCGAAAGGGCTGCGGATCTGATTCTCAAAAAGCTTTACAGTCCAGAAAAGCGGTTACTCCATCGTTATAGAGAAGGAGTAGCTGGCATTTCCGGAACTGTCGATGACTATGCTTTCCTGATCCAGGGACTCCTTGAGCTTTACGAAGCAGGATTTGAACTGCGCTATCTTAAAGCAGCCCTTTGCCTCAACCAAGAAGTTCTTGAGCACTTCTGGGACCCTGTTCAGGGAGGGTTCTTCTTTACTGCTGACGACAGTGAATCGCTAATTTTCAGGAAAAAAGAGTTTACGGATGCAGCCATTCCATCGGGGAATTCTATTGAGATGTTAAATCTTTTTAGACTTTCCAGAATGACAGCAAATCCCAAACTGGAAGAAAAAGCTCAAGAGTTGGAACGCGCCTTTTCAAACCACATCAGGAAGATCCCATCAGGGTATACCCAGTTCTTATCAGCCCTTGACTTTGGGCTGGGTCCAGCATATCAAGTTGTAATTTCCGGAAAAATCGAATCTCCAGATACAGGAAACATGCTTGAAGAACTCTGGAATTATTTCATTCCAAATAAAGTGCTTATATTCAGACCTGAGGGAGATGAACCTGAAATCACAAGTCTGGCGACATATACGAAAGATCAGATCCCTATAGAGGGAAAAACTACTGCATACGTCTGCCAGAACTACGAATGCCAGCTTCCTACTACAGAGATCAATGAAATGTTAAAAATGTTAAATTTATAACTGAAAATTAAATCCACGTAACCGCAGGAAATCAATAAGAATTATAATGGAGATGAGGTAAATGAAAGAATACACACTTGAAGAGCTTGAAGAGTACAACGGAAAAAATGGGAAGATGTACGTCGCCTATCAGGGACAGGTCTATGACGTCTCAGATAGTTATCTATGGGAAGGAGGTGCCCATCAGGGACTTCATGACGCAGGGAAAGACCTTACTGAAGAAATGGACGAGGCCCCCCATGGACCAGAGGTATTCAAGGATTATCCTGTCATCGGGACTTTGAAAGAATAAAATAATTCTGCTACTGTATAAATGCATAAATCAGGACTGACATTCTTGTATTCAGGAAAACAACCATAAAGCCAAACATAAAGTCGAAATTGCTTTAAGACGATTAAGTAAGGCAAGAAAATAAAGAATTCGATGATAGTTGTCTTTAAAAACGGAATTTCTTACTATTCTGCATTAAGTATAATTGATATAAATTCATTCTTTTTTCTATGTTAATAGGACTCACCGGTACACCAGGTACTGGAAAAACCTCAGTAGGTAAGTTTCTTGAAAGAAAAAGGCACTGGAAAGTGATCCACCTTAATGACCTTATCAAAGAGGAGCACCTGTACACCGAAATTGATGAGGAAAGGGATGCGGTTATTGCAGATATGCAACTTATCAGGAAGCGCCTTGATGAGATAATTATTGGAAGGGAAAATGAGGTAATAATTCTTGAGAGCCATCTTGCCCATTACATTGCAGATATTGTAATTATACTCAGGGTATATCCGCCTATACTAAAAATGAGGCTGAAAGCACGCGGCTATTCGGAAGAGAAAGTAAGAGAAAATATTGAGGCCGAAGCTCTAGATGTGATCCTAGTTGAAGCCTTTGAATGGTGTAAGAAAGTTTTTGAAATAGACACTACAGAAAAGAGTATTGAAGAAACAGGACGGGATATAGAAAAAATCATAGATTATCTTTTAAGTGGCAATGAAGAAGAATTGTCAGAGTATGAACCCGGCTCTATTGACTGGATTGATTTGGTTCCTTAATTATAAATTAAAAGTAGGAAGAAAAGTATTAAGGGTTGGGATCAGATCCCCAGGAAGACTAATACTTCCTGTTCCCTTTAAAATCTTACTTTCGGCAGGAAGAGCTCTTTGAAGCATTAGGGCAGTTTGAAACTTTAGAGCAACTTGAGACTTTTTTAGAGCAACTTGAGACTTTTTTAGAGCAACTACTTGAAGAACTCTTCTTTGAGCAGTCAGTGCATTTTAAATTCAGTGTAACTTTTGCAGTGTCATACTGTTTATTCTTGTTCACTGCCTTGTATGTGAAACTGTCAGACTTGCTAGAACAGGACACTGGCTTTACGTAGCAGAAACTGCCATCGCTTTTCATCAGTACCTGACCACCTTTTGCGGTCTTGATATACCCGGTAGTCACGACTTTAAGGCCACATCCTTTGTCATTTTTTAATACGTTAAAACAATTAGATTTTTTACAAAGGTCAACGGTAAATTTATCATCTCTTGCATCTGTTTTACACTTAGGACATGCTGCTGCTCCTGTCATTGACATGACAAAGAAGACTAGTGTGAAAACACACATTATCTTGAATCCAATTTTTCGCATAATTTATCCTCCAAAATATACACTCAACCATAAAATTTTCAAAGCTATTGGATTTTAAGTCCAAGTTTTACCAGCAGTGAAAATATACTCTTCCGGATTAAAACCCCCTAATTATCAGGGAGATATATTTTCATATGATTGAGCTATCTTTTTGCGTTATCACTTAATAGAAGGTTTTAAATTAAACCATCTGTTTTGAGATATTATGCACCTTTAACTTCTTAAAAAATATAGGAAATCATCAATGTGCATAGTTGTAATATCGATTGCATCAATTACCATGAGACGTTAAATCAAGGTTAAACACTGAAGCATATCATCACAGGACACAAAGAAAATGACCCATATAAGTATCAAAAATTTCTAACAGTGCATCAAATAGAAATTGTGTCTTCTTTTATAAAAATTTTACCCTTGAAATTATATCATACTGTTCGATTTTAACATTTTTTTAAAAGAACTTAATAACTATAAGTAATAAATAAACAAAAAGGATTATGTGTAGATTAAAAGATTCAAGGCTATTATTTAATACGCATTTATGCGAATCTAAAGAGTTAATGCTTAAGAATAATGCTTAAGAATTAAGTTCAGTGAACTGAAAAAAACGCTAAGAGGCGAAGAAGGAGGAAGAGTAAGATGAAATAAAGAATAGGGGAAATAAGAAGTAAACTGAAGAGAAGAATAAGAGTAGTTAAAGACAAGTTAAAAGTAAAAGCTAAGAAATGCTAAGTTGACAGGAAGATAATGACTCTAAAGTCGTTACAAAAATGCCCTGACTTAAGAATTATCATTATAAAGAGAAATTACTGTCGCTGGCAGAAACATTCCTGAGGCGAGTTACCCCGTCTATTTCCTTAATTACTTCGACAACTGGTTTTGGAACAAGATGTTCCCATTTTTCGCCTGCAATCATCCGTCTCCGGATCTCCGTACCGGAATATCTCTCCCGAACATAGAGAGGGGATTCTTTTACGCAGAAACCGGCTTCCCGGAAGAGCTGAATAACCAGAGGATTGTTTGAGTATACCACTTCAAAATTAGGCGTCCGGGACACGACATGATGGACCCAGATCGAATTGTACCTGACATCTTCAATGGGAAGAACATAGTGTCGGATAGGGAGATTTTCAAGTGCATTATACAGCATCAGCACTCTTTCCCCTGCAGTAAATGGGTCAGTGATTTCATGGCTTTTCTGGGCACTTCCTATGCCTATAACCAATTCATCAACCTCTTCCGCAATCTGCTTAATTATGGCATGGTGCCCGAAATGATACGGTTGAAAACGTCCAATATAAAAAGCTCGCACCATCCCGGATTCAAACCTCCAACCATACCTTGGCAATTTCTAATAGGGTAATTTATCCCAATATATTCTGAAATCAGACCGTTTCATTACGGATTCCGGTCTCAAAGCTGAACTCTTTACAGACTTCCTTGAAATGTTCAGCATTATTTTTGCGCTTCATATCAATAAGCTTTCCGACAAGGTCAAGACCTGGCTTGGGATCTTCCATAATTTCCATCTCATCGCGGACCATATCGAAGTATTCCTCTCCGATCTCTGTCCTTATAAAGACCGAGTTCCACCCATCAGGAGCACCTACTGAGCCGACCGAGATGTCTGCAAAAACCGAGGTGTAATCACAGCAGTGATGGCACGGGTTACGGGCGTATTTGGCTACATCCTTAATAGGCACGGAGTGAACCTCATCGTCATTGGTATAGACCCAGAATTTACCTTTGGTAAACTCCATCTTCTTGATATCCTCAAGCTTTACTTTCATAATCTCTGGGATTATCTTCTCAAGCATCACATCACGATGGAAACTTTCCATACAGAGTAATCCAATGATGAGGACTATTTTTTCGCTTACGTTGTCCCGGATTAACTTTGCAGAATGAGCCTGACAGGGCACCCCAACAACTGCAATCCGGTCATATTTTTCGAAGGCTTCCCTGAGAGCAGCAATAACCGGGTCAGAAGTATATTTAGTTCCTCTTGTTCTCTCGACGTCTTCAGCACTTGTTAATAGAACTACTTCAGGTTCCCATTTCTCGTTTCGAGTGATTCCAACAGCACAATCAATTTTACCCTGTTTGAAAAGGGATTTAAGAATACCGCTGGTTACTCCCCCATCCTGGCTGCCGGCATTGTCTTTGGACTTTGCGGCAAAAAACTTGCGCACGTTTGCAAGTTCATCCTCGATGAAGCCATCCACTACTGGACAGATTCTGCTGCAGGTTAAACAACCTTCACAAACTAGATACCCAGCTCCTTTCTCATACAATTCCAGATTATTGGGATCACGGATTTCTGCAGCTTTCTTTACAGTTACAGCCCCTATGGGACACACAGCCTCGCATGCTCCACAGGCTGCGCATACGTCATACTCAATGACTTCTGCAATCTTTGGTGGCAATTAGTTACCTCCAATGCCTTGATTTGCTTACCTTAAAGGTAAGACGTTTTTAAAAAATATAATAAAGAAAAATTAAAAAATATTATGCAGGATGTAATAAAATTACATCTTTGCAATGATTTCTTTACCTATAAGCTTTATTGCTTTTTCTTTGTTAGGACCGATCGGAGATCCGGCAACAATCTGGGTAACTCCGATTGCCTCAAGGTCTCTAATTCTCTTCATGCAGTCCTCAGGAGTTCCGCAGATAGCAAAAGCCTCGATCATCTCAGGAGTAACAAGTCCGCCCATGAGAGCTCCGAAGTCTCCTTTAGCAATGGCGGCACCGATCTGGCTCTTAGCTTCGACTGGAATTCCATGGCGCTCGAGAACAAGGTCAGGGGAACCTGCAACAATAAAGGCAACCACTACTTTTGCGGCATTGACTGCCTTTACAGGGTCTTTGTCAATTGAGAAGCAAGCGTATGCTGTAACATCGACTTCGCTTGGGTCACGGCCGGCTTTTGCGGCTCCTTTCTTAATTTGCTCGACAGCAACTTCGAAATCCTTCGGGTGGGAAGCATTAATAAGGACACCATCTGCGACCTCACCAGCGAGTTCGAGCATCTTGGGACCCTGTGCACCCATGTAGATAGGGATGTCTCCAGCCTTGAAGGCAAGCTTGGCACCTGCGAACTTAACCATTTCTCCGTCCATGGAGACTTTCTCGCCAGAGATGAAACCTCTGATTGCCTGAATTGTTTCTCTAGTAGTTGCAAGAGGCTTTTCCCATGCAATGCCCATGGCATCGAAGGTTGCTTTATCTCCGGGTCCAAGGCCGAGAACTGCCCTGCCGCCTGAGATTTCGGCAATTGAGGCAATGCCTGATGCAGTAATTGCGGGGTTTCTGGTGTAAGAGTTTGTAACACCGGAGCCGATCTTGATACTGTTTGTATTCAGAGCGAGAACGGTAAGAGTGGAGTAAACATCACGGTTGTTGTAGTGATCAGTGATCCAGACGTAGTCGAATCCCTGCTGTTCTGAGAGCTTTGCGTAGTATGCGATCTTTAAAGCTGGATCGCTCGGCACAAATTCAATTCCGAACTTCATCTAAAATTACTCCTGATTACGTCTATTAGTTAAATGGGTCCGTTTTTTGTCCCCAAACTATTTCTTATAAATTATAATTAATATCCATTAAAATAGATGTTAATTATAAACTTAACTGATTTCACATAACAGTATTTAGAAGTCTATATATAATTAACTGTATTAAACTAGTTGTATATAAACTTCCTAATAAATGATTACTTTATTTTTCCCTATAATGAACTATTTTTCAAGCCTGAGTTACTCAAGAAAGATAATCAATACTTAAAAACCTTTTTCCATAGACAGGCATGCGCAACCGCAATTTAAAATTATACCGTTATGAAATATTAGAGAAAAAAAGAATCTCTTTAACGAAACGATTTTTTGTAAGCTGGCAAAAGATTTATATCTGAAAACACAAATGCCGTGAACTTTATTGATTTACAATCTTATTATAATTTCAAAGGGCATAAAAAGTAAAAGTGAGAGTATATACAAAGAAGTGAGAGTATATACAAAGATTAAGTGCAAGTGGGATTGCTAAGTAGTTTTAGGAACTGCAAAATCCCAGTTGCAAATATAAGAATAAACAAGCGATGAAGCTAAGAATAGATGATTTTCTTTTTAAGCCTATAACTTTAAAGATATGAATCAACGAATTGCCACCATGCCTCACTGTGATTATCTGCTCTTTTTATGGTTCTAACTCCTGCTTGGTTCTAACTCCTGCTTTTTTCTTATAGTTAAGTTGACAGTATATTTTTCCAGCATTGAAAAAGATATAAGTCAAGATGACTTAATCAGGATGACTTAACTTCTTGAGTTTATCTCACCCAGAATTACTCAAACCGATGAAATCCGTTTTTATACTTATATCCTTATCAAAAGAACTCTGTCAGCAGTTTACCAAGAGTTTACCATATAGATATTACCAGAATCTGACCAAACTATGACATTTCCTGATATAGCTGGTGTTCGTGCAGTGTTACCGGAAGTTAATTGTTTGCTTTCTCCAGTATCTATATTATATACATATAGATCGCCTGAGTTCATATTTGCAAGGTCGTTGTGTTTCAAATAAACGATCTTGTTGTCGCTTATGTCAGTTGGGCCACCAGTGTCGTAGCCAGTCATATCGTCACCAGTTGTAATCTCTGTCTGCTGCTTAGTAGCAAGATCATACATGCGGATATTGCCTAGTCTAGTGTAAAAATCCGACCATATGACTTTGTCGCCGTAAATGTGAGGAAACATGTTATCACCATACTGGCTGACGTTCATTGCTTTTTTAGTGGAAATATCATATACATAGATCTGTGGTGTATCACCTGCAATGTCAGAACTATATACTATTTTAGTATCATATATGTCTGGAGCCTCACCGCTTGCGATTTGAGTCTGAGTGGATGTTGATATATCACGCATGTAAACATTGGAATTTGCACTCCAAACGATTCTGCTGCCATAAATGGCAGGCCTGCTTGATTGATCTACATCCTGTATGATGTAAGATCTAGCTTCCGTATTTATATCGTATACAGTAAGTTTTGGCACTCCGTTACTATCTTCATGCCAAACCAATATGTTGCCTGAAATAGCTGGATGAGACGCTGCAGAAGAAAAGATTGTAGTTTCTTTTTTAGTAGTGAGGTCATAGAGATGAATAGTACCATTACTTGTCCACGCTACTTTGCCAACATCAACAGCAGGCTCGGATCCGTTGCCAATTTTTGTATATTGTTCGGCTGAAACCACAATCGATACAAGAATCAAAAATATAAGAACTAATGATACCAAAAACAGTCTCTTATTCATTTTCCCCACCATATGTCTTTAAAAAAGCTTGAATCATTTCTGACTTTATTATAACAACAGAAATTCATATAATTTAAATCCTTTTGTAATTATTAACTCATTTTTGAGTTATAATATTAGTTATTATATTAATAGAATTGCTCCCCAATATATAGTCATAGAAGTAAGATATCTTCTAATTCTAATTGCATATCAATGTTCATTGTACATTTAGCCAGTTCAATGCTTTTATTTGCTTTTATTTATTTCTCAGGAAATATGAAGTTACCTGTTAGGTTAAATAAGACTTCAAGTTTGTGTTTCATGTCCGAGATTATTACTTCAGGAGCCTGCGAACATTGGATTTTCGCATAGAATGGATATTTTAATTTTGGAGCCAGACTGAAAAGGCCTAATAATCTAATATTTAAAGGAAAAAGTCAGGTAATTAAGTTAAAAAGAAAAGCTAATATACTAGAATTTAACAGCTAGCTTCGGTTGCCGAACCTATTAAACGGTTAACCCATTTTGCTTTGTTCTTTAACTGTTTTATTTGAATTTATGAAATTACATAAACTCAACGAGTTCTATATATTGTCAAAAATTATTTATCCACATAATCAACCAAGCAAATTCTTTTAAAAGACCGTCTATTATAATTTGTTATATGTATTTAGATGTTTAAAGGTTAAGTAAATAGAAGGAACAAAAACCCCAGAACAATATCTGGATATTAGAAGGAGCAAAAACCTCAGAACAATATCTTGATTTCTATCATTTTCTGGGCACCATGTCAGCGAGGTGCGTTTTTAACTTATGCAATACAATTACAAGGCTATAATTTACTTTTGTATTAGACAATTTTTAATAGAAAATGAATTATTTTCCAAGTAGTCAATTCTAAAGAAAATATTTTAATTTTTATTAGTCAGAGTTAATAATATAATATTGTTACTATTGTAAAGTTCCACTTCTTATTCTCTAAAAAATCTAGAACAACTGGAGCAATATGTTGCTGTGTAAATTAATTTTATAAAGTCGCGAAAATAATATATAATAGAATTGCGTAACCATGAGTATCAGCTCTAAAGTCAATAATGGTGAATGAAAACTTTTAAAAAAAGAAGAGTTGATCTGGCTAAGGCCGTAATTAAGTAAATAAAAATTGACCAGATGGATATTATCCTGTGGTCAGTAACAAGTTTTGGTTTGTAGAAGCAAAACTTCAAGTTTCCGGCCACCTCCAGTGACTATCCCTATAAAGTGATTGGAGAGTGGAGACTCTGTGTGCAACGTGTCCGCCCCACTAAATCGCAGAGAACCAATTTGGATAGGTTCAAAAATATTACGCAGACGTAATGGGAAATAAACACCCGTATAGAGCCGACCTGATCAGGGAATTCTATTAAAGAATTCTAAATCCCTAACTGATCAGATTAGTTCGGAAAAGTAAGTATTACGAGCACGTAATATGGAATTTTGAGAATTATTTGGGAAAAAAGTAACTTGCTGTATAAATTTTGATATCACTTAAATCCCTATGAAAATCCAACCCAAAGGTGATACGATGCTAAAAAGACAACTAGGAACCCTATTCCTGGTAACATGCCTTATTTTAACAACCGTACCGGCTGCTTTAGGCGCTCCGAGTACACAAGTGGTAACTGTTGCCGGAGACGGAAGTGGAGACTACAACTGTGATGGAAAAAACGATGATGTCCAGATTAATCAGGCGCTTGAATTTGCCGCAAAAAACCCGGGCACAACTGTTCGCCTTAAAGGCCCATTTACATATGACATAAGCGATTCCCTTCGGATCGGTAGCGATACTATCCTTGAAGGAGATTCCGATACAAAGATTAAGCTTGCCAAAGGACTTCCAGTCTGGGGTGGGCGTGAGAGCAGTATTGCACAGAAAAAAGCCATGCTTATGATTCGAGGCAATTCTGCAAGCAATGTTACAATAAGAAATTTAATTGTCGATGGTAGCCAGTCCGACTATTATCCTAAAGTCAGGCTTGGAACCTCCTGTTATAACATGGCAACTATAGTAAACTGCAATGGATTAACAATTCAGAATGTTACGTTCCAGAATGGATGTAACGATGCCATGCTTATTTCAAAATCTAGCAACATTCTGATAGATTCCGTAACTGTAAACAAGTGTGGGCATGATGGTGTATATGCCTATCATGTAAATGGTATTACAGTAAAGAATTCAAAGTTTATTAACAGGACTAATTCAGCCGTCAGGTTCGATTCCGTTACCGATGGAGCCGTAATAAACAATGAAGCTACTACATCCGGCGGCGGATACGCTGGTCTAGAATTGCAGGGAACGCTTAAAAACATAGAAGTTACCGGCAACTATTTCCATGATCTGGATGCCCCTGCGATAGTACGCTTAAACACAAAAGAAACTAATGTAAAAATCCATGATAACAAAATTGTAAACTGTGGATAATTAGCATTAAGAACATTGTTAATGAACTAATTAATGTCAGTTCATTTTTCAGAATATATTAAGATCAGGACTTAAAAGTTGACTGTTTTTGCAGTAAACTTCTAAGTTTCCACATTTTCTTATTACGAAACATCTGGCTTTTTTAGACATAAATTATAGATATTAGCACTCTTTAAACATTAACAATAGAGTTAGCATACGCTAACAAGAAAATTAGAAATATACTATTTTTCATAATATTCCTTCTTGTTTCAAACCATATATTTCATCCAGTAGCGTAGTACCGTTCATACCTCTGAGCGTACCGTTCATACCTCTGAGCGTAGTACCATTCTTATTCTCTGCTGCGGCTTTAGAACCAGTATTTTAAGAGTCTCAGATCTGGCTAGCTTTCAGAATTACACTGGGCAGACTTCTTGAGGCAAATAGATGGACTTTTCAATGATAGCGTTTACAGAAAATTTAATGAGTAAGAAACTTTCAGGGGTGAAAAATAAAATCAAAAGTAGAGCACAATGGCAGAGTATAATTGGTAGTATAAATTTATTTAGGCATAAAATTATTTGTCCGAAAGGCATACCAGTATACAGGTAATATTCGAGTATGTACTAATTTTAATGTGTAGTTTTGGAGGAGGACATGCAAGAAACCGAAGCCAGACCGATAAGGATTCTTGGAATATCCGGAAGTCCCAGGAATATGGCGACTGATTTCCTGGTCCGGGAAGTGTTGAAGATTGCAGAAGAGAAATACAATGCAGAGACAGACTACTTTTCTGCCAAAGGAAAAAAGCTGAATTTTTGCATCCATTGCGACTTCTGTATAAGAACAAGGGAAGGCTGCATTCATAAGGATGATATCTCAGCCGAGCTCTACGACAAAATGATCTGGGCAGATGCCTGGATTATTGGAACCCCGGTTTATCAGGGAACACTGAGTGCTCAAACTAAAACAATAATGGATAGATGTAGAGCCGTAGTTGCTAAAAACCCAAAAGTTTTCTTGAATAAAGTGGGGATGGGTATTGCAGATGGAGGAGACCGGATAGGAGGACAGGAACCGGCAATCCAAACCATCCTGAACTTTTATGTGATCAATGAAATAATACCTGTAGGAGGAGGATCTTTCGGAGCTAACCTGGGGGGAACGTTCTGGTCAAAGGATAAAGGGGCAGAAGGGGTATCCGAAGATTCTGAAGGAATGAGAAGCCTTAGAAGAACCCTGAAAAAACTTGTTCAAACAACTCAGCTTGTAAAAAGAACTTCTTCAGGAACAAAATTTGAAATGGAATCTGAACCCCAATTTAAAATGCCAAAAGAAGAAAATAAATAACTTAAAAAAAGAAGCAAGTAACCTAAGCCCTGTAACTTAAGTCCAGGAAGAGCAGGGCTTTTAGAATAGTAGGGCTTTTAGAATTCTGGGTAATCAAAAAAGAAATAAATCCAAAATTTGACAGAAATGTTAAGGAGGAGTACTTTGGTAGAACCATTAAACAAAGAGATTAAACGCATAGCATGGGGAATAACAGGTTCAGGAGATCAGATAGTTGAAACTTATAGCATTCTGGTTGACATTAAGAACCGAACAGGGATTGAAGCAATGGTTTTCCTCTCTAAAGAGGGCGAGACCGTAATGAAATGGTATCACCTGTGGGATAAAATCCAGACTGATTTCCCTAATTTCAAGGTTGATGCAGGCCCCAACTCCCCATTCATTGCAGGTCCGCTGCAGATGGGGTACTACGATTTTTTGCTTATAGCGCCGGCAACTGCTAATACTGTGGCAAAGATCGTTTATGGGATTGCAGATACTCTCGTTACAAACGCAGTTTCTCAGACTGCAAAAGGACAAACCCCTATTTTTATCCTGCCTGTAGACCAGAAAAGAGGAAGTGTAAAAACTTCTGCGCCCAGCGGCAGAGCCTTTGAGCTTAATATGCGCGAAGTAGATGTTACAAACTCGGAAAGACTTGCACAGATGGAAAACATCGTAGTACTTGAAAGTCCCTACGAGATCTATGATATATTCGGACTTGAGCGGCCTTCCGAAGATATAATCATGAAGGTGAAAGAACGAAAGAAAAAGAAAACTAAGGAAGAAACCGGAAAATAAAACTTAAAAGTGGAGAATTTTAAGAAATAAGATATCAGAGGGGAGAGGCAGAGATGAGAAGTGCATATCAAAATGTAGTGGAAGAAGTAAAAAATCTCAAGGGAATTGAAGAAGCTGTAGCTCTGGCAATCGAGAGAGAAAGAGAAGCAAGGGACTTCTACTTAAGTAAAGCCGCTTTGATGGATAGACCGAAATTTAAGAAGCTCTATGAGTATCTGGCAAATGAAGAGGTAAAGCATCTTGGCTACCTTGAAGATTACCGTGATAAGAGAGAACTGGCCGTAACAAGTACGGAAATTCCAAGTGGTCAGTCCTTCACTCCTGAATTTGACATAGGCCACATAAAAGTCGGAGAGATCACGCTTGGAGATGCAGGTATCCTTGTTGCAGCCCTGAGACATGAGAGAAAAAGCGAAGATTTCTATTCGGAAGTCGCAAAAAGGGCCGAGGACGAAAGCCTCAGAGAATTCTTTGTGATGCTGGCAGGCTACGAAAGAAGTCATTATGAGTTAATTGACAGCTTCTTGGAAGAGATTACCAGATTCCGGATGCAAACCTGAAAGAACTGAAAAGCACAGGACCCGAAATGCTTGCCGGATAGTAGGTAGGCAAAGAGGCCCTTATGAAAATAACTGATTAGACATAAAAAGCCTAGAGCGCAGCTTACAACCTCCTCAAAAATACTTTCACCCTGCTAGGCTGAGATTAATAAATACAGAAGTAGTTTTTGGAGATAGAGGTGAATGTATGGAGGAAATATTCAAAGGATTAATCGAACGTGCCCAATATTATGAGCAGTTTGAAAGTTACAGGAACCAAACCCCTCAGGACATTTTGGGAATGCGCCTGTCCTTAATTTAAGGACTACACTCATGAGTCTATAAGGCTGAGTTTATTGGCTGCTAGCTAGTCTAAGACTTGATTGACATAACAAAAGCTGCGAATTAAAAAGCTGCAGAATCTCTAAAAAACTGGAACATTGAAAAGTAAGTTTCAAAAAACGTAGTAAGTAACTAAATCTAAAAACTCAGGAAAAATAAGAAATAACGAAAAAACAAGGCGGAGAGAAACTTACTTTTCAACTGGTTCCATTTCAACCCGTAATATACATCCCAGCTATGTGCAAATTTGACAATAATTGCAAATATTTTAAGAGCTGATCTCTAAAAATAGCAAGCATTTATAAATATAAGAAGGAATGTCATGCAAATAAGGGGGAAGTGCATGGACGAGTTTTTTGAAGAGATTATCGAAAGAGCCTATTACTATGAGCAGTTCGAACTTTTTAGAGAATATAAGCAAACGTTTCAGAGGAACCAAACAGAGAGAAGCAAGCCCAAAAGAAAGGAATAATTAACCTGAGTAACATACAGCAGCCTGAGTAACGATAATAAAGTATCAAGCATATAAGAAAAAAGGAAATCGGACGACAGGTATAAATCGGAAAGGCTTCTTGAGACAATTAAGTTGTTCTTCTAGTTCTTTTTATGGCTCGCCTCTGCCTATAAAAATCTTATTCTCTAACCAGTATCATCTCTCGCAGGAACCCCATCACATTTATACTGAGAGGCAGATCAGCAGCTCTTTCTCTTTTATCCCGAAGTGTAGTCTGGACTCTACGTGAGTACCTGTATGGCTTCCTAAGGTAAGGAGAGATTCGTTTACCTTATCCCTTGGGATAGAGGCATATCTCTGAACAGAAGGTTCCGACTTTCCTGGGTATACAACCATTTGATCCGTAATAGGCAAAGAGACATCGAAAAATTGGTGCAGAATGATACCCCATTCATTCGTTCGCAATATTAAAATTTAAGTGCAGTTATTTTTGATAAAATATAACCACACCTTGTTATAAAAGAAATTAAAACATTAAAAGTTCTTCTCAGGTAGGAGACGGATTCGGTCTATGGAGTTGAGCTGTTTAAGTTGTGTTTTTTCAGTTGCGCTTATTCAGTTGTGCTTTTTATAAGTTCTTCATCACATATTCCGCAACCGCGTTTCCGACTTCCATTGTGCTGGCTTTTCCTCCCAGGTCAGGAGTAATGATTTTCTTTTGAAGTACATTAGCTATTGCCTCATTAATAATTTGAGATCGAGGCTCCCCCATCCACTCCAGCAGCATCTTTACGCACAGAATTGCAGCAAGTGGGTTTGCAATGCCCTTTCCGGCAATGTCAGGGGCACTTCCATGTACTGGTTCGAAAAAAGCATATTTATCCCCTATGTTGGCGCTAGGGGCAAGGCCAAGGCTTCCAACAAGAGCTGCACACATGTCACTCAAAATGTCTCCGAAGAGGTTCGTTGTAACCACAACATCATACCTTTCAGGGTACATCATAAGGCTGTAAGCCATCGAGTCAACCAGCATATCCTCATATTCTATGCCATTAGCAGCCGCAGTCTGCCTGCAGACATCAAGGAAGAGTTTATCGGATTTCAGGACATTGGATTTATGGACAATAGTCAGTTTATTCTTCCTTTTTTTTGCGAGTTTACAGGCATATTCAGCAATTCTCTCAGACCCCTTCCGGGTGATGACTCTTTTTGTCCAGGAAAGGTCAGACCCAATCTCTTCAATTCCCGAATATAGCCCTTCAGTGTTTTCCCTCACGATAATAAAATCAAAATCGCTTTTCCCTGTAATTCCAGTTATGCCGGGAAGAGGTTTTACAGGCCTGATATTGGCATAAAGATCCAATTCCTTTCGAATTGTCAGGAGCACGCTTTTGTAATTTGGGTCCGGTACTGTGGTAATAGCCCCAAAAAGGACTGCGTTGCATCCTTTTAGGATTTCCAGATCGCCACTCGACATTGCGGTCCCTGTTCTTTCCCATCGAGCGTAACCGAGTTCAAGGGGTACTTTCTTAAACTCAAGCCCGAAAGCATCAAGGACTTTGACAGCCACAGGGATTACTTCCCTACCAATTCCATCACCTTCAATTACAGCTAGTTTCATGCTAACTGCATCTATAGTTTGGGTATATGAATCTGGCGTAACTTTTTAGGATTCTCAGGATTTCTAAGTTCCAGAGAAGATATTAGATCCAGAGAAAGGTAGATCCAGAACAGTATAAATCCAGAACAATGTAGATCCAGAGCAGGTTTAGATCCAAAACAGGTGCTCAGCAAGGATTTTTCCGCCGAGCCCGATAAGAATCAGACCTCCGATAATCTCTACTTCGTGCTCAAAGAAATGACCTATCCTGTACCCCAGGATTGCTCCACACAATGATACGAAAAAAGTCACACAGCCTATTATAATTGCAGGTTCAAGAATAGGAGTATTGAGAAATGCAAAGCTAATTCCCACAGCAAGGGCGTCTATACTGGTAGCGATTGAAAGCACTAGAAGCACTGAATAATTAAGGGAATTTAACTTTCCTTCAGGGTCTCCGTAAAGAGCCTCATAAATCATTTTGCCTCCAATAAAGACCAGAAGCCCAAAGGCGATCCAGGGTGCATAGTCCGAAATAAAACCGCTTATCGCGCTTCCTCCAAGCCAGCCAAGTACAGGCATTAAAGCCTGAAATCCCCCGAAGAAGAAAGCCAGTTTCAGAGCATCCTTGAGCCTAAAAGGCCTTATCGTAGTGCCGCTAGACATGGAAACTGCAAATGCGTCCATTGAAAGCCCGAGCGCTAAAAGAAAGTTAGTCAGGAAAGACATTGAATAGTTACTCCGATTTCGTTTTATAGACAAGATTTTTCGGGATAATAGGATTATTCTTCAAGATAATAGAATTTTTCTTCAGTATAATAAGATTTTAGCATATGAAGATGTTTGAAGACAGGGAAATAGAAGCCCTTATAATGCTATGTGCCATGATTGTTACCCTTTTAATAACCCAATAAACCTGCAATCAGATTTAAAACTATGTCTTTGACAGACTACTGATATAAAATAATTTTTGGGTAGAGAATAAGGGATGACTGGACTCTAAGAAAAATGAAAATAAAATAGTGAGTTTTTGCTTCTGGGCAAATTCTCCTGATTAAAGGATTTTTATTTAAGTCTCTCTCAGACCTTAATTTTAGATCTTACCTTAGCCACTGATTTCGTTTTATTGCCCGATGCCCCTGATCTCACTTTTCTATAGACGGTGTACTTACCAGTACCATCATAAGAAACAGCGTATTGATAGTGATCTCCGTTAAAAAACTTAAAGCCGTTTCTGTAAAATGCCGGATATGCTACAATACGTAGCGGATCAAGGGAATAGCGCTGGTATACATTCTCATCCGCGAGAGTTTTAACCCAATCAGGTATCAGGTTCACCTGCTGGTACTTCGCCTGAATATTACGTCCGACGGTTGCGTTATAAGCAAGTGAAGCCTTAACTGCAACCATTATAAGCACCACCTTCAGCAAGAATAAAAACCCAAGTAACCCAATCAGCCCCGCAAGCATGAGCAAAAACATACTATCAAGCCCCCAACTTTAGATTTATATTGTATCTACTCCCCGTCTCCGATTAAATGAAGTCGCTTAAATCTTTGACGTTCCCCTCAAGCTCCCTTACTCCATGAGCGTCACTAATAAATTGATGCTTTAAAGCCAGATCCTCCGTTGATAAGAGAGTTTTCTAATATATTTACTATCTATTAAATTAATTTTCAGCCTTTTAACTCTATGAGAATAAATGATTATCAATTGGAATTAGGAGGTGATTTACTGAAAGTTAATTAGGATAAGCAAGAATAAGTAGAATTATCAGAGTTCTTTTTATTCGGTAGGGGAGAATTTGGCAGAAATTCTGGCATCCTCGTACTTCTGACCGAAAAGACACCATTCGCCTGGGAACTAAGAACAGTTTAACTAAGAACAGTTTAACTAAGAACAGTTTAACTAAGAACAGTTTAACTAAGAACAGTTTAACTGATATGTATATTGAAGGCGATTGGAAGAAACAACCTTTTATTCTCAAGGTTGGATGTTAAGGTTTTCTGAAGTCTGCCTGAGGCTGCCTACAAGTTTTCGGATAGCTTCTGCAACCTGGTACTCTGATGCTCCCCAGTGGACTACAGCTCCATCAAAACCTGAAATCTTTACAAGCCCTGAATTCTCAGACCTGCAGCAGCGAGTAATAAAAGGTTTTGAGGGCACAACAATCTCGGACTTGAAAGGACAAATGTTTGTAAAGGAATACTCAAGTTCAGGAAAGCGCATCTCAAAAAGGGTCTTTGAAATTTCGCATCCTACAAGCAAATGCCCATTTTCTGTAAGTACATCTGAATCAAGACATTTTCCTTCCAGTCCTGAAGCACTGCATGGGAAAACGGTATTTTTTCCTTCGAAACGCCTGAGATTAACAACCTTTTCAATAAACCTGACCTGAAGGTCCCCGAAAATCCCGCTGGCTTCAAGCCTTCTCACAACTAAAGAAAGCCAAGAGGGATAAGGAGGGGCAACATCAAGAATTTCGAGCTCAAGAATGCTTGAAAGGTCTGGGTCATGGACAAAAGTAACGTGTCTATCCACGCCTGTAAAAATTACCGTGTTTACTTTGCTAGTACAGAGCTTTTTTGCAGTCTCAATCAGGAGTGTACGGTCTTTTATATTCAGTTCCCTGTCATATTTTACCACTTCTTTTCCTGAGGCTATAGTTTCGAGAGCTTCAACCTTCCTTAGCAGCCCCTCTCCGCTTTTTTTCACATGGTAGATTGCATATTCAGAGCTCCCAGTCTGAGGATTTTCCTTTTCTGCAATCAGGTAGTCAGTCAGGAAATAGATTGGCTCATCAGTATCAGGGCAGAAGGATTTTGTCATCCCCACATTTTTATATTCATTAGGAAAAATCATAGGTATCAATTGTTTTGATGATTGATTGTTTTGAGTGATCAATTGTTTTGAAGGCCGAATGTTTTGAGTGGCCGCTAGTTTTCATTAAATCCGGTATCTATTTAGATCAGCTTATGTCGTTTGAGGCTTATGCCATTTTAAGCTTATTCCTTTTGCTCACTCTGGATTTTCTTCCTATGCGCTACAAGCCCACCGTCTGCAAGCATCTGGAGCAGGAAATCCGGTAATTTGTTTCCCCCGAATGTGCCATTTCCTGAAACCGTAACCTCGCCTTTAAGCAAGTCAACCTTAACCTCATCGCCTTCCTGACATTCGACATCGGCTTCCATAAGGGGCAATCCTACATTGATTGCATTTCTAAAAAAGATCCTTGCAAAAGACTTAGCAACAATACAGGCTACACCTGCGTGTTTCAAAGCTAGAGGAGCCTGCTCTCTTGAGGATCCGCAACCGAAATTGCTGCCTGCTACAATGATATCCCCTGGTTTTACCTTTTTTGCAAACTCTGGATCAATGCCTTCCATCGCATGGGCTGCAAAAACCTGCATATCCTTAGTCCGCAAATATTTTCCGGGAATAATAACGTCTGTATCAATGTCGTCGCCAAATTTCCAGACTCGGCCTATGATAGGGTTTTCCATCACACATCACCTGCGAGATAGGTTTTTTTAATAGTATATCTAGATAGCGGGAAAATGAAATGAAAATTCTGCACATCTAGCTCAAAAATAAGATTGAACTCATAAAATAAAAATAAGTCACTAAGATAGTGAAAAGAAAAATAAAAGTACAGAAAGGAAAATAAGGGTACAGAAAGGAAAATAAAGGTGCAGGAATAACCCAACTGCACCTTCCCAGACTGTTTTAAACCTTTATTTCATCTCCATTTAACACGGCTTCTTCACTTACTCTTACTTCTTTAGTTGTGTCCCCATAACTCAATATATAGGGGCCTGTAGGTGCGGTATCAAACTTGGTCTCGCCTGCAATCGGACCGTCTGTCGAATAGGGCACTGTAAATTCATACCTGCCCTGAGAGTCCGCAGTTGTCGATTGCGTGTATTCAAAGGTCCTTCCCTGACCTGTAAGGATTGTCGTGTTTATTTTAACGGTCTCATTGGAGGAAGCCGTGCCAGTTATTTTTGCACCTTTAACATATTCGAAGACTTTTACATAACCCGTGTTCACTTCTGGGATACTGTCTCCATAAAGGAGATTATAGACCTGCTTGTATCCAATTTCCTGAGTCTGGTATGCCCAGGTCTCGTGGACCAGGCGGTATTGCTTAAGGCCGTTTCCATCCAGAATATGCAGCCTTGATTCCATGGAATTGAAGTATCGGGTCGAAGGTATGACTTGATACCCGTTACCTGTCCAGTAGGACTGATAATACCCTTCAGTATCAAGAGTCCAGGCAGGCATTGCCCCGAATATGTCTGTAGCCATCCTCGTATCGGATACGATGTAACGTGCGCCTACTTTACCAGGTCTAGGGTCTATGGCATCAAGTACTGCATTTGCTTCTTCTTCAGATTGGGCTGTGAAAAAGGTTGCAGCTCCTGGCCGGTTTTCTTCATCAAGGCTTACACTGCGCCCTCCGATTCCAGCCTGAAAGGGATTTGAATTGGGCATTCTGTACCCGATTGTTTCGATGTAGTGCCCGTAGTCCCACCAGGACATAACACCATAGGCTGTATCAGGATATTCGAAAAGCTCCCCACTTTTAGGGGCTTCATAAATGGCGTTGTAATTCATGCCAGGGTCAGGAGTATAAAGTCTTAGCCACAGACAGGTTTCCATCCAGGGCTCATTTGGATCATTTGAGCCAGTTGATTGCGCCATTGCAGCCCCATATACCGGAAGAATAAGGATAATGACTATAGACAAGACAGCAATTACCTGCTCTATTCTAACGAATTTCAAGAAGCTAAGAAAATCTGCAGGTGATTTTATAGTATTTTTGAACTTCTCATCAAGTTCACTCCACTTCACTTTGTCAAGTAGCAGGCCTCCAAGGTAGGCACTGAGAACTGCAACATTTATGGAATAATAATATGCAAACCTGTTCTGACCGTAAATCGCAAAGAGAATCAAAACGCTCCAGACAAGAACCAAGACATCTTGAGGTTTTGGTTTTCTGAACAGATTTACAGCCAGAATAAATATTCCAACCAAAGAAGCGAAGAACCCAGTAACAGTGAAATTTGAATAAGCTTTTTTCAGGGTAAAGACGTCCCCCTGATAAAACATAGAAGAAACTTCACCAATTGTTGCTGGTCCACCTGTATGAACCCCAAACACAGTACTTGGTGCATGTATAATTAGGGAATAGAAAGATGGGGATGCGATTTTAGCAAATATGAGTCCTAGAATCCCAGTTCCAAGGATTAGAAGAGGGTAATAATATGTTTTTATTTGCTTTCTTTTGAATTCCCTCTCAATTAAACTCAAAGCTGCAAACCCTGCCATTGCTCCAAGGGCAGTGACGACATGGAACCAGGAGTAATAGTAGAGCGAAAAACCCATATCAGGATGGACAAAAGGAAGAATAAGTACTGCACTTACTAAACAAGTGACTATACCTGTAAATCCAAGATAATCACTCGACTCATTCCGGAAGTTGTCAAAGACATACTGAAATATTGCGTAAACAAGAACAATTAATAAGAACAGTGAGCCTCCTGTCCAGCAAAGCTGGTAGGCTGAATACATAATACCAGCAAGAACCGAGTATAGGAAAGGCTCTTTCAAGACACTGAAGTTTTTATTGAACACATCTTCAAAACGCAGCTTTTTTTCCTTTGCCGAGATAAGTGAAAGCATGAAAAACATCATGAAGAAAGTACTGAATAACGACTCGGCAACATGATGGTCTGTAAAGCCAATCATTGAGCGGGATAGAAACTGTCCTGGAGCAAATGCAATCAAAATGGCAGCTAAAATGCCAGTTTTATGCCCGCCAAGGTATTTTCCTATGTAATAAACCGGAACAACAGTAAGGGCTCCAAGTACTGCAGGAAAATAAGCGCCTATAGTGTTAACTAGCTCAGGGCTTGGATCTCCCATCCCAAGAACCAGAGAGGTAATTGCCATCATCTGGTCAAATAATGGACCAAAATGGATGTAGCTCCCGTGAGGGTAGTTGGTCATAGGATTGAAGAACATCCTGTTAGGGTAGTTTTCAAGCAGGACGTTTAAAGTACGCATATGATACCAGGCATCATTGGTTGCAAACTTTACAAATCCATAAGGTGAAAATACCGTGTCTGAAGGGAGTGTTCTGACCCATAGAGATACAAAACCAATTATCGCAACTGCCAGAGTATAAGGCCAGCTGGATTTTATTTTATTTTTGAATGATGATACAGGATGATCCTGAGAACTCATAATAATCCCTTTAAGATGTAATTTTTTGCAATTAAATATATGAGGGAGAAGAAAATCGAATAGATAGTATTATCCGACATAACAATTCAGTATGATTATTTATAATCTTATTCCATTTGTGTTCAGAAACCTCAGATAGCTTCCCTATTCAACCTATTGGGACAGCTTTTCAGGGGATTCAGTCTTTTCGAAGACACTTTTTGTTCTCTTACCAGGCTAGAAACCCACTTAAATTGTCTACTTTGGGAATAATGAGTCTCCTGAAAGATTCCTTTAAAAGACGCGGATTTTTAATGAGAAGCCCTAATACACGTGAAAAACAACTTTATTAATAGTATATAAAAGAATATGTAACTGGTGAATATATAAAGAGATATAAAAATATAAACGCTCTGGAAAGAGGAGACCCCTGCAAGAAATCAAAAAATAAGTTTTCCCGGAAAAGTAAAAACAAAAATAAAGATATGAATTAGAGGAAAAAATAAAAGTGAGGAAATTGGCTAAACTGCACATTTCGAAAATTATTTAGATATTTATCTCTTCTTAAATCTATTTCTTAGATTTTTATTTCTTGTCCTATTAACACGGCTTCTTCACTTACTCTCACTTCTTTTGTCGTATTGCCATAACTCAATACATAGGGGCCTGAAGGTGCAGTATCGAACTGGGTCTCACCTGCAATCGGACCGTCTGTCGAATAAGGCACTGTAAATTCGTACCTACCCTGAGAATCCGCAGTTGTTGACTGTGTGTATTCAAAGGTTCGTCCTTGACCTGTGAGGATAGTAGTGCTTATTTTAACAGTTTCATTGGAGGAAGCTGTTCCTGTTATTTTTGCACCTTTAACGTATTCAAAGATCTTGACATAACCAGTATATATCTCAGGGAGCTTACCCCCGTAGAAGAAATTATAGACCTGCTTGTATCCAATTTCCTGGGTCTGGTAGGCTTCTGTCTCATGAACCATGCGGTATTGCTTAAGGCCGTTTCCGTCAAAAATGTGCAGTCTTGCCTCCATGGAATTGAAGTATCGGGATGAAGGCATATTCCAATATCCATCTACTGTCCAGTGAGATTGATAATACCCTTCGGTATCAAGAGTCCAGGTAGCTATTGACCCGAACATTGATGTGGCCATCAGGGCATCAGATATAATGTAACGTGCGCCTGCTTTGTCAGGTCTAGGGTCTATGGCTTCAAGTACACCACTTGCTTCTTCTTCGGATGGGGCTGTGAGAAAGGTTGCAGCCCCTGGCCGGTTTTCTTCATCAAGGCTTACACTGCGCCCTCCTACTCCTGCCTGGAACGGATTCGCATTTGGCATCCTATGCCCTATTGTCTCTATGTAGTGCCCGTAGTCCCACCAGGACATAACCCCATAAGCCGTATCAGGATACTGGAACATTTCTCCGTTTTTCGGGGCTTGATAAACAGCATTATAATCCATTCCGGGATCCGGGGTGTTTGAACGAAGCCATTTAGTAGCATCTTCCCAGGGAGGGATGGGCTGGCCGTATACCATTTTCGTATATGGCATTGCAGATCCATATACTGGATAAATTAGAAATACCACTATAACTAGAACTGCAAGAATCTGCTCTACTTTGACGAATTTAAAGGCATTTGGGATATCTACAGGCGACTTTACAGTACTTTTGAACTTATGGTCAAGTTCACTCCATTTTACTTTGTCAAGTAACAGGCCTCCCAGATAGGCACTCAGAACTGAAACATTTATTGAATAGTAATATGCGAAACGGTTCTGGCCGTAAATCGCAAGAAGAATCAAGAAACTCCAGACAAGAATCAGCACTTCCTGGGGTTTTGGCCTTCTGAACAGGTTTGCAGCCAGGATAAGCATCCCGAGTAGAGAAGCAAGAAATCCCGTAGTAGTGAAATTTGAAAAAGCTCTTGTCAGAGTAAAGGTTTTATCATGATCATGAAATATTGAAGAAACTTCCTCGATTGTGGAAGGTCCTCCCTGTTGAATTCCAAAAACAGTGCTCGGTGCATGTATAATAAGGGAATAAAGAGAGGGGGATATAATTTTGGCAATTATAAGCCCGAGAATTCCTGTTCCGAGGATTAGCAAAGGATAATAGCTAGCTTTTATTTGCTTTCTTTTGAATTCCTTCTCAATGAAACTCAAAGCCGCAAAACCTACCATTGTCCCAAGAGCAGTGACAACATGGAACCAGGAGTAATAGTAGAGCGAAAAGCCCATATCCATATGGACAAAGGGAAGGATAAGTATTGTACTTACTAAAAAGGTGACTATGCCTGTAAACCCAAGATAATCACTCGACTCATTCCGGAAGTTGTCAAAGATATACTGAAATATTGCGTAAACAAGAGCGATTAATAAGAACAGTGAGCCTCCTGTCCAGCAAAGCTGGTAGGCTGAATACATAATACCAGCAAGAACCGAGTATAGGAAAGGCTCTTTCAAGACACTGAAGTTTTTATTGAACACATCTTCAAAACGCAGCTTTTTTTCCTTTGCCGAGATAAGTGAAAGCATGAAAAACATCATGAAGAAAGTACTGAATAACGACTCGGCAACATGATGGTCTGTAAATCCAATCATTGAACGGGATAGAAACTGTCCTGGAGCAAACGCTATTAGGATTGCAGCCAGTATACCGGTTTTATGCCCACCAAGGTATTTTCCTATGTAGTAAACAGGAATAACAGTGAGAGCTCCGAGAACAGCAGGGAAATAGGCTCCTATAGTATTAACCAGTTGAGGACTTGGATCGCCCATCCCAAGAACCAGAGAGGTAATTGCCATCATCTGGTCAAACAACGGACCGAAATGGATGTAACTCCCGTTAGGATAATTGGTCATTGGATTGAAAAACATCCTGTGGGGATAATTTTCAAGCAGGGCGTTTAAAGTACGCATATGATACCAGGCGTCGTTGGTCGTGAACTTCACAATCCCGCCAGGTAAAAGCACATTATCTGAAGGAAGTATTCTGATCCATAGAGACACAAAACTGATTATTGCAACCGCCAGAGTATAAGGCCAGCTGGATTTTATTTTATTTTTGAATAAAGATACAGGACGATTCTGAGGACTCATAGTAACCCCTTTATGAAGCAAACTTTATGAAATTAAGATAGAATAAATGAAAAGAAAATTAAATAGATTGTATTAATTCTGTGTAACAGTTTATAATTCTATCCCACTTCTGATCCGGGGCTTCATAATGCTTTTTCTCTCCGAACCTGTTGAGAATAGCTTTTCCAATAGAATCGACATCCTCTGGGGGTACAAAGAAAGTTCCTTCGTATTTAGCCATCGATTCTTTTAAACCCCCTACCTCAGAAACAACAACAGGCTTTCCAAAGGACATGGCGATATGTGCAATTCCACTCTGAGAAGCCCTCAAATAAGGCAAAACTACAACATCTGCAGCACTGAAGTATAAGTTTACTTTCTCGTCAGGAACGTATTCATCTACCAACGTGATACGATCATAATAAGGAGAATTTTTAATCTGGTCAAGTAACTCCTTGCGGTCTTCCCAAATTTCTCCGACAATCAACAACCTGCTATTTTCAAGAACTCCAGAAGGGAGCTGTTCAAATGCCCTAATAAGATAGGGAATTCCTTTATACTTTCTGATTAAACCGAAAGAAAGTATAACGAACTCGTCCTTTATCAAGAGGCTTTTTCTTGCTTCTTTTGTGTCAAGCAGTTCCCCATACTGATCATAAAGCCCATGTGGAATCACATGGATTTTTTCAGGGGCAATTGCGTATCTTTTTGCAACGAGCTGCTTATCGGATTCAGAATGAGTAATATATGCATCAAGGTTTTTACGCAGGAGTTTTCCCGTTATCTTTGAATATAAACGGATAGGAAGAATGGATTCCTCAAATGGATCAACTACTTCATGAAATTCAACAATAATTTTTGGCTTGTTGATAAGATTGGCAAAGAGTCTAAGCAGAAGATGCATATGGGCAACCGAGGAGGTCCACCACTGCAAAATTATGACATCCGGTTTCTGTTCTTTAATAAAGCTGTATGCCCTAACCCATGTCAGAGGGTTATTATAATCCATCCCGTCAAAAATAGGAATTCCGGATGAAAAGTTCAAGTCTGAAATGTTTTTTCCGACATGAGATTTCCCAGGGAAAAGAAAGGTCGGCAGTAACTGCCTGAAACAGACCACAGAGACATTTTCTTTCGAAGACATTGTATTTGCCAGACGGATAGTGTAATAACTGATGCCACTTAAAAATAGTTTTGAAGGTCCGACTATACAAATACTTTTGTTGAATGCCATTTACTATAACTATCACATTATCTTTATATTAAGCTAATGCACTACTCATTATAATAACTACTCATTATAATAAGTACTCGTGTAAGAGAGGTTCATTCTTGAAGATAGCTCAGATCTGCCCCCGTTATTCTCCTGATATTGGGGGAGTGGAGACTCATGTCAAAGAGATTAGCGAAAGGCTGGTCAAAGCAGGACACGATGTTGAGGTTATAACAACAGACCCAACTGGAAAACTGAACAGAAGAGACATGATAAATGGAGTAAAGATCATAAGGTTTAGATCTTTTGCTCCGGGAAATGCGTATTATTTTGCTCCTCAGATCTATTTTTATCTTAAAAAGCACAATTTTGATGTAATTCATGCGCATAGCTACCATGCTTTTCCTGCATTCTTCGCATCCCTTGGCGCTCATGGAGAAAAATTTGTGTTTACTCCCCATTACCACCGAAGCGGGCATACCGCATTTAGAAACCTTCTGCATAAGCCATACAGACTCTTTGGAGGAATGATTTTTTCCCGCGCAGACTCGGTGATATGCGTATCAGAGTACGAAAAAAAACTTGTTGAGGCCGATTTCAGGATTGAAGGAAAGATTGTAAAAATTCCAAATGGTATAAATCTTAAAGAATTCGAGAACCTGAAACAGCTGGGAAAAGATTCAAAAAAGAAAGCCAGGAAGGAAAAGCTTCTTCTCTATGTGGGCCGCCTTGAAGAATATAAAGGAGTGCAGTATATTATTCAGAGTTTGCCTGAGCTTCAGGATTTTACTTTGAGGGTAGTTGGGAAAGGACCATACGAAGCCGAACTTCGCAATATGGCGAAAGTTTTCGGGGTGGAAGGAAGGGTTGAATGGTTAAAAGAGCTTTCAAGGAAAGAGTTGCTTGAATGCTATGCAGATGCGGATGCTTTTTTAATGCTCTCCTCCCATGAAGCATATGGAATAACGGTTGCTGAGGCGCTGGCTGCGGGAACTCCGTGTATTGTGGCAAAAGGGAGTGCACTTGAGGAGTTTGTGGATGGAAGGAACTGCGTGGGGATTGAAATGCCTATTTCTGCAAAAAAGGTTGTAAAAGCAATAAGGGATTTAAAAAATGGTATAACAGAGAAAGGATATGGTTCAAAATCATTAATGGATTGGATTGAAGTCGCTGAAAAAACAATAAAAATTTATGAGTTCGCCATTCAATCGGGAAGTTACCCATGAAAGAACAGCTTGTATCCATAATTTTGCCAACTTACAACAGGTCCGAATTAATAAAGAGATGCGTTAATTCGGTATTGAATCAGACATACAGTAACTGGGAACTAATTATTTCTGACGACGGCTCAAAGGATGAAACGCCTGCTGTTGCAAGAGAGTGTGCAAAACTTGATCCACGTATTAAGGCGAAAATTAATGAAGTTAACCACGGAACTCCGAGTAACCGAAATATCGGCCTGTCTTTAGCTAAAGGAGACCTTGTTTTCTTCGTAGAAGATGACCTGATTTTGTTTCCTAATTGTGTGGAAACCCTGGTAAATACATACAATTCACTTGTTTCATCAGGGATTAAAGTTGGAGCTGTAGTTCCCAGGTTACTGGAAGATAACCCGATTTCACATATTAATGCCGACCTTCACAAAAAAGAAGCTACCGCGAAAAAACTGCCTTTTATGTTTAATAAGTGGACAGGAGAAGTATACAATAACTATACTGAAGACTTTAACGAAGTTCAGGAAACCATCACAGGTCATGCATGCTGTTTGTATAACAGAAGTGCCCTGGATGAAATAGGAGGCTACGAAGAGAAAGCATATAAAGGAACCTACAGCAGGGAAGAAACCGACCTTAACTTCAGACTCAGAAAAGCGGGCTATAAGTTCTTTTTCCAGCCAAAAGCCATATCCGAACACAGGAAAATAAAAACAGGCGGATCAAGGCAATCAAACGAATTTAAATTTTATTATTATTATGTAAGAAATCACGTTATATTTTTGGTTAGAATTTTTGGAGCTAAGTCCTTATATATGATACCCTGTTATCTAATAAATATCGGACTGCGATTATTGAAAAAGCTGTCACAATAAGTGTCAGTTCGTAAAATTCAAGTCATTTCGAGAATTCTGGAGCAAAGCCGGAGAATCTTTCTCGAACATGATACAAAATAAAAATTTTTTCTTAGATGCTGGAGTATAAATGAAATGTGTATGTATAATTTTGCTATAAAGTACCGATTCGGCTTATACGAGTAGCAGAACTCATTTAATAATTGCTCTGCCTCTATCTTCAATCCAAAATAAGCATTGTGTTTTGCTTCATCTGCCGCTCGAATTGCAAGCATTTTCATTAAAAGATTCTTTTTATCTGTGGGACAATCTATTTCAATATTTTCAGGATCCTGCAGGTCAGGAGGTATTGGATGTGCTCCTGGCAGATTACTGCTTAAATCTGAATCTTCCCTATGGATAGTTACTAACTTTCGTCTGGATATTGCTATTTTTTCGTTCAAGATTATTTTGAACCACAAATGTGCATCTTCTCCATATAAACAGCGGTATGTGTCAAAAAACCCTCCGTATTTATTTATGATTTCTCTTTTTGCAATTGTTGTACACGGAATCATATAACCGAGGAGGTGAACCGCTACTTCCGGATGAGTATCATCCGATAATTCATAAATTCCGTCTAGGACTCCTTTCCTATTCCAGAAGCTGGTAATCTCATCATCTCCTTTACTGGTGTCGTAATAGCCTGAGGAAATGGTGGAGATTTCTTCGTTATTATTTAAAAAATCTACTCCTTCCTGTAAAAAGTTCCGTGCCCATTCATCGTCAGCATCTAAAAAGACTATATATTTGCCAACGGCACGCCGGAGCCCTACATTTCTCGCTGCGCCGGGCCCTTTATTTTCTTGAGTTATCAGGATTATGCGTGGGTCTTTAAATGTTTTTACAACTTCAGGACCATTATCTGTAGAGCCATCATCTATAACAATTATTTCAATATTTTGATATGTTTGCGTTAATACAGAGTCTAATGTTCTACTAATACAATGACCTTTGTTATAGAGAGGAATAACTACAGACACACCTGGTATCATTGATATCACTTTTTAAGTGTTAAATTCATAGTGACCAGTGAATTTTTTACTTTATGGACTTATCTCATTACTCAAAATACATTACATTTAATCGAAGGACTAAATACAATTTACCGGGGGAAGGTATGTGGATATAACTTCAGATGAGTAAATCATTCCAATTTTTTAAGGATTATTTTACAAAGCGATATGAATTTAAATTTTAATATACTAAATATATTAAAATAATCTTTCACGACTTTCCTTCTTTCGTTATAATGAAGGTCTGAAAGTTTATTCGGATCGGATACGCCGCCATTTCTAAATATTGCTATTATACCCCTATAGTATTCCCTTTTGAGATTATATTTATAAAATGCTCTTAATACCCATTCATAATCGCCTACGATTTTATATCTATCGTCAAACAGACCACATTTTTTAAATGTGCTGGCTTTGTAAAATATGGCTTGCTGGCAGATCGCACCATAAATAAAATAAGATTTTGTAATATAATCATGTGCTTGTATAAATGATTCATTTGTGATAGGGTCTCTAATTATTATAGGTCCATAAATAAGTTCAATATCACTATTTGTCTGAAACATTTTAACAACATTTTCTATAACATATTCATCATAAAATATATCATCTGAATTTAAAAAATATAATATGTCTCCGGTAGCAGCTTTTATACCTTTATTCATTGCTTCATACATGCCGTTATCCGGTTCACTTAAAAAAAATGTTATTTTGGATTTGTATTTATTTATTATTGGCACTGTACTATCTTTCGAGGCACCATCGATTATAATATATTCAACATCTTTATATGTCTGTTTCAAAACACTATTTATTGCATTTTCAATAAATTCTTCAGCATTATAGCAAACTGTTATTACTGAAACTTTTGAGCCCATAATCATACCTTAAATCAGGAGGTGATAGATTTATAAACATTAAACGTTTCATTTGCAGTTTTATCCCAACTGAATTTTTTTTCCTGTTGAAATCCTTTTAGAATCAATTGAGACCTGATCTTGTCGTCCATTAATGACTCTATTGAGCGAGTTAAATCCTCTTCTGAGAATGGATCGAATAATATTCCTCCATTACCTACAACTTCTGGAATTGAACTGGTTTTGCTGGCAATTACTGGACATCCAAGAGACATAGCTTCGAGTGGGGGAATCCCAAAGCCCTCGTATAATGAAGGATAGATAAAGCAAAATGCTTTTTTATACAAAGCAGCCAGAAAATCATCCGAGCCATTTACATGAATAACTTTATTTAAAAGATTAAATTTATTAAGTAAACTTAATTCATTTTCATTGAAGTTACCTCCCCCAAAACAAAGGAGATTAAAATCGCCTGCAAAATGAGTTGCATAGACATTCAATAAAAATGAAAAGTTTTTATATCCTTCTCTATTCCCCACGTATAATAAATAAGGCTTAGTCAGAGAGTTTTTCTTCGCAAATTTATCCATATTAAAAGACTTAAATGTATTTAGAGAACTTCCGTGATAAACTACCCATATCTTCTCTTCAGGAACATTATAAATTCTTATAACATCTTTTTTAGTGTTCTCAGAAACACAGATTATTGCATCAGCAGCTTTGATTGATAAACGTTTGTATTTTATTGTTGGATCATACTTACTAAATTGATTTTTGTATAACTCATGAATCATATCATGTACTGTTATAACGATAGTGGACTTTCCAAATTTATCCAAATCTTCCCTATAGTATGTAGGATGAAAAATATCTAAATCAGCTATGTGAGAATAGGCCAGTTTAAACCAGATTGGATTTAATCTTATTGCGTTATAGGCGTATTTTATAGAAGGTATTTTGTATCCCCTATATAAGGAAAAATTAGATTTATTTTCCGACAACTCATATTCATTAATATGAAAACCTTCGAATAACTTAACAGATATCTCTTTGTTTAATGAAATTCTATTGATTAGTTCATAAAAATATCTTGAAATACCCCCATATCTTTGAAGGCTGAAGATTGAATAATCATATAAAATATTCATATTTTCACTTTGTTTTTATTTTATTTTTTAAAAATATGTATCGGTTAGATAAAGCAGATTTTAATTTATACGCAACAGATTTTAATTTTAGAATTTCATATTCTTTTTTATATTGTTTTTTACAGAGTATATGCATAAAGTCTGAAAATGATACAAAATTATATCCTTCTAGTTCTCCAAGCCGCACTAAACTTTTTTTCGACCATAAAGTAAAATGGCCTGCATCTGGATTAAGGTACCACCAGTCATCTATATTTCCTTTTGCATTTTCTGTTAACTGCGTCGTGAATATTAGAATTTTAGGATAATTAAATTTTATTAATATCTCCTCAATTTCCTTTAATGAATTCGTAAAGTGCTCAAACACTTCAACCATTATAAGTACATCTGCTTTAAATGGTTCGTTTATATAATACATTTTATCTAAGTAAAGGTTATTTCCTAGGAAAGGTTCATAAGCGCAAATAGTATAACCTGAATCGATAAGGGATTTTGTAAGATATCCATTCCCTGCACCAAAATCACACATTTTCATTTCTTTTAAATTTAGTCCTCGATTTAAGAAATTTATGAACTCTAACACTAATTCTGCTCTTCCTTTCCAACCAGTATCCATATCTAAAAAATAGCTTTCATTGTAAATCTTAGAAAGATTATAATCCTCAGAGTCTGAGGCTACTATTAATCCACAATCTTCACATTCTATGTAATCCACATTTTCCTCTAATAAGCGTGAATACTTAGAGATTTTATTGAAATTTTTGGATCTACAGATACATTTCATTTTGGGGTTTAAACTCATTCTACCACCATATCCATTTAAAATACCCAATGAATTTGATTGATTCAATTCTAGGTCGTGTCCTTGAGTTCTTGATTAATTCCGAAAAAGCGTGTATTCCTCATGCATTTAAGAAAATGTAGAGAGAGCCTTCTACATATGGTTTTCAATAACTCACGCCCATTACCCAATTCTAAATTGGTTCCAAAATCCACATTGTAATGTCATCACTCTATATGGATTTTATATCTCAAGATCAGAAACTCGATTTCTTATTCAAAAGATTGATTCAAAGAAGCAAACTTTGGGTTTTAAGATTAACTCGCCTTTAAAATACTTATGTTAAAATCTTTTACTAAATATTTACTATGAAATAATTTACTCAAGTTATTGCTCCATTAGAATATTGGTCGAAAAGCTACTTTGTTAAAAATAACTCGATGAATATAAAATATTTGTATTATATAACTTAAAGATTTGGAACCAATAATTCTAGAAATTTATCCTTGCCCTTAGATAAATTTAAGTTAAGAATAATTGCTTAATTATACAGTTATCAAGCCAAATGAAAAACATTAGGCTTGAATGCGATTTTCAATAAGAAGTAGTTCTAAAGTTTATAAATGCACTTCGATAGTTAGAAAATGGGTTTAAGTTACCTGCTAATAGCAAAAAGCCAAGATAATTTACTTAAAAAGGTATTTCAGTATACTTCTCAATTTATCCACTATTTTCAGAAATATTGGTTTTGTAGATAAACTCTTTTCCAATTTTTCTGTATACCTATCGGCCACGCAATCACGTAGCATAAATGGGGGATGAAGTAGAGGAAATTTAATTGGCCCGGCCTCTAACTGGGCAAGAATATTTGTTTTCGTTGTATGAGTTGCAGATTCCCCAAAACCTATATTTGATACTAGGTTTACATTGGGCAAAATTACCAATGAGTTTTGTATCCAGGATGTAAAGACCCACTGGTAGTCCCATGTGTCAATTTTTCCCTCATATACATTATCAAATATTTCTGTCCAATGCTCAACACATTCTTTTTCCCAAAGGTAGCCATAAAGCCAGTTATCTCTTCTAATTTTAGGCCATAATTCCATGTTTACATCGTAATTCCTCCAAACTCTCCGCCAAGAAGCCCATCCCCATATGTGAGGATATCGAGAAAAGTAATAACTGTATTCTGTGCGCTTTCTTCCAAATTGGAAATTATCTCCACTAATCATACAAATCCTTTTATCTTCTCTGTACTTATCCAAAAGTTCTTCGCAGAATCTGAAAAAACTCGCATGAGGCAGGCAGTCATCTTCAAGAATAATACCTTCTTCCTCGTTTTCAAAAAACCAGTCGATAGCGCTACTTACTGCTATCTTACAACCTAAATTTTCATTACGAAAGAGTGTTTTGAGTTCACAATTCCAATCTACATTTGTAACTATAGACTTTACTTGTTTGATATTTTGAGCATCAGTCTCATTATTCTCTCGTGGTCCATCTGCGGCTACATATAGCTTTGCCGGCCTTGCTTTTCTTATAGCTTCAAAGACCTGCTTTGTCGTGTCAGGACGATTAAATACAAGGAAAAGAACAGGAGTTTTAAGTTGATACGGTGGTACAAATTGATTGTCTGGCATCTAGACCACTTTCTAGCAACTCTCTAAAGTATTTAATTGTTTTCTTTAATCCATCATCTAATTTTATTGTCGGATGCCACCCCAGTTCCTTCATAGCTAAATTAATGTTAGGATTACGTTTTAGAGGATCATCCTCTGGCAAAGGTTTATAAATAAGTTTACTATTTGAGTCGGTGAGCTCAATTACTTTCTGTACAAGTTCTAAAATTGTAAATTCGCCAGGGTTTCCAATATTTATTGGCCCTGTAAAGCCTTCACGAGAGTTCATCATAAGGACTATGCCTTCAATTAAGTCATCGACATAGCAAAAGCTTCTTGTTTGCGTTCCTTTTCCATAGATGGTTATATCTTCACCCTTAAGTGCCTGCATAATAAAATTACTTACCACTCTCCCATCATTTGGATGCATCCTTGGGCCATAGGTATTGAAAATTCGTACCACTTTTATATTCAAGTCATATTGACGCTTATAATCAAAAAAGAGCGTTTCAGCACATCTTTTCCCTTCATCATAGCATGCTCGCGGGCCAATGGAATTTACATTACCTCGATATTCCTCTGACTGAGGATGAACCTGTGGATCTCCATAAACCTCAGAAGTTGAAGCTTGCAGGATCTTTGCATCCAGTCTCTTTGCAAGATCTAGCATATTAATTGCACCCATTACTGAGGTTTTTGTGGTTTGCACAGGGTCGAATTGATAATGGACTGGACTCGCTGGACATGCGAGATTATAGATTTCATCTACTTCCAGTGAAAGAGGGAAATTAATATCGTGTCGAATAACTTCAAAATAAGGGTTATCCATAAGGTGAACAATGTTTCTTTTTTTTCCGGTGAAAAAATTATCTACACATATAACTTCGTGCTCCTCATTTAATAAACGTTCACATAGATGTGATCCTAAAAACCCAGCTCCTCCAGTGACTAAAACTTGTTTTCTCATGTACACTCCTTCAAATCTATCTTTATCTGATATTTTGCTTTGAATTCGTGCGTTTTTGGTTAAGTGAGAAATCATGATAAACTATATTAGGGAACCTAAAAAACTACTTGAAATTACTTTCATACATATTAAAAGTTTTTGATTTGCAATCTGCCAGGCAAATCTTTACACAATACAAAAGAAAAAAAGCTTTATAAAAAATTGGTAGCAAAATCAGAATCCTTAATCGAGAATTGGGAATAACTTAGACCGATTAGATCTCTTAGAAGGCGTGTTTAAGTTGTCCAAAAAGATGCGATATGGAAAATGATACGATATACGATTCAAAAACGAACATTATTATCGAAATTGGAAGAAATGTAGAAAATTTTTATCAATTCTAATTTTTAAAAATTCACACCCATGACCCAAAACTCTTAATAACTTGTTAATTCCTCTAACAGCAAGAGGTTCTTTATTATATTTTCTATAAAATTTCTCGAATTCCAGCATAACATCTTCACGTAACCTGATATTTTTTACAAAATTACAAGTCCTCTTTGCTTTTGATACATCGTTTTCAAAAATATTTGTTACTCCGCAATGCGTTCCCGTCCCATCGATACCAATATTATCAACATAAGAATAGCGAGGATGAACAGAATACATTTGCTGCTTGAAATGAGCATAGCTAAATCGTATAGCCCAGGAGTCAATTTTTCCCTCCATTTGGGCTTTGAGCATATCTGTTAAGTCATCTCCTCCTCGATTGAAGAGTTTTTGCTGTTTTGGATCGCCTATGAATTGTTTAAAGTCCTTGACATCCCAGTCGACAAGATTCCACCGGTTGACCCATGTAGCCCATCCCCATGATGAATTTCTATAATTCAAGTAAACATCATCTGTAAAGTTTTTGGGGAATTTCATACAGGTTGGCGGTAAATTATAACCGCTTATAGACATTATTTCCTGATTTTCTTGATAGAATTTCAGTCCATTATTCATATACTGTAAAAAATAAGGACTTGTCACAAGGTCATCTTCTAATACGATAGCCTTGCCATATTCATTTACTATCTTTGTTACTCCATTAATTATAGAGTTCGCCAGCCCATAATTTTTTTCTCGCTCTATGAGCATGACTTTTTTAAATCCGTCTACTTTTTTGATATACGCACGTACTTCAGCAACATGTTTTATCGCTTGCTTATTTTTGGGAGCGTCACTGTAAATAAACAGTTCACTTTCGTTTGCTAGTTCATTCTTTTTTAGTGCTTCCACTGTCTGTTGTGTATGCCACGGTCGGTTATAGACAAACAGGACGACCGGAGCTAGTTCAATATCATTCATTAATTTTCAATCCCTTTTCGTAGGCTCAGAAGCCGTCACAGAACCACTTCACATTATTTCAGAAGGAGTCTTGATTTTCAATCTCTTATTAATCAAAATTAAAAATCGCAAATTGAATAGGTTATTTTGCTATGGCTTCATAGTTTATTATTCAATTTTTGATCACTCATCATACCTTTCCATTCCAAGAGTGGGGCGATTACACCTTGTCGTTTACTAGTCCAATAGGGACTGTCACTCAGTCCACCCTGGATATGGAAACTCAGTGTTGGTGCTTTTTTTCCTGGTTCTGTAATCCATGTTTGATAACGAAGGGAAGCACGTAATTCAATGGTGTAAATTCCTTCATTTAAAAATCTTTTTGGGATTTTCGTTCTTAGTATAATATTTCCTTGTGAAAATTGTGGCCACTTAGATTCTTCTTGGTCATTAAAATATGAAGTATATACTGTTATTCCCTCTTCATTATAAATAGAATAACCAATTTCCAATGCCGGATTCAACCTATCTATATTTCCTTCAATTTGAATCCAAATGTCTTGATTATTAGATATTGGATTGCTTAATGTATTACCAAAAGAATCTGTAATTATAAATTTATATGGTTTAAACCAAGGATTTTCAAACTCATTCCCATCGTTAATCCATTCTGACGAGGGCACTCCTTCCCTATATGGCGATAAATAATCTTTAACAATTTGACTTACGTTAGAGCCTTCTTGTTTAATATTGCCTTTTTCAAGTAATATACAGGATTTGCACATTTGTTCAATTGCATTCATATTATGACTCACAAAGAGGACTGTTCTTCCTCCTTCAGCTACCTCTTTCATCTTCCCCAAGCATTTCTTCTGAAATGCTGCATCACCCACAGCAAGCACCTCATCCACCACAAGAATTTCAGGGTCAAGATTCGCTGCAACCGAAAAGGCAAGCCGAACCTGCATCCCGCTTGAATACCGTTTAACTGGTGTATCCAGAAATTTTTCGACGCCTGAAAACTTCACGATTTCATCAAACTTCTCATCTATCTCTCTCTTCTTCATGCCGAGAATAGAACCATTAAAATAGATATTCTCTCTACCGGAAAGCTCAGGATGAAAACCAGTACCTACCTCCAGAAGACTGCCTACCCTTCCACGCATCCTGACTTCACCTTCTGTCGGGTATGTGATACGTGAGAGAATCTTAAGAAGTGTACTCTTACCCGCACCATTTCTGCCAATGATGCCAAGAACCTCTCCTTTGTCTACCTCGAAATTCACATTTTTGAGAGCCCAGAATGTATTATTCGGCCTGCGGCTGTTCTTTAGCGTCTTTATCGGATGTCTCACAGCAGAAGTAACACTTTCACATAGAGTCTTGTAAGTCGTGTCAATACCGATGCTGTACTGCTTGGAGAGATTCTTTACCTCGATTATCGGTTTTTCCTTTTTTGACGCCGCCATTTAAATCAAATCCGCAAAGTACTTCTCTGTACGTTTCAGGTACAGTATTCCACTCACAAAAATCACTACCGTCAGCACTGCTGAAATTCCAAGGCCAAAAAAATCCACTGAAGTATGCCCGAGCAAGCATGCACGATGAGCACTTATTAAACCTGTCAAAGGGTTCAGATAAAGCAACCACTTCAGGTTCTCACCCATAATATTTGCAGGGTATATGACTGGTGATATAAACATCAGCAGCTGAATGAAGAAAGGAACAATGAATTTCACATCCCTGTATTTCACACAGATGGACGAGAGCCAGTAACCAACTCCAGATACAAGCATGAATGTCAGGAGTATAATGAATGGCAACAGAAGTATTGAAATTCTAGGCGTGAATCGGTAGTAAACCATCATTATTGCAAGAATGCTCATAGCAATTACATAATCAAGAAGGCCTGAAAGGCATGGTGCAGTAGGTACGAATATTCGAGGCATGTAAACCTTTGAGAGAAGAGGGGCATTGTCAACAAGACTATTGCTTGATTGAGTAAGAGCATTCGAAAAATAAATCCAGAGGAGAAGGCCGGAGTATGAAAATATTGGGTAAGGCACTCCATCTGAAGGCATATTTGCAAGCCTGCCAAATATAAGAGTGAATACTATCATTGTAAAAAAAGGCTGCAGTAATGCCCATGATGCTCCCATCACTGTTTGCTTATACCTGATCTTGATTTCTCTCAGAGCAAGAAAGAACAGAAGTTCTCTGTATTCCTTGAGTTCCTGCCAGTTCAGATCCAGAAGCCCATATTTCGGGCGAATCACCAGTTCGTAGTCAGTTGAATGTTCAGTCATAGAAGAACACATTTACCTGTTTTTAGCTGTGGATTCACTCAACTTTATTACACAGCTAATAAATATTTCAAGCCATTTATTTATCTTGAGCTTTTCGTTTTTTCATACTACTTAAGCTCTTCATTTAATTTGACTTTGATACCACTCATAAGTTTGTTCAATCCCATCTTTCAATGAGATCTTAGCTTTCCACCCAAGTGAGCTCAGTTTTGTAATATCGAGCAGTTTCTGCGGAGTACCGTCAGGTTTTGAAAGGTCTCTTCTAATTTCACCTTTAAACCCGACAATTTCTTTAATCAATTCAGCTAGTTCACCTATCGTAATATCTTTCCCTACCCCGATATTGACAAATTCTCCAATTTCATCCGCATTAAAGTTTTCCATCAAAAATACACATGCATCTGCCATATCATCAACATGCATAAACTCTCTGAGAGGCTTTCCTGTACCCCACACAACAACCTCAGTTTCGTTATTCACCCTGGCTCCATGGAATTTCCTTATCAATGCAGGCATCACATGCGAAGTTTCAAGATCAAAATTATCATTCGGACCGTACAAGTTGGTCGGCATTACCGAAATGAAGTTGGTCCCATACTGCTGATTATAATGCTTGCAGAGCCGGATTCCTGCGATCTTTGCGACTGCATAGGCTTCGTTTGTTTCTTCAAGTGGGCCTGTCAGCAAGTATTCTTCTTTCAGGGGCTGGGGGGCAAGTTTTGGATATATACAGGAAGAGCCGAGGAAAAGCAGTTTTTTCACTCCATATTTGTAGGCGGCGTGGATAATATTTGATTCGATCATCAGGTTTTCATAGATGAAGTCGGCAGGATGGGTGCTGTTAGCAAGAATTCCACCCACTTTTGCTGCGGCTAAGAAGACATATTCTGGCTTTTCCTGTTTAAAGAATTCGTTTACCGCCTGCTGGTTGATAAGGTCAAGTTCTTTGTGATTGCGGAAGATGAGGTTTGTGTAGCCTTTTAACTCAAGTTTTCTTTTCAGGGCTGAACCAACTAGGCCCCGGTGGCCAGCTACATAAATTTTAGAGTCTTTGTCCATCTGATCGCCTTTAGTTTGAAAAGAGAATCTTCTGAAGGTTTACTATTATAGTTTAGCTTATTATAAGCTTTTCAAATTTAATCTAGAGTTCTCAGTCAATTTTTCTTCAAGTTTCTGACAGGCTGCTAATTTTTCAGCGGGGTAGTTTTTCAGAATTTCTTCCTCGTCGGACTTTATCATTATTTTTACCAAATCTTCCAATCTGACTTTTGGCTTCCAGCCAAGTTTCTTTCTGGCTTTTGAGGAGTCGCCGATAAGGAGTTCTACTTCAGTTGGCCTGTAGTATCCAGGATCTACTTCAACTATAATATTACCTGTATGAGAATCAATTCCTACTTCTTCCACCCCTTCTCCCTGCCAGATTATATCGATCCCGAGTTCTTTGAATGCCAGTTCGGTAAATTTCCGGACTGAGTGAGTTTCACCAGTTGCTATAACGTAATCGTCGGGCTTTTCTTGCTGAAGCATCAGCCACATGGCTTCTACGTAATCTTTTGCAAAGCCCCAGTCCCTTTTTGCATCAAGGTTTCCAAGGTAGAGCCTGTCCTGCATGCCGTACTTTATCCTTGCAGCGGCCATTGTGATTTTTCTTGTAACGAAGGTCTCACCGCGTATAGGGGATTCATGGTTAAAGAGGATACCGTTGCATGCGAAAATTCCATAGGCTTCGCGGTAGTTGATTGTTATCCAGTATGCGTACAGTTTAGCTGCTGCATACGGGCTTCTCGGATAAAAGGGAGTTGTTTCTTTCTGAGGAATTTCCTGAACTTTTCCGTAAAGTTCGCTGGTAGAAGCCTGGTAGAATTTTGTTTTCTTTTCCATACCAAGGATGCGGATTGCTTCAAGCAACCTTAAAGTCCCTAATGCATCCGAATTTGCCGTATACTCCGGGGTCTCAAAAGAAACCTGGACATGACTCTGAGCTGCCAGGTTATAGATTTCATCAGGCTGGACTTCCTGAATAATGCGGATCAGGTTTGTTGAATCTGTCAGGTCTCCATAGTGCATGAAGAAGTTTACGTTCCTCTCATGGGGATCTTTGTACAGGTGATCAACTCTAGCTGTATTAAAAGAAGAGGACCTTCTTTTTATGCCGTGGACAATATATCCCTTATTCAGAAGAAATTCTGCAAGATAAGCCCCATCTTGACCTGTGATTCCGGTAATTAAAGCAGTTTTATTCATGCAAAACCTCATATTGCATCAAATAACTAATTCTATTAGTTGTCTGCGTTTTGAAATACTCAATTGTTTGCCTCAGTCCCTCTCATAATTAACTTTCGGTTCCCATAAAATCAATTCCTTAGCCTTGATGACATCTAGCCTTCTTACTTTTGGACATTTACTGGGAGATACAACCTATAAAATAACTCATATAGTATAAATAATTAAATTAAGATAAATCATTCGGAAGAACGTTAAATAGGGAAAGCTTCTAGCATCACTTTCTCCCACACGCATCATCAAACCTGACAATATCCCCCTTCGTCCACAAGTTCTCATTAAACGAACCTCAAAATCTTAAGTAGTACTTTTCCAGGATTTCAATTACGAAAAACTTCTGAGCCTCATTCGTTACAACAAAAAATTCAGACATATTAAAAAATCTCAAGGCATCAGAGGACTGTTTCCTGAAAAGATAGATATTTCCAAATTTTAAAAATTGTTTGGGATACTTTTCCTGGCATACATTTCCTAGATGAGAGACCGGAGTCTCGTTCCCAAGCTACCTACAAGAATTCTCGTATTAAGTTCAGCGAAAATTGTATAAATATAAGTTATCCCAGTATATTATCAGCATATAGAACATATCGAAACAACCTATTTTTAAAAGTCTTTGAAGAATAAACAGATCGAACCAGACAATAAGCACCTGAAGATATGATTATTCCAAGATACATTAAGAAAATTTAGAAGTATATCAAGAAACCCATTAAATAAGCTTTCCTCGGAAAAATCATGACTAGCTGGAATACTTTATTTTCCCGAATTATGCGAATCGAACCTTTGCGCCGCCAGAGCCTTGTAACCCTTTTCACAACACTAGCTCTCACAGCAGTCGGTTTTTTAAGTACAATGTATTTTGCCCATACTGTTGGAGAATCAGTATTAGGAGCATATTTCCTATTTTTGGCTTACTTTAATACTTTAAACCTGATCTTTGATGGTGGTCTGGGAGGAGCAACAGTTAAAAGAATTAGCGAAGGAAGAGAAATAGATGAACATTTCACAGCAGCTTTTGTGATGAGAATTCTTCTTGTAGGAATTTCTATAATTTTAATTATTTTTGCCAGACCTATCCTTGAGAACATTGACCGGTCTGGAGTGTCTTCATGGCTTTTCATAGCTTTAATTATTGGCATATTCTGGAGTAGTGTGTCAAATGGGAACTACGGCTCAGGAAAAGTGGGATTAAATCAGACCTGTGGATTTATAAACAGTGCATCCTGTGTAGTTTTTCAGGTGATTGCCGTATACCTTGGCTACGGTGTAAACGGCCTTGCTGGGGGATTTATTTTTGGGATGATCGCAGCTACTATAATAGGATTTCGTTTTTTGGACCTCAGAATTAAAAGATTCAATGCCGGACATTTAAAAAGTATATTTTCATATTCTTTTTGGATTTTTTTAGCTTCAAGCGGAAGTCTCGTATTCAGCTATGCAGACACAATAATAATAGGGTATTTCCTTAAAACCGCTGATGTAGGGATATATAGAGTCTTATTCCAGTTTACAACGGCAGCAACCTTTACAACAACAGCTATGAGCACAGTCCTTTTTCCAAAAGTCAGCAGCTGGAATGCAAATGGGGAACTGGAAATGGCAGAAAACGCATTTTCAAAAGGTGTTACATACTCTTTGCTGCTTGCAGTGCCCGTTTTTGTGGGAGGAGTTTTACTTGGGGACAAAATGCTCTATTTCTTTTATGGAGAGAGTTTTGCACAGGGTGCTAAGACATTTTACGTACTGCTAGTAGTCCAGCTTGTGAATGTATTTATGTTTCTGCAAACAATGTATTTAAACGCTCTAAATCGGCCAAAGGAATCGTTTAAAGTTACAGCAGTCGCCGCTTCAGTGAATATTCTCCTAGACTTGATACTGATTCCAGTTCTTGGAATTATCGGTGCAGCTATTGCAACTCTCATTACCATGACCATGAATTCTTTTCTTGCGTACCTCGCACTGAGACGTATAATCAGCTTAAAGCTTGAATTCCAGGGAATAAGAAATATCTTTATAGCGTCTATAATAATGGGGCTGGGAGTTAGATGCTACCGTGTTTTAGTACCCTTATCAAATATCTGGCTTACACTAATCCCAATAATGTTTGGTGCTATTTTGTACATTCTCCTGCTCTTAAAACTTGACACCAATATTCGCGATGAATTAATACAAATAGGAAAACAGATAGGATCTCAGTAATATAAAAATAGAAAAATCTAAAAAGTGTACCAGTTATTCTTTGATAAGAATTCCAGAAAGAGAAAATATTACATAATTATTAGCCTTGTTAAAAGTTTATTGAAAGGATGGAACACATGATTTCGATTTGAATGACGGAACACATGATCCTGGTTTGTATAATTCACTTCCTTTCAACCCATCCGTCTTAAAACTTAGTTTATGCATTATGCCTCCTGACACTTATTTTAGCGCCCTAACTTTGCCCACTCATTTTCTCCCATAGACATCGTCAAACCTTACAATATCTTCTTCATCTACAAGCTCCCCTAGCTGCACTTCAATAATCTCAAGCGGCACCATTCCAGGATTAGAGAGCCTGTGCTTTTGTCCTGCCCTAATAAATGTGCTTTCCCCAGGCCCCAGGAAAAACTGTTGGCCATCCACTTCCACACACGCCATGCCTTTTACAACAACCCAGTGTTCACTCCTGTGGTAGTGAAGCTGCAGACTTAATTTGTGGTCCGGGTGTACAGTAATATTCTTTATCTTGTGCCCTGGAGAAGCGTCAAGGAGTGTATATGAACCCCAGGGCCGGTAGACAGTTTGTCCAATAAACGCCCTTTCGTCCTTCCTCTCCTTCAAGTCAGAGACTATTTCTTTTACTTTCTGGCTGCTGGACTTGGGGCATATTAATAGAGCATCACTTGTATCAACAACAACCATATCCTGAACATCAATCAGAGAGACAATTTTTCCGCATTTTGAGTACACCAGGTTTCCGTCGGAGTTGAGCAGAAGGGGATCACATTCATGAATGACGTTTCCTGCGGGATCCTTTTCCAGCTCATCATAGATTGCTGCAAAGTTTCCAAGATCACTCCATTTTTGATCCAGTTTTACAACTGCGACCCTTTCAGATTTTTCCATTATTCCATAGTCAATGGAAATCTTGTCCACACCCGCATAAATCTCATTAATGTCCTTTCCATTTTCAAAACATGCAAAAACCGAAGGTGCGTATTTTTTAACTTCGTCAAAGAAAAGCCCTGTTTCAAAAAGGAACATTCCACTGTTCCAGAGGCAGCCTTCCTGAATGTATTTCTCTGCAGCTTCGAAGTCTGGTTTTTCCCTGAATTCTGAGACCCTATAACCTGGCCCACAGGCTTCTGAGGCTTTAATATAGCCATATCCTGTATGAGGAAATGTGGGGACGATCCCGAAAGTAACCAGATAATCCGAAGCCAGCTCTTCAGCTGAAAAAATCGTTTGCATTGCTGCCCTATCAAGAACATGATCTGAAGAAAAAATTCCCACCACAGAATGCCCAAATTTCTTTTCGATTTCTTTCATTCCGAAAAAGATCGCAGGAAGAGTATTCTTGCCTTCAGGCTCAATTAAGACATTCTTTGAAGGAATTGAGTACCCGATTTCCTTAATCTGTCCGATTACGAAAAATTTCTGAGCTTCATTCGTTACGACAAAAACTTCAGATATATCAGAAATCTCAAGGCACCGGAGGACGGTCTCCTGAAAAAGAGAGGTGTTTCCAAATTTTAAAAACTGCTTGGGATACATTTCCCGGCTAAGGGGCCAAAGTCGCGTTCCTGAGCCGCCTGCAAGAATTATTGATTTTATACCTGTCATCTCCTTTAGATATCAGTCAAAACGGATGTATTCTTAATAATCAAATTCAAGGTATAGATTAGTTTCTAGACAAAGCAGGATAATGAATCAAGGAAACAAAAAGGAAAGCAAATAGAAAACATATTTAAAAAGGAAGGAAAATAAAAAGATTTAATTGGATTCTAACTAGAAACTCTCTTTGAAATTTCTTTCCTAATCCTGATAATCCCCTTCAGACTCCGGAAAAGTTCAGGGTTCTTTTTCTTCCCCAAAAAGAGCCTTTCTTTCTTCCTCATCGTATTTGTCACAGCTCATGAGAGGCTTTTTTCTCATCTTGTGTTCTTTTTTCGTTGTGTCCGGAGACTCTATATTAGCTTTCTGCACCATAAGCGGCCCCTTCTATAAGTCTCAAATGTCCCAGCATTTTAATGCATATGGCAAAAAAGTAAAAAATAAGTGAGATTATTTGCAGGTATCAAGTAGCGATCTCTTTTTGCCACCCCGCGCTTCGGTAGGATGAATTGGATCGACATCAGCTACTTCTTCCCCTTCTTTTTCCTCTAACTTTTCTCCCTTCGTACCTTCTCTTCTTTCTTCAGGCATTTGTTTAACCCCCATTATATAAATCCATCTCAAGTGAGTTTTCTGTTAACCCACTTGCTAGGATGAAATTATCCAACTTTCAATGCTTTCAATAATAATTTAGTAGATTAGTTTTCTCCTTCAGGCAAAGGCTTTAAGATATCAAGTCAAAATACCTGCCATAAAATTTGGATACGTAGACTATAGACTACGTATTCTATAGTTTCTTATTCTATAGTTTGTATAAGTTTATTTTATCCCCCTTCTCCTCTATTCACCTCCTGATCGAGCCTAATCAGGAATTACCCCTTAATTTATTATACCCATTAGATTTATTAAATTATTGCAACAATGGTCAAAAAGTTGAAGAATACTCAGACTCTTTTTAAAAAGGAAGTGTAGAAAGAGCTGACACTTATATTTCAACAAAAAATGATTCAAGATAATCTAAAAATGATTCATAGCAACAAAATAATCAAAAATTATTTGGGAGAATATATATCTAATTAATCAGTATAGGGAGAGCGTTCAGGCGGGAAAACTCGGAAGTAAAAAAGATCCGTGAGGAAACCCGTTCTATCAAATTCACGATTCATTTGTTCAAAAATTGTTTTTACTCAGGAAAATGTGATCCTATGGCGTATGAAATACTGAAAAAGGAAGAAATCGCTCCGTCAGTGCACAGGATGGTAATAGACGCCCCTGACGTGGCAAAGGCTGCGAAAGCCGGACAGTTCATAATCCTCAGAATTGATGAAAAAGGGGAAAGGATTCCCCTCACGATTGCCGATTTTGAAGAAAACAAGGGCACAGTAACTGTAATATTTCAGGAGATGGGCAAGACTACAAAACAGCTTGCAAAACTTTCTGCAGGCGAGTTTCTGGAAGACTTTGTCGGACCACTTGGCACACCTGCTGACATCAGGAAACTCGGCACTGTTATCCTTGTAGGAGGAGGTGTAGGGGTTGCCCCAGCCTATCCCCAAGCAAAGGCGTATAGCAAAGCTGGCAACAAGGTAATTTCCATAATAGGAGCCCGAAACAAGGACCTTCTTATTCTTGAAGACGAAATGAAAAGTGCCAGCTCCGAACTGTATATCGCGACTGATGACGGCTCAAAAGGACACCACGGGTTTGTGACCGATATAATGAAACAGATTCTAGATAGCGGTGAAGAGGTTGCAAGAGTTGTGATTATTGGACCCCCGATAATGATGAAAGTCGGAGCTGGAGTAGCTTCTCCTTATGACGTTGAAATCCTGGTCAGCCTTAACTCCATTATGGTGGACGGGACAGGGATGTGTGGCGGCTGCAGGGTTACAGTTGACGGAAAAACAAGGTTTACCTGTGTTGACGGGCCTGAATTTAATGCACGGAAAGTCGATTTTGTAGAACTCATGAACAGGCTTGCAATGTACCGTGGCGAAGAGGCAAAAGCCGTGGAAAAATACGAAGAAGAATGCAGGTGCGGACTGCACTGAGAAGGAGGGGATGAAAAATGCAAGAATTACATGAAGAAAAGGCAGCAAAAGCAAAAAAGGAAAGAACTCCGATGCCAGAACAGCCTGCTGAAGAGCGCAGAAAGAACTTTAATGAGGTAGCTCTTGGCTACACAAAAGAAGATGCTCTTGCCGAAGCCTCCCGATGCCTCTCCTGCAAAGACCCAAAATGCGTTGAAGGCTGCCCTGTGAATGTGGATATTCCAGGCTTTATCAAGCTGGTCTGCGAGGAAGATTTCTCAGGGGCGATCGAGAGGATTAAAGGCACAAACGCCCTTCCTGCCATCTGTGGTCGCGTCTGCCCCCAGGAAACTCAGTGCGAAGCCCTTTGCGTACTCGGAAAAAAAGGACAGCCAGTAGCTATTGGAAGGCTTGAACGTTTCTGCGCTGACTACGAGCGCCAGACAGGAGTAAAGGTACCTGAAGTGCCGGAGCCTACAGGAAAGAAAGTAGCTGTTGTCGGCTCAGGGCCTGCAGGGCTTACTGCCGCAGCAGACCTTGCAAAGCTGGGACACAAAGTCACAATTTTTGAATCCCTGCACAAAGCCGGCGGAGTGCTGAGTTACGGCATCCCCGAGTTCAGGCTGCCAAAAGAAATTGTGCGGCAGGAAGTCGAGTACATCAAACAGCTCGGAGTCGAGCTCAGACCCAACTACATAATCGGCAGAATCAAGACCTTAGACGAGCTCTGTGACGAATTCGATGCGGTCTTCCTGGGCACGGGCGCAGGACTCCCAAGCTTTATGGGAATTCCGGGCGAAAACTTCAACGGCGTATATTCCGCAAACGAATTCCTGACCCGCGTAAACCTCATGAAAGCCTATGACCCTGAATATGACACCAAAGTCAGGGTCGGAAAACACGTTGTCGTGGTCGGAGGCGGAAATGTGGCAATGGATGCTGCCCGCTCAGCTCTTCGCCTTGGCGCTGAAGAAGTCAGCATAGTCTACCGTCGTGGGGAAGACGAGATGCCAGCCCGCAGGGAAGAAATCGAGCACGCTAAAGAAGAAGGCATAACCTTCAGGCTCCTTACGAACCCTGTCCGCATCCATGGCGACGAGAAGTTCAATGTTACTGCCGTCGAATGCATCAAAATGGAACTCGGCGAACCTGACAAATCCGGCAGGAGAAGCCCTGTCCCTGTGGAAGGCTCGGAATTCACAATCCCTGCCGATGTCGTGGTTATCGCAATCGGCACCTCACCAAACCCCATAATCTTCAAAGGCTCGGAAGGCCTTGACCAAAACAGGAGAGGCACTGTAGTTGCAGACGAAGAAACCGGTGCAACCTCCAAATGTGGAGTTTTCGCAGGCGGAGACGTGGTTACAGGCGCAGCAACCGTAATCAGTGCAATGGGCGCAGGCAAGAAAGCCGCAAAAGCAATTGATGAGTATTTGAAAGAAAAGTGAAACCAGAGCAATCTGGTTTCTTTTTTAATTAAAAACCATTAAATCATATTTTCATATACTTTTCGAGTGAGTAAAAACGCCAACAGAAGAGATATAAAAAGTGTCTCTATGTGTATTTCATACTTTTTTTACTTTTGATAGAGGTTGTCGGTCATAACTTCCATATTCCTATACGTTGAGCGAATCCCAAAACTCAAAAACCACTTCTTTGAACCTCGATTTTAAGATAATCAATCGAGATGCTAAATAGGAAAATGGTTATGGAAGCCTTATGGATGTGTGAATGGGAATAGGTTTTGGGATAGGCTCTTTTAATATCAATTTCAGACGATTCCTCTTCTGCTTGTTGAATTATTATTTTTATCTTATCAGACATTTGAAGATATGGGTTTACCAGGTATAGTTTTTCTTTAGATCTTGATATCATTTTACTTGGTTCAGATGACGTTGCGTTTATATCAAGAAACTCAACTATTTTAACCACGTACTAAAAATCTTTATTGATCATATCAACAAGATTTCTCGATAGCTGCTCTCTGAGCCTTCAAACTTGAAAACATATTCCGAACATAATTTTCCAGACCATACTTCCATTCCTTACATTCCGGTCGGCCTCCGTTAATAAACATGGCCTGGTGAACACAGCCTCCCATGCAAATTGGCAGCATCTTGCACTTCACACAATCCTGGTACTCGAAAGGCTCCCAGGCAAGCCACTGGATCTCTCGGTTTTCCTTCTCCTGTTCTTGTCGTGTCAGATCGCCAATTTTTCCTATGCTTGTGGTCTTATTACCGACTTCGGTCCAGCATTTATACATGTCCCCGTCTGGATCCAAAACAAAAGCATTCGTCCGGTTGGCGTCGCAGGCGCGGGCAAACCTCGGATAAAAGGACTCTCTACCTGCCTGAAATCCCATGAGGTTCAGGTTTTTATAAAATTCTTGGTTTATTGTCGAAAATTCTTCTGTCAACATGCAGGAACTCTCATATGACTTGCATCCCGCCGTATAGGGTATAACCTGGCCTAGGTAGATGAATACGTCACTCAGGTCGTTCTCCTTTAACACGTCCAGGAGTCTGTTTAAGTTATCAAGATTGGAACGGTCGATATTTACGCGAATGTATGTCTCTATATCGTTTGCCTTCAAAAGCTTGATTCCTTCAAGAATCCGGTCAAATGTCGGGCCGTTGCTCCCTTTAAGCATTCGTCTGCTGTCATGCACTTCGCGAGGCCCGTCCAGGGTAACATGGATAAATTTAATCCTGTTTTTCTTGAGATTCTGCACGGTGCCGGGATCTGCCGAAAGCAGGTAGCCGTTAGTCATCATGCCGGCAGAATACTCAACGTTGTTCTCTTCTGTAATGGCAATTATTTTCTGCGATAAATCAAAAACAATTTCTTTTGCCAGGAGCGGCTCGCCGCCATACCAGGTTACAAATATATCTTTTCCTGTCTTTACTATTTTTTCAATATAGCTGAGCAAATCCCGTTTTATCTCATCTGGCATGAAAGCATTTTGCTCTCTCGTTCTGCTCTGACTTTTATCCGTTTGCTCGAAACAGTAGGAGCAGGCAAAATTGCAGGCTAAAGTGGGAGCAATAACCAGTCTGGCTATCGAGCTGTCATACTTATCACTGTTATAGTTAAATTTGACCGTTCTCAGTTCGTCAGCAGTATCGTCAACGACAAATCCTCCCTTTCGTAGCTCGTCAACGAACTGCCTTTCGCTTTCTGGCAAGAGAGCGTAATCAAACTGAGAAACGTTCAATAAGTCTATGCGACTCTTTCTCACTTCAGCCAGTGCCGTAGTAAGACTGTTAAAAATCATTACTTTTTCCGGGTCATCTGTTGACCAAACAAAATTATAAACTGACGGTTTCATCTCTGTAACTGATTTTTAATTTGTGCTTGATTCTTAATTTGTGCTTGATTCTTAATTTGTACCTGATCACGGATATTACTATTACACTCGCAGAATCCACAACCCCCTACGCCGTCGCATCCGACACATCCGCCATTGGCTGCTTTCAGTTTTTGGGGTAATACCAGGTGGACAATATCAGAAGATTCCTCAACAACTTTAAGTTTCGCATCCGGATTAGCCTCTGTTTTAGAAACGATTTGTTGCTTGAACTCCTTACGAGATGGTGTGTCTGACATTTTGATTTCTTGTTTAACTTTTCTCATTACTTTTACCCCTTATAATTATCAGAAAATGTTTCTATTTTTCTAACTTAAAAATACCCTAACTTAAGATAATAATTATTATTGTCTGACAGTATAAACATTTATCTATAGATATAAATTGTAATTATAATTCATTAAAAATAATTTAACTAATTCTATTATTAAGAGAATGATATTGAGCCTATCCCAAAACAGGTAATGAGTGTGAGTTATTGAAAACCATATATAGAAGGCTCTCTCTACATTTATCTTAAATGCATGAGGAATACACGCTTTTTCGGAATTGATCAAGAACTCATGGATACGACCAACCATTAAATCATATTTTTATATACTTCTCGAGTGAGTAAAAACGCTAACAGAAGAGATATAAAAAATGCTCCTGCATGTAATTCATACTTTTTTGCAAAACTCGAATATCCCTATAGTCCTTAGAATGAATGAGTTTAGAGAAGTATGTTTAAAGCAGGCTGTTAAAACTTAGAAAGTAGAACGAGGGTTAACCATGTAATTTTCATACTTTGTTTATTGACGAAAAAAACACTTTTTATTTTAGACAGGTATCTATTTTCAGAACTGGGGGGCACAATTGTTACTAGATACAACGTCATTGTATAAATGTTTAACTCGTAAAAAGGAGGCTTATAAAAGCTCTAAATAGGAAAATAAGCACTAATAGTGTACATTTTACAAACAAAAATTAAATACTTGAATATACATTCTTACTACTTGAAAACTAAATACAAAAAGAGATATCCAAATTCTTGCAAGTGTTCTCAAAGTAGTATTCCCGTACCCTGTGAGAACGCTTACAAGAAAACAAGGTGTTATAATGAAACTGACATTGAAGCATAAAAACTTTGTTGTAATATTTGAGCCTTCTGATAGACTGGTGTTAATCTACATCGGGCTGATTTTTGGATTTAATAACCTTTCCCCCTATGTTTGAATGAAGAGTTTCCTGATTATTTTTTATTCAGGGCTTTTCCCTTATTTTTTATAAACCGCTTGCTTGCAACTTTGGCGCAAGTTTCTTTCTTAACTACTTTTCTACTAATAGCTGTTTTTCCATAGCATATTTTTTTTGCAGGTTCTCGATGTCTCTATATACAAACTCTAACAGTTTTGGATCTTTTTTCCCTTCCATGTAACGTTCAAACACAGCTCTAACCCTAGGCTCTGCCAAATGCTTATTACAGTTTATTTCAGCTATTTTTTGGGCTATGGCTTGAGCATTTTCAGGTTGATCTGGAATTGTAAATAAGACAGATAGAGGTAAATAGAATAAATTTAGACTTTCCCCAATATTTTTTAATTCCTCTTCTAGTTGTGCAATTGTTTCTTCCTCTAAATTATGATAAAGTTGTTTAAAATTAGAAACAGATTGAGAAGCAACCGAAGCCATTAGAGTAATAAAGGCTACATCAATCGCTATAAGTTCCCAATTAATATTTGGACTAGTAGATATTTTGATATAGAGGCCAAGTAAACAAAGAATAAAAAGTAGAAAAAATAATAGATATCCAAAAATTTCTTGGAGTTTCATACGCAAAATTGTATTCCCTAAATGTATGTTCTTTATTCCAGCCAAAAAAAATCACCCCTGGCCAAGCGGTTTACACTCTACCTGTTTTTGTTTATCTTTTTTATATATTCCTTATAAAAATATTCAATTATTTTTTTCTTCTGGAAAATGCTATCCTGCACTTATCAGAGCATGTTTCTTTTTTAGGGTTATAGGTATCAAAGACTTCTCCACAATTCTTGCAAGTCTTCTTTATCAGAGCCTTCTCTTTATTCCCTACCTGGGCCCTTCTTGGCTCCCTGGCTGGCTTCTCTTCTTTGGGCTGGCTTACTACTCCCTCTCTTCCTGGACTCTATGTGCTTTTCCTGGGCTTATCTGTAAGCCTTAGTAGATTTTAAGCCATTTCAGGATGTTTTTTCTTAAAATCTTCTATCATTGTTTTATACTCTGTATAGTGTTCGTTTCCTCTCGTTAGGGATTCTGCCGCGTCTTCTATTGTGACTTCTGCTGATGCTGTGTTTCCTGCGTTAATATGTTCGAGAGACATGTCTATACGCTTTGCAAAAGCTCCATAAGAGCCCATCATATCAGCATATGTCTGTACTGCTGGCTCCAGGTCATCATCATAATAATAAAATGCGCTCTCATAGCTTGATTTGTTGGATTCCGTGATAATGTATGTTGTCAGAGTTGTTATTTGCGATAGATCTTCTGGATTACTTAGAACGGTTGCAAGTTCGTTTGCAGCACTGGATATATTTTCTGCATCCGAGCTTGTTTTCTGCATCCATTCCTTGCTCTGGTCTGGGTGCTCCTCTGCAGGGCTGCCTGTGTTGTCCGTTGTCTTTTGGGTTGATGATTGACTAGAACATCCAGCAACAAAGACCACAGCAGCAATAAGAAGAAGAATTGCTAAAGCTTTCTGAGTTTTATTCATTGTTCTTCCCTCCTTTAGTAAAAAGAAAGAAGATAGGTAATTAAAAGTCCTTTTCATTTTTTTCTATTAATGCACTTCTTCCAGGAATCCATCAGGATCTGGCCTGAACTCCAGAGCCTGAAAATAAAGCTGTTTTTAGAATAAGGAAAAAAAACTGTTACTGATAATGTTTTTTACAATCCGAGCAGTTTTCTTTTTTGTGTTGTGAATTCTTCATCAGTAAGTATTCCTTTGTCTCTTAGCCCAGCAAGTTTACTTATTTGATCAGCTACATCTAAGTTATTACTTTGTACTGGAGTACTCTGTTTTTTATACTCCTCAATTTGCTGTTTTACGGATTTCACAAAGGCATCTACTTCAGCATTTGCTTTTTTGGAAACTATTTGTAATTTATCATCACTTGAGTGAATTTCTATAATAGCTACTTCACCAATAACTTTACTGAGTGTATGATTTATACTACTTATCTTGTCAAGCGGATATTCATTAGTTCCATATTTACCCTTGCCCATTGAAATGTAAAAAAAGACCCTTTTCGGTGTCAATACTAAAATGCCCTCTGCCAAGCCCTTTTTACCTTGTATAGAGTCTATAACCTCTTCACCATCGGTTAAGATTCTTTTAGCGTCTTCCAAGCGTTCATCTTTTGTTGGAGCTTTAGGAATAAACATATTTTTAATACCCAACTTTTATCATCTCACATTAAAATTTGAATAGTAAATATTAAAGAAACAACAAAATTTATAGTTTACTATATGTGTATTTAAGTATGTCCAGCCAAAATTGTATAGTCTGTAAGCTGGAATAAGAAAACTTTTGTTATTCGGGGAAGAAGGGAGAAAATGAAGCCTGAAGAAATGCTACAATATGCAAAGGAATACGATATTTCAGAACGTGAACTAAATTGGCTTGAGAGTCCTTACCAAAAGATAAAACACGTAACAATATTTAGATTTCCTTTAAAGCATCTCCGTATACTTAGTATCGAGAGAAGCCCATTCGTCAAAGAAGGGGATGAAATATGGTTATTAAAAGATCATTACACATATATCTATAATTATTACACGGGGAAGTTTATTGGACAAGGTCTTATTACCGATAAAGCATCACATGATTACCATAGAAGTTTAAAGCATGCTTTTGATTTTGCGATACGGATTCTAAAACAAGATGAGGAAGAACATAAGAAGGACATGGAGATATACAACGCTGGAATATGTAGAAAGTGTCGCAATCAAGTTGGAAAAGAAAATTTAATATTTACGGAAATGTTGGATGCTTATCTCTGTCAAGAGTGTTATGATATGCTATAAAATAGCTACTCAATGAAAAGAAAAGGAAATAAAATAAAAAATTAACTGACAAGAAAGTCAGTTAACGTCAGTCCCATTTGCGTTGCAATCAGCCCAATTATGACAATAATCAGCTGAATGGGTATTACGATTTCACAGACAGAGCCTTTATTAGTACGAAACTTTAATTTCATATCATTCATGTTTGGTACTCTTTTAAGTGAGTCTCAGGGAATGTACTGCAATACATCCCTGAGTCAATTAATTTTGCCGTTTTTTCTACAATTAGAGATAATGTAAGCAATTGTATTTAAATCTTTTTTTACAATGATGCCCCCCGATATTGAAAAAGTATATATACTTTTCAGTATTTTATAGTACCATATAGTATCATCAAGTATCGCTTAGTACCAGATAGCGTCGTTTTACAGTAAGCTGTTTCGCTTTTCTTTCAGTGTTTTTTGATACAATGATTGTTCAGAGAACAACTGTATTTTCTGCTGTCCTGACCTGGCTTACGGCGATCTGTGGAAGGAAAAATGGAAGAAATGCAGTTGTTTTAGATGAAAATCACTGCATTTTTGAGTTTTTCCTGGATTCCTTTCTCATTGCGTTTTTGTATTTCTATTAACAGTAAAAACGCTTATCATTCTAAGCCGCTTTGAGACATTTTTAAATCAGATGTAAAAGTACATATTCTAAAAGTCAAACAGTGAGCCTGAGAATACGACCACTTTGACCTGTGAGTTCAGCAAGTTGAAAGTGTGTCAGGTTAACTAAGAAAAATAATAGTAACTATTCAGTGTATAGTTACTAATTTACTTCTGTTTCTAGATATAAACGTCCCAACACCCAGAATTTCAGAAATATCTGAAATGAATCAAAAATTAATTAAAGTTTTTCCAGCACCACTTTCAAAAGTACAACTAAAACAATGATCAAAAAGATAGTCCATAAAAACGGCAGAAGAATCCGCAGCAAAAAATAGAGTATTATCGCTATGAGAATTAACTGAATTAAAGAAAGTCTTTTTCTCCCCACACGCAGAAAGCGACGATTAAATCTATTAGCCATATTTAAACCTTCTAGATATTTATCTCTTTTTAATTTCTTTTTTGATATCTTAACATTATCACTCTTATTATATTTTTCCCGTAGATAAGAATATTTCTTAAAAAATCCAGAATGTTAACCCGAAATGGGATCGAAATTACTAAGTGGAAATTAAAATAAGATTAAAGCAATAGGAACTAGAGGGGTTTGGTGAAGAAAAATCAGTAACAGGTCTGCTGGGAATCGAACCCAGGTTCGGAGCTCCGGAGGCTCCAGTGATATCCTCTACACCACAGACCTTTGTTGTGAAAATTTAAGTTTGACCAAACTTATAAAAACTTTAAGTCAGTTAACTGGCAGATCAAGCTACGATCAGTTAACTGGCTGGTTATAGTGCTAAATGACTTATAAATTTAATCCTTGAATAGATTATAAATATTCTTGAAAAGAAAGAATCGCAAAAAGGGAAAACAAACTAAAAGGAAAGTTAGCCTGAAAATTCCAGGATAAGGTTTATTCTTCTAATTTAGATTTATTCTTCCCATTTTTGTCCGTATTTTTCATCAAATACGATTTCAGAAAGAGGCTTGCGGGTCGAAGTTCTCTCCTTTGGAACTGGTTCTCCGATTGCAAGAACTGCCATCAGCTCAAGCTTTGAAGAACAGTCAAGAATTGAGTAGACTTTCTCGCTCTGGTTCAGAATTTCTCCTAGCCAGACTCCACCAAGGCCAAGCTCACAGGAGGAAAGAAGCATATTCTGGATTGCAGCCCCTATTGCCTGGACATCTTTTGTCCTGTTATACGTATGTTCAGTATCAAGAAAAGCGACAATAAGCAGAGGAGCCCCTGCAACTATACCGGAATAATGCGTACATTCCGAGAGCTTATGGATAGTCTCTCGGTTTCGAATAACTATAAAGCGCCAGGGCTGATTGTTCAATCCGGATGGAGCCCAATGCCCTGCATTAAGGATTGTATTAATATCTTCCTTGCTGACAGGTTTGTCCGTAAACTCCCGGACGCTCCGTCTGTTAAGGATAGTGTCAATGACTTTGGTTTCCCCTGTTACTGGCATTAATTCTCCTCCGGATTGATTTTTCTATTTCTAGCTTAATGAACTTTCTCTCTGCAGGCTGTCAATTACAGAATTAATCACAGGATAGATCCACTGTGATCAGTCGTCATCAATTTTCTTGTTGAGCCACGGGATGTTTGCACGGATTTGCTTTCCGACGATCTCAAGCTGGTGTTCCTTTTCCTGGCGTTCCATAGCTTTAAGCACTGGGTGGTTGACCATGCCTTCAAGCACGAATTCCTTGGCAAATTCACCATTCTGAATTCTTTCCAGGGCTTCATACATGGCTTCACGGGAATACTCATTTATAATCTTGGGCCCGACTGTCATGCCTCCATATTCTGCAGTATTGGAAACTGAATGCCACATTCTCTCAAGCCCGCCTTCATAGATAAGGTCCACAATAAGCTTGACCTCGTGGCAGGTTTCGAAGTAGGCCATTTCAGGCTGATATCCTGCCTCAACAAGCACCTCAAAAGCGGTCTTGATGAGAGCTGAGAGTCCTCCGCAAAGGTCAACCTGTTCTCCGAAAAGATCGGTTTCAGTTTCCTCACGGAAGGTGGTTTCATAAACGCCTGCCCTGGTTGCACCTATTCCCTTGGCGTAAGAAAGAGCAATTTCCCTGGCATTTCCGGTTGCGTCCTGGTAGATTGCAATCAGGCCCGGCACTCCGATGCCTTCAGTATAGGTTCTTCTTACAATGTGGCCAGGACCCTTGGGAGCGACCATGAAGACATCAACGTCTTTTGGAGGGACAATCTGGTTATAATGAATATTGAAGCCGTGTGCAAAAGCAAGCGCATCCCCGGCTTTCAGGTTTGGCTCGATTTCAGAATAATAGACAGATGCCTGTTTTTCGTCAGGAAGGAGGACCATGATAACATTTGCAGCTTTTGCAGCTTCTGCTACTGTCATGACTTTCAGGCCATCCCCCTCAGCTTTTGCCCAGCTTGAACTGCCTTTTCTGAGTCCAACAATAACATTAAGTCCTGACTCGTGAAGGTTCAGGGCATGAGCATGACCCTGACTTCCATAGCCCATTATTGCGATAGTTTTGTCCTTAAGTGCATCAAAAGTAGTTTCATTATCATAAATTATTGTTGCCATACTTGATTCTCCAGATAAGTTTTTCAGTTTTCGAGCAAAGCACCTCGACTTTTACTCGGGAAGTACTTTATTATGAAACCAATTCACTTCCCTAAGAACTGAATTGTTTCCCTAAGAACTGAATTGTTTAAGTAGATTCTCAAAAAGTTACTTTCTTCAGAGAGGGGCAGCTTTTTGAAGTTTCAGGAGATGCCTGAAAGCTCAGGTCTACCGTTAAGGAAACTTTGAGGGTACTAAAACGCTTCCAGTTGCCCCAATCTGTGAAAAATAATTAAGCAGCTACTTTCCTTTACCTTGTCCTTAATATTTAAACCTTATTTGGCCCGCGTACCAGAGCAATTTTGCCCGTCCTGACCATTTCCTTAATCCCGAACTGTCTCAGGAGTTTTTCGATTGCCTCGATTTTGGTTTCGTCTCCGGTTACCTCAACAGTCATGGATTTTGGAGCCACGTCCACTATCCTTGCCCTGAAGATATTCGCAATCTGGATGATCTCGGACCTTGTATTTACATCAGCTGCGACTTTAATAAGGGCAAGTTCTCTTTCTACAGCTCCATCGGCTCCTATATCCGAGACCTTGATTACATCCACGAGCTTGTTAAGCTGTTTTGTAACCTGTTCGAGTACACAGTCGTCTCCATGAACTACAATAGTCATCCTGGAGATCTTAGGATCTTCAGTGACGCCCACAGCTAAACTGTCAATATTATATCCACGCCTTGAAAAAAGTGAAGCAACCCTGAACAGGACTCCTGACTTATTTTCAACAAGGACTGCAAGTGTGTGTTTCATCAGCTCTCCTCCAGGTCAAGAACTCTATCAGCTGTTACAGTACGCAGGTCAGGCATAGCGCAGCGAGTGTCTGCGTGCTCCTCCATATCAAGGATTTCATTGATTGCAGCTCCTGCCGGCACCATAGGATAAACATTTGCCTCGCATTCAACAATCACTTCAACGACAGCAGGCCTACCCGAGTTGACAGCTTCTTCAATTGCAGGCCTTACTTCTGACGGCCTTTCAACACGTAGTCCAAGGGCTCCATAGGCTTCGGCAAGCTTCACGAAATCGACACTGCCCTTAATAAAGGTGTAAGAATACCGCCTGTCGTAGAACAGTTCCTGCCACTGCCTGACCATGCCCAGATAACCGTTATTCAGGATCACGGAAACAACCGGAATATCGTTCTGGACTGCGGTTGCAAGTTCCTGAGAGTTCATCTGGAAGGAGCCGTCGCCTGCAATATTGATAACTGTTTTATCCGGCCTGCCGACTTTTGCTCCTATGGCTGCAGGGAAACCGTACCCCATTGTGCCAAGCCCACCTGAAGTCAGGAAAGTGCGGGGCTCTTTGTACTTGAAATATTGAGCAGCCCACATCTGGTGCTGTCCAACTTCAGTAACTATAATCGCATCCTTACAGACCTCGGAGATTTGCTCGACAACAAATTGGGGCATAACAGTATCAGGTGAAATCTGTTTATAGCTAAGGGGATACTCTTTTTTCCACAGATTTATTTTTTCAAGCCAAGCCGCGGAATTACAGCGCTGGACATATTTATTCAGGGTTTTGAGTATCTGCTTTGCGTCCCCGACGATTGGGATATGAACTTTTACGTTCTTGGAAATCTCTGCAGGGTCGATATCAATATGGATAACCTTGGCATTGGGAGCAAAAGATTCGAGTTTGCCAGTCACACGGTCATCAAACCTGGCACCTACAGCAATAATAAGATCGGATTCCTGGATAGCATAGTTTGCGTATTTAGTCCCATGCATTCCAAGCATCCCGACATACAGGGGGTGTTCTGTTGGAATCGAACCTATTCCCATAAGAGTAGTCGTAACCGGAGCATTAATCGTCTCGGCCAGTTCCACAAGTTCGGCGCTGGCGTTAGAACTAATCACTCCTCCACCTACGTAAATAATAGGCATGCAAGAATTTGCAATTTCTTCAGCAGCTCGCTTAATCTGCTGGATATTGCCCTTGTAAGTTGGCTTATATCCTCTAAGACCTACTTTCTCAGGATAGTAAAAGTCGATCTCCGCATTCTGTACGTCCTTTGGAAGGTCAATTAATACCGGGCCAGGCCTTCCGTGAGAAGCAATATGGAAGGCTTCTTTTACAATTCTGGGGAGTTCGTTTGCATCCTGTACTAGGTAGTTGTGCTTGGTAATGGGCTGAGTAATTCCCGTAATGTCAGCTTCCTGGAAAGCGTCGTTACCTATCATGAACGTCGGAACCTGACCTGTTAAGGCAATAATAGGTACTGAGTCCATATATGCGGTAGCAATGCCTGTTACCAGGTTGGTTGCTCCGGGACCTGAGGTTGAAACGCAGACCCCGGTTTTTCCAGTAGCACGGGCGTACCCGTCCGCAGCATGAGCTGCCGCCTGTTCGTGGCGCACAAGTATATGGCGCAGATTTGAATCATAAAGTTCGTTATAGAAGGGAATGATCTGCCCTCCTGGATATCCGAAGATGGTGTCAACCCCTTCTTCTTCCAGGCACTTTATCAGAGCCCTTGCGCCATTAACTTTTTCTGTTGACCCGGTTGTCATTATTTAACTCCTATTTATCTAATTGAAATGTGAATTTACTGGATATGCTCACCTTGAGATGAGTATGCTCAGTAAGGGGACATTTATCAGAAATACTTATCTCTGACAGTCTTTAGTTATGAATTTTGCGAGTAGATCATAATCAATCATGTTATATATGGATAAGGTTTTCTTCTGACTCCAGAAATACCAGTGGTATGCTATTTATAATTTCTACAGCAGGAAAAAAAGAGAGGGCAAAAAAGCCCTCCTGAGAATTTTTAAAATTCATCCTTTCTGGAGTCACTCAACCCGTATAAGACGGTTCATACCGTTTACTACAGCTTCTACGGATGCCATAATGATGTCAGTCCTGGCTCCGCTTGAGGTAACTACCTTTCCGTCCTTGGAAAGTTTTACTCTTACTTCAACAAGGGCATCGGTTCCACCAGTGATTGCATCTACGTGATATTCTTCAAGGATGATATCTTCAGCACAGGAACTTACTGCCCTCCGGATGGCATTGATTACAGCATCTACAGGCCCGTTCCCGATTCCTGCCTGTATTATATCTTTGTCTTTTACATTGAGTTTTATCGATGCCGTTGGAGTCACCCGATTTCCGGAGACAATGGTAAATTCTTCCAATTTTACCAGGGGTTCTTTGTAGATATCAAGCACGTTCTCCGCGATAGTATGTAGGTCAGCATCAGTTACATATTTTCCCTGGTCACCCATCTGCTTGACCCTTTTGAAAATCTCCTCAGTCTGGATATCGTCAGCCGCAAGCCCCATTTCCTTTAAGGCAAGGGTGATTGAACTTCGTCCTGCATGTTTTCCAAGTACAATCTGGCGCTGCCTTCCGATATATTCGGGACTTATCGGCTCGTAGGTTGCCTTATCAGCCAGAAGACCGTGAACGTGAATTCCTGCTTCGTGAGTGAACGCATTTCCACCTACTAGAGCTTTATTTGGCGATAATGCAATCCCTGTGAGTCGGCTTACAAGCCTTGAAGTCCGGTAAATCATCTCATGTTTGATGCCTGTATCATATTTATACAACCATTCAAGGCTCATGACCACTTCTTCCAGAGGGGCGTTTCCGGCTCTTTCCCCTAGCCCGTTTATAGTTACATGGGCCTCTTTTGCTCCTGCCGCAAGGGCAGCAACCGTGTTTGCAGTTGCAAAACCGAAATCATTGTGGCAGTGAACGCTGATAGGGGCTCTCAGGAAAGAAGACAAATCCCGGAAAATCTCAGTTGTCCTTTCAGGTACCAGAAGACCTACAGTGTCGCAGAAACATAACCTGTCAGCGCCTGCAGAAATTCCATCGGCATAAAGAGCCTTTAGAAATTCAGGATCTGCGCGTGAGGCATCTTCCCCGCTAAGTTCCACGATTAAGCCATGGTCTTTAGCATACTCTGTTACTTCGGCTGCTATCTGCCGCACTGAATCCCGATCTTTTTTGATTTTTGTCCTTATATGAAGGTCAGAAACAGGTGCTACAAGGTGGATAGAGTCAACGTCGCACTCCAGAGCACGGTCAACATCAGATTTTACAATCCTGCAGTAGCTACAAATTTCAGCATCAAGTCCTGCATTTGCAATAGCCTTGATAGATTCCCTTTCACCTTCGGAGGTAATCGCGGAACCAGCCTCAATTACCGAGACTCTCATTTCATCAAGCGCCTGGGCAATCAGAAGCTTCTTGTCTTTTGTCAAGGCAATACCGGGTGTTTGTTCACCGTCTCTCAAAGTAGTGTCCAGAAAGCGGATATTTTCGAATAATACAATCCCTCAGTCTTTGTTTTATTAACGATAGATTCTTTGGGCAAGACAGGAAAAATAATATCTCTAAATAATATACTTATTATTTTATAATATTATACCCTATTTTGCAGAACTCAATTAAATATACAAATTACATATATTTTTCTCAGGAGCCAGGTTTTTTCAAGAAGAACTCCAGATTTGTGCCGTAGCTCTCTGAAAACTCTTCTTCAATAGTAGACCATAGTATTTTTACTTTCCAGTTAACAATACATTCAACTTTTAAAAAGAAGAAATAATAAGAAGAAATAATAAAGATCTGAAGCCACAAAACCAAGAAAAAAATAGAGTTGAAAAGAAAAAAAGAAAAAAGAAGGAAAAAGGCTTTAGAAGTATTTGCCTACGTTTTCTATTGCTTTTACAATAAGAGAAACACACGCTTCAATATCGGCCGTATCCAGAACTTCAACCGGAGAATGAATATACCGGGTGGCTATACTGACCGTACCTGTAGGAATACCTTCTCTTGAGAGGTGTATTGAGGTTGCATCGGTTGTGCCTCCTGATCCGACTCCAAGCTGGTAGGGAATCTCATTTTCAGCAGCAGTTTCTTTAAGCCATTTAAGAACCTGTGGATGGGCTATAAGGCCTCTTCCAGACGCATCGGCTACGGTAATTACAGGACCTTTCCCAAGTTCCAAGGAAGAATCGGTTTTACTGATGCCAGGATGGTCTCCAGGAATAGTCGTGTCAAGGGCAAGCGCAAGGTCTGGGCAAACTCCAAAAGCACAGGTTCTTGCTCCCTTAAGTCCTACCTCTTCCTGGACAGTACCTACGGCATAGACATTTGCTTCAATTTTATGCTTGGAAAGTTGCTTCATAACCTCAATAAGGATCACAAGACCTGCCCGATCATCAAAAGCCTTGGAAGTCACCTTTCCGTTTGCCAGGGACACAAAATCCCGGTCAATTGAGGCTGTTGTGCCTATTTCAATTCCCAGGTTTTCAGCATCTTCCTTGTTTTTTGCTCCGATATCGATGAACATGTCATCCAGCTTCATGGGTTTTTTCCTGTCTTCCTCTTTCATTACATGAGGAGGCTTTGACCCGATAACTCCGGGAATTGAACCCTTTTTGCCGTGAACTACAACTCTCTGATTAAGAATTGTCTGGTCAAACCATCCCCCAATCCCAACAAACCTGAGGAAACCATTATCATCAATATACCTGACCATGAACCCTATCTCGTCCATGTGGGCAGCCAGCATTATAGAAGGGCCTTCTCCCTTTTTGACAGCTATAAGGTTTCCCATGCAGTCTCTCCGCATAGTGTCAACATAGGGTTCAAGCTCCTTTTCGAGAAGTTTCCGGACATCATCTTCAAAGCCAGAAATTCCGTGAGCGTTTGTAAATTTTTCAAGCAGAGACTTAATTTCTTTAAGGTTTCCATCTTTTTCCATTTTCGAATATCTCCTGCATATCGTTTAATTAACTAAGAGTTAAAACTGTTTTACTGAGACTATTATTGAGGTTAGTTATAATTTAATAAAGTTAGTATAAACAATGAATTTAATATAACTAAAGGGATTTAATATAATTAATGAAGTCAATACAATTTAATTAAGTAAATTATAATTACATGTTTTTATAATTACACATTTTAGGATTGTATCTCAGATTTTGAATTATAATACTGTCCAACTATTAAGATTAATCTGTTATTTAAATCTCTATCTCTAGCAGAAGGAGTTACAAGATTAATTCTAGACAGTAAAGTTGATTTTTCAAATGCTGCAAGGACAGAAACATTAAAATCCCTTCAGGTTTATTGAGGACTCAGGTGAAAAATCAGATGACTGCAGAATTACCCCCTCAAGTTCAAAATCAGATAGCACAGCTTCAGCAGATACAGCAGCAGATTCAGGCGCTTGCCATGCAAAAAACACAGATTGAAGCTATGCAAAAAGAATCCAAGATGGCTCTTGACGAGCTAGAAAGGCTCACTGATGATGCAGTAGTCTATCGTAATTTAGGGGAATTGGTAATAAAAACGAGCAAAGGAGAATCTATTGAAAAACTGAAAGACAGAGAAGAAACTCTCTCACTCAGGCTTCAGTCCATTTCTAGGCAGGAAGAAAGACTCACATCCCGCTTCAAACAGCTTCAGGAGCAGATACAGCAGGCATTGGGCCCCCGGGCACAATAACCGCGTTTTTTATTTCCATATAGGGGATTAGGAAATAAAGAACAACTTTGCTAAAATTCAATAGACGTACGTCAAAATCCCGAAATTCTTGAATTCAGGGAGATAACACCCGTAAAAACGATAGCCAGAGTGGACAATGGAAGTTGATGAAGCGGAGTTTTTCAACCGGCTCCTTGACTATCGAAATATTTTATACCTATGCCACCGGAACGCAGATCCGGACGCGATTAGCAGTGCTTTTGCCCTTTCAGAAGCTATAGGAGGTACTGTCGGACTCGTAGACGGTCGCAATCGCGTAGCATCCGTACTTATAGAAAGACTCGGAATTGAAGTTGTGGATAAACCCAACCCTGCTGATTACGGTTTTGTTGTCGTGGTTGATACTTCGACAAAGGCTCAATTGAATGATCTGGAACTTACAAGATATTGCGTGATCGATCACCATACAACTACCGCTCTGACAGAAAATGCCGAGTTTTACCTGCACAGAAATAGTACCTCCACTGTCGAAATAGTTTATAATATCTTAAAAGTAATGGGGGCGCCGATTAATCGGCGTGTGGGTATTGGAATGCTCACAGGAATCGTAACAGATACTGGACATTTCAAGCATGCAACCGCAGACACATTCCGGACAGTGGCAAAGATTATCGAGGACAGTGGTGTAGAGTACGGAGAAGTGCTGGACCTTATGGCTGCTACCCCACAGGATATTTCTATGCGTATAGCTATCCTGAAAGCCGCAAGCCGCGTCGAGCTCGATAGAGTACACGATATGCTGATTGCCTCTTCCCATGTCAGCTCTTTTGGAGGCTCTGCATCCTCTATGCTCATTAATATTGGTGCAGATATTGCTTTTGTTGGCACAACCAAAGGTGAAAGCGTAAGAATAAGTGCAAGAGCGAAACGCGATGCTGTTAATGTCGGAGTAAATCTTGGGCAGTTAATGGAAGATATAAGTAGTGAGTATAACGGTACAGGCGGTGGGCATTCCGGAGCTGCAGGGATCGATGTTATCGCTGATATGAAAGAAGTTCTGGACAAATGCAGGGAAAAAACAAAGAAGATTCTTGAAGCCTCTCTTGGAGCAACATCAAAAGAGATAACATTTGAAGATGAAATCGAAGAGGAAGATGAATAATTCTTTGAAGAACGATATTCCACAACTCAAAACAGCTTCTTGAATCCTAAATTAACAATTTACCTTTTTAGTTTATCTTAATAATCTGCTTATAAGCATCGAAATCTGGAGCCTTATGATTTACCGGCTGCAAGTGAATTGCCTGTTGATTAAAAACTCAGATAGGATTTGCCGGAGGACTTTTACCTATTAGGATTTTTACCCATTATATAACCAGCTTTCAAGTATACTTTAAATTTTTTTTCAGCCTAACCGCTAATATTTATACGAGAATCCAATTTAATCTTTGATACATATCTGCCGGAAGTGAATGTTCGCTGGAAACGATGGAATTCAAGGGTAAGAGGCAAGATTAAATATAGAAATAAGAGAGAACCTGCTGAAGCATGACCTTAAAGGGCATGAGACAGATATATAGGCAAAAAACAAGCTAAAGAAGTACCAGGCCTTAAATTGTGAGCCTAGGATTATGAGAGATACAGAGTGAGAAAAAATGCCAGAATACTGGGATCCTGAGATAGAGACGATGCCTGCAGAGGATTTAAAAAAACTGCAGGAGGAAAAGTTGAAACAACTTGTACATTATGTGTATGAGCGCTCCCCTTTCTATAGAAAAAGGTTTGACGAACACGGCGTTAAGCCGGAAGACATCCAAACTCTTGAAGATATTAGAAAATTACCTTTTACAGTTAAACAGGATCTCAGAGATACCTATCCAACAGGTATGTTTTGCGTCCCAAATTCAGAGCTAACCCGTTTCCATGCCTCCTCAGGTACAACTGGCAAACCTACCGTTGTAGGGTATACACAGCAGGATATTGATGAGTGGGCTGAATCCCTTGCAAGAGCATTCACTTCTGTTGGAATGGGGAAAGACGATATTCTTCAGGTAAGTTATGGGTACGGGCTTTTTACAGGAGGGCTCGGTGCCCATTACGGATGTGAAAAACTGGGTGCAACCGTACTCCCTACAAGCTCCGGGAATACTGAACGCCAGCTTGAGCTGATGATGGACCTTGACGTCACTGCTATAGCCTGCACGCCTTCTTACTTCCTTTACATGATCGAAACTGCACGAAAAATAGGAATGAACATCAAGGAAGAAACGAAATTAAAGAAGGGATTCTTCGGAGCCGAACCCTGGACTGAGGAACTCAAGAAACGTATAGAAGACGAAGCAGGAATCAAAGCTTATGACATTTATGGAACTTCGGAAATGAGCGGACCTCTTTTTACCGAATGTTCGGCACAATCCGGAATTCATATCTGGGCAGACAAATTCTTAGTCGAGATCCTGGACCCTGAGACAGGAGAGCCTGTTCCTGATGGAGAGCCAGGTGAACTCGTAATTACAACCCTGACTAAAGAGGCTCTTCCTCTAATCCGCTACAAGGTAAAAGACCTTACAAGAAAACTTTCGGAGCCCTGCGCGTGCGGAAGAACTCACCCAAGAATTGCACGCATCAGCGGCCGTTCAGATGATATGATTATTGTGCGTGGCATCAATGTGTTCCCAGGACAGATCGAGTCGGTTCTTATGAAGATTCCTGAAGTTGGGAACCACTTCATGATTATTGTAGACAGGATTGGACCCCTTGACTCCATGAAAGTCCAGATCGAAATGCACGGGTCTGCCTTCAGCGATAAGATGTCAGATATGATGGCACTTAAAAAAAAGGTCTCAGGTGCGCTGAAAAGCGTACTGAACCTCGCAGTCGAGGTGGAGCTGGTGGAGCACGGCTCTCTACCCCGCTCGGAAGGAAAGTCAAAGAAAGTTATCGACAAGCGGAAAATTTGAAAGCTTCGAGGATTGAAATATAAAACCTGCAGAATTTTGGTGTTCTGCAGAGCTTCCTTTTTGGCTTTTGTTTCTCAAAATTCTTCTTACAAGGCAGAGCCAGACACAAAAATAATCACCTGATATAAAAAATAAACAAATGTAAAAATAAGTCACCGAATTTAAAGTAAATTGACTTAAAGCTTAAAAATTGCATGTAAGCTTAAAGTATACTGAAAACCTATTATACTCTGATAAAAAGCAAAAAAGGAAGTAAGTGAGAATAATAACAAGCAGTATAAGGACATGGGTGCTGGAATGGAAGATAAAATAATAAAGCAGATTTCCCTTTTTGCGGAAAATAAGCCTGGAAGACTTGCAAACGTTGCAAATAAACTAAAGAGCGCTGGAATAAATATCAGGGCATTTACCATTGCTGAGTCTGGGGACTTCGGGATAATCCGCATGGTTGTTGACAGGCCTGACTATACGCACGGTATACTCCATGATGCAGGGTTTACTGTTTCTGAAACCAGTGTGTTGGGGATTGAAATGGAGGATGTTCCTGGAAGCATGTCCCGTATTGCGGAAGTATTCGGAAAAGTCAAGATAAATATTGATTATGCATATGCCTTTATTACCAGAGATCAGAAAGCCCTATTAATAGTCAGGGTTAACGACATTGAAAAAGCAGTTAAAACACTTCAAGAAGAGGGTATAAAGCTCATAACCATGAAGGAACTTGAAAAAATCTGATTTTAATGAGAAACCGGATTTCCGGAAAAGAAGATAATATTTAAAGGAAAGAATACCTAACGGTTCAGAATCAGCAAACTTATATTTTTCAGATTCTGAAACGACTTCTTTTTACAGCTTTTGGCTGCTGGGCAAAATCTTATGCTCCATGACAAAACCTTAATGAGAGTCCATATAGCCTGAAAGATTTCTTTAGATCCCAGCCGGAGAAATAAATATACACAATAAATATAAAAAGAAATAAATAAGAGAAAGAAAAAGTTGTCAGAAAAACAGGGTACTGGTTTGACTAGAATGACGGAAAATAAAACCAACTTACAGGAAAACACACAAAACTCCTCGAAAAAAAAGCTTGGTGGAGCCCATACAACAGTTATCGGAGGAAGGGCTGGAAAAAAGCTTGTAAAACTTGTAAGCCAGCACCCTGAAGTAAAAAAGGTAATCCCGTCCGTAATTTCCGTAAAAGGCACTGCAGGAGGAAACCTGACCGGAAAGGTACTGCGTGCGGATGCGAGAGGGAACTTGAGGTTATTACTCTCTGAAGGCAGGAGTATCCAGGAAATAAGATTGGTGACAACAGTTGGGACCGCTGAAGAGGGAGACAGAATTATGAACGAACTGAATGAAATCTTAAAAGCTGCCCTCTGAGGCGTTAAAGGAGAGAAAAATAATTGGCGTTTATAGGGATAGATCACGGCACAACTGCAATGCGTTTTGCTCTGATAAAGGAGCAAAAGACCCTGACCTTTGAGCTTGGGAGGGCTGAGGCAGCTGCCATGTCCGAAAATGAGATTTTGACCTTGCTTGAGGAAAAATTTGGAGTTCAGCGTGAGGAAATCAATCTGGTCGCACTGACATACTCTATGGGAGACGGATTTTCCACGATTAAAGATGTAAGGGACCTAGAAGGAAGAGGGCTCAAAAGTATTGAAGGTGCTGGGAAAAAAACAGGAGGAGGCACCAGAGTTTTTGATGCAATCCGGAACTCAGGAATTCCTGCTATAGCAATCCCTGGTCTTCATATTGAGAGCAAGGTAGATCCCAGAATGAAAGTATTTTCTCATCTTACAAGTCCTGAGAAACTAGGAATTGCTTATCATATCCTATGCCTTGGCTATAAAAATTTTGTGGTTTCCGATATAAGCTCAAATACTGTTACTCTTGCCGTAGCTAACGAGAAAGTGATTGGTGCAATTGATGCCTGCATATTTGCTCCGGGTGTCCATCACGGTCCTTTAGACCTGCAAGCTATCAGAGATGTAGACAACAGACACTGTACTGCAAATCAGGCTTTTATGGAAGCAGGGACTCTAAAAATGACCTCCTATAAAGATAGGGAAGAATTACTCAGTGCAGCCGGAAAAGGAGAGAGTCCTGCCCTCCTTGCCCTTGATACTATTGCGTTATTTGCGGCTATGGAAATCACCTCAATGCAGCTCCTTCTCAAGGACTATGAGACAAATGGAGAAGTATTTCTTGCTGGATCTGTAGGCGAATCCGAATATGTACAGAAAAAAATCGATGCACACCTAGGGCAAGAATGTCAGTGTCTTGGGAAGTGGCATGCTGCGATAGGCTGTGCCGAGATAGCAAGGGATGTTTTCGCCGGAAAAAAGGAAATCCTCGGAGTAGATGTTAATTATTCTTAAAAAGATGGAAATAATCGCCCTTAAAAAAGTTGGGAGTTATTAACCTTAAAAGTTGAATCATAAAAGGTCGGACATTAATCAGGTCTCTTCTACAGATTCTTCATACAGGCTGTCCTGATATTTTGATGCATCCATTTTTCCTTCTGAGCCTATTTCATCAGAATCATCATAGCTGCTCATTTTATCTTTTTTCATAAGAATAACATAATCCGCCGAATTCTTGAGCGCTGTGGAAAAGCCTGGTTCAACCCCGAAAATAATAGTCTCTTTGCCGTGTTCATTTGCTTTGTTCAATAGTGGCTTGAAGTCCGCGTCCCTAGTTACGATTGCAAGGGTGTCAATGTTAGGATTATGTACTAGCTCCATGCCTTCTACTGCAAGGCGCACATCAACATCGCTAGAACAGATTATAGGCTCAAGCCCATGATTTTCGATAGCTTCCACAAGCTTGTCAGAGGCGTACTGGTTAAGGAAAACGCGTCCGATTTTGATGTTACCATAATCTTTCAGGACGTCCCTTATCTCCTCAAGATTTACATCAAATTCTTTTCTAAGAATATTCGGACCATCCACTAGAAGTCCTATTTTCCGCCTGCCAAGCTCTTTTTTTGAGCGGAGGTATTTTGAAATCGTGTCAATTCCGCTTTTTACAGGTTTCATCATCAATGTCCTCTGTCATCTTGCAGTTCACGGAATCTGCATCTTGTGTGTTTGCGCTATATAACTAATACAGCATTAGCTCTGGGGGAAAGCTACACTTCCAGCAGCCCTCCAATCTGCCGGTGCAGAACTTATGCTTTAGTTGTCAGTTTTTGAGGTTTGAAATTCGAACTTCTAATATTTAAGTTTTGATACTATAATCTGCATATAACCCAATAATACTTAATATCTGCTTTTCTGTAGTAAAACATTTGCATATTAAGGCAACTAAGTTTTCAACTTACCCTTTTGTAAATTACTGAACTGAGGAATCAGAGATTCTTCTTGAAAAGGAACAAAAAACTCAAGCAGGACAAAATTCCTATCTATAGAAACATAGCGCATAGTTGTATTAAAATATAGCAGATAATTTATATAACAAACATAATTTAGTTTATATAATAATCTCTTTATAGTTTATCAGAAAAGGGCCCCTTTCTTACCTCCCGGACAACATATTGAGATTCCTTAAGTTCAAAGACATTCTCCGTTTTTCTCCCTTTTTTACGCCTGATATACTGGATTTCTCCAAGTTTTTCCAGAAAAGCCTCATAAACCTCCATGAACTGTTTAAACTCCAGTTCATTAAGTTCTATCAACCCTTCTCTGCCCGCAAGCCAGTCATAAACCTGGAGAAGAATAATTTCCCTTACCCTTTTCAGATCCTCCACCTCCTAGGGCAATTTTTCAAAGTACAGAGTCTTTTTTAACTCAGGAGACCAAGCTGCAAATAACTTCCTGAAATTTAAAATCTGGATCGGAATTTTCTTTCCAGGCTCTGGTTTTGGATGATAATATATGCCCTGGAGAAAGTTAGTCTCTTCCAGATTTACCACCTGCTGATGTATCTAGATCTTCGAACTTCTTCCTGAATTTTCTTTATACGGAAACCCATGTAGAGACCAACAAAGAGACCACTAAGATGAGCTGTATGGGCTATCATGTCCGATGAATTAACCATAAGAAAGTCAAAGAGAGCAAAAAGCACAAGAGCATGTTTTAGCCTCATTGGGATAAAATAAACGTATACGCGAATATTCGGCTCAAGCACCGTAAGAGCTGCAAAAACCCCATAGATCGCTCCGCTTGCACCCATCATGGGACCAGGAGAGATATTGAAAACGGGCTGGCTCAGGAAAGTATACCCTATTGCTGATAGAATTCCGGCAGTGAAAAAAACTGCAAGAAGCTGCTTGTTTCCAACCCGATTTTCAAGTGCAGTTCCAAAGAAATACAGGACAAGCATATTGAATAAAAGATGTAATAAACCGGTATGCAGGAATATATATGTAATAAGCGTCCAGGGCCTTGTAAAAAGAGAATTAGGGTCAAACTGGAAAGCGTTTACATAGAAATAACCTATACCCGGAACCATTTCCAAGAAAAATGAAAGTATGCAAAGAGAAATTATTACTATCGACGGGCTTGCAAAAATAGAATCTTTATTTGCCATCTATTTCACGTCCAGGTATATAAGATGTATAATCAAGCATATTTCAAATTACTCTCCGGTTTAATAATATAATAGTAAGTCATATTATAATTGTTTTAATCCCTCTAAGTCTGCTTACAATTCTATTTTTGAGATTGAAATAGCTGACTAAATAATTGAGATTTATGTGAATATATACTACGTTATAATGTTGAAATAAATTATTAACCTCATTATTATAAAATCGAACTGAGTACATTATATTAAATTGAGTACATTATATTAAAGTGCTTTAGTACATCATATTAAAGTGCTTTAAAGATAAGCAGTAAACCTCTATATGCCTGCATAGGAAAACCATCTTAGATTCAACCATCTTAGTTAAAGACTCAATTTTGAGAAACGCCAATTAAGTAAGTCAGTTTATCTTCACTTAACCTTTCCAACGAAAAAGATTCTGGACTTAAATCTAGTAAGGATTCCGAAATAGTTTTTAAATCGAACTTTATGCACAATAGATAAAATTAATCTTGAGATGTGAAATTTCGACTCAATAATTTCTTAAGATTTATGATATTACAACAAAATCTGCATACTATCAGATGGATCAATGCAATTTTAATCAAAGTGTGAAATATATAAATCAGTAAATATTTCGGCATATATTAAACCGAGAAGATTATATTTATGTTTTTCCTGGAAAAACACGAAAACAGTTTACGGTGTTTACTGTATAAAGCCATATGGCAAAGCTAAAGATATAAATAATTTCCTATTTATTTATTAAGCAGATAATTATATAATTAACGATATTATTTAAATTAAATATTTCCTAGAAAGATAAGTTTTGCCTAAGAATTTATATACCCTCAGGTAACAAATATTTACAGAATTTTTCGTATTAAAAATGAAAAAATGACATAATTAATAACAATTAATAACACTAAGAAAAAAAATACCAATACTTTGATGGACTTTGAAGGAAAAACAGCATCAAATGGTTAATTTCTTTTTTTACGTAAAAACTCCAATAGATTCACCAAGTAGGAGAATTTTAAATGTTTTCATTTTACCCTTGTCGAAATGGTATGTTACAAATTAGAAAATGTTATATAGATTTGGTACGTTAAAGACATTTAATTAATGTTTATTATCCATCGGTAGCGACCTCTGCTCAAGATTAAGGTCTCAATCGTTGGCAAAAACGATTTTTTTTAGACATAGGGCGTAAAAACAATTTTGAAGAGATTAAAAGCCCTAAAAACGACTTTACAAGGGAATGTTTCCTCTAAAAACGGTTTTAGTTAGAAAAACGCTGGTATGATACTTTAATAGTTAAAAGAAACAACTAGAAGCATTTTACCGGATAAACCTTATTTAAACGATTGTAACTTTAAAGCAGACGGCAAAATATATAATGTATAATCATTAAGAATACGCCGAGTATCATAAATTGCAATCGTCTTGATGAAGTCGACTTTGAACAAATTTAGGAGGTAAAGCTCAAATGAGCAAACTAACTACCGGGAGTTTTTCTATAGAAGATCTGGAATCTGTTCAGATCACTATCAATAATATTGTAGGGGCAGCAAAGGAGGCTGCTAAAGAAGAACTTGGCCCGATGGGTCCGACCCCCTTCCCCACAACCGCTGCAGTAAGGGACTGGAGTTTTACACTGTTTGATAGATATGAGCCTGTCTATACTCCAATGTGTGACCAGTGCTGTTACTGTACCTTTGGACCGTGTAACCTGGAAGGGAACAAGAGAGGTGCATGCGGCCTTGATATGAAAGGCCAGACTGCAAGAGAGTTCTTCCTGCGCTGCATTACAGGCTGTGCATGTCACAGTGCACACGGACGCCACCTGCTTGATCACATTATTAACCTCTTTGGAGAGGAAATGCCAATCAACATGGGCGCCTCAAATGTAATCGCCCCCAATATCCAGCTTGTCACAGGAAGGCAGCCAAAGACCCTTGGCGATCTCAAACCCATAATGGAGTACGTTGAAGAAGAGCTTGGCCAGTTACTTGCAACTATTCACGCAGGACAGGAAGGAGCAGCAATTGACTATGATAACAAGGCAATGCTTGCCGGAATCCTGGATCACGTGGGTATGGAGGTTTCCGATATCGCTCAGGTTACTGCACTTGGTTTCCCGAAGTCCGATCCTGATGCCCCTCTTGTTGAAGTAGGTATGGGAACACTTGATGCCTCAAAGCCAGTCATAATCGCTATTGGGCACAACGTTGCCGGTGTTACCTATATTATGGACTATATGGAAGATAATGATCTTACCGACAAGCTGGAAATCGGAGGTCTCTGCTGTACCGCATTCGATATGACCAGGTACAAGAGAGAAGATCAAAAAGCCCCATATGCAAAGATCGTTGGTACTATTTCAAAGGAACTTAAGGTTGTACGCTCCGGAATTCCTGATGTAATTGTCATTGACGAACAGTGTGTAAGGGCTGACCTCGTAGAAGAAGGACAGAAACTTAAGATTCCAGTTATCGCATCCAATGAGAAAGTCATGTACGGCCTACCAGACAGGACCAATGATGATGTGGATGCAATTGTCGAAGATATTAAGACCGGAAAGATTCCAGGCTGCGTAATGCTGGACTATGACAAGCTTGGAGAACTTGTACCCAGAATTGCCATGGAAATGGCTCCACTTCGAGAGGGAATTTCAGCCATCCCCACTGATGAGGAAATGACAAACCTCGTCGCCAAGTGTGTAGCATGTGGAGAATGCGCAATTGCATGCCCAGAAGAACTAGATATCCCTGATGCAATCCAGCTGGCAAAAGAAGGAGACTATTCTGCTCTGGAATATATCCACGACCTCTGTGTAGGCTGCCGCAGGTGTGAACAGGTCTGTAACAAGGACGTACCTGTCCTGAGCGTCATTGAGAAGGCTGCCCAGAAAGCTATTGCCGAAGAGAAAGGTCTGGTAAGAGCAGGAAGAGGTCAGGTAAGCGATGCTGAAATCAGGGCAGAAGGTCTGAACCTGGTTATGGGTACCACCCCCGGTATCGTTGCAATTATCGGCTGTTCCAACTACCCTGCAGGCTCCAAGGACGTATACAACATTGCAGAGGAATTCCTTAACAGGAACTATATCGTTGCAGTGTCAGGATGTTCCGCAATGGACATCGGTATGTACAAGGATGCCGACGGCAAGACTCTCTACGAGAGGTTCCCAGGCAAATTCGAGAGAGGTAACATCCTCAACACGGGTTCCTGCGTCTCGAACGCTCATATCTCAGGTACAGCTCACAAAGTCGCCGGAATCTTTGCCCAGAGAAACCTTTCAGGCAACCTTGCCGAGATCGCTGACTACACACTCAACCGTGTAGGTGCAGTAGGACTTGCATGGGGTGCTTACTCCCAGAAGGCAGCAGCTATCGGTACAGGATGCAATATGTTTGGAATTCCTGCAGTGCTTGGACCTCACAGCGGAAAGTACAGGAGAGCCCTGATTGCCAAGACCTATGATGAGAGCAAGTGGAAGCTCTACGACAGCAGAAACGGTTCTGAACTGGCTATCCCACCGTCTCCGGAGTTCCTTATTACGACTGCAGAGACCTGGCAGGAAGCCTGTGTAATGATTGCAAAGAACTGTATCCGTGTATCCGACAACAACATGGGCAGATCCATCAAGCTCACCCACTGGATGGAGCTGAGCGAGAAGTACCTTGGTGTTATGCCCGAAGACTGGTGGAAGTTTGTCAGACACGAAGCCGACCTGCCCCTCTCCAGGCGTGAACAACTCCTGAAGATACTTGAAGCCGAGCATGGATGGGAGATTGACTGGAAGAAGAAGAAGATCATTTCCGGCCCGAAGATCAAGTTCGATGTCTCTGCACAGCCAACAAATCTTAAGAGACTTTGCAAGGAGGCCTGAAGATGGTTGATACTACTAAAAACACCAAACTGTTTACCAGTTATGGTGTAAAGACTTCAAAAGCTATAACCACTGAAGTAGCTGCCAAGCTGATCTCAAAGGCTAAGAAGCCACTTTTAGTTGTAGGAACCGGAGTTCTCGACCCCGAAATTCTGGACCGTGCAGTAAAGATCGCAAAAGCAAAGAACATCCCGATTGCAGCAACCGGCTCCTCAATGCCTGGTTTTGTGGGCAAGGATGTTGATGCGAAGTACATCAACCTGCACGCGCTTGGCTTCTATCTGACAGATCCCAACTGGCCAGGACTTGATGGCAGCGGTAACTATGATACAATAGTTCTCCTGGGCCACAAGAAGTACTACATCAACCAGGTGTTATCTGCAACTAAAAACTTCAGTGATGTAAGAGCAATCTCGATAGACAAAAACTACATCCAGAATGCGACAATGTCTTTTGGAAACCTTAGCAAGGCAGATCACATTGAAGCACTGGACGAGATAATTGACCTTTTATAAGTTTAATTTAGGAGGCGAAATATAATGGCAGAATTCCCATTTGAGATTTCCCCAATGTTTGAAGGAGAAAGAGTAAGAAAGGAAGGAATGTTCGTCGAACTCGGTGGTCCGAAATCCCTGGGTCTGGAACTTGTCCGTGCAAAGGCTATGGATGAGATTGAGGATGACAAGGTTACAATTGTCGGCCCTGACCTTAAGGATCTGGAAGAAGGCAAGACCTACCCCTGGGCAATGATCTTCAACATCGGCGGAGAACTTGTAGAGCCTGACCTTGAGTCTGTAGTCGAAAGGCGTGTCCACGACTTCATCAATTACTGTCAGGGAATTATGCACCTGAACCAGAGATATGATGTCTGGATGAGAGTATCCAAGGATACAGCTGCAAAGATGGATTCTTTCGAGCCCTTCGGAAAAGCCGTCATGATGCTTTTCAAGACCGAGCTTCCCTTCATTGAGAAAATGCAGGTGACATTCTACACCGACCAGGCTGAAGTCGAAAAGCAGATGGAATCTGCAAAGGAAATCTTCAAGGCAAGAGATGCCAGGACAAAAGACCTGCGTGATGAAGATGTAGATGTCTTCTATGGCTGCACGCTCTGTCAGTCCTTTGCTCCGACCAACGTCTGTGTAGTTTCTCCTGACAGAGTTTCTCTCTGCGGTGCGATTAACTGGTTCGATGGCCGCGCAGCAGCAAAAGTAGACCCAGAAGGCCCACAGTTCGCAATTGACAAGGGCGAACTTCTTGATGCCAACACCGGTGAATACTCCGGAGTAAACGAAATCGCAAAGAAACTTTCCAGCGGCGAATACGACAAGATCAAGCTCCACTCCTTCTTCGATGCCCCACATACCTCCTGTGGCTGTTTTGAGGTAGTCGGATTCTACGTTCCTGAAGTCGATGGTATAGGCTGGGTTAACAGAGAATACCAGGGAATGGCACCGAACGGCCTCGGATTCTCCACTATGGCCGGTCAGACAGGCGGTGGAAAGCAGATCGTAGGTTTCCTTGGTATTGGTATCAACTATTTCTATTCCCCGAAGTTTATCCAGTCAGATGGCGGATGGAATAGAGTTGTCTGGCTCCCTGCCATGCTCAAGGAAAAGATCGATGAAACCATTCCTGAAGACCTAAAGGATAAGATCGCAACTGAGAAGGATGCAACTGACATTGAATCCCTGAAAGCCTTCCTGAAAGAAAAGAACCACCCGGTTGTTGCCAACTGGGCAGCTGCAGAGGAAGAAGAGGAAGAAGAAGAGGAAGAAGAGGAAGTAGCTGTTGCAGCTGCTCCAATGATGATGCCAGCAGCAGGATTCCAGATGCCAGCAATGGCAGCAATGCCAATGGTTTCTGGTGGTGCCGGTGGAATAAAACTTACCCTCAAGAACGCCAAGATTAGTATTGACAGGCTGATCATCAGCGAGAAGAAGGAAAAGAAATAACTGAGTGACAAAAGGCAATCGCCTAAAACAGAAAAACAATTCAAAGGGGTATTCTGTGACGAGAGTAATTGCAATAACGGGAAAAGGTGGGACTGGTAAAACAGCGGTAGCGGCTCTTCTGATCCGCTACCTTTCCAAAAATGGGAAGTTTCTGCTTGCAGTAGATGCAGATGCAGATACTAACCTGCCCGAAACCCTTGGCTGTGAGGACGTAAAAACAGTCGGGGATGCAAAGGAATATCTGCAGGCTGAAATCACCAAACCAAAGCCTGATAATCCCGACATGAACAAGGAGTCGATACTTAAAAGCAAGGTATATGAGATCATCGAAGAAATGCCTGGTTATGATCTTCTGGTTATGGGTCGGCCTGAAGGGTCAGGTTGTTACTGCTACGTAAACAACCTGCTCAGAGGCATCATGGATAAGCTCACCCTAAATTACGATGTGGTGATCATTGATGCTGAGGCAGGGCTTGAGCACTTCAGCCGGAAGATTATCCGAGACATCGATGACCTGATTGTCGTAACTGATGCCTCTCGAAGAGGCATACGGACTGCCGAAAGGATTCGTGAACTTGTAGGTGAACTGGACTCGAATATTGGAAGAATTCATGTTATTGCAAACAAGGTTACAGATGCTAACCATGAAGCACTTGTCAAACTGGCCGGGGAACTGAATCTTGATATTATAGGTATGATCCCTCTCGACCCGAAGATTGAGGAGATGGATATAAAAGGCATACCTCTCTTCGAAATCCCAGATGATTCAATTGCTGCAGTAGAGATTGAAAATATTGTAAAAAAACTGAAGATCTAATCCTCAGTTTCCTTTTGGACCTTACAATACTGCAGAAAACTATGCCTTAAAAAAGACAGGATTCCCTTGCCCGTTTTTCAGGGCTTGAAAAAGCATAAGAAATCTTCATAAATAACGGAGCAGGAGCTATTTCTGTCCTGATTCCTGTATTATATAGGGAAAAGGTCAGGAAATGCATTCTGTATTACATTCTTTATTATGCAGTCACTCGTAAAAACGTAAAACTTACGGAAACGGTGAGGTTTACATGGCAAAGAAAATTAAGTTATCCGAAATTACAGACATGTTCAAGGGTATGGACGTAGAGGCCTTTGAAGGTGTGACTATAGAAGGGGACATTGAGATCGATCTTGGTGGACTCGGAGGCGGCTTTGACCCGATGCTTGCTGCTGCTCTTGGGCAGGAGAGTGCAATCCTTGCCCAGCACTTCGCAAGACTTGCAGGCATGTTTGGCTACCCAGTTGGTATCGGTGCTCCCGCAGCTGCTCCTGCAGTTTCCCCTGCTCTAGCAGCCCCGAAATTTAAGGATCTTATCCCTGCCAAGTTTGACGTTGCAAACATAGAAGAATGGACAACCCAGATCCAGGAAGTCCCAATAGGTAACACCTCTGCAGACGGTGGCAGCCGTGGCAAGAGGGTCATGCTCGGTGGTGAGAAAGCCCTTCCATTCTACTTTGACGCTCCAATGCCAAACAGGAACCAGGTCACAATTGACGTATTCGACATGAGGCTAGGGCTTGCAAAGGCTGTCAAGGAAAATTATGACGATGTCATGGATGACCCTGGAGAATGGGCAAAGAAGAATGTTGAGAAGTTCAACGCCGACATGATCACCATTCACCTGATTTCAACCGACCCGCTCATCAAGGACACCTCGCCCAAGGATGCAGCCAAGACAGTTGAAGAAGTACTGCAGGCTGTTGATGTGCCAATCGCAATAGGCGGTTCCGGTAACCCACAGAAAGACCCACTTGTTCTTGCAAAAGCAGCGGAAGTTGCCGAAGGCGAGCGCTGTCTCATTGCATCTGCCAGCCTGAACCTTGACTATGCTGCAATCGCAGAGGCCGCATTAAAGTATGACCATGACGTGCTTTCCTGGACCCAGCTGGACATGAACGCCCAGAAGGAACTGAACAGGAAGCTCATGAAGCAGTGTAACGTGCCCAGAGACAGGATTATCATGGACCCGACCACTGCCGCACTCGGTTATGGTCTCGACTACGCCTACACCAACATGGAGCGTATCCGTCTTGCAGCCCTTATGGGTGATGACGAACTGACCTTCCCAATGTCCTCAGGTACCACTAACGCATGGGGTGCCCGTGAATCCTGGATGGTTAACTCTCCACTGGGACAGGACTCTGACTGGGGCCCGAGAGAATACAGAGGACCTATTTGGGAAATTGTCACAGGTCTATCTCTTGCCATTGCAGGAAATGACCTCTTCATGATGATGCACCCGACCTCGGTTGCTGTCCTGAAGCACATAACCCAGACCCTTTTCGGTACAATTGAGGCAGAGCCCATTGATATTGCTAACTGGATTGGAGCGGAGGTGTGAAACATGAAAATAAACAGCCCATTAGAAGCCTACAAGTACCTGCCCCAGACCAACTGTGGAGAATGTGGTGAACCTACATGCATGGCATTTGCCTCCAAGCTTATCGACAGGTCTGGAAAGACAGCAGACTGTCCTCCCCTGGTAAAGGAAAAGAAGTATGCTAAGAAGCTTGCCGAACTTGACAGGCTCCTTGCCCCTGAGATCCGTCAGATTACCATAGGAGTAGGCGAGAGGGCAGCAAATATTGGTGGGGACGACGTCCTGTACCGCCATAGACTTACCTTCTTTAATAAGACAAAGATGTTCTTCGATGTTTCAGATACCATGGAAGAAGCTGCTCTTATTGAGAGGGTAAAGAAGATTGCTGACTTCAAGAAGTTCTATGTAGGACGCAACCTGCTTCTCGATGGTGTGGCAATCAAAGCCGCTTCCAACGATCCAGCGAAGTTCGCTGCTGCAGTAAAGAAAGTAGCTGAAATAGGCTTGCCCATGATCTTCTGTTCATACAACCCCGAAGTTCTGAAAGCAGGACTTGAGGTTGCAAAGGACAAAAATCCACTGCTCTATGCTGCAAACCAGGACAACTGGAAAGAAGTCGGAGAACTAGCTCTTGAATATAAAGTGCCTGTTGTAATTTCAGTCATTAATGACCTTGACGCTCTCAAGAGCCTTGCAAAGACTTTCGCAGAAGCTGGCATCAAAGACATTGTGCTTGACCCAGGGACCTGCCCAACCGGTAAAGGCCTGAAGGACACCTTTACTAACTTCCTGAAAATCAGGAGAGCAGGCATTATGGGCGACGGAGATATTGCATACCCAATCATGGCTCTCCCGGTCACAGCCTGGATGGCAGGAATTTCTGACCCTGTCAGTGCCTCCTACTGGGAAACCGTGATGGCTTCAGTCTTTACTATCAAGTACGGCGACATAATGATCCTCCACAGCCTGGAGCCTTATGCCACCCTACCCCTGGTGCACCTGGCCGAAACCATCTACACCGACCCAAGGACTCCTGTCTCTGTGGACGGAGGTATGTATAAGGTTGGAGAACCAGACAAGGACTCTCCGGTATTCTTCACCACGAACTTTGCCCTTACCTACTACACAGTAGAAAGCGACATCTCAGCAAATGGCATAGTGTGCTGGCTGCTTGCAGTTGATACCGATGGTATTGGTGTTGAAGCTGCAGTTGCCGGTGGTCAGCTGACTGCCGCAAAGGTAAAGGACGCCTTTGATAAGGCTGGCTTCGACCTCAAGAAGGATGTAAACCACAATACCGTTATCGTCCCAGGTCTAGCAGCCCGCCTGCAGGGTGACCTCGAAGATACCCTTGGTGCAAATGTCAAGGTAGGCCCAATGGACTCAGGCCGTATCCCAGGCTGGATTGAGAAGAACTGGCCACCAAAATAATCAGGAACTAATTTGAATTTATTCCGTGTCAAAAACACGGAACTTTCTTCTTTTTTAACGATTCCTTTCTAATAATTATCTTCAACTCTTCGAAAGCCCAGTTTTAAGCAACTAGTTTTTTCTTTGTTCAGAATCCAGTTTGTTCAAACTCATTTTGCCCAAAATTCAGCTTGTTAAGTGAGTATTTCGATATACTCAACAAGTTCCAAGCATACCTTTTAACTTCCATTACTTTCCTGATAACTAATTAAAAATGACCACAGCAGTCTAGATGTCTGGATATTTTAGAGTTCTTAGTTTAATAAGCCTGGCTCGCGGAAAAGAAAGCAAAGAAACCTGCAACCAGTAAAATGACTTTTGGATATCGAAGGTTATCTCTTTTTTCTGCACTATTTACTGCTGTTATACTTATAACAGGGTCATTGCTTGTTTTATCCAGAGCAATTCCACATCTAATTAACCCGGAACAAGTGAATTCCGAAGGAATGATTTTAATTGCAATCCTCGGAGTTATTATAAATGGATTTGGATTTTTTAGATTGAAGACAGGGATGAGCCAGAGCGAGAAGGTATTATCATGACATCTGCTGGAAGATATTCTGGGATGGGTAGTTCTGCTCATCGGAGCAATACTTATAAGGTTCTTGAATAACCCTATTATTGATCCTATAATGACAATAGGATTTACTGTCTTTGTATTATGGGGAGTTTCTAGAAATACAAAGGAGATATTTAATCTTCTTCTAGAGGGTGTTCCAGAGCATATCAATATTGATAAAATTAAGGAAGCTGTTTTATCGATAAATGGAGTGGAAAAAATTCATGATGTCCATATATGGTCTCTAGAAGGTGAAACCGACATTTTAACAGCCCATGTTATTGTGAAAGACAAATATCTACAAGAACCGGATAGAATAAAGCAAACTATTAAAAGAAAATTAGAAGAACATCACATAGAACACTCTACACTTGAGCTGGAAAGCGAAGGATTTTGTTCTGGCAGAGAATGTATTTTTGAATTGAGAAAATAATGTACAGTAAAGATACAGTACCGGTTATAAAGACAAAAACTTCCTTCTGACAAGCGGAGTCCAAAACGACTTCATAACCTGATTTCAGATTCCTTTTTGCTGCCAGTTTTTTATTCATCTCTACATGTTGTAATTCTTGTAAAGAGTTGCACTAAAATTGAAGGGGCCTATCGAGCAGAGTATAAACTGTATATCTGGATAAAATAACGATCCGAGAAATAAAGATTGGCATCCCACAACAAATGAAGAAATCACAAAACTGGAATCTGAGATTCAGATTAAACTTGATTTAATTCAAAAAATTATTATAAACCAGGAAAACAGCTGGGAAGAAGATTCTGATTCAGCTCCATCTAATTATATGTTGAAACATTTAGTTCCTTTAGGAATGGCTTTTGCTGAATACACCGGCGCAAAGGATTATTTTTATTCAAATTCGAAGTGCATCGGCTGTGGAACATGTGAAAAGGTTTGTCTACCCGGAAAAATAAAAATGATTGATAAAAAGCCGGTATGGCAAAGAAATGTCAAATGTTACTTTTGTTATGCCTATCTCAATTATTGTCCCCTAAAAGCGGTTCAGATTAAATCCAAATTTTATATGAAATCATATGATGAATTTTGAAGACCCTAACTTTTTTAGAGACTATTACCTGATTCAATTGACAGAAAAAAATAGTTCTCGCTTAAAGAGGAATTTAAGAGAATTTTGCCCATTTGATACAATCAAATTCATGGAGAAACAATACTTAGATCCAACGGATTACCGCGATGCGCATCTATATTAATATATATTATGTCTGCATCGCTCAAATTCGAATAAACAGTTTCAGTCCTTGTAACATCGTTATTTAATGTAACGTCAATAGATGTACCTGTTACCAGTCTAGCCGGATATTGACTCTTTATTTTTTCTTCAGGATCCAAAACATATGATTCATTAAATATAGAGTTATTATTTGAATCAAATAATTTCGCAGAAACTTCATGAGTTATATTATCCCGATTACGTGCAACTAAAGTATTATTTTCTATTTCTTCAGAAAGAGTATTATGCCTGATAACAGAATTATATCTCTAAGAAATTATATAAATTGTTTGAACTTGCGTTTACTTTAGCTGCACTTCCAGCTGGTATCAACGCTATACCAACCAGCATTGTCAAAATAAGTATTCCTATTGTAGTTTTGTTCTTACTCATATTTTTTCTCCTGTTTAGCACCCAGGAGGCAGAATCAGGCAAGCTTAAATATATGCAAAGCTAAGATGATTCTGCCTCTTAGGGCACATTTTGGAGTTCGGATGACTGGAAAATCTTCCAAACTTCAAAAACATATTTATATTCAATCTTTGTAACTTTTTGTGTAAAGTGTTAAGTGTATGGTATTTGTAGCCATTTAGACTCTACAATTACTTCTTTATCGTTGATTATTAAAAATTTTATATAGAAAGGATATGGAATGTAATGCCCCAACGCATATTCAAATATAAAACGGAGAACGTGAAACTTTGCAGTCATGTAAACTGATATAAGTATAGTTCCTAACTCAATGTTTTATACCGAATGAATTATATTTCTATACATGGGGAGAATAGAGAAAATTGCCACTAATAGGAGAATCTCCTCTGAAGAACTTGATTCTCTAATTAGAAGTGAAAGTATTCAAGAATACTAAAAAAGCTTTATTTCATCAAATTCAGGTGTTTAGGTAACTCTGTAGAAGAGACTCCTAATAAAACAAGAATAACAAAGAAAACAATATATTATCGGCAGAAAGAATGGAATCAGACCGGATATACTACCCCAATTCCAAAATTTAAAGGTGGAAAAAAGCATAAACTTACAGATTTGAAAAGACTTGTGAAACTAGTATGACTCAGGCAATTCGGGAAATATTTATATAAGACAAATACTTATTAAGAAAGGTTTAAACTATATATTTTTAGACTAATCTATAACCGATTTAACTGATAACTGACATGACTTTCTGCTGGTTTGCGAGCCTGAATACTGAAAGGTAAATTCAGCTATTTTTAAATAATATGAGCAGGCTTAACAGGTGAATTGCTCAGATTATATTGCAGGAACTTTCTGTCCTGAGAATCTCAAAAATAGTATTCTAGATTATTGATCAAGAAGACTTGTTATTATTAGAAAGATAAATACTATTTCAAGAAGACTACAAGTAAGGATTAATGATGAATTTTATCACATGCCCAAGATGCGGCAGAGAATGTAATAGGCTCTTTAACTCGGTTTGCAGGGATTGTTTTTTTGAGACTTTCAAACTGATTGAATTGCCCCATGTACTTCATGTAAGGATATGTTCAACTTGTGGAGCACATTTTCACAGAGGCCGGTGGGAAAATATTGGTAATATCGAAGATGTGGTGCTAAAAGCTGTAGAAAATATCCTTTTCATCCACAATGAAGCCGGAGACGTGGAAATCTATCTCGAGCCCAAGGAGATTACTCCTTATACATATAAAGTGAGAGCCGAAGTCGATGCAATGATCAAGGAAGAACCTGTTCATGCCGAAGCTGAGACCGAGGTAAGGATTCAGCGGACAGCCTGTGATATGTGCAGCAGGGAATCCGGAGGATACTTTGAAGCAATTATTCAGATCAGAGCAGCAGGCAGGTTTCCTACTGAAGAAGAGAAAAGGCGCTGCATGGCTATCGCAAGGGAAACCATGGAGAGCATGAGAAAAAAGGGTGATAGGCTTGCGTTTATAAGCGATGTATTGGAGCAAAAAGAAGGAATAGACTTTTACATGGGTTCAATGAATGCCAGCAGGCAGGTCTGCCGACTAATCACCTCTGAACTTGGAGGCAGTTTTTCAGAATCCCCTACGCTTGTAGGAATGAAAGATGGGAAGAACCTTTACAGAATTACTTTCTCTTTGCGCCTTCCCGAGTTCAAGTCAGGGGATGTAGTCAGGTTTAGAGGAAAAATTATCCAGATCAAGAGTTCAGGAAAAAAAGTTAACGGAATTTCTCTTGAGGACGGCTCAAGATTTATCTCAACTCCTGAGGAACTAAAAGGAGCCGAGAAAGTAGGAAATATGAGGGATACAGTTTTAACAGTGTTAGTCTCAATAGAAGACAACGCGATTCTGGTACTTGACCCGGAAACTTATGAGACTGTTGCCATAAAGAAGCCTATGTCTTTCAATGCAGAAGCTGGAAGCGAGATTCCTGTCCTGAAAACTTCGTATGGAATCTTTGCACTCAGTCATTCCGATAATATACAGGCAAAATGAAAGATTCAGAAAGAGGAAATATGCAGAATATCCTTGTAATAGGGTTTAATACCCGGAATGTTGTCTGCTCTGCAAGCCGGGCTGGCTATACGGTCTGTTCCATAGATGCTTTCTGCGATTTTGACCTGCAGGAATGTGCGCATGCATCGACATTTCTTGAGTGCAAAACCGTACAGGAATTGCATCAGCTTGAAGCTTCCCGGATAAACACTCAGATGGCTGAATTCGGACTTGAGTTTGATGCTCTTGTTCCTGGCTCTGGACTGGAAATGCTTGATCATGATGATTTTCCCTGCCCTGTACTTGCCAGCAGTCCGGATGCTATGCAGAAGGCTTCAGATAAACTTTATCTATCAAAGAGGCTTGAAGCCCTTGGAATTCCTCACCCACGCTGTTATTCCCCGGAAGAACTGGATGCAATAGAATATCCGGTTATGGTTAAACCGATTTCAGGGGGAGGAGGAATTTTCAACCGGGTTGCTAGGAACAGACAGGAGCTTTTAGCTATCCTCGAAGAATTGAACGGTCTGAACCCTGAGCTTACGGAACAAACTGTTATTATTCAGGAGTTTCTTGAAGGAGTACCCTCAAGCGTTTCCTTGCTTTCTACAAAAAACGAAGCTCTATCAGTGGCTGTAAATGAACAGTTAATAGGAATATCCTGGCTTTCACGGCTGCCCTTTGCTTATTGTGGAAATGTAACTCCTTTCAGGACCGATCAAGCTGAGGAAATGGAAGCCCTTGCTGAAGAGCTGGTGCTCGAATTCAAGCTCCTTGGCTCGAACGGAGTAGATTTCCTGGTTACGGAAAGAGGACCTATAGTACTTGAAATAAACCCAAGATTCCAGGGAAGCCTTGATACGGTTGAGAAAGCGATGAAGATTAACCTTTTTGAAGCCCATGCAGGCTGCTTCAGAGGGGAACTCCCTGAGAAACCTAAATCTAATTGTTTTGCTGCAAGAGGAGTAATTTACTCAGAAAGAGAACTTTTTATAGACAGAAAGCTCATGGACCTCATTTTGAGAGAAAAAAGCGCTGACATCCCATCCAAGGGAAGTATTATAGAGCTTGATGAACCTCTTACTTCCCTGTTCGCATGCGCCCCTACTAGGGAAGAGGCAGTCCTATCACTTAAAAGAGGGGTAAATAGAGTAAAGGCTTTTATTGAAGAACAAAAGGAAAAAAATCCGGATTTAATGAAAAAATATAAAAACCCAGGTTAAAATGCTCAATTTTTCTAGTTAGACAAAATTCCGGAAGAAAAATTAGAATGTAAATTTTAATACTGGTATGTCCAATTCATATTGTTTATTTGCGAGGTGAACATATTGGTTGATATAGATGACAAGGTAATAAGAGGATATCTCATTAGCCTTGTAGGGGAAGATGGGCTAGAAATGATAGAAAAAATGCCCGAAGGCGAGGTTACAGATGAAGAAATTGCGGAAAAGACCGGAGTTCTATTGAATACCGTAAGGAGAACTCTCTTCATCTTATATGAAAATAAATTTGCAATCTGTCGTAGGGAGAGAGATTCAAACAGTGGGTGGTTAACATATCTCTGGCGCCTGGATTTTTCAGACATAGAGCACCAGCTTATGAAAGAAAAGAAAAAATTGCTTCGTAACCTGAAGACTCGCCTTGAGTTTGAAGAAAACCATGTTTTCTACACATGTCCTCAGGGTTGCGCTCGCCTTCTTTTTGACGAGGCTACTGAAACTGAGTTTCTCTGCCCGTTATGTGGAGAAGATCTTGTCTTCTATGACAATTCTTATATTATTGATATCATAAAGAAACGTGTAGATGCTCTTAGTTCATCATAAGTGATCTTCTTGACCACCAAAACCGAAGCAATAAAGTTGCTTGAGGAAAGTGGATGTGCTCTCAATGTGATCGAGCACTGTAAGGAAGTTGCATCACTCGCAGTTGAGATTGCAAACAAAGCAAGAGCATCAGGACACGACGTAAATCCTGAACTGGTAGAAGTAGGAGCTCTTCTGCATGATTTTGGGAGATGTAAAACTCATAAAATCAACCATGCGGTAGAAGGATACAGACTGGCCAGAGCCAGAGGTATAGAGCCAGAAATTTCTGAAATAATAAAAAGACATATAGGTGCCGGAATCTCTAAAGAAGAAGCAAAAAGTTTAGGGCTTCCTGAGAACGATTACTTCCCGCGGAGCCTTGAAGAAAAAATTGTCGCTCATGCTGATAACCTTGTTAAAGGAACGAGTAGGATAACCATAGCTGAGAGAATTGCACTCATGCATAAGCAAGAAATACCTGAAGATGTAATTCAGAGGATAAAGAGCCTCGCTGAGGAGATTGAGGAACTTGTCCGTTAAATTTCAGTTATTCAGATCAGACTTTCTGATATCATGTAAATCAGATATCAGATTTCTTGATATCTGTAAAAGAAAAAGAGAAGACTATCTTGCTAGATCTTTTTCCGGATTTAAAATTAGATGCATTCAATAAAAGAGAAGGAAAACTTATATATAGCGATATTAATATTGAGATAATGAAGTGCTAAATCCTGCGATTTAAGTTAAAAATCTCACCTCACTAAAACATTTTTTTTAGCGACATTTTCTCATTTTTAACTTATTATGAGGGTATGTTTATGGATAATGACAAATATCTAAAGGGCACAACTACCGTAGGAGTAGTTTGTACCGACGGTATCGTGCTCGCAAGCGAACAGAGAGCCACCATGGGGAATTTTATTGCAAGTAAAACTGCAAAAAAGGTTTATCAGATTGACGACCTTGTAGCAATGACAACTGCCGGTTCGGTAGGAGATGCCCAGCAACTTGTTCGGCTCGTAAACGTAGAATCCCAGCTCTACAAGATGCGCAGAAATGAATCCATGACAATAAAAGGTATCGCAACCTTGATGTCAAACTTCTTAAATGCTAATCGTTACTATCCTATGATGGTCCAGCTTCTTATAGGAGGAGTTGACAAGAATGGACCTGGTATCTACTCACTCGATGCTCTTGGAGGAAGTATAGAAGAAACAAGAATTTCGGCAACGGGTTCTGGTTCGCCCATGGCATATGGAGTGCTTGAAGATCAGTACAAGGAAGATATGACTGTAAAGGAAGGTCTTGACCTTGCTATTCGAGCAATCCATAATGCAACTAAAAGGGATTCAGCTTCTGGAGAAAACATCGATGTAGTGGTAATTACTAAGGAGTCGTTTAAAAGGCTGGACCCAGAAGAAGTAAAGTCCATAAGGAATTCATTAGCTAAATAACTTAAATTGTTGGTTTTTTATTTTAAATTAAACTAACATCTTTTTCAACCTACTATTTCTCCAACGTTTACACATTTTTTCATTTTTTGATAAAAAGGAAGATTCTTGATGCCTATTGAAGACGTGCTATTAGACCTCAAAAATAAAATTGAGAAAAACCTACCAGAAGGAGTTACAATTACCGACGTTGAATTTGAAGGGCCTCAGCTTGTGCTTTATACTGAAGAACCCAGAAAATTCGCAGACGATGGGAATATTATTCGTAACCTGGCAAAAGAGATCAGGACGCGGATTGCCATGCGCCCCGATCCAAGGGTACTTGCAACTCCTGAGGACTCTATTTCTATAATCGAAGAGGTTGTTCCAAAAGAATCCGTAATCTCGAGCTACTATTTTGACCCCGATTCCGGAGAAGTAATTATCGAAGCTGAAAAACCGGGCCTTGTGATAGGAAAACATGGAGCTACCCTCCGGGAGATTACAAAGCAAATCGGCTGGATCCCGAAGGTTGTAAGGACTCCTCCTATCAAATCCCGTACTGTAAAGAATATTAGAGAATTCATGAGAAACAACCTCAAAGAAAGAAAAGAAATTCTTAAATCCGTGGGGAGGAAGATTCACAAACAATGTACATCAAAAGACCAGTGGATAAGGATTACATCGCTTGGGGGATGTAAAGAAGTAGGACGGAGCTGTTTCCTGCTCTCAACTCCTGAGTCCAGAATCCTGATTGATTGTGGAGTCAATGTGGGCTCGGATGAAAACATGACCCCTTACCTGTATGTTCCTGAAGTGTTTCCATTAAACCAGATTGATGCCGTGGTAGTTACTCATGCCCACTTGGATCATCAGGGTCTTGTTCCTTTGCTTTTTAAATATGGGTATGAAGGGCCAGTGTACTGTACGCCCCCAACAAGGGACTTGATGGTGCTGCTCCAGCTTGACTATATCGATGTGGCAGCAAAAGAAGGGAATAAGATACCTTATGAATCAGGTATGATAGCAAAGACTCTAAAACACACCATTCCTCTGGACTATGAGGAAGTAACGGATATTGCACCTGATATCAAATTGACTTTCCATAACGCAGGTCACATTCTAGGATCGGCTATTTCCCATTTCCATATAGGAGACGGACTTCATAACGTAGTCTTTACTGGAGACTACAAATATGAGAAAACTCGGCTCTTTGATCCTGCTGTTAATAGGTTTCCGAGAGTTGAGACTGTTGTTAGTGAGGCTACTTATGGGAATTCCAATGCTTTCCAGCCATCACTTAAAGACGCCGAAAGAAACCTGCAGATGGTAGTTAAGAGTACAGTAGAAAAAGGAGGAATATGCCTTATCCCGGCTTTTGCAGTCGGCCGAAGCCAGGAAGTCATGATAGTACTTGAAGAGTCTATAAGAAAAGGATTGATTCCCGATGTTCCGGTCTATCTGGATGGAATGATCTGGGAAGCGACGGCAATCCATGCTACACATCCTGAATATCTGAACAATGACTTGAGGAAGCTGATTTTCCAGAAAGGCCAGAATCCCTTCCTATCCGAGTGCTTCAGACCTGTTGATTCACATGAGACGCGCCAGAAGATAATTCATAACCCTCACCCCTGTGTCATCCTCTCGACTTCAGGCATGATGAACGGAGGACCTGTTATGGACTATTTCAAAGCTTTCGCCGAAGATCCGCGCAATTCTCTGGTGTTCGTAGGATATCAGGCTGATGGGACAGTCGGACGCAGAATCCAGAAAGGATGGAAAGAAATCCCGATGACAGGAAAGGGCGGGACCATTGAAACCGTTAAGATGAACATGGATGTCCAGGTTGTTGACGGATTCTCAGGCCACTCAGATAGGAGACAGCTTGTGGATTATGTCAAGAGAATGCAGCCCCGCCCAGAAAGGGTGTTCACCATGCATGGGGATGAAAAGGCCTGTGTTGATCTAGCAAGTTCAGTTTACAAAAAACTGAAGATTGAGACCAGGGCTCTTACAAACCTTGAAACCGTAAGATTGCTGTGACCCCTTAGGGGCCACAACTTTTACTTTAAAGAAAAAATAGCAAAAAATAAATATTTTTTATAATCTGAATGCGTTGGCAGGTTCAAGACTTAGAAGATGTTCCACAAGCTGTTGGTGATCTCCTACCACAAGATCTGCCCTGTCAAGCTGTGAGGGCTCTACATATGTGGGAATCCCTATGCAGTAAATTTCAGCTTTTTTTGCAGCTTCTACACCCAGAACGGCATTTTCTATTATCATGCATTCTTCCCTCTGTACATCCAGGAGTTCTACAGCTTTAAGAAAAGGATCTGGATGGGGCTTTGAATTCTTAATATCGTCTCCTGTAACCACAATATCAAATATGCCTGGGAAAAGCTGGTCAACGATCTCGTGAACAATAAATCGATCCGAGCCCGAAACTACTGAAAGCAGGAAACGAGCTTTAAGGACTTCAAGGCACTCTTTTATTCCATCAAAAGCTTTTAGCTCAAAAATCCGCTTAAATTCCTGCCTGTAGATTGAAGTGATAATCTCAAAGTCATATGCTTCTGGTTCTTTCCTAGCTTTTTGGATAAGCAGAGGAAGCCCATTTCTGAGGTTTGAGCCTTCAATTGCATAAATATCCTTATCCAGAATTTCCATGCCCATATCAAGGAAAGCCTTTTTCCAAGCTGCTGCATGAAAGGGCATTGAGTCCACGAGAACGCCATCCATATCGAAAATTAATGCCTTTAACATGATTCTGACTCCAAAAAAACTTAACAGTTCTTAATTAAAACTCCTGGGAATAAATCAACTAGAATTTCTAGAAACTAAGATAATTAAATATCAATGAATAAAAGTAAAAGCGGCTTTGAAACCTTAAAGCTTTCCCGGAAAGCTTGAATAGAGTTATAGTTTTAAAATTCTCGGATCTAGTTATAAATTAAAAATTATAAATTAAAAATGCCTCCTATGAGTTCAAAACATCCTATAAAAATCCAATACGCCTTCCCAGATATAATATGAGTTTACGAATTTAACGCATTTTACGATTTATTATTCTTTTTGGTTTCAACATACTGTTGTTACAAAGGTACTTCTAAGGTAATTTCACTGAAAAGATTAATTGGAAATTCCCGAGTGAATAAAATTTAGCAAATAACCTGAATTCATCAAAGATTGAATTGTAGAAATAAATATTTAACACTCAATATGGATAGTGAATTTTGAATGTAGATATTAAATTATGAAGATAAAAACATTTACATTGATTTAAAAAGGTTATTTCAAAATTATGCAAAATACCCAGAACCCTGAAAGATACCGAAAAAGATTTTAAGAGGGGAATTCTACTTAAAAGTAATAATATAAACATTCTAATTAAATTAAAAGAATCCCAACTCGAAAGTTTTATCAAAAATCACAGGATTGCAGTTAGCTTCTGAAGTCAACAAACATGGCATCAAAAGAATGTAGTAAACAAGATAGAAAATTGCCCTGACTTAGAAAAATAGGAAAGCTTTGCTGAGGGAGAGAAAACTTTCGATAAAAAAGTAAGCTGATATATATAAATATTTTGGTAGCTCCCACCCTCCACCTTTGAGAATTAAGTATTAAAGGAATTAAAAGAGTGAATATATGAGATTTTTGGGTGAAATATATAAACTTAATAAACAATTTATAAGTGTGGTTTAAATACACCCGAGATATTTAAGTTTGGTAGAGTGCCAACTTATTAAAGATTATGGAGCAAAATCTTTGATAAGTTTTAAAAATTATCTCATAACTCAACTCAAATATTAGAAAGGTATGTAACCCCCAATGTAAAGGGTGAGGAGTCAAACAGAACTATTAGAAACAAATCCCGAGGGGATAAAATTGCAATCAATAGTACAGGAAGCAATGAGATTCAGCGAAAAAGAGAAGGAGTACCGGAAGAGTTCCTCCTCTGATGACGACTTTGAAGAATTCGGGCAACCACGAATCATGATTGTCGGATGCGGGGGTGCAGGGAATAACACTGTAAACCGTCTCTATAACATAGGAATTGAAGGTGCGGAAACGGTATGTATCAATACTGATAAGCAGCACCTTGACAATGTAAGGGCTGACAAGAAGATCCTCGTGGGAAAAACTCTCACACGAGGACTGGGTGCAGGTGGTTACCCTGAGACAGGTAAGAAAGCTGCGGAACTTGCAAGGGGGACCCTTGAGGAAGTGCTAAAGGATGTCGACCTTGTTTTCATCACTGCAGGCTTAGGCGGAGGTACCGGAACAGGAGTTGCTCCTGTAGTCGCCGAAGTGGCAAAGGAACAGGGAGCAATCGTCGTAGGAATGGTCTCAAGCCCCTTCAGAGTTGAAAGAGCCAGGATTTACAAAGCCGAAGAAGGTCTTGAAGACTTGCGTAGGGCAGCCGACACAGTAATTGTTCTGGACAATAACAGGCTGCTTAATTACGTGCCAAACCTCCCTATCGATCAGGCTTTTTCCGTAATGGACCAGCTAATTGCCGAGACCGTAAAAGGTATTACAGAGACGATCACAGTGCCCTCCCTGATAAACCTAGACTATGCCGATATCAGGACTATTATGAGCTGTGGCGGAGTTGCAGTCATGCTTGTAGGCGAGTCAAAAAACCAGGACAAGAGCACTGAGGTAGTCCGGACTGCCTTAAACCATCCCCTGCTTGATGTTGACTACAAGGGCGCAACAGGAAGTCTTGTCCATGTAACCGGCGGGCCAGACCTGAGCCTTAAAGAGGCTGAAGAGATCGCATCCATGCTTACCTATGAACTCTCTTCAAGTGCAAATGTCATCTGGGGCGCAAGGATCAGGGAAGACTATGAAGGTAAGGTCAGGGTAATGGCCATCATGACAGGTGTGCAATCTGCCCAGATTCTTGGCCCTCAGGCGGGAGCTGGAATTCTGGAGCCCAGATCCGAAGCTAGCCTCATTCAGGAAAAAAGATTTGGAAGAATGACAACTGGAGACAGATTCAGAAATACAGCGGGCCCTCTTAGAAAGAAACATGAAGAGTCAATTATTGACTTTATAAATTAAATCTAGTTCAAGTAAAGTCCGAGGTTCTCAAAATCGAAAAACTCGGACTTTTCATTTCCTGATATTTTTAATTGATATATTTCAAACAGATACTCTTTTTTATTAGTGCTTCTATCTAAAAAAACATGAAAATTTTGATTACAACAGGGCGGCTTGCGGAAAATACCGTCAGGAAAGCAATCGGGGAAAAAGCTGACATCCTCGTAGCTGATATTGACATTGCCGCCTTTATTACCCCTAAAAAGCTGATCAAAGCCTTTCAGGAAGCCGACCTTTCGAAAGTTTATGACCTTATTCTGCTTCCAGGACTTGTAGCAGGGGATTTCTCAAAAGCCTCTGAGGAACTTGGGTGCAGAATCCGACTTGGACCAAAACACGCCTATGATCTTGGCTTTGTACTCCCATTTGCTGGAAAAATCGAGTTTTCAGAAAAAGTTCCTGCCTGTGAACTCCTTGCTGATGTTCGAAAAGAGATGGCACTCGAGCTAATAAGGAAAAACGAAGAAGAAGCTTCCTCCCCACTTACACTCAGAGATATAAAAATCGGAGGAAAGGCTCGCATGAAAGTTATGGGAGAAATTGTAGGGGCTATGGAAATGGATGCCCCAGCACTCCAGATAAAAATCGAAGCTTTTATCGCCCGGGGAGCAGATATAATCGATCTTGGGGCTACCCTTAATACTCTGCCAGAACAGGCAAAAAGAGCTGTAAATCTTGCAAAAACCTTTACAAATGCCCCGATAAGCATAGATACCCTTGACCCTGAACTGATAAAAGAAGGAGTAGAAGCAGGAGCAGATCTTGTCCTGAGTCTTAACAACACAAATCTTGAGACTGTGGGCCCAAGCATTGCCAGGGCAGGAATTGCAGCAGTTATAATCCCGGATGAAGAAAGAAGTCTGGAAAGCTTAATCAGGAACGTCGAAGCTGCCCGCAAGCTTGGAATTGAAAGAATTATAGCCGATCCCGTGCTTGATCCTATAGGCCACAATATAACCGAATCCATATTACGTTATCATGAATTTCATAGGATGTACCCTGAAATTCCTATATTCCTCGGAGTTGGCAATGTCACTGAGCTTATGGATGTAGATACAATAGGAGTCAATGCTACACTGTGTGGAATAGGAGCAGAAACAGGAGCAAGCATCCTTTTCACCCCCGAGTTCAGTGATAAGGCACAGGGTTCTATCAGGGAACTTAAAAAGGCATCCGAGATGATGATGCTTTCCAGAATCCGAGAGAGCTCACCAAAAGATCTTGGGCTTGACCTCCTGTACATTAAAGAAAAACGCAGGCGGCCTGATTTTCCGCTTCCTGAAAATACAATTCAAGCCAAACCATCAAAAGGCTGGCGAATAGATCCTGCAGGCCCTATCCGCATCCATATAGTACCGGACAGCATAAGCGGAAACGGCGGCTTGATTGTAGCCGAACACGAGAATGCTTTAGTCGTGGGAAAAAATGCCAGGGAAGTTATAGATACACTGCTTGAACTGGAATTGGTCTCCCGTCTGGATCATGCTGCATATCTGGGCAGGGAACTGGAAAAAGCTGAACTTGCCCTGCATTTTAACAGAAGCTATGCCCAGGACGATGTATTCTGAGGTAAGAAACGCAGACAAAGTAAAGATGTGAAAGAATGAGACTCGAAAATGAAGATAAGCAGGCAATCTTTGAGATAGTGGCAGCCCGCTATTTCACAGAGCAGAGCTGGAAATGGGTAAACTTGAGGAAAGATACTAACAAAATCCTCAAGGCTCATGATGAGCTGAATGAACAGTATGCATCTTATTCTTATGTGAGCAAGGACTGGTACGTGGAGAATATGGGGTCCAAGAATGTTCACATGTGCAACACCTGGGAAGAACTTAAAAATCTCGTTGTATTTCTGAACACTCATGGAAGTGTCTTTAATTTTCTTGTCAACACAGGAAACAGGAAGTCTTTCTGCATCGTTAGCGACTCAAGAGACTTAAACGAAGCTCAGGCAAGCGCAATTAAAGAAGTTCAGAAACTTGGATATAACACGTTTATATTCCTAGCCACAGTTCCGGAAGAAATCGAGTTCCAGCTACTACAGGTAAGGGGAGTTAACTGATCTCTCCTGGCCTGTTTAAGTTTTAGCCCGTATATTTTCTCATTGACTTGAGAAATATAAAAAAATACTTGTTCATTTAATTCCTTCTATTATATTGTTTTTTTCTAAATAATCTGATGTTAGTGCCTGCTTTGAACCCCCTTGTAGCGAAAAGTTTTTATTAGATCGCCCATAAATAGGAAAGTGTATTCCGGTTGATATATAGTAGATTAAACACTAATCCATAAAACTAACTCATTCATAAAACTACAGAACAACTTATCATGCTTATAACAGGAGGTTTTTAGAGGTCTGCAGAGGCTCACACAAAAAACAAGCAATGATAAAACAAGCAATGATTATAGAGATCGAGAAGCTAAGGGTTTGGAAATCGATCACTGATAAAAAAATGAAAAAAATAGGGAAAAGAATTTCAGACCATAAACAGAGGTGCAAACACAACCGCTACAATACTCATAAGCTTTATGAGAATGTTGATTGACGGACCTGCTGTGTCCTTGAAAGGATCTCCCACAGTATCACCTGTTACACCTGCTTTATGTGCATCTGAACCTTTTCCGCCGAAATTACCGGATTCAATGAATTTCTTCGCATTATCCCATGACCCGCCTGCATTAGACATCGTAATTGCAAGCATGAAACCTGAAACTACAGAACCTGCAAGCAATCCTCCAAGTGCGCCAGGTCCAAGTATGAGCCCGACCGCAAGAGGTGCGATAACTGCGAGTACACCGGGTCCAATCATCTCTTTCAGAGCAGAATGTGTTGAAATTGAAATACATTTCTCATAGTCAGGATCAGCTTTGCCTTCCATGATACCTTTGATCTCTTTAAACTGCCTCCTAACTTCCATAACAACTTCACCTGCTGCATTTCCAACAGCCAGGATAGTCATTGACGAGAAGAGGAAAGGTAACATTGCACCAATGGTAAGCCCGATGAATACGTTCGGGTTCATAACATCGATAACATCAAGACCTACTGCTATGCCATATGAGGAGAAAAGGGCAAGTGCAGTCAGAGCTGCTGAACCGATTGCAAAACCTTTGCCGACCGCTGCAGTTGTGTTTCCTACCGCATCAAGAGTATCGGTAATTTCTCGTATTTCTTTTTTCTGGTGTGACATCTCGGCAATACCGCCTGCGTTATCAGCTACAGGACCGTATGCGTCGACAGATAGTGAGATCCCGAGTGTAGCAAGCATTCCCACAGCTGCAATAGCTATACCGTAGAGGCCAGAGAGCATGTATGAAACATAGATGGTAGCTGTAATGATGACAACTGGCCAAACAGTTGATTCCATCCCTTTTGCAAAGCCTGTGATAATGTTTGTAGCCGAACCGGTTAAACACGAATTTGCAACTGTACGAGTGGGTTTTCGATCATACGATGTGTAGTATTCTGTGATCTGCCCGATAAGGAACCCAGAGATAAGTCCTGCGACACTTGCAAGGAAGACCTTCAGTCCGTAGTCTCCAAGGAGTTGAGACGTAACAAAATACGAGGCAATGACTGTAAGAACGATTGCAGAAATCAAGCCCATATTAAAAGCCATATGGATTGCCGACGCCTCTGTCTTGTTTGTACGGACAAAAAAAGTACCAACAACTGATGCAAGAATTCCAACAGCTGAAATCAACAGTGGAACCAGGATAGTGTTCTCAATTGGAACTCCAGGGAAGGTCGTTGCTGCTGTTGATGCTGCAAGAAGCATTGTTGCTACGATAGAACCTACATATGATTCGTAGAGATCGGCTCCCATGCCTGCAATGTCTCCGACGTTATCGCCTACATTGTCGGCAATTACGGCAGGATTCCTTGGGTCGTCTTCAGGGATTCCAGCTTCTACTTTACCTACAAGATCAGCCCCAACATCCGCAGCTTTGGTAAATATTCCGCCACCTACACGGGCAAAAAGGGCGATAGACGAGGCACCTAGTGAAAAGCCTGCAATTATATTGATAATTGTAATAAGATCGAGATTTGTATAATATTTTGCAATTACTATGAATGAAGCAGATAATCCAAGCAGACCAAGGCCTACAACGCTCATTCCCATAACCGTGCCTGATGCAAACGAAACTCTAAATGCAGGACCAATACCTCTAGAGGCAGCATTTGTAGTTCTGCCGTTAGCAATGGTAGCTGTAAGCATACCTACGTATCCGGCTGTTGCGGAGAACACTGCGCCGAAAATAAAGCATAACGCAGTGAGGATCCCATTTGGAAGAGTTGATGCGATTATGATTGAGAATAAAGCGACGAAAACAGCGATTGCACGGTATTGCCTGTTAAGGTAAACCATGGCGCCATTGTGAATTGACGCAGTAATTTTTTTGATAACATCGTTACCTTCGCCTTCTTTTTGGACATTTTTATAGGATACACCTGCAAAAATCAGACCAATAAGGGCACATATTGGTGCAAGGTAGATTAACACATCCATAAATTTAACCGTCCTCCGGAAAAAATATCTTAAAATTTTTTCGGATGCTATATACTCAATAATATATAGTAGTTTAATTTTTGTAAGCTCATATTTTTTAATTGGTAACCTATAAAAACAGCCTAATCCAGTTTCTGGATGACATCTGTTTTTCAATATGAGCATACACGTAGTTATGATTATAATATATAAATCTACTTTTACAATGTTATGCAGATATTTTTAATAAACATTATTTTATTCTTTTTTCTACCTAGATATTCTTTTAAAAATACCATTATGTAAAATATTACATATTTCAGATTTCTACAGTCCCATCTGTGAATCCGAAAACTTATTACGTTATTGATTAAGTATGCAAATATCTAAGAAATGTAATTCGTAAATAGAATTGACTTTTCTATCAGAAATTTATCGGCATCTTTATAACTTATATGAATTTAACTGAGAAAAATGTAAAATAAATTTGTTAAAATGTAAAATGTCCAGAGTTTGATCTCTTAGCAAAAAACGATAAAAACGTTTGCTTATACTTTCGTCAAAATAAGTCTTTAACAATGTATAATTCCAAATTATTTTTCGAAGAATGTGATGAGAGAAGTGATCAGCTAAATGGAAACTATAAAGAAAGATAGAATGGTCAGAGCAACGCTTGAAGCCCTTTTTGGTCTGACCATATTGTCGCTAACGCCAGCAATAGCAGGTGCCAGTGAAGCGAATCTTATAATTCCAAATTTAAGCCAGAGCCAGAATAATTTGCTGCTCTGGGGTATCGTTGTCTGTGTATTAGGTATACTATTCGGCTTTTACCAGTTTGCCAAGGTGAAAAGAATCAGGGCCCACAAGTCCATGCTGGATGTGGCCAACATAATTTACGAGACCTGTAAAACTTATCTTATCCAGCAAGGTAAACTGCTGTGCATATTATTTGTCTTTATCGCCTTCTGTATAACTTTTTACTTTGGCTTTCTCCAGAAGACTCCTCTAAGCGGGGTATTGCTCATCCTGGCGTGGACTATAATAGGAATATTAGGGTCCTACATTGTCGCCTGGTATGGAATTCGTATGAACACCCTGGCAAACAGCAGAACAGCATTTTCTTCCCTGGAAACAAAACCTCTGAAACTCTTAAATATTGCTCTCGATGCGGGAATGAGTATAGGCGTGCTCCTTGTCTGCGTTGAGCTTATAATGATGTTAATTATATTGCTGTTTGTTCCCAGAGAACTTGCTGGAGCAAGCTTTATAGGTTTCGCAATAGGAGAATCCCTCGGAGCCAGTGCTTTGCGTATCGCAGGCGGAATATTCACCAAAATTGCAGATATCGGCTCTGACCTGATGAAAATAGTTTTTGGGATAAAAGAAGACGACCCGCGCAATCCCGGAGTTATTGCCGACTGCACAGGAGACAATGCAGGTGACAGTATAGGGCCGACTGCAGACGGATTCGAAACCTATGGTGTGACCGGTGTAGCCCTGGTTACCTTCATTGTTCTGGCTGTGCAACCTGCCCTGACAGGCATCCTGCTTACCTGGATTTTTGTCATGCGCGTACTTATGATACTTACTTCCATATGCTCATTCTACATCAATAGAGCCTTAAGCCAGGCAAGATTCGGCAACAAAGACGATTTTAATTTTGAGCAGCCACTGACCAGCCTGGTATGGATCACTTCCATTCTTTCCATCGTAGTAACTTTTGCCGTAAGCTATTACTTGCTGGGTCCGGGTTCCGAAGTACCTCCCCAGTTACAGAAGCTCTGGCTTGTGCTTTCAGTGATAATAAGCTGTGGTACCCTGGGAGCAGCTTTAATTCCTGAGTTTACCAAAATATTTACCAGCCCTAATTCCCTGCATGTATCCGAAGTTGTCAAAGCTTCCCGTGAAGGAGGGCCGTCTCTCAACATCCTTTCTGGACTGGTTGCAGGCAACTTCAGCTCATTCTGGATTGGTATGGTGTTCTTTGCACTGATGTTTGTTGCCTATTATGCAAGCGGGTTTGGCCTGAGCGAAATAATGATCTATCCTTCCATATTCGCTTTTGGGCTGGTAGCTTTCGGGATGCTGGGGATGGGCCCTGTTACTATAGCAGTTGACAGTTATGGGCCCGTAACAGATAACGCTCAATCCATTTACGAACTATCACTTATAGAGACCATACCTAAGATAAAAGAAGAAATCCAGAGAGAGTTTAATTTTAAACCGGATTTCGATAAAGCCAAATACTATCTGGAAGCTAACGATGGAGCCGGAAATACCTTTAAGGCTACAGCCAAACCGGTTTTAATAGGCACAGCAGTCGTTGGCGCCACAACCATGATATTCTCCTTGATTCTCGTTATTAAGGATGTTCTTGGAGTAGAACCAGAAGAAATCCTGACCCTGCTCAACCCCTATACCATCTTTGGACTATTAGCAGGCGGTTCGGTTATTTACTGGTTTACCGGAGCATCAATGCAGGCTGTAACTACCGGAGCTTACCGAGCAGTTGAATACATCAAGAGAAATATACAGCTTGATGAAAGTGCAAGCCAGAAAGCAGCCACTGAGAAGTCAAAAGAAGTGGTAAAAATCTGCACCCAGTATGCACAGGAGGGCATGTTCAATATATTTATCGCCATATTCTCCTTTACTCTGGCATTTTCCTGTCTCTCTGCTCCGATAGCCGGAAAAGACTCTGTGGCATTCTTTGTATCCTATCTGATTTCCATTGCAGTATTCGGACTGTTCCAGGCTGTGTTCATGGCAAATGCCGGGGGATGCTGGGACAATGCCAAAAAAGTCGTGGAAGTAGACCTTCAGGAAAAAGGCACTGCCTTACATGAAGCAACTGTTGTTGGCGACACTGTAGGCGATCCTTTTAAAGACACCTCATCAGTTGCCCTGAACCCAATCATTAAGTTCACCACGCTCTTTGGCCTGTTAGCCATGGAAATCGCTATTTCGGAATCATTTAGAGATCTAGCTCCCTATGCAGGCGGCATATTCCTTTTAATTGCGTTTTTCTTTGTTTGGCGTTCATTCTATGGAATGAGAATTCCTCTGCGGAATGAGAGTCCCAACAGAGAAATAATAAGAGAATCAGCTGCGGAAAGGGAATAATATAGGATCAAGCCTTACAATATCAATTACTGAGAGAATTCCTAAAATAATGATAGTCTAGACTCTTGCGCCTTGGATTGATCAACCGTAGGTAGTCTTTTCAAGGACACTGCCAAGTCTGCTTACAGTACCCTAATAAAACAATAAATATGGCAGCAATTTTCAGCCCTTATGATAGGCAGAGACCTCTTCTGGGAGAAGAGAGTTCAAAAATCTTATGAAAAGGTCCTGACTTTTTTCAAATTTATTTATTTATTTATTTATTTATTTATTTATTTATTTACTTATTTTTAAACCGTTACCCCAAGTTAAAAACAGCGTTAATCTATAAATTTTCCATGTGCAAAGGGTTGATTCTAAAAAGCTAGCTCCAGTAAAAACAAATTTGTATAGAGATAAGCGCCCTTCTGACCCTTATTTTCATCAACATTGAGGCAAAAAAGATATTGAGAAGATAAAGAAATAGAACTAAAATTCTAAGAGACTGTGAAATAAAAGATTAAAAAAGTAAGAAAAAGAGTTTGATTGTTAGTAGAAGTAGTGTGAGCGGGTTGGGGAGTGGGGGGTCATATGGGGAGTGGGGGGTATGGTATGTGAAAAAAGTTTCCCGCTCACATTACTCACATTACTCACATTAACCCCTATTCAAACTAATTATATAAATAGCTATGCATTCTATCCAGCTTATTATAATAAGCGTCATATTACATAGCAGTGAGATCTTAGTGACCAAATTTAGCAACCAAACTTAACCTCAGAATACTCTTATATATGACAGATAGAAATCCTAAAAACAGTTGAAGAAGTCTTAAAGATCTCAAAGGTCTCATGAGGGATTTAAGACCAAAGATGTAAATCCCAGAAAACTACTGCAATAAGAAATTATATACTAAATTAAAGGTTTTTAGTGCTATGAACCCTGACAGGCTTTTGATTTATGGAGCAGCTTTTACAATTATGGGGCTCTCCAATGCTGTAATTCCTATCCTTCCCGAGCTTGCAGACCTGAGCCATAGTTCCTCTGGAGCGTTCGCCTCAAGTCTGCTATTTTCCGCCTACTTCTTCGGAGCTCTTGGAACAATGCTTCCTTTTGGAATTCTGGCGGACAGGTTTGGGAATTTAAAGTTTATAGAATTAGGTATCATTTTGACAGCCATTTCAGGGTTGATTATTCTGCTCTCTGAAAACCTTTGGATTCTTTTGATTTCAAGGTTTATAGAAGGCTCTGCTTGTGGAGCTTTTTTACCGGCTGCCTTTGCCATACTATCAAAATTTAGGAATCCTGGGCGCTATATAGGAAAACTTACTTTTCTTTTAAATGCAGGACTGGCAACAGGCGCCTTTCTCTCAGGGTTGTTGGCAGAGATTTACCTTAAAGGAGCAATCCTTATTTTTACAGCTATGACCTCCCTTTTAACTGTTTACCTGTTTTCAAAACACCGACAAAGAGTTAACCTTGAAAGCACAAACAAGTCCGACTCATTGCAGGACTCTGACCTTTTCAGAATGCCTTATAGAGAGATTAAAGTACTTCTGAGCCGTGAAAATTCCGGCCTATGGCTCAATGCCTTCCTGCTCAATGGAGCTATAGGAGTACTTGTAGCCTACTATCCAGACTACAGCCTGGGTATTATAACGAAAGCCGAGCTTGGGATCTCAATTTCCAGCCTTTATGTCTGTGCGATGATTACTTCTCTTCTTGCAGGACGTTTTAAAGTAAAGGAAAAAGCATTAATTAGAATTGGAATAGGATTTTCCGCCCTTGGGGCCCTTTCTGCAATAAAATACCCTTTGCTTGGGTTCTCAAGCCTTGGCGGAGGGTCGGGGGTCGCAACCGTAGGTCTTGCTCTTGCTGTTGCCAGAATGAATGCCGACAGAGGACTTGTAATGGGACTTTTTAACACGACTATCTATGCAGGACTTTCTCTTGCCCCAATTATTGCAGGATTCTTTACAGATTTATTGAGTTTTGAAAAAATGTTTATAGCAAATGGCTGCATCCTGGCAGGTGCCCTTATATTGAAAGATCTCTCAGCTAATAGGAATATAAACCTTTGATAGAATAGCAAAGGATATCGCATAAAATATTACCCCAAGAAAAATTCAGGAATATTTTTAAAAATGGGAGTAATATTTAGAAGTAGAAATTTTTAAAATAAGAGCAGTTTTTGGAAACCAGAGAAGGAAAGCATTGAGTATAAAATCAATATACGGCTAAACACATAAAACTAAAAAGCCTATGAATCTCAAAAAACTCGCACTCTATTCTTCAGTTTTTGCGCTCCAGGGACTCTCAAACGCAGTAATCCCAGTTCTTCCAGAACTTGCTGGAGGAGATAGCGGAAGTTCTGCGATTTCAAGTCTTATCTTTTCCGGATATTTTATGGGTGCTTTTCTTGCCCTTGTGCCCCTTGGAATCCTGGCAGACAGGATCGGAAACCTGAAAGTAATAAGATTTGGAATGCTACTTACTGCCTTTTCGGGTGTTTTTATCGTATATTCGGACAGCCTGTGGGTTCTTGGAGTAGCCCGATTCCTAGAAGGAGTGGGCTGCGGGGCTTTTTTTCCTGCAGCATTCTCCATACTTGCAGAATGGGAGGACAGCCGGCAAAGCCTTGGAGAATTTAACTTCCTGCTAAATGCCGGGCTGGCTGCAGGTGTTTTCTTTTCAGGAACGCTCGCCGGATTTGGAGTCAAAACCGCAATAGTCAGCTTCACTTTCCTGGCAGTGCTTTCCTGCATTCTTCTTTTGTCGGAAGCCGGAAAACTACTTTCCCAGGACAGAAAAAAGAAGTCCTTACTACAATGCAAAAGTTCTGTAAGAAGGCAGCCGGAGGCCTCTTTACTTTTCGAACTAAAAAAATACCTAGAAAAAGCTAGAAAAAGCCTGTTTGAAACCGATTTAGGAAAGATATGGGGAACTTCGGTGATTCTTTACGGGACTACAGGCCTGTTAACTGCGAACTATCCGAATTACAGTGCTGACTTCCTGACAAAACCTGAACTTGGGCTGGCAATTTCAGCTTCTTATCTGGCTGCAATGCTGAGTTCTCTGATTGCAGGCAAGACAGGTATAAATTCCAAAAACACAGTAAGAATAGGAATAACCCTTGCAGCAGCAGGTATCTTTTTCTCAGTAAAGCTGCCTTTACTGGCTTTTTTCCTGATAGGAGCAGGAGGAGGAGCTGCAATGGTAGGACTTATCATGACTGTTTCCAGAATCAACTCCAGCGGTTTTTCAATGGGACTTTTCAATACAGGAATTTATGCAGGACTCGGTCTGGGTCCCGTTCTTGGAAGCTTTTTCCTGGAACTTTTAGGTTATGAGACCGTATTTTTTGGAAGTGCTTTTGTGCTACTTACAGTGTTCTTTGTAAAACTTGAGTAAGAATATCCAAAGTAATATCCTGAGTAAAACACTCTGAATAAAAATGCAAAAATATAGTAGAAATCTATTTCAGAAAACCCCAGAGCTTCACATAAGCTTTAAAAGGCACAAGCCCCCTATGCTATGAATAACATACAACATTTGAAATTCGGTGATCAATTGAAAGTGAAGTCAAGAGTCCAGCTGAGGAAGAGTATCAAGAACAAAATGTTGAAAGATCTTATATCCATTTTCGGCGAAGAAATGTCAGGGCTAGAAGACAAAACCCTGGAAAAAATCGCTCTTGAGGAATACTCCCTTATCCTTGTGGACGGTAAACCTTTGCTTTTCGAAATTGAAGGACGTCTTTTTCCTACCGTGCGTGGAGCTCTTGAGATGGAACTTCAAAAGCGTGTTGTAACCGTGGATAAAGGAGCTATCCGTTTTGTTTCAAAGGGCGCAGATATAATGGCTCCGGGGATCGTAGCTGCTGACCCCGAGATAAAAGAAGGAGACCTTGTAATCATAGTAGAGGAAACTCATCGAAAACCCCTTGCAATCGGGAAAGCCCTTATGATAGGGGCTGAAATGGTAGAAGCTACATCAGGCAAAGCCATAAAATCAATAACCCATGTAGGAGACAAACTCTGGAATATGGAATTATAAAAGCTCCCATAAAATAATATATGTTTTTTATTAAACGAGACCTGTGGGCAGGAGACGAAACCCTCCTGAAGCAAAAAGAAAATCAGGACCAGCTTTATAATAGCAAAATTAATTAATATAGATTTCAATATAGGACAATGCGATTCGAATCTTTAAAAATATAAAAGGTGTGCACAACATGGCAAATTTCATAGACAAACTCCTTGGCAGCAGTACAAAGACTTCAACCAGCCCCGAGGATTACACTGAAATTGATCTTAGCAAATACGAGGAAGTTCTCGAAGACGAACCTGCAGAAACCTATGTAAAGATCGCAGAAGTCTCGAATATTAATCAGGTATCCCAGCTCAAGCAGGAGATTTATAATGGAAATATCCTGATAGTAGATATTTCAAACATTAGAGGCGATGACCTGCTGAGAGATAGGGTATTAAAAGAGCTAAAAGATGTTGTTATCGATGTACATGGAGATATCGCAGGTGTCAAAGGAAGTACCGTTATCGTAACTCCAACAGGTATTAAAATCGACAGGTCCAAACTCACTGGTGGAAAATATTGAATCAAGATTATTTAAAACAGGAAAAGTTTGAAACGAGAATCTGCTGCCCTCTGTGCCAGAGAGAGCTGGTTATGAACTGGCAGAGAGACAATATTCCCTATTTCGGGGAGATCATGCACATTAGTGCAAGATGCCAGTGCAGTTTCCGTTTTGCGGATACCATGATTCTCTCGAGTAAGGAGCCCATGCGCTATGAGATGCCAGTTGAAACTCTTGAAGACCTGAATGCAAGGGTCATTCGTTCAACCTCAGGAACAATTCGCATCCCTGAAATGGGAGTTGCCATTGAACCGGGTTCAGTTTCGGAGTCATACATTACGAATATTGAAGGTGTGCTGCATAGGGTTCGGGATGTCCTTATGACCGCAAGCAAGTGGGTACAGGAAGACGAAGAGAAGTTCTCCCGCAGCCAGGAACTCCTGTGTATGCTCGAAGAAGTAATTGAAGGAAAGAAGAAAATTACAGTCATAGTCGAAGATCCTCTTGGAAATAGTGCAATCATTTCTAAGAAAGCGAAAGCTATCAAGCTCTCCAAAGAAGAAGCCGAGAAACTCAATACCGGCATGATTGTTTTCGATGTTGACAAAACCGAACTAGTGCACGATGTTTCAGATAATGTTCAGCCCCTCGGAGAGAATTAACTCTTTTTCCGATTTTTCATAGCCTGACAGATTCCGGGGGCACTTCCAATATAGTTATTTACTTTTATTCCAATAAAGGCAGACATATTGCGGGCTATGCAGGCAATTTCACATCAGAATGCTGCATATCTCAAGATGTAGGGCCCGAAATCATGACTCTAAAAATTAGATAAATTAAAACTTCAGCTAGTTAGTTTAAGAATTATCTCATAAATTTAAAAATCATACAACCTAAGAAATTATTTCACAACCTAAAGATAATTACGTAACCTAAAAGTTATTCAACTAATATTCAACTAATATTCAACTAATATTCAACTAATATTCAACTAATTTAAGAGTTTATCTATTAAATTTAACATTTATTTGACTAATTGAAGATTAAGATTATTCCAGATTACATTAATACGGTGAAGGTATGGCAGAAAGCGAAAAAGAAGCAGCACTCCCTCCAAAAGAGGAATTCAGCGAATGGTACAACGAACTCCTGTGGATGGCTGAAATAATGGACGTCCGCTATCCTGTGAAAGGGCTCTATGTCTGGTATCCCTTTGGTTTTGCAATCCGCAGGATTACTTATAATATTATAAGGGAAATCCTAGACAATAGCGGACACCAGGAAACACTCTTTCCGCTGCTTATTCCTGAAAATGAGTTTATGAAAGAAGCCGAACACATAAAAGGCTTTGAAGATGAAGTGTACTGGGTAACCCATGGAGGAAGAGACGAGCTTGACATTCCGCTGGCCCTTCGCCCAACAAGTGAGACTGCCATTTACCCAATGTATAAAATGTGGGTCAGGTCCCATGCAGACCTCCCTCTAAAATTCTACCAGATAGTCAACACATTCCGTTATGAGACAAAGCACACTCGCCCCTTGATAAGACTCAGGGAGATTACTTCCTTTAAAGAAGCTCATACCGTACACGCTACCTGGAAAGATGCAGAAGCTCAGGTTAAGGAAGCTGTCAGACTCTATACCGAGATATATCGCAGGCTTGGAGTCCCTGTGCTCAGGTCAAGAAGGCCTGACTGGGATAAATTCCCGGGCGCAGATTATACCGATGCTCTTGATGCCGTTATGCCTGACGGAAAGACCCTTCAGATAGGTACGGTTCACCATCTGGGAGATAACTTTGCAAGAACCTTTGACATTAAGTATGAAGCTCCTGACGGAGAGCAGCATTATGCCCACCAGACCTGTTACGGGATTTCAGAGAGATCGATTGCAGCCACAATTTCCATCCACGGAGACGACAAAGGGTTGATTTTGCCTCCAGAAATTGCGCCTGTCCAGGTTGTCATTATTCCGATTATCTTTAAGAAAGGAGCAGAAGAAGTGCTTGCAGCCTGCAAGGATGTCCAGGAACGCCTGAAAAAAATGGGCATACGAGCCGAGATTGATGCAAGTGACCTCCGCCCTGGAGCAAAGTACTACAAATGGGAAATGAAAGGCGTACCCCTTAGGCTCGAGATCGGACCCAGAGACTTGCAAAATAATGTTGCTGTCGCTGTCAGAAGGGATACAGGAGAAAAAGAGCAGATTCCACTCCCTGAAATCGAAGCCGGTGTGAGTTCAAGGTTTGAGACAATCCACCAAAACCTATATCAAAAGGCAAAAACCGAACTTAAAAGCCGCATTTTTGAATGTCAAGGACTTGAAGAAGTAAAGGAAAAAATCCAGGAGGGTGTTGCAACAATTCCCTGGTGCGGAAACAAGGAATGTGGGCTTGTTATGGAAGAGCAAATAGGTGCAGGAATCCTTGGAATCCCTCTGGAGCAGAAAAAGGACCGAAAAGAAAAATGCCCAGTCTGTGGGGGAGAAACTGAAACCCGTGTGTATGTGGCAAGAACATACTAACACAAAAAACTTTTTAGCATAACCCAGAAAGCCGAATACTATAATCTAGTTCGGCTTTCATATATCTTTTTTAATTCTTCGAAAGTTATCTTATATCTAACTTAAATTCTTGATAGGTTGTCTTTACTATTTACCTTAGTGAATCTAAAAACAAAATATTATGGACTTAATTATATCAGAAAATTAATTCAACTTATCTTTAATAGAATCTAAGCTAAGATTAAATGCCTGAATCCGAAAAAGAAAAGAAATAAAGCAAACTTAATTTGAGTATTACTAAATTATATTTGTTTGTGGATAAATATTAAATAGTAAGTCGAAGAATTCACATTAGATTTCGGAAAGAATCAACTTTTTTGAAAAAAGTTTGGTTAAAACCGAAAACGTCTTAACGGAGTGATCACTCACAAACTTTTTTTGAAAAAGTTTGATCACAAGCCTTTTCAAAAAAGGCTTGACCGCAAACCTTTTGGGAAAAGTTTTGATCGAAAACCCTGGCAGCGGCGTGATCACAACCCTTTTCAAAAAAGGCTTGACCGAAAATTCCTGCTTGATCTAAAACCATGACGACGGCGTGGTCAATCGGCGCAACGGTTGCGGCCCAACGGTTGCGGCCCAACGGTTGTGGCAACGCTTGAATGAAGGAGATACCATATGGCCTGGATAGAACCGGAAGTAACTAAAAAACCCAGAAGACCGATGTTTTTGTGCGTACTTTCCAATACTAAAACCGCACATATCCCGAAGCTCTCAGCCGCTGGAAAAACGGCAGAACTTACGGATTATACGCCTGCAGGAGATGCAGAACTCATGGAAACAGGAGATATTATCAGTGTGCCCGTTCTCCCCATGACTCCTCCTTACGATACCCCTACTCCTGCAATTATTACCCGTTCGGCATTGAAGCTTACGGACGCCCCATATCATTTCATAAATTCTGGCTTAATTGTAACTCCAGAGGTCCCGTGTATCGACCTGAAGGCTAAACCAGGAGAAGACATTAGAGAACCAATTGCGGTCAGGGATGTACAGGGAATCTATGAGCGAGCAAAATTCCTCGCCAGAAGACTAAGAAACCAGGTAGATCAGGTAATTATCGGAGAGAGTATTCCCGGCGGCACAACAACGGCAATGGGGGTTTTAATGGCGTTGGGATATAACGGAAACGTCAGCAGCAGTGCTGATGAAAATCCTCTTGAACTAAAGAGACGGGTTGTTGAGGAAGGCATGAAAGCATCAGGCTTGACCTTTGGCTGCCTGAAGGATGATCCCATGAAAGCTATTGCCTGCATGGGAGACCCAATGATGCCTGCTGTTGTAGGTCTTGTTGCAGGCTTCCAGGACGCCGATGTCAGTGTCGTCCTTGCTGGAGGGACTCAGATGGCAGCAGTCTACGCCGTAATTAAACACATGGGTCTCAATACAGAAAAGATGGCAATTGCCACTACCCGATATGTTGTGGAAGATAAATCTGCAAACTTTACCGAGCTTACCAGAAGTCTTGGTATACCTGTAGTTTATATTGCAGACCCAGGATTTGGGAAGTCCGAACTTAAAGGGCTTCACAGATATGAGGCAGGCACAATAAAAGAAGGAGCAGGTGCCGGTGGCGCTATGTACCTAGCAGGCCTTTACGGAATCACCCAGGACGAGTTTAGAACCGAAGTAGAAAACGTATGCAAACTGCTCAAAGCAGGAGACTGAAAAACTCTATTTCTTGATTGGTTTTGTAAAGAAACACTCATTAAATCAAATCTTCTCTTTGTTTATTAATAAGCCAATCCCAAAACTCAAAATTTCCCTTTTTCTTCTATTGAACTTTGAATAACTAATCTTGATTCTGAATATGAAGAACGCTCTAGAAATGTATTTTTCAAGCAACTTTGCAAGTCTTAATAATTAACAAAAGAAGTTTTGGGGCAGACTAAGTGCGTCTTCTAGCAATAAGGGTCTAAAGAAATTATGGAACTCTCAATCTATAGAACTCTCAACCAAGGAAGCTTTGTGGCTGCTCTTCAGAAACAAAAAAGATAAGAATATAATAAATAAATAAATAAATAAATAAATAAATAAATAAATTAAGAGGAAAATTCGAAAACTGTTAAGACTTTTTAGAAGCTAATTTCCTTAACTTTTTAAAAACTAAAATCCTTTTTTTTTAGGCTAGGTCCCAGTTAAGCGACTTGGGTGTTTTCATAAGATTAAAGTAAAGACAGTCTGCTTATAGAGATGTTGGATTCTGGACGTGGAGAACGTTTACTCCCCCAGATAAATATGCTTCCGAACTCACACATCCACAGTTCCGACAGTAGTAGAAGATATTAGAGCCCAGGACCTGACGTTTTAACTTTGTTTGGCATATATTACAAAATATAGAAACATTTGCGTTTCCCATGCAGAGTCCTCACTCATAAATCATAATCGAATCAAGCCTAGCAGTACCCACTTTTGTCCAGTACTTACAAATGTTACAGTACTGGGTCTCTCCATCTGAACTCACTTTCAGTCTAGCATGGCATTTTGGACATATTTTTAGACGTTTCGTAAATTAAACCCCCTTGGATTTCCATTTTTAAAGCTGCAAGATTCAGGTGGTTAAGAATCCAGGAAGCCGATAAGTACCCTAACACCATAAGGACCTAAAGGATTCCCACCAGTACGAAAACACCTGGTCCTAAACCTTGAAGTTACATTAAAAACCATTTTTGACCTTTAATTGGAAATAACATTAATCACTCGGATAGGAACCTTAGATAAGGGAATTTTAAGCTAACGATATTGCTTAAGAATCAGACCAATCCGACCTCGCTGCATACTACTGTTACAACAAGCTAATCAAATATATTATTCCTAAAAGGATATAAATTTTGGCTAGAAATGAAATTATTTCATATGATCAGAAGACAGCTTTTTACCTTCTGATAAAATGGGATGCTTCCTATTAGAACGCTATAAAAAATGGAAAAGCACACCATTCACCAGAAACGCGAATATCTGGATCACCAGATTCTCCCATTCATATATAGTTATTAAAACAGTTCCAAGCGAAATATATAAATATGATTATCGCTTTAAGAGTGTTCGCGATAGGGTGGGCAAAAAGGGCACATCCGATAACGTGAGCCGCTTTAACTCAGTTGGTAGAGTGTCTGGCTGTTAACCAGAATGTCGTAGGTTCGAGCCCTGCAAGCGGCGTAAATTTTGTATTTTTTATACTACACTTTCCAAGACAAAAACGCATATGCAAAAATATTATTATTAAAGGCGTACTTAAAGATATAATAACGTCATAAAACAAAGAGGGCCTGTAGCTCAGTCAGGTTAGAGCGCTCGGCTCATAACCGAGCGGTCACCGGTTCAAATCCGGTCAGGCCCATAAACTTTATATTCTAAGGGTTTCTTGTATAAGAACACCTGAAGGTGAAACATAATAAATTTCCTATCAGAAAGCCGCTTTAACTCAGTTGGTAGAGTGTCTGGCTGTTAACCAGAATGTCGTAGGTTCGAGCCCTGCAAGCGGCGTAATTCTTATTATAAATTCTCTGTGTAAATATTATATCTTCGGGGTATCTTTACTTATTATCTTCTTTGTCCATTATTCATTGAAAAAGAGTTTTAGAGCATATTTTTATCTGAATATCTCAGGATCTAATTATATTTATAATCAGATAATATAATTTAAACTCTTTAGAATTCATATTATCTGAACCTATCTATAGATCAAATTTTGAAATTTTGAACATACAAATTTTTAGTCCAATAAAATTTTTTATATTCGTAATTAGATAGCCAAAAGGTTCAGATGAGTATTAACAGATTTAGTTTTCAAATAGACCTGCCAACACTTCATGGAAAAAATATAAATGTTCAAAGAAGAATAAGATATTAAGAAGGATTATAGATAAATACGAATCCACAGTATTAATTACCATCCAACTAATTATCATCAAATAAAACTGAGGTTTATACATATGATTTCAATTAAAAAAGAGGACGTGATTGTACCTCTAGATGTCCCAAAAGCGATGCATGAAACGTACGTTAATAATTATATGGAAATAACCCGGGAAACCGGCAGACTAATGCTTTTCGCAGGTGATCAGAAAGTAGAGCATCTTAACGACGACTTTTACGGGGAAGGAGTGCCAGAGGATGATGCTGATCCAGAACACCTTTTCAAAATAGCCTCTAAGGCAAAAATTGGAGTTTTTGCAACCCAGCTTGGGCTTATCGCCCGCTACGGCATGGACTACAGAGACGTGCCATACCTCGTAAAAATAAACTCAAAAACAAACCTTGTTAAAACAGCTCAGGCTGATCCATTTAGCAATCTCTGGTATGATATTGACCAAGTTGTTGAGTTTAAGGAAAACAGCGGGCTTAAGATTCTTGGCATAGGATATACGGTTTATCTTGGCAGCGAGTTCGAAGCCGAAATGCTTGTTCAAGCGGCTCAAGTGATTTACGATGCCCACCAGCATGGCATGTTGGCCGTACTCTGGATTTATCCGCGTGGAACCGCAGTAAAGGACGAAAAGGATCCACATCTTATTGCAGGAGCAACAGGAGTTGGAGCTTGCCTTGGTACGGACTTTGTAAAGGTCAATTATCCGAAGAAGGAAGGAGCAGAATCTTCTGAGATCTTCAAGGAAGCCATCAAAGCTGCAGGGCGTACCAAAGTAGTTTGCGCAGGCGGTAGTAGTGACGGGGTCGAAACCTTCCTGAAAAAGCTCTATGACCAGATCCACATCTCTGGAGCTCAAGGAAATGCAACGGGAAGAAATATTCACCAGAAGCCTCTGGACGAAGCTGTCCGCATGTGTGATGCTGTCTATGCAATAACTGTTGAAGACGCAAGCGTTGAAGATGCCCTTAAGATATACAAGGGTAATTAAAAAGAACTGTAGAGACCTGATTAAATAGACAACAATATATTAACCAGAAGTTGGGCATAAAGGCTGTGTAAATATGCAAATTCCGGACCATAAAACAAAGATCGTTTGTACCATAGGCCCGGCTTCCTCTTCCGAGGAAATGATCAGGAAACTTATGCTTACCGGCATGAATGTTGCAAGGATCAATTTCTCTCACGGAAACTTCGAAAGCCATAGCGAAGTAATCCGAAGAGTGCGAAAGGTCGCAGCTGAGCTTAATAGAACCGTCGCAATCCTTGCTGACCTACCAGGCCCGAAGATTCGCATAGGCAAACTGGAAAAAGAACCTATCATGCTCCATAAAGGAAACTTTGTTACCCTTACGGTTGACGAGGAACTTGGAAATGAGAAGCGTATTCCAGTGAGCTACAAACAGCTTCCGGAAAGCGTGGTTTCAGGGAGCCTTATTTATTTAAGTGATGGATTTATCCAGCTCCGCTGCCTGGAAATCTCGGGAAATGATGTGCTTTGCGAGGTTCTTATAGGAGGAGAGCTTTATTCTCATAAAGGACTAAATCTTCCTGGGGCAAAAATATTCCTTGATCCTGTGACTGAGAAGGATTTTAAGATCCTTGAGTTTGCCCTGAGTAAGGAAATTGACATTTTCAGTATTTCTTTTATAGAAAGTGCTGAGGACATTCACAAGGTCCGGAATTTTGCTGCAGCTAGGGGAAAATCTATACACATTGTTGCTAAAATCGAGCGCAGACAAGCTGTAGAGAACATTCATGAGATTCTGAAAGAAACCGATGGTCTCATGGTTGCCAGAGGAGACCTAGGAGTCGAGATTCCTATCCAGGAAGTTCCCTCAGTACAAAAAGAAATTATCCAGAGTGCAAAACTTCTTGGAATTCCGGTAATTACAGCCACTCACATGCTGGCTTCAATGACTAATAATATAAGGCCTACCCGCGCAGAGGCTACCGATGTTGCAAATGCTATTCTTGATGGCACAGATGCAGTCATGCTTTCGGAAGAAACGGCAGTTGGCAATTATCCTGTAGAAGCTGTTGAGATTATGGCGAAAATTGCAAAAGCAACAGAAAATTGGCGTTCCAAGACAAAATGGGGCCTTGACACAATAATCAAGGATATAATGGCAAGGGAAATGTCAATAGACGAGGTAATAACCCTCCAGGTGCATGAAGCCCTGCAAAAACTGCCGGTTGCCGCCGTACTTACTCCTACAAGAAGTGGAGCAACTCCCCGCAGAGTTTCACGCTTTAAGCCTGAAACCTGGATTCTTGCATTCAGCCGCGTCCCAAGAACCTGCGACTTTCTCTCTTTATCCTATGGCGTTTATCCCGTTAATGTAAAAGAAACAAAAGAAGGCTGGGAGAAAAAAGCTACGGAAAAAGCTAAAGAACTAGGATTTGTAAAAAGTGGGGAAGTTGTTATTTTTACCCAGGGTCCTTCTTTAGGAAAACCCGGGGGCACAAATATGCTTAAGATCCTCACCCTTGAGTGAAAAAGGCAGCAGACCCAGAACAAGAGACTTCAGCTAAATCCAATTACCTGTCTGAAACCCAGATTAAGTCTAGAAGAAAAATTAGAAAACATTTTAATCCCAATATCTCATGCCAATATATTATAGCCAATATCTCTAGATATCAGGTGCATGATCTCTACTTTCAGAAAAATTAACTTTATGTTTTGAGGTTTCATTGATGAAACGAAAGGACCCAGCAACAAAAAACCAGAAAATACTGGCTGTTTTTTTGGCATTTACAATGCTTCTGTCAGCCTGTATGGTTTATTTTTCAGGTGACTCAAATAAAAATAGTAATGATGACCCCTCATCTGGAAACGGGGAGGAAAATCTTATAATCTCTTTTTCTCAAATTCCTGGCAAACAGGTTAACCACAAATTCAACTCCGTTGCCGATGGATTGAAAATGTCCCCTGAAGGAGTAATAAGTGCAACGTATGTAGACCTGCAGAAAACGACAGGAACTCCATTTGAAAAAATTCTTGGGAACGTAAAAACAATGGACACCCTATATGGAGCAGATGTAACAAAGCGCTACGGGGCAGGTTACGCTGATGGAAGTGGGTTTGAACTTCACCAGATTCCAGAACAGAAAATCCTCATGCCTTGGGGTACAATCCCATACAATGATTATTATCTCCTTGCAAGGACAAATAATACCCATGACGTCTGGAATGTAGTTGGAAGCCCTGTAATCCTTGGTCCTCGCCAGACCGTCGTAGATGTGATTGATGTACTGGGAGGAAATGCAACTTCAACAATCGAATATAATAGTCTCCTGAGCCAGGCAAATCCGGAAGGAAGTATCTATCAGGAAGTAATTACAAAAACAAATCTCACCGATATCCCTGCTGATCAGATCTACACAGAAATTAAAAAGCTGGATGATGGTAGTTACAGGCAGACATCCCTTTACCTTAATCTAGAATCTGAATTCACGGAAAGAATTCAAACTCTGCAGGCAAATTCCACCGAACGCGGAGTAACCTATAACGTAACTACTTCAGGAGATATTACCAAACTGACAATAACCTCTGACTTTGGAAGCTTGCTCAACGAAACACAGTTACTTTCAGAGTGAATTTCCAAATTTCTTTCTTTTCTAAAAATTAAAAACTTTTTATTTTTATTCTTTTTTATTTTTATTCTATTTCAGGATTTCTTTTTTTCGTCACTCTGGTCAGGAGAATAATCATCAAAAAGAATAATTATCTATTTCTACCTATCAGACCAATCTTCTAAACAGGAAGTGATGCCATTGGGATTTCTCGATAGCTTATTCAAAAAGAAAGTCGAAGGCAAAACCGCAGAAGAATGGTATGCGCTAGCGGTCAGAGAAAACGATCCTGAAAAAAAGATTGAGTATTTCGATAAGGTTCTAAAGCTGAAACCTGATTTCGCAGGCGCCTGGAACCTCAGAGGGCTTGAGTTCGTTATCCTGAAGCGATACGAAGAAGCTATTGCCTCTTTTGATAAAGCGCTTGAAATAAGGCCTGACTATCCGGAGGCAAGGTACAATAAAGAAGATGCAGAAACTGAACTAAGAAAGATAAAGGCATCCGAAGCAAAAACCGGAGGGAAGGGAGAAGAAATAGCTGCGGAAAAGAAAGAAGAATAAGATGGAAAACGAAGTCTTATAATCCTTTAATTCCTGCCTTCCCTCTTGTTGCTGATTTGCCTTTTGTCAGATGAAATAAATTTTTGCTTCCTTTTTCGTAAGATTATTTCTTTTCCATTTTCATACTAGCTGCTTCTTCCCTTCTTTTCATACCAAATACTTCTTTCCCCGGTTCAGTGCCTGGAGCCCGAGTCTTACAGGCCCTGGAAGTTTTCCGCATTGCATGACTTTCATCTGCTCAGGGGAAATGAGTTTGAAAGCTGCATTCATGAGAGTATCGGATTTCATAATCCCATCCATGAGTTGCCTTGCTTGGACCGATGTTTCAAGGGCAGATCCGAACTGAGCTCGCCAGCGGCTGTCGTATTCTTCAAGCCTGGATTTGCCGGCTGCAAATTCGGCTGCAGTTTCTCCTGCTATTTTTCCTGCAATCATTGCAGGAGGAATTCCCCCTCCATTTGTTGCAAAAATCTGGCCTGCTGCATCCCCTACTACCAGCGCGTTTTCAGTTGCGGTTTTTTCCGGAGCGCCATTAACAGGGATAATGCCTGCAATCACGTTCATGATTATGCCGTTTTTCAGCTTTGGTTCTGCAAGCGGATGATCCCGCATAAAACGATGCAGGTATTCTTTTGCAGAGATCCCTTTCTCAGCCATTCCGCTTCGGATTCCTATTCCCACGTTTGCCCGGTCCTTGCCTTCGGGGAAGATCCAGGCATAGCCGCCAGGCACAAAATCCTTTCCAAAATACATTTCCAGAGCAGAAGTGTCGATATCCACATTCCTGACCTGGTATTCGAGAGCAACCGATGTTACTCTTGACTCGGGCCTGAGAGCAAGCCCTTTTGATTTTGCCACCAGGGAATTAGGGCCGTCAGCTCCAATAATCGCTTTTGCTTTAATTTTATGTTTTCCAAAAATCCCTGAAGTCTCAACAGTCGTGCCTTCAATTTTCGTCACGCGGGTTTTAATCATCAGCTCAGCGCCTGCTCTTGCTGCCTGCTCGGCAAGGAACTGGTCATACCTGCGCCTATCAAGGACTGTCCCCCTGACAGCAAACTCTTTTACACTGCAGTTTGGAGTGATAAGGCGCTGAGTATCAATTCGCTGCAACACGCAAGAATCTGGATAGTTTTTTAATGTGTCTGGAAGCCTGGCATCAGGGAGAAGAGCCTGGACTTCCGAAGCATCGGGAAGAAAACCAGCACACTGAATCGGGCTTCCTATCTCTCTTTTTTTGTCAAGAAGAAGCACCGAGGCACCTTTCTCTGCAGCATACAGGGCGGCTGTAGAACCTGCAGGGCCTGCACCCACAACGATTACATCATAAGAGGCTTCGAGGATCATAAAAAGGTCTTCCTGTTATTCGTTTCAGCTTAAAATTTACAGGGGACTATTTATTAATCCTTTCCCGAGGCTCGCAAAATAAATTCCCTGGACAAACAAATTGCCCAGGGCATTATGGTGGGAAACAAGCCCAGCAGTTAGCTCGCGGTCAAATCTTATTGATTTCAAATCCTACTTGATTAACTCGGTTGGGTGGTCTGGTTCAGGTCCTCGATGTAGACCCCCGCACCGAGCCACCAGGTCTCATCGACTTTCTGAACATAGCTCATCTTTGGTTCAAAGGCCATATTGTGGGCAGGGTTGTAATAATGGTAGAAGATAAACCCTCCTCCCTGCTGTGCCAGGAAGATTTTTACTTTTGTATAATTCACTCCATAAGGATCCTGGAGCCCGGAGAGGTCCTTTCCTATCAGTTCGGGCTGATAGGGGAGCGCCAGGGCCGTTCCGTTATAATCTAAGGCATAGACATAAAGATTGTCGCGAACAAATGTCCCATTCTGATCGTTGAACTCTGCGATCGCAGCATCTTTTCCGCTCGTATTGGCATACGAAATCGCCTCCCTGACAAAGGATTTCAGGCTCTCTCTTACCTGTGGATCTGTCCCCACATTCACGATCAATGAGTTTTCCGGAGGATTATAAATGCCAGACCCAATGATCCAGTCATTATCTACCATCATAACGTAGCTAAGTTTTTGTTTGACTGTGAAGTTCTCCGCAGGGTCTGCATAGAGATACCGGACAAAGCCTCCACCAGACTGTGCTGCGGCAACTAATTCCTGGATATACGCGGTACCGTTAGCGTCCGTGAGATTCCACCGGTTCGTCCCGACAATTTCGGGCTGGAAGGGGAGAGCCAGTGTGGTACCTTTCGTGTCGTATGCAAAGATATAGAGTTCGCCATCAACGAATTGACCTGTCTTATTGTTGAATTCCTGAAGAACAGCTTCCTGTCCGTGTACGTGCGCATATTCGAAGGCTTTCTCGACAAACGCCACGAGCTCCTCAGGAGACCTACTGGAGTTATTAGTGGAGCTGGTGGAATTGTTAGTAGACTTGTTAACCAGCTTCTGCGCGGAACTCGGTGTCACTTCTGATTTGTTTTCACAGCTCTTATAATTGCCACTGCATACAATGTAGGAGTTCCCATCGCTTCCCTTGGTTAACCTGTAGTAGGTGGTCTTATAGTACAGGTTCGTCTGAACTGGATGCATATAGATGTAATCCACCCAGCCGGTCCCATTCTTCAGTGCCCCTTCTAAAATTTTGTCGTGGAACGGATTACCAGCAACATCTGTCTTGCCCTTCAAGTTCATGCCTACAACCTGAATGTTGTCTGCATGAGCAACGATGGTCATATTCGTATCGTACACGAAGGCGTAGAGGCCCGGATCCTTCGGGTTTCGATAAGGCGCTTCGCCTGCATTGATGCGCCGGAACGTATCTGAGGCGTTTTTCTCGACCGCTGCGGCGGTTGTGTTTACAAGCTCCTTCACCGCGTCATCAGTGAATGTCTGCCTGGCGCATCCGACCCCGAGATTCCGATAGATAATGCGTTCATAATCGCTTACCCCTTGTGCATCCTTCTGATTTCTCACCGTTTCAATAGCCTGCTGGAAAGTGCTGACCAATGTGTCCGGGACATCCTTACTGAAGATATAGTAGAAGTCGTTCTCGCTCAGAGTATACACAATCTCATAGGTATTAGGATCTACTGCAGTCCGTAGCATCTGATGCCGCCCTGCAAGGTCCCCTGTTGCCCACAGGTCGATCTGCCCTTTATCCAGCTTCTGCAGGAGGTCTTCTGGAGTTTGACCGTTGACGATCTGCGACGCGTTCACGCCCTGGCTGATGAGGAGGTCATTTTCGATTGAAGATCGTACCGCACCGATCCGGTAATTATTGAGGTCCTCCGGAGAAGATATTGTAATATTACTGCTTATCGGTGCATAGAGAACGAAACTGGCTTTAGTAAAGGGTCCTGCCCACTTATAGAGTGGCTCACGTTCGGGCGTGCGAACGATGGAGAAAAGCACCGTACTGGTGTTGTTCTGTGCTATCTGGAAACCTTCCGCAAGGGGAACAATGCGGACATCTGCCCGTGAGCGGTTCACACCAATATTTTTGAAAATCGACTCTAGTAACTCAACAGAGATCCCGGTGATATTTCCGTCCTCCTGGTAGTTAAAGGGGGCCCATTCTTCGGTCAGGTAATTGAGCTGAGCAAGGCCGATCGATGGAATGTGTCGCCCAAGAATCCGCTCATACGCGCTGACGCCCGCGGCATCTTTTTCCTGCTTGAGAGTATCGAGTGCCTGCTGGAAAGACGCAATCGTCGAATCAGGAACATTCTTATTGAAGACATAGTAACCCTCCAGACCCGGTAATGTATAGACAAGCTTGAAAGAGTAAGAGTTTCCGGTCACCTGTTCGGTGAAGTACCTGCCTGCGACCTCAGGGTAAGCCCACAGGTCTATCTCGCCCTTATCGAGTTTTTCGACAAGAACGGATGCATTTGTCTCCTGCACGAGCTGGTTTCTATTCACACCAGCATCGAGCAGCTGCTGGACCGCTATATCGTCGACGATTACCCCGATCCGGTACCCCTTCAGATCTTCAGGGCTCTTTATTATGATTCCCCGATCCGGACGGGCAAAAAGGGCATTGGTGTATGTATAGATGGGGCCGGCCCATTTGAAGGATTGCTCACGTTCGGGAATCCTTACAGTAGTGAAGAGCACGGTATTATTCCGGGCGAGAACGGTCTGGTATCCCTCGGTCCAGGGGACAAGGTGTACCTCCTCCCGAGTAACCTTCTTTCCCATCTTCTCTGTAATTGCTTCAAGGAGATCAACGGAGAGACCTTGCAGCGTACCGTTCTCCACGTAGTTATAGGGCGGTAGCTGTTCTGTGTAGTATGTCAGGTCGGCCGACATCGTGGTGTCGTTTATGTCTGCAGTCGCAGTTTCACAATTAGAAAGAGATCCGGCGGCTGGAGACAGCACTCCAAGCAACGCCGCAATAAGGATAAAGCACATGTACCTTAAAGATCGTGACATGAAAAAAAGTCTGCTTTAATATATAAATGAATATTGAACGCCTCTTGCTAATTTTCAAAAGAACACCCGTTTGGGGAATACATGGTGAGGGTTACATGATTTTATTTTCTTTTTACAGGACTTCATTCTCTATTTACAGCTTTTAGAACCACTGCTCCTTCCAAACTCTCAGCCTCTACGGCGAAACCGACATCTTCGAAAAGCTCTTTCCAGCCGTTTTCCGAGAGTTGAGGCCCATGATGATGTTGATGTGCAAGCGGCTCAACTGCTATCAACAGACCACCATTTTTAAGCACTCTCTTAATCTCAAACAGAGCAAATTTGATATCTTCAAGGTGGTGAAGCATGAAAAAACAGGTAGCTACATCCGCGAAATCGGCTTCTAAAGGCAGGGCATAGGCACTTCCAGTCCTGAACTCAACATTCGACACCCCAAGCACATCAGCGTTCATCTGTGCCTGGCCTGTGAGTGAATCATGAAGATCGATCCCGTAAACCTTCGAATCCGGATTGTTTCTTGCAAGCTCCATGGTAAGGCTTCCAAAACCGCTGCCAATATCGAGGATTGTTTCTCCTTTTATATCAGGAAGCACAGCAGGAAGCATCTGCGCTCGTACACGAGACATCCGGTTTTCAGGAAATATTGCTTGCTTCGCTTTTTCCGCATCTATTGTTGTAAAAGGAAGGATAGCATAGACTTTTGACCCGTTAACTGCCATAAGCCCTCTTACGTAAATCCTGCCGGTTTCAGTCACAACAAGTTCCGCAACCGAAACTCCGACATTTCTGCAAAAGCGCATGTTCCATTCCTCCCTTTCCTCAGGAAAGCAGATTTCCAGCGGAGTATGTACTACAATATAATGAGAATATTCCGGCTTGAAATAATCTGGCATGGATTCAGGCTCATTCAAAACAATCTCACTAATGCTGTCTCTGAAAAGGGCGAGAATTTGCAGGGAAATCTCATTAGCCTCGTTTCTTATGCTTCCGATTTCTTTGAACATACCCTTAAATCGGTTTCCACAGAATAAAAACTCTCTTACAGCAGCGATAGATTAACAGGAAAGTGGGCTTATACCAGACATTCTGGAGATCTCTTTTTTCTTTTTATCTTTTCCTGTTTTCAAAAATCCCTACAAGGATAAAGAGAAGAGCGGTATACAGAAACACCTTATTCTGGATATGCATGCGGATTCGACTTTATTTTTCATACAAATAAAATGTTGTAAAATATATAAAAACCATTTTTGACCCATTCGGATGTCAACAGAAGACCCAAAATATAGGTTCTAAACTCATTTCAAATATATTTGAAACCGGAAATTTTATATACGTTTGTTTCAAATATATTTGAAATAACAACTGGAAATTCTGGAAAAACCCCTGGTGCAAAAATGACTTTTAATTATATCATATACCTCATATCAGTAGGGCTTCAGTCACTGCAGGAGTATCTAGCACTCCATGTACTTATGTGCCTTGTGCCTGCTTTCTTTCTAGCTGGTGCGATAGCCTCCCTCTTTTCAAAAGAATCGGTGCTGAAGTTCTTCGGAGCGGATGCTCCTAAATATGTCTCATATACGGTAGCTGCGGCTTCAGGCTGCCTCCTTGCTGTCTGTAGTTGTACAGTGCTCCCTCTCTTTGCAGGGATATATAAACGGGGAGCAGGCATAGGTCCTGCAACCACATTCTTGTTTTCAGCTCCTGCAATCAACATCCTTGCAGTTGTCTACACTGCAAAAATCCTGGGATATAACCTAGGAGTGGCTCGTGCTTTTTCAGCAGTACTTCTGTCTGTGCTTGTCGGTTTAATAATGTCTTTTGCGTACGAGAGAAAAGGAATCGAACGTAAGCCCATAAAGACCTTCGGAGAAAAAGAACATAACCACAGCGCTAAACTTTTTATTTTGCTAATTGCCGTCCTTGTAGCCCCTGAGCTGATGTCTTCTTGGAACTGGAAATATACAACCCAGCTCCTCGCCTGGGCCCCCCTTGTAGGACTTACGGTTTTCCTATCTTTCAAATGGTTCTCAAAAGAAGATCTTGAAAGCTGGATGGGAGAAACTTGGTTCTTAGTAAAACAGATAACCCCCTTGCTTCTGCTAGGAGTTTTCTTTTCCGGGATTGCAGTAGTTGTACTCCCAAAAGAGTTCGTAGCGGCTCTCGTAGGAGGAAATTCCCTGACTTCAAACTTTATTTCTTCAATAGCCGGAGCCTTCATGTATTTCTCTACTCTTACGGAAGTGCCAATCATTAAAGCTCTCACACTGCTTGGAATGGGAGAAGGCCCTTCCCTTGCCATGCTCCTTGCAGGCCCAGCACTTAGCCTGCCGAGTATGATTGTAATCAACAGGGTTATGGGAGTGAAGAAAGGAATGACTTACATTTCACTTGTAATATTGATTGGAACTATTTCTGGATATATATTCGGAGCTTTTATTATATAAAAAAGAAGCTGGGTTGAATCAAAAAAGTAAAGTTAAAAAGAGATATCGTAAATAATCTCATAAAGTTTATATTTAAAATATCACAACAAAAGAACAAATAAAAAATAAACAACAGGTGAGAACATGAGAATAGAAGTACTGGGTTCAGGCTGCGCGAAATGCAATAAAACAAAAGAGCTTGCCGAAAAAGCCGTTAAGGAAACAGGCGTAGATGCGGAGATTATCAAAGTGGAAGACGTCGACAAAATTCTGGAGTATGGAGTTATGATTACTCCTGCTCTCGTTATTGACGGAGATGTTAAAGTAGCAGGCAAGGTCCCAAGCGTGGACGATATCAAGAAATGGATTATTAAATGAACCAGGATGAATCAGAGTGAACCAATGTGAATCATAAAATAAGTTAAGAATAACCATTGCAATCGAGAGTTTTTCTGTAAATTGAACCATCCGGTAAATTGAACCAGCAAGACTCTCAAACTTCCAGGGATTAAAGCCAATTGCAAATCATAGATTCTGAGCTCGGAATAAAAAAGTAAAGTAATAAAGGTAGCAAGTAAAGTAATAAAGTTAGCAGAACTTTAGGAAAAATAGAAAAAGTGATTACAAAACATATGGGCGTAAACTCATTTACAACAGCCACATCCATCCCATGAAGAAAGAAGATTTTTATTACTGCTTTCCACTTCCCAGCACTCAAAGCAGAGCTTTATTGTGCCAAGTTTCCTGTGCTTTACCCTAAGCAGCGAGTTTTCATCTTCCCCACAAATGGAACACTTAACCATATTTGAGCCTCACTAATCCTTTCGTTATGCAATTTTAACTGCATTTGATCTTTCGATCAGTAATTTCGTATCACTATATACTGTACATTCTTTAATATTTTTACTGAAATTAAATAATATGCTAAATCTTAAGCCATGTAAGTTTTGAATCTTGATGTAATAAGCCATTCACTCTAACTTATGTGTTATTATAAAACTTTACTTAAAACGGCAGGTTTATTCCCCTAAACCACCGTACTCCGTAGAGTTCTTGGTCTTAGATAACAATAGTTTATTTTCATATCAGGAGTTTCACTGGAAGTTCTGGGAAACTCTCTAATTGGCCTTTTGAGAATCGTTTCTCTAACTGCCAACATTGCTCTCTCTATTGAAGTATAATTGTCTTATTGTCTCATTACATAGTATAATTATTCTTTTATATAGTCAACTATCATTTAATAAAGAAAATAATTCAAATAATAATATAAAAATGAAGTAAAAATCACTTAATTTAAATATCCCTTTGTTATATTAATTATTGTAGTAATTTGATATTATGTATATTGTTCATTTTGTTAATTAACTTTAAAAACTTTAATGTTCAAGAGCTATCCGAAAAATCAAACTCAGAGGCAACATAAAAACAAATAGAAACCACTAGGTTTAAATAGAGCATTGAGTATGCTAATTTATACTATTTTAATAGGATGTTAGATTTTTAGTAGCATTTATTAGTACTCAGTAGCAATATATACTTCGAAATATAAAATAAAAAGAAAACAATATTCGGGAGCTATTTTGTCCATTATTCTTGTTAGTAATATAAAAGTAGAAAGAAAATCACTATCTTTAAATATGCCTTTGCTATAATTAAGAATTGGCAACATGTCGAATTTATGTTGACATTACTCGCATATTATTATTTTCTTGTGATTTTCATATAAGAACATTATAACATTTGTGGACTATTAGTCCATATTCTTATATATTCAGGAATTGCGCAGTTGGACTGAAAAATCAATATAATAGCCTTTCGGGAATGTAAAAAATGGGTAATAAAAACGTCCTGAGTATTTGATTTTGTTTTTCGGCTGCGTAAATTCCAACTCGTAGGTTAGAGAATGAACAGATCGGAGAATTAATAGATCGGAGGATACGCTGTATGATGGAAAACACCGTTATGCTATTAATTACAGTACCCATACTGTTTTCGTTACTATTTCTAGTCCTCGGCAAGTCGTTATATAAGATATTAGCCTGGGCTTTTTTCATATTCGGTACAGTTTTTTCAGTCCTCTTAGTTATGGACGGAACCGGACGGTTCGAAATCACTGGATCGAATTTTGCAATGATAGAAAACGTTGTCCTTATATTAGAAGTACTTGTGATATTGTTCATATTCTTTGTGTCGGCAAAATATAAGAACTGGCCTACACTTGGACTAGCAGTAATTGTGGCAGCAATATCAGCTTATTCTTATATGAATGTTGCAGCAATCGAAAGTGCTTCTTTTAATATTGACCAGTTTTCTCAGGTAATGGTATTAATAGTAAATATAGTCGGTACTGCGATTATACTATTTGCAACCGGTTATATGGATGAGTATGAAGAACACAGGCATCTAAACAGACAGAAGACGTTCTACTTCACGATGAGTTTCTTCATAGCAGCCATGAATGGTCTGGTCATGGTTGACACCCTTGGGTGGCTTTATCTTTTCTGGGAACTAACAACTCTTTGTTCATTCGTCTTGATCTCATACAACATGGATGAGGAAGGAATAAACAATGGTTTCAGAGCTCTAGCTTTAAACCTAGTTGGTGGGGTCAGTTTTGCGATAGCCATCATTATACTAAGTACTAAATTTAACATATCTACTCTTTCCGGAATTGGAACCGAAGCAGCATCAGCAGCTGTCGTAGCTCTTCCTGTTGCCCTACTCTGTATCGCAGGCTTTGCAAAATCTGCCCAGATGCCATTCCACAGCTGGCTCTTAGGGGCAATGGTAGCTCCCACTCCGGTTTCTGCTCTACTTCACTCAAGCACAATGGTAAATGCAGGTGTATACATAATTGTCAAGCTTGTACCAGCTTATGCTAACACCTCCCTTGGAACCGCTATTGCAGTTTATGGTAGCTTTACCTTCGTTATGTGCTCAGCTTTAGCCTTATCTCAAAGGAATGCTAAGAGAGTGCTTGCTTACTCAACTATCGCAAACCTGGGATTAATTATCGCAAGTGCTGGAATAGGCACCCCTCTGGCTGTAGCTGCCGCGATTATGCTCATTCTGTTCCACGCAATATCAAAAGCTCTCCTCTTCCTGTGCACTGGTGAAATTGAGCACACTATAGGAAGCAGAGATATCGAAGACATGTCAGGATTAATAAAGAAAGCTCCTCTTCTCACCATTCTTGCAGCTTTGGGAATGGTATCCATGCTATTGCCTCCTTTTGGTGTATTGCTTACAAAATGGGTGTCAATGCAAGCCGCTTCACAGAATCCTATTGTGATAGTATTCCTTGTACTTGGAAGTGCACTCACTACGGTTTACTATGCTAAATGGCTTGGAACGATTATGTCTTCCACCATGGATAAGAATGTAGTTACTCATAAAAAACCGGAAACATATTTCCCACTATCGTTCCTTGGATCAGCTATTGTAGTTACAAGTATTCTTGTATTTGCAATATATGATTACTTCATTAGACCTCAGGTCGAAACTTTGCTCAATGCTGCACCTGTTATTTCAGGACAAGCTGGGCAATTCGCATCTGAGATAGGAGCATTTGCTTATGCAGCAATATTCGTAGTGCTTGCTCTGGCTCTTCTGATCTATGTCGCTACCAAAAATATGTTCACTCCTCGCAAATCCAGCTATTATATGTGTGGAGAAAACAACCTCGAGATGGACAGATTGATGTTCAGAAATGGACTTTGCAGCTATGATAAAAGTAATGTTTCTAACATTTATCTCGAGAATACTTTTGGAGAAAGTAAACTTACAACAATAGGATATGCAATTTCCATAATTCTAATTGTAATTGCATTGGCAGGAGGAGTATTATGAATGTGAACGACATCTTAACAGCTGTTCTTGTATTAATTGGTGCTCCTATCATCGGCTGTTTAGCCGCAGGAATTGACAGGAAGCTCACTGCAAGATTGCAGGGTAGAGTTGGTCCTCCTCTTTTGCAGCCATACTATGATGTCAAGAAGCTTCTCAGTAAAGACAATATGATTGTAAATGAGTCCCAAAACTTATACGTAGTTGTGTACGTAGCCTTCATGATTTTGAGCCTCTTGATGTTAGTGTTTAAAGCAGATATTCTGATGATAATATTTGTATACACTATATCTTCAATAGCTCTCATAGTAGGAGGAATGAGTACTGGTTCCCCATATGCCAGGATAGGGAGTTCAAGGGAAATTATGGCTATACTGTCCTATGAACCCGTTCTAATCTTATACGCCCTGGCAATATACCTGGTTACTGGTACCTTTAAACTATCCGCAGTTCTAGATGCATCAACCCCTCTCTTGATGTACACCCCTCTTATATTCATAGCAATGTTATTTGTTCTGAATATAAAATTGAAAAAGTCACCTTTTGACTATTCAACCTCTCACCACGCTCACCAGGAGCTGGTTAAAGGAATGCTTACCGAGTATTCTGGACCGGGTTTAGCCGGCATTGAGATTGGGCACTTCTATGAATACGTATTTTTAACAGGACTCATTTTCGTATTCTGGACTGTAAACCCACTGATAGGTGTGCTTATATCTATCGCTGCTTTCTTGCTTGTAATTGTTATAGACAACATTACTGCAAGAGTGTACTGGCAATGGATGCTCAAACTAAGCTGGACGCTCCTTCTAGCAATTTCCATTGTGAACATCGCATTCCTGTACATTACCAAACCAACACTCGTGTAAAAAGAGGGATAAATAATGAGTCTGGCAAAATCACCATGGATAATACATGTGAACTGTAACAGTTGTAATGGCTGCGATATTGAAGTAGTAGCCTGCCTTACTCCTCTATATGACGCTGAAAGATTTGGTGTTTTAAATATTGGTACTCCAAAACAAGCTGACATAATGGTAGTTACAGGTTCGGTGAATTATAAGAGTGTCAATGTGCTTAAAAATATTTACAACCAGATCCCGGATCCAAAAGTCGTTTTAGCTGTAGGCGCCTGTGCCTCTACTGGCGGGATATTCCACGACTGCTATAATGTGATAGGCGGAGTGGACCAAATTATACCCGTAGATGCATATGTTCCAGGATGCTGCCCGAAGCCTGAAGCCATACTTGACGGCGTAGTAGCAGCGCTTTCAATACTTGAAAATAAAAAGAAAGGGAATATCAGAGGAAAAGAAGTAAAATTGAAAGGAAAGGAGGTGGCAACGAATGCTTGAGAACGAGGTAGAAATTAAAAGCAGCTCAGAACTGCTAAAAACCGTTGAAGGTTTAAAAAGCGATGGCTATCGTTATGCTACTATGATATGCCTGAAAGCTAACGAAGGTCACGATTTGATATATATCTTTGAGAAAGATTACAAATTGAAAAATCTAAGGTACTATCTGAAACCAGGTGAAAAGCCCAAAAGTGTATCAGGCATTTATCTATGTGCACTTCTGATTGAGAACGAGTACCAGGATCTCTTCGGATTGACTTTCGAAGGTTTAGCAATAGACTACAAGGGTCACCTTTACTTAACGCCAAACAGTCCAAAAGCTCCCTTGGCTTAAAGCAATTTAAGAGGAGAATCACATGACAACCATAATACCGTTTGGTCCTCAGCATCCCGTTTTACCCGAACCAGTATCATTAAAACTTGAAATCGACAACGATGTTGTAGTTGGAGCACTTCCCTCACTGGGCTACGTGCACAGAGGGCTTGAGAAATTTATAGACACTAAGGACTATAATCAAACGCTGTATATTTGTGAAAGAATATGTGGAATATGTAGTGCTCTGCATGGTGTAACTTACGCAAGAGCCGTCGAAAAACTATTCGATGTCGAAGTTCCTGAAAGAGCACAATATTTAAGAGTGATCTGGGGTGAGCTCAACAGAATTCATAGTCACCTCCTCTGGCTTGGCTTGTTTGCAGATGGTTTTGGATTTGAGAGCCTCTTTTATGAATGCTGGAAGTACAGAGAGTCAGTATTAGATATAATGGAGATGACCGTTGGAAACAGAGTTATACATTCAATGGCCAAAGTTGGTGGGACCAGTAAAGATCTGTCTAAAGAACATATTGACCTGATCCTGAAGACTCTCGACACACTGGAACCCAAGATCAAAGATATCGAAAAAGTGTTCGTAAACAACTACACTGTAAAGAAAAGACTTGTGGGGTTAGCCACAATGTCAAAGCAACTCGCGTATGAGGCTGGAACTGCTGGTCCTACACTTAGAGGAAGTGGGAATGCCATTGACGTGAGAGAAACAGAAGACTGGGATATCTATAGGGACCTGGACTTTAAGCCAGTCGTTGAAAAAGATGGAGATTGTTACGCCAGAACTAAGGTAAGAATCGGAGAATTATACGAATCTATTAAGCTGGTAAGGAATGCGATCTCCAAATTGCCTAATGGTGAGATTGCAGTACCTATAAAAGGCTCCCCTACAGGCGAAGCAATTATGAGATGCGAAATGCCCAGAGGCGAAGTTGTATATTATGTGAAGGGCAAGGGTACTAAAAACCTTGAAAGGCTTAAAATAAGAACCCCTACCTTTGCGAATATACCCTCACTATTGCTGACACTTCCGGGCGCAAAACTCGCAGATGTCCCTATAATTGTACTTACGATAGACCCCTGCATTAGCTGTACTGAGAGATAAAAAGAAGGGTGATATAATGGGCATGTTAAACCTTGTTCTAGCAAATGTTTCTCGTAAACCTGCTACCAGACTTTACCCCTTCGAGATAAGGGAACCTTTCAAAGGATTTAAAGGAAGGATTGTTTTCAATCCTGACAACTGTATTCTCTGCGGAATATGCCAAAAGAAATGTCCCCCAGATGCAATAACAGTTACCAAAAACGATAAAACATGGGAGCTTAATGTATTCAGATGTATTATGTGCACTGAATGCGTTAGCGGTTGCCCAAAAGACTGCATAACAATATCTAATGAAAGGGCAAAGACTGGTACAAAAGAGTATATTAAAATATTAGTTCCAAAATCAGATACTCCAAAAGCGGCTTCAAAATAAGAATTTCAATTTAAAATTAATTCTTTTTTGAGGTTGCTTTTAATTAAAAAATAACTTAAAAAACAATAATGAATGTTCTCCGGTCTAACTGGTAGTTAGGGAGTCCTTCTCAAGGATTCCCTCAAAACCATTCAAATAGAAATTAAGTTTTGTTTACGGCCCAGTTTTTGTTTATAATTGTTATTTTGCTACGGTTGTATTCTTTTAGAGGTCACTTTTTCTTTAATGTTAATGATTTTCTATGGCTAGCTTCTATTTCTATGGCTAGCTACTATTTCTCTAATGATTACTGATTTTCTATGACTACTTTTCATTTAATATGATTTTTACTGGTTAGCCAGGCTGCAGGTGTGAACTTCTGCAATCAGGACTCCAGGATTTGAAGGGTCTTCAATTGTCATAATAATGCCAGCCTCATGAATCTCTCAATAAAGTTTCGGACATAGGCTTCAGCGACCTCGTCAACTTGTCTGCGATTCCGCCCAAAGGGCTGAAACCGCCTTATAAAGCATCATAAATTATGCAAATCCGAAATTTAACTCCCCTGACACTATATTCCAGTTGCACTTTACTCACTCCCTTTTTTAGGAAAAAAGTCAACATGATAATAATAAAGTTTATCCTGTACAAGTCAGAAGATCAGGAGAACGTCCTCGAAGCAAACATGAATAGGAAACGCAAAATAATAGGAAACGCAAAATAATATGGTAGAAAAAAAGGATACACTGGTAACTTAAGAAAAGTCAAGAAAAAGAGTTATAGAGCCGGTTAATTTGATTAAGCTTTTATTCTTTCCTTTATATGTTAATACTTAAAGATAGTAAAGGTAAGATGGTAAAGATAAACAGGAGATGAACTGGCTGACAAGCAGATATTCCAATACAGAAACGAAGACAAATTTTGATAAGCAGTGGGCTTTTGAAATTGCTTATTTTACCCAGGATATAGGGACTTATCTAAGAAAACTCGGGGATCTTCTAAATGCCAGAGATTATGTTGAGTCGCGTCTCCTGGCCTCAGAAATGAAACAGAGAGCAGAATTTGAGAAAACCGTCCAGCCGGACTTCAGGACATCGGACAACCTTATAAGGGCTCGCAAGCTGTTCAACAGTTTTCTAGATGAATGCGTAAATTTTGCCGAGCTTTTAAAGATCACAACAATACAGGAAGAAACTGGGTGTGAAGAAATGCTGGATAAGCCCGAACAAATCAGGAATTCAATCAACAGGCTTAATCTCATCAAAGAAATGTTGACCGATGAGCTTTGTTTTCATGGCTGTTACTACTAAAGAACACAAATGGTTTTTCAATTCTTAACTATCCGTGTTTATCCGCCATCCATGGTCCTTATATGGAAAGTCTATATCTGATAATCTCTAACCACCAATCCGTAAGCATTGTCTCGGATCTGCAATCTCCACCTTAAATGTAATCATAATTTTAAGCGAGGTTTCCTGAGAAATACCGACTTCTGGCACAAAGGTTGTTCCACAATAGAAGGTTTTATTATTAAAGATTTCATTCAAGAGGTAGCAAAGGGTTATATACAGGAAAATGAGTTACAAGATAACCATTCGAGTTAAAGGTTATTTAATTTAACATTATCTAATCTAATAATTCAGTCTGCCTGTATTACAGGGAAGAGTTCAAAAAAAGCGTCCGGAACTTATCCAAGAAGAGCGAATTTTTGCTGTATAAGTTTTATTCATATCGGTTCTGAATTTCCCTGATCCTCAGGCACCTTCTCGCATTCCCGGGGATATTAACCATTTATACGGCGTGTTTACTTGTTTTTAGCTGGTATTGTGTACCGGTTTTGATAAGTGGCCTCTCCTGCAAAGGATACTGTCGGGTATGCGGCAGAGCATATAACCAGCAGGTCTAGCAGTTGCGTGGTCTGTGAGAAATAACTGTCAATTTGTCAATATTAGAGTGAGTATATGGAAAAATTAGCAAAATTTAAGGCATTGGGGCTTTCAGACAGTACGTTAAAAGCCCTTAAAAAGAAAGGGTTTGAAGAACCAACCCCAATTCAGGAAAAAGTAATCCCGCTTTTTTTGAAAGGAGAATGCGATATTATAGGGCAGGCTCAGACCGGAACCGGGAAAACAACGGCATTCGGAGCCCCCATTATAGAAAGAATTCCTGAGAAATCAGGGAAAGTACAGGCAATAGTCCTGACTCCGACTCGAGAACTGGCAATCCAGGTCTCAGACGAACTTAATTCCTTGAAAGGAGACAAAAAGTTACATATCGTCCCGATTTATGGAGGACAATCCATGACCCAGCAACTCAGGATGCTGAGAAGTGGAGTTGACATCGTTGTGGGGACCCCAGGAAGGGTTATCGACCACCTTCAGAGAAAGAGCTTAAATCTTGAGCACATTGCTTATTTCGTGCTTGATGAAGCCGATGAGATGCTCAATATGGGCTTCATTGACGATATTAAGGAAATCCTGAGGGCAACTGGACCTGAAAAACGAATGCTTTTCTTTTCAGCTACAATGCCAAAGCCGATCCTTGGAATAGCCAAGAGATACATGAAGAACTATGAGCATGTTGCCATCGAAAAAGAAGAGCTTGTTGCAAGCTTGACTGAGCAAATTTACTTTGAAGTCCGAGAAGACGATAAATTTGAAGCCCTGTGCAGGATTATCGATATTGAAGATGAATTCTACGGGCTTGTATTCTGTAGAACAAAAAACGATACAACCCAGCTTGCCCAGAAGCTTGGAGACCGTGGTTACGTAGCCGATGCCCTGAACGGCGATATTTCCCAGAATGAAAGGGAAAAGATCCTTAACCGGTTCAGAAAACAGAAAATAAATATCCTCGTAGCAACTGACGTTGCAGCTCGGGGAATCGATATTATGGATCTAACCCATGTTATCAACTATTCTCTGCCCCAAGACCCTGAATCCTATGTGCACAGAATAGGAAGGACAGGCAGGGCAGGTAAGCAGGGAACTGCAATTACTTTCGTTACATCTACGGAGTACAGGCGACTAACCTACATAAAAAAGACCTCAAAGTCCGAAATGAAGAGGGGCCGAATCCCCGAGATAAAAGATGTAATAAAAGCCAAAAGGGCAAGAGTAAAAGCCGAGATCGAAGATACTATAAAAGCAGAGGAATATGGCGACTGCCTTGAGATGAGCGAAAAGCTCCTGGATGAATATCCCGCCGAAAAAATTCTGGCTGCCCTCCTGAAGTGCGCTTTCAAGGAAAAGTTCGATGAAAGTATGTATGCGGAGATTTCTGGAAGCTCCTATGTTGACCGGAAAGGTAAAACAAGGCTTTTTATTGCCATGGGTAAAGCCGAAGGTATGACGAACCCTAACAGGCTGTGTGAGTTTATAAAAGAAGAAACTGGAGAAAATGATCTGAAAATAAGAGATGTCGAAATTTTCCCGCATTTCTCCTTCGTAACATTACCCTTCACCCAAGCCGAAACCCTGCTCGAAATCTTCAAAAATAAAAAGAGAGGCAGAAAACCCTTTGTGGAAATTGCTCAGAAATCGAAGAGAAGAAATTCCAGGAATGCTGGTGATACTCACGATAGCACTCGAAGCAATACAAACTATACGAGAGATAGAACTACGAAGAGGAGATACGCTTCTTATTAAGCTTATATCTTTTTCAGGATTCCTGAAACCGAGTAGGTTCAGGAATACCAATAAGTTTTGACAAAGGGAATCTCAACAAATCTGAGAGCACCATTTAGTTCTAATTTTTATTCAAATTTTTTTTCATCCTCTGAAATTAGAGATATTTATCTTCCCAAAACGATTTTTATTCCTACTAAAATAACAAATATGCCAAAAGCTTTTCTCATTATGTCAAGTGGAAGTAAAGTTGCCAATTGAGCTCCAAATTTTGTGCTAATAATCATAGCAATGCAAATAGTTATGCCCGCGTATAAATCCGCATATCCTCTTTTATAGTACTCAAAAAGATGCAAGTATGCCAACAGGCGGAAGTAATGCAACCAGAGAAGCAACCAGAGAAGTTCCCTGGGCTTTTAACTGAGAAAATCCTTCTAAAAAGGCAAGTGCAGGAATAATTATAACCCCACCACCAATCCCAAAGAATCCACTTAAAATGCCTGCAGTAACGCCGATTAGTACATAGATTACTAAACCTTCCATAAACTCCTCCCTGACATATTTCAAAGAATATTCTTAGATTAACTTTTCACCACAAAAATAGAATGCAGAATGCCATATAGAATGCAGAGTCAATGTTAATGCCATTTCATTCATAAAAATAAAAGTTTGTCTTATCGATCAGGAGGATAGGGCTAGTAACCTATGAATTGATTTTTAAAGCTTATAAGGGAAGGATATAAACCTGTACAAAGGAAATCACTATTTAATACAGTAAAAGCCAGCTTGCATATAAGAGTACCAGAATAACTCCACGGTTTTGAATCCTGTTTCTCTCAAAAGTTTAAGATGCTCTTCGACAGTTATAGGAAAATACTCAGTGTCAAAACGCTCCAGATAATCCTTTATTTCTTCCTCAGTCCTTCCGTGAGCTAACTGGAAATCGTGCAAGTATCTTTTTCCTATCATGATCCCCTCTTTGGTTAATGGCCTGATGTTCTCAAAGGTTATGTAAATTCCACTATCTTTTAGAAGCCTGTGACACACGCCAACGGCTTTAGCCCTGTCTTCACGACTAAGATAATGGTGACACTGTATGGCAGTTATAACATCAGGTTGTTCCTCCAGTTCCTGTGAAAAATCCTGAGTAGGGAAAGCTTTTAGAAACTCCAGCCTGTCTGCAGAGCAGAGTGACAGTTTTCTCCTTGCCTGGTCCAGCATGCCTTCCGAAGGATCAAGCAAAAGAAATTTTGTTGTGGAAAATTCCTCAGTTGCCTTATTGACCAGGGAACCTGTTCCACATCCGGTATCCAGCCAGATTCTGGGGCTGGATGGCAGAGATTTAACTAAATTGATAGTCTCCTGATGAAAACTGGAGTAGTAAGGGAGAATGTTGAGGATCCGGGCATCAAAATCCTCAGGAAGATTAGGAATAGCATTTTGAGCAGGTTTTGCAGGAGTCATAACAACAGAGTCCTTTTCTTATAAAATTATTAAACTAATCTTATACTAATTTTATACTAACTTAAACTAATCTTACACTAGGTTAAACTAATCTTACACTAGGTTAAACTAATCTTACATTATTTTTATATGACTAAAGAAAGTTATCGTTTCTGATAATTTCAAATCATCTTGAAATAGATATATATCTAAGGTTTTCAGATATTATTGTTTTAAGATTGCATTTTCATTACAGCACTTATTAGTTTTGAGATTATTTTTTCCTTAGTTACTTACAGGAGAAGCAAAAATCTGTCAAAAGTACTTGAAAAAACAAAAAGGGGTCGTTTTCATCATGCATTATAGCCTTGGGATTGATGCGGGGGGCACTTATACCGATGCGGTGCTTATAAGGGATTCAGACGGAGAGATTATAGATTCGAACAAAGCGCTTACGACCTATCCCGATCCTCTTGCTGGCATTAAAAACGTAATTGATGATCTCGATTCTGAATATCTCAAAGACGTAAAACTGGTTTCGGTTTCAACGACCCTCTCAACCAATACCATTCTTGAAGGCACGGGTTTTCCTGTAGCCTTGATCCTCATAGGAGCCCATCCACTTGAGAAAGAATTACCTGCCAAACACATACTTTTTGCTGCAGGTGGGCACAACCATAACGGAGAAGAGGTTGCTAAACTTGACCTTGAAGCTATTGAGAAATTTGCACTGCGGGTCAAGGACCGGGTTTCAGCTTTTGCCATATCTTCTTACTTCAGCACAAGGAACCCTGAGCACGAAATAAGAGCAAGAGACCTTGTTCTTGAGCACACTGGATTGCCTGCGGTCTGCGGGCATGAACTTTCCCAGGAGTTGGGAGCTTACGAAAGGGCAGTGACAGCATTCTTGAATGCGCAGCTTATCCCTATAACAAGACAGTTTGTACAGTCAATTATTTCATATATCGTGAAGCGAGGAATTGATGCACGGCTCCTTATGCTCAAATGTGACGGCTCGGTTGTGGGGATAAGAGATGCCCTGAAAAAACCTATCGAGACTATTTTTTCAGGACCGGCAGCAAGCCTTGTAGGGGCATCTTACCTCTCAGGACTTAAGACCTGTGCCGTAATTGATGTTGGCGGAACAAGCACGGATATTTCCTCGATCTGTATGGGAGTTCCTGACCTGAACAATGAGGGAGCCATTGTAGGGGGCTGGAAGACTCGTGTTCGGGCGATTCGGATGGAAACAACCGCTACAGGCGGAGACAGTCATGTCTGGATCGTGGACAGAGAACTCTTTCTAGGACCTAGACGAGTCATGCCCCTGGGAATGGCTGCGGTAAAATATCCGACTTTTCTGAATAACCTCAAAAGGACACCCATGCCTCCCAGAGAAGATCTAGGCGAAAACATTCAGCCAACAAAATTCTTTGTGAGATCTGACTACCCGGCAGGAGAATTGAGCAGGGCTGAAGCCGAAGTGCTGGAGGTTATCAGGGAAGAACCCGTTTCAGTACCCGAAATCAAAGCTCTTATCCGAAAAGACCTTCATCCTCAGACTTTAGATTCCCTTATCAGAAAACGCCTTGTGCAAGCAATTGGTTTTACCCCTACTGATGCTCTACATGTGCTTGGAGAATATATGGCGTGGAATGAGGAAGCTTCCCGAATAGGTGCAGAAAGGCTTGCAAGGGTCATGCGCATAACCCCTGGAGAGTTCTGCACTGCTGTAAAAAAGCGAGTTGCAAGGAACATGGCACTTCATCTGCTTTCGTACATCCTGGAAGGCGTTCCATACGCAGCCATTGAAAAGATCCTTGACGGAAACTATCCTGCCAAATTCAAACTGGATATTCCAATTGTGCTGCTTGGGGGGCCTGTCCGAGCTCATAGAAAGGAGTTAGAAGAGTTGATTGATGCGGATATCTTAGTTCCAGATCATGCTGAGGTAGGAAATGCAGTTGGAGCACTTGTAGGAAAAGGAATCAAAAGAGCTGAAATTCTTATAAGACCAGCAAGCCTCATGTCTCCGGATAAGGACTTCCTTGTATTTGGTCCGGCCAGCAGGCTGAGATTTGAGACTTACTCAGAAGCTCTGGAAACAGCTATAGAAACTGGAAAACAGGTTATTGAGGACTACATGAAGGATTGTGGCCTCAGTGGTAACCAGATTGAGATTTCAATCGAGAAAAAAACAGTCTCTCCTGATGGCTGGAACCACCCTCCTATGGAAACAAATCTGCTCGTAATGGGAGTGGGAATGAGGGAAATTATTCCTAAATAAACCCCTAATATCATTCCTCTTGGCAGTGTCTGGAATTTCCAGCAAACTTGAATGCATGTTTCTTTGATTCTTGCTCAGGAGAATGATCTTCAGATAACGAATTAGATTTTGTATTATAATAAGAATGATTTTCGTAGTATCTTTGTATTAGTAATTTTCATATATCATATTTATATATCATTGTATGATCATATATTGATATATGTGAAATAAAGTGTTCTCAAGCTAGATGAATACTCAAGTTGAGAAAATATCAGTATAGAGAATATGAGAATTGAAGGAGAGATAGCTTATGGCGAAAATGATAATTTTTGACCCTGCAATGTGTTGTCCCACAGGCTTATGTGGGCCTGTAATTAACCCTGAACTTTTGAGGATATCAACAGTTCTTAGTAATCTGGAAAAAAACGGTGTGAAGGTTGAAAGATACAACCTAAACAATAATCCTCAGGCATTTGTAGATAACATAGTTGTAAGTGAAATACTGAACCGGGATGGTGTTGACGTGTTACCTGTGACTATTGTTGACGGTAAAATAGTCAAAACTAAAAGTTATCCTACAAATGAAGAATTGATTAAATTTTTGGATGTACCAGAAAATTATCTAAAAGCAAAGAAAACGCTTGAAGTAAAGGATTGCGGTTGTGGCGACAAATGTTGCTCAGATTAAGCCATGTAGGTGAGTATATTGTTTGAAGCATTTAATCCTAAACAAATGAAACTTACTAAATACTTGTTTTTTACAGGTAAAGGTGGAGTTGGAAAAACTTCCACTGCCTGTGCTACTGCTGTAACTCTGGCGGACGAAGGAAAAAAAGTTTTGCTGATCAGTACTGATCCGGCTTCAAATCTGCAGGATGTATTTAACACCGAGTTAAATAATAAAGGAGTTTCTATAAAAGAAGTGCCCAATTTGATTGTGGTTAATATTGATCCTGAAGAAGCTGCTCAGGAATACAAAGAAAGTGTTGTGGCACCATATAGAGGGAAGCTACCTGAGGTTGTAATAAAAAATATGGAGGAACAGCTTTCAGGCTCGTGTACTGTTGAAATCGCTGCCTTTAATGAGTTTTCAGCGTTTATAACTGATGAAAAGACAGGAAAAGAATATGACTACATTATTTTTGATACAGCCCCTACTGGTCACACTCTTCGGTTGATGCAGCTTCCTTCGGCCTGGAGTAATTTCATAAGCGAAAGTACACATGGAGCATCCTGTTTAGGTCAGCTTTCAGGGCTTGAAAGTAAAAAAGAGGTTTATAGGCAAGCTGTAGAAACATTGTCCAATAAAGATATGACTACTCTTATTCTTGTTTCCCGTCCGGAAAAGGAGCCCCTTAAAGAGGCTGAGAGGGCTTCACAGGAACTTCAGGATTTAGGTGTTAATAATCAAATCCTTGTAATCAACGGTATACTGCAAAGCTATGATGATATCGTATCTCAAAGCCTTTTTGACAAGCAACAGAAAGCTTTGGAGAGTATGCCCATTGGCTTAAAAAACTTCGTGACCTATGAAATTCCTCTTAGAGCGTATAATATCACGGGCATAGGTAATGTAAGGGCATTCTTACATAAGGATAACAATGAGATTAGCAATGAAAAGATTAATTCTAGTCAGATTCCTAAACTCAAAAACGTTATAGATGACCTATATTCTTCTGGCAAAAAAATAATATTCACCATGGGTAAAGGCGGTGTTGGTAAAACAACAATTGCAGCAGCAATTGCATCAGGTATGGCTCAGAAGGGAGTTAAAGTTCACCTTACAACAACAGATCCAGCAGCACACATTAAATTCGTTATTGAAGAAAGTAATGATATAACGATAAGTAGAATCGACGAAGAGGCGGAGCTTGCTAAATATAAAGAAGAGGTGCTCTTTAAAGCAAGGGAAACAATGGGTGAAGATGATATCGCCTACGTCGAAGAAGATTTAAGGTCACCCTGTACGCAGGAAATTGCTGTTTTTAGAGCTTTTGCTCAAATTGTTGAGAAGGCTAAATATGAGGTTGTTGTTATTGATACAGCCCCTACCGGTCATACTCTTTTACTTCTTGATTCAACCCAGAGTTATCATAGAGAAATCAGTCGTTTGCAAAGTGACATCCCAGAATCAGTTAAAAACTTGTTACCGAAGTTAAGAAATGCTGACGAAACCGAGGTTCTGATCATTACATTAGCAGAAACCACCCCTGTGTACGAAGCTATGAGGCTTGAATCTGACCTGAGACGTGCCGGGATCAATAATAAATGGTGGGTTATCAATGCCAGCTTATATGCAACTAAGACAACGAATAAGACACTTAGAGCAAAGGCAAGTAATGAAATAGAGTGGATAAATAAAGTTAATAAACACTCTGATGGGTATTTTGCGGTTATAGAATGGAAGGCAAATGAAATCAAAGGTGAAAAGATACTGGATTTAATACAGTAATGTGGGTAGTGAATGGTCAGGCGAATCTAATACTTTTGAGATATTGCTTGACCATTATCACGAGTCTGTAAAATTTATACAAATTCTAAAAAGAAGAACTAATTTTCCAGGTTGATCTTTATGTTAATGCATGTAATCAATATAGGACACGATGTTTTCAAAACAAATGACAAAATTGCCGAGAAGAACAGAAAGAAACTTGACAAGCATCTGGTTTTTTCATTAAATGTTATGGGAGCAATAGGATCAGGAAAAACTACTCTAATAGAGGAGGCGATCAGGCATCTTAAAGATAAATACAATATCGTGGTTATTGCAGGTGATGTTATCGCAGAAATGGATGCTTCCCGTTTCAGAAAATTCGGAATCCCTACAATTCCTGTAAATACCGGGAAAGAGTGCCATCTCGATGCAAAGCTGGTGGAAAAAGCCCTAAATGATATAGATCTTGCCACCACTGATCTCCTGCTAATTGAAAACGTAGGCAACCTTATATGCCCTGTGGACTTCAATCTGGGAGAGCACCTGAGAGTTGTAATCGTAAGTGTGACAGAAGGAGACGACATTATCCTAAAGCACCCCATGATCTTCAAAACTGCAGAACTAGCAGTCATAAACAAGGTTGACATTGCTCATGCGGTTGACGTCGATGCCGAGAAAATGAAAAACGACATAATTTCTTTAAATCCTAGTGTGCCTGTTATCCTTACTTCAAAACATGACTGGAATAGTATGAAGACTTGGATTGATTTCATCGAGAAAGGACTTAGAGAGATGCAGAAAAATAAGGTAGTTTGAAAAGAGTCAGTGAACATGTAATAGAACAGGAAATGTTAATTTCCCAGATTCTGTTTTTCGGAAAATCCTTTTTTTGTTTTCAGACCCTTTAAGATTAGGTCTTAAATTCTTATTTCTTAGATCTATTTCTATTTAAGCCGAATACTCGTAGTCAGAAACCATCTTCGAAGGCAGAAAATTTGATCACGAAACCAAGAATATAGTATCATGAACAACGAAAATAAAACAACAATTTTAAATGTGATATGAGTCAATTTGCATACACTCATATAAACGTACTGGCAACTGTAGATATCATTCCCATATCTAAAGTTCTAGCTGACGAAAACGGGATTTTTCGACTAATACAATTTTCCCTCCTTTCAAGTTTGCTGCAAATCTTAATACCAAAAAACTCCTCTAAGTCTTTTAAAATACAAGAAATATTTTTGACTTTGTCGGCTAGATCTCATAAAAAACAAGCTCTCAAGAGATTTTCAAGGCTTAGGCTTGTAATTAAAAGTAAGGGATAAAAATGGATGAAAAATATATGAGGTACGTACGTCAAAACAGGAAAAAGGTAGGAGTCTCCATATTAATTCTTATTTTCCTGATCGCATCAGGAATATTCATTCTTTATGTCATACAATCCGACTATTCTCTTATACCGTTAAATAAAACTGTATATATAACTGGCGATGGGAGTGGAAACTTCACCTGTGATGGTAGTGATGATCAGATAGAGATAAATCAAGCCCTTGCTTATGTTGCAAAACATCCACAGTATTCGACTGTTCATTTAAAAGGTCCATATACATACGTTATCTCTGATAGTATTTTGATTGGAAGCAATACAGTACTTCAGGGTGATTCTACAGCCGTAATTAAACTTAAAGACAAAGCAAGCTGGCAAAGTGGGAAACCGCTGTTAACTCAGCTTGACAGTACAGGAATCCATGGAGTTACTATAAAAGGATTTGAAATTAACGGAAACCATGACAATAACCAGGACAAAAAGAAAGGGAATGGATACTACAATATGATCTCCTTCCTTGATTCTAAAAACATACAGGTTCATGACATGTACCTTCATGATGGGCATGGGGACGGGCTGAAAGTAGAGAGGGGATCCAACATTCAGTTTTACAATAATACCGTGTATAAACTCGGCCATGACGGTCTTTACGCGATTGACAGTCAGAATATAGAGGCTTGGAACAACGCAATAACTTGCAGGACCAACAGCGGTCTTAGAGTATGGAACTCGAACCATGTAAAATTCCATGACAATGTGATCGACTCCTTCTTCGATTGGAGTGCAGGCGGTCCGGGAATCCTGATCGAGAAGTCAACGGGTATAGTGAACGATGTAGAGGTCTGCAATAATACTATCCATAACACGTATGGCCCTGGAATCTGGCTGATAGGTTACGGAGAATCTTATCCAAAGGAAGAAGCACTAAATGTCCACATTCATCATAATACCTTTTACGACACTGGTACAAACCCCGATATTGACTGGGTAGGAGGCATTGTAACCAGCGGGTTTTATGATACTCTCATTGAGAATAATGTACTTGACGGCATATATCATGCCGCTATTATCAATATGTATCCATCTGCTTCTGTAGGTACAAGTGATCCTGTTGACCTTTCACCTCAAGGTACAGGATATACAACCACTGTTCGCAATAACATAATTGTAAACACCCAGAAACGCACAGAAAACCCGGAAGAGACAGGATATGCAGTGATCAATTATCTTCCTAAAACACATAGCTTTATGCTGGAAAATAACTGTCTGTACAATAATGTGGGTGGAAATTATAAACAAGCAAAATCGACCACTGATATTTATTTAGATCCTCTATTTGTGAACCAGAATAAACACGATTATCATCTGAAATCAAATTCTCCTTGCATTGGTGCAGGATATGTGTCATCGAATTCTTCAAAAAAGTTGGGAGAAAGTCAAGATAAGATAAATGTAGGGAGGTACAGTTAAAAGTAATTTGCAGCATTAATTTGAAAGCCAGCAATAAAAGATTCGTATAAATTAATATTGTAGCAAATTAACTCTAACATTTACATGTAACCAGGATTCAAGTAGAATGCATTATTTGAAAAAAGGGTGGAGAAAAGCCAGTAAAGATCTAATGAATCAAAAAGAAGGTAATACTGTGGACGCAGATGAGAAAAAGCAAGAAATTAAAGAAACATACGGAAAAATCGCAATGATAGGCGGGTCCTGTTGCTCGAGTGGATGTTGTGGTGATTCAAGTGCGACAGATCTGTCAAAATCCATTGGCTATTCTGACAATGATATCAGCGCTGTTCCGGACGCAAATCTGGGTCTTGGCTGTGGAAACCCAACAGCTTTTGCAGAACTGAAACCAAGTGATACTGTCCTTGATCTTGGCTCAGGTGCAGGGTTTGACTGTTTCCTTGCTGCACAGAAGGTAGGGAAACTAGGGAAGGTAATTGGAGTTGATATAACTCAAGATATGGTCGAAAAAGCACAGGCAAATGCTCTCAAATACGGTTATTCTAATGTTGAGTTCCGTTTAGGAGATATTGAAGCCCTCCCAGTTGAAAATAAGTCAGTTGATGTAATTATCAGCAATTGCGTGATTAATCTAGCTCCAGATAAGGAAAAAGTTTTTAAGGAAGCCTTCCGGGTTTTGAAACCAGGCGGAGCAATGTATATCTCGGACATGGTTCTCCTGGCCGAGCTTCCTGAAGACTTGAAAAATGATAAAGATCTTCTGACAAGCTGCCTTGCAGGTGCCTTGCTTAAAGAAGAGTATCTCAGGCTATTAAATGAAGTTGGATTTTCAGTTGAAATTTTGAATGAAGATCTGGATATAAGCAAAAGGCAGTATGGTGGATTGCCTGCGGAGAGTTTAAAGCTTAAAGCCTGGAAGTAAGAAAAGCTTTTAGTTTTTCCACCATACAGTTATAGCACTTAGAGCACAAAGAATAACATAGTAAGCATCATTTCAAATTTTTAATAGTTTAATTTGTAACTTAATGTTTTTCTCCAGGCTGAATAGTTGCTCATTTATAGATTCTCGTGCTGGATAGATTTTGGGCTTAAATTGAATTGATAGCACAGAATTTATTCGTCAACAGCTTCCAAAACCTTCCTGATTTTATCGTTTTTTATGGAATAGAGTCGCATCTTTCCTTCTTTTCTTACTTTAATTATCCCCCAATCCTGTAACTTTGCAAGGTGCATTGAAGTATTTGATTGAGTTCTACCAATTAGCTCCGGGATCTCACAGGCGCATAACTCTCCTTTACAGGTACCGCCTTTATTCTCTTCACATGTGCGCTCGGCCTCAAGAAGAACCTTGATAATCCTGTACCTTGTATCACCACTTAGTGCTTTGAAGAGTTGTACATTTTTTTCATTAAACATATCAACAATTATTGAATATGAGGAAGTATATATACCTTCCTAAAACTGAAATTTAGCTTATTATCTGCAAAAATAACAAAATAACGGCTGTTTGGAATAAAGCGCTTTTTTAACTTTGTAATACATCGATATTTTGTTGTTTTTCAGATTTATTGTATTTTGAAAGAATCCTTCCAAGTCAGTGACTATTACATCTCACATCGACATATCTAAATATAAGCATATTCTGATATATTAGAATAGAGGTGTTATAAATGAGCAAATTTGTAAAAAAATTGCTTGGAAAATGGATCGAAAACGATAAAAGTTGCTGCTGTAATGGCCCCATTATCGTAAGCGTTAGAAAGATCAACATCGATGGCAAAGAACTGCAAATTGCCGGATTAGAAGAGGAATTCGAAAAAATTAGTGCTGCGGGCAAAGCTCCAGAGAATATAAATGGCGAGGAACTGATTCAGAACCTTACCAAAATAAATACAATCCCTGAAGAGAGTTTAGATAAATTCAGAGCTGCAATACTCAAAGAATACGAAATATATTGGCAGGAGAAAAAAGCTTAATTCACTTCGATAGATATGAATATGACATCCTATAAATAAGCCCTGTCTAATGCTCCAAATGCGAATATAGTCAAGAGGTTTCAAAAGTGAACTTTAAGTGCGCAATCTGTGGAAAAGAAGAGGACTCCTTGCTCAGGACTAACCATAAAAAGTTAGGAACCATAAAGCTCTGCTTAGGGTGCTGGTCTAAGGAACAGGGTAAAAACAATCTGCTTCCTTTAAAAGGGGGAAGCAGGTGCTGCGAATAAATACGATAAAACAAAGGAGATCAAGTGTGAATAAAAGAAGGTGTGAAGTAGAAACCGAAAGATTGAAGCGTTTTATCCTTGATAAAAATCAGTTTGAATCAAGGTCGCAAAAACTCAGTTCTCTGGTGAATGGGTTAGATGAAGAAGCTTTATCCTTAGAGGTCAAAATTTTTAAGGCTCTCTCAGATACCAATCGCCTCAAAATTATAAAATTATTAAAGGGAGGAGAACTGTGTGCCTGTGAACTAACGGTTGCCCTTTCTAATTCTCAATCGACTGTTTCTCACCACCTCTCAGTACTGAAAAGTGCAGGTATGATCAAAGAAAGGAAAGAAGGAAAGTGGTCTTATTTTCGCCTCTCGGATGGGGCAATAATTGAACTGCTTAATCAGGCTCAATTGCTTACAGACAGATGAACCGTGAGTAGATTTTTGTTTAAGAAATTGAATCAGAGGATAACTGAGCTCTTAAAAGAAAATACTCTTTGAAATATCGAGCTTACAAAGACACTATTGTGGTAATTTTAGATTTCTGAGAGCTGTAGCTCTCATTAAATAAAAGGAAGGAAGCAAAAATGTTCTGGAATAATTTAGTTATGGCAGCCAAGTACTTCATTGAAATCGCCTTAGAGCTTACTATTTTATTTATAGGGATAACTTTTCTCGTGGGATTGATTCAAGAGTATGTTCCAGACGAGACCATAAAAAAGGCATTGGGAGGGAAGCACAAAGTTATAGGCAGTGTTCTTGGAGCTGGTTTTGGTGCCCTTACGCCCTTTTGCTCCTGCTCTACCATACCGCTTCTTCTGGGAATGCTCAATGCTGGTGTGCCTTTTGCCGCAGCAATGGCATTCCTGTTCTCATCCCCCTTGCTAAATCCAGTGATAATATCTTTATTCATCATCCTGTTGGGATGGAGGGTAGCTGCTCTTTACTTTGTCATCGTCTTCGTAGCTACAATTCTCATTGGTCTCTTGCTCGATAAGCTAGGCTTCTCCAGTCATGTTAAGCCGGCAGCCGTTATGAGAAGTTGCTGTGACAGTCAACAAGCTACAGACACCAAGTCTAGGATACAACGGTCTACGGGATTTGCAATTAACTTATTTCGCCAGCTGATGCCTTATTTACTTATTGGGGCTAGCATCGGGGCGTTCATTCATGGATTCGTACCTACAGAGATCATCTCCCGCCTAGCTGGACCGAACAATCCTCTGGCAGTCCCTGTGGCTGCAGTTGTTGGTATTCCAATCTATATCCGAGCAGAGACTATGATTCCAATTGGGCTGGCGCTCACTGAGAAGGGAATGAGTTTGGGAGCCGTTCTGGCATTGATTATCGGAGGTGCTGGAGCCAGTATCCCCGAACTGACGCTTCTCTCAGCCATATTCAAGAGGAAATTGTTGGCTGCCTTTGTAGCAACCGTTTTTTCCATAGCTGTGCTTGTAGGGTATTTGGTAAATTTAATTGTATTGTAAGAACCATCAAGGATAATTAGAAATGATATCAGGCAGATATGATACTGAGCCTGGTATCATTTCTCAAATGTCTGCAAGATCCAGTCTTTTATCTCATCCCTGATTCGCCGGAAGACTCTGAGCCGCTCCTCTTCTGATCCCACAACCACAGCAGGGTCCTCAAAACATTTGTGAATTATTTCTCTTGCTTTGGGAGATTTGGTCGAGAGCTTCAGATCCGTAGTGCAGATAGGGCAAGTCACTTTAGCCAGATCACAAACCGTAACTACTAAGTCAAATATAGTGTCCTGAAATTCTTGCGGAGTTTTAGAGCGTTGACTGGAGATATCGATATCGATTTCCTTCATGACTATAATAGCATAAGGATTAACAGTTGTGGCTTCAACGCCGGCGCTATAAGCCTCGTACCGATCTCCATAAATAGCTCTTAAAAGACCTTCTGCCATCTGTGACCTAGCTGAGTTATGAGTGCATAGAAAAAGGATCTTCTTTTTTTCCTGTGGTCCCATGTTTGTTACCATTTCAATATTATTGCACTTGATAATAAATCAGCATTGTGATTGTTCCTGCACTCAGCCTTCTGGATATTCGACAGACAAGAAGATTTAGTTCTACTTATCATCATTTAGCTGCACTCTTGCCTCTTTCGTTATTTCTTTCATCATCTCTCCAACAAGATTAGCTTTTTCACAATGAGAAGCCTCTTTTGGCTTGCAGTTCAAGAGAATGCTCATAAGTCGATCTGCAGTCTGATAAAACTTTATATCCTCGAGTCTGACTAGAAGTTCTGATAAGCTTTCACTAAACTCCCTACATTTATCATGGTTACAGACCGCCTGCTCATGCAACTGGCAGACCGATTGCAGGTCTTTTATGATCTCTTTCGGGATGTTTGTCTCAACCATAGGGATAGGTCCTTATCATCACGAATTCTCAATAAGTTCAAGAAAAAGGTTGAAAGTATAAAGTGAAAACTGGCACTTTTAACTGCAAAATCAAAAAGCGTAGTCTCAAAATTGTAATGTCAGATATTTTAAAACGTATATTCATGCCTGCAGTGTTCCATTATATCCTCAATAAAATCGGAGTAAAAGTCATCCGGGACAGTCACTTTTTCTCCTGCCATGATAGCTCTGGCCTCGAGGTCTTCTTTACATGCATAAACGTCGCACTCTGGCAGTTTTTCTATTCCGGTAAGCAGATTATAGACTCCATCGCCTGCAAGGTAGATTCTGGCTTTTCCGGAGCGTGCAGCCAGTTTAAGGCATAACTCCGATCTCGGGCTGAAGGGAGGCTTTGTCAGCAGAAACACATCCAATTTTTCTTGTTTCATATTATCATCCAATTAATCCTAATCAGCAGCTAGTATTAAAACGCGATAACATAGGTTGAGCTTTCCATCGCTTCGAAAAAATCTTCTTCGTCCACCAGTTCTATAGTTTCTATCAAAGTTTGCCCGAAAAGGCCTCTTTCCACAAGCGAGGGTTCGTGGGCAAGCACTCTCAACTCCCCGTATGCATAGAGAATATCTCCAAGGTTTGGTAATCCAAGCTTTCTGCTGTCTTGACCCACAATTGCAAGATAGACTCCATCTCCATAAAGGCCTAGAGTTACATCCATCTCATTAAGGCTCACTGCAGCTGCATTCAATGCTCCAAAAACTTTTTCACTGCCGTAAGGAGCTGTATCCAGCAGATAGAAGACTGATTTCATTGGATCCTACTCTCCCAAAAAACGGATCTCATTGTTGAAATTTTATCTTGAAAGTGAAATTACTCTATCACTCATACTCAGCATTTCCGACAACTCATAAAGGCTGGTAATTCTTATTCCAGGGAAATAGTCTTTGCAGTTACTTCCTTGTATAATCTCTTTTTCTGGAAGGTAGCCTCTTGCACCAGCACATCGTGCACAAGCTCGGACTACCGCTCCTTTTCCAGCAAGTTCAGAAAAAAGCTGTCCTGCATTGATAAAGAAGGCTGGATATTGACCTTTTTTGGGAATATGCACTGCATCCAGGTAAAGAAATATATTTACTTTATATTTTTTAAGTGCAGCCTCAGCAAGTTTGTAGGCAATCTCAGCGTATTCAGAAATATAAGGGCCATCGGTAAGCACTATTGTTAGCGTCTTCAAGGCTTCCTCCGATTAAATAAAACATTAGTAACTGAAGTTCAAATGTATGTAGCCAGAAATTGTAGACGTCCCAGATTGGTTGCATAATCTGGCTTTTTAAGCTGGGTACACATATCTAGACTGACCTGTCCTGCCATTAGCCTTATAGTAAAGCTGTAACAGCCCTGTTCGCCGCATTCTTGACAGTTGGTCTGGGGCAGGTGTTTATATATCTCCATTAGCTCGACCTTTATTTTTTCCCTGGGAAGTGGAGCAACTCCTTTTTTGATAGCTTCATTTATAGTATTTCTGAGGTTTTCAAGCTCTTTTTTTGCTTCCTCCTCATTTTTAACCATTCTCATGACTATTTTTCCACTACCATAAATAGTTGTCATGATTTCTCCTTTTTGAACTATCAAACTATCTTTTCTATCCGAGTAATTGCCTCTGGGAAAGAGAGGCTCAAGGATCTTTAAGGCCCCGCCCAGCGGGGGAACCATGTTTGCAGCTACTCTTAACTTAGTGGAATCTGCTATACAGGGCAAAACCTGCCTGATCTCAGCAATCTCCACAGGTTTTGCCTGAGAGAGGTCTTTAATCTCTTCAGTTTCTCTTTCTTTCTTATCTTTCAAGAAATTTCTGCCGTATTCACTTATTTTTACAGTCCCTTCTTCCAATTCGACTAGGCCTGCATCTTGCAAAATCTTCATATGGAAATCAAGTGTTTTTTTCCCAACTAAACCTTCAATTTCCACAACATCTCTAGCACCGTTTGCAAGGAAGTTAATTATTTTCCTTCGAGCCTTATTGGCCATAGCAAAATTAACCAATTTTGTCTCACTAGTACCTCCTGACATTTTTACACCTTCTAACACATTAAAGTCTAATTCTGCCCTTCTCAATTCAGCACATTATAATCCTTCTTTTAGAGTAAAACCTAATTATCCTAAGTTATTCCTACGATTAGTTATGAAGTCACGTCTATAAAAACTCAAAAGCCAAATATCAAAAAAGATTGATATAAGAATATTAAAACATTAAATTCTATTGGAAGTGAAGTATGAGAAATGTCAGAAGAAGTAGAAGGGAAAGACTTATGCAAATCCCCCCCCACTTAATTGTCTAATTATTTAGTAGAACTTTTAGTTACGTAGGTTGTAATTTTTAATTAGCGGTAGCTCAGATATAAGCAGTTAAAACCTGCAAATGTTCCTGGTTGGTTGCGTACTTTGGCTCATTAAGAGGTGTACACATATCAAGGGAGGCATCTCCGCTCATGAGTTTTATGGCAAAAGTATAACAGCTCTGCTCACCGCATTTGCCGCAGTTGGTCTGGGGCAGGTATTTATAGAGCTCCATGGGTTCAACCCTGATCTTCTCCCTGGGAGCCGGGGCGACGCCCTTTGCAATAGCCTCATTGATGATGTTTCTGAGATTTTCAAGCGCTTCTTTGGCCTCATCCTCATTTTTTATCATTGTCATGGTAACTTTTCCACTACCATAAACCGTTGTAATAACTTCTCCTTTTTGAACTATTAGTGCATTTATTTTTTCTGAGTATCTTCCTCTGGGAAAGAGAGGCTCAAGAACCTTGAGGGTTCCGCCAAGTGGAGGAGCAATATTTGCTATTACCCTAAATTTCGAAGAGTCTGCTATACAGGGCAGAAGCTGTCGAACTTCTACAATCTCCACAGGCTTTGCCTGAGAGAGATCTATATTCTTATCAGCATTCTTGTCTTCCTTGCCTTTCAGGAAATTTCTGCCATATTCACTTAAACTAGCAGTTTCCTCTCCTAACTTAATCAGGCTTGCCTGTTGCAAAAGCTTGAGATGAAAATCAAGCATTGTCTTCCCTACTTCCGCTCCAATTTCCTCGATACTTTTGTCTCCTGATGATAAGAAGTTCATTATCTTCCGTCGGGTAGCGTTGGCCATAGCATTGTTTACCAGCTTTATCTCATTAGGATTTCCAGGCAATTTTAACACCTACAAAAGTTATGAAAATTTAATTTTCGTTATTTCTTGATTATTTATTCATGTCAGATGTCTCTCTCTGAGGAAGTTAGTTTTCTCTAATTAATTGTTAATTTACTTCATAAAAACTCAAATGCTGGATATCAAAAAAGATTGATACAAATTATTAATACACATCAACTATTCTTGATACCAATAACACAGGTTTTTAGAATTTGAATCTCTAATGTCAATTATATCGCCTTAGAACACAATGGGTTAAACAAATAAGGAGGCTAGGAAATGAAAAAAGAAAAAGATTCATTACCAGAAGAAGAAAACACAAATAATCCGGATGAAGAAGACCTGCTGTATACACATAAGCCTGAAAATCGGGGCAGTAGTATGCAATGGAACTCTGCTTTTTGTAGAAGGCCTGGTCATTGAGATTATTCCGAAAAGTCTTGAAACTAACTATTTTCTTAAAATATAACTGTTTGTAAATTTAAATTCTTATAAAATTACAGCACAAAATAACTTGATTAGGAAATTTACCTTAATCTAAATTTTTATTTATATATTACACTTACCAAACAGGAGGAGATTTAAATGTCATTTTTGAACGAAATAATGCCTGAAACCGCAGAAGCTTTCGGACAGATGAGAAATTCTATTTTCAAAGATGGTTTTCTGAATCTCAAAACTAAAGAATTGATTGCTATCGCCTCTTCAGTACTTATGCGCTGTCAGTTCTGCGTTGACACGCATTCACAAAGAGCGATTACTGCAGGAGCCACAAAGGAGGAAATCGCAGAAGCTATTTCAGTTGCAATGTTTGTTGCTGCTGGTTCACAGATAGGATGGACAAATATATATGAGGAAAATATATACAATAAAATCTTTGAAAAGAATAAGGAAGAAAAGGACTGCTGCTGTTGTTGCAAGGACTAAAAATTCTATTTATTGTAATTTCTAAATCTTTATCTCTCTAATTTAAATAAAGTTCATTCAGATTTTTTTTCTTGTAGATGCGCAATAATGTTAAAAATATCTACAAATTCAGGGTTCAACCTGTAAAAATGCCATTTTGATCTGCTGTAGGCTTCGACAACTCCACAGTCTTTCAGAATTGCCAGGTGGTAGGAAACCAAGTTCTGCATCTCGTTTAGTTTAAATATCAGTTCGCAAACACAGTGATCTCTCTGAGTGAGAAAATAAGCAATTTTTAGCCTTAACGGATGCCCAAGAGCGCTGAATACCTCACTTGCTTTCTTTATATCATCGTCCGGAAAATCTATTTCCCGGAGCATCCTTTCTTCCCATTCCTTTTTTTTCTCTGGATCCACAGGACAACAATAGCTCATAAATAAAAGAAGTTAAGCCTTCTAAATAAGGTTTTTCATATCAATTTTGTTTGATATTTAACATAATATTATTAAAATAGTCTAACTATTTTTAGACTTCTGAAGTCTTAAATAATATTATTTCAAGAGAGTTCGCAAAAAAGTTTGGAGTAAGATCCATTCCAGATGCCTGTATTATTGCGGATATTGAAGGCGAGAAATACATATATAATATATGCGGCAGGACGGCAACAAAAACCAAGAAAGAATAGGCGCAAGGTTCCTGGGTGTTACCGACAAAGAAACCCTTTCAGAAACTCTTAAAAAAGCTATTGAATTTAGGAAGGCAGAGAGTTAAAAAATGATTTCCAATTTTTTCCCAATTGCAGCTTTTTTTGCAGGATAGTAAGCGTGCTTTCTCCATACATCCTGCAATAATTCCTGCAGTTTTTATATACTCAACTGGAAAAGGAAGCTAGACCGCTTGCGATCGTATCAGGATTATCCCTTTCCTTCACTTCCATGGAGAGTTATTACTTCAATTTTCAGAGCAACTCTTACAGCTTATCTAGGCTACCTTAACGTTTTTGTAGAAGCGCTCCTTGTCACAACGGGCACTTCGCTACTCTTTGATTTAAATATATTCAATATTTTTGGAAATTTTTCAGCCCTAGCAAATCCTAAGCAAGAGGGTCTTTTCGGAGGGTTTTTACTTGGTCTCTCATTGGGGATTATCTGGCTCCCATGTGTCGGCCCAGTACTTGGTTCAATCCTTACAATGGCTGCTGTTTCAGTGACTGGATTCAAAATTACAAAAAGCAAATCATCTGTTCAATCTTTACAATGGTTGCTGTTTCAGGCAAGGCTGTTTATGGAGCACTAATGCTTTTCATCATTCCCTTGGTTTTTCTGTTCCAATGCTTCTTGTTGCTTATTCTGTAAGCTTTTCCTCATCAAAGCTTCTGAAAGCTTCAAGATACGACTTTCCGTTAAAAAAATTACAGATTTTGTAATTCTGGGAGTAGGCCTCTATATGATCTATCAAAATCATTTTAACGGTTTTTAATACATGAAAAATAGACTTTCGCACTCATAAGTTTTGCAAGTTCTGCTCCTTGAATACGGTGTCTTGACTACGCTTAGATCAATCTATACGATAACGGTCAGTAACTAAAAATAAATCAATATTTTTAAATAATATATGAGTATAATTGCATATACTCATATAGGCGGTGGTGCCCACGGACATTGTTTATATTTTTAAGGCTCTAGCTGATGAAAACAGGATAAGGATATTGAATCTTTTAAAAAATGGGGAATTGTGTGTCTGTAATATTGAGGCGGTATTAGGCATTAAGCAATCCAATGCTTCCAGGCACCTGAACAGACTAAAAATGGCAGGAATTATTGTCTCTGAAAAAAAATCCCAATGGGTCTATTATCGACTCAATGATCCATTATTTCTTAGATTCCCCTTCCTCTCAATAGTCATTAACGATGAAATTGAAAAAATAAGCATTTGTAAAGATGATTTAGCACTATTGAGAAAGCTCAAAGCAAGCGGTAGCTCTTGCGATTGATTATGAAATATTTTCATGATAAATCAACTTAGTAAAATAGAGGGTGTCGTTTTGGAAAAATCAGTTGTATCGAAATTGTCATTTCTAAATCGTTATTTAACCTTGTGGATCTTTCTGGCCATGTTTATCGGCGTAACCCTGGGTTTTGTTTATCCGGGCTTTGCTGAGTTTCTAAAGAGCCTATCTATTGGCACCACATCCATTCCTATCGCTATTGGTTTGATAGTTATGATGTATCCTCCTCTGGCTCGGGTTAAATACGAAGAGCTGGGCATGGTATTCCGGAATCATAAAGTATTAGGCTTATCCCTGTTACAGAACTGGATCATTGGCCCAATTCTGATGTTTATTCTGGCGATTATTTTCCTAAGGAATTATCCGGAATACATGGTAGGTGTCATTCTAATCGGTCTTGCAAGGTGTATCGCCATGGTGATTGTCTGGAACACCCTGGCAGAAGGGGATAATGAGTATGCTGCTGCTCTAGTTGCCTTCAATTCGATCTTTCAGTTAGTCTTCTACTCTGTTTTTGCTTATTTCTTCATAACTGTGCTGCCTGAATGGTTAGGGCTTAGTGGTATGGAAATAGATGTCTCTATGGGAGAAGTTGCCCAGAGTGTAGCAATCTATCTCGGAATTCCTTTTGCGGCTGGATTTTTAACCCGTTATTTCCTGCGGCCCTCAAAAGGAGCTGAATGGTACGATAAAAAATTCGTTCCTAAAACAGGTCCAATTTCACTTTATGCTCTACTGTTTACAATTATTGTAATGTTTTCTTTGAAAGGTGAATATATTGTTGCCTTACCTTTAGACGTTGTAAGAATTGCAATTCCTCTTCTGATTTACTTCGCAGTTATGTTCGGTATTTCCTTTTTTATATCTAAAAAAGTAGGCATTAACTATGAACAGACAACATCTCTCGCTTTTACCGCGGCTAGTAATAACTTCGAACTAGCAATTGCCGTAGCAGTGGCGGTTTTCGGCATCAACTCAGGGCAGGCATTCGCAGCAGTAGTTGGTCCTCTAATTGAAGTACCCGTAATGATTGGACTTGTCAATGTTGCACTCTACTGGAGAAGGAAATACTTTATTAAAAATTAAGAAGCAGCTTGAGAAATAATAATTGCGGCCTTAGCAGAAACCAGGTTGAAATAAAAGGAACTGAGAATAAACACTTATGTCTTGATACAATATCAATTTTACCTACACAACAATCAGGCTTCTTCTATAGCTCTTATAATTTTATCTACATATTCGAGTTTCAAATCTGAGGGTCTTGTTTTTTCAATCCCGAGCTCCGTTACCATCAAATATGCATCTGCTTTCATGCCGGCTTCCTCGAGCTTTTTTGTGGCACAGCAGTCCGTACAGCCATCAAGGGCTAAAATTCTGAAGTCGTCAGATATTGCATCCTCAACCGCATCAACCCCTTTTGGGGCAGCTGCGGCTCTGTACAGATCAGGTCTCCGGAAGGCAAGAGCTGATGCTGCCTGCATCGTAAGTTTTCCTGTGTTAGAAAGACCAGAACAGGCAAAAATGAGCGTATTTTTCCTTTTTCCGGATGTCTTTTCCGTTCCATCCGACCTGCCGGATAGAGAGTCTGAGGATTCCGTTCCTGATGGCTTCATAGCTGTTACAACCCTAATGATAGATATAATCTTTAATGAGAGGTAGAAATTTTTTACGAGAAATGCAACCTTTAACGAGAAATTATTTCAAAAAAGGTTGAAATGGAAACTACGCGAGAACTGATATAATTTCCGGTATTGCCGCCAGATACCAGTTCAGTTTACCTGCCCTTTTTCAAAAAACGTTAAAAGTCCCAAGCACGCTAAAAATAATAGAGGAATAAAATTACTCAAGTTCAATCAGTTAAATTCAATCAGTCAAGCTCAAGCTGTGTTATCTCAACATTAAGGTTTGCAATCTCAAGAATGGCAACCGTTGACTTTCCGGAAAGCACCCCTGAGGATTCTCCCGGATTTATTACAGGGACTCCTTCAATAATTTTTACATTTGGCTCATGAGTATGTCCCCGGATTACCACATCAAATTCCTCGGATTTAGCAATTGCTTTGACCAGTGCCTCGTTTGTCCCGTGCAAAAGGGCAATATGCAGCCCGTCAATAGTTAGGTCTCCAAAATCCCCACAGGAAGTAGCTCCGATTTCTTCAAGCCGCTTTATAAGTGTTACTCTATCTCCATCATTGTTTCCAAAAACAAAATAAAGTTTGGGCTTCAATTCCTTAAAGGCTCTCGCTGTAAAAGGAGAGATAAGATCTCCTGCATGCAGCACGGCTTTTACCCCCCTCTCATTAAAGAATTCTACAGCTTTCCAGAGGGCATTCATGTTATCATGTGAATCCGAAATTATCCCAATCAAGTAATCCCACCTTTTCGATTAGATTTCCCTATTTAGTATATAGTGGGGTTTACTAAAAAGAATTCGCTAAAATAGATTTTTAGAATTTATATAGAGTTGAGATTTACAGTAGTATTTTAGGTCGAACTTGAGATTGGGATTTCATATTTAAACCTTGAATCGAGCTGTTCTCCAAAGCTGCTGCATTGAGAGTTAATCTGAGGCAACATAAAGCCAGAAGTTGAGATTTAAAAATCCATCATGAAAACAATTACTTATAAATACGAGTTATGGAAATTACTGGAATATTCTGTAGAGAATATCAGAGGAATACCCAGAGAATAAATTCGGGAGATTCTCTACAAGTTAAAATAACAAGAATGACAATTAGAATGACAGTGGTAATTCCCTGTTGAGTTTAAATAATCAGTTAAATCCGAGATAAAATAGCAAGTTAAACCAGAGAATAACAGTTAGTAACAGTGAGTAACAATGAGTAAGATGAAAGCCATAACCCTCCTGAGCAGCGGGCTTGATTCGGTTGCAGCGTTAGCAATCGCAGCAAAAGATCTTAACATTGAGATGGCTATTACCTTTGATTATGGGCAGAGAGCCAGAGAGAGGGAAATTGAATACTCACAGGAAATATGCAAATATCTTGGGATTGAGCATAGGATAATAAAACTAGATTGGTTTTCGGAAATAACATCCACTTCTCTTGTTAACAGGGATATTGAAATCCCTTCCTTATCTTTTGAAGACCTTGATGAAACAGCCCAGGCAGGAATTACAGATGCTTCAGCAAAGGCTGTCTGGGTACCTAACAGGAATGGAGTAATGCTCAACATTGCAGGAAGCTTTGCCGAAAGCAGGGAATGTGATTACCTTATAGTGGGCTTTAATGGAGAAGAAGCAGGCACTTTCCCTGATAATTCCCTGGCCTACGTGCAGGCAATGGACAGGGCTTTTTCCTATTCTACCCAGAACGGGGTAAAAATAATGGCTCCCTTAATCGAACTTGGGAAAACCGAAATCGTCAGAAGAGCTCTCGAAGCAAAAGCTCCTCTCGAGTACAGCTGGAGCTGCTATCACGGAAGAGAAATTCCCTGTGGTGAATGTGAGAGCTGCGTGCGCAGAGCACGAGCATTTAAAAATATAGGTGTAAAAGATCCTCTCCTGAAAAGACTAGGGATTTGAATCGGAAGAAAACATGAAAAATTACAAAAAATGTAGAGAAATTTAAAGAGAGAATTCCATGAAGTGCATTGTTTTACCTGAGAAATTTGATTATGACGGGAGCCAGATTTCCTCTCTGTGGGCTTACAACAGTTTTGGAATTCAGGAAGACTCGATTGTAGTTTTCAGAGGGCTCTGCGACGTACAAATCGAGCATATGATTGACCTTGAAGACCGACGAGCAAACGAATCAATCTGGTCTGAAGATATGGTAAGCTTCATTATCGAACATTTTGATTCTACGGACCTGAGACTTATCTATGCCCGGCAGCGTCTTTTTACAGCCCTCGTAAGAGAATACCTTGCAAGTCTCGAGGTGAAGACAATGCGGGAAGGAGATGACCTTTTTCTTAAAGGAAAAAAACTGACAGTCTCGATTGCAAGCACCTCTGCAGTTTCTCAGAAAATCCATTTCGGTATTAACATTTCTCATGATGTATACGGAAATCTAAAAGAAGCCGGGATAGGTGAAGACAAACAGGTTGCAAATTTCATGAAGGGAGTAGGAGAAGCTTATGTCCGCGAATTTGAAGATATAGAAAAGGATCTGAGAAAGTCCAGACCCCTGGGGGTAGTATAATGTCAGCTTCAAAGTTTACGTCTGCTCCTATAAGGGAGGTTTTCTGTTCTGTGCAAGGAGAAGGTCCGTATGTTGGAACAAGGCAAGCTTTTGTGCGCTTTTCGGGCTGCAACCTCAATTGCAATTACTGTGATACAGACTTTGCAACCCCTGGAACCTGTGATTATGAGCAGGTGGAAGGGAGCGGCAGCTTTGAGAAAATCAAAAACCCTATAAGTGCCGGCCAGTTGGAAGCTATGCTTCAGCCTTTCGAAAAACTTCACTCAGTTTCCCTGACAGGAGGAGAACCTCTTCTGTATGCGGATTTCATAGAAAAGCTAAATCTACCCGCACCGCTGTATCTTGAATCAAATATGACCCTGCCAGAGCAAGCCAGAAAACTGACTGAAAAGGTTACTTATGTATCAGGAGATTTCAAACTTCCCGAATCACTCAGGGGTATCGGGCTAGAAGCCCGGGAAGCGCATATGGAAAATACGATAAAATGCTTCAGCCTTCTGAGAAAAACCCATTCAAGAGATTGCTTTTGTAAGATTGTGATAGACAGGAATACGGAATTAGAAACCGTAAATCCGGCTGTAGAAGCTATTGCGCCTTACATATCCTGTGTAATCCTCCAGCCTGAAACTCCGATTGGTCGTGACCTGATGAATCCGCAACCTATGCAGGCATCCGTACAGAGAATTATGGAACTGCAGAAAACCCTACTTGAAATCATAGACACACGAGTTATTCCCCAGACCCACAGGATGTGGGGCTGCTTATAACTGGAATTAAGGAGAGAATAAAGAGAGCATCGAGATGGGAAAGAAATGCTTGAAAAAATGTTTAATTGAAACGGAGCGTACCAAATGACAAAAATGAGATTGGGAGTTACTGACTATATCGACAGTGCCCATTACCTCCCAGGGCATGGAAAATGCGGAAGAGTACACGGCCATACTTATAAAATTGAGGTTATAGTAGAAGGAGAAGTCAAGGAAAACGGAATGGTCATTGACTTTTACGACCTAAAGAAAGGAATCAAGGAAACTCTTAAAGAATACGACCATGTCCTGTTAAATGAAATTATTGAATTCCCTAGTTCAGAATATCTTTGCCAGCATATTCACTCCCGCCTTCTGAAAAGGTTTGGTTTTCCGCTTAAAGTCCGGATCTGGGAAGGGGAAGGAAAATGGTGCGAAATGGACAACTTCTCTGAATGAGGGAGGAAGTCTGACAACATTTATCCCGACAATACTTGTTATTTCAACATTTCGCTTATCCCGACAATACTTGTTATTTCAACATTTATGATGATCCTAATAGATTTCTCCGGAAATTCATTGAGAGATAAATTGAGAGATAATTCACTGAGAAGCCTATTATATCATGCCTTGCTTTTATATGATTAAAGGGAATTTTAATAGATTTTAAAACTTAGACCCACAGGAACTCCAGAAGTTATCTTAAAATTTTCAGAGATTCATAATATATATCAAGGGGTGCATCGTAAATTGGGTTAGACATCCTAAAGTCCCCTGTACTCAGGTTCTGCTATACTTTTAAACTCCAAATGGAGGAGAGCAAATTTGCCAGAAGACAATTCTATGAACGAGATAGACAGCCCTAAATTTGAAGAAGGGCTCCTGAGAAAGATTGCCGAACACCCCTGCTATGACAGGAAAGCCCAGCACAAATACGGGAGAATCCACCTGGCTGTAGCTCCATCATGTAATATCCAATGTAACTTTTGCGTTCGGGAATTTGATTGCGTAAACGAGAGCCGTCCAGGGGTTACGAGCAAGGTTCTTACTCCGCAGGAAGCCCTTGAAAAGACAAGGCAGATTATTACAGATTACCCCTTCATCAAGGTTGTTGGGATTGCAGGCCCAGGCGATCCTCTAGCTAACAATGAGACGTTTGAAACCTTTGAACTGATAAAAAAAGAGTTTCCTGAACTCACGCTCTGTATGAGTACAAATGGGCTCCTACTTCCCGAAAAGCTGGAGGATATTCTGCGTGTGGGAGTCTCCACATTAACAGTAACGATAAACGCAATTGACCCCGAAATTCAGGCAAAAATCGTGGACCATATAATTTATCACGGAAAGGTTTACCGAGGAGTTGAAGGCGCAGAGATCCAGATTAAAAACCAGCTAGAGGGCGTTAAAGCGGCTGTCGAAGCAGGTTTGGTTGTCAAGGTCAATACCGTGCTTATCCCAGGCATTAATGATAAACATGTAATTGAAATTGCCAAAAAGCTCTACGAACTCGGAGTCTATATAATGAATATCATGCCCCTTATCAACCAGGGAGCCTTTGCAAACCTTGAGCCGCCTACCGCAGAAGAGAGAAAAGCTGTCCAACAGGCATGCGAACCTTATGTTTTGCAAATGCGTCATTGCAGACAGTGCAGAGCTGATGCTTACGGGCTCCTTAGTCAGGATATGTCACAGATGAGTGAAGAGCGCAGAAAGCTCATAAAAATCCAGACAAAAGAAGATATCGAAAGAGCAAGGGCAGTCCTCAAGGAAAATGGAAAACAGAATGCCTGAAAAGGATTATAATTAGGGATAAAATATCTTGCCAGTAGAACCAGTAATTTTTAGCACTGGAACAGAAAAAACATCTAAATCAGTGTTTTTAAATGTTTTGAATAAGAAACTTGAGAAAACGGAGTAAGCGTACTCCGCTTCTCAAGCTTACTTAAAAAGTGCTTAAAAGCGTTACTCTATTGTAATTGCGTTGTTCGGGCAGGCATCTTCGCATGCGCCACAGTCAAGGCATTCATCTTCATCGACAACTGCAACATCATCATCGTTGAGGGAAATCGCAGCTGCTGGGCATTCGTCTACACAGCTTCCACAGCCTGTACAGGAATCGGCAATAATTTTTGCTACCATTTTTTTCACTCCTTACTTATCAGTAAGAAATTTTTATATTTTTGAAAATATATTAAGTTGTCTGAATAGAATGGAAGAACTTAATAAAAAGCTGTCGCTTCTCTTCTATGAAACAAAGAAAAAAAGAAATAGAGGATACTGCTGATACACTCATATTCGTATCTTTATTACTGATATGCTTTTATTTATACTACTGACTACTTGTATCAATTTAAAAAACAAAAGGAAGCCTGACATTGAACCTAGAAGAGCTTGCAGAAAGGATAAGAAACTTCGAAGGGGTTACCCGAAAAAAACAAATTGAGGACATTGTTTCAGTTTTCGAAACCGTCCGCCCGGAGTATCAGAATGCAATCGTTGATTTTGGAGACGACGCAGCAGTTATCGATATAGGAGGAGACGATGTTATCCTCTTTGCAGCAGATGGAATATGGGGCAGGCTACTGGATGCCAGCCCCTGGTGGGCAGGCTATGGGGCTGTAGTTGTTAATGTAAACGATATCGCAGCAATGGGTGGAAAACCTCTTGCTATGGTTGATATAGCTTCCTCAAACTCCGAGACAGCCTGCAAAGAACTCATGGAAGGCCTGGCTGAAGGAGTCAGGAAATTCGGAGTGCCGGTTGTAGGCGGGCACGTCCATCCTGATACGGATTACAATTCCATTTCAGTTGCCATTATTGGAATAGTGAAGAAAGATTGTGTGATCAGGAGCGATACCGCTAGGCCTGGAGACCTTGTAATTGCAGCCTATGATATGGACGGAAAAATCGGACCAAACTCCCCTTATAGCTGGGACACTACTTCTTTTAAAGCTCCTGAAGTAATCAGGGAAATCTATCTCGTAACTCAGGAGATTGCAAAGCGAAAAATTGCCACCGCAGGCAAGGACATAAGCAACCCAGGGCTTATAGGAACCCTTGGAATGCTTTGCGAGACAAGCGGAGTTGGCGCTGCTGTGGACCTTGAGAAAGTCCCGAAACCTGAAGACGTAGATCTTGAACAATGGCTGAAAGTGCACCCCGGAACAGGCTACGTGTTTACTGCAAATCCGGAAAAGGCAGAAGAGTGCATAAAGGTCTTTGAAGAAGCAGGGCTTACAGCTACAGTTATCGGAAAAATCGAGCCAGGCTCAAGACTCGATATGTATGATAAAACAAGTAGAGTAACAGTATTTGATTTCTCGAGGGAAAGCATTACAGGTATCAGTTCCAAATTACCGGGACCTTCCTGCCCATGACTTTCCTTTTAAACTTTTATTTTAAAAAAATAAATATTTAATTTGTTTTTCAACCCAGGGTTAACAGGATTAAGTAAATTTAAGTCAGGGAAACTTGAACCAAGAAAACCTGAGCGAAACTCAAGCCGCAAAATGTCGGTATAACAGAATTACGGGTTTTCTATCCAGTCCTTCATTTCTTCATAGAGGAATTTCTCAGCAGCCTGAACTTTTTCCAATGGTCCGCGCAGAGCCAGAAGTTCCCTTTCTTCGCTGTTTGCTACGCCTACAAATATCTTCCTGGTTACTGGTTCAAGTCCGAATTCTTCAACAATATCGTAAATAATAGATACAACGGTACCTGGAGGAATTATAAGGTCGTAAAGTTCTTCAATTTCCATGTCAACATCTATATCACCGCTTTCTCCAGATTTTAATTTTTCAAGTTGCTTAGAAGCAATTAACTCTTCCAGATTTAGTGTCTTATGCATCCTGGGATCTCCTTCTTATTTTTTGTTTATAGCTTCTATAAAAAGAAGCAAATTTAGTCAAACAGACAGGTATTATTTTTGTACAATATTAAAGCAATAGATAAGGCAAACTAGTATAAATGTTTAGATAAGTTAGACAAATAATCAGATCTTTCTTCTGTATCACTTATGATAAGCATAATCATATTTATGGTTGATTCTTATGGTTGATTCTTACAGCCATTAATTATAAACCGGATACTTTATTTGAGTTTTGTAGAAATTCTCTCTAAAAGAATTTCCATTTATTTAAACTAAATCATCTGATATATTTTTACTTGCTTAATGGTTTAACTTTTGTTTATTTATTTATTTATTTATTTATTTATTTACTCAACCTCAAGTAAAATAAAGAATCAATGTTAAATACGAGCAGTACTGAATTATTAAATATACAATCTGAAAAATTAAAGACATACTCTGAAAAATATCTCTTTCCTCTGGTAAAAGTGTCCCATTCCATAATTAATATGGAGTGTAAGGAAGAGTGTAAGGAAATATGAGGGGAAAGGTTTTAAGCAAATCGATTCTAAACAAGCTTTATCTGAGATGAAAATCTCTTATAAGAGGATAGCAATGCAACAGTATAAATTAAAGCGCGGTTTTAAGCCTGATATTGACAGGATTTACTCAGTAATGGAGGAGTGTTTCCCTGGAGGGGTTTCCAGAAATGAAGACATCCTTGAGACCTCCTATGGAGCTATGTCAAATATAAAAGTCTGGATTGAGAATAAGATGCTCGCTGTAGATACAAATTCAGACAAAACTATAACTGATGACGAAATTGTCCTGCAAACCAATAAGGCCTTCAGGGATTTCCTGTACAAGGCTACCGGATACACGGCAAAAGAGCGTGTAAAAAATGCTAAAAAGGCAGTTGCAGAAGAGTAAAACTCCTGATAGCTCAATCTTGTTTTAAAATCTTTACTATCTGACGTCCCTACCTTGAGGTATCTTTTTGAGCACCAATTTTCTGGAAAAACTGAAGAGTTTTGAGATTCCTACCTGTCTGCGGGTCTGCTGTGGGACCGACGGTTCGGTGACCTTCCTTCTGGAGATAATGACCCGAAAGCAGGTAAGCGTAATAACGGAGTACCAGCACACCGTTAAAGCCGACAAAGAGATGGCTGCCCTTCTTGGAGTTCAAGAAAGCAGTGAAATAAACGATAGGGTAGTTCGGCTCTCTGCAGGGGATACAGTCTTTGTCCATGCAAGGTCCCTTTCTCCTCTGGAACGGATGCCTGATACAATGCGGGAACAACTCATGCGGGCAGACATCCCGATAGGTAGAATCCTACGTGGCCACAATCTTGAGACCAGGCGCGATATGGGCGAACTCGAAATCCTGGAAGGGGAACCAACCTTCGATGGAATACCTGTCCTTTCCCGCTCCTACAAGATAGTCCACAACAACCATATTCTCATGTGGATCAATGAGTACTTCCCGATTGATGAGCGCTGGAATTTATAAAGTGAAATAAACGTGAAATAAACGTAAGACTTAACTGGTCAATAAACTGAAAGACACTGGCTATAAAAAAAAGCCAGTATCTAAGTTTATTTGAAATTGATTTGCAAAAATTTCGGCAGTCGCAGAGAATATTACCCCTATGGCTGCACCAGTCGAAAGCTTTATATCTCTGCTGTGATATTTTGGAGATGCTCTTAGAGCAGCAGTGCCTTGGTGGCTTAGAGGTATAGCGCGTCCTTGGTAAGGACGAGGTCGCGGGTTCAAATCCCGCCCGAGGCTTTGTACTTTTCTTTTATATACTCAGGTTCAAAGTCTACTTTCTCTGAAAGGTATCCTGATGATGGTGGGCGTATAAATTAAATATTTCTGCAAGTTTGGAATCTGTGGAAATATTTCTATTCTGAAATCCAATGCGTACGAAGTTTTATTTCTTAAATCCAATGCGTATGAAATCAGGTTATAATAAATAGCCAAATTAGAATATAGGTAATTATAAGGTTTTTAACTATTATTGAGAAAGTTGTCAATACTATGAGATCATCTGTCCCGCGGGATTTAAGAACAGGGTTGTCAAGATTAAAAAGGGCATAGTGATCCTGGAAAATATGCGCAAGATATCCCTCGAACGTAGCCGATATTGAACGTGAAATCGTAGCCTAGTCGACAATCTCGCTGATGTGGACTAGAATGAAATTGCCAGTGGATTAATATAGTATAGACTTACGCGGTTAAACTGATAAATCAACAAGATTAAGTCCCTAACTGTTTAAACTGTAAATTGGAACTACGACTACACTTGATTTCGTATTTCAAGTACACAAGTCCTATTTAGGAAACAGGAGAATAATATCTCCTGTTCCCTTTGTTCCTCATATTTTTCCATTAACCTTTATCCTCATCGGCCGGGTTTGTTTCTTTTCAGTACACTTATCCCAATCAGAATGATTACAAGGAAACCTATAAAGAAACAAGCAATTTTTAACCAGGAGCTCCCTTTTTCTTTAGAAGAAATGTCAGATCCTGTAACCTCTGAACTGTCAGGTTGTTTTCCATCTGGAATATCCGAACCCTCGTTTTCTCCAGCTTTTTCTCCTATCTCAAGGATATTCTTGCTGGCTGTAATTGCAAAGGGAGAGAAACCCGGAGTTTCAGCTTCGAAATAGATATACTCATCATCTTCGCTTACTTTTTCCGTATTAAGAGGGTTCCACTGATCTTTGCTGTAATGCTGAAGGCTTATTGTATCTGCATTAATGTGATTTTTGTCTATCCAATCTTTACTTACTCTGAACCCCACAATAGCACTTTCAATATTATTTGAAGTTGCAAAACCACCGCTTCCTACCCAGATATTTAGATACTTATAGATTACACCCTCAGGCGCTGCAGGAGTGAGTGAAGATTTCCCTTTCAGCTCCTCAACAATAGCAGTTACCTTGCCTGCGGTCTTTTTAGCACCAAATTCCAGATAACTCACAGAAGTAGCACCCTGTATGAACTCAAACTTTATCCTCTTGCCGTTTGAGATAAACTGCTGGCAGAGTTCTTTTGAGTCAACATTTTTAGCGGGTTCTGGAGAAACTCCGCCTCCCCCTCCTTTCCCTCCGGAACTGGGGGGCTTTTTCGGTTCAATCTTTACTTCCTTCTGGGCAAGACCTACAAGCCCTTTATCAGGGTGGTATGCGCCTGCAAGGAGGTAATAGCGACCTACAGGCAGGTCAAAGGCGGTAAGGGACAGATTATTCTGGTCCCCTATTGTGATTGCCCCGTCTGTTCCTATGAGGGTCTGGAGATTTGTCTGAAGTTTGTCCTTGTAAAGCTTAGACTCAAGGTTTGAGGAATTAATGTCAAAGTCATCAATAATATTCAGGTCATTTATTATAACAGAAGTCCCGGCTTTCGTGCCATCAGAGTTGATTTCTATGTTGGCTTTGTAGGCCTGTTCTTTTATGAGCACAGCTCCATAGGTACAACCGGTTGCGGAAGCCTCTTCCAGTATCATGCGTATGTCTAGGTCCTCTCCTTTTACTATACAGTCAGGAGAGTAAATACAAAGTTCGTAGTCCGTAACCACAAAAGCCGTTGAAGAAAAGACTGTTATGCTATTATCATTATTTTGCCGAACCATAACTATACAGTACTGGCCTGCATTGAAGCATCCAAGATCATAGTCTGATAGATCACCGTAGTTATCTAGCCGGGTAAGATATTTTTTATGATTTCCACCTACGCAGTCTTCGAAGAGAACACTTACGCTACTGATATCTCCTGCTAGCAAGGCATTAAGAAGCTCATGCACACAGTTTGAAGTTAACTTTAAGAGATAAATCTCCACATTCTGTTCCTTTAAAGAGGTTTCCCCGTGGAAAGACAGAGTCACATTTTCATCAGGAAGATAAACGGGATGAGTGGTGTAAGAAGGAGCAGTTGAAGGGTATTTTATTGTATAAGATTCCTCATCATCTTTGTTTAAGGTTCCTAATATTCCGCTGTACTCCATATATTTAGGGCCATTATACGTGAGTTTTATTTTTTGAGGGAGTTGAACTCTTCTGCCCTCATACGGGTACCCCAGAGTGATCCAGTTACCTGCTGCCGGATCGCTGGTATGGTCTAAGAAGTAAACTACTCTATCAGAAAAATTTAAATTGCCAATGGGCGTTGCATCTGTTTGAAGAGTTACCTTTTTCGTGATGTTTCCAACACTTGTTTCAAAATCTCCTGGAGAAACAGATTTTGTATTATGAGAGTAACTGAAACTCTCGTTTGAATCGGATTTTATCTGCTGAGCAGCAGCGGCAGGAGTAATTGTTAATAAAACCAGAATCAAAACTGAAAGAGAAGCGATAATAAAAGTACGCTCTCTTCGTCTTTTATAAAAATGAACTAATTTTTTCATAAGATTTTCCCCTTAAATACCAGTGTATGACTATTATTAGTTATCATTGTCTTTAATATGTATACGTTTAATATTTTAATTCTGTGGCAAAATAAAATATAGAATACCGATTAAAAACTTATATGAAATTTTATGGCATAACTTATTTAAATTTTTATTGGTGTTTGCTCAGTGTCCTGCATATTTTTGTTCATATTAGAGAATTTCTATTTGCTTCTGACTTTTTGGCAATGTTGTGAATTTGTTGTAAATTGAAAGTCAAGTTTTTGTGTATTTTAGGAAAAATTGACCTTCTGACATGGTATTTTTATCCAAAAATCTCTTAAGATTGTAATTTTGTAGAAGATTTGACACACTGCCTGAAAAAGCAGTATCAGAAATTTTGATTTTTGATAGTACGAATGAACCATTGAGATCTCTTCGATCCGCAAGATAAGGCATCGTAAAAAAGAATCCATGAAGATGCCTTTTGCCGCTTTCATAGAAACCACCAGAGCCACGAAATTCAAGGACGGGTTCAAAGTCTACTTTATCTGGAAGGTAGGAAGACGACATTGGAGATGAGTAGAAAAAGTTAGATTAAATATTACATTATCTTTCCAAGCCTGACTAATTATAAACTTCTTATAAACTTCTACGTGAAAATATTTATACAAGTAAAATTAAAAAAACAGGTTACTACCTTAAATTATATTTGTTGTTTTCGTAATTGTTGATATATTTTTCAATTTTTCTGCATAATTCTTTTGCGTAATTGTATTACTAACTCGAAAAATAAACATAGTAGGTCTTAACTCTATATCCTGAATAATCAAGCCTATGATCATAGAGAAATAGCTCCAAAAGTTTCCTGATTTAAGAATAAAATTGAATTTGGCAAGAACTCAAGAATTAACAATGGAGGCAAAAAAAATAGTAATCTCTGCTTACATTTAATCATCCACTCAAAGGATGTGATCATGCTCGATTCTATCTACCTCGGCGACTGTGTTGATTTTGTATAAATTTTCTACCGCGATACTGCCTGTAACCAGTACATCCGGTCCTTCAATAACATTTCGGATCTTCAGCCCTTTTGAATCAAGCTCAGCTGTTACCTTTTCAAGAATCGCATCCTGCTCCAAGAAGATTCTAACATCAATATACTCATCAGGTGCAGTTTTAAGTTTGTCCGTTACCACCGATGTTAATTCAGCAGAAAATTTTGATGCTGTCAAGTATGTCCCCATATCCATATTAACTGCCTTTCAATAAATAACTGGCTATCCAATCAAGATCTAAAAAAGAATAGATCTAAAAAAGAATAATATTTACATCAGGTTTTTAAACTGAGCTTTTTGTGAGTGCAATACTATTACGAAAAAATTATTGGTTATTATTCTGCATTAAGTGTTTAAAGGATAATTCCTGTTTTTAAGAGTTTACTTGATTTTATTTAGCTATACTATAATAATTCGTAAAATATTGGAAAGAATTACTAGAAAACATAAGACAGTACAATAAATAGGAGGGTAATAAAAATTTTAAAGTATTGAAAATAATGCAATAATAAAGTTCTAAAAGTCATAGAAGTAAAAAAGTGTGGAAGAGCAGAAGGCTGAAGGCAAACTAACATTGGAAAGAAAAGATAACTATCCAGCCCACCTAAAATCAGTTAATTAATACCGATTTTTACTTGAATAGCTGTTTTGTCCAGATAAAAAGTAATAGGAAAAGTAAATATTACAAATTAGTAAAGAATAGGGTATAAAAAATAAATTGAGAGAAGTTAAAGCTAATGCTTCAGCCTCTCAGGCTGTAACATCCTTTTTAAGGATATAAGCAACCATTTCAGGGTTAAGTTTACTTTCTCTTGAGACCTTTTCCTCAATAGCTTCGGTGGACTTGCCTTCAATTTTGAGTTCTTTTATTTCCTCGATAATCGATGAGGGAATACGGTAATACTCGTTTATATCCTTCCTGTGGCCCCAGACATCACCTCCAATGAGCTGGATACGCTGCATTTCAATGAACATTTCTATGGATTTAGAAACTGTACGCCTGTAAGATTTAGGAAGCTGTATGACCTCAATCTTGGGACAGTTCTCCACTAGTGAAAAAATATCCTTATTTGAAGGCCTAAAGGCCAGGTGCACTATTCTCTCATTTGGATTCAGTGTAAAGATTTCTTCTCTTGAACTCACAACCCTTATTTTCAAAGTTTATCCTCCAGATCAACTTATTTTTTTCACTTGATAGTAAAAAATTCTTCATTAAATATTTTTCTATAATAACCTAAATCATCTAAAAACAAATTTTATTTATAATCTAGTATTTATTTTTCCGAAATTCCAATCTAGACAATAAAAATCAGTATGTAGAATAGTATTTTCAACAAAACTTCGAGAGTGTTTTGAGAATATCTTATAAAAAATATAGATAAAGGAATCATTCGAAAACCACAATTTTGTTAGAGATAATTTGTTTTGTCTCAGGTCAGGGCAGTTTTAGTACAATATTATTTTATCAATTATATGCACATCAACGGAGATTTATCAAAGCATAGTAGTAAAAAACGCAAACAATAAAAACATAATCTCCGGCAAAATTACACAATTATTATAAAATGTCATGTTCAATGACTTTGTTCCAAAATCTAGTGATTTTTGCATTTTCCTGGTTGAAAATCTGAATTAGCAAGAAGAATCGATATCCATCAAAATCAATATTCAATATCTAAAGACTTCAGCCCCGAAGTTGTATCTTCAAGATTGTTACCAATTAAAAAATCTATTGATTTTTAATATATGTTTATCATTGAATTTTGTTACTAAGTCTGTTCAATATACTTTAAATAAATCACGAAAAGTTAGCAAAGAAGTAACAAAGGATTCAGGTAAAGAATAAAATAAAAGATTCCGAAAACTAACTCGAAAAAGTCCCATGGAACTTCAAAACTAATCGATCAAAAAATATTAGTCTTTGTAATATTATATCCGGTGACTTCCATTTTTCCGGAATTTTGATCGATATAAACCATATTTGAGATACTGGAGTAATAAGTAAAAAGTTCCTGGCCCCATTTAAGAGCACTTTTCTCGTAGCTTATCAAAGTAGTCCCATCAAACCTTCCATTCTTGTCAAAAAGCCAGAGGGCCATAAAAGTATCTGTGACGACAAGGGTAAGAGGACCAATATGTCCACTGCGAATGGAGATTCTCATATTTTCATGAGACAGAAAACACCTGAACTCCTCAGGAAAATCGTCAAGAAATTTATCAAAAATTAATTCAGTAAACACAACAGATAACTTGGAATTATTTCTAAGGAGTTTTGAAAATAGACTTACGGTTTGAGGTTGGAAGGTAGAACTGGTCATCATAACATGTTTGGAATTAATGAGATTGTCAACAAAAGTCGGATGGAACTCGAAAAGACAATCACGATCAGCTACCAGAAGTTCACAGTGTGTCAGATTCCCAATCCGCTTCCTCATATGATAGGGGATTTCACTAAGATCACGGGTCTCCCAGTATTCATGATTTTCCACATAGACATTTACAATATTAAGGAATTCTTCTATTTTTTCAACAATTAAGGCCCCCATATCTGACAGTTTATACACGTCCTCTTCGGAATCGTAGGTAAGAAGGTCACATTTAAGAAGTTTCTTAATCTGGGGCATCAACGCACTTGAATTAATATTAAGTGCATCCTTGATTTCATCTATCTTCTTAGGTCCTTCTCTTAGTAAGAGAACCAGTACATTTTTTCTTTTTTCAGAGAAAAAGATTGTTTTTATTAAGCATGAAGAGTCCAATCTCGATCACCATAGTTTATAAAAGACCTTAAAATTGAAATAACTTCAAACACAATAGAGCAACGCTATAAATATCGATGGAAAATTGGAAATTTATTCAGAATAAATAATAAGTAAATGCATTTAATATTAGCAGATTAGTATAGTTTCCTTATATTAAAAAGATTATTATTTTTGTATGATCAAAAAGATTATAATACACAAAGGCAAATGATACCTATTTACAGATTAAATATATCTGAAAAATCTCCTTCAACTCTGAAACCAGCTCAAAACTTTTTTCTGTATGTAAGTTACAAAGAAGCCTTCCACGAGTCTGGATTATAATGATTGTCCTAGGGACTGTCAGCTTGAAGAAGATTTCATCTACCTTTGGAGCTTATATCCGAAAGAAAATCAAATAAAACGCATATGAAATTCTTCGAATAACAAGCACAAAGAAATGAGAGTACTTGAAAGCACTTTCATGCTAAAATAAAATGACCGGGATGAAGATAAAGGATTAACTCAAGAACAATAAATTTCAAAATTTAAAGGGCGTTTGAAAATAGAAATTTTTGCTGTAAAGAGAAACTTGAAAATTGAAAAATATATACTGTAAAAAGAGATTAAAAATTAAAAGTATTATTACTTATCTTTGAAAAATATACTTTTGAAGAATAGATGGCAGCGCCTGTAAAATAAAATTACAGAAACTGCCACCAGCGTTTAATGTTGTATCCGGCTTTATGTCTTTAATTTCGTATTTTCTTTCTGAAAGGAGGAATCACCTTACCCTTAAAGAGTAAAGTGTAAATGAAGCTCTTCACTTTTTTGCGGGACTATTTATACTTACCACACAATCTAGCACACACCAGTGAATATGGAACCGTTTTTAACTCAAGGATCTTGTACACTTTGGGAAGTAACTATTCCTGCAAAATTTAGCAAAGAACCATTTACCTTCAATTTTTTATTGTTGTAACACTTGTTTGAATATTGGAAATTTAAAATAGCTCGATCCTCATCTTTACCTCTGCAAACTTGCAGGTACTTCGTTTTCATCAGCAACTTTTATGGGTAATATAATCTCTTCTGAGCCTTTTTCTTTGGAAACCACAAGGCAGAGAAATGCAAAAACCATACATGCAAACATTAGAAACCAGACCGACTTGTACTGAGCTACGGAAGCTGTGGTTCCACTGGCAACCTCCATCATCTTCCCGGTTATGGTCATGAAGATAGCCCCACCAAGGAAGGGAAAGATGTTATATGCACCAGTTGAGGTTCCTACAATTGATGCAGGGAACCATTCCTTAACCTGGGCATAGGAGACAACGAAGAAACCACCGAAAAACCCGAAAAGGAAGTGGATGATAGCATACGCAGTAGTACTCGTAATATTTCCTGCCTGAGACCAGATCACACCCCAGAGTATAATATAAACGGCTGTCCCTGCAAGCAAAACTTTTTTCCTGGATTTAAGCACCTTGTCCGAAAGATAACCGGCAATCGGGCAACCGAAGATCATACCCACTGCAATTAAGGAAAGAATGCCTGCAGAAGTTGCATTGTCCCAGCCGAGGACGTCCCTGAAAAAGGGTCCTCCCCAGAGTCCCTGGTAGACCATAAGGCTTCCATACATGAAGAAGAACCAAATTGAAATGGGCCAGAACTTCATTCCGGCACTGAAAGTCTGCCTGAGAGCTTCTCCCATGGGGATCTTTGCAACATCCTTTGGAGGGATATAGTTTTCTCCTTTTTCCTGTGCTTCGATCTCGGCAATAGAGGGACAGCCCATATCCTCGGGCTTTTCTTTTACAAGCATGAAGATACCCACTGCAAGCAGTACCGAAAAGATTCCAAGCATCAGGAAGACCTTTTGCCAGTCACCGAAGAAAGCAGCCATCATTGCAAGGGGACCTGCAGCACTCAAAGCACCGATGTTCCCGACCGCAAGTAAAACCCCAGACATAGAAGCAAACTCGTTTTTCTTAAACCAGATTGCAAGAACCTTCATTACAGGAATATAGACCATTCCAACACCGATTCCGATGAGCACCCTTCCAATAAGAACCATCGTGAAGTTAGATGCAACACCTGTAAGGATAGCTCCCACAGCGGCCAGAAGGGTGAAGATGCCTGCAGTCTTTTTGACTCCCCAGGCATCTGTGAGAATACCGCTTGGAAGCTGCATTGCAGTGTATGCATAGAAGTATGCAGAACCAAGAAGCCCTATAGATGCAGCTCCAATTCCAAATGTATTCATAATATCAGATGCAACTACTGCGGTAGAAACACGGTGGAAATACACGAAAAAATATGCTAGAGCCAAAATGACAAATACTACCCAGCGATATTTCATTACTTTGCTCACGTTATTTTGATTTATTTCCATAGCTATCGCTCCCGAAAACAGTAAATTAAAATAATGAGTAAGATAAAGGCGTCCAAATTTCAGGCATTACTAAAAGGAAAATCCAGGTTTTTAGACACCTTTATTAGTATAGAAATCTTTGACTGTTTTTACAAAGTTTTATTTTAAAAACAGTGATTTCCAGATATTATATAACCTGATCAAAGCTTTTCTGCTGACCAATCAGCTACAGCCTTGACCCAGGTTTTGAGCCTATCAGAAGTGCTGAGAGGTGGAGTTCCACAACCAAGCATACTTGCCTTTGCTCCGTCGTCAAGGACGTTCCTGGCCGCCCCCGTAATCTGCTCTTCGCTGCCTTCTACCATGAGGAGAGGAGTAAGATTTCCGGCAACAGGCACTTCACCTGCAATCTTTATCGCTTCACTCATCTTGACAGCCTGCTCAACACTTAGGCAATTTGCACCCGTAGCTGCCATCCCTTCAATGATAGGAGTAGTATCTCCACAGATGTGAAGTTCCCAGGGGCAGCCAAGGGAGTGGACGAAATCTCCGAGTTCCTTTTCTGCCGGAACGCCTATTTCATAGTAGAACTCAGGCATTACCAGATTAGGAGACGCAGATGCATCGGAATAGTAAAGAACATCTGCACCGGCTTCGACACAGGCTCTTGCATAAATCATGTTAATCTCGAGGGCAACAGAAATCCAGTCCTTCATCTTCTGCATCTGTTTTTCTTTTTGAAGGCACTTAATGCTGAGCATGGAAAGGTTCTCGGCCCCCATAAGGTCGCCTGCAAGTGTCACAGGAGCAACAAGAAAAGCAGTGACAGCTACATCTGGGAATCTTTCTTTTGCCAGCGTGATGGCACCAAGAGTGCCTTTTACATACTTATCTTCGAGGAAGTTGTCGTATTTTACCTCTTCTGGCTTACTGAAAAAGCTCCGTACTGAGGGCTGGATATCGATTCTTCCCATTTTTACTTCAAGGCCAAGAGCATGAGACTCTATGAACATACCAAAAGGCACGACAATGTTGTCAAGTCCAGCATCGGTGTACATGAGACCTGCTGTATTAACCATCATCTCTGGATTTGAGTGATAATCTGGCCAGACACTTCCACTTTTCTCGATATATTCCTTGACCATGGTAGAGCCTGTAATCACAGGAATCCTGTCAACCTTTTTTCGGTTGAGCATTGCAAAAACCCTTTCTTTTGAGGTCATCTCGGCTACCATTTTTATCTCCTTTTTTTATTAATATTTAAAATAAGAATAAGTTCTGAAAATAAAACGTATAAGTGTTCAATCCCATCTTGCACATTCAGGCGGATAACCAAAGACAGATGACTTTAACCAGCTTGCTGCACTGGCTGCATCGTGGGGAGAAACATCTGCCCCAATCTGAGAAGCATATTCTGTTGTTACCGGAGCACCACCAACCATCACCATTACCTTGTCCCTTATACCTTCTTCTTTAAGCATACTAATAACCCTTGGCATCTCAGCCATAGTAGTTGTCATCAAGGTACTCATGGAGATCGCTGTTGCCCTGTATTCACTTGCAGCTTCAATAAACCTTGAAGCTGGGACATCATTTCCAAGATCAACGCAGTTGAAGCCGTTTGCACTTAGCAGGGTTTTCACAAGGCTTTTCCCGATATCATGGACATCACCCTCAACAGTGCCAATGATAACAGTTGCCGGCTTTGAAGCCATATCTTCTTCCCGTTTCAGATAAGGATCCAAAAGATCCATACCACCGTACATTGCGCTTGAAGCTATCAGAAGTTGAGGGACAAAAGCTTCTCCTATTTCGTATTTTTTACCAATCAGAGTCATGCCCTCAGCAAGTCCCCCAATAAGGGTCTTAAAGGGATCGAGCCCTGCATGAATTGCCACCCTTGTCCAGCCCTGGGCCATTTCTTCCTCACCTTCCATTACTAGAAGAGAGAGTTTTTTAAGAGTAATTGCTTCCACATCAACTCCCGTTTTTAAAAGCGCCTGAGTGAGCTCTTCGATTTTATCCAGATCCTCATCTTCTGCTGCTTCATCTAGCTCTTCTATTAATCCCTGGACTTCTTCCGGCAAATCATCCATTTTGACACCTCTTATAAATTCGCATTAAATACTCCGCATTTAAAGACTATGACTTCCATGTGCATATGAAAATAACTAGGAAAAGATCCTGATCTTCCCGATTCTCACAGTAAGCAATTAAATATAAGATTCAAAAATAGATATAATAACCGTCATCAGAAAAATGCATACCTTCAATAAAAGATGTTACCCAATAAAAATAAAGAAAGCATTAAAAAATCATTATTATTTAATAAATCAAGTAATTAAGATAAAATTAAAGAGCTGTTTTTTAAAGGGATCCATATAAAAAAGAAGGGATAAGGATTAAAAGAAAGAACCTATAAGTATCAAACAAGTGAATTCTGCAGATAGTCTTCACAAAACCTGAACTACTTATTCTTCATCGAGGGTGTTTACAGAATCAACGCCCTTGATTTTTCAGCAGGGCGTTGATTTTGATAGATAAAACAAAGTAAATAATTTTTAAATTGGATAGAGTAAGAAATCACAATACTAAACATACGAAAAACACATCAAACAAACTTTGAAAAGAAGAAAAGAAGGGACTTTTGACATAAGTATCGAACATAGGCTTCTGAACGATAGAAATAAAGAAAAAAAACAGTTAACGCTGCCACGACCCCGGAATTACCAATAAAGAAATAGATTTTACTTCGATTTTTATTTTTCCCCACCGTAAAGTGCAAAATTACACAACTTTTATAAAATGACATGTTCAATATACTTCAGATATCACTTTGAAGAGGCTCATGCATGGAAGACCCCATTATCTCAAAAATAAAAAGCCAGTTTGATAAAAAAGGAAATCCATCAAAGATTCCGCTTATGAGCGGAAAGCATTTTTTTGAAGCTAGGTCCGAAATAGATGGGGTCTATGTTGACAATCTTAAAAGGCAGCCATTCCTCCCCTGGGAGATCTTTTCTGAAGCCGTAAATTGCATAAGAGAAAATGACGGAAAGATAAAGAAGGGAAATGCGACAAACTCAAAATTGGGAGACCCTAACCTTGGCCTAGATACACTGGAAGGCCATATTGCAAGCAAAGTCTATGGCTGTAGGATAGGCGATCCAGTATTAAAGAGAATAACCCCTATAGCTTCCATCCTTGCCTGGGCTGAAATCTGTGAAAATACCCGAGGGCAGATAAGTATGCTCATCGAAGAAAAAGAACTGCAGAATTCAGAAAGTAAAAACGGAATTTCTCCGACTTTGAACGCAGAAGAGAGTCAAAAAGACTCTAAAGAAGGCTTAGAGATAAATTCTCCGGATCTCCAACCTGACAGCAAGCAAACTGAATTGAAAAACCTAGAAGCAAAACTTGAGGAAAAAAATCAGAAAATAAGAGAACTTGATGAGCAGGTTTCAGTCAAAGAAGAAGAGATAGATAGGCTAAGAATAGAGCTTGAAGAGCGCGAAAAACTTCTCCTTGAGAAGGATTCGGAACTGCAAGCCCTTCAGGAAAAACTCATTAATAAAAGTGAAGAAGCCGGAAGCCTTGAGTCCAGGCTTATGGAAAAAGAAGAAAAAATAGAAGGTCTTACTGAGAAACTCAGAGAAAATGTAGAAGATATGAAAACCCTTACTGAAAAGCTCTTGGCAAAAGAAAGAGAGATAGAAAAACTTATGGAAAACATCTCTATAAAAGATAAAGACCTTAAAACCCTGGCTGGAGAGGTTATTGCAAAGGCTGGAGAGATGAGAAAAATTGAAGAGAAGCTTGCCGGAAAAGAAAGGGAAATAAACACTATGCAGGCTATACTCGTTACGGCAGAAGAAAAAGTAAAAAAACTTGAGGAGCAGCTCTCAGCCTATGAAGGGGAAGAAAAACTGGCAGTCCAGCTTAGAGAAAAAGAGGAGTTTATAAGGCAATTAAAAGGAACCCTAGCAAGCAAAGAAGAGGCATTTTCGAGGGTTAGCGAGGAGAACCGAAAATACAAAATGCAGCAGAAACTCGCATCAGAAGGGTTAAGGCAGATCGAAGAACAGAAAGCCTCAAGAAAATGGTGGAAACGTCTGTAAACTACCAGAAATAAAATAAAAACTTTGTGTTAAACTTTGTTCATTGTTGGCTGCTCACGGCCTGATACCAGGAATGAGCTGTGAAGCAGGTGAAGAATAAGATCAGGACTAATTTTTCTCATATTTGTAATCTCCCCAATAATTTCGTCTTCCGTTTTCCCCAGAACTTTCAATTCTTTTATTTTTTCAAGAACGTAAGCCGGTATCACAAAATAATTATTAAGATCATGCCAGTGCCCGCTGACATCTCCCTTTACCAGATGAATACCTGAAGAAACAAGGTACATCTTGATAAACTTAGAGAGTCCTTCATAAGAAGATGCAGGAAGCTGAAGTAATTCTATTCCGGGACATGTCTTGACAAGGCTAAAAAGATCCCTGTCAGAAGGTCTAAAGGCAAGATGTACTGCCTTCTCCTCTGCCCCCAGGCAAAGGATCTCATCCCTGTTTGTCACTACTCTGATGCGTACACTGCCTAGCCCCATTTATGCTCCCTATCCTATATCTTAGGCATGTACTATCTATTTAATTTTGTGTTTCAGTCTTTCTGATCAAATTTTAGTACGATGATAAAATTTACATTCAAAAATTACTAGAAAATAAAAAACACATGCAAGAATGCAAAAAATCTAGTATTACACTTTCTGCAACAAATGTAAACTTTCACACAGAGTAATTTATTACCAGTCAGTAGAAAGGTTTTAAAACTACCTCTCAGGCTTTACTCTCAGTCCTGCCGCAAGAGCTTGCCCAAACGAGATACATCCATCTCCACAGGGGACCTTAAGGTGAGCCAGAAATTCAAACCCTGCTTCTTTAACCGTTTCTGCAATGCACGAGGTAATATGATCATTGTAGGCAACCCCGCCACTCAAACCTATCATTTCAAGCCCCCTTTTTTCTGCAAGCGACACAGAAAGCTCTGAAATTCCCTTTGCAAGGCTTTCTTCAACCGCAAAAGCAAGATCCTCCGAGGAATATTTTCCAGAAAGTTCATATACTCCCAGGAGAAGCTCGGTAGTATCAAGCATGGGAACTCCTGAATTCTTATCTGTCTTGAAGACCACAGGAAGATCGACAACATGGGTACTCTCCTTTGCGGCAGATTCAAGTTTCATTGCCGGTTCTCCATCATAGGTCCTTTTGTTACAGATTCCAAGCAATGTCGCAGCTGCATCCAGCACTCTTCCTGTACTACTGCTTCGGACAACATTTACTCCAGTTTCAAGCTGTTTCATTACAGTTGAAAATTCCATATTTCCCTGTGGAAAAGTAAGGGGAAGTTTTTCCAATTCCGCTTTTTCAAGCCTTTCGGAAAGGATACCCAGAACCATTCTTGAAGGTACCTTTGATGCAAGGTCTCCTCCTGGCATTGGCTGAGGAAGTAAATGCCCAAGGCGTTCAGATCCAAAGTAAGAGGATTCAAAAAGCTCCCCTCCCCAGACTGTGCCATCACTGCCATATCCAACCCCATCAAGGGCGATTCCGAGAATTCGAGAATCAAGGGGCAGAGAGTTGTCAGCCATAAGTGCCAGCATGTGGGCATGATGATGCTGAACCTGAAGTGTATTCTCTCCCCCCATCTTTAGCGCAAAATGGGTTGTATTGAACGAAGGGTGCAGGTCGCAGCCCCAGTAAAGAGGTTTGATTCCTGTAAGCCTGGTAAGGTGCCTGACAACTTCGGAGTGATACCTAAAGGTTTCCACGTGACTGGTATTTCCTATATATTGAGAAACATAGGCAAGCTTTCCTTTTGCCACAGTAACCGTAGAATTCATTTCAGCCCCTACTCCTATAGAAGCTTCGACTTCGAAAGGCAGTTCTACAGGTTCAGGCACAATGCCTCTGGAACGCCGGATAAAGGCTGCCCTTCCGTTTACAATCCTGACAACTGTATCGTCATTCCGGTTTGCAATAACCCTGTTGTGCAGCAGGAAAAAATCGGCAATCCCTTTAAGCCTCTCAAGAGCCTCTTTATTCTCGACAACCATAGGCCGTCCTGGAAGGTTTGCCGAGGTCATAACATATACAGCATCAGGTACACGGTCAAAAAGTAAATTCTGCGTGGCTGTATAGGGAAGCATAACCCCTATATTGTGCAGGCCAGACGGAACTGATTCTGCCAGGGGGAATTGCTTTGTCCTGGGTAGCACGACAATAGGGCGGCGGTAAGAAGTTAGATATTCCCTGCCTGGACCTTCAACCTCTGCAAAGGTCTCCACAACCCCGGCATTTTTTGCCATGACCGCAAAAGGCTGCTCAGGACGCCTTAACCGCCTTCTAAGCTCCTTTACGGGCTCCTCTTTTCGTGCATTACAGGCAATATGGAAACCTCCAAATCCTTTTATGGCAAGAATTGAGCCCTGCTGAAGGAGATCCGAGGCCCTGACAATTGCTTCGTATCCTTTTATAAGTACATTTCCTTCAGAATCCGAAAGCCAGATCTCTGGCCCGCACTTTGGGCAGCAAACTGGCTGTGCATGATACCTTCGATTTAGAGGGTCAGTATACTCTTTTTTGCAATCCGAGCAAAGAGGAAAATCTGCCATCGTAGTATTTTCCCGGTCATAAGGAAGGGTTCTGACTGTTGTGTACCGAGGTCCGCAGTTTGTGCAGACTGTAAAAGGATAATGATAATACCTGGAAGAAGGATCAAAAATCTCAGACCTGCACTGTTCACAAATAGCCGTATCAGGAGGAATTATGGAGTTTTCAAAAACTCCAGTCTCACTGGGTACAATTACAAAATTTGACCAGGCTGAGAGAGGAACATTTTGTGATTTAATTTCCACAATTTTAGCAAGAGGGGGCTTCTTTTTAGGTAGTTCTTTAATAAAATTGTCAATATTCTCCTGCTTCCCTTCTATAAAAATCTCCACATAGTTCCCTAGATTTTTTACGTATCCTGAAAGCCCATAGGTTTTTGCAAGCAGATATATAAAAGGGCGAAATCCTACCCCCTGCACAGTACCGGTAATATGGAGAAGCCTTGCCTCGTTTTGCATGTAAATATAGTGATTGATATTCGCCGTTAAAATAGTTTTCTAAGTGAAGCAACTACTTCCTTCATTGAAATAAGGAGCATCTACTGGAATTTCAAAAAGTTATAATCCCAATCTCTAAAGTTAGAACTACAGATTATAAGCATAGAAGGTATGTAAATTATTTATTAAAAACCGTGATTTGTTAAAATTATAGTTTGTTAAAAAATAAAAGTTTGTACTAAGTAGAATATGCTAAGCTAGGATAATCCCATGAAAACAGAAATTTTACCTGGATCAGGATGAGGATCATCCTGAAGCTCAGGTCACATAAATTAGGGACTAATTGTTTTTATAATAATGATGAACCCCATGATCATCATAAAAAGAGAGATTTTCCAGGCTACCTGTAACAGGCGTGCCTGGTTTTTGGGTTCACCTAACTTAAGTATTGCTCTTTCAACCAAATTCGGTTTATCGTCACAAGCTACCATGTTCAAATCAAACTTGATTAATCCCCGGCTCTTGCTTTAATTCTCTTAAGCCTGAAGGTATTCTCCCTTTCCATCTCCTCAAGAATGAAACGAATATACTTCATGGTTTCAACGAGTTCTGGAATAACTTTGAATTCAAGAGCGTTTACACGCCTCTTGGTCTTCTCAATTTCATCAAGAAGTCTTTTCATTGTTGTTTCCAGCTCTGCTGCCGTGATAATCTTTTCCACAAGGTCCTCATAGGCATCTGCAGACTCATCAATGTATGAATTTGTCCCAATAATACCATAACCTCTCTCCACAAGAGATTTACGGACACCTGTTGAACTAATTTTTGGCACCACAACACCCATGATGTTGTGCCCTGAAAGCTGGATTTCGGGAGATTCCTTTGCTGTAAAGGCAGTCGATTTGACTGCAACCATTCCGTTTACAGCAGAGGCGAGATTGATTTTTCCTGAAGCGTTTGCATAGGCAGCGTCCAATTCGGTTCTGACGTTCCTTGCCTCGTTAAGGATCTTAAAAAACTCAAGAATAAGACCATCTCTCTTCATCTTAAGGAGCTTGTGCCCACTTTCAGAGAGCTTGATTTTTTTCTTGAGCTCGATTAGCTCCGACCGAGTTGGTTTTACGTCTTGAGCCATGGTAATCACTTAACCTTTCTGTATGCAGGGTGATATTTCTGGATGTACTTGTTGTCAATTCTACCCAACTGGTTCTCAGGCAGGTGTGCAAGAATCTTCCATCCAATGTCCAGGGTATCTGCAATCGTCCTGTTTTCGTTTCTGCCCTGTGTAACGAACTGCTGTTCGAAGAGGTCGGCAAATTCAAGGAACTTGACGTCTCTCTCAGACAGAGCCTCTTTACCGACAATAGCCACGAGACCTCTCAGGTCACGTCCTTCTGCATAACCTGCGTACATCTGGTCAGAGACAGCCTTGTGGTCTTCCCTGGTCTTACCTGCTCCAATACCGGAGTTCATAAGCCTTGACAGGGATGGTAGCACATTGATTGGTGGATAGATACCTTTCCTGTGCAGTTCTCTGGCAACCACGATCTGGCCTTCGGTGATATACCCGGAAAGGTCAGGAATTGGATGGGTAATGTCGTCACCAGGCATTGAAAGAATTGGAATCTGGGTAACGGACCCCTTGGCTCCCTTGACAATACCAGCACGCTCGTAGAGGGTTGCAAGGTCAGTATACATGTAACCCGGATATCCACGACGTCCAGGCACTTCGTTACGGGCAGCACCCATCTGACGGAGAGCTTCTGCATAGTTGGTAATGTCAGTCAGGATAACGAGAACGTGCATGCCGTGCTCGTATGCCAGATACTCAGCTGCTGTCAGTGCCATACGTGGAGTAATGAGACGCTCGACAGCAGGGTCATCTGCAAGGTTGAGGAACACAACTGCCCTTTCCAGAGCGCCGGTCTTTTCAAAATCGCTCATGAAATATTGGGCTTCTTCGTTGGTAATACCCATTGCAGCGAAAACTACTGCGAACTCTGCTTCGGTTCCGGGCACAGCAGCCTGCCTTGCAATCTGCAGAGCGATTTCGTTGTGCGGAAGACCTGATGCCGAGAAGATAGGTAGTTTCTGTCCACGGACCAGGGTGTTTGTTCCATCGATTGTGGAAATACCAGTCTGGATGAAATCCTTTGGAGGCAGCCTGGCGTATGGATTCATTGCAGCTCCGTTAATATCCAGAAGCTGGTCAGGCACAATCCTGGGCCCGCCGTCCAGAGGATCACCGGCACCTGAAAGAATTCTGCCAAGGAGGTCAATAGATGCGGGAAGTTTCAGGGTTTCCCCTGTGAAAACTATACCACAATCCTTGTCCAGACCACCAGTACCTTCAAAAATCTGAACAACAACGATATCTGTTGATGAGTCTAGCACCTCGCCTCTGCGGGAGGTCCCGTCAGGCAGGTTGACAGTGACAATTTCTTTATAACCTACCGGTTCTGTTTTTTCCACAAAGACAAGAGGTCCTGCAATCTGAGTGATTGTCTTATATTCTTTTACCATGTTTACCTACCTCTCAGGGATGCAAACTCTTTATCCATCTTTGCCAGGACGGTATCCATAGAAGCATCGAAGTTCTCTTCAAACTTGACTTTGGGAAGCTCGTCCTTCGATTCCATCTTGATAATTTCCGATATAGGAACCCCAGACTTCAAAGCATCCTGCGCAGCGTCTCCATACTTCATGATTGCCTTTAGGATCTTGTATTGCTCAGAGAATGGGCTGTATGTATCGATTGGATGGAATGCATTCTGCTGCAGGAAAATTTCCCTGATCATACGGCAAATTTCAAGCAGAAGCTGCTGATCGTCTGGCAGAGCATCAGAACCTACAAGCTGCACGATTTCCTGCAACTCTGATTCTACCTGGAGCATTCCCATTGCTCTTTCCCTTAGAGGCACAAAGTCAGGAGCCACATTATCTGTAAACCAGTCGTTAAGGCTCTCCTTATACAGACTATAACTATTCAGCCAGTTGATAGCAGGGAAGTGACGTCTCTGAGACAGCTTGGAGTCAAGAGCCCAGAACACTTTTACAATACGCAGAGTGTTCTGTGTAACAGGTTCTGAGAAGTCACCGCCTGGTGGAGATACTGCACCAATAACAGTAATGGAACCTTTGTCCCCGCTGAGCGATTCAGCAACCCCGGCACGCTCGTAGAATTCGGCAAGTCTTGCAGACAGATATGCTGGATAACCTTCTTCACCAGGCATTTCTTCCAGACGGGAGGAAATTTCTCTCATAGCTTCTGCCCACCTGGAGGTGGAGTCAGCCATAAGGGACACGTCTAATCCCATGTCACGGAAATATTCTGCAATTGTGATTCCAGTATAAACAGATGCTTCTCTTGCAGCCACAGGCATATTTGAAGTATTAGCGATAAGGACGGTACGCTCCATGAGTGGGCGACCAGTCTGCGGGTCTTCGAGTTCAGGGAATTCGCTTAGAACGTCTGCCATTTCGTTTCCGCGCTCACCACAACCAATGTAGACCACAATTTCAGTGTCACTCCACTTTGCAAGCTGCTGCTGAGTAACCGTCTTTCCCGATCCGAAAGGCCCAGGAATTGCAGCAGTTCCGCCTTTTGCCACAGGGAAAAGTCCGTCAAGGATCCTCTGTCCTGTAACTAGAGGCTTTTCAGGGGTAAGTTTTCTCCTGACAGGCCTTGGTCTCCTGACAGGCCACTTTTGCATCATTTGTAGTTCTGTCCCGTCGGTCAGAGTGCAGACTGTATCTACAACAGTGAAGTTTCCACTTTTAATTTCAGAGACTGTACCGGATATGTCAGGATGCACCATGATCTTGTGCTCAATGTTCACAGTTTCCTGAACAACTCCAATTACATCCCCGCCTTTTACGACATCGCCCTTCTTAACAACAGGTTTGAATTCCCAGAGTTTATTGTGGTCAAGTCCGTCTGCGCTGACACCTCTCTGGATGAAGCTGCCCATCTTTTCAAGCAGGACGTGCAGAGGTCTTTGAACCCCATCATAAATACCGGAAAGAAGACCCGGACCAAGTTCCACGGACAGAGACATCCCTGTAGATTCACAGGGCTCTCCTGGCCTAATGCCTGCGGTCTCTTCGTATACCTGGATGATGGTCTTGGGCCCCAATACCTGGATGACTTCACCCATTAAACCTTCATTACCGACTTTGACCAGGTCATACATTTTTGCCTGCAAGCCGATAGCGGTGACGACAGGCCCGGCCACACGATAAATTTCACCTTTTACTTCCACAGATCAACACCTACCGCTTGTTTTATTTTATCTCTTAAATTCGAGCCTGCTCCACTGCCTCCGAGGGCTACCACTGTGGGCTGGACAGACTCATTTAAGTCTTTCCTTAAAATTTCCGGCAGATTACCAATGTCATCATTATGCATTACAAGAATTCCGACACTTTTATCCTCAAGCACAGATTTTACAGTAGATTCAGTGGTCGTGACATCAGAGATTTCATAAACCTTTCTTACACCAGCCAGTCTGAACCCTGTAACAAACTCGCTCTTTCCGATCACTGCTAATTCCATTAGATAACCACCAACTGGTCTTTGATTAACTCATCACTGAGGCCAGTCTCTTTACCTCTGAAGATGATCCGGAGATTAGTGACCTCATTATTTTTATGAATGATATAGTCCAGAATAGGTACAACTGAGATCGGAGATACATGCGAAAGAATTGTTGAAGATTCAAGATAATATCTTATGAGCCTGCTTTCAAGAGTAATCAGAGAAGTGATATCTTGGCCCGTAACGCCTGAAATTGCATCCCAGTACTGAGTTCTTTGAAGCTCATTGACAAATTCCTCATATGGGAGAGGCGCTAGTTTTTCGGGCTCTAACTCGAGACCGCCTTCAATCATGAGAGGCATGATTTCATCAAGCTGCTGAACTCCTGCTTTTTTCAGCCTGAAAAGGTTAATTAAATTTTTAACGTCTACTTCCAATCTGACAACTTGAGCGAAGAGCTTGCGGTCTTTGGATCTTGGTTTCCCAATTGCTTCAAACAAGCCTGTATAATACATCTTGTCAAGTTCGTTTTCTATGTATGCCAGGTTAGTCCCATCAAACTTCTGCAGCAGAGGGTAATATTCCGAATATTTCAGGGCCTCAATGATCTCTTGGTATGTGGCCTTGGCTGCAAGTTCTGACATGGAAGTGTAAGTAAACTCCCCGGCAGCAATCAGAGACTCCAGGATATCTTCGACAGATGCGTTGTAGATTTTACCTCGGAGAAGTGTTTTTATGTTCCAGACATCATACTTTTTCAGGTATGCAACAACTAGGTAATTCAATTCTCCTAAGGTGATTCTTACCAACTTATCATAGGTGAGCGCAAGATTTCTATTCAATGCATGTTCTGCCAGATCGCCACCACTGTATTTCATTGCCAGTTCGTCAACGTCGTTTTTGTATTCAGACTCTTGGATAAAGCGGGTAATTTCATCAATCCCCATATTGAGAAGCCGGGGATATGATTCTTTAGGAAGCAGCTTGCTCTTCATAGCACGGACACGGGTTACAGCATAAGGATAATTAGAAGTGCCTTTTTTCTTATCGGATTTTCGTGAGGGTTTTTGTCCCCAGAGTCTCTCCAAAAGCCGCATCGAATATCACCCGTATAATAGATCAGATATCTGCTTCAATGAACGCTCATACACGTTTTTCAGGATTGAATCATATGTGAAATCTAACCTGACCGTTCCGTCCTCGTTTTCCAGAACAACTCCGCCAATTGAATCGATATTGCCAGCATAAGACAAAGAAGTTAACTTCTTGACAATTTCTTCTGAATCTTTAGAAGAGTAAACCCTAGCTCCGCTAGCTTCGTGCTTGTCGAGAAGATATTTCAACAGCTCTTCTTTTTTGGATGCCGGCATTGACTTGATTCTTTCAACGGTCTGAATGTAAACTTTATCTAAAAGTTCTTTGCGCTTGTTAAGCGTAATTCTTTTTACTTCCAGGTTTGCACTTGATATGACCTGCTGGTGCAGATTTTGGAGGTCCTCTTCTGCCTTGACAAGGCTGTCTCCGAGCATCTTTTTCTGTACTTCTTTAGCTTCATTTATGATCTCGGAGGCCTTTGCATCGCCTTCGGCTGTCAAACGGGAAACCTCAGCTCTTGCACCCTCCTGGATGTCTTTTACAACGATCTCTAGTCCCATGCTTACACCTCCAAATGGATTTAGAGCAAAAATAGTGCTCTAAGCTTAGAGCAAAAATTCTAAGCTGCTTAGAGTGCAACAATACCTAATAACTTAGAGCATTATAACCGCTCGAAGCCTGCCTGGCAAGAAAAAAGCCCAAGTTAGCTAAAGCAATGCTCTAAGAAATTTAAGAGCGGGTAGCTCTTAAATTTAAGCAGAATTACTGGTTGATAAGCAATGCAACGACAAGACCGAAGATAACAATGGTTTCTGGAATGACAGTAAGGATCAGACCCTTACCGAATAATCCTTCATTTTCTGCCATTGCACCGATTGCTGCCGTGCCGATATCTTTCTCAGCTATTGCAGATGCATACCCAGTTACTGAGATTGCGATTGCTGCACCAAGTGCTTTCATTCCTGCTGCGTCCAAAAAGAGACCTGCTGTTGCTCCGTCTACCATGTTTTTATTCCTCCGTATATTTTCTTATATATCCGAATGGGTTGAATTTTCTGCCCCCGCCCTGATAGAATTTTCCAAAGAATTCTACATACTGCAATCTGAGTGCGTGCAGTCCGGGAGCGATAATACTCAGAACAGAGTTCAAACCGTGTCCGAGCATAAATACAAGTATTGCAGCTATTGCTGCGAAACCAATTTGAGAATGATCAGCCCAGATCATCCCGAAGGCGATGTCATTGACTGTACCTGCGATATAAATCGAAGATAGACCGACTGCGATAATACGGGCATACGAAAGAACGTTACCCATAAGAGATGGCAATTCGACCACACCAGCGATACCCTCGCCCATGGCGAGCATCACAATACCCAGAACAAGAACAATAGCACCGACATACGTCAATGCTGAACCGCCAACGCCAAGATAACCAGCTGCTGCAAGGATTGCACCAAGCTCAATAATCATCCAACTGCCTTTTTCAAGAATAGCGTGTTTCATCCCGTGGTGCCTAGCGACATTTGAAAAACCGAGCAGGTACCCAAGATTTAAGTGAAGCAGTCCGACAAAAATGCTTAGTCCAATCATAGTCATTATCATGTGAGACCTATGAACTGGAAAAGTAAATACTTCTCCTCCAATACCTTCAAAGAGAGTAATAGTTTCCCAACCTGGAATCAGGCCTGGAACTACTCCATGTTCGGTATGTAAGCTCGCAAGCGAGAATCCAAGGAATTCACCATAAAGAACTCCAAAGAAAGCTGCTGATATCTCACAATAGATCAGAATATTCATGAGAGGCTTCACCGCATCTGACTTTACCAGTGTTTTGATAGCCAGTGCAAGCCCTCCCAATATCATTGCATATCCGATGTCTCCGAGAATCAGTCCATAGATCAGCGGCAAGGTTATGAAGATTGCTGATGATGGATCAATTTCAGTATATTTGGGCCTGGAATATAGGTCCATAACTTCCTGCATCGGTGCCACAACTTTAGAATTGTTATATTCGACAGGGACATTTTCCTCATCCTCATGATGGATTTCGAGGCTAGTAATGTATGCCTTACCTTTAGTGGCACTGCTAACTACACTGACAAGTTTGTCGTAATCTTCGGTGGGGGTCCAGCCATCGATTATAAACGCATTTTCAGATGTAGCTATTCTAAGAGGCAGTTCTGCTTTCTGACTCTCGATGGTTAGGACTTCATCGCTGGCAAGGATAAAGTCGGAGTACCTAGATTTCAAGGACTCGATTTCACCCTTTAAGGATTCAATCCTTCTGGTGACTTCGGCTTCTTTCTGTTCAATAAATCTTAACAGTTCGCTTGGGACACCACCTCTTTCCGGGACTCTAAACTCTTTGAATCCAAGACCCTGAAGTAATTCGTAAACTTTGTCGGCATCATTTTTAGCTACAAACAGTACAACTGCTTTTGATTGAGGATCAAAGTACAGTTCGTATGCTTGGGTGATGCTCGAAATCTGACTTTCTTCCAGGCTGCCTTTTACAGTGCCCGCGAAAACCCTGAGGCTCTCGTAGCCACGGTAATATTCGAAGTCAAGATCAATGGACAGATAAGGCAGGATGTCTCTCTTCTGAGATTCCAGGTCTTTTAATTCATTTTCAAGCTGGGAAATTGATTCCGTTTTAGCTGAAATTGTCCTGTCTAATTCATCTAGCTTCGAATCAAGTTCGCGCAGAACAGAGTCAGTTTTCTGAACTACCGGTTTTTTGCTTTCAATCCCCAAATAATTGGCGATAGAGCGGATCTTCACAAGCTTTTTAGATACTTCTCCTGCGTTTTTAAATGGCTTGCTGATCTTAAAACCAGACTCGTCTTCGACAAAATCTTCGACGTGAAAAAGATTTGTATCATGCAGTGCATCGATGGTTTCTTTTAGAATGCTTTTGTGCCCGACAATAACGGCCCTTGTCATCTCTTTAGGTCTACTCATTAAGGACCGCCCTCTCAAACTCCTGTACAAGGTAATTGACGGATTTGTCGATGTTAGCTTGAGCTTTTTGGGACATGGCTAATGCGTTTTTCTCACCATCGTTGACGATCTTATCTCTTTCCTCCAGGATCTTTTTTTCACCTTCTTTAAAAGAGTCTTGTGCAGCTTTATGTGCATCGATTTCGGCCTGTCTCAGGATTTCCCTGGCTTCAGCCCGAGCATCAGATATGCGCTTGTTTTTAGCATCAATGGCCTCGTCAACCATTGATTTGGCGCTTTCCTCTGCTTTTTTGATTTCAGATAAGATTTCATTTTTAGCCATGTGAATCTCCGTCTATTAAAATTTAATATAAATTTATAATAAAAATCCCTACTCCAATGGAGTTAGTTAACAAATCCTTCGCGAATGATCTATATAACAGCTTCGGTTTTATCAAAGAGGAAGGAGGAAACTGTAATTATAAATCGTTATATACCCAATATATAAGAAATTTTTAAGAAAATGTGAAATATAAATAGCTAAATATACAGATAAAATGAAAAAGATTAAATATAACAGTAAAAAAGAATTAAATTAGCACAATAGAATATAATTAAGTCTTGAGGAACACAATAGAATACAATTAAGTCTTTGAGGGATTATGAGACTAAACGCTAGGAAGTAAAGTGTAAAGCGTGGCTCGAACTATTGGAGCTAAGCTGTTTTGACCTTTTTTTCAGATGAATTTCGAAAAGTCTTTAAGTGAAATAAAAGGTTGCTTTATTTCACCACATTAGCAGTTTTTTTCAATCGACAATTAGTTAAATCTATTTCCAAGAAAATCAAACCTTTTAAAACAAATTTTCGAAAATAAACCCCTATCAAATCTCCAATTACATATAATTCTGGTATGCAGAGTCCAGTATTTAATTCTTAAAAATAGAAAAATCAGACAATTTTCAATGAAAATGGGAGACATTCAGGAGAAAACCCCTAAAAAACTTATCCTCCAAACAAGAAATAAAAGAAGGGAAATAAAAAATAACATAAAAAATGTTATTTAAGCCTGTAAGGAATTCTCGCGCCTTGAGGAATTGTATGGATATATTCCCTCCGGAAATCGGGGTTACGCATCATGCAATAAGCGGCATTCTTTTTGTAAGCGGTATGCTTACCCATAAGCTTCCAGATGGTTTCCAGAGAGTTATCACAAATATTTCCAAAAGAGAGAGGAGTGTAAGCACACGGCATCACTTCCCCGTCAGAAGCGACATGTACCCAGCGTCTGCCCGCAAAACATCCAAAAAGGCTAGGACCCATGAAATATGGAAATGCAGTTACTCTGGGACCTTCAGGTTTAGAATTCATCATTTTCTGGAATTTTTCAAGCCTTGAAACATCTTTTTCCCCTATTACCTCATCCTCATGATCAAGCCAGCGTCCGACAGCGATGATTTCATAAATAGAGAGTTCGTGTATGCCAAGATCAGCTGCAAGGTTGTAAAATTCCTCAAGGTCATCGATATTGTGAGGGGAAACGACCACAAACATATCAGTTAGGATCCCGGCAGTTTTCGCATTTTTGATCCCGTTTAGTGCATCCCTATATGCTCCATCTCGCCCCCGAATGCGGTCATGCTCAGCTTCAAAAGGACTGTCCAGGCTGATTCTTGCGGCGTATAAACCTGCGGCTTTAAGCTCTCTTGCCTTTTCTTCAGAAAGTTTGAAGCCTGAGGTAAAACAGGTTGCAATTGCCCTGGATTTATCCACTCTCGCTACCATTTCAACGAGATCGTTTCGGAGCATTGTCTCGCCACCATCGAAAGAGATAAGATAGGTACCAAGATCTAGGCTTTGATCCACAGCTCCGGAGATCTCATCAAGAGTCAGTTCTCTTTCTGGCTTTATATCAGCCGCTCCGCAGTGAATACATCGATTTGGACAGCGGGCAGTAATTCCTATTGATAACTGGTCCGGAACTCTTTTTTTCATAATTGCTGCAATTTCAGCACTTATTACCCGACTGAAAACAGACCCCGGAATAGGTGGGATCCACGTAGAAAAAATAATCTCATTCTCATTAATTGAGATAGGTTTTTCTTCCGCAAAAATGTTATTTATGCGCTTTAGGAAGGGTTTTGCAAGCTGGGAGAGAGGACCTTCTGCATCAAGCACCATCTTTTCATTTTCCGCGCTGGCGTTTACTTTAAGCACCGGACTATCATATACTCGCATGAATACACCTGGTAAAATTATTGGCAAAAGTTGATAGATTTATTAGATTAAATAGAAGCCAAATTAATCCATTTTTCATTTTACATACAAGGAATTCAATTGCAATTTATTTTTCAGGAAGAGTTGAGCGATTAAACATTCTCAAGCATATCGACTGTTATATAGTCAGTAATCTGAAAGAGTTTGTCCCTTGCCGGACATACTTTGAATGTTAATAAAGTCTCTTTTGCGGCATTAATATGTAGCTTTACGGCATCTATAGATTTTTGTATTGCTTCTTCTCTTGACATGTTCTTCACATATACGCGCGGCAGTGTTTCAGATGTGAATTTTGACTCCTTACCTTCAACCACTTCAAGAAACTCAAGAATATCATCAACAATCTGGTATGCGGTTCCCAGAGAATTTCCGAAGAAATTAAAACGCTCAGCAAGGGTATCATCTGCCCCTCCAGTATGTGCCCCTATGGAAGCGCTGATAGCAAACAGAGAAGCCGTTTTCTTGTAAATGCACTCAAAGTAATTGCTTTCCCCGAAAGTATCCCTATCGAGTCTCAGGTCAAGGACTTCTCCCTCAGCCATATCCATTCCGGCTTTTCCGAATTCTCGAACCACTTTTTCCCCATAAGGAGAAATAAACTCAATGGACTTTGCAATTAGATAGTCACCACAAAGAAGCGCCTTTGAAGGACCAAATTTTTCAGGCGCAGAAGGCAAATTTCTTCTAATAAGCCCCTGGTCCAGCAGGTCATCGTGGATGAGGGAAGCTGAATGCATCATTTCGATAGCAAGAGCTGCATCGAGGCTCTGATGATATGAACCTGAGCAGATCTCACTAGACAGAAGGAGGACAATCGGTCTGATTCGCTTTCCTCCGGTATTACAGACATGCTCTACCATTTTTTTTAAGCTGGATTCCTCCATTTGAGCAATGAAGGTATTTATCCCGGATTCAACATATCTGTACTCTTCCCACTCTTCAATATTCATCAATATTACTCCGTGTACTTGGACGGGCATCCGGTAAAGATTTCATTCGTCTTAAACATAGGCTCAAAAACATAGTTCCGGCAATACTTACCTGTTTCCTTCCAGTAAGGTTGGAGGAAGAGTTACCTGTATATCTAAATGAACCTTTAAGTTCTCATTGTTTTCGTCCCTGAGTCCAAAAACTGTAAGTTAGGGGTTATCTCAAGGTTTTCGTATTCAATAATTTCCTGGAATTTTACTTTTTGCCCGAAGGGCTTGGGGGATCTGATAGAAGTTTAATTATTTTAGAACGACTATCTGAAGACTCAATACCGTGCCGTCCTATAAAGAACACGCTTGCAATAAGAAAAAGTGCAATCAGTGTTCATTTTTCATATTAACCTAAAACTCCGTATAACACGATCATTACATTAACTTTTTGTTAAGCTCTGAATACTTTATCAATTATAAAAAGTATATATAAATTATTGGAAGCTAGTTGATCGAAAATTATATTAGAAAGCCAGGATCAAGAATCTTACAATAAAGAGCCTCAGGTAGACTATGTCACAGGAAATAACTGTTTTCAGGTCATAACTTGAAGGCTAGATTAAATAAAAAACAAAGTCTCTTGTGAGACTGTATATTCAGCCTTATAGAAGAGATATCTGCTTGATATCAGAGAAATACTCCCGATAGAAAACAAGAAGATAAGATTTCTCAACATAAGTATAAAGAAATCTTATTTGTTTCCTTATTGAGAGAACAAGCTTTCTTTTAGACTTGAACTGTCACCACTTTTCGAATATAAACAATAATATTTTTGAAAGATAAGCACAGAAAGATGGACATTTTTATTCAAAATTTAATAAAAAAATAAAAGATACAACAAAAAACCTGATTTAACAGCATAATAAAATAATATAATTGAGAGCATATTCAAAAGAATATGCATTTAAATATCTATTGAAAATATATTTCCTGCACAAAACAGAGGTTAACAATAAGATAAAGCCGCTTACATAAAGTTGAGACGCAGATCAGAAATATATCATAACAGATACTATAAAATTGGACTTTTCTATACTAGAGCGAAAAGGACCATACTGTTTCGATTACATCGCAACTAAAAGAAAAATCAAAGACTTTTCTGATCCCGAAGCGGAACTCAGGGAGTGTAACTCGGAAGCCATGATTCTGCCGAAAAAGATATATATGAGAAATACCTCTTGATGTGTTGCAAGTTTGCGTTGATGGTCTAGCGGCTATGACTTGGGCCTTCCAAGCCCAAAACCCGGGTTCGAATCCCGGTCGGCGCATTTAACCTTTTTCGAAAAAAAACAGAAATATCTTTTTTTTCATTTTATTCCTGATATTAATGAAATATAATAAATGAAATTTAAATGAAATCGAACACTAGTGCGAGGGTTGCCCAGCTAGGTCAAAGGCGATGGGCTTAGGACCCATTTTCGTAGGAATCCGTGCGTTCGAATCGCACCCCTCGCATTTCTTTTACAGAATATTTCTCAAACTCTTCATACCGGATTTGCCTTGCATCATACCTCTCTGAACCTGAGTATTCTACAAGTTTTCCGTCTTCCAGTATGGATATTGAACCATGTCCGCAACATATGAGGCATTTCCTGTTTTTTTCGGCGAGATTTTCATCAATCTCAGAAATGAGTGAAAGGAGTCCCTGCCTTTCTTTTCGCGCAAGTTTGCTGTCAACATTTACAGACGTCATAAGATAATCAGCCAGAACATTATATTCCGTTCTATCAGGGCTAAGGCTTCTGAAATTGATTACTGCGTCCTCAGGGAAGAGTAATCCCTCTTCAGGGCAGAGATAGAAGACCTCTCCATGCATATGCCCACCCATTCCTGCAAGAGCTTCAAACTCCAGGTCCCCTATCTCAAACCGAGCGATGATAGGAAATGCACCTCGTTTATCGGTTATTTCACCTGATAAGGGGGTTTCGGGAAAAAAAACTACGTTTTTAGGGGGATTAAACCTGGAGAAAAGGTTAATTATCTTTGTATAAACCTCTTCCAGAATACAACTCTGACTGCTTGACCCGTATGCTCTGCTGGTCTCCCGAGTGATCAGAAAAGTTTCGCGATTAAGATAGGATGGCACAGGAAAACAGCCAGCCGCTCCACAATGATCGGCATCGGCGTGAGTAATGTAAATTCTCTTGAGCCGGTTCAGATCCCCAAGCCCGTAATGCTGAAACATGTTCACAACATCCTGGTAATAGATCCCGTACCCAGTGTCAATCATGACCCTTTCAGAAGGGGTATCAAAGAGATAGATATTTCCCCCGCATGGAGGTTGAAAGCAAAAAAGCTCAATATCATCCTTTATTCGGACCCTTTGTACGTCTGCATAAAAATTATCCCCTGACGTCCTGTTAAGGAAATCTCCAACTTTCAGAATGTTTTCAAAAACTTCAATAGGATCTTTTTGAAGGTTTGAAAGTTCCTGAGCAATATGATTAATGTCATGCAGAAACCTCATTAAAAAAGTATCTTCTGCACTCCCGATAAACGACCTGAGCTTCTGCGCCAGCCTGAGATAGAATACTGTGTCATCAAGTTTCTCCCCGGTTGTATCATACTCAAGGATCTCAAGCCTGTACCCGGACTTAAGCTGGTTTAGGAGGGAATCTATCATTTCAGGGTTTTCGATGTTAAGACCCACAACAAGCCTTTCAGGATGCTGCCCCCTCTCATCAAAATCAAGAAAGGTAATGTTTGCTCCAGATGAAGTAATATAATTCAAGAAGTCGAATAGAGCACCAGGACAATTCGGGAGATAAACATGGAATTTCAGAAAAGCTACAGGCTGAAGGGAAGTCTGGAGATAACCTATTTTTTCTAACTCTTCGCGGATCTTCTCATAAGCCTGCGGAACAGCAGTCACTTCAAAGAAAACCGTATACATGTCTATCCTGCGGTCGTACTGAATCCTGTCAATATTTCCCTTGTGTCGCTTAATAATTTCAGCCGCCCTGTGCAATGCCCCTGGTCTATCAGGCATGAAGGCAATAAAAGAGAACTGTTCCATTAGACATCCCCATTAACACACCTATTTCTTGATAACTTATAAAATCCTGTTTTACTTTAAGCTTTCCTGCTAGCACTAGAGAAAAGAAATGGAAAATTTAAGGTTCAAGCACAAAGGCAGGAAGTCCCAGAGCTTCAAAAGCTTCAGTAATCTCTAGAAGAGGACTCTCCTTTCTATAAAAAAGATGAGAATTGCATGCACAGTCCGTGCACCCAAATCCAGACACAAAATCCCCTCCGATCCTGCTGGCAAGTGTACATTCAAATCGGGCAGAAGTAAAAGCATAAACTACTGAAATCAGCCTGAAAGCCTGATTCAGATGAAGATAATCTACATGCCAACTGGGATTTCGATTCTGGTTACGAGAAAGGCTGATGTGTCTCTTTACCCTTTTAAGACCTCCTGACCCCAGAGCAGATCCCACGTAGATATGAAACCCTGCACGGAACAAGAACTCGCCCTTTTTACCTACCTCAATCTTGCAGGCCCGATTTTTGAATACCAGACAGTAGACACCTTTTCCTGAAAAAATATCATTCTCAGAATAAATGTCTTTTTCAGAGTAAGAATTCATCTCTGAATAAGTGTTTTTTTCGGAAAAAATCATTCTAAGACTCCAAATTAACTAAGAACTAAATTTAATTTCAAAACCTCAAATTAATTTCAAGACCTGAATCGAAACTCGAAACCCAAACTTAACTTCAACCTCAATTTAATCTCAAGACCTTAATCGAATTTTAAGATCTAAATCGAATTTTAAGACCTTAGTTTATTTCCTGAGACTTGAAAGTACTTTTCAAGCAGGAGTCTGACCATTTTTTCCAGTTTTTCTTTCTCGCTAAGAGCTTCAATCCAGGAAACAGGTATGGCTTCAATTCCCAACCTAGCGCCAAGAATGCCGCCTGCCACACTCCCAACCGAATCCGAGTCACCAGTAATGTTCACTGCGGTCTGTATTGCTTTTTTGTAGTCATTCGGATAGCGTAATATACAAAAGTATGCCAGGGCAAAGGTTTCGTCTGCGTACCAGCCCTGTCCGAGTTTTCTCAAAGCTTCTTCGTCTCCAATGTCACTGTAAGCCGTATTATAAGAACTTTCCAGGGCACGAGTAAATTCCTGAGAGATTCCCTGAGTTACTTCTAAAAGAGGCTCAAACATTTCTCCGGGTTCCACCCCGTCAAGGGCCAGTTTCACTGCGTATGCCCCTGCAATGGAAGCAGCTTCTGCAGCTGGATGGGAGTGAGTGATTCGGCTTGAAATCAGGGCAACTTTAACCAGCTTTTGAGGGTCATTCCGATAAATGAAACCGAGAATTCCAGCCCGCATGAGGCTTCCACAGGTTTTAGAGCTGATTCCGGATTTGCTCCAGTGAATCCCGTCCTTAAGGCTCAGGGCTGCCCCTCTGGTAGTAGCTCCTGCCCCAAGGTCAGGCTCATCCAGCCAGAGCACAAGTTCTTCTGCTATCTTACCCATAAGCTCGGGAAGTTCAAGCTCAGCCCCTCGAAGCAGGCCCCTGGCAAGTACGAGCATTAACTGGGTATCGTCAGTCCAGGGAGAATTGAGTGGGAGTTCGAGAATTCCTTTTTCCCCATACTTATTTTTTATTTGCTCAAGAGTCAGATGTTCTACCGGGCGCCCGAGGGCATCTGCACATGCTGTGCCGTAAAGGTAGCCGCGAAGTTTTTTTTCAATACCTGACATATCCTGCAGAGTTTTTGTGCTCATGATCCAATCCCGTTTATTTTACTTTTGACCTATAAACATTAAATGCATATCAAAGAATAAACATTGTACCGAAAAAGATCAAGTAATAATGAGAAACTCGTGCAAAAATAAGATAGGCATTACAAAGTTAAAAGGATAAGCTGACAAACTGAACCAGAAAATTAATGGAACTGATCCTAAAAATTTGAGAGGTATTCAGAAGAATTGATTTTGAAAGAGTAAATGTTTGTGAAAAAAGATAGCTGTGAAATTGATTTTTGTAAAACTAATTTGTGTAAAAGAAATTAAGTAAAAAGAAAATCTATATAAAACAGATTGAAAGGAGAGAAATGCTCCGATGGGGATTTGAACCCCAGTCGCAGGAGTGAGAGTCCTGAATGATTGGCCGAGCTACACTATCGGAGCGGCTTGTAATTATGCTTTGCCTCTCAGGCAGCATATCTTCAAGTAATTTATAAAATATAAACCTTTCGTCTGACTTTTGAAAAATAAGGAAATTGCCAGGTGGGTTTATCCCACCCAGCACACTTAAGAAAAGCTTTTCTTAAAAAGCTTCCTTAAACTTGAAAAAGGTATCCGGTTTCAATTTCTCAAATTTCAGCCCCTAGGACGGTTATACAAACATAGCCTGGGGAATTGAGGGTTCCTCAGTGTTTACAACCTTTTCATGTGCCTTGAGGAAGTCATCCATCTTGACCTGTTTACCACGCCTGCGCAGCACAAAAATCCCGGCTTCCTTGACAATAACGCTGATTTCTGCCCCGCTCATGCCTGTCATGACTTTTGCGAGTTTCTCGAAATCCACATCATCTGCAAGTTTCATCTTGCGAGTGTGAATCTTAAGGATTTCGACCCTTCCTTTCTCGTCAGGGAGCGGAACTTCGATGGACCTATCAAATCTGCCAGGCCTTAGGAGAGCTGGGTCAAGCAGGTCAATCCTGTTGGTTGCTGCAACCACTTTTACATTACCTTTCGGGTCAAAACCGTCCATCTCTGCAAGAAGCTGGAGCATTGTCCTGTTAACCTCTGCCGAGCCGCTGGTTCCGTCGTAAGTCCTCATGCTACCGACAGCATCGATTTCATCTATAAATAGAATGCTTGGGGATTTATCCCGGGCAAGCTGGAAAATATCTTTGACAAGCCTTGAGCCCTCGCCTACGAATTTCTGTACCAGGTCAGAACCTGACATCCGGATGAAGGTTGCTTTTGCCTGAGAAGCTATAGCTTTTGCAATAAGGGTCTTGCCTGTTCCAGGAGCGCCATGAAGCAGGACACCTGAAGGAGGCTCAATCCCCAGATCCTCAAAAAGTTCGGGTTCGGTGAGCGGCAGTTCAACGCTTTCCCGGACTTCCTGGAGGACTTCTTCCAACCCACCAATCATGCTGTAGTCCACCCCAGGAGAGTTAATGAGTTCCATAATCTGAGCCCGGACATCAGCTGCCCTACTAACTATTGAAATAATTGAGTATGCTCCATTTACTGCAACTCTCATGCCAGGTTCAATCTTACCAATGAATTCTTCAGGGGTCTGAGTAAGTACCTCCTGGTTGTTCCCGTGTTGCCTTATAAGCACAATTTCCCCGTTTACCTCAAGAATAGTTGCAATAAATAGAGGAGGCTCAGTAAGCTGTTCCAGATGAGCTTTTAATTTATTGATTTCCTGAAGGTGCCTGCCTGTTGCTACACTTGCCTCAAGAAGCCGGGCCTTCATGTTCTCATTCTGGACCCTCATGATTTCTATTTCAGTTAAGAGAGATTTCACATCTTCGGTATCGATCTTCCCGCATTCAAGCTGGAACTCTACCTTTGTTTTGATGTCTTCCAGAGAAGATCTTATTGCACTACTTTCGGACATTTGAAAACACCTTTTTTATTATGTGAAATTGAGTTTACATATAGTTTAAACATATTTTGCACAGAGATTATAATTTGCGAATAAATTTATTTGAAGACAAACTGGCTTACAGATTTATCATGCAAATCTGTAACCGAGTTGATTAGTCATCGAAATCTCAACAATTGCACAAAGACAGCTTGTAATTTATCATGCAAATCTGTAACCGAGTTGATTAGTCATAGCCAATTAATTAGTCAAATTCTAAACACTACTTTCAAAGAGATTCCAGCTTATACAATTTTATACAATTCATCAAGGATGATTATTCCGTCTCGGCTTTTACAAAATAAAGCTTGAGAAACGGGATAAAGCAGGAGAACCCCTTTTTCATAACTTTCCCATTATAGTAGACTTACACTATCAAAGGTTAGATAACATTTAAAGGATATCCCTTACCTTTTCATATTGTATAAAGAGGTCTAGAGTATTATACACATACGAATATAAAAATGATATATATAGGTTCCTTCGATGGATGTGACCTGATAAACCAAGACTAAAGATTTATTTAGTTTTTCGATCAAATGGCTTTTGGTTACCCTCTTAACGTTTACAGATATTTAACCTCATTCAGTCTTCACATTTCCTTTTTCTATATCTATATGCTTTCACGTTTTCTAGATCAAAGCAGTTTTTCCGGAAAGAAGTCAGATAGAAATCTATTAAGAATACAGGCTTTTAATTAACCCTATGATTTAGCTCTAACCCTTACCGAAAGGATAAAAGAATAAGGATAAAAGAATATTAAGTCTTCTCCTACTTGAAAGAAAGCCTCCCCTGGAATTTAACTGAATTAGTTTAGTTTAACTGAAAAAAGGATAGACAAGCTAAGATAGACAAGCTAATAACCTAAAAAATTAAAAAAGATAGCTTTAATAATAAAAGCACTCTATCAATCCGCATGCGTATATCGCAAGATTTTCTAAGGTTAGGTGCAATAGTCATATTTATTGGTTTCACTATATTACTATTAAGTGTAGTTCTCACCATTTCACAGCATCCCGGAAACAGCCAGATTGGAGGAGTAATCATGATCGGCCCAATCCCGATAGCATTTGGCTCTTCTCCCGAAATAACAACAAATATGCTAGGACTTGGATTAATAGTGTCAATTCTCTATCTGTTCCTTTGGAGAATGAAACGTTGATTGATGGAAGTATGTTTTTTACGATTGGACTTTTTACGATATTGATTGGGTTTCTGCTAATTATGATCGGCATAGCTATAAACCTGTACCAAGAACCCAGATCAGCGCAGAGCTACTCAAGCAAGACAGACACCTTCGGAAGAGGATCCCGTTTTGAAAGTACTCCGGGTTCTGAGAGTTCACTTCATGAAAAACCTCCCGCAAGAAAAATAAAACCCGAAATCAAAGCAGGTGGAGTAATCATGCTTGGTCCGATTCCAATAATCTTCGGAAGCGACAAAGAAAGTGCAAGTACAGTAGCAATTCTTGCAATAATCCTAATGATTCTCAGCCTGTTGATTTTCAGAGTCTCCTTTTTTTAAACCTGACTGCCGCCTTCCTTACAATTTTCCAGAAAAAGCGCTTTGAACCTCCCTGAAAAAGTGTCTTGTAATTCAGCCTTCTTGAGCGCAACCATTGCGCCGGTTGACCACCAACCGTTGCGCCGGTTGATCACGCCTTTATGCCGGTTTTGATCAAACTTTTCTTAAAAGTTTGCGGTCAAGCCTTTTTTGAAAAGGGTTGTGATCACGCCTGCTTCGCCATCCAAAAAGAAATTCGGGTAAATTAGCCCTCTTGAGCGGAGCGAAAAGGGCACCTTGCTGTTGCGATTACATCGCAACTAAAGAAAAATCAAAGATTTTTCGGATCCCGAAGCGGAACTCGGGCGCCAAAACGGAAGCCATCCTCCCGAGACGGGACTCGGGCTGCAGAGCCGCAACTCTGCCGAGACGAGACTCGGGAAACAAAAAGTTATTAATGGTTAAGCCCGAATCAGGGCTTATGTTTACGATAATCACAGGCGCGCAGTTCGGTGACGAGGGAAAAGGCAAGATTGTCGACCTTCTTGCAAAAGATTATGATATTGTTGCCCGCTTCCAGGGAGGAAACAATGCAGGCCATACGGTCAAGGTAGGAGACAAGGTTTACAAGTTGCACCTGATCCCTTCAGGTATTCTGCTTGATGCCAGAGTTCTGATCGGGCCTGGGGTTGTCCTGGATCCTGAGGTTCTGACTGAAGAAATTACGATGCTTAAGAAACACGGCATAGAAGTAGATGCCAAAAAGCTTGGTATAGATGCCAAGACAAGCATAATCATGCCCTACCACATAGAAATGGATGGGCTAAGGGAAGCATCCAGGGAAAAGAAAATAGGAACTACAAAGCGCGGAATAGGCTATGCTTACATTGATAAAGTAGCAAGAGACGAATTCCGTGTGGCTGAACTTGTAGACAGTGAACGTTTCCTTACAAAACTTGAGGAACTTGCTCCCCAGAAAGAAAAAGAAATAGCAGCACTGGGAGGAGATCCGAAAATCGTAAGAGACCCAGCACTGATAGAGAAATATCTTGAGTTGGGCAGGCAATTTGCCACTTACGTGACAGACGTTTCAAGGGAAATTAATGAAGCTCTTGATGAAGGAAAATATGTGATGGCTGAAGCTGCCCAGGGCACTCACCTTGATGTCATACACGGGACCCAAAAATTCGTAACTTCCTCTTCTACAATCGCAGGCTCTGCCTGTGCGAACCTTGGAGTTGGTCCTACACGAGTAGATAACGTAATCGCTATAGTAAAAGCTTATATTACAAGAGTGGGTGAAGGCCCGCTTCCAACCGAACTTACAGGAGAACTTGGGGAAAGGATACAGAAAGCTGGAGGAGAATTCGGGACAACAACCGGCAGGGGCAGAAGGTGCGGCTGGTTTGATCTACCTCTGCTGAAGAAAGCAATTGCTCTTAACGGATATACCGAGATTTCCCTTACCAAACTTGACGTACTTACAGGGCTTGATCCCGTCCGGATCTGTACCGGCTATACCTTCAAGGGAGAAAACCTTGAATATCCCCCAGAACTTACAGAAGATCTTGCTGAATGCACGCCTGTTTATGAAGACCTTCCTGGCTGGGAAACTGACCTTACCGAAGTAAAAGCCTTCGAGGAGCTCCCCGAAAACGCCAGAAATTATGTTGAAAGACTGGAAGAATTGATGAAAGTACCCATTAATTACATTTCAGTTGGTCCAGGCAGAGCACAAACCTTTAAAAAAGAGTGATCAAGCTTAGTGGACTTGCTAGGCCAAGCCAAAGGAGGCGGACTTAAGATCCGTTTACGAAGGTATTGGTGGGCTCAAATCCCACCCTCATACTTAATTTAATGAATTCTTATTTTTTTGAGTTATCCATCAATAATCGGTTGATATTATCAGAGTACTCACGCATTCAGATTACGCTCTTATGTTCTTTATGTTCTGCTTTATGCATACTTTCCTACACAAGTAAGCTTAGAAAACAGATGCAACTGAGCAAAAATACTCAACGACAAAATATCAACTAGCTACTAATGCACGACTCCATTTTAAAGATGATATAATTTTGATGGGATAATTTGTATCTTCTTCATACCCTACGACTTTTACAAAACACCGACTTTGACTTTTCAGAATACAATTTGGTGGTTTAAATACCCTACAATTTATCAGGCAAGCTACGAATATTTAAATAAAAATATCATAATAATTGTCTTATAAGTTTTCACTCAGAGCTCGTATTTAGTGATTCAAGGTTATAGTGATTCAAGGTTAAATTGTAAGCGTCACACAATAGGAAACGATGCTAAACGCTGAGACAATAATCATAACTAGTTCAATGATTTGGGGAACATTGAAGAGATCAATGAAATTCTAAGAGTCAAACTGAAAAGGTAACCACTGATTTTGTAGGCTTATACATGTGGCAAAGATAATTCTTAGGACAGTGGGGCTAATGGAAAAGTGACCAGCCTGACCATGTAGTTTTTTAAGAAGCGGCCACGGCGGAGCATGCCCCAAAGACTGAGAAGGTATTGGACTACTCGTAGAAGCTCTAAGAATTAGATGATGCTGCCATGAGGGGAGAGGAAAAATAGGACGGTTTTGTCTAAAAGTTGCAGTCTGTGGATCACTTTATCCGGTTCCATAATGAGTTGTTGAGAGATCAATTAACAGGCCATTTTCAGAGGCAACCACGAGCCACTGAGCAGCTCGAACAATACGCATAGTCTCCCGTATTCTAGTATATCAGACGTGTGCAGAGGTAATGAAGAATGGTAGTGTTAGGATGGAATGCAGCTTCGGAACAGTATGACCCGCTTGATATGCTCGACCAGGCGGTCGCGGCTGAAAAGGCGGGCTTTGAATCGATCTCTGCGAGCGATCACTTTCATCCCTGGGATCCTTCGGGAGAATCGTGCAATATTTGGACATGGCTGGGCGCGGCTGCTGCGAGGCTGAACGGTATCGAGATCGGCACCGGCGTCACCTGTCCAATCTTGCGCTATAACCCTGCGATTCTCGCCCAGTCGGCAGCAACCGTCGACAGGATGAACAAAGGAAACTTCTATCTCGGCGTTGGCACCGGGGAAGCGATGAACGAGTACCCGATGACGGGACTATGGCCAGAATACAATAAACGCCAGGACATGATGCGGGAAGCCATCGAGCTGATGAGATTGCTTTGGAGTGGGGACGAGGTGACCTTCAACGGGGAATATTATACGACGAGAAAAGCCAGAATGTACACGATGCCCAGACGGCGAATTCCCATCTATATCTCGTCACTCGTTCCGAACAGCGCGTTCTTCGCGGGTTACTACGGTGACGGTTTGATCAGCGTTGCCAACCCGCCCGAGGTGATGAAAGCGATTATCGCCAACTTCAAGGCTGGTGCCCAGAAGGCGGGAAAGGACCCTGAAAAGATGCAAAAGCAGGTCGAAATATGGGTGGCTTACACCGACGACGTAGACGCTGCTGTAAAGATATTTAAGCAGTACTGGACCGGCACTATGATCTTTGCGACACATCTCCAGAACATCTATACTCCGGAAATGGTGGCAATGAATGGAGCGATCGTGGGAGACGATGTGATCAAGAACCGGCTATGCATCTCCAGTGACCCCGACGTGCATGCGAAGTTCGCACAGCGGTTCATCGATGCAGGCTTCAATCGGCTTTACTTTCATTCTGCAGGCCCGAACCAGATCGAGTTCATTGAGGGCTACGGGCGGGATGTGCTTCCGATCATCCGGGAAAGGAACCATCCGAGAGCTGCAGCCACTGTATAAAATGGATGCTTGATTGTGAGGAATTTACATGTTAGAGCCTTCTGAACGAGAGGGAATCCGCGAAGCGTGGGACATATACAAGAGACATACCCTGTCTAACAGCATTATCAACGAGATGGTCATACGGGACGGCGAGCTGACGTTCATAACGCAAGAGAACGGCGAGATACCCATTACAGAAAATTATGGGTATGGCCTCTATTACCATGATTGCAGGTTCCTGAGCGGTTTTCTAATGCGACTCATGGACACACCTCCGACACGGGTTCTGTCCAGCGACGAAAGAGGTTTTAGATCGACACTAATGGTCACCAATCCGGAACTAAAGGATTGCACAGGTACCACCATCTCCAAAGAAACACTCCTTGGTATCCTGGCCACGGTCATACCTGGCTGCGTCCGACATACTCATACCATTCGGAACTTCAACACATTCCCTGTGACCTTGAACCTGACTTTTGAGTTCGACGCAGATTTCGAGGATATGCTCACCATCAGGGGCATCGCCCCACCTACTGCTGCGAAAGTGTTACCAGCCAGGGATGATGGTAAAAACCTTTACTTATCCTATGAAGGGGAGGACAAGTATCGTCGCAACACGATCATCGCATTTGATCCATTACCCACGAAGGTGGGAGGGAAAAAATGTACCTTCGAGCTGAAGATAAGTCCCCACGGGTCACAGACAGTAAACGTGGAAATCTCCGTTGAGGAGATTAAGCCCGACAAGGAGCCGGAAAGACCAGTGAAAAATCCCGATCAGCGAATGAACCAGATCATGAGATCTTATATCGCAGCCCTCGAATGCTGCGACAACATACCGACCAACAACAACATCCTCAACAGCATCATGGTGCGTTCGCTGGCCGATCTGAACATGATGCGCATGAGCCTAAACGGATACATGTTCCATTCGGCGGGGGTACCCTGGTACGACACACTATTCGGGCGGGATAGCATCATCTCAGCACTCCAGCTATTGCCATTCGAGGCGGGGCTGGGAAAAAGTACGTTGCTCGTGAATGCAAAATTCCAAGGCAACAGAGCAGATGAGTGGAGGGACCAGGAGCCTGGCAAAATTCTTCACGAACTAAGACAGGGAGAGCTGGCCAACCTGAATCTGATACCTCAAACGCCATATTACGGCACAGTCGATGCCACTCCCTTGTTCCTGATTCTCCTGACTGAATATTTGAACTGGACGGGAGATATCGAATTGGTCAAGCAGCTGGAAAACAACGTGGATCGAGCCCTTGAATGGATCAATGTTTATGCAAATATGGAGGGAAATGGATTTGCCTACTATGCGACGAAGTCTCCATTGGGCATTTACAACCAGGGATGGAAGGACTCCCCCGATTCGATCAGCCATTCAGATGGCACGCTGGCAAAACAACCGATCGCAGTTGCTGAAGTACAGGGATACGTGTACATGGCTAAAAAAAGCCTTGCGCCGTTATTCAGAAAGCTGTGTCGAGAAAACGATGCGTTCAGGCTTGAAAAGGAGGCTGGAGAACTAAAGGAGAGGTTCAACCGAGAGTTCTGGATGAAAGACAGGCAATTTTTTGCCCAGGCATTGGATGCGGAAGGTGTATGCGATGTGATATCGTCGAACCCGGCGCAGTGTCTGTGGACAGGAATCGTCGATCAAAAATACGTAAAATACCTGGTCGATAGGATCTTCAGAGATGACATGTTCACCGAATGGGGCATTCGCACTCTATCCTCAAAAGAGCAGCGGTACAATCCGCTAGGATACCACAACGGTACGGTCTGGCCGCATGACAACGCGATAATTGCCATGGGCTTGAGAAAGTATGGTTTCATCAATGAGATGTCCTTATTGTTCACGGGCATGTATGAGGCGGCTAAGGCATTCAAGGACTACCGTCTACCGGAGTGCTTCGGTGGGCTGACGCGCTCAGAGTACGGCATCCCCGTGAAATATCCGGTAGCCTGTAGCCCGCAAGCGTGGGCGTCTGGAACCGTGCCGTTTATGCTCACCGCCAGCCTGGGCATAGCTCCCGACGCCCTGAATAACCGGCTGATCATCAACAAGCCCCATCTGCCTTCGTGGCTAGACAACGTGCAGTTCAACAGCGTGAAAGTCGGCAACACGCTGACCGATTTGAATTTCAGGCGCGTTGAAGAGGAGACACTGGTCAACGTATCCAAGAGGAGCGGGGACATAAATGTGCTCATCGAGTATTAACTGCTGGAACTAAACGGAAGAATTGAAGGAAACAGGATTAACAATAGAGTTAGGAGAGCATATGGCAAAAGTATTAATGTACACCATAAGCACCTGCCCTGTATGCCGGAAAACAAAGGAATTTTTTCGGGCCAGAGGCATACCATTCGATTTCATCGATTATGATCTCGCCAGCGAGAGTGAGCAAAACAAGATCGCAGCCGAGATGATGAAGGGTACCGGCAATATCGGCTTTCCGTTTGTCAGGATCGACGATGTTGTGGTCATCGGGTTCAATCCAGAGAGGTTTGAACAACTCTTGAAATCGGAGAAGCTCGATCCGGCAACCAACTAGGCTTAAAGGAGATAATCATCATGACAGGAGAAGTGGACCTTTTTTCACAGTATCGGATGGGCGATCTTACGCTGCCAAACCGCATAGTGATGGCGCCAATGACCCGCAACCGCGCAGGGGATGCCGACGTCCCGGTCTTACTGACAGTCACTTATTATGTGCAGCGAGCCTCGGCCGGCATGATTATCACCGAGGGCTCGCAGGTTAGCCCGCAGGGGGTGGGCTACATGCATACACCGGGAATACACTCTGTGGCACAAGTCGCCGGCTGGAAGAAGGTGACGGACGCCGTCCACCAGGCTGATGGCAGGATTTTCATTCAGCTCTGGCATGTAGGGCGAGTCTCCCACCCCGACTTCCTGGGAGGCGATCTGCCGGTCGCACCATCTGCGCTACCAGTCGAAGGCTTTGTCCACACACCAGGTGGAAAAAAGCCAATTCCTGTACCCAGGGCTCTGAAAACTGATGAGGTGCCGGACATAGTCAGGCAGTTTCGGCAGGCGGCGGAGAACGCTAGAGCCGCCGGCTTCGATGGTGTAGAAATCCATGGCGCTAACGGCTACCTGTTAGACCAATTCCTGCGGAGCGGGTCCAACAAACGAACCGATATGTATGGCGGCAGCCTTGAGAATCGGGCTCGTCTGCCGCTTGAAGTCACGAAAGCCGTCATCGAGGTATGGGGCAGGGATCGTGTCGGCTACCGAATCTCCCCACACAATAATGCGCATTCTATGTCAGATGCCAATCCATTGGAGACCTTTTCCTATTTCACCAGAGAACTGAACAAAATAGGTCTGGGCTACCTTCATTTAATCGAGCCCATTGGGGGCAGGGCAGGGTTCGTGCCGCCAGAAGCACGACTTGGGCCTACCCTTCGCAGGATTTTTGAAAGGACATTCATACTAAATGGGGGCTATGGCCTCCAAAGCGGGAGCGAAGCTATTACAAGGGGCGAAGCAGACCTGATAGCCTTCGGAGTGCCATTCCTGGCCAATCCTGACCTACCGGAGCGTTTCAGGCAGAATGAGTCGCTGAACGAGCCGGACGTGGCCACCTTCTACGTGGGCGGCGCAAAAGGCTATACGGACTATCCGGCTCTGGTCCGCAGATGATGTGGCTCAAAACATATTATTGTAAAGTCTTCAGGAGATGTGTATGCTTGTGATTCTACACTAGCTTGAGAAAGTTATTATCCCCTCAAGATGTACAGAACCACACAGTAGAGCCATGCAATATAGTGTAATAGAGGTATCCTAACACATGAATATGACCAGTGGCCGACATGAGGCAAAAAACGCTTCCCCCAGGAAAAGAGCACTGCGAGCCCTCAACATCCTGTTGAGGTCAGTGTTGGGCGGCTCGCTCGCGCTTTTAGCCGGGGGGTTAGGCTATATTACCGGAAACGTGTGGCTCTTCCCCAGCCTGGGACCGTCCATTTTCATGATGGTTGAATCGCCCCATCTAAAGTCATCCAGCTTATACAATATGACTATTGGCCACCTGGTCGGCATTATTAGCGGCTACACCCTTGCTATCATGACCGGCGCTGCTTATGCTCCATCTCCATTCGTGGTCGGCCATCTACAGTTATCACATGTTGTGGCATCATGCATTGCCATAGCACTTGTAATACTAATTCATATAACTCTTAAGGCATCACACCCGCCGGCCATTGCCACTACCTTTCTGATTACCCTTGGTAGTTTTAAGGCGACATGGCACGATCTATCTGCGATCCTTATAGGCATAGTGATAATAGCCGTCGCCGGAGAAATTGCGAGGTACATGATACTCTCCATTGAGCACCGAGATCTTATAGAAGTAATAGGGAACGAGTAGGAATAGGGAATGAGTAGGAATAATGCCAAAGAATTTGTAGAATCTTCTATTGAACCTGATTTCATGGCATTGTGCCAACGGCATTATCTTACCATCAACCAAAGACTCTACAGAACTGAGAATATCAAGCTCACTGATAACAGAACTTATTGAAAATTTATCCCAACTCCCGCAAGACTACATAGAACCGTAAATTTCATAGTCCGATATAACTTACATAGTCCGTTTTACATCACATCATGCCCTGTGGAATATTAAACACGCTTTTCATCGTGCTTAGTTTTATCTCGTCACACATTTCTTTCAATTTCACAAAAGCTGTTTTAAATTCGGGTTGTTGACGCCACGCTTGCACACATGCTGAAGTTTTCCATGGACCAAATGATATAAACCGATTCTTTTGCTCTAAATCTTGCAACAAGATAATTCCAATGCTACACATCTCATTAGCCTTAGTCCAATTAGCCAGATCTGTCCAAATCTTTAGAAATTCTTCTTCCTTCCCTTGTTTTACAGACCAAATTTCAGCGGCGTATATTAATTCTTTATCCCCCATCATCAATCACCCATGGAATTCACTTTCCCCACATAGAATTATGAAATATGTATATATAGCTGTTATTTTTATCCCAAAATTATTTCGCATGCCCTATTTGATTTTCCTGATATGCTATTAGTTGTCAAATTTCTTTTTAAAAATTTATCTGAAAAGTTCCCTCCACTCCCGCATGTTCGAAGTGAGCAGATATCGGGCGGTCACTGGCAAGACAAGTTACTGGCTACTTCTTAAATTACTCTATGATCAATAATGTTTCATATAATTCTCCGCTTTCTCCCCATGAACTATAATCTATCTTTTTCCCTTTTTCCATTTAAAAAACAACCCCAAAACAGCAAAAACCACAACTACGAAAGCCCAAAAAATAACACTGAAAGGGTTGAATGGTTTTTTTAGCAGATTCATTTTCTTTTTTATCATAAGCCAATTCCGCTAAATTTTAATCCTCTATATCCTGACATTCATGAACATTACCGGGAAAGTAAAGTTTCCCACAAATTTCACATTTTGTTATTTTCTTTTTCTTTTCAATTAAGCTTTTTTGTTGCGCTTCAAGGTCCTCTATTTCAGCCCGGAGCCTGTTTATCTCTTTCTCATATGCATCTAACTTATCTTTGAACCTATTGTACAATCCTGTATAATACAAGGGATTGAAATATGACGGATTAACTTCAAAAAATTATATTATTTTTTCATTATATAATTACCTGAGGATGAATACCTATCCCATATTGATTTTCCTGATATGCTATTGGTCTTCAAATTTCTTTTTAAAAATTCATCTGAAAACTTCTCTCCACGCCCGCATGCTCACGAGGTGAGCAGATATTGGGCGGTTGCTGGCAAAAAAGAAGAAAAAATAGAGTCGGTAGTTTGAAAATTCACAATTCGCTCAATTTGTATATCAAAAAAGCAGAAAATGTGTTGCAGAACAATAATATTAAATTGAAGAAAAACAATCTCAAATTGACATAGAAAAACGACAATGAATTGATAGAAAAACAACAAATATCAATATCAATTAACCTTCCAAAACTGGGTAGGAACATATGTTGGCAGCCCTGTGGCCGGCGTGAGGCATGTCACCATTCCAGCTATTCAGAGACGTGCAATCGAAAATTTGCTGCAGGCTGATGAGACTTTGGCAACATCTGTAGAGCCAGAAGGAGTTCGAGAATATATTGAAATAAAGAAGGCTACCCTCGAATTCTCTATTTTTTATCGCGGAATCGCCCATTGATTGCTTTCATTTTGGCTTCTGGATTGCCTGATTGTTATGCGAGATTACTATTTCCACAAGTTAAGACTTTCTATTAATCAACGAACTCACTCATTCCAGGCCCCACTTCTTCCTGAACTCGAGCTTCTGCTGGCTGTTCATCCAGTGACTGCCGTCACAATAGGGCTTGTTCTCTGATTTCCCGCAGCGGCAGAGGGTCACTCTATTTCGGGATTCGTACATGCTGCCATCTGCAGATTCAATGGGGACACCGCCTCGAACCCAAAGGGGACCTTCACAACTTTTTTGTTTGTCGTGAACCAGTACAATAGATGGTTCAAATTCCTTTTCAAAGGGTTTGCCTGTCTTCTTGTCCCACAAGACCAGCCGTCCCGACGGGCAGATCATGGCTTCTTCTATGGCGATTTGTCGGGCTTCTGGGTCGTCTGATTTTTGTATGAGACTCCTTATTCCGCCAGACTGCTGGCAGAAACGGGAATGATCGCAGAGCTCGTAGGCATCGGTGAGTTTTAAATCAGGACCTTCAAAAGTTTCCGCTTTTTCCAGGTAAGGCTGTCTGCTGGCTGTTTCGCTACCGTCAAAACCAACCTTGCGGTGTGTCCCATCACAGAAGGGCTTTTTTTTGGATGAGCCGCAGCGGCATAAAATATAGGCTTCCCGCCTGGGGTATTCTTTTATATCAATTAATTCTCTGGTGTGGCCGGCGTCATCGGTGACAATTACCTGTTCTAAAAGCGGCACTTCACCTGTAACCCGATACGGTCCATCTTTGATTATCTTAATCCTCATTTCTTTTTCATTGACTGCCATAATCATAATCCCCATTACCTCTTATAATGCAGTACTGGGTGTTTAATCTGACTATTCTTTCTTCGTTTTTGCCTGTCCCGTACCAGCCACCAGAACCTGGAGGACCGCTTTCCTAGATACAATATCAGGGGGATAGAATAGATTTTCAGTTCTTTATTTCACTTTTCAACAACAGATTGTCTATTGCAGCAAGATCAAGTCCAGTTAAATACAATCCTTTCACGTATTTTCAAGCTCAATGTGAGTAAATTAAATTAATCTGAAACTTCCCTCCACGCCCGCATGCTCACGAAATGAATATATCGGGTGGCTACTGGAAAAAAAGAGATAAGTAGAAGCCATGAGAGGCACATATAGTCAAGGAAGATAGGGAGATAGAGTAATCCAGTAGCTAGAAGAGAAAACAACCAGGATCCCAAGAAGAGCTCACAGGATGAGGATGAAGTGAGCCTTCTCCTCTTATTATGTCTTTTTATTCTGTCGTCGACGTTCTAACTCTCAAATTTTTCTGTCCCTTTTCACTCTTGAGAAAAAAAGTTTTTGGGATCATTTAAAACGGTTGTACTTCTTATGCGCCTGTTCAGCCGTTATTATATTGAAAACAAGAACCTCGCTTCGTTCAAAATCAATTTCGTATAAAATGCGAAAATCGCCTGCACGAAGCCGATAGACTGTTTTGTGGCTTCCTTTTACTTCTTTTTTGTTTCCCCCTGGAAAGGGGTCTTTTAGTCCTCGAAGGGCCTCTTTTATTTGATCCCTACGATCTACAGGAACGTTTTCGAAGACCTTGGGATGGATCAGAACTTTAAAGGTCATCGATGCTCACGAACTCGTCACGATGTTCTCTTATGAGTCTATCTCCTTCTTCTATGAGTTTATTGCAGTTGTGTTCATGGATCAATTTTCGTATAACGGTATTATAGTCATCACCCATTTTTCCAATAGCTTTCAACTCATCACGAGTATCTTTTGAGATTTGTATCGTGGTAGTTTCTGACATGATAACCACTATAGCGATTATAGTATTTATAACTATAATGATTCAAAAAAATCATAAAGTTACCAGTCAGTTTACTTTCTCTATTTTAACAAGGTGCTTAAAGTGTTTGTTTGTGAACAAGATTAGTCTAGATTATATAATGCTAATAATTTGGCTCTGTAGAAATCCTTATTTTAATGCAAATTATTTGCATAACTTTTTTGTTTATGTTATACCCTATCAGTTTAATTTTTATTTCTTTTACTTGATTATGGAACTTTCTTGCTCTGAGTACTTCTCCAAATTTCCTTTTGACAACAGAGAACGTTGTTTCTGCTATATTCCGTTTATTGTATCTGATTTCATCAAAGGTTAAATACAGTTGTTTTCTGTATTTTCCTTTTATTTTTTTCCTCTTTCTTACTCTTAAAGGTATAATTGACTCTGCTTTTATCTCTTCTCTGATTAAAGCATGAATTTCTTCGGAATCATATCCTTTATCCATTACATAACATTGAGACTTTCTTAACTTATTTGATTGCCTTATCAGAGTTTTTGCATGCTTAACATCATGATCGGTTTTTTGACTGATTTTCCATCCTAAGATTACTTTTTTATCCGTATCTACTGCTATTGAAGTTTTCAGGAAGCTCCTTCGGAGCTTCCCTGTTCTTTTAGAATAATAATGACTTGCATATGAACTCGTAAATCCAGTTGCGTCAATTGCTGTAATAGAAGCAATTTCTCCATGTGAATAAAATAGTTTTAGAGTTTTTGACAAAATTAGGTTATACCATGATGAAGGGATTCTGGACACAAACTTTTGAAGGGTAGTATAATGAGGAATCTTATCAAGGTCAAGTTTTTCCTTTATACTGCTCATGAGATCAAGAAGTTCTACAAAATCCCGATAATCTGTACTTATATACTCCTTCAGTAAAACAAGAACAAGAAGCTGATGTTGAGTATAAACATGTTTAGAATATTTACAGGAGTAAAGGTTCAGTCTGGAAGACTGAACTATTTCCAGGCTTAGATCAACAAATTTAATATACTTATTTGATGACAATAAAGATTGCTCCTTTGTTTTTTGTGGGGACAAAAAATAAGGAGCATTTTTACAATTTTATTTTTATAAATTTTTGGGTAAAATCAGAACTTAGAGGATTTCTACAGAGCCGAGTTTTTATTAATATAAAAAGAAAAATAGTTTATAGATAAGCTAAAAAATAGATTAATTATTGCAAGGCAGATAAATCTTACAAATGACGATAAAATCTGAGTAATTATAATAATTTCACGATATTCGCAAGAATTGTTTTGAGTTTATTACTCACAATAATTTACTCTATAAAATCGTCTTTAAAATCAGACATTTTGCTTCATATCGGGCAATCTTTTGTTTACTCGTTTTTTTATCGCAATCGGTAAAACCCTCCTATGTGTTTGAGTTCAGATTCATTCCATAGTATATGGAATAAGAAACTTCATACATATGTGAAAATTAAACACCAGGCGGCTTATTCCATTTTGGGGTAGAAAAATTTTCCTATCGATAACCCAATTATGAAACACAAAAAACCTGAGAAACACATAGATACTTTTTCAGTGCCTGTTGACATTGGTTTTTATCCAAAAATAACCATACCAAAATAAAAACAAAAAATGTTTATTAAAAACGATGAGCTCTATTTTTATAGTAAAGAAAAAGACTACAGAATCAATCTAAATTTTACAGAAATTTTAGTATGCTTTCGGTGAAATCATATTGGGGATGAGAATCATCCCATCCCCTTATTCAGCGTACATCACGCGAATAATTTCAAAGACGAAAAAAGACTAGTTTCAAGCGTAAGGATCTCTTAACGCCTTGTTGACGCCGAAGGTCTTACGCTCCTCAACTGTCTTCCTGTTCTTGTCGATTTTCTCCTTCGCAAGCTTTGTAACCAGATCAAGTCCGGGCTTGACATCCTCGATTGGCTTTGTCTCGAACAAACCCGCGGCGACAGCTTTAGACCAGATTTCGTTACCCTTCTTGGTGCGGATGAAAACCGTGGACCAGCCATCAGGGCTTCCGACCGAGCCGGTCGAAATGTCGGCGAGATTGGAAACATAGTCGAGGCAGACATGACAGCCTGGCTGCTCGTATTTGTGGGTTGCCTTGATGGGCAGACTGGTGACGTTCCCGCGCTCGGTGTAGACCCAGAACTTGCCCTTCCCGATATCCATCCTCTTCACAGAGTTGAGGCTCTGCGCTGCATGGTCCTCGACAATGGTTTGCAGAGACTTGTATGGGAAGTTCTCCATACAAAAGAGCCCTACTGTAAAGGCGACCTTGCCCGGGACGTCCCGCATGTTGATTGGATAGAGCTGAGCCTTCCTGACGGCCTGCATCTGGCAGCAGACGCCGGTGACTCCGACTTTGTCGAGGCCAAAGGACCGGGTTGCTTCCTTGAGCCAGGAGATCTGGGGGCTGATACTGTACTTTGTCCCTCGTGCCTTGAGAATGTCCTCACGGCTCATCGCGACGAACGGCCTGGGCTCCCAGGGTCGATCGCCTTCTCCTGCCACAATGGTCCCATCGATGATTCCTTGCTCAAGAGCATAAACCATGAGGGTGGTAGCAATGCCGCCGTCCTGTGCCTTTTTGAGGATTTCCTTGTCCGTGCTCCTTGCCGAAACGCAGGTTATGTATTTACCGAGATATGGATCTTCAATCATCTTTATCTCCTCACTTAAGCGCTCCAGCAATTATCTCGCTGATATCTTCAAATTCGGAAATCACATCGAAGTTGAAGAACGATCTCGGACAGGCACCATAGCAGGAACCGCACTTGATGCAGAGGTCACGCTCACCCTGCGGCTTCCCGAACTCCATGGTGATCGCCCGTACTGGGCAGGAGGCTGCACAGGTGCCGCAGCCCATGCAGAGGCCCTGGTTGATCACATCGCTCATCAGGTCGCAGAAGCATCCTGTCGTGCCGCGCTTGGCAAGGTCCATGAGAGGCTTTAAGTACTTACCCGCAAGGGCCTTCTGATCCTCGTTTCCTTCCAGGAGCAGGTACGCCATAACAGCAACGTTCCTTATGAGTTCCGGGCTAGGGGGGCATCCGGGAATATATATATCTACGTCGATGAGATCCCCGATAGGGAGGAAAGACTCGTGCTGAGGCTGATTATGCTGCCCGCCACGACTGAACCGGGTGATGTTCCCGTAGCTCGAGCAGGAGCCGAGGGCCACCACGATCTTGGACTTCCTCCGCGTCTCTTTGATATCCTCCACTGATTCATGGTCCTGGAGGCAGACCGATCCCTCAACAAGCGCCACGTCCATCTCTGGGATATGCCGGACATCGGCAAGCGTGAGGCCATAGACGAGATCGGCATAGTCGTCTAGAATCTTGATGAGTCCCAAATTATTGTCGGCCATGGACACGAGGCAGCCAGTACAGCCGCTCAGGTGCACATGCCCGAGTTTGATTTTATTTGCCACTGATTTTATCTCCTTTGTAGCTTCCACCTTTATCTCCGTCACAACCTGAGCGAGCTTGGCTTCCCCGCCCGTGGTTTTCTTGATGGAGTTAAGCAGTTCCATAATCCATCCCAATTTCCTTCAGTATCTTGGATACAGCTTCTGGAATGGCTCTCTGTACCTCGTCTGTAATTCCGATGACCATCTCAGGGGCAGAAACGTACTTCTTCTGGCATGCAAGGATCCTGATCCGGATATCGTCCTTAATAAACTGGAGCGGCTCGGCCAGATCCCAAGAATGGGCATCTCGATAGCTCCCCACAGGAAGCTCATCAACAGAAAGCCACCTTAGCTCGCCGGGTTCCCCCCTGAAATCCGCGATGTCCACGATAATAAGAGTCTTCGTAGACTCAGGATTGAGTAGGGTAAAGATGAAATGGGGGCCCCCGAGCCCTGCGTCAACGACCGTAACGTTCTCTGGAAGCTCGAGTTCCTTGAGACGCTCCACGACTGCGGGTCCGAACCCATCATCCGCAAAAAGAGGGTTGCCGCAGCCTGCCACCACGATCTCGGAGTACAGCGTTTCCATTCGTTTCACCACTGGAGGAGTTTCTCGGCGACTACCTTGTCCTCCTCATCCATCACAATCATGTGGGTTGCGCATGAGACGCACGGATCATAGGCCCGGACGACCATCTCAGCTATTTGCCAAGGGGCTCCCGTCAGAGCGCGGCTGCAGGTCGGGAGGTTCCAGGTTGTGGGCACAAGCATCTCGTACCACAGCACTTTCCCATCCTTCACCCGTGCAAGGTGGACATTAGTCCCGCGTGGGGCTTCATTTGCAGCCCAGCCCATAGACCCATCTCCCTGTGGAATGTGGTCGGCGACAACCCTGCCTGAGGTATTCAGGGAATCAAGGCACTTAAGAATGGTGTAAAGGCAATCAGGATACTCCATCTGTCTGGCGATGTGCTGGGCGAAGGTACCCTTCTCGGTGAAATTCTTGAAGGTGGCTAGCCTGGCCCTCGGGCCGACCTCAACAGGCTGGCCATCATATGTCGGAACACTGTTGCAGGCTTCCATCTGGGGGTTAGCCTTGGTGCCGATCTTTGTTGTGCCTCCTACTGGATAGTTCGGATCCTCAAGATCGATGGTTACTTCACCCATGTACCAGTCCCATGGCCGGGTCTCTTTCCATCGGGTGAAGTCCCACATCGGCTTCTCGTCCAGACTGGATGAGCCGTACATAGAGGATGTGGCCATGGCTCCCTGGTTGTGATACCCAAGCGTCCTGGGAATAGGAATCTTTTTACCCGCAACTTCTACGAACTCCCGGTTCTGCATGTTCCTGATGACCTCGAGCATAAACTCCATCTGCTCGTGGGCCAGGACAAGACCTTCTTTCGCCAAGTCGGCAATCTTCTGCTTTGCCCTGGGGCTCACGTTGCGGTACATTCCGCCAATCCTGGGGTTGGAGGGGTGAATCGCCTCGCCCCCTGCTAGGGCTCCAATTGTCTGTCCGATCTCGCGAATGCGGATGATCCTTGCCATAACACTCCTGACAGGCTCCTCCTTGGCGAACATGTTGAACTTTGTCTCTGTTCCAGGGATATAAAAGTCCGGAAGGATCAGGATGTTATGCAGGGCAATACTGTGAAGGCGGTTCGCGGCATGGAGAATTGTCCGCAAGAGCTTTGCATCCTTGGGAATTTCGCAGCCAATCGAAGCTTCTATGGCCTCGGTGCTCGCCAGGGTGTGAGCAATAGGACAAATACCGCAGACCCGAGATGTGATCTTCGGGACTTGGTCCATTGTCTTACCTATGGCAAGCTTCTCAATACCCCTTACCGGGGTGATGGAGAGCCAGTCTCCTCGCTCGACAATACCCTCATCATTTACTTTCAGGGTGAGCTTGGAATGGCCTTCATGTCTCGTGGTTGGAGAGATTTCTACAACTTTTGTCAATGGTATGCCTCGTTTTCAATTCGATGTTCTTCAGGCTGTACCGCAGTTAAGGCACATTCTGCATAATTATTCTTAGATAATTATCCGCACATAAATAAAGTATATTACATTCTTACTTTATTCGGTGCGTAATTCCTCAGTATTAATATGTTAAACTTATAACGAAAAAGAATTGAAAATGTGATATTATATAAATCCTTTCTTTATAAAAGAGATTAAAAAAATGAGGAGAATAAATTTTCTTATTATAATCGAATTTTTATATTAATCATCTAAATATTTATTTATATATTTATGTTTTTTATGATAAGATAAAGCTTGAAATTATCTAAAACATCAGGCTCATAAATATACGTAACATACTATTGTAGTTCAGAGTTTGATTAAACAGAAACCATTGAAGACCAGGAATAAATAAGACGTAAGAATAGGGAAAGATGTTTATTATTATTGAGAGTGCAGGGCCGTGAAAGCTCCCAGCTTTAACTCCAGGGAGTTAACCCTCTAACAAGGCATTTACTTTGCTTAAGTGTCCTTTACTTGTATACCACAATCGACTGCATTTTTTGTTCAGATTCCAGTATAAATCGAGAAACAGAACCTGCTAGTTAAATGAAAAAGAGTCAAGGCCTCGTAAAGCCTGCCCATTAACATAGATTTACCGATTTACCCGATTTTATACTATCTAAATCGAAATGAAATTAAAAGCCCTTGTAATTTTGGGCAAAGAAATGACATTTTGTTAAGTTATTTTGTTAAGTTATTTTGTTAAGTTATATAGTTAATGAGAATAGATTAGTATGAATCGAATCACTTATAAGATACTTACGATAACCTAACAAGCTTGTTTCAGGCCTTGATATTTATTAGTTTCTAATTTATATTTCTATTGATATTATATTCTGTGAATGATTTTCTTATCATTGATACAATTTGAAAATCGCTTTAATAGGCACGCAATACGTCGAATATAAGGTGAAGATAGAGTGCACCAATAACATATCCTTCAAGAAATAAATCTGGCTGACTAATTTGTGAAAATAGTAACAACTCAATTCGTCTGCCTGTGAAAAGCGATCATAAAACAATAGCTTCGGATTGTATCAATTTTAACAAAAATTAGGAGTGTACATAAATATGGGGAAAATGAAAAAGATGCTGGTCGTTTTGCTGGTCGCTTGCCTTGCAATATCTCTGACAGGTGCAGCAGCAAGCGCTGGTGATGGATATGGATTTAAATATGGTGGACACGGATACGGACACGGATTTAAATATGGTGGACACGGATACGGATATGGATTTGGACATGGATTTGGATTCTTCGACCGTGGCTGTGACCGATGGGGCGGTTGTAACTGGTGGAATGGTTGTGACTGGAATAATCGGTTCTGCTGGTGATTGAATGATTAGTTCAGCAACCAGCATTTAAATGTTGACGGTTGGGAGGTGAGATATCTTCATCTTCTAACTTTCCTATATTATTCTATTCTTTTTATAAACACATTTCTTCATCCTACTTTCCCATTTTCTACCATCTCATTTATTCATAATAATAAATTTATAAGCCGTAGCTGAGTCCTATCCCTGTAAATACTATCCCTATATATTCTCTAATTCTGATATCTTCATACCGATCCTTCTTTATGATGACGGCAACACCGTTTGAATATCACTCATCCTGTTCCCCACTTTTTTTAAAGTGTTCCATGTCTTCTGCCGGACCCATAAACCTGGCCAGCCATTTTGTTTCCTCGAAACTCTCAAGTAAAATCTTCAAAACGATTGTAAGAGGTATGGAAAGCAGCACGCCTCCGAGTCCAAATACGAAATTCCAGTAAAGAAGAGCAAGAAACAAAAAAGCAGGAGACAATTGCAGGCCTTTTCCCATAAGTGACGGAAAAAGAACGTTTTCTGCAAGCGCGTCGACAACAAAAATAATAACAAGGACTGCAAGAGCACCTAAAGGCCCATACTCGAAAAGTGCAAGCATTATGGGAGGAATAGAAGCTATAACCAGACCAATATAGGGAATGTAACTTAGCAGGAATATAAGGACTCCCCAGAGAACAGCATAGTCGATACCTCCTATAAAAAGAAGGAAAGTAATTACAGTGGCTGTAATAATGTTTATTTCTGCTCTTATAACAATAAATTTTACCAGCTTCTTGCTAAAACTACTCAGCCTCAATCGAAGTTCGGATTGTTTTCCAATTTCCTGATCCACTTTTTCAGGAGCATTGGCAGCATCTATTAGCAAAAATGCTGCTGTAACTATGATGATTCCTGCTGTTGTGCTGGCGTCCACAAACCCATTAACGATGTTCATTAAGAGAGAAATCGTAATTGACACTATGCCACGAGTAACTGATTGTATGGAAAAACCTTTATATGAAGGAATATACTCTGTAAAACTATTCACAAACGCAGTTAATTGAACTTGATAGATCGGGATCTGGCTTCCAAACTGGAGTGCTGCTCTGACAACTATTGCCCCAAGAACTAGGATAACTAGAGTTAATAGTGAAATTACCAAAATAACACTCAGTCCACCTGGAATTCCTTTTTGTTTTAGCCAGCGGACAAGGGGGGTAAAAAGCAGTGCGATGAATACAGAGTAAATAACGGTTGTGAGTATAGGAGATATTTCTCTCATTCCAATTGTAAGGACGACAGCAAGAGTGCTGTACACTAAGATCCTGGCTGGTACTGAACTACTATTTGCTTCCATATTTTACAACTCCCCATTCGGTTTACAGCAGGCAAATTATTTTCTTTCTCTAGAGTTATGAAGCCACTTAAACTGCGCCTATAACTCCACCCCTATCTCCATTTGTTCAAAAGCTAAAACAATCTAGGATACCTATGTTTTAGTGCTTTTTCACTTGCCAGCGTCAGAAAAAAGAGAAAGAAAGGAATCGCATCACCGTCATTGAGTCCACTCTCTACGTTGAGTGCCGCCTGATTCCTGCAGGTATTTTGTATTGTTAACTATCGCCTTACTTAGTCATGTGCCATCCGATCGATGCTGCCTTAATTGCCAGGATCAGGAAGGCATTCTGTCCTGGAGAAACTTCAATCCCTTGTCCTGCAAAACATTCGTATTCAGGCTCGCGTTTTTATTCCTACGATAACTGCTCCAATTCCCCCGATAATAAGGAAAAATCCGAATATCCAGGGTAGAATCAGGATTCCTGCCAAGGAGTTGGTTAGTAGGAGCAAACCAAGGATTATAGTAAGGATACCAAGAATTCCCATACCCCACCCTCCTCCTTTAAGTGCCCAGGCAAATTTCACAGCGCCGGTGACAATAACCCAAGCCCCTATGAAGATGATTAGAAGTGTAAGAACTATGAATGGGCTGTAAACAGGATACATCAAAATAACAATTCCTGCAATGAGACTCAAAATACCTGAAAGTAGCTTCCACCACCGATTCCCCGGAAAGACCAGCGCCCCTATAACAGAAATTATTCCTCCTGCTAGCCAGAAAATACCCAGAACTTGTATTAGCAGGATAGTAGTTATTACAGGTTGGTATAATAGAAACAAGCCTGCAATGATGGCAATAATTCCTTCCAGAAAAACCACCCACCAGGGTGTATCTATAACTTCAAAACCTATATGGGACTTAGTGACAACTGGTTGTTCTACAGTATCATCAGTTGGTTCCATATACTCCATCTCCCTAAATCTTTGGATCTTATCAATACTGCCTGCTCTAGGATATTTTTGCAACACAAAACATGCCAGAGTCAAAGAGGAGATTGCTTTTCCTCACAAAGAAGAATATCCTTATATCTGGAAAAAATACTGATGAATTCAGTAAACTTATACAAACTCACCCTCGATTAATCCATATTTGGAAAGAACCTTTGCTAACTGGACCTGACTTGAGTGCGTCGCTTACTTCCATTTAAAGTACCTTTTCGACACGATTGCAACAAATATCCACAATCAATTTATCTTTAAGATACGATTTCCTTATGATACCAGTCACGTTTTCTGTCTCGCACTTGACTGAAGGCTAATTCTTGTAATTTAAAATTATATAAATTATCATATATAATAAAACCTATTACTAATTCTCAAAAAAGCTCTATATCTAGAGACAAAAGGCTTGATTCATAGAAGAAAAGATAAAAAAGGTATAAGCGAGCAGTCAATATCACAGCTATGATAAAAACTTTGGACACTGTTCTATATATCACTGTTCTATATATTTTACCATAGTTAGAGCTAAACATTTATCTTGCAGAGACTTCTTTAAACTAATGAGATATGTTTTAATGCGCCTCTGTCTCATCAACAAACAAGATTTAACTCCAGATTCAGTTTCCATAATGAGTTCATCTGGGGTTTTATTTCTGTAATTCACAAAATGCTTTTATAGCTTGAAAGTAATTACGCTCAGTGTTGGCACTGGCATCAGTTGACAAAAGCCAATTGATACAATTAGATCGTTTTTCAGTTTGAAATTCTTCATACTATAATCACCTGATTGATTGTATGGAATTTACATGATTACCTAAACACAGTAACTGATAAATGTATCAACCTCCTTTCAGTTAAAACTAGAAATCATATTTACCGGCTTATCGGGCTTGAAGGCCCAAACCATAGAGTCCATAAATCCAGCTATAAGGATAAGAAAGGACCTCTCGAAAGAGAAAGAGTTACCTCGTTTCGGGAAAAGTAAATTTCTGGCAGCCAGAGGAGAAGAATCGGCTCTATCTCCATGGACCTGCAGAGATACCTAATTTAGAAAAGGTGGCAAGCAATGACAACAGTATTTGATGTCCCTGCGACGGAACTCATCGAAAAGGTTGCAGGTATCCTTAAAGAAAATGAGAATATCGTTCCCCCTGAATGGGCAAAGAACGTAAAAACCGGGGTTCACAAGCAACTTCCTCCGAACAATGATGATTGGTGGTATATCAGATCCGCTGCAGTCCTGAGAAGAATCTATACCGACGGGCCTATAGGAATTGAAAGGCTTCGCTCTGTATATGGTGGAAAGAAGGATAATGGGTCAAAACCAAACCACAAAGCAAAAGGCAGCGGTTCAATTGCTAGAACGGCAGTACAGCAACTTGAGGCTGCAGGTTACCTTCAAAAAGTAAAGGACGGAAGAACAGTATCTGCAAAGGGACGTTCCATGCTTGACAATGCATCTAATGAGCTTAAGCAGGAACTTCTTGAGAAAATCCCTGGACTTGCGAAATACTGAGAATTCCATATGGAGGGTCCCTGAAAAATTTCTTAGGATTCCCTTCTAAATATTATTAATCTTAATTTAGATTGCTCCGGATAACCGGTTTTTTTGGGTGATTGCCTATGATGGACGACGAACTCAATGAAATCCGAAAGAGACGGCTAGCAGAAATTCAGAGACAACAGGCGCAGAGTCAGCAGCCTGACATCCAGGCTGCTTACCAGCAGGAACAAGCCAGAGCTGAGATGGAAGCTCAAAAGCAAGCCATCCTGAGGCAAATCCTGACTCCTGAAGCCAGAGAACGCCTTACAACCCTGAAGATGTCAAGGCCAGCCCTTGGGGAACAGCTTGAAATGCAGCTGATTTCGCTTGCTCAGAGCGGAAGGCTCCCGTCTCAAATCGATGACGAACAGCTTAAAACGCTCCTGATGAGGATGCAACCAAAAAAGCGTAAGACATCCATAACTCGGGTTTAAACACAATGAGAATTTCGGTCCTCTTCAGCGGAGGAAAGGACAGCTCGCTTTCTGCCCTTTTAATGGAACCGTTTTTTGAGATAGAACTCGTGACCTGCAGTTTTGGTTTGCTCCCTAATGGTGAGCTAGCAGCAAAAACTGCAAAAGAGCTAGGATTTCCACACAAAGTTCTTTCTCTAGAACGAGAAATCCTTGAAAACGCTTACGAGAAACTAATGAAAGATGGTTTCCCGAAAAGCGCTATTAATTATATCCACGAAAAAGCCATAGAAACCCTTGCTTCGGACCCGGAAGTAAAATTCATTGCTGACGGAACCCGAAGAGATGATAGAGTTCCTGTGCTCTCAATTTCACAGATACGAAGTATCGAAGATCGATTAGGAGTTCAGTATATCTGCCCTTTGAAAGGATATGGCAGAAAAGCTGTAAGCATTCTTGTAGATCGTTATCTGAGAATTGAAGAGGGACCAAGTGAGAGTATTCCGAAAGCAGACTACGAAACCGAGCTCAGGGAGTTAATCAGGCAGAGAGATGGTGAAGAAAAAATAAAGGAACTGTTTCCTGCCCATATTCAGTCCCATGTACTTTCCAGGAAAAAACTGCCTTAAAGAAGGCATGCCTTGAGATAAGACATTCTTCTCAAAGGGGAAAGTTCTGGAATAAAGATTTATACAATAATCGAGTTATATTCAACCCTTATAGTGGTGCAGATTAACCGAGACCTTCACAGAATTTACCGGATATGGCTTTAAATACTGCCATTTAACCTGGTAGGATAAAATCTCGATTACACAAGGGTTAAGATCACAATCAGCTAATTATCGGATATAACCGGAATTTAACAGAATTAATCTCTACAAGTCAACAGGTGTGATCCACTTGAGTCATAACATGAAAGGACAGAAAATGCGCCTGGCAAAGGCGCACAAACAGAACACACGCATTCCAGTGTGGGTTATTGTAAAAACTAACCGGAAGGTAGTGAGTCATCCCAAACGCAGGCACTGGAGAAGAAGAAGCCTGGATGTGAAGTAAGCGAGAAAGGTGGGAAAAATGGCAGACGATATGGTAAAAGAACAGATCTATACCATCCCCCTCAGGACGGTAAAGAATGTACCTGCATGGAAAAGAGCAAACAGAGCAGTTACTGAAGTAAGAGGTTTTCTTGTTAGACACATGAAGGTTGATTCTGTACAGGTTAAACTGGACAAATCAATTAATGAATGTCTCTGGGAAAAGGGTTGTGAAAAGCCTCCTCTCTCCATCCGGGTCAGAGCTGTAAAATTCGCAGACGGTGAAGTACAGGCAGAACTTGCCCAGTAAAATATACCAGAAAACGCGAAGCTTCAAGGAATATGATTCGAACAGTGGATATCTACGACACCCCGATTATTGGGGTCTTTGCAACCTGCACAGAAGACGTTGTTCTCGTTCCACCTGGAACAAAAACCGAAACCTGTGCTATACTTGAAGACTCACTGGATGCAAGGGTTATTGAAACCCTTGTAAACGGGAGCGTAGTTGTAGGAGCTCTTTGCAGAGGAAACTCAAATGGCTTCCTATTTTCATACGGGACCGATACCAGGAAGATGCAAGAACTGACAGGAGTGAAGGCTGAGATCCTTCCAGGCAAGCTGAATGCAGTCGGAAACATAGTACTTGCAAATGATTTTGCAGCACTTGTCCACCCTGAACTGTCAGACAAGGCTATTGAGACTATTGCAGACACCCTCAAGGTAGAAGTTTACAGGGGAACAATTGCCGGGATAAAGAACGTAGGAATGGCAGGAGCTGTTACCAACAAAGGGCTTCTAGTACACCCGAAAGTGACATCCTCAGAAAGAGAAATACTAGAAGAGATCTTCGAACTTCCGGCATATATAGGGACTACGAACTTTGGGACTCAAATGCTAGGCTCAGGTCTGCTTGCGAACTCAAAAAGTTATCTGGCAGGTTCAGACACTACAGGACCCGAACTTGGAAGAATCGAGGAAGCCCTTGGATTCATAGAATAATTATTAAAATATCCGTCTGTTCAGGAATAAAGCTACAGCAAGTGTGGTGACCAAGATGAAGAACTTTATTGTCAAAGGTAAATTTAAATCAGGAAATTCCTGGGCGAATTTCACAAAACAGATCGCAAGTCAGAATGAAAAGAATGCAACAGATAAGGTCTATTCCGTCTTTGGAAGCAAACACGGTATTAAGAGAAGAGAGATCGAGATCGAAAGCATTGTTGAGATGTGAAGGACATGGAAGACGTCAGTGAAGATATCAGAAATCTGGCAGCTAGGCATCAGGAGTTCCAGAGACAGATTGAAGCTATAAATCAACAGGCAAATATGGTTCAGGCCTCCATTACAAACTGTGACCAGACAATCGTAACAATTAACGAGCTTAAGACCGCTTCAGCAGAAGGAAAAACTGCCGAGACGATGGTGCCTGTTGGCTTTGGTTCATTTGTTTATGCTGAAATAAAAAATGCAGAAAAGGTTGTTGTAGACCTTGGAGCTGGCTTCAGTGCAGAAAAAACTGCAGAAGAAGCCATTGAAACCCTGAACCGCCGCAAAGAGCAGCTTACGAAAATTCTCGAACAGATGAATACTTCACTGACTAAATATGTACAGGGTATGCAGGCCCTGGAATCCGAAGCTGTAAGGCTTCAGCAGTCTGGCCAGGCTTAAAAACCCTGGCTCAGATGAAAAAAGATAGAACTTAAACCATATTTTAGAACAAAACCTTTTATTTTAATTAATTGCCTATTTTTTTATTAAACTTCTTTGGGATGGGATCCTGTGTTCAGCAAATTCAAAGAGAAACTTGGGAATTTTAAAAAGGCGCTCAGCAAAACCATTGACGACAAAGCAGTAGCTATTGAACCGGTGATAGAAGAGCCTACACCTGAGATCAAAGAAGGTTTTGAAGAGGACATTGAGCCCATTCAGGAGGAAGAAGTTCTCGAAACGCCCCTAGAAGAGGAAAATTACGAAGTCGAACCCATTGAAGTAAAACCTGTAACGACTGTACCTACTACTGTCGGGAGCGAAGATAGGAAAAAGGCTGAATACCGGAAAAAACTGGAAGATAGGAAAAAAAAGATAGAGAGCAAAACTGAAGAAGAACCCATACCTGAAGAAAAAAAGTCCTTTTTTAAAAAATTCTCAAAGGTTGGATTTACACAGAAAGCAAAAGCCCTGGTCTTTAACAGAGAGGTTTATCTGGACAGCAAAGACCTGGAAGAGCCTCTCTGGGAACTTGAAATGGGGCTTCTTGAAAGCGATCTTGCCCTCTCGGTTTCCGAGGCAATTGTGGAATCCGTAAAAAAACAGCTTACAGGTACCACAAAACGCATTGGCAGCAATACCGGAGAGATTGTAGAGGCAGCCTTGAAAAAAGCTATCCTGGATGTCGTGTCTGCCAATACTTTTGATTTTGATGAGTATGTAAAGGATAGGGAAAAACCTGTCCATATTGTTTTTGTTGGAATTAACGGGACCGGAAAAACGACCTCGATTGCAAAAATGACGCACAGGCTGCTCAAATCGGATTACTCGGTAGTTCTGGCTGCAGGAGATACTTTCAGAGCAGGCGCTATTGACCAGCTTGGAATTCACGCCGACAGGCTTGGAGTAAAAATGATCAAACACCAGCCTGGAGCCGATCCTGCAGCAGTTATTTACGATGCCGTGCAATACGCAAAAGCCCATAAAATCGATTTTGTACTTTCCGACACTGCAGGCCGAATGCATACCAACCTTAACCTAATGTCGCAGATGGAAAAAATCTGCAGAGTAAGTACTCCAGACCTTATAATTTTTGTAGATGAAGCCGTCGCAGGAAACGATGCCGTTGAAAGAGCTGCACAGTTCAACGAAGCTGTGCCAATTGACGGATCGATTCTAACTAAAATAGATGCTGATGCCAAAGGGGGAGCTGCGATATCTATTGCCTATATCACAGGCAAACCCATTCTCTTTTTCGGAATAGGACAGGGTTACGAAGATTTAAAAAAATTCGAGCCCGAATGGTTTATAGACCAGCTTTTCAACCAGACCGTTTAAGCTTTAAGTGAACAGAGGTAACAGAACCTCCCGAGACAGAGAATAATGATTCTCCTGAATTAATTCGGGAGAATCATTTCACTAGTTCTACTATGATTAATGTAGGTGAAAATTTTAGACTTCTCCAGATTTTAGATTTTCAGAAGATGAATTCAGATTTTTACTCGAGAAGTCAGGGCTCCTCAGGAATTATAATCCAGGCTATAATATAGGCGACTACACCACTTCCCGCACTCATTACAGAAATAAGTAACCATAAAAGCCTTACAAGCGTAGGATCAATATTAAAGTGTTCACCTATCCCACCACATACCCCTGCAATAATTCTATTCTTCTTTGACCTATACAATTTATTCATTTGACCACCCTAGTTGCAAATACTTGAATATACTACATTTCCAATTGTAAATAATACTACTCCCCAATTGCAAATTGCTTATCTGTAGCTATAACTATAGTATAAAATGCTCAATTATGCTATATTAATAGATTGATTATATTCGATTTATAAGTAACTTCGGAGATTAAGAATTTGTCGAGACCTCTGTATTTGCAGGTATAAATTAACTTTTAGGCTAGCTTTTTACATCGCAATCCTTTTTATAGGGATGTGCAAGAAAGCTGGCTTTCAGATCTTAGCCCAGTCACTGGTTACATTTTCAGATACCAAGTTCTCCCCAAATGCCTGCACATATACTCTAAATTTTTCCCCTGCAGGAACCTTAAGACCTTTGGCAGTATAATTGTAAATTTCTTCTGGCTCAATTGCAACTGGAGAACTTTCAATCTGGTCCCACCAGGAAAGCTTATCTTCAGCCTGAAGGGCAACATAAATAGTCGTGTTCTCAACTTTTTTCGAACCCAAATTGCTTACATTAACACTAACATCGACAACTCCCTCTTTTTTTGAATATTCACATTGCGCTTTGAAATCAAGATAAATCATAGGTCTTTTATAAACAGGGACAACATGTACAGGCTGGTCTAAATATTTTTCTGGGATTTCCCCTATCTGCCAGTCTCTGCCTGTAGTCTCAAGATAATAGTAATTGCTTCCTTGGTATTCGAAACTCCTGCCCTTTTGCTTAGGGTTACACTTTATCCCAAGAGCCATATGTTCAGGAAGTTCCAGAAGGACAGCATCGTAACCTGCAGCCTGAAGGATTGCTACAGAGAGAAATGAAGTATCCTCACAATCCCCACCGTTTACATAGAGAGTTTCATAAGGGAATCGAGGATACTGATCGTAACCAGTACTTTCAAGGTCCGAGATATAGTTTAAAGATTGTACAAACGAAACACAAAAGCTTGGGATTTTGCTTTCCTCAAGCCCGTAAGTCTTTGAAAGAGAAAGCAAAGCATCTGCAATCCCCTTAATTAACCAGTCATCATAAGGATCCGAAGCAAACAGATCATAATCCCTGTTTCGAGACCTAGATTTATATTTCTCATAAAGTTCATCGTCAAGAGGCAGAGTAAGCTGCCAGCAGCGGCCTTCATATTCCCACGAGTAAGTCCGGGATGAATTTCCTGGATTAATTGACTCCTCTGTAATCAGGGCATCGGATGGCTCACAATTTATGGAACCTAATCCGGCCAGATTCTCCCCAATGCCGCCTATATCAGATTCCACGGAAATCTCAAGGCAAGGTGAGGTTAAGAAGGATTGGATCAGATAAACCAGTAAAAAAAGACAAAGCAAAATGGTTACTCTTCTCATAACTATCCCCATCCAGAATTATACAGTTTATGAGTTCACTCCCAGAGGTTTTCCCTAAGATGAGAGTACACGGGATTCACTTCCATCAAGCCTTCTGGATAGGGTTCAAAAAGAGTCTGGTTCATTAGGTACTGGTCCTTAAAGCGCACGGCCCATGCCCTGATGGTATTAATTGCAGGACAAAGAGAGGTTTTTCCTTCCCTGTATTTTTGGATCCAGTCAAAAAATAGCGCTTTTTCCTGGCTTGAGAGCTCCTCTGAAAAATGCCCGAAAGCGTGCATGAGCACATTAATACTTGAAGTATACTTGGGAGGTCTGGAGAGGGCACTATAAAGATGCTTTTCGTACTCAGAAACCAGTTCCTGAAAAGCTCTCCTTCCTTTATTTGCAACAATAGCTCCCAGTTTCCTGAGTTCAGTCTGGCTATACGCCATGAGAAGATACTTGTTTTCGGTATGGAGTTTGACAAGGTCTCTCATGGAGCCTTCGGATTTTACTTTTCGGAAAGCAGCAAGCATAAAGAGTCGGGTCAGGAAATACTCTTTTATGCGAGGATTCCTTAGCCGTCCTTCATCCTCTACAGGAAGATAAGGAAACTCTTTAAGAACTGCCCCTCCAAAATACCCAGAAGTCTTTCCAATTGCTGCTAACTTGGGTAAGGCAGACTGGTAAACTTTTACATCCTTGATGCCACAGGAAGGAGACCTGTACTTCAGGATAAAACCGTCAACTTCTCCCGCAGAACCAAGGAAATCATTGCAAAAAGCCTTCATAATTTCAGTTACATCCCTGCCGCTTGCGAACTGAACTAGCCGCTGTTCCCCGCCCTCAAGAACTATTCTTACCGGATCCCTTGGGATACCGAGCCCTATTTCCACTTCCGGACAAACTGGCAGGAAATCAACATACTCCACGAGGTCTGCTACTATCGAACTGCTTATTATTCCCCCATTATATCGACAGTGATCAAACCCAAGGCATTTACTAACCACAACCTTTGGCCGAACAAATTCCCTCATTTAACCCCCATATAAGAAAGGATTTCCAGCATAAATTACTTTCCAGAAGAAGGACGCAAGACACTCCTTTTTTAAAAATAAAAAGTTAGAGAGTACGAATCTTCCAAAAAAGACTTAAAGATACTTAATATAGAAAATTGATAAGTTTGAAAGGAATAAATAGCTCAATAATAGACCAAAGGTCAATCAAAAATTGCTGTATGACCTATGTTTTGGGAATAAAAATTTCAAGGGAAATTTCAAGGAGAATGAATTTTTAAAAACGCGTTTTTCAACAATAGAAGCTTTTTGTATTTTTTTTCAGAATATATTTATAATTACAAATCAATAATAAGACAACTTATGGAGGAGGTCAAGGGAAAGGCAGTGTTTTTAAGGGTTAAACCCCCCGAAACTCAAGTCAGTTTCCAGATTCCCCTCAAAAACGCCTTCTTAAAAATATAGGTGAGAATATGGTAGAAGCCGAGTATGAACAGATACACATGCCTCTGATTGGAGATGATGCACCTGCGTTTACAGCAGTGACGACTCAGGGACAGATTAATTTTCCAGACGACTACAAAGGCAAATGGGTAATACTCTTCAGCCATCCTGCAGACTTTACACCTGTATGTACTACTGAATTCATTACTTTTGCCAGTATGCAAGAGGAATTCAATGGCATGAACACCGAGCTTATAGGACTTTCTGTAGACAGCGTGTTCTCCCATATTGCATGGCTTAAGAGGATTGAGGAAAAAATCGAGTATAAAGGGGCGAAAAATGTAGAGATCAAGTTCCCGGTAATTGCTGATCTGAAAATGGATGTTGCGAAAAAATATGGAATGATCCAGCCAAATGCCTCAACTACACAGGCTGTAAGAGCTGTATTCATCATAGATCCTGAGGCAAAGATAAGGGCAATGCTTTATTACCCACAATCAGCCGGAAGAAATATGCAGGAAGTAAAGAGACTTTTGATCGCCCTGCAGAAAAATGAAGCTGAGAAAGTGGCAACTCCGGCAAACTGGCAGCCAGGAGACGATGTTATCATTCCAGCACCCAGTTCTATGGAAGCCGTAAAAGAAAGACTTGGCAAGTTAGAAGAAAATATGTACTGTCTTGACTGGTTTATATGCTTGAAAAAAGATAGCAAAAATAATCCAGAAAGTAAATAAAAAACGAAAGAAAAAAAGAAGAAGGAAGTTATTTCTTTCCAAGTTCTTTTGAGCGTTCGCTTGCTCTTATAACAGCGTTCATAAATGCAGCCCTGATTCCAGCTTCTTCAAGGGCATGAACACCCTGGATTGTAGTGCCAGCAGGAGAAGTAACCATATCTTTGAGTTCTCCGGGATGCAGTCCTGTCTCAAGCGCCATTTTTGCAGCCCCAAGTACAGTCTGAGCTGCAAGAGTAAGGGCACTTTTCCGGTCCATTCCTTCAAGGACAGCCCCATCAGCCATTGCCTCAATTACCGGAAAGATAAATGCAGGTCCACTGCCTGAAAGACCTGTGACGGCATCCATTAAGGATTCAGGCACCTGGACTGCAGTACCAACCGCAGAAAAAATCTCAAGAGCAATTTTCAGGTCTTCAGGAGTGGCATTTTTACCTGGAGAAATTCCTGAAGCAGCTTCAGAAACTGTGGCTGCAATATTTGGCATCACACGCACAACTCTTGTGCCTTCAGGAAGTGCGTTTTCATACGTGGCAAGAGGCACGCCTGCTGCAATCGAAATGACAAGTTTATCGGCAGTTATGTAAGCTTTAAGATTTTCAAGTACCGAGCCCAGAATCTGGGGCTTCACTGCAAGAATAAGAATATCGGAGTCCCGCACAATAACGGCATTGTCAGTCGATACATTGATGCCAAGCTGTGCCTTCAGCTCATTTAAAAAAGGCTCGTATACATCACTTGCGCCAAGATTTTCAGGCTTTACAATTCCAGCTTTTATAATTCCCTGCATAAGAGCAGAGCCCATTTTTCCTGCTCCGATAAATCCTATCTTTTGACTCTGAACTGTCATATACCATTTCTCCTATTCTCGAGATGAATATTATTTCTCCTATTCTCAAAATAAATAAATAAATAAATAAACCCGAGACGATTATCTTAAAACTTGTCTGCAGCTAATATTGAGTAAACTGAAGCATTGAGTAACTGAAGCGATTTTTCGCCCACAAGAATTAATTTGAATTCTTTAGAGATCCTAAAAATCAGTTAAATCCCTGATACACAGGAAGCTTAACTCAGTTCTTCCAGTATGCCAATATTCTCTTTTTTTATTACATTGCTGTAATTGCTATAGCCTAAGATACTTTCAATCTCGTCGGTATGAGCTCCTTTGACTTTAATAAGTTCTTCAGAGGTGTAGTCTGTAATGCCTTTCGCAAAGACCCTGCCTTCACATTCAAGTTTCACCACATCTCCTCTATCAAAGCTCCCCTCGACTCCTACAACTCCTGCTGAAAGAAGGCTGTTTTTCCCAAGGACTGCAGCTTTTGCTCCTGCATCCACACGGACAGTACCTGAAGCCCTTGCAAGAATGATCCATCGAGCGCGGTTCTTCTTGATATGCCTTTCAGCCAGGAAAAGGGTACCTATTTCTTCCCCTGAAAGAACCTTCAGAAGCACATCATTAATTTTGCTATTTGTAATCAGAACATGGCAGCCTGCCATGCTGCAGATTTTTGCGGCTTTTATTTTAGTCCTCATTCCCCCTACACCCTTGAAGCTTGTAGGATCACCACCATAGCTCTCGATTTGAGGTGTGATTTTTTCCACAAGAGAAATGAGTTTGGCATCATCGTGTGTCTTTGGGTTCTTGTCAAAAAGGCCGTCAATATCCGAGAGAATAATCAGGAGATCAGCATCGATTTTGCTTGCAACCATCGCAGAGAGCCTGTCATTATCTCCGAAGATCGCATCAATCTCGTTTGTACAGGTACAGTCGTTTTCGTTAATTATGGGAACTACCCCATATTCTAGAAGAGTGGAGATACTGTTTCTGAGATTCAGATAGGAAACCCGGTCAGAATAGAAGTCATAAGTAAGAAGGATCTGAGCAACTTTTATCCCGAATTTTGAAAAAGCTTCGCTCCAGTATTGCATCAGGATGCTCTGTCCTACGGCTGCCGCTGCCTGCCTGATAGGGATTTCACGAGGTTTTGGGGCAATACCTAGCTCATAAAGCCCTACCCCTATTGCCCCTGAACTAACTACAATTACTTCTTTTCCGCGCCTTCGAAGCTCGGAAACCTGGGCTGCAATACTTTCTAAGAAGGGAGGATCAATACTGCAGTTTTCTTTTGTACTGTCACAGTCCTGTTTTGTAATTGAGGAAGTACCGATCTTGATAACGATTTTATTTATATCATTGAAAATTTCTTTTCTGTCTGTCAATCACAAGGCCTCGTAGAGTATTTTGGAAATGCGGCTGAAATAAACAGCAGCCACAGTCCGAATTTTCCATTGCTTGCACTCTATTCGCGCTGGTATTTCGATTCAGATATATAAACATATCACAAATGTCCGACAGAGTCTCAATTTATATCTTTAAACTTAAGGTCAAGTTTCCTGTGCGTATAGGGTTTTGCGTTTTCTCCTGCATAGTCTGCAACGACCTGTCCATTCCCAAGTAAGACATATTTGTAGATCAGCAGTCCTTCCATGCCTACAGGCCCACGGGTATGGATTTTGTTTGTACTGATTCCAACCTCAGCCCCTTTCCCGTAACGATAGCCATCTGCAAAACGAGTTGAGGCATTTACCATAACACTTGAAGAATCAACAAGTCCCATGAACATTTTTCTTCTTGAGGCATCCTTAGTTATTATTCCATCGGTGTGGTGGGAACCGAAGGTGTTTATGTGGTCAATTGCCTCCTTTATATCATCAACGAGTTTTATCGAAAGAATAAGATCATTGTACTCAAGACTCCAGTCCTCTTCCGTAGCCTTTGAAAGGGGAGAAAGCCCTCTTTTTTCAAGCAGTGAGTAAGTGCCCTGGTCACAGCGAAGCTCAACCCCCGCCTCAAGATACATCTCTGCCATCTTTGGCAGGAAAGCCTCAGCAATCTTACGGTTTACCAGAAGGGTTTCAATGGCATTACATACCGCAGGATACTGTACTTTTGCATCGAAGCAGACCTTCCAGGCTATATCGAGATCAGCATACTCGTCCACATAGATATGGCAGATCCCGCTGGTGTGTCCAAGTACCGGAATTTTCGTATTTTCCTGGATAAACTTGACAAACTCGTTTGAACCTCTAGGGATTAGAAGGTCTACATAGGCATCAAGACTCAAAAGATCCATTATCTCTTCTCTGGTTTCCATAAGCTGGAAAGCTCCTACTGGCATGCCTTCTACGGATTCTATGGCTTTTACAAGAACCTGAAAAATTGTGCGGTTGGACTCTTTAGCTTCACTTCCGCCTTTGAAAATAGTCGCGTTTCCGCTCTTTAGACAAAGGGACATAACCTGAGGCACCACATCGGGTCGAGATTCAAAAATAACCCCTATAAGGCCGATCGGACAACTTACCTGATAGAGAACAAGGTCCTTGTCTAGCTCAAGAGTTGAGAGGGTATCCCCTACAGGGTCTTTGAGCTTAATCACGTCTCTAATTCCTGCAATCATTCCATCAATCTTTGAGTCGTCTACTTTAAGCCTGTCTACAAGAGCCTGAGTAAGCTTACCTTTCTTTTTCAGTTCAACGGCATATTCAAGATCTTTTGAGTTTGCATCCAGAATAGCTTTCCTTTCTTTATCCAGAGACTGAGCCATGGCTTCAAGCGCTTGGTTTTTAATTTCTGTACTTACACTAGAAAGCTCAATAGAAGCCTTTTTTGCCTGTATCACTTTAGTTTTAATATCTTCAGCCATATAATCACCATTTGAATTGGATACTTCTGAATGCCCTAATTCGAGAGTTGGGCAGTCAAACCTGTTAACTTCATCAAACCTGTTAACTTCATTAATAGACTCGATGAGAATAGGTGGATTTACAAGAGATTTGACGTCGAGAAACACCGGATATGGATAATGGAACTTACTATTGATTTATAATAATTTAATTAATTTGTAATAACCTGATGAACTATTTCGTTATAATAATGGAGTTTATTATTGAATAATCAACTTTGAGTTTAAATTAAATACTGAGAACTAAAGATCAATTTTCTTTAAATATTAAGGATATATTGATAATTCTAAAGATGTATTAATTTTTCCCGTTGGGTTTAGAAAGTAGGCATGGACGAAAAGAGGGTTAAGACAGTCTATCATAAGCATCGCAACCTAAAAGGTTTACAACTTAAAAGGTTTAACTCCGGTTCTTTACTTCTTAGGGTCTATGCCAGGTGGACAAGTAATCTCTCTTATCTAGAGATTATTTAGAGATATATTTTGAGCTTATTATAAAACTTAATTTAACCTCATTATTGCTCTCAATCTTACTTTAGAAAAATTATATTCAGGATCGAGAACACGATTGATAATTCAATACTTGATATCAAGTAAAGTAATGTTGATTTCTTTTAATTGATTCTTTCAAAACGAATATATATACGACGAACATAACTATACAATACGCGACTCCATTGATTGGCAGCGTATACTAAATCTGAAAAAAGAAATTACAAGGTTCCCTTATAATTTTTGAAGAGCTTTTGCATAAGAGATTAAATATTACAGCCTAGAGACCAGGCTATCCACAATATAATAGAAGAGGTTAAAAAATCATAAGAGGTAAGAAATACCTGAAAGCTTTGGCTGTTTAGCGTCTCTTATACACAAAGATTATTATAGGGGTAGAACCATATCGAAATGGGGATAACTTTATTAATTGGTGGTGTGTAAAAAATGAAATCATTTGCATTAGTCCGGGCAGACGACTCGGATAAAGTAAAAATAGCTTTACATGATCTAGAACGGTATGGACATATTCAATTTTCAGCTACTCCAAGATGCATAGAGCCAAACTATGCTGATGAGCTTCTTGTTAGTGTAATGGGCGTTTCCCTTAAGTCAAAATGTAACTCTGCAGCACTGGTAGAATTGAATAACCACGCTGGGGCGGCAATTAGCAGACTTAAGAAAATCCACCCTCCTGCTCATATAATCATTATCAGTCCAAGACACAAAATGTTTGAAGAGCTAGCCGGTAAGTTTCCAAAGTATCCGGAATTTGATCGAACATTCAACCATCAAAAGAGTCCACAAAATATGGAGATAATTCAGGAAAAAGGAGAACCTTCCAATCCCATGCATAAAGAATAAAACTGATAATTAGCTAAGATTAGTTTTTAATATTAGTCTTTAATATTAGTTTTTAATATTAGTTTTTGAATTATACCTTTGAATTCTCTTTTTTAAATTCAAATTTATTGGAAATCCTGCTTTAAGCAGGCTCCAGTCTTTACTCTCAGCTTAGAAACATAAGTGTACAGACTTTCCACATCTTTAATTTCTTTCTGAGATATTAGCCTCAGTTTGTTTCGAATCTCAAGCTCAGGTTTTAAACCGAAATGTTGGAAATACTCAGAAAGTTTTACAGCTAGCATGTCACCGCGTCTATCCCAGTCCGTTAATATGACTACCTCACTACCAAGTTGGGCAATTTTCTCGGAAAGGTTAAAAAGAGGGTGTCGAGTTGCAAGTTCAAAATTGCCTTCAATTTTAAGCCTTTTCAATGAGATAACGTCTCTTTTTCCTTCAACAATGATAATTGCTCCCCTTTCTGAATACTCGGAGAGCTCAGAGAGCAATTCTTCAATTCTTTCAAGTCTTTTTCTGTAAATTTCAGTATCAGTCACTTCGCTTGCAACCTTTTTTATTAATTAGAGCTTTAAGAAGACTGCAGTCTAACTCTTAAGAGCTGAAAAAGTTATTCTTAAAACTCTGTATTAAAATTATAGATTTATTTTTTTAAAGAAGCTCCAAAAATTGAAACTGCCTGTTTATATGAAACTCCTTTTAACAATATGGACTTTTTACTGCTTGTGGCCCCACTATTTATAAAAACATCCGAGCTGCTAATTCCAAAAAGTTCGGCAAGACGTTCCATAAGCTGTTCGTTTGCCTTTCCCTTCTGGGCATTTTTGGTTAATTTTACTTCAATTCGCTTGCGCCACTCGTTATAACCACTCGGAACCAAAATTGACCTGGAACCAGGAGTAACCTCAATATCAACAATTATATCGGAACCCAAATCTTTTATTGCCTCTTCAAAAGACATATGTTTTACCTTATTGGAAATTCTATGAATCAATAACGAATTGCTGCTGAAGTAAAGAAATAATCGGGAACAATGAGAAGAGAACATCAATTAAAGTTTCTAAGATCAATAAGACCAGTTGAAATCTCAAACTAGATTTAAAATTTTATTTGAAATTATTTAAAGAGCACCTAGAAGAGTTATAAAATAAGGAGTAATAGTGTTGTAGCCCGAGCGCACTAACTCCGAAAGCTCATCCTCTGGTATTCCGCAGTCACTTTCAGTTACCCTCGTGCCGGGCAGTATCACACTACCATTGTACCGCATTGGGGTTGTCTGTACACTCATCGTTAGGATTTTCCATTACCTCGTGCAAGGACCTATACAATGCGACGAAGTCACATTATATACATACTAATATATAAAAATATCGTTAGGCTATGGATTTGCTATGTTGCATATATATTTATAGGAAGCATTTATACTAGAAACCCATTTTCCTTAAGAAAAGGGAACTTTTACTATAAGCTCAATAGAAAGCAACCAGAAGATGCTGCTTTAACTCTGAAAGCATTATCTAGAGGATGATGAAAGCCGAGGTGTGTAGGTATTTACGGCACTGAAAAAATAATTCCCGGAACAATTATTGCAGGCCCAGAGCTGGAACCTACTGAGGGATATATCTGCATAAAAAGAGGAATAATTACAGAGATTGGGGAAGAACGTACACACTCTACCAACATAATAGCTCCCTGTTTTGTCAATGCGCATACTCATCTCGGAGATTCAGTATTCAAAGATCCTCCTCTGGGAAAAATATCAGGATTTAAGACTCAAAAAGACTTGGATGCTCTTGTAAAGCCTCCAGGAGGGTTAAAACATAAAATTCTAAGAGAAACCCCATACATAACCCTGATCGAATGCATGAGAAAGTCCCTGCTGGATATGATAGAAACCGGGACCTGTGCTTTTGCAGATTTCAGGGAAGGGGGGGTTGTAGGAGTAGCAGCCCTAAATAAAGCTCTTGAAGGACTTAAGCTTCATTCCATGGTACTAGGTAGACCTGCAGAGCCTGAATTACCTCTTCAAGTAGTACTCGCTGAAGTAAAAAGGATTCTTCTGCGCTCCACCGGACTTGGAATGAGCGGGACAAATGACCTTGATCTCAAACTATTGGAGGAAATTGCTACCTATACAAGGCAGCATAAAAAATTCTTTGCAATCCATGCAGGAGAAAAAGATACAAGTGATATAGAAAAAGCATTATCTCTTGAGCCGGATCTCCTGATTCATTTGACAAATGCTACAAAAAGAGATCTTGAGCACGTCGCTGATGCAAAGATTCCAGTTGTTGTCTGTCCAAGATCTAACTTTATTACAGGGGCTGGAATGGCACCTATTGCCGAGATGCTTGAAGCTGGAATAAGAGTAGCTGCAGGAACAGATAATGTAATGTTAAATTCTGTTAATATGTTTGCTGAAATGGAATTTATGTCTAAAGTTTTTTCTATAGACGATAGGCAAGTATTTAAAATTTGCACACTTAATGGTTCTTTTGTAATGGGACCTGATTCTACGGGTCCAATACAAAAGGGAAATAAAGCTAATCTCATGATCCTGAATGGAAGTTCCAATAATCTTGCAGGGATAAAGAACCCCATAAATGGAATCACAAGGCGGGCAAGGCCCGATGACATACTAGCAGTATTTCATTCGTAAAGCAACGGTGAACAGAGATGATTAGCGAACTTTACCGGAATATAGTGATTGCAACAGACGGATCCGAGAATAGCCAGAGAGCTATTTCTCAAGGTATTGAGATTGCAAAACTCAGCGGAGCTACAGTTCACGCTCTTTACGTGGTGGACTCAACTTCATTTTCCTCAATACCTATGGACGCGGGCTGGGAAGCGATGTACGAAATCCTGAGAGGGGAAGGGGAGAAAGCAATATTCGAGGTTAAGGAGCGCGGAGAGGCATCAGGGGTTGAGGTAAGAGAAGTTCTATTAGAAGGTCACCCCAGCAATGAAATTATAAATTTCGCAGAGAAAAATAATGCTGACCTGATAGTTGTGGGCACACTTGGCAAAACCGGGCTCGACAGATTTCTGATGGGAAGCGTTGCAGAGAAAATTGTAAGAGGCTCAAAAGTCCCGGTCCTGGTCGTCCGGAGTGAAAAATAAAATTAAGACTTTCTGTCAACTGGAAGCCTTTTAAGAAAGAGTAATAAGAGAAAGAAAACCAGGATTCAGAGTATACAAAGGTGTAGATTACATGCCAAAAAACATCTTTATCGAAGATATCATGGTAAGGGACGTAGCATGCGCAACCCTTCCAGGTTCAAGGGACGAGGTTCTTAAAATTCTTAAGAACAAACATATTTCAGGAGTTCCGGTACTTAAAGATTCCAGAGTCGTGGGAATTGTAACTAGGACAAACCTTTTACAGAACCCGGAAGAAGAACAATTGGCTCTTCTTATGACACGGGGTGCGATAACCATAACCCCTGGAGCGGATCTGCAGACTGCAGCACGCTTGCTCTTGGAACACGGCATAAGAAGGCTCCCTGTTGTAAATGATGGGAAACTCGTAGGCCTTGTCACGGTGGCAGATGTTGTGGGTGCAATTGCAGACATGAACATTGATATTCCGATTAAGGATTATGTAGAAAAGCAAGTAGTTACGATCTACAGTGAAACCCCCCTACCTGTTGCTGCCCGGATTATGGAACTTGCAGGCGTCAAGGCTGTCCCCATACTTGATGCTAGCCTGGAACTTGTAGGAATAATCTCGGACCGGGACGTTATTGCTGCCAGCGTGATTGAGGATAGTGTAGAGATGTCAGATATGTCCTCAGGTCTGGATGATGATGCCTGGACTTGGGAATCTATGCGAGATACAATGAGTATTTATTATAGTGTATCAAGGATCAAGGTTCCCAATCTGCTCGGAAGTGATATAATGATTAAGGAACCGATCACAGCCACATATATTGCATCTGTCAGCGACTGTGCACGGAAAATGAAACGAAATAGGATTGACCAGATTCCAGTTATCAATTCAAACCGCAAACTTCAGGGACTTTTAAGAGACCACGACCTTCTGAAACCTCTGATAGAAATCGAATAAAAACTAGCAAAAAAAATTAAATATATTAAAATTAAATAGCCCATCTCTAAAATTGTTAACCTTTTAGCGTGAAGCGAGGAAAGACTAAAACTATTTAAAATCTGCTCAAGTATTCTTCAAATAGGAGGCGTTTTCCCAAAATGCCTTCTACAACTATTTTTTCAGGAGCTAGAAAAATGGACAGACCTTTTGTTTTTATTAATTCCGCTATGTCAGCTGATGGCAAGCTCTCAACAAAGGAGAGAAAGCAGGTCAGAATCTCCGGAAAACTTGATTTTGAGAGAGTGGATGAACTCCGAGCCAGGACAGATGCAATTATGGTAGGAATAGGAACTGTCCTTTCGGATGACCCAAGCTTAACTGTAAAGTCTCCAGAGAGAAGGGAATCTAGGAAAACCGCGGGAAAAAACGAAAACCCAGCAAGGATCATTGTTGACAGTTCAGCAAGAACTCCGCTGGATGCTGACATTTTCAAAAAAGGGGAAGGAATAAGGATCATTGCAGTTTCAAAATCCGCACCTGCCGAAAAAGTAAAAAAACTGGAAGAAAAAGCTATTGTCATCAAGACAGGGGCTGAGAAAGTTGACCTTCCAGAACTTGTAGGAAAGTTAAAGGAATTGGGTATAAATACACTTATGGTAGAAGGAGGAGCAACCCTCAACTGGGGAATGCTGTCTGCAGGCCTTGTTGATGAAATTTATACTTTCGTAGGAAACCTAATCATAGGGGGCGTTACATCTCCAACTTTTACTGATGGAGAAGGATTCTCAGAAGCCGAACTCCTCAGACTTGAACTATCCTCAGTTGAAAAAATAGAAGAGGGTATACTCCTTAAGTGGAAGGTTAAAGGGAAAAGAAATTGAATTATTTCTTTTCTTTTCTTTTCTTTTCCTTACGATTTTAACGAATAGAGAATTTTTACACAGTTTTGCTTTTTTAGGAGGAGATGCAAATAATCAACCCCATACAAAACCTTAATCTTACGATTTGGTTTTGAGATTTAATTTTGAGATTTAATTTTGAGATTTAATTTTGAGATTTAATTTTGAGAGATGAATCTCTTCCAGAGTGCAAAAAAACTCTAAGCGTTCAATCACATTTATCATTATTTCTTTTTATATGGCACCATATTTTTTCAGCATGAATATATAATTCCGAAGTCTTTTTCTTAATAACAAGCCTAATTATTTAATGGATATGAGGACTCAGAGCCAAAATCCAGTAATGAATGTAAAATTGAAAGTCACTAGATTTTGGAACAGAGTCTGTATGATGGAGGATCTGAGAAAGAAATGCAGTTAAAATACGGATTAGATGACAGTCCTAAAGGACTGGAAATGATAATATACGGTTTGCAATGGTTTGTTGTGAGCATCCCGGCTTTGTTAATTATAGGAAAGCTAATTGCCACAATGCAATACGATGATCCTGGGCAGCAGATCATATATATACAAAAACTTCTTTTTGTCACTTCCATTGTACTTATTGCTCAGATATTGTGGGGACACCGTTTGCCTCTGGTATTAGGGCCTGCCACCGTCCTGTTGATAGGAGTCATAGCATCTCAAAGCGCCAGACCTGAATTCATATCAACATCTATTTTTATAGGAGGTCTATTACTCGCTTTGGTTGCCTTTTCCGGGCTTTTTGCTCATGTACAGAAGCTTTTTACGGTGAGAGTAGTTTCCGTAATTCTTATTCTTATAGCCTTTACCTTATCCCCCATAATTCTTAACCTGATCTTTTCGCCTGAATCAGCCTTCTCTCCTCTTTTCAACCTCTCTTTTGCCATCTTGCTTTGTCTTGGTATGTTCACTGCTAATAATTTGCTAAAAGGAGTGTGGAAAGCAACTGTAGTTGTCTGTGGCATTCTTTTCGGGAGCGTTATTCATACTTTGTTACAAACAGTTCTAGCTCCTGCGTCTTCTGTCTTCGTTCCAGAGCTTCCCATGTTCGGCCTTTTCTTTGAAGATCTCTCGTTTAAACTTGCCCTTGATCCCGGAGTCCTGCTCTCGTTCTTGTTCTGTTATCTTGCACTCTCCATAAATGACCTGGGTTCGATCCAATCCGTAGGAAGTCTCTTAAACGCCAGCTCAATGGAAAAACGTGTCCGCAAAGGAGTTGGGATTACAGGGCTTGGAAATGTCATTGCAGGCCTGTTCGGAGTGGTCGGCCCTGTTAATTTCTCTTTCAGCCCAGGGCTGATTACCGCCACTGGTTGCGCTTCTCGTTATTCTTTGCTCCCGGCCGGTATCGGATTGCTCTTCCTGTCCTTTTTCCCCGCAGCAGTCAATTTTATCAGTAGTATTCCTCCGGTAGTGATAGGAAGTGTTCTGGCCTATCTGATGAGTGCTCAGATAGCTTCAGGGTTGCTCATGCTTACAGAAAGAAATGCCATCAGTGGGTTTAATGAAGGACTGGTAGTCGGATTTCCCATACTGATCGCAACGATTCTGGCCTTTATTCCTTCTGAGCTCCTGGCAACTTTTCCTCCCGTAATGAGACCAATTGTAGGAAACGGGTTTGTAATGGGGGTAGTTACTGTAATCTTGCTTGAACGTTTGATATTGAAGATTGAGAATTAATACCAGAACAGGCATGCATTTACTAATAAAGTGTGAACGCTGTAAGGATCCAGTCTTACTGACAAAATCAAAATATTGCACTGGCCTGCTGGATCTTCCTCAACTTCCAGATACCCAAGGAAGAGGAGATCTCAAAAGCATCCTTAAAACCATCTACATGGACAATTACCAGATAAAAAAACAGACCGTAGATAAAATCCAGCTGCCGGATTCAGACGCAAAAATTGAGCTTTTTTCCACAACTCAGGCGATAAGTCATTTTAATTTTTTTTAAAATTTATTATCTTAACGAGTCGTGCCCTGGATTGAGCAATTCTGCTGATTATATTTCCGATTTAGGTCTGAGTTTTTGCTTTTCAAACTTGCCTTTGCAATATACAAAAACTTCCAGCCCACATTCGCCTTTAAGAAATTCCCTCATTTTACGGTCATATATGCTCTGGACGTGTTTCAGGTGGTTTTTCCTGAAGTGAGCCTCCACAGCTTCAAAGAAACCAATCATCTGTGTCAAATAAGCCTCTTCATAAACTCTGGTTTCCCGCGCAATTGCTTCACATTCCGAATCCTCAAGTTCGGAATTATAGCACCCATGTTCGTTTAAGCCACTTATCTGTCGCCAATCAACCTTACCTGAATCGTCTGCTTCCTGATGGAGCATATAAGGATAGACCCTGCAGATTGATGGGCGGTTTTCATAAATTTTGCAGCGTTTATTCTCAAGAAAGATGCAGGAGCCGTCTAGATTTGTTTTCAGAGCATAGCCTGAGACATAAAACCTGCCCTTCTGGTCACAAAACTCGTAATAAGGAGCAGGAGAGATAGAATCTGGATTTATTTCCCTTAAAACAGCCATATCTGCATCGAGCAGAAAAACATGATCATTAAAGTCTTTAGTGCAGCAGCGTGCACAAAGCTCACACCTGAACCCCAGTTCTCTAATAATGCCAACAAATTCAGGGTCAGGAAATTTCTTTAAGCCTGCAAGTTCTTCCCGTGCATCTGCAAGCCTTGTTTCAATGTTATTCTTTTTTACGCTAATCACCTTTTTAATAAAAGAATTTGCAAGTCTATTTTGTTTTAATCCCATGTCCGTAACATTTAATTACTAGCATCTCTCTTTATGATAACCCAAGGCTTGATGACATTTATAATTTCGCACTTTCAAGCTCCAAGGAATACTAGATATTCGTCAAGTATCATTGAAAATTATCGATTTAACATTATCGAACCAGGAAATACCTGTTTTGAATCCTGTTTGTTGAGACCCTGCCGAGGAGATGAGAAAAATCCGCGGCAACCGGCAGCGTCCAGCAATAAATGAACCTAGGATAGGTTACCAGATAAATTATAAATAAATTCAGAGAAAATAAAGATTAAACTTAACGAGGAATGATAATGGGCAAAACCGGCAGCATTGATTGGGTAAGGATAAAAGGCAGAAAAGGCAGAGTAATCAAGGTCAAGAAAGCACATGCTCAAAAAGCACACCCAGGACCTGCACAGCGCTTTACCTCTTCAGGTCATAAAAGGCGCTTCATCAGAAGATCTCCAAAAGCCCTTGTAAAGTGATTTTAAGGGCTTTCTAATTTAATTTTTTCATATTTTTTTAATTATTTAGAATTTTTTCTTAATAAAATAAGCTTTTCAAAGAATGTTTCTCAAATATTACCTTTTTCTTCACAAATCTACATTTAATTTTTTAAACAAGGTTTGTCACATAGTCTTTTCAAATTCGGTTTTTTGAAAATTAACTCTTCAAATGAAAATTAACTCATCAAATTCCCTCGAAATGTGCCACTCTTATATTGTACTATTTCGAAATCCACCGCGAATAAGAGAAGTTTCAAGCCAACTTGCCCAGAGCCAGATATGCAATGCTTACCCCTGCGAGGCAGAGCACGACATTAAGAAAGATATTCAGGAAAAAAGAGAGATTATGCCCTTCTTCAAGCAATTTGAAAGTTTCATATGCGAAAGTGGAAAATGTCGTAAAGGAACCTAAAATTCCTATATTTACTAGATAAACCATGGATTCAGGTTGAGAAGAAAAAGTGAGAAGAGAAAGCACAATAGTCCCTAAAAGATTTACTGTAAGTGTGCCTGCAGGGATATTCTTAACCTTGGGAATCTTGCTTGAAACTGTATATCTAAGGCATGCTCCTATAAAACCACCTGCGCCTATCAAAAAAAGATTGCCCAGACCCAATAACGAGAACATATTTATTCTTCCCTGTTTGAAAGAGCCTTTATTACATTCCTGCCCATAAACACACCAACCAGAGTGAGAAATAGGTTTGCACTGATGTTTCCCAGAGCAGGGAAAAAAGGCATTGCGAAAGACTGGACTGCAAATGTCGAGAAGGTCGTGAATGCTCCCATAAATCCGGTTCCGAACGCGATCTTTCCTTTTGGGCCTATAAACCCAATGTACTCAGTATCGTACATCATCAAACCGAGGATAAAACTCCCGAGCACATTTACAGAAAGGGTACCGAGATGCGTATCAATGAGCTCACAGAGTAGGAACCTGCAAATAGCCCCAAGGAATCCACCGGCTCCAATGAGAAAGATCTTGTCCAGGTCTTTATAGATGGAAGACATCTTGTTTCACTTTGAGAGTTATTTAAAATTAAAATTTAACTTTGAAGATTTTAGCTCGTCTCACTTGTAAAACCATTTAAAATTTAGATTTTAATTCTGAAAATTTTAACTCTAAAAATTTCAATTTTGAAGATTCTAGCTCTGAGATTCTAACTCTGGCTTTCTCCGCTTGATTAGTTCTTAAAGTATAAAATTATATCTCATAAGATAGGAAACTCCCTTCCTTGACTCTGAAAAAGGCAGAGAGATAGTTAACTTGTTACTCTTATTGAAAAACAGTAAAGTAAAATTACTGTAATGCAAAACTATTGTAATATAAAATTATTGAAATTTTTCCGCTAAAGAATCAGGTAAAAAACGGAAAAGATAAGGTAAAAAGGTATTTCAAGAGAAAGCAGGACTATTAGAACCATTATTCTATTAAAAAAACGTCAACTTCTTCCCCTTCGGCATATCCTTCGAGATTTTCGGGCACAAGCACATACCCGTCAGCCTTTGCAACAGAACTCAGGATCCCGGCTCCGGCTCCGACTAGAGGACGCACCTTATCTCCTTCAAATACAACGCGGACAAAACCAACGTACCCTATTTTTGAACTTATTTTTGCAACCAGGCGCCTTTTAAGAATAAGCTCAGGGAGCTCCGGAATTGCTGCCAGTTTTCTAATTCCGGGGTGGACAAAGAGATAGAGGGCAATGAGTCCGGCTACAGGATAACCAGGCAGGCAAACAACAGGAACATTGTTTACGATGCCAAGGGCTGTAGGCTTTCCAGGACTAACTCCTATACCGTGCACGAGCAATTCTCCAAGAGTGGCAACAACCTCAGGAGCATGGTCTCTTTTCCCTACCGAAGTTCCGCCTAAAAGAAGGATCATATCGGCATCCAGACTTGCCTCTACAGCTTTTTTTATACTATCAGGATTATCAGGCACTATCTCGGTACAGCGAGGAACTCCACCCCACTTTTCCACATAAAGAGCCGACATCAGCCCATTGGTCTCAAGCACTTTGCCCGGAGGAGGGACATCCCTGTTATCCTTACGGCTTACAAGTTCATCCCCTGTAGGAATAACTGCAACAAGAGGTTTTTTGAAAACCTTAACTCTATTAAACCCAATCGATGCCAGCACGGCTGCATCACATGGACGAAGAAGGTGCCCTTCTTCAAAAATCCTATCTCCTTTTTTTATGTCCTCTCCGACCTGTCCTATATTCCTGTTTGGGTAGACCTGAGCCCTGACTTCAACAAGGTTTCCTGTGGTAGCGGTATCTTCAACCATAACAACAGCATCGGCTCCTTCAGGCACTGCAGTCCCGGTATGGACCCAACTCGTACTTCCTTCTTCTATCTGGTCGGAAAGTTGCAGCATTACTGGATTTGCAGGGGAAGCTCCCAGAGTATCAGAAGCCCTTACTGCGTACCCGTCCATGGCAGCACGCCTGTAGTGAGGCACATTCCTTTCTGAGACTACAGGTTCTGCCAGCACCCTGCCTGTACAAGACTCGAGCGTAACTTCTTCTACTTTTCTCAGAGTAGAGATATGCTCAAGAAAAAGTCTCAAAGCTTCATCAACCGAGGTTCGTTCTTTGAATACCTTGCCCATAGTTTTTCTTCCTGAAAAATTAGCTCCTCCTTAGCCCCCTACTTAGCCTCCTGAAACTGGAGGCAGGACTGCAAGCTCATCAGCCTCAGAAAGAAGGGTATCAAGCCCATCAAGATGCCGGACATTATTTCCATTTATAAGGACATTAATTGAGCTGCACATAATAGGAAGTTCACTTTTTTCTTCGGGTTTCTCAAAAATAAGATACTTTAATTCGGGATATTTTTCAGTAAGAGATAAAAGGACATCAATAACTTTTTCTCCCGATAATTGCAGCTCCGATGCCCCTGCCTTTTCACGCAAATTTGCAAATAATTTGATCTTTACTTCAGCCATGAGAGAGACTATTTCATCCTATATCTTAAATATACCTATGCCTTATAAAGAAGCAGCATTGCTGGAAGGATTGGGGGAATAATGCAGCAAAGTCAGGATTACAATATCGGAAACTCACAAGGGCTTTCTAGGAAAAAATATAAAATGCTTGGGCTGCTGATTATCCTCTTTGCCCTGTTAATAAGATTGTTTGACCTGGGAGATCGAGTTTTTCATCATGATGAAAGCGTACATGCAAGTTTTACCCTTAAACTTCTCGAAACCGGACAATACAGATATGATCCAGCTTACCACGGCCCTTTTCTTTTCCATTCTACCGCTGTTGTCTTTCATTTTCTGGGGATAAACGATACAACAGCACGCCTGGTCCCTGTCTTTTTCGGAGTAGCTGCAGTCCTTCTGCTCTTTTTGTTAAAGAAGGAACTTGGAGAAAAGAGCGTACTATGGTCGGCTTTCCTACTTGCTTTTTCTCCGAGTATGGTGTATTTCTCAAGGTTCTTCAGGAATGATCTGATTATTGTTTTCTGTATGCTAGCTACGGTTATAGGGGGAATTCGCTACCTTGAAAACCTTCACAACTCAAAAAGATATCCCTATCTCATCCTTGCCGCTTCTTCTCTGGCAATTGCTGTATCCTCAAAAGAAAACGCCTATCTTATTATTCTCATGCTTGGAGCTTATGCAGGGATTTATGCTTTGTACAGGTTTTATTCAGATTGGAAAAATGGAAGTTTGAGCCTTAAAAGAACTCTATTTCTCAAGATTTCAGCGATTTCTCCTTTCCTGCCAGAAATTCTGCTTTCAGGCACTCTTTTTATTTTTATTGTAATGCTATTTTATACAAGCCTTTTCAGAACCCCAGAAACCCTTTTCTCAATTGTGGAGAGAGCTTTTTCCCACTGGATGGCAATGCACAAAATTGAACGCATAGGAGGTCCTTTTTATTTTTATATTCCTATTCTGCTTGTGTATGAAAGCCCGATTCTGATTTTTGGAGTTGCAGGCATTATTCATTTCCTGAAAAAAAGAGGCGAAAATTTCTCATTTTTCCTGTTTTTATCCTACTGGGCAATTGCGAGTTTGCTGCTCTATTCCTATCTCCAGGAAAAAGTCCCTTGGCTTGCTGTACACATTATCCTACCCTTTGTAATTCTAGCAGGAGCTTATCTGGGAGATTTTTTATCCAGGGCACCTGGCCGAAGACAGGAGAATTTGCCAAAACAGGAGAATTTGCTTGAGATAGAAGGCATGAATTCCGGAAAAAATAAAAAATCAGCTTTTAGAATAAAGCGTTCAGGAACCCATACCTTTATTGTGGGGATTCTAGCCCTTACCCTGATAATATTCCTGACTCAATGCATCTCGGTAAATTTTTACAGGAGCATGGAACACGATGAACTGATGACATACTCGCAGGCGCCCCAGGATATCAGAGAACTTATGGAGAAAGTTGGAGGATTCAATCAGGGACCTGAAACTCTAAGGATATCTATAGTAGACCCCGAAAACCTTTACTGGCCTCTTCCGTGGTACTTTAGGGATTACAAAGAAGCGGCGTACTATAAAGAACCTCCAGCAAACAAAGGATACGACGCAATAATCGTACCTGCAACATACCAGATGTATGATGAGATTCCGGAAAAAACTTATGCTTCATATAACTTTCTTTTGCTCCCTGGGAAGGAGTTTACCCTTTATTACAATAAAAAACTTGAAAATTCAGAAGAAAAGGAGAAGCTAAAAGAAAAGGAAGACTGGAAAGTAGGCTGAAATTTAAATTTTCCAGAAAAGGTAGATTGAAATCCGAATCATCCTTTAGATGACAGATTAAAATTTAAAAATTTGAATTAAAAACCTTAAACTCAATCAAAATTTGTTTCCCCATGCTTTTTCTCCTGAGAATTTTTTTCTGAGAAGTATTTTACAAGTTCCATAGAAATAAGCGTGGTAGAAGCAAGAGCCAGTACTACCCCCAATTCAAGAAGAGAAAGCGGAACAGTCTTAAAAGCAGTCTGGAAAAAAGGAATATAAACTACTACCAGTTGAAGAATTATTGTTGTCAGAACTGCATAAACCAGAGGTCTGTTTGTAAAAAGCCCCAGGAAAAAGACCGAGTATCGGTCAGACCGCCAGTTGAAGGCGTTGAACATCTCTGAAAAAACCACAAGCGTAAAAATCAGAGTCTGCAGTTTCTCAATAGGGAAGCCTCTATCAAGAGCCCAGGTTAAGACGATTAAGGCCTGAAGAGCTATCAAACCTCCGACTCCCAGTCCGGCTGCGATTTCCCGCCTAGTAACAAGCCCTTCCTCAACGTTTCTTGGCTTTTGTCTCATAATTCCACTGTCAGGAGGTTCAACTGATAGAGCCATTGGAGGCAGACCGTCTGTAATCAGGTTAATCCAGAGGATCTGAACCGCAAGCAAAGGCAGAATCTGCCATCCCAGGATCGAGATAAGGACTATGAGAACCTCGCCGATATGAGCTGATAGCCCATAAGTAATAAAGTTTCGGATATTCTTGAATATATTTCGCCCTTCCTCAACCGCTGCAACAATGGACGCAAAATTGTCGTCTGTAAGGATCATGCTTGAGGCTTCTTTACTGACATCCGTACCTGTAATCCCCATAGCTATCCCCATATCTGCAGCTTTAAGGGCAGGGGCATCATTTACTCCATCCCCGGTCATTGCCACAACATAGCCTTTTTTCTTAAAAGCATCGATTACCCTCAATTTATGGGCAGGATAAACCCTTGCATAAACCGAAACCCTTTCAACTTTTTCTTCGAAATCGGCGTCCTCAAGGTTATCAAGCTCCGATCCTGTAAGGGTCAGATCGTCTTCCTTTAAAATCCCGAGTTCCTTTGCAATTGTAGACGCCGTAATCTTATGATCCCCTGTTATCATTACGGTTTTAATACCTGCGTCTGCACATTTCTGGATTGCAGTCTTTACTTCTTCTCTGGGGGGGTCTCTCATGCCCATTAAGCCTGAGAAAACCATATCCGCCTCAATTTCCTCTGCAGTGTGCTCTCCGGAGGAAACTTTCTCAGGAGAGATATCCTCAGCCAGAGAGCGGAATGAGAAAGCCATAACCCTGAGAGCCTGGTCAGCCATTTCCCTGACTTTCCCTGAGATCAACTGTTTTACCTCAGGAGTCAAGGCTTTTATTTCATCGTTAAGAAAAACTTTCGTACAGGAGCCGAGAATTACCTCAGGAGCTCCTTTTGAGAAGGCAACAAGTCCTTTTACAGGAAAACTGTCAGAATCAGCCTCCACTTTATTGAAGGTAGTCATTCTTTTTCTTTCGGAGGAAAAGGGTATTTCTCCAAGGCGTGGGTACTTTTTATTAAGCTCAGCCTTATGGAGCCCTGCCTTTGCGGCAGCAACCACAAGAGCTGCCTCCGTGGGGTCTCCTTTAATCTCCCATTTCTCATCCTTTTTAAAAAGACCAGCATCGTTACATAGGACGGCCCCCAGCAAGAGAGCCTGAAGATAGAGATCTTCTGCAGGAAATTTTATATCTCCTTTAAAAAACTCTCCTGAAAGAGAATATCCTACACCCGTAACCTTTAAAACCTGCTTGTTAACACAGATATTCTCAACCGTCATTTTATTCTGTGTAAGTGTGCCTGTCTTGTCCGAGCAGATAACATCTGTAGCTCCAAGAGTTTCTACAGATGGCAGTTTTCTTACGAGGGCATGCCTTTTGACCATACGTCTTACTCCAAGCCCAAGCCCTACTGTAACCACTGCAGGAAGAGCTTCAGGAATAGCAGCAACTGCGAGGGCAACCCCCCATAGAAACATATCAAAAAGAGGGAAACCATAAAGAACGCCAAGCATTGCGACAAAAGCTACAATTATAAGAGTTGCAATACCAATCCATCGGCCGAATTTGTCAAGACTCTCCTGTAGGGGAGTTCTGGATCTCTCTATTGTCCCTAGAAGCCCTGCCAGTTCTCCAAAAGCTGTCTCCATTCCGGTTGCCGTGACAACACCACAACCTCTTCCGTAAGTGACTGCAGTTCCTGTGTAGACCATATTTGTCCTGTCAGCCTCAGGAGTATCTGAAGGCAGGGCTTTGAAGCTTTTCTGAACAGGCACAGATTCTCCTGTAAGGGAGGACTCATCAATTTTGAGATTGAATTCCTTAATTATCCGGGCATCTGCAGGAATGCGGTCCCCTGTCTGAATCAAAATAAGATCTCCAGGAACGAGCTTTTTAGAAGAGATTTTCTTTTCGATGCCGTCTCTTATAACAACAGTTTCTGGAGAGGTAAGAGACCTTAGAAGCTCAATTGCCTTTTCAGCGCGGTATTCCTGTAAGAAGCCAAGAGTGCCTGCAAGAAAAACCGTAAAAATGATAACTGCTGCATCAATCAGCTCCCCAAGCAAGACCGAAATGATAGAGGCGGTTATCAAAATGATAATCAGTACACTTTTAAACTGTGAGATAAAGAGCCGCAGGACTGAAGCTTTTTCCTCTTCTTTAAGTTCATTTTCGCCATACTCTTCAAGTCTCTTTTTAGCTTCCTCGGAACTCAAACCTGCTTCAGATATCCCTAACTCTTCAAAAACGGAGTAGATCTCCTGGTCGTAATACACCCCTTTACCCCTCGTGCCTCCGAGTACTCCGGAGATATTCCACAATTAATATATCCGTTTCTTTAATATAAATTAATTTAAAGCATATATAGTGGTTAAGCATATCGAAATTAAGAGGTTTTAAAAGAAACATAGATATGCGAACCTTTGTGGAAAAAGAACATTAAACTTTAGGATTTTGTATCCAGAGAGGGGTTTGGATTTTAAAAATATAAATTCTCGAGCTTTAAGATATTAAGTTTGAGATCTTAGGGATAAAGAACATTAAATTCGAAATCTTAACGGACATTAAATTCGAAATCTTAACAGATATTAAGTTTGGAATCTTGTAAAGCATTAAAATTCTGATTAAAAGATAAACATATAATGGAAAGTTGATATGAAAATCGTAATAATAGGGAGTGGGCTTGCAGGGCTGTCAGCCGGGTATAAGCTTTGTAAATCAAATGAGATTGTTATTTTTGAAAAAGATGCGGAAATAGGGGGAATGGCCGCAAGTTATTGCCAGGACTTTGCTGGAAAGAAGTATTTTATAGAGAAGTATTATCACCATATATTTAGGAGCGATACAGAACTTCTTGACCTAATAAGAGAACTGGGGCTTGAGGGTCAAATGTTGTGGCTCAAAGGAAAAAACGCTTATTTTGTGGACGGAAAAAACTATCCTATGAATACTCCAGCTGAAATCCTGAGGTTTAAACCTCTTTCGTTTACAGATCTGGCAAAACTTGGTCTACTGGTGCTCAGAATTAAGATGATAAATGATACAACTTCTTATGACAGGATAAATGCAAAAGCCTGGATTCTTGATACTGCTGGGAAATCTGTATACGAAAACTTTTTTGCTCCTCTTATGAAAAGCAAGTTCGGTGAAAATGCCGAAAACGTTTCGGCAGCCTGGCTTATAGGCCGTGTGAAAATAAGATCAGATAGGGGAAAGGAAGGAGAAAAACTGGGGTATCTGAGAGGAGGGTTTAACTCTCTGATAGAAGCTCTTGTAAAGGATATTGTTGCCCATGGGGGCAGAATCCTACAAAATAAAGCGGTAACGGAAATTGTAATCAAAGACAACAAAGTACAGGGAGTGGTTGCTGACAGAGATTTTATACCCTGCGATGCCGTGATTTCAACCGTTGAACCTAAAGTACTGGATACGCTTACTAAAGGCAAGCTTGGAGCTCTTCAAAAAACCCTACAAAGCATTCGTTATCAAGGAACTGCGTGTGCCTTGATAGGACTTGACAGAGGGCTTATGAAAGATGGAAACTACTGGCTTAATATAAAAGCTGATGTGCCTTTTGGAGCCGTAATTGAGCACACGAATTTCATGCCTTTCGAGGATTATGGGGAACACCTTGTCTATGTAACCTCCTATTTCCAGGATGAAAACGATCCTCTCTGGCTGAATAATGAAGAAGAAGTCCTTGATTCTTACCTGAAGGGTCTCGAAAAAATGTTTCCTGATTTTATAAGTCGTGATGTCCACTGGGCAAAACTTTTCCGCAGAATGGATACTGCTCCTGTGTATGAACAGGGTTATCTTCAAAAGGTTTTGCCGTTTGCTCCCGGTCTGTCAGGGCTTTACCTTGCAGGAATGTTCTCACCAACCAATTACCCCGAAAGAAGCATGAACGGTTCTGTAAAAGCCGGGTTTGAGTCCGCAAATATCTTAATGAAGAATATCTTAATAAGTAAAACATCTTAATGAACAAAATGTCCTAATAAAAAGAAATTGCAAAGTCTGCTGACTCTGTAAGGTTTGCTGACCCGATTGGAAATCACTTCGTGTATCTTAATTAAAAGTTTTGTGCACATAAAGAAACCGTTTGACTGAATATAGTCTTTCAGGACGAACTATTATATAGTCAAAATGATAATAATATACTGTCTGTATCTGCATGCAGAAAAAAGTTCTGCATGATTACCTGTCCTTCCGGATTTATCATTTCATTGGGATTAGCAATGATGAACAAGGAAAAGACAGTAAAAACCTAAAAATCTGGACTTCTGCCGTTAGTTGGCACTTTGGGGGCATGCCAGTCAAAACCCTTTTGCGGGGATGGCATAGGAGAATAGACTTGTTTTCCCTTAAGGCTTGACTCTCAAAAAGAGATCCCGGATGCTGTAAAAGAAGCTGCCTTGGCTTCCGGGAAGGGGTGTTGGCAGCGTATAAAATAGGAGGAGTGGAAAAGATGTTATTCATGGACGTTAGTACCTGGGATCCTTCGAACCGCGATAAAATCCTTGAGCATTTTAAGAAACTTGAGATTCCAGACGGAATCGATGTTATTAACCAGTGGGTTGACCTTTCCGGAAACCGTTATTATATCCTTTATGAAGCCGAAAGTGCCGAGGCTTATGGAGCTTTCAATTTGCCCTGGTCGGATATCTGTATAATTGACAGCGCACCGGTTATGGAAGCTTCCGAATTCATGCAGCTTCTGCCCAAATACCAGAAAAAATAAACTCTATAATTTATTGACATATATTTAAAGAAAAAAATCCGATGAGCTGTACATTAACTGGCTCATCTTAAAATATTTATTTGACATTTTTAAGTATCAAGACTTTCTCATACCTGTTTTTTACTCAGTACATCAAGTTTTTAGCATTACTGTTTTCAGATCAAGATATTCAGAAAGAGCATCAGGTCCGTTTTCTCTTCCGATCCCGCTCTCCTTGGTACCTCCGAAAGGAACCTCAGGAGCAACCTTAAGGTGCTGGTTTAGCCAGATGATTCCTGCATTTAATTGTTCAAACCCAATGCGAGCTCTATCAATATTTTTTGTCCAGATTGATGCCCCAAGTCCATAACAGCTATTGTTTGCTGCTTCAATTGCTCCCTCAAGGTCTTTTACCTGGACGACAGGCAAGATCGGTCCAAATATTTCTTCCTTCAAAAGCCTGGATTCTACGGGCACATCTGTAATAAGCGTGGGCTCGAAAAAATATCCCTTGCTACAGGCGCTGCCCTCTGGAACCCTGCCTCCGGTAATTATCCTACCTTCATCCTTTTCTTCGACATCCCTGACAAGCTGTTTTATATATTCCCACTGCTTGCGGTTGTTCAGGGGTCCCATATCAATGTTTTCATGCAACCCGTTTCCGAGTCTTAAGTTTCGGATACCTGTTTCAAGCTTTTTTATGAACTCTTCAGCTACGGATTCAAAAACAAACAGCCTCTTTACAGCAGTACAAGTCTGTCCACAGTTGTAAAATCTTCCTCTAAGAGCTCCTGCAACTGCATCCTCAAGGTTGGCATCATCACAGACAAGCATGGGATCACTTCCTCCAAGTTCAAGAGTTACTCTTTTCATCCTGCCAGCTGCAAGTTCGGCTATACGCTTCCCTGTCCCTACTTCTCCGGTAAAGGAGATTTTTTTTACTTTAGGGCTCTTAACCAGGGTTTCGCCGACAACCTCACCAGGACCAGTCACGACATTCAGCACACCGGCAGGCAGCCCTGCTTCGTTCAAGATGGAAGCCAGAGTAAGGTTAGTAAGGGGAGTGTTGCTTGCAGGTTTCAGAACAAGCGTATTCCCGGATATCAGAGCAGGGCCTATCTTCCATGCCATAATAAGCGCAGGCATATTCCAGGGAATTATAGCTGCACAGGCTCCAAGAGGTTTCTTTACGGTAAAAGCGTATCCATTTTGAGGGATCTGAACGAAATCCCCATGAAAACTGCTTGCAAGCCCGCAATAATACTCAAGCACATTTGCAAAACCCGCTATCTCATTTTTAGCTTCGGCAAGAGTTTTTCCCTGTTCCCGAGTCAGCAGGAAAGCAAGTTCATCCTTTCTTTGTCTTACAACTCCCGCAGCCCTGTAAAGAATCCCTGCTCTTTGCTGCGGAGATATGGAAGCCCAGCCGCTAAAAGCTGACGATGCAGCTTCAACAGCTATTATAGCATCATTTTCCGTGCCTTTTGGAACCCGGTCAATACGTTCACCTGTTGCCGGGTTTATAATATCGAAAAACTCGCCGCTGCACGCTTCCACAGACTTTCCATTAATCAACATTTTCATATCTATCAGTATTTACAAAGACCTATTTTAAGATAATAAACATTATTGCCTGGGCAAACATTATTTCCGGGTTTCCGGGGTATTAAATTCAGAATTCGATGAAAGACAAAATGAAGGTGAGAATGAAATAATTTATTCATACGATAAAAATATAAACCAATTTACAAAATATATTATCGCACTTCTGTCAGGTAAAATAAAAAATGGGGTAAAGGGGATGCCGACTACCAAGAGTCTTCGAGAAATTTCGATGCTCTCCAGGAACAGATAAATAAGTATTAGCTTTCATGATTCTTCTATGACCTTTGACTCTTAATGACCCTTTATGCGTCTTTCATAACCTATCGTGACCTTTCATGTGACCTTCCGTGATATTTCGTGACTTCTCGGAAAGAATAAAATGACCTGAATTCCGAATACAGATATTATGCATGAAAAGTACACTTCAAGAGGCAGGGCTTTAGAAAGTGTACGTTAAATGATTGATTTTCAAGGGAAGAGAGCTGTGTTAGAGTATCTTCATGTAATTTTCTGGTTTATCTTTATCGAAATACTGGGCTTGATTTCCATGCCTCTTGCAGGAATAGCTGGAAACCGGCTAGCTGATAGAGGATATTCTGTAGCCAGAACTCTAGGAATAGTGCTCGTTACGTATTTTGCCTGGCTTTTTTCGTATATATGGGGGTTTAACAGACGCACGATCCTGATCTCAGTAATTTTACTTTGCCTTATATCGATAATTGTCTATCGAAAACAAAGAATTTTTCCAGAAAAAAAGGTCCTGTTATCAAATGAACTCATATTCGCTGCAGGATTCTTTTTTTTCCTGCTTGTACGCATTTATCTACCTGAGATTTACAGGCATGAAAAGTTTATGGATTTTGCATTTCTCAATGCGGTAATGAGAACTTCTTCTTTTCCCCCGGCAGACCCCTGGTTTGCAGGTGGGCCCCTAGACTTTTACTATTATTTTGGATACCTTTCGGTAGGAGTTCCGGGAAAACTATTTTCGGTCGAACCGTCCATGCTCTTCAATCTAGCTATCGCGCTCACTTTCGCCCTTTCTTTCAATCTTCTTTTTGGGTTTGGATACAATCTAACTAATGGAAAAATTAGATATGGAATCCTTACGGCCTTATCCGTGATCCTGCTAGGAAACTTGCAGGGACTTAAAGAATTCATATCTGTATATTTTACAAAAGAGAGCGCCTCAATGGGATACTATTGGAGCAGTTCGAGAGTCATCCCCTATACAATAAATGAGTTCCCTTATTTCAGTTTCATACATGGAGACCTGCATTCCCACATGCTTGCAATTCCTTTCCAGCTTCTGGTACTTGCTTTCCTCCTGAACATATATTTCAGAAAAGAGAGAAAAAAGGCGTATCATGATAAAGACAGAAACTGGGTTTTTGAAAGTTTTCTGGCACTTCTTGTTTTTTCAGTGTCTCTTGGCTATTTATTCCCCTCCAATTCTTGGGATTTCCCAATATATTTTGGACTGGCATTTGCAGTTATTTTTGCTTTTTATTACGGGCATTACATCCAAAATCAAAGCTTATTCGGTTCTATCACCAGCTTTTTAGGAACCATTCTTCTGGTTTCTCTTCTCAGCTTTCTTCCGTATTTGCCCTTTTACCTATCATTTAAACCACAAGCCGCAGGCGGATTTGACTTTGTTCCACCTGAGCTTCGAACAACAGTTAAAGACTTCCTGATCCTATTCAGCCTCTTCCTTTTTTTGACCTTTTCTTTCCTTATAACTCGTCTGGATTCCAGACGAAAAGTACAATATTTCATTCTTTGGATAGGGGTCTCTGCAATTCTTGCCAGAGAATGGTCGATTTCCCTGCTTGTAATCCTTCTCCCCTTACTTGCCCTTTCGCTCTATTCGTTCCTGAAAGATCTTCCTGAAAGAAGCAGTGCAGGATTCACATCTCTTCTTATAGCAACTGCTGCATTCATCGCCCTTTTATGTGAGATAGTTTTTCTCGATGACCCCATTTCCGGGAGCTTTGCCCGTATGAATACGGTTTTTAAATTTTACATGCATTTATGGCTTTTCCTGGCTATTGCAGCTTCTTATTCCTTCTATCAACTTTATCTCCGTTACAGGACTAAGCCCGAAAATAACCATTCTTTGATTAAGGGTTATGGAAAAAAAATCTGGATGGTCTCACTTGTGCTCCTGGTAGTCTCTTGCAGCGTTTTTCCTGTAGTAGCAACGTATACGAGGATAGAGGATATGAATGCGAAACCTGCCCTTGATGGCATGGAATATATGAAAGACCTGGATAGAGGTGATTACTACGCTATAAAATGGATACAAGAAAACATCAAAGAAACTCCGGTAATTCTTGAAGCTTCCGCAGATGACAGCAGTTATCATTATACCTCACGTGTTTCAGCAAATACAGGACTTCCAACGGTCATTGGCTGGGCAAGACATGAACGGTTCTGGGGAAGAGACCAGGACGAAATCAGGACCAGGCTTGAAGATGTAAGTTCCATATACGGTACCAGCAATGTAAAAAAAACTCTTGAGCTCATGAATAAATATAACGTAAGCTATGTGTATATCGGTCAGCTTGAACGGCAGATGTACGATCTAAGAATGGATAAGTTTGATAACGAAACTTATTTTGAGCTGGTTTACCAGGATTCAGTCCAGATATATAAAGTAAAAAAGGAAATATAAAGTAAAAGGAATTTTGAGTTTTTGGTTTTATGGGGGCCTTAACTCAGAATTATTTGAATTTTTGTATAAAATTCAAAATATACAAATTGTAAGTTCGCTCCTAATACTTGGATAAAAATAAGGGGGTTTTATCCATAACCAGTGTTTCGGTAGTCTTACCAGCTTATAATGAGGCAGCGAATATCGAAAAGGCTGTTTTTGTTACAGCTGAAACACTTTCTAAGATAACTGATCTCTTTGAGATTATAATAGCAGAAGACGGAAGTACAGACGGTACGGATAAAATAGCTTCCAGACTCTCGGAACAGTATGCTTACGTTGTCCACCTGCACTCGAACATGCGACAGGGCAGGGGAAAAGCTCTTAACAGAGCTTTTAAGGCTGCTTCAGGGGAAGTCCTCTGCTATATTGATGTGGACCTTGCAACCGATATGAAATATCTGGAGAAATTGGTCAGGGCTGTGAGCACCGATGGCTATGATTTTGCCACTGGCTCAAGAATGATGCCCGAAAGTGATGCAAAAAGACCATTTAAGCGGGAATTTGCGAGCAGAGGATATAATTTTCTGGTGAGACTTTTTTTGCATTCAAAACTCTATGATCACCAGTGTGGTTTTAAGGCTTTCAGGAGAGATGCTCTCTTTGAACTCCTAGGCGAAATCGAGAATGAACACTGGTTCTGGGACACTGAAATACTCGTGAGAGCCCAGTATAAAGGATACAGGGTAAGAGAGTTCCCAGTTTACTGGAGGCATGGCGAGTCAAGCAAAGTTAACCTGGCAAAAGATGTCAAAGGAATGGGGTCCGAAATATTCCGGCTCTGGCGAGAACTCTCATTCCCACTCGTTGTTTCAGGAAAAGGAAAGGTCTTTTTAACAACTGCCCTTGCAATTTTGATCCTTGCTTTTGTTGCAACTTTTCTGGGAGCCTCCGATATTCTGGAAAATGTGAAACAGGCATCCTTTGGGACTCTGGTGCTCGCCTCTCTGGTATATTGCATTTCCTGGCCTATAAGAGGAGTTCGCTTCCAGCAGATCCTTAAAAGGCTTGGAAATCAATACGGGCTTGGGTTTCTTACAGGCAGTATTTTTATCAGCCAGTCTGCAAATGTAATTCTTCCGGCACGGATAGGAGACCTGAGCAGAATGTATATCCTGAAAAAAAGCAAAGATCTCGCTCTTACAACAAGCTTCTCCTCACTGACTGTAGAAAGAGTCTTTGATATAGTTGCGATTACTTCCATAGCAATACTTGCATCTTCAGGGGCTGCATCCCGTTTTGAGCTTGCCCCGTGGATGGATTACCTGATAAAGTTGTCCGGGATTGCAGTAGTGCTGTTCTTCTCAATTCTTTTTATTGTGTCATTCCAAGAAGGCCATACTAAAAACATATTGAAAATGGAAAAATCCCAAAGCGGGCTCTCTGGAAAAATAGAGGACTTTACATCTACTTTTCTCCACCAGCTGAGTGTCGTTGCCGTCCGTCCGAGCGCGTTTTTGGCAGTGACCACATCTTCTCTTCTTATATGGGGAGTGGATATATTCACCTGCTTCCTAGTCCTTAAATCTTTTCCAACTGTAGGAGTGAGTACCTCAACCACATACATGATATCTCTGATTTTCCTGGCTGTAGCTCTCGGAAACATTGCAAAAATCTTCCCTATAACGCCTGGAGCTATAGGAACATACGAAGTTGCCCTTACCGCAGTCTTCGGGCTTGGAGGAATCAAACCTGAAATAGGGTTTACGGTTGCCGTACTTGATCATATTATAAAAAATTCAATTACTTTGATCGGAGGAGGCCTTGCTCTTTCCGAACTCGGGCTCAGGTGGGGAGAAGTGCTTTGCACAGATAAGGATATTTTGAAAGGAGAATCCAAAGTAACACAGGATAACGTAAAGCGAACCTGAATTCTTAAACCGGAGAATCGAAGAGATAACTGGAAGTATTAACACAAAAAATAAAGTAATAACCGCATGTTTTATTTGAATTGGTGGTCAAGTAGAAGAAATGTCTGAGAAGAAAATAATAGAAGTAAGAGATGCATACTGTCTTCCAGAAGATGCGCTTGAGGCTGTGCATACGGCAATGAATGAAGACGTAGAAGAGATCGTTAGCCTGTTTAAGGTACTTGCAGACCCTACTCGCCTCAAGATTCTCAGAGCCCTTGAAGTCCAGAGCCTCTGTGTCTGTGTCCTTGTAGAATGCACGGACCAGAAGCACTCAGCTCTTTCTTATCATCTTAAGCTATTAAAAGAAGCAGGTCTGGTTGACTCACGAAGAGAACGCAGTTTCCAGATCTATGAGCTTACAGAGTTCGGAAGTCAGCTCCTGAAGCATATTGAAAAGCACCTTGAAAAAATTTAAATCAGAGAAATCAAGAGGATTTTTTCCTCTCTTTTGAGACTTATTCCTCATTTTAAGCCTGATTTCCCTCAATGCTTTGAGTGTTAACCTTCCCTGCTAGGGGAAGATCAGATTTTATCGTTTGACGCTACAGTAGTAAGCTTTGAGAACTTTACCCCTTTGAGAGACATTATAGCTTCGGCAAGCTCCTTAATTTCTTCACCTTCTCCATCCAGGACGACTACTTCAAAACAGTTGTCATGATCAAGATGGATGTGCACAGAAGATTTTATCAAATGCGAGTAGTTATGCTGGATATCTGCAAGGGCATTTGAGAGTCCTCTTTTTGTGTGGTCGTAAATAACCGCAACAGTTCCGACACGGTGACCTTTAATGTCACCCATCCACTCATAATAGGAAATATAACTCCTGATGGCATCTCTTATGCCTTCAGAACGAGAAGAATAACCTCTTTTTTCAATAATCTCATCAAATTTATCCAGAAGGGTATCAGGAAGGGAAACCCCTATCCTCTTCAATTCTGTTTCCATCGTATCACCAGATAATCTTGAACTTGCCTATAAGATATTACTTACAAGATAATACTTTAATTTATCGTAAGTAACACTATATATGTTTTATTTACTTAGCCACTAATATAAAAGAGTAACTAACAATATTTGTTTTTAAGCAATATTAATCTTTGGGAATGATTAAAATTCGATATCAGGAAAACATATAGGCTCTTTTATTGAAAACAAACAGTATAAAAACACATTTTTTCTCAGCGTAAATACAGCTTCCTAGTATAAACATATTTTCCGGTAATTTTTATTATTTTTGCGCTGTTATCGCCTGTCCACAAGCCTTTTAGGTCTTCCCCTGACCCTGCTCAACTCAAGCCCCATAGGATCTGTGAAATTGAATAAAATTTTGAAAAAGCCTTCATCATAAGCTCTGGAAAGTGGAGGCTTATACTTGAGAAAAGCACGGATAAAATTCTCTTCTATTAAATTCCGGTCACACATATCCGGGTTTTCACACTCCATACTGACCCTGAGTATGGTTTCCCCCTCATCCTCTCCACCATAAAGGAAAGCCTCATACTCTCCTGTCAGGTAGTCCATATTTTCACGCTGGAAAACACCCCTCTCAACATCTACACGGTTAAAGGGAGCACCCTCCACCCACACTGTTTCGGCCTCCCGTTGTGGAGTCATAATTTTCATGTGAGTTCTTCCGCAAGGGCATTGCTTGCGCGTAATCACTACAGTTGTATCTTCGGTATCATAGTTTAAAAGAAGATTTCCTGCTTTTGCCCCAACAGGGAGTAGTGTGCTCAGAATGACTCTTCCGCATTCTCCATCAGGTACATAATTCCCAATATGAGGATCATAAATGTCAACATGAACAAAATCTTCAGGTACATGCAGCCCGGACACTTCATTACATTCCCCGCACATTGTGCCTTCCGTGCTCCCATAGGTGTTATACACAGGGCAGCCCCAGATTTCGGAAAGGTAATTCCTCGACTCGTCAGCAAAAGCTTCTCCTCCCACAACCAGTTTATTTACCCCTGACTCTTGAGGATCATTGCCCTCAGCCCGTATCCTTCTGGCGAGGCTCAGGAGCTTAAATACGCTGCCTACTATGCCTGTAGGTCTGTAGGCTTCAATAACTCGCAGGGGAAACGTGCATTTGCCCTCAGGAATGATGCTCATGCCAAGCTGCCTGGCCGCAAGGGTCATGGTGTTTGCCCCTACGTTCATTCCGTAAGAAGCACAGATAACAACTCTATCTCCATGACCGAAACCCTGTGACCTGAAAATCCGGGCATATTTTTCCGAGTACCTTTCCCAGTCTTCCCATGTAAGGAAAAAGCTTTTTGGGGTTCCGCTGGTTCCGCTGGTCTCATGAACTGTAAAAACGTCCTCCCAGCTTACACTCCTGAACATAAACTCCTCCATCTCTGGAGGCTGGTTTTCACGGATAATCCTTCCCGAAATAATAGGAAGGTCCAGAAGGTCTTCATGAGTTTTAATCTCAGCCGGGCCTACGCCCTGCTTTTTAAACCATTTTCTGTAAAAAGGAGAATTTTCTGCCGCATATTTTACCGTATACCGCACTCGCTCCTCAATAAGAGCATCGAGTTCTCCTCTGCTCATTGTTTCGATTTCAGGGTTGAAATAAGGTCCTGAACTGTCCATATAAAGCCCCCCTAATTGAATGATTAGATATAAAGAGAAACTGTTATTTATTGGCTGCAGATACGAGAAATTTGCTAGATTTCTGCTTTTCAATTGGAAATGTTAACACAAGGAAACTCAAATCCTGCAATCACAACTTCTTTCTTTCAGAAGCCGAACCTGTTCCTCATAAGAGTCTACAAGCTTATCCTGAATAGCTTTTCCTGTCGCAAGGGCAGGATCAAGAGGAGTGTAATGTTTGTAGCCGCGATTTGCCATTTCTTCGACCAACGCCTCATGTCTCAAATAGAGAGCTTTGAGCTTTCCCCTCCAGCGCATGGTTTCAGGATGATGGGCATAGCCTTTTTTATTGTTGATAATAATCGACCACAGAGCATGTAGCTCACGATGCTCCCCAAGCAGGTGCAGTCGGCATAACCTATCAGGAGGTATATCCCAGATCCTCATAAGATTAATTCCGAGCACATTTAAGAAAGGGTTTTCGAATGAAAGAATAAAATTAATGACAGAATGCATAATGACAGAAATATTTAATGACAGAATGCTTAATGACAGAAATGTTTAACGACAGAATGCTTAATGACAGAAATGTTTAATGACAGAATGCTTAATGAAAAAAATCGCTTAGCAAGAGAACTACTTAATGAAAGAATTAAGTCTCATATCCTGTGTCTGATTCTTCGTTCTTATACATATTTACATACTATCTGAGAAAACATAGTCTATGCGACAGGGAGCTTTCTGGTGTTCTGGAATTTTTCTGCTGGTTGTTATTTACCTTTTGTCCGCTCCTGTGTTTGCCCATGTGCCGGTTTTCGGAGAGGGAGGCAAAAATCTTGAGACAGCAATCAGGATTGAAGACCCTTCGAAATCAAGAGTCCTTTATGGGCAGCTTGCTCCCGGAGATCTCAGATATTATAGTTTTAAAATGGAAAAAGGGGAGAGAGTCGTACTTGGGCTCATTATTCCCGTTGAGCAAGGAAACGAGGGTTTAATCCCGAATTTGATTCTTATTGAGCCAGGACTTGCTGAAGAAGGGAAACTGCCTGAGACCCTGGAAGTGCCCCAAGGATATGGGGCAAAAGTACTCTCCAGTAGCCTGCCTGAGAGTCCTATATATGAAGGATTTACCCCGAGCGCCTTCTACTCGCTTGCCCGGATCAATATCAAAGCTCCGGAAAGCGGGATATATTACGCTGTAATTGGTGAGATACAGGAAGTAAGTGCGATAGAAGGAAAACATGCAACAAAAGGAGAACATTCAATAAAGGAAAGTGGTGTGCAGGAAAAAGGGATCTCAAGAGAAGGGAATTATGGGATAATTATAGGATATAAAGAGACTTTCACCTTAAAAGAATGGATATTCATACCCCTAAACCAGATAAAAATCTACCGCTGGGAAGGGCAAAGTCTGCTTTTGATCTTTACTCCTCTTGCGCTAACTCTTATAGCCGGATTTTTGGTGATTTTTTTAAAAAGAGAAACTGTAGCCGAATTTAACCCTGCGCGCCTCTCTGGAGTACTTGCAGGTCTTTTCTTTCTGGGCACAGGAGCATCATATACTTTCCAGATGCTAATTTCATTGGGTAAAAGTTACTATTCCTCAGAAGTTTTCATTACTCTAATTTTAATCTTAGCCAGTATAGGACTTGGGATTGCTGCAATTATCTTATGTCTCAAAGATGAAAATTACGGCACCGGACCAGCAAGAAAACGAGTTTATTTTTCCTGCCTGGGAATAGCCGGGCTTTTACTTTGGGCAGGATGTTTTATAGGGCCATTTCTTGCGTTTGAAGCTGCAATATTACCTTGGAAGCGTAAAGGATAAAATTTAATAAAATATAAACCAAAAACAAAATTTTAAAAATAATTGAGTGATACAAATAAGTATATAATTTTTAAATAATTATTAAGTAACTGATTCTTAAATAATTATTAAATAAATATTTATAAATAAATATTAAGCAACCGTAATAATACAGAATTTATTCCAGGGGAAAAATTATGGTAAAAACTTCACTGAAAGTAGGGCAATTTGCTCCTGATTTTTGCCTGCTCGACCAGGAAGGTAATCAGACATGCCTTGAAAATTTTAGAGGAAAATGGGTAATCCTTTTCTTTTATCCAAGAGATAATACGCCAGGGTGCAGTCTTGAAGCAAAGAATTTCAGTTGTTTAAGAAAGGATTTTGAAGCTGAAAATGCAGTGGTCATCGGAGCTAGCAGGGACAGTGTTCAATCCCATAGGCGATTTATCGAGAAAAAAGAACTTAAAATAACGCTGCTCTCAGACGATCAGGCAAATGTCCACAGAATGTACGACGTCCTGCACCCAAAACATTTCCGAGGCAAAGAAATCATAAGTGCGGTCAGGACTACGTTTCTAATAGATCCCGAAGGAAAAATCGCCAGAGTATGGGATAATGTTAGAGCCGCAGGACATGCTGAAAAAGTACTTTCTGAATTGAAGAGTCTGAAAGAGAAGTGAAATGAATATCGAAAAATTAGATAAAAAAGATAAAAGAAATAAGAGTAAGATCTTTAAAAAACAAAAACAACCTTATCTTAATTTTATATCCAGCCTTCTGAAAAAACACAGCTGGTTAAAGCCCCCTTTTACAGTATTAACACCGGAAAGGAGCTTTTCTAATCTTTTTTACTTAGTGATGTACCGCGGCCTCACGAGCATGATAAGTATCAGCTCTTGTAGCGAAATAAATCGTATAAAGCGCTGCAAGCCCAACAATTATATACACAATTCTCGAAAGAGTGCTTCCTACCCCGAAGATAGCATCTACAAGGTTAAAATCGAAAAGCCCTACAAGCCCCCAGTTTAAACCGCCCACTATGACGAGTATAAGTGCAATTAAATCCACTGGATTTCTTACTGCCATAGATATCACTCCATTTTTGCTTTATTTTCTTTTTTATAGATGGGAGAAATATAAAATCCCCAATATTAAAATTGGATGCCTTTGTATATATATATGACTGATACAAAAATTGAAGTCATTTAAAGAAGAAAAATAGAAAATAAGACACTTAACCGTTATTTTTGGTGCAGGAACTTTTCTTATTTCAGGCACTGTTCTATTTTTTATTTTGTGATAGTGTAGTGATTTCAATCTTTGTGTGAAAATTTCCAAACGCTTTTATAAACATTTTCATAGAAAACAATACTGGATCGAAATACAGCATCAAAATAGTAAATTAAATGCTCGAAGTAAAAAATTAGTAATATTTGTTCTATTCAAGCTCGCGCTTTTTTAAAGGTGGATTGTGAAAACTTTGAGATTTAATTAAATCTCATTTAAATCAATTGTCCTCACCGAGGTTAAATAACCAATTCCTTCGCGAAAACCCACTTGTGAGTATCAGACTTGTGAGTATCAGAGAGCATAAAATAGACCAGACACTAAATGTATAGAGATTACATAAAAAATTAAGTTTACAAATACTTTCCCAGCTTTATAGTCAGAATGCGCTTGAGATTCACTTTCGTATAACTCAACGTATAATCTGTAATCTATTGATTTTCGGTTCCAGTTATCAATAAAAACACAAAATGCTCCTACTAACATAATTAAAAAGCTAGCCTCTGTTGCTAAATTAACAACAGAAGGGTAACTCTTTATTATTAAAAAAGTAAGTATAACACCATCAAGACCTATTAGATATTTATAATAATTATCTAAAGAAAAGCAATTGAGATTCATAATCATACACCGTATAAAATCTTTCCATTAAAATTAAAACATTTAGATAAATATTAATTTAATGGTTGATGCATATTTTGTTTACCTGATGATCCGTAGGTTTGAAGACCAGTCTATCGAAAAATAGATCATTTTAAGCTTTGATTCAGGAAGCAGGCGAGACACTTCAGTCATCCAGGAAAAGTGCAAGTTTAAGTTTTAATAATCTTATATAGATTGATAAAATCTCGTAGTTCCTAAATCTAATTCCCAAAAGTACCTCATTTTTCATAAAGTGTCTTATTTTCCTAAATTTTCCTAAAGTATCTAATTCTCCAAAAATTCTCAGTAGAAATATTTAAAGCTCGAAAACCTGCCCATCATATCCAAGAGGCAAAAATACTGACTCTATATGATGAGGGCGGAAGAGATGACTCAGATGGGTCAAAACTATTTCTTTTGCATTGAGCTGGACTGCGAGTGCCATAGCCTCTTCGGAATTCATGTGCTTTTTGATATGGATATGAGGCGGGACTATAGCATCAGCAATAAGAAGATCCGGATTTTCCATAAGTTCCAGGCTGGCTTCGGGAATCTCCGAATTTGTGTCTCCTGTAATTACCACTTTTTTATCGCCTTCATGAATTATAACTCCTGTCGGAACCTCCACAGGAGGGTGGTTAACCTTAAAAAAGGTGAATTGCAGCCCAATTAGCTCGAATGGCTCATAGAGCTTTACATAATGATACCTTGGTTTAAGGAAGGAGACATATTGGTCTATGTATTCAAGAGTTTCATAAACTCCATAGACATCAACCTTATTTTGAACTCTATAAAACTCTCCAAATCCGGAGTAATGATCGTAATGCCCATGCGTCCAAATTACTCCATCTACACAGGAAAGGTTTTGCTTGAGAAATTGCTGCCTGAGGTCAGGGCTGGTATCAATAAGGATTTTGCCCTTATTAGACTCTACGAGGATAGAAGAGCGAAGACGCTGGCTCTTCCCACCCTTTCGAGCATCCTCACAGGCAGGACAATTACATCCTATTTTAGGAGTTCCAACAGCATCGCCGGTCCCGAGCAGTGTTAGTCTCATCATTATTTTTTCCTTTCGTACTCTTCAGATTTGAAAGTAGCCCTTTCATCAAAAGAGTTGACCGCTTCCAGCAGATCCTGCTGGGTAAGTACTTTACGCTCTTCGAGAAGAGCACTAAGGACCGCTTCCCTTATAACTATGCGTAGATCCGAACCTGAGTAGCCCTCTGTTAATGCCGCAATTTCCCCAGTATCGAAATTCCCTTCAATATGTCGGGTTACGATATCCAGGATATCTTTACGCATTTCAAGGTCGGGAAGAGGAAAATGAACTATCTCATCAAAGCGCCTCCAGGCCGCACTATCAAGCATCCTGGGGTGATTGGTCGCGGCAATAAGAAGGACTCCATGCTCTACGAGGCTGATTTCATCTATAGCCTTAAGAAGGGTGTTGACTGCCCGCTTGATAGCTGCATTTTCGTCAGATGTCCTTGCTTTTGCTACGAAATCCAGTTCATCTATGAAAAGAATGCAGGGATTCAGCTTCTTTGCAAGTAAGAAAACTCTGTCAATGTTCTTTGCAGTTTCACCAAGATATTGGTCTGTTACCATGGAGAGCTTGACTTCAACAAATGGGATTGAGAGTTGTTCCGAAAGCGCACGAGCAACCGAAGTTTTTCCAGTTCCTGGAGGACCGACAAATAGGAGTTTTCCTATATCATGCAAGCCAATTTTCCGCAGGTATTCTCTGTGCTCAATGGCTTTCATAATCTTTTCGACTTCGATCTCCTGCTCTTCAGTGAGTACAAGGTCCCTGACTTTTTGCTTTACATCTTCAGGAGCAATAATAACCACGAGTTTAAGCATATCTTCGCTTTTGTCCTCTTTCCTGATCTCCGCTATCAGGGACTCTATCCATTCTCTGTCGACTTCCTTGGGCCTTATTTTCGCCTTTGCAAGTGCATAGTTTGCAGTCTCATCTTTCCTTATTTCTCCAAAGTAATAAGCCAGGACAGGGTTATTTCCAATCCGTTCCTGGGAGCCTTCCTGCTTTTCAAACCATTCTGCAGCAAGGTCGAAAGCACTCAAACGAAGTTCAAAATGAGATCTATCCGTACTTATAAATGGGACATTCCTTACAATTTTTTCAATATCCTTAACTCCATACAAGTTTTCAATTCGAATGAATGTGGCTGTAATGGGTTTAGGGACTGTTTTTTCTTTGCTACTCCAGTAATTTTTTCGGATGTGTTTTGGGAGATCATTTACATCCAGCTCTGAATAGCGATTATAGATCTCTGCGGTTAGCAGTAGTTCTACGATATCTAATATAGCGCCTGACATGTTTTTACCTGTTGCGTGCTTGGACTAATCCACTATTAAGTGTTGGGCACTCAAATGCGGTAAGTTCTTAAATCATTCTTTAAGTTGTTAAACCTAGTAATTGATTTTCTTCGATGATAAAATTTACGAAGCAGCCGATATTAAGAAATCCCGGCTTAAGGTGATAACTTTATCTAGCAGAAGAAGTTATCATCTAGTCTATCTCTTTTGAGAACCAAGGTACAATTTCGGAAAAGACTGTTACCAGTTCCGGAAATGTCATACTTTTCAGATAGAGATTATAAATTCTGGAAATAATCGAATTGTCTCTGTGAAGTTACTTCGCATTTTGTGAAGAATTTGATATGTTCAGTTAATTTCTAGAATGTCACTACGTTATCAAAACTTCTACATTACCAGAACTAGTATATTAAAACTATTATTCCTAAGACCTCTATCTAAGGAAATCCAGAATTATCCTTAGAGGAGACCATTGCATGACAAGAGAACAGCTCTATTCAGGGAAAGCGAAGACTATCTATAAGACGGATGATCCTGACACCCTTATTGCCGAATTCCGAAACAGTCTGACTGCATTTAACGGAGAGAAAAGAGGGGAAATGGAAAAGAAAGGGTATTACAATGCCCAGATCTCAAAAAAACTCTTTGAGATGCTTGAAGCAGAGGGCATAAAGACACACTTTATCGAAATGTTTTCTGACATCGATATGCTTGTGAAGAAAGTTGATATCATAAAAATTGAAGTCATTGTCAGGAATATTGCCGCAGGCTCGATTACAAAAAAATATCCCTTGAAAGAAGGTACCGTTTTCAAATTCCCTGTGCTTGTTTTTGACTTCAAGAGTGATGAATATGGGGACCCCATGTTGAATGACGATATTGCTCTCGCTTTAGGATTAGCAACACAAGAAGAACTTGCCACAATTCGGAAACTCGCTCTGAAAATCAATGAACTGCTTGTGCCTTACCTAGATGAAAGAAATATCATACTTCCTGATTTCAAGCTGGAATTCGGAAGAAAAGACGGAGAAATTATCCTTGCAGATGAGATTTCCTGCGACACTTGCCGGTTCTGGGACAAAACTACCGGACAGTCCATGGATAAGGACGTTTTCAGGTTTGATAAAGGGGACATCTCCAAAGCTTACGAAGAGGTTGCCCGTCGCATAGTGCCCGAAATATTTGAATAAAAGTGAAAAAGGCCAGGAAACTTGAATAAGCCAGAAAAGGCTTCAAAGTTTCCCTACCTGCTTATTTTTTAAAGAAGAAATCCAGTGTTGTTTGAAACCGGAAGTCAGAAAGCAGCTTTGCCTGCTGGACCCATTCGACTTTTGGCGTGCTTATCCTGCCTGCAAGATCTGAGACTGCGGCTTCGAGAGAATTGAATTTTTTAGGAGGATTCATAAAAGCCTTTCTCATGCCTTCCCTGACGACCCAGACCCCCAGGGGAGCCCAATAATCTGGAGTTATTTCCCTAAGCACGAAGACCGAAGCCTGTCTTTTGATATTCTTAAGGTACTCAAGCGCAGGCAACCGCGCTGCATAATAACCTCCAGCAAGGGAAGAATATCCTTTTTTTCCTTCATATCCCTCGCTGTCTTCTCCAATCCAGCTTGATTCCCCTGACCAGACTGTCTTTGGGAGCCAGATTTCAATAAGCTCGAAGGAATAGGCCCTTGGAAGGATAAGGACTTCAAAATGGTTCCCGAAATGAGTCCCGCTAAAAAGCTGAATCTCTGAAGTCCAGGGAAAATCCTTTATACGGTCTGCAAGTTCCTTTCCTGCCATATCATCCACAGCTGTAATTGACCAGCGCGTTGGCACAATTTTTCGTGCTCTTCCGAGCAGGCCAATAGAAAGCAGGCGAGTGATATGTTCAGCCGAGACATCTCCTTTAAACAGCTCAAGCACAGCATCTTTTGCCAGGGCGTCAGTGTCATAGACAAGGTAATCCACTTTTTTCGGGACTTTCGGATTTTCTGTGAGCTCAAAGTTTTTTACAAGCCCTGAGGGACCCATAGGCGTGAGTACGGCATCGAATTTAAGTTCCTGTTTCGGGGGCTTGAAAAACCATGCTTCGGTATCCACAGGCTTTCTGGAAAGGGCAAGTTCCTGAGTCTTTACGAGGAGAGGGTTTTCCTTGCTCTGAGCATCTTTGACGTGGAAGTTTGTGTTTGCCCTGACCATGTGAGAACGCAGAGAAATGATATCTTCAATCTGCATATTTGCCCAGGAGGCAGGTTCTTCAAAAGCCGAGGCTTCATTCTCCTTCGCGAAAGGTGGAATGAGCGGACCTGCTGATACCCTAGGATAACCGTAACTTCCAACAAAAATAGCAGGTGGAGAGGCTCCAAAAACCAAATCTCCTGAAATCGCAGGAGCGATCGATTGTAAGGACTTGAATTTCTCAAGAATTGGGCAACGAGGGCGCCCACAAAGTCCTTTTCCTTTACATTTAATACATAGTGTATTATTCACTTTAAACCGTATCCTCGCATATAATACAGGCTTTAGCCTCAGGAGCATTTCTGTATAGCCAGCCAGATTTCTGAACATAACTGCAAATGCCGCACATGCCTTTTGCCTTTTCCTGTGAGGATAAACCCTGTTTTAGAAGCACTGATGCAAATTTCTGAATCTCTTTTTGAGTCTCCTTGGAAAAATCAACTTCAGCGCCACGTTTTTCACTCACGTACTGGGATACTGCAGCTCTTGAGAGCTCAAGGATGTCTGCTACATCCTGTTGCGTGCACCCATACTCAAAAATCATTGTTCTGGAGAGTTCTGCCCTGATTGCAGGCAAGACTTTCTGTACCATAATTTCACATGTTGTTTTCATGGGAGACCTACACCGTATAAATCAAGTAAAATTTAAAAGAAATACTCTCCTGACTATTTATATATCCGTGTGTTTTTATTTTTTGGTTAGAGTATGTCTCCCTGAGGAGGTAGAAAATGCATGCTACCGAAAACACTGACAAAAATAAATATGATTCTGGACCTGAAATATATTACTATTCTCAGACCCGGTTATCTTTAGAAACTGGTCAGAGTTTAGTTTTTAATCTGTTCAGCAGAGAAACCCTTTTCCATGAGGACTTCTTTCATGCGAGCCAGGTGATTACCCTGAAGTTCCACAGTATTTCCTTTTACCGTACCGCCGCACGCGAACTTTGATTTAAGATAAGTGGAAAGTTCGTGAAGATCAATTTCACTTGCGTCGAAACCTTCTACAACGGTAACTTCTTTTCCGTATCTTCTTCTGTTAACTTTTACAGTAATTCTCTGTTGCTCTTTTGCAACCTCTTCGCAAATGCAAAGTTCTCTTGGAAGCCCGCATACTGGGCACATTCCGCTGCTCATTTGTTGATATGTCCTCCGAATTCGTATCAATATTACAAGTAATTTACATCTAAAAATAACTGAATAGATATAAAGTAGTTATCAGTGATGGTATTAAAGCCTAATGGTATTTTTCAGGCCATTATTCTTGAAAAGTAGTTATCAGTGATGGTATTAAAGCCTAATGGTATTTTTCAGGCCATTATTCTTGAATATCTGATAATAGCCAGAAATCCTGAAACATAAAATCTAGCTATAGCTTTACTATCCTTCAATTTTGATGTAATTCTGTGTTTGTTTGTAAAGTATATTTAATAGCTTTATTGGTTAAAATACAGACAGCAAACGAAAAAAGCTGGAGTTCTAAGAGATATAAAAAAGGATTAAAGCTCCTAGAACAGGCCTAAGCCGAAAAACCAAAAAGTTAAAAAGCTAAAGAAGCCTAAAATCCTCACCTTTGCTGGAAAAAACTTCTTTTAACCAGCAAAAACTTAGATATATCTTGAATCCCAATTCTTTCTACAACTTGCTATTGTAGATACGCACATCTATTATATAAATATAAGTATATAAAAATAATAAGCATGGATTAATCGACGAATGCGAGTCAATGTCTGGGGGAACCTGATGAACGAATTGAACGATTTAATAGGTTTTGTGAACGGAAATAATACAAGGCAAAAAGTGCTCTCCTTACTTTCCTCGAAAGGAGAAATGGAAGGGAAAAGAATATCAAAAACACTGAGAGTTGCACATCCCACCATTGAAAGAACTCTTGAAGAACTAAAACAAAAAGAATTAATCACAAAAAAAGATGAAACATACTCCCTTACCGATTCCGGAGTAAAAGTAGAGAAAATGATCCAGCAGATTTAAACCAATAAAGTCTATCAATAAAACTTAATCAATAAATCTAATCAATAAAACTTAATCAGCAAAACTTAATCAATAAATCTAATCAATAAAACTTAATCAGCAAAACTTAATCAATAAAATCTTTATCTCTTTTACATTAAATACCATTTTTACTTCTCAGCCTTCTTGAAGCCGATTTTAATTCTCCTATTAGATTTTAGAGCCATTAGATTTTAGACCCGACCTCAGCATTTTTTATAATCAAAACTCAACAGATCACTCATATAAATCCAATCCGAGCAATTCTGAAACGACTCGAAAGATCTATTCCATAAATTCGCCCTCTTAGCAAAGCACAACGAAAAGGACAGATTCTCCTTAAATAGGACCTGGGCGAGCTATTAGAAATATTTATCTAATCCTTATTCCTTTATGTCGGCATAGACTGTAACGCTAATAATAAAAACCTGCATTTAAGGAAATTATTTAGAAAAACCGAAGCTTCGGTAGCCAAAGAGGATTAAGTATCAGAGGCAAGGCAATGTTACCTGAAGAAGATCTTAAGATAATTAAAAAAGAACTCGGGCGAGAGCCCACCTTGGTAGAACAGGGTTGCTTTTTAAATATGTGGAGTGAACACTGTTCTTACCGCTCAAGCGCGCCCCTCCTGAAAACTTTTACTACTACGGGTGAAAACGTAATTATCGGCCCAGGAGACGATGCTGCAGTTATCAGATTTGAAGATGGATATGTGCTTACTATTGGTATGGAAAGCCATAATCACCCCTCATATATCGACCCCTACAATGGAGCTGCTACTGGGGTAGGAGGCATTATAAGGGATATAATCTCTATGGGAGCCCGTCCTATAGCCCTTATGGACCCTCTCTATTTAGGGCCTCTGGATACGCCAAAAAACCTTTTCCTTTTCGAACAGATAATTAAAGGAATCGCAGGGTATGGAAACTGCATAGGAGTGCCTGTAGTCAATGGCGAGACATTCTTTGACCAAAATTACAGTGGAAACCCTCTTGTGAATGTGGTTGCAGTAGGGCTCTGTAAGGAAGAAGATATTATAACTGCCCGCGCCCAGAAAGCCGGAAACAAGCTTGTGCTCGCAGGTTCAACCACAGGAAGAGATGGACTTGGAGGAGCTTCCTTTGCCTCCAGAGACCTCGAATCATCTGACGCTAAAGAGCGCACAAACGTCCAAGTTGGAGACCCGTATATTGAGAAGCTTCTAATAGAAATGACACTGGAAGCCACAAAGAAAGGCTATGTAAAATCTTGTAAAGACCTTGGAGCCGCTGGCCTTGGAGGAGCAAGCTCAGAACTGGCTGCAAAAGGAGGCCTTGGTGCCCGGATCATTACAGATGTTGTGCCCCAGCGCGAACCCAACATGAATGCTTATGAAATTCTGCTTGCAGAATCTCAGGAACGCATGCTCTTTGAAGTAGCTCCTGAAGATGTCGACGCCATGCTTGCTCTGATAGTAAAATACGACCTTAATGGGGCTATAGTTGGATATCTGACAGACGAACCAAACTATACAGTTGAGTTTGAAGGGGAAATTGTTGCGGATATTCCAATAAGTCTGCTGACAGGCGGAGCTCCTATCTGCGAAAAAACCGCAATAGCTCCTATTGTCCAGGTTGAAGAAAGTAAAGCCCTTGAAACACCAGAAGACCTGAAAGCAGCTTTCCTGAAAGTCCTGTCTTCCTATAATATCGCCTCAAAAGAATGGATCTACAGGCAGTACGACCATGAAGTCCAGTTGAGAACAGTTGTCAAACCCGGAGAAGACTCAGGAGTGCTCAGGATTACCGACAAAAAAGGAATTGCACTTTCCTGTGGCTGCCAGCCAAGAGCTACTCTTCTTGACCCATACAACGGAGGAAAAACCGCAATCATGGAAAATGCCATGAACCTTGCTGTAAAAGGTGCAGAAGGGCTTGCAATTGTAAACTGCCTGAACTTTGGAAACCCAGATCGCCCGGATATTTACTGGCAATTTAAAAACGCCGTACTTGGGCTTGGAGACGGAGCCAGAGAGCTCTCAATCCCTGTTGTGGGTGGAAACGTTTCTCTGTATAACGAAAGTGATGAATTCAATACCGCAATTCTCCCAACACCCTCAATAGGAATGATGGGGAAAGTCGACCTTGAAATCCCTCTTCCGTCAAGCTTTTTTACAAACCTCGGAGATACCATTATCTTAGTAGGAGAAACAACTGCAGATATGGGAGGTTCCGAATATTATGCCTGTTTCGGAGCCCAAAATGCCGGAAAAGTTCCTCCAGTCCCGAAAAATGCCCCTGAAATAATAAAAGCCGTTATCGAAACTGCCAGGAGCGGAAAACTCAGCTCGGCGCATGACCTTTCTCTCGGAGGAATTGCTGCAGGGCTTGCAAGGATGTGCAAAAACTACGGTGCAAAGGTAGACCTGAGTAAAGTTGCAGAAATGAAAGCTGAAGAGCTATTATTCTCAGAGGCTCCAGCAAGAGCCCTGCTTGTTACAGGCGAACCAGAAGCAGTACAGGAGATTCTCAAAGATGTGCCTCATATGATAATTGGCAAGGTAGAAGGCAATTCCCTTGAGGTAAAAGGAAAAGATTTCGAGATTTTCCTCTCCCTCAAAGAAATCTCAGACGCATACGAAAGCCTTACAAGGTTTATGATGGAATGAAATTCCATCCACAAACCTCTTGCGAAAAAGCTTGACTGCAAACTTTTTCAAAAAAAGTTTGATCAAAAACAGCGTAACGTTTGGATTTAAAAGCCTTATCTCCAAACTCTATCCGGCGCGATCACAACCCTTTTCAAAAAAGGCTTGACTGAAAACTCCTGCTTGATCTAAAACCATGACGACGGCGTGATCAACCGGCGCAACGGTTGCGGTGCAGCGGTTGCGGCCCAACGGTTGCGGCTTTTCCACGCAGGTCTTGCATTGGGAGTAAAAGAGTTTCTTTGCTTCCAATAAGATGGGATGAGATCCCATCTTACTTTTAAGCTATATTTTAATCTAAACTGGTGCTTCTAAATCCTTACAAGCTCAGATTTGACATAGAAAATATTTTCTCGTTAACCCAAAACAATAGTTTTTAGTAGGTTTCGGTACTAGATTATTTTGTTATGAGAGCTGTATGCATCTGTATGGGAGTGCACCTGCCTTACAGTCCAAAATGGTACTGGCCTATTGAAGGATTTTTTGGGGTGCCTGAAATGGATCGGTATTTTGACCGAAACAACGTTTTTTCAAAGTTTTTAAAAACAGGTCGGCAATTTTTGCGTCTTAACGATCTTATCTTGGAATCCCTAGAAAAAGGAGGAAAATATTCCTTCGATCTATCCGGGCCATTTCTTGAACAATGTAGATGGGACCCTGAACTTCTTGAATCATTTCGTGAACTTCGGGAAACTGGGAAGGTAGAGTTTACAGGGAGCTGCAGTTATCATTCCCTTAGCTCACTATATCCCGACCTTTCCGAGTTTAAAGAAGAAGTGATTATGTACAGGGAAATGCTCCAGGAGTTATTGGGAACCAGTCCAGAGACTTTCGTAAATACAGAGCTTCTGTATACTGAAAGAGTAGGGAGGACTCTCACTGATCTGGGTTTTAAGTGTCTTATTGCTGAGGGGTCCAGGAATCTTATGAACGGATATGAGCCTGTATATGTCTTTGAAAACCGTCTTCCGACTCTTTTAAGGCATATAAACCTTAGCGAAGACCTTGAATTGCGGTTTTCAAAAAAAGACTGGCAAGGCTATCCTCTTATTCCTGAAAAGTTTGCGGACTGGATTGCCAGCATGGAAGGGGATGTCCTGACCCTTTATTTTAATTATGCAAATCTCTGCTTCCATTATAAAAATAAAAGTATGATAACCAATTTTATTCGAAGTTTCCCCAAAACCCTCAAAGACAGGGGTATTGAGATGCTCACTCCGTCTGAAGCTATGAAAAGATTTACCCCTTTGAAGCTTCCTACTCTGCGAACCGAACAGACGATCCGCTATGGTATGCATAACGCAATAGGAAACCATGCTCAGCAGCTTTACCTGCGAGAACTGGTAAGAGTTGGAGAAGAACTTTCACGGCTTAAGGAAAACAAGAATTACTGGAAATTTAAACAGGTATACGGTTACCTCCAGCAGAGTGAAATCTTTTTTTCCATGAATTCTGGAAATATCAGGGAAGGATATGAAAGAGCTGTAAACTATTTTTCCATTCTTTCCGATTTCAGGAGAGCTGTCCTGGAGGAAAAAACATGACCTCGCTTTGCATATACTTTCAGTTGCATCAACCCTTCAGGCTGCGCAGGTTCTGGCCTGATAACCGATCAGGTTTTTTCCGTTATTTTGATGAGAGAACCAACAGGGAGATCTTTGAAAGAGTAGCCCGGAAATGCTATATTCCTGCAAACAGGCTTCTTCTGGACGCTCTTGACGAACATAAGGGAGAATTCAGGTTTTCTCTGTCTATTACCGGAACTCTACTCGAACAATGCGAATACTGGGGAAAAGATGTGCTCGAAGGCTTCAGACAGATGGCGGAAACCGGAGCAGTTGAATTTTTGGATGAAACCTTTTATCATTCTCTCTCAAGCCTTTTTGAAGACAAAACCGAGTTTATCGAGGAGATAAAAGAACATAGAGAACTTATGTTTGACCTTCTTGGAGTTAAACCTCAGGTTTTCCGCAATACTGAACTACTTTACAATAACACGATAGCAAAGCTTGTTTCCGATCTTGGGTATAGGGCAATCCTTACCGAAGGTGCAGACCATATGCTTGATGGGAGGTCTCCCAACATGCTTTACAGGGCAAAAGGCTCGGGACTTCCAATAATCTTTAGAAACTACAAGTTAAGTGACGATATAGGATACCGATTTTCAGCAAGGTGGTGGGATGGATATCCCCTGACTGCAGAAAAATGGGCATCATGGGTTTCAGGAATTAATGAAGATTGCATTAATATCTTCATGGACTATGAGACTTTCGGAGAACACCAATGGGAAGAAACCGGAATATTTCCCTTCCTGGAAAAGCTCCCCGAAGAAGTACTCAAGACAAAACTGAATTTCAGTACCCCTCTTGAGCTTGTCGAGAAATACTCACCTGTAGCCGAAATTGATATTGGGGATTTCTCCACGATTTCCTGGGCTGATATGGAACGTGATACCAGTGCATGGCTTGGGAATGATATGCAAAGGCGCTGTTTTGAGGAGATAAAGCTGCTTGAGCCCTTTGTAAGGAAAACAGACGATCCAGAGATCCTGCGTATATGGAAGCACCTGCTGACTTCGGACCATTACTATTACATGTGTACCAAATGGCTCGGAGACGGGGATGTACATTCATATTTCAGCATTCACTCTACACCTTTCGATGCAGCAGTTAATTTTATGGCTGTACTAATGGATTTCAAAGCCAAGGTATTCAGAAAACTTAGCGCAATAGCTTAATTAGATGTGCACATACTAATTCATGGGAGTCGAGTTGCATGGTAAGGGACTTATTCATGTTTGCAGGCTTCAATGAAAGCTCGCAGATTGTATGGTTTAAAATAATCTATTCGAAAGAGCCAGGATCTTTATCCTCAATAATCGACTTTCTCGAGAAAGAGAATGCGTTTATCATGTTTGGTCATCTGGATAATATTACACAAAGAACAGGAGAATATTCAGTATTTACTGAACTGAATAAAGATGTTGATCCAGGGGATTTCGCCCAGAAGATAAAGGAACTTGCAGTCGTAAGTGAAGTAGATTACGGGATTTCAAAATACGGAATGGTTTATTCCATGGATTTCCCTCTAAATGTCATAGGAGTCAGGGGAGTTGCGGCAAGGGCACTCACAATTGTTGATATTATTAAAACTTTTAACCAGAATGCACCGCACGCAGAAGGACTTCTCACGATTTCAGGTCTTAAAGGTGGGATTCACGCAGCAAAATATTTTAAGAGCATCTTGAATCTTAATGACAGCAACTTTACAAGCGTGCTGGCAGAGCTTTACAGAGGTGTAGGATGGGGAATCCTGGAAATCGACTGTAACCCTGAAACTTATGAAGGAAAAGTCATTGTTAAAGACTCATTTATAGCTGATGTTTATGGAGGAGCAGATCAGCCAGTTTGTGCCTTTATGAGCGGCTATATTGCGGGTTACCTGACTGAGTATTTTGGAAAAAACATAAGTGTTAGGGAGGTTAGCTGTAAAGCCACAGGCAAGAAAGTCTGCGAACATATAATCTCACCTGCGCCTTCCGGCGGTACAAGTCAGGAATATCAGTTTAGAGGGGAGACACGGTGATAAGGCAACCTAATGTCATTCTCGGAAATGACGAGCTACTTGTAACAATGGGGAGAAAAGGAGAAATCTTAGGCTATTTTTACCCTCGACGAGACCATGCTCAACACGTCGAAGAATCCGTAGCCTGTATCCATACAGGAGAAAAACTTCTCTGGACAAGTGACAATGAGTGGCAATCCATCCAGAATTATATAGAGGATACCAATATCGTATCCACAAAACTTTATCATGACTCGGGAATACGGATTTCCATTCTTGACCTTGTACACCCTACCGTGCCTGTCCTTATCCGTAGATTTAAGATCCAATCCCAGAAAAAGATCTCAGGAAAATTTTTCTATTATTCAAATTTCAATGTAGGAGAAACCTCCAAGAAAAACTCAGGATTCTGTGATACTGATACTCGCCTGCTTGTTCAATACTGGCAAAATTATCATATAGGGATATACTCCATCCCAGATTATACTGAGTGGCAAATAGGCAAGGCAATGGACACCATATGGTGGACGAATTCAAAATATGATATGGAAGACGGAAAACTCCAGGGAAATAAAGAAGATATAGGAAATATTAATAACGCGGCTGGCTGGGATCTCGAACTTGAGGCTGGCGGAACAAATGAGTTTATTATCTTTATAGGAGCTGCTTCTTCCAGACGCCTCCTGTATAAAAGAATGCAAGAAATCTCAAAACTGCCACTGGAATACATTTTTGAAAAGACACGAGAACATTGGGTTATGTGGCTTTCTAGAAAGCAGGTGCTCAAAATGCCAGGGCTCGAAGGACACGATAACCTGCGTCAGGAGCTGTTCACCGCCTACAACCGAGCTCTGCTTGTGCTTTACCTCCTGAATGACCGCGAATATGGGTCCTTTGTAGCTGCTCCGGAATTTGACTCCAATTTTGAGAAATGTGGAGGATACGGTTTCTGCTGGAACCGAGATACCTCAGAAGTCGTGCTCGCACTAAAGCATTCCGGCTATCCAGAGTATTGTGAAATGTTTTTCAAATGGTGTATTCGGACTCAGCTCCCTGACGGTTCCTGGTTTCAACGCTACTGGCTCAATGGAGATATAGCTCCCTCCTGGGGCAATTTTGATTACTCGACTCAGATAGATGAAACAGGAGCCACACTCTATGCCATGGATGTTTATTACAGGATTCTCGAAGGCCTGAAAAAAGCTGAGTTTCTCGAAGAGGTCTGGGTTTCCATACTCAGGGGTGCTGAATACCTGATGAAGCGGACCAGGTCAGGAATTCACGAAAGCTGTATGGATCTCTGGGAGACTTACTACGGAATTTTTACGTATACGAATGCTTCAATCTATGCCGGGCTCATGGGGGCTTCTCACCTAGCTGAAGAAAATGGGGAAGCTGGTATGGCAAGGCGCTGGAAGAAGAGAGCGGAGTTCGTCAAACAGGCCACGATTGATCGTTTCTGGCTTCAGGAAGGCTACTTTGCAAAAGGAGTAATTAACGGGAAACTTGATAAAACGGTTGATGCAAGCATTCTGGGCACCTATGTTCCTTTTAGAATGATCTCTCCAAAAGATCCCATAGAGAAAGACATGATCCAGTTTATGATAGAAAATATTAAGAAAAAGCTCTCAGTTCCCATTAACTTCAGTTACGGCATCAAAAGATATGAAAATGATAGTTATATAAACGGAAACCCATGGGTAGTAACTACTCTCTGGCTTTCGGAAGCAATGCTTTCCCTTGCCCTTGATCTTCCCAGTGAGAAAACAACGCTAGACCCGTCATATGAAATTCCCTATGAGAAAGAAGAAGGATATGACGAAACCGTGAAAAAACTGACCGATGAGGGGATTCAATGTGTTAAATGGGCTCTTGCCGGAGCAACCAGTACAGGACTCCTTCCAGAACAGGTTGACCAGTCCACAGGCAAACCTGCTTGGGCAATCCCTCTCGGATGGAGCGGGTCTTTGATGCTTGATAATATTCTGCTCCTAGACAAAATCTGCAGGAGAAACGCTGGGAACGCAAAAGAAAGTTAAAAAAGGATAACTATTCAGCCTAGATAAAACATCAATAACCATCTTAAATAAGATTCAATAGACAAATTTCTATAAATTGATTTTCTTTGATTGTTGGCTAATGATTATATTTTTCATCATTCATCAATTATCTATCAGATAACTCAATTCCATTAAAATCAACATCATTAGACATGTTTTGATAGGCTGAATAGTTACTAAAAAAAATAAATTAAAAAATGCTTCAGGCAAGGATTTTTCCATATGGACTTTCTTCAAAGTAATTGACAAATTGCTCGACAGTCTCATTGGACTCTCCAGAATCCGACCCCAAAAGCAGTTTTGAGAGGCTAGCCCTGTTCATATATTGCACTTTTGGTTCCCCTGTAATTCCTCCAAGTTCCGCAGCTTTGTCAATTGCATCATAAAGATTTCCAAAACCATCCACAAGCCCAAACTCCTTTGCCCTGGCTCCGGTGTATATCCGGCCATCGGCAAGGGCTCTCACGTCACTTTTGGATATATTGCGTCCTTCTGAAACTTTGGTTATGAAATCTTCATAACTCTCCATAACAACAGTGTCAGCATACTCTTTTTCCTCTTCGGTAAGTCCTCTCCAGGTACTTCCCATGTCTTTGAGTTCTCCGGACTTTGCAACGTAATAATCTACACCTTCTTCTTTATAAGAGGCAGACATATTCTGGAAGACCCAGATCACTCCAATAGATCCGGTATTTGTTGAGGGGTTTGCAATAATGTAATCTGTCGGCGCAGCGATATAATATGCAGCACTGGTTGCAAGATCTCCCATGGATACAACAATAGGAATTCCTTTTGCCTTGACTTTCTCAATTTCCCCTACAATTTCCTGGGCTGCTGCAGGAGACCCCCCTGGACTGTTAATTCGAAGCACAATTGCCTTAACCGCGCTGTCTGCAGCAGCCTTGTGGATATTTTCGGAAATTTCTTCGGAAGTCGCATAGCCAAGCCCTGCAGGAACATTGCCGGAAAGTATGGTGCCCTGAACATAGATTACAGCCACCTTCTCAGAACTTCCCAGATCTCCTCCAACCCCGAAACTGTAGGAAATCACCGCGATACATGCCAGTATAATAGCGACCAGAAACAGTACTATGAGCATGTAGGGCACAAGGCTACGTTTTTTATCTTGTGGAGATGGATTAGAATTCATACTAAAGCTCTTACTTTCAATTTTTTCATTTTCAGATTTTTCGATATCTCTAGATAGCTCCTCTGAGTTCATGCCATCAAGGTTCGTGCCATCCGGGTTTGTGTTTTTATCGTTCATATTTAATAGAACCGTATATCTTAAGATTTATCACTTTAATCTTTGGCCTTGAGCATCATTAAAATCTTTAATGGAGAGAGCAAATTTATTACGGTAGCCGGCAATCCAGGAATAAAAACTTGCAGAAATTCGCTGGCAACAATTTGCCTGACAGCATAAATTGTCGGAGCTAATATTTATCTGTCCCTACATTTCATCCATCTTTATATAGAAATATTAACTATCCCTCAAATAGATTACCTTATAATATATACACATTTAAATAAAATATATCTTCTCAAATTTTTAAAAAAATGCTTGCTCACAAACTTTTTCAAAAAAAGTTTGATCAAAAACTTTTGAGAAAAGGTTTGATCGAAAACTCTGGAAGCGGCGTGATCAACCGGCGCAACGGTTGCGGTGCAACGGTTGTGTTTGATCAAAATTTGTAAGCGAAATATACTTTAGAGTTGTAATCATCGAAGAGGAGTATATACAAAAAATACATGGAGATAAGAATGTCAGAATCATCCACTAAACCCATACTTGTCACCTGTGGCCTGCCTTATGCTAATGGCAAGGCACATATCGGGCATCTCCGGACCTACGTGCCCGCTGATGTTTTTGCCCGTTCCCTGCGAAAGGAAGGGAGAGACGTTACCTTTGTCTGCGGTTCGGACGCTCACGGCACTCCCATTGTCGTAAACGCTGAAGAACTCGGGATCACTCCTAGTGAGCTCGTAGAAATATATCACAAACATTTTGACGAGACTTTCAAACAGCTTGGAGTTTACTTTGATGCTTTTGGGACAACGGATGATCCTGAGAATCACAACAGAACTCTGGACATTGTCAACAGGCTCATTGAAAAAGGCTATGTGTATCCAAAAACTATCGAAATAGCCTATTGTCCGAAATGCAATCGTTTTCTTCCTGACCGTTACGTAGAAGGCACCTGTCCTCATTGCAGCGAAATAGCAAGAGGAGATGAGTGCGACCAAGGATGCGGAAAACATCTTGAACCCGGAGAGCTTAGGAACCCTATCTGCACTATCTGCGGGGGACCTGCCGAGTACAGGCAGCAGGAGCATTTCTTTTTCAAGCTTTCTGATTTCAGCGATTATCTCATGGACTACCTCTCAAATGAGCTTGGTGGAACCACCAATGCCAGGAACTATGCCCTTGGCTGGGTAAAACAGGGACTTGCGGACTGGTGCATCACTAGGAACCTGGAATGGGGAGTAAAGTTCCCTGGACGTGATGACCTCGTGGTCTATGTCTGGGTAGATGCTCCTATAGGATATATCGCTTTTACCGAGCAGTGGGCTGCAAAAACCGGGGATTCCTGGGAAAAATATTGGAAAAACGACGGGGAAATTGTCCATTTCATAGGAGGGGACATTGCCTATCATCACTGTATCTTCTGGCCGGCAATGCTTAAAGGTGCAGATTACTCAGTGCCTACGGCAGTGGTAGCTTCAGGTATGGTCAAGATCGAGGACAAAAAATTTTCAAAGACTCGGGGTAATGTAGTCTGGGTAGGAGAAGATTACCTTGACCATGGTTTCCATCCCGACCTCTTAAGGTACTATCTGGCAAGTTATACCTCTCACACAAGAGAACTGAATTTCTCCTGGCGCGTGCTTCAGGAAAAGATTAACTCCGAACTTGTGGCTGACCTAGGGAATTTCCTTTATCGGACAATGCTTTTCGCATTCAAGAACTATGGGGAAGTTCCCGCCGGAGAGCTCGAACCCGAGGTTAGGGAAGAAATCGAAAAAGCCTTAAAAGAAATAAAAGCAGCAATGGCAGAATATGAGTTTAAAAGAGCCGTTGATTCTGCAATGGCTCTTGCATCTTTTGGAAATACCTACTTCCAGTTCCACGAACCCTGGAGCCTGATAAAACAGGATAAAGCCGCCTGCGGACAGGTAGTTTACAACTGTCTTCACCTGGCAAAAGCTCTCAGCCTTGTCTTTGAGCCCGTGCTCCCACAGACCATGGAGACCGCCTGGGAAGAGCTAGGGCAGGAAGGAGACCTGCATACTATCCTGTATGATGAAGCTCTCGTGCCTATAAAAGCAGGCACAAAGCTTGTGAAACCCAGGATCCTTTTCACAAAGCTCGAAGATGATAGAATCGAGGAAATGGAAGAGATCGCAAACCAGAGGGTAAAAGCCGCAAATGCAAAGAAAACCGCAGGAAAGGATAACGAAAAAGAGCCAGCTAAATCCGAAGGAATGGGAACTGCAGAAGAAGCTAAATTAGAGAAAGCAAAATTGGAAAAAGTGAAAGCCGAAAAGCCCGAACAAAGAGAAATCCTTCCCACGATCGAGTACGAGGACTTTGCAAAACTTGACATCAGAGTAGGAAAGGTTTTACTTGCCGAGCCAATTAAAAAATCCAAAAAACTTCTCAGAATTGAAGTTGACATCGGCGAAGAAAATCCAAGACAGCTTGTTGCAGGGATGGCTTCATATTACACTCCAGAAGAGCTTGTAGGGAAATACGTTATCGTACTTGTCAACCTGAAATCTGCCAAACTCTGCGGAGTTAAATCAAACGGTATGATGCTCGCAGCTGATGATGGCATAGAAATCGTAACAGCCCTGACCACCGACAAAGAAATAAAACCCGGTTCCAGAATATGCTGAGATTTTCAGCATATTCGGGTCAGTGTAGATCGAGACTAAAAATAAATAATAGATGTTAAAAATAATCAGAAATTATACCAGTGGAAGATATTGCCTGTGGAAATCTTTAATTTTATGCAAAGGATTTCTACAACTTTTATTTCTAATAGGACTTAAGCAATTTCTGCAAACCCTTGAATCCTAACATTAATAACGGTAAAATCCCAGATTTTATTCTGAGAATGGTATGGTTCAAAGGGTCAATCTTTCCAAACTTGTGGCATCAATTTTGCTCTGTCAGTTTGCAGGGTTAATAGGTTCAGTATTTACAGCTTCATCGCTTGAGAACTGGTATCTTTTTCTGGAAAAACCAGCCTTCAATCCTCCAGCCTGGGTTTTCTTTCCAGCCTGGGTAACACTTTATACACTTATGGGAATCTCACTTTACCTCGTCTGGGAGAAAGGGCTGCAAGAGCAAGAAATTAAAAAGGGGATATTCATTTTCGGCATCCAGCTAGGTCTTAATACTCTCTGGTCTATTCTATTCTTTGGGCTAAAATCTCCTTACTATGCTTTTGTCGAGATAGTTCTGCTCTGGTTTGCAATTCTTCTGACAATATTAAAATTCAGGAAGATCTCAAAAACAGCTTCTTATTTACTGTTCCCTTATATCCTGTGGGTTAGCTTTGCTATGCTGCTTAATTACTATATCTGGATTCTAAACTCGTGATATAGGGCTTTGAAATCGGTGCATTAATTCCAGATTATGGGAACAAATCCGTGCTATCTGTATTTATCCGTGGTTTATTCAAGATATTATAAAAGGTCACTGATTTTCAGAAAAGGATTTTGCAGGGAACTTGTCTCCCATGTTCTTGACCATCTTATACATTATCTCATAATCCTCCACTCTGATCTTAACCTTCAGGTTCCCTTTTATCTGATTGTATTAGATTTTCGACTGCGTATACGACATCTGTTCAAACAACAGCAACCATAGTTGTTTCTTTCACTCCTTCAGCAGGTACATTTATTTCTTCTTCGGACATGTTTTTGTGAATTAAATCTTCAAAATTCATTGTAACTACTTCTACTCCTTCAGGTACATCAAATACGAATTCGGAATCCTGAATGCCAGTATTGATTTTTAAATCTTGAATTTCGATTTCCATTCTCTGTGATCCCTGGTGGATCTCATATTTTAGGGGTGTCCAGGTTTCCTTATCAACCCAGATTTTTATCTCGTCAAGTAAATTGCTTTCTTCCCTTCCTTCTTTAGGTTTTGCTTCAAGCAGATATGCAGTTCTCCCGTCAATAGTATCATTTCCAAGCACAGAAACATTATATTCATCTAAAATATCGTTAAAGAGCTTGAAGTAATCGAGATCCGATTCTTGATATTCTTCAGGAACTATTATTTTCTGGACAGCATTTGTCCCGGGATCGTATAACCATTCAATTTTCCCATCATAAATCATTACAGTCTCATTCTCTGTTCCTTTTGTAATTGTTTTCTTCATATTCGGTTTTTTCCAGACGATATTAAACTTTCTTTCCTGAGCTTTCTCTCCTTCAAGAAACGTTGTTATACAAAGAGTATATGAAGAATCCTCGATAGTATTTTCTTTTTCCTGCATTTTCACTGCAATTAGTTCAGTATTTTCTGCAATCAGTTCAGTATCTTCTGCGTCTAGTTCATTCACGCAGCCCGATGTAAAAATGATACAACTTATCAGAATAAGCATAAAAACAATTTTCTTCTTTACCATATTCCTCATTCCAAATATCAATTAACCTGTATTAACAAAATAATATGATTTGGTAACTATTCAGCCTGGGTAAAACAATATCATTAGCCATCTTTATTAAGATTTAATAGGCAAATTTCGTGAAATTGATTTTATTTGATTGTTGGCTATTGATTGCGTTTTCTCAACATTCATTGGCTAGTAATCAAACATGCCGATTTCATCAAAGTCAACATCAAACGATGGATTTTGGCAGGCTGAATAGTTACATGATTTGTTCAATATCTATAATTTGAACAAATAAGCAACATTTTTTTGAACTTCATAAATTATTTCTAATGTCACCTATATAAATCATAATTTTTTTCGACAGATCATTAAACTATCAAAACAGATGCTTAATTTATATGAATAAACGTAAAACCCTGAGTCTTTAGCTCAGGGGTAGTTCACTAACCCCAAATATTCATGTACCTTCAATAATTTTGAGGAACAATTTCTGCAGATTCATTTCTTCTTCCTCGAACATGGATACGGTGCCGCCTGCTTGCCTGACAGCTTTTGCAATCTCTGTACGGAGCTTCGTTTTTGCACGCACATGCAGTGTCCTATCCTGAATTTCAAGAGCCTGCACGCCTTCTACATTCTTTATGGATTCTGCTACCTCGGAGAGAGGGATATCCTGGACCTCAAGCAAATAGTGCACACCTTCCTTTGCTCTGATTATATCCCGCAGATCCTCTACAGATCCAACTGCCAGCAGCTTTCCTCTTGCGATTATTGCTATCCGATCGCAGATTTCCTCGACCTCTTCCATAGAATGCGAACTCAGAAAAACGGTCACTCCTTTGCTTTGGTTAAGGTCTTTTATAAGATCCCTCATCATCTGGGCTCCAAGGGGATCAATGCCGCTTGTTGGCTCATCAAGGAAAAGGACTGAAGGTTCGTTAATGAGAGCCTGAGCAAGCCCGAAACGTTTGCGCATGCCTGTGGAAAAACCACCTATTTTCTGATCGATAGCACGGGAAAGGCCTACGGTTTCAAGCAATTTTACAACCCGCTGTTCCCGGACTTTGGAATCCATATTATAAAGTTTTGCATAAAAACGCAGGTTTTGTCTTGCAGTGAGATTGTCATAAAAACCGGCAGGCTCAGGCAGGGTTCCTGTCCGTTCCCTTATATTTATCACTTCGCGGATAATATCGAAACCTGCAACCTTTCCGCTTCCTTCGCTTGGTTCAAGCAGGCCGATAAGCATTTTCATGGTTGTGGTTTTACCAGCTCCGTTCGGGCCCACAAAGCCGAATACCTCTCCTTTTCTTACCTGCAGATTCAGGTTATCCACTGCCCGGATTTGATTCTCTTTCCCGAATATTTTACTCAAATGAATGGTCTCGATTGCGAATTCATCTGCTTTCTGTACAATTCCACTTTGTTCCAGATCCATGCCTATTGATTCTATGCCTATTGATTCCATACTCATTGATTCCATATTCACCGCCTTCCGAACTTACGTACTACAAAAACAAGCACAAGGATTGCAAATCCAAGCATTGCAATGCCAAGGAGCCCGCTACTTGATGATTTCTCCACGTTTACCCTGATACTTTTCTCAGAACTAACTAAACCGTCACCTTTTGCCCGTATGAAAATCTCCTTGGCACCAGAACCGGCGTTGGCGTTTGCAGTGATCTCTACAGGGATGCTTCTGGTCTTTCCTGCCTCCAGTTCATCTATCCTTCCAAAACCCCGGATCTGCGTACTTATGCCGCTTACTGAGTTAATCTCGAGAGTAACATCTTCCAGGGCTTCGTCTCCCCTGTTTTCAATGCTAACACTAATTTCGGTGAAACTGCCTGGATTCAGCGTCAATTCGCTGAGGCTTGATTCGACTTTGAGCAGTTCCTCATTTTCGATATTATGGTTGATCCCTACCTCAAGCTGCTGGGTAACTCTTTTGTCTTCGCTCACCGCTGCAATTATAATCGGATAAAGCCCACTTGTAGCGTTTTGGGATGGTTTTACCTTTACAGTAAATTCCTGTTCCTCTCCTGCAGGAAGCATAAGGGAAGAAAGCCTTCCTTCCTTGTCTTCCCTGGTAAGAAATTCAGCTTTCCACCCTTCAGGCAGGCTTAAGACTTCAAGTTTCAGCTTAAGCGGTTGATCATACCTGTTTTTTAAAGAAACCGTAAATTCCGCAGATTTTTCAGGCCGAATATCAAGCCCCACAATGTTGGAATTCAGTTCTACATATGCACTTAAATCCTCATCCCTGGAAAGTTCAGGATTTATGCTAACACTGAGCGGCAAAAATACACTTTGGTTTCCTTTTTCCGGACAGGCTGCTATCAAAATTTCGTAATCTCCTTTCGTCGCATTGAGAGGAGGGTTTACGAGAATTTTAAACTCCTGACTTCCACTCCCTGGCACTCCTAATCTCGTAATTCTGGCCCCATCCATGGAAAGCAGGTTAACTCCCCACTGCTCGGGTTTAGAAACCATGAAGATCCGGAAATTTGCTCTACTTTCATATTTATTTTCTAAAAAAGCCCCGAAACTGACAGGAATTCCAGGATGGGTCTTTTTTCCTGGAATGTCCGAATAAATTTCCAGGTTAGGCATTGCAGCCCTGTCAACCGTTATTGTAAATTCCCTGTATATCGTATCATAACTTCTGATGTTTTCTCCATAGGGACGAAGACCTATTTTTAGAGTATACTCCCCGTCTTTTGTATTTTCAGGAATTCTTACTTTAAGAGTCAATTCCTTTTTGCTGGCTTTTTCAGGCAGAGTTATGTGACTTACCTGATTGCCATCCGCATATATGCCTGCTGTCCAGTTTTCGGGCATTTTACTTGTGAAAAGCATAACCGATGTGCTCTTAGATGTATTGTATCCTTTTTCCACAGTAAAACTAAACTCAACAAGGTCTCCAGGCCTTGCAACCTTCCCGCTAATATCGTTTCCCACCGTGACCTCAGCAAAGCCAGCTCCAGCCGGAAGGGACGTGAGAATAAGCAATACGACTAGCACAAGGAGGAATTTCGCTTCATTTTCAGGCACGTACATACTTCCTAAAAATATCATATTATATATGGTAACGATCAGGAAAATTAGTGAGCTGTAAGCGGGACTACATAGTTTAGCTATTCTAAAACGTAACCACTTTAAGCCATTGATTTTTTTCTCAACTAGTATGAATAAAGAAGAACTGTTGTTCCCAAAACTCTACATCATCCTGAGAAATACCTATCACTTTAAAAAAATATCTTCTTCTTTAAATATATTATGTCCGAAGTCTCTAACTATCATGAAAAAAGATCTCGAATTATTATCATTCTTTTTATAATATTTACTAATAGTGAATTGTTAGAGACTTTGGACATAAAATATATGAATGTGTGAAAAAAATAATAATTTAGGGAGTTTATTGGGGAGTTCAACCGGATGTGAAGAAGACGGTTGAACTCCAACCCCTAAAAGAGGTTAAATCTGCATAGTTTTAAGATTACTTAATACTTGCGGATTTAACCTCTCAATAGAAAAATTTAGAGAAGTAAGATGAAATGAACATAAAATCTAGTTTAATGGTAGCACTCATAGCAAGTATCATGCTTGTGGGTGTTGCAGCAGCCGAATATCCTGATGCAGGAGATACGTGGAGTACAGCAAAATCTTTCAGTTATAGTGGTCAGTACACCTATGTTGATGGAACATTAACTGCGAGTCCAGCAGACGGAAAAGATTGCTGGTATAGTAACAGTTATGCTGTTAATGATTGGCTTGAATTGTATCTTGATAGCACTTCAGTAAACAAAGGTGTGAAAGCTGAGATGTTCGATAACGATGGAGATCTCATGCAGCGTGTACAGAAGGGTAATAATGCAGTGCTTGATTATACTCTAGATAGATCCCCTGTCCATGTTGATGTTACCGGTTTTCCGGGTGATGGAGATTATACTTTTACCGTATACAAGAGGTAAATGAAATCTCCCATTCTGGTAAAATTCCAGAATGAATTATTTTTTTTAATCTGGAGATTAACTTCTGAGTTTAGGATGGGATTAAAAATGCTAAAAAATATATTTATAATAGTTGTATTATTGTTTGCTATAAATATATCATACGCAACTCCCGTATCAGAATGCCTGAGTCTTAATGTCACTCCTTTCGATAAAATAATCTTAGGGGACACTGGATTTGTAACAGTTTCAACCGAATACAGTCCGAATGGGGAGTATTTACTGATAACCTGTTCCAAATCGACCTCTATTTCGAATAACATTTATAAACACTATCTTTTAGACGTTGATTCCCATACTTTTGGAGAAATAAATTACGGAATTAAAGAATTTAGTAGCTATTCCATGCCTGGAGCAAAATGGGCTCCATCTGGAGACAGGATCTATTTCCGAGTCTCAAGAAATGCTGGTCCATCAGACTATGGTAATTGTTTTGTCGTTTGTAATCCAGATGGTACTAATTTAAGGGGGATAGGAACCAACTATACGGACCTTTCAAGTATAATAAATAATCTTGGGAGTATTGGTTCTCAGAATAATCTTAAATGGAGTCCAGATTCTACTAAAATTGTATTTGATTGGGAAAAACCCGGAGATATTTCTTTTGGAGTATATCTTACAGATGAAAATGGGATAAATGTTCATAAACTTCAATCAGAAGCTTCACAACCTATATGGAAGGATTCTAATAGAATTTTTTTTATCACTGATGAAGGAAATGTGGTGCTTGTCGACAATAGTAACGACTTAATTCGAACTTTTCAGCCTGAAAACAAAAATGAAAGATATGTACGTTTTTCCCTCAGTCCTGATAGAGAAAAAATAACATTAACTTCAACAGCAGGGAATGGTCTATTCCAGACCTACATTTCCAACGCCGACAACACAAACTTAAAAAAATATATCTCTAATATTGATGGTTCGCTCTTAACAGAATCTGTAGGTGGTAGATGGAAACAAAATAGCTCAGTTCTATTAGTGGATCACAATGGGTGCCTATATATCATAGAAGATGGTGAAAATAATAGGCGCCTTTTGTATGAAGGTAATGCTACCAAGCCCCGGTGGTTCCCCGACGGTAAGAGAATATTATTCATTGAAAATAAAAATAAACTATATTCAATCGATGTTAATGGAACCAACCTAACCTTTATTACTAATTTCGGACTGACCACTTCTTATTTCTGGAGTCTTTCCGGAGATCCACAATTTTCGATTAGTCCATCTGGAAATATCATAGTTTTTACATCAGCCCTTAACCCAGTTACCGGAAAAATTGTTGAAAGTGAACCTGACTCTATAAATCTAAAAAATATTGCTGCTCCTTTATTTATTATTAATTCTGATGGTTCCAACCTTACTCAAGTAACACCTACAATAAAGGGCAAATATGATACATTTGAAAAGTGGAACCCAGATGAAAAGCAATTTACTATTGGATCTGTACTTTTTTCTAAAAATAGCGGCTGGAATTATGAAAGTAGCTCTTTGGTCGAACTAGATGCTTGGAATTCTTCATTCTGGAAGAATATGTCTATATATGAAATTATCAATAGTGAAGTTCCTGCTACTGTTGATAAAGTCCAAATTGATGAATCCAGCTCTACAAACACATCACAGGTTGTTAAGCATGAAGAAGCAAGCAAGCAATCTCCTTCGTTTATGTTTTTACAATTTTTTACCTGTATAATGGGAATTTGGTTGCTACATAAAAACCGGGAGCAGTGATATTGTGAACAAAGATAGCGTTTTAACACTGGCACAAAAAGAATTTTCGGACAAACTGTATGAACCGAGTTTTATTGTGTTGCTGGTTATCTTTACAGGCACTGTACTCATATATTTGCAGAATCGTGGAGGTGGAGATAATTTTGGTGAAGTTGTCCAAGTGATCGCGGTATTTTTCCCATTGATAGGAATCGCTCTCGGGTATGATGGGATAATTAAAGAAAAAAATAATAAAAGCCTGAATGTTTTATTGACAAATCCGGTTTTCAGGGATAATATTATTACAAGCAAATTTCTGGGAATTTCAATGACTCTTGCTCTTGTTGTGTTTTTATCCCTAATAATTATTGCAGCTTCTGATTTCCTTATTTCCGGAAAAATTGCTGAACTTGATTCACTCTTGCGTCTGTTAATTTTCGGGATATTTACTTTCCTTTATTTATTAACTTTTGCAGCATTCGGGCTGTTTAGTTCAGTCTGGTGTAAAACTGAAATTGAGTCCCTTACCTTTGGAGTTCTGGTATGGATCAATATGTGCTTTGCCTTCGGGCCTACTATCATAATGCTGGCATCTATTGTATCAGGTCAAACACTGTTTGATATGACGGAAAATTTTGCTTCGACAGCTTCCTTATTTCAAAATATCTCGCCTTTGCATCATTTTGCAGAGATAACAATTGGAGCTCAAGACTTAAGTTATTATGGAGGATTTGGTATTCAGAAAGATGTGCATGGATTTCTGGACACTCATTATTCACTACCTTACCTGCTTAGATATTACTGGCAAAATATAATAATCCTATTAATTCTCCCGCTTCTGTTTCTGGCAGCCTCGTATATTTCATTTTTGAGAGATGATATTTAAGGAGGAAATTCTGTGGAAAATTTCTCAAATGTCAAAGTCATAGCCCAAAAAGAGTTTACTGACCATCTAAAAAGTCCGGTATTCCTTTCTTTTACAGCGACTTTTACGCTTGTTGTCCTTGCGTGGTCGTATGTACAGGGGACAGAAGTTGAATATACTTTGAATGTTCTTGGTAGTCCCGATATAATGAGAGGATTCAAAGGGGTAGCAGAAGTTGTCGGCTGTTTTGCACCCATTATAGGTATTGTACTGGGTTTTGATGCGATTGTCAAAGAGATAAGGTCCAGTTCTATGAATGTTTTATTGACACATCCTGTGTTTAGGGACAATATAATTCTGGGTAAAATCCTGGGATCGGGCTCATGTATTTTGCTGGTTCTCTTCTTTTCCATCAATCTGGCAACTGGAGTCATGCTCATGGCTTCTGGTCTCCCTATTACGATGCAGCAAATCATAAGGATCGAAATGTTTGTATCTCTGACTTTTTTTTATGCTTTAATTTTCCTTGCAATCTCTATAATGATTTCGACAATAGCAAAAAAATCAAATAATTCTTTTCTATTCAACCTTATTTTTTGGCTTGTCATAACAGTATTACTTGCCAAGTTAATCTTTACTGTAAGTTACGCTTTTTCGGAAGATCTCAATATAGCGAATAGCCAGACTCAGACCATCAAAAACTTCTTACCTGATTATCATTTTTCTGCGACTGCCGTAGGAATAAAGGATATTAATACAGGACTTACTTCTGGAATAGGAGGGATATTTGATACCCGCTACACACTTGGAGCTTGGGCAGGGGAATTCTGGCCCAACTTGGCATATCTTTTTGTTCTGCCTTTCATTTTGCTTATAGGCTCCATACTCGCATTTTTGAAAAAGGACATAACATATTGAAAGTAAATGTTGTAACGGAGGCGGTTTTTTATAATCAGTATTTTTAAATTGGATCTGGGTTAATTTACTTATATTTATCTATCAAATAATTATATGATGGATTTATCTCATAAATCACATTCCTTCCTATTTTTGTTTCCTTTACGAATCCTATCTCTTTAAGGTATCTCATATGCCAGCTAATCGTAGCTCTTGAAACTCCAATTTCCAATGCAAGAGCTATATTTGTATCACACTTTTTATTTCGTATTTCTGAGATTATTCTTTTATTCGTTACGTTTTTAAGGACAGAAATAACTTTTTTCTCGACCTCATCACAAGCTAAATTACTTCCGAAATATCTTATTTTTCTGTCATCATTATAGGTTTCGATTTTGTTTTGAACTTTAAGGGCATTTATATGATATTTGACTGTTCCCCTATTCAAACCTATTTTATTTACAATCTCACTAATATGTGCTCCAGGATTTGTTTCTATATAACTGTAAATGAGATTCCGGTTAGGGTTATCAAGTAAATTTGTGTGTTCTGTAATCTTAAATCCAAGTATTGTGAAAATCAGCTTTGTATGATACAGAAGTATATCTATTACCGACAACAACTGCATTACGGCCAACCAGAGCAGAAAATGCCAGTATGGTTCTATAGTATCCTCTACTATTTGCACATTTTCTCCGGTTACGGAAATCCCAAATTCATCACCAGGAGCCGGGGTTACAATATATTCCATAGCTCCGGCTGTTAATATTAAAAATAAAGAGAAAAAGCACAGGAGATAGATTCTCCTGTAATTAATGCAGTGCGACATTAAACGTGTAGTCTTCGGTTCCACTGATCGATTCCCCGTAGACCTTGAACTTCCAGGTTCCCTGTTCCATGTATCCCTGAGAGGGGTTTATATTGAGGCGTATCCTGCCATTTACACTTCCGTCAGAATTATCACGATAAGTTCCAAGGTTGCTTCCTGAAGGAGTATAAATGCTAAGGGTAAGGGCATCACTTGTGTCTCCCCAGTTCAAATCCACTTCAAGATAATTTACTCCTGAGCCTACGTTTACATTGTGAATTATGGTCTGCCCCTGGCTTATATACTGGGTTGACCATAGAGAAAAAATAGAATTCTCTGAATCAGGAGAATTTTCTGTCCAGAGGCTAACAATGTAATCTTTTTCGGCAGAAGCCGGAGTCTCTTCAGTAACGGAGTTTATCGCGTATTCTTCTTCGGCTGAAACTGCAGGAATAGTCAGTAGACATGCAAGTATACATAAAATAAATATTTTCCATTTATTCATACTGTCACCCATGGGTGGTAAGAAACCAGAACACATATAGCTTCTGTGTAAACTCTTAAATAATCAGTATTACAATTGCCGTAAAAGTTGTTACGGATCTAGGAACTTATTTGAAAAAACGGCATAATGATCCCCTTTATCGAGGATAATTATTCAAAAAAGTATAGATTATGAGGATGTTTTTTGTCCGCGGCATCAGGATAAAATAGTAAATTTTTTATATAGCTTTTAAAAAACATTTAAAGAAGCTATTTTCCGGCTCCTATTTCTTCTGATTTGCACTAATAAACTTCCATGGTCTTCATGATGGAAAGGGCTTTTGCAGGGAACCTGTCTCCCATGTTCTTGACCATCTTATACATTTTTATACATTTTCTCATAATCTTCCCCTTTGTGCTTGACCTTCAGGTTCCCTTTTATCTGATAGTATTAGATTTTCGACTGCATACAATTCAGTTCAAATAACAGCAACCATAGTTGTTTCTTTCCCTCTTTGGGCAGGCACCTTTATTTCTTCTTCGGACATGTTTTTGTGAAATTAAAAAAATGGGTGAAAAAGATAAGCTATCCAGAATAGCATCTTTTACGCTTTAAAAGACTCAACCCATTCCGGCCTTTCAGGAGGATTATTTGTCAGCATTTCTTTCCATCCTTCATCGGTCAATCTTCCCCCTGAGGGCTGCCAGAACTCATAATAACTCATTACAGGGCCTGCTCCAAGCACGATCCTGCCGTCGGGCTGCTTATAAGCTACTATTATCAGGTCCAGTTTTCCGGTTCCTTCTTCTAAAACTCCAATAGCAGAGGTGTAAACATCTGCAACCATAACAGAGCTCTGGGACGTTATATCCACACTTTCAAGCATTGGAGCTATATTTTGCCCGAAATTTCTGATGAACTCATATTCTGTATCTGTCAGCTCTTTGTTTTCAAGCTCTTTAACCGAGATTTCCAGCAGTTTTTCAAGAGTTCTTTCAAGAGTTGAGAAATCTTTGTCCGATTGTTCATCAAGTACTTCCATTTCCGCCAGCCCGATATGTGTCATTTTTGTAAGGGCAAGCATCCTGGCATAGAATTCAGGAACTGGCTCGACATACCCTTGAACAGGTTTTTCTTCCGGAATGCGGGGAGTACCCATGAAGTAAGTCTGCTTTGCATAGAGGATAGTATCGTGTTTGAGCTCGGTCCAGGAAGCAAGGGCTGTGTTAAGCTGCTTATCTTCCCAGGCTTTGGTTTGCATAAAGGTGGGATACCCCTCTGGATAACTTACAAGGAGAGGCTTTAAGGCGTATAGTTGAGCCCAGTAGAGGTTCTTATTCCATTCATCTTCATCAAAAGCTCCAAATTCATTTTCCAGAGATTTGTGAGCTTTTTTGTATTTCTCATTTTCAGAAATACCCTGGGTTTTCAGATGTTCTTTTGCTCTTTCAGAGCCAAGAAGACTCATGATATTCAGGGCAGGAGGATCGAGTTTCTGGAGAATATAAGAATCAGGAGTGAAGCGCTGTCCCATGAACCTGAACCCTTTTGCGGCTTCAAGAGTTTTACTTTCAGTTTCTGAGCCTGCTGGAATTATTTCTCCTATTCCTCCATAGATTTTCGGGCTTTCATATCTTCCCAGCTCGGATTTCAGTGCTGTAAGTTTTTCACTGTCGAAGTTTGTTCTTTCTTTATCATTCCCAAAAACGGTATCCATAGCATTTACATATTCATAGGGTCCAAGATCATCAGAATAACCTACATAGAAAGCCGTCACTTCGTAGATTCTGTCCCATTTGGCCTGAAGATTTTTGTCCCTGTCAAACTGGTCGGAAATTAAAAGAGCCTGCATAGTCTGAATTCTTGCTTCCTTTTCCGGGTCTTCTGCAATAATCATGTCCGGCTGAAGGAGCATACTAATTCTACCGTGCCACATCACAGCCTTAAAATAATTCTTCATTTTTTCAGAGGATCTATAGTGCCCCCGTGGGATGTACTGAGAGTAATCTTCATCGTACTTGAAAATAGGAGATGTTCCTCTTTTCTGAGCTTCTATCAAATGCAGTTCAGCATCTACATCAGCTTTTACAAATGAAGGGACTTCGAAACTGTATTGTTTTGTATCCTCAGGATCAAAGGATATAACTCTTTCTGGATCTTCCCATGACTGCTCTGTCTGTTCTGTTTTCGGCTGGAGAAGACTCAAAGCAACGGCAAAGTATGCAACATTTCTTCTTGCAGCTTCCGTTATTTCTTCAGGGGCATTATCCCCTACCAACCTGTTATAATCCTCTATTGAGACTTCAAGCAAAGCTTTGTCAAGTTTCCAGAGGTCGTCAAAAAATTCTTTTTCTTCGATCCTTTTTAAGGTCTCATCAAACTGGATGTGGTAAAGGTGAAGAAGAGAGTCTGAAGTAATGAAAATAGGAATATCAGCTACTTTCAGGTCCTTGTAAGTTTCATTAACTCTCACCGGTTCAAATTCAAATATATTTCCAGCCGCCCTACTTTCGATTACAACAAATCCATTTTTGTACAGTAAATCCCTGCTTTCGTTCGTCAGGGAAATATTCTGGGTGAATTTGTCATAATTTGCAATTTCGGAAGCCTTTAGAGGCAAAGAGTAAGGGGGAATATCTGCTTCAAAATGCAGATTTTCTTTACTGTACAGATTTTCTTTGTTGTAATACTTGGAAAAAGAGCTTCGCTTTTCAAGTTTAAGGGAGTCTATATTTTCTTCAGGAGAGATTATATTTCCTGTATGTTTTGTGTCTGGAACATCTTTATTTTGAGTTTTATTTGTTGTATTTCCAGGATCTTTTCCTTGAGCCAGACTATCTTGATCATCAGTACACCCCGAAGTAAAAATTAACGATACTGCCAGCAAGCAGATAAAAATAGTTGCTATTGCTCTTTTCAAAGTACATCCCTCATATCTATTATATAATGGAATATGCTGAAAAGTGGAGTTTAAATTAGATCTGGGGGAATCGGCCAAGTTCAGTCAAATATCTTATCAAGTGTCCATCTTATCTTGAACTCACTCCTATAAGTAATTTGTGACGAAGTTATCTAAATAAAAATACATTAAGAATTAAATTCTCATTGTTATGATAATATAATAATGTTTGACTGATAATTGAACGATTTAATCATAAAATTTAAGTAAACTATCTCATAAGATGCCAAAGTGCCAATCTCAAAGTTATCTGATAAATCAATATCTAACTTTTTGTAAGTTCAACAGGTTAGTGAGCTCAACAGATTATACGGTTATTATTCCTATAAACATGGGAGAGTCGGAAGTATTAGCTTTATTTATATCTATCACTACAGAACTCCAGGGATGCGGCAGTGTTCTGCAGGTGTCCTTAATTTCGCCGTCTAAATTAACTTTAAATTCGTACTCCCCTTCTGCCCAATATGTATATTTTCCTTTAGACAACGGCATTGACCATCGAAGCAATAGCCATAATGATTTGGGCTGTGCTATGCGTTCTTCGGTAGCCATTTCATACGATTCTTTGAATATAGATTCATTATGCGAATCAAATACTTCAACTGTTACTTCATGACTCTGGAGGTCATTATTACATACATAAAATAGAGGCGTTGGAGGTCCGACTAACAAATATGGGAAAACAACGAAATAACTCAACAAAATCAATACTAAAGTTCCCAAAAGAATGGATATTTTTCGGTAGTTTTTAATATTTATACCTCCATAAAAACGCAAAATATGATTTTTGTAACAAAAACCATATAATCACATCAAAATTTTAAATCTTGTTTTATCTCGTTTTTAGCTCATTTTTATCCATGTATCCATGAATTACCCTTATAATAAATTTATATTCAAATTACTTAGACATTGGCTTTTATAGCATTTACCAATCAATATACAGGAATCAAGCCTGGATTATCCCCGGTAATACACTCTCCACCTTTAACAGTTACTATAAAAGTATTTTCAATTCCTACCATTCCAAGATTTTCAATCCCCTTTTTAGGTTCAAGCGCGATTACCATTCCTTCCTGAAGGGGTTCATCAAAGCCTTTTGCAATTACAGGACTTTCATCGATAAGCAGTCCGACTCCATGCCCGAGAAACTTTACTTTACGGTTACCAAAACCCATGAAATTTTCTAGGAATTCCAAATCAAGCTTATTCATTATAGTAGTGTAGATTTCCGAGGGAATTGCGCCGGGTTTTAACATTGAAGCCGCTTCGTTCTGTATTGCCACGCATTTATCATGGGCATCTATGGCAAATTGTGGAAGGGAAGAGCCAAACATGTATGTCGTCGTTTTATCCGTATTGTAGCCTTCAACCTCGCATCCGACATCAATGAATACCAGATCTCCTTTCCTCAGCTTTCGGTCACGGCTTCCAATCAGGGGAACCGCAGGGCTCATCCCATAATTTCCGCCAGGTCCATCAAAATAACATGGGTAAATCGAGCTTTCACCAAAACAGACATTTCCCAGGAACATCTCGGTATCGAACATTCCAAAACGGCATACTCCGTCGTGACCTTCTTCAACCATAACTGAAAATAATTCGGTTGCCAGGTCTGTTTCACTCATTCCTTCCTGAAGCATTTCAGGTACAAGCTCTTCCAGCACATGCTGATGAATCCTACCAGCTTCTCTTGTCAGCGAAAGCTCGTACTCACTTTTTACTGCTCTGACCGCGGAAACTTGAGGGTCAACGGGTTTAACATTCTTAAACGGGAAGTGTTTTTGAAATCTCTTATATAAAGCCAGAGGAACAACCTCGGTTTCTAGATATACTGTATCCGGAAGCCTGCTTATACTCTTTGCAGCATCACGGAAACTACTCATAGGCTCTATACTGGGAAATAAGGATTCGTCAAGAGCTCTTTCATAGCTGCGGCGTATCCAGAAGGTCGCTTCTCCATGCTTAGGGATAATTAACATTCCATCCTGCATTGTACCTGTAAAATAATAGAGATTTATCTTACTGAAGATAACAGCTATTTCCCACTCAGAGTTTGAGATATCCATTCTTTTTCTAAAATTTTTCATGCGGTTTCTCAATTCGGTTAAAGGTACTTTCTTAATCATGCGGATCTCCCTTTACTAAGTTTATCTGTCATCAGTTATAGAAATGGAACTCGCAGTATTGAATATTAGTAAAAACACAATAATGAATACGGTAAGAATCTAGTGAACTCAGTAAGGTCCTATTAGCAAGAACTTATGAGCAAATGTACATAACAGACATGCATAATAACTTTTGTTTTTCACAACGATCTTTTAAAAAGATAAAATTAACTCTCAGAGTAATGGAATTTCAGTCCATTTCCCAAAAAGGAAAACAATAATTAGAAAGGAAACTAATTAAAAGGAAGCAAAGAGTAAAAACGAAATGGCTTTTTGAAAAGGGGTTATCATGTTAGGAAAATACGAAGATCTTGTTGAAAAAGCTTCAGGTATGGGGCTCAAGGCTTATTTTGTAGATGCAGGTGACATTCCGGTTGAGAACAGGATTGCTCTGAAGTGCGCCTATGGCTGCAGAGGTTACGGAAAGAGATTAAGCTGCCCTCCAAATGTTATGTCAGTTGAGGATTTTAGAAAAATTATAGCAGAATACAGCAGTGCACTATTACTTGTTGATGAACGCGATACCTCACAGATACCAGATATCTTGGAAGCCTGGGGAGAGATTCGGAAGGACTCTTTCTATAAAATGTTAGAGCTTGAGTATGAAGCCTTCAGGGAAGGTTTTACTTTTGCGCATCTTCTGAGGCCAGGCTCCTGTAATGAATGCGAGATCTGTAACCTTGAGAGATGCATAAAACCTGAACTCAGGCGTTTTGCACCTGAGGCTGTAGGAATAAACCTCCAGAAAGCGATGAAAAACGCAGGACTTACACTTGAGTTCTGTAACCCTGAGAAAACTGCATGTGTGGGGATTTTGCTGCTTGAGTAATTCGGATAGGGAATATTCAGTTAAAAAGTATAAGATAATACCAAAACATTTAACTCTTAAATAATGTCCAGGCAAATGAAAGAGGTAAAGAGAAATAATTAACAAAGACAGAAGTTATATTAGCTCTCGGACATATTTATGGAAGATATAGCAAATTGGAGGTTTCATACAAATTGAATTCTGAAAAGCTAAAAATAGCTATTCTGGGAGGAACCGGAAACATAGGAGAGGGAATGGTGCTCAGGCTGGCCCTTCAAAACCTTATGGCTGAAGGTGTAAAGAACGAGGTAATTATAGGTTCCAGATCCAGGGAAGCCGCCGAGGAAGCCGCAAAACAAGCATTATCCGAGCTTGAGAATTGTGGGTTTAATACATCCGGGATAAGCATAACAGGAAGCAATAACCTTGAAGCTGCGCAGGCAGCCGAAATAATAATTCTTACTATTCGATTTGACCATGTGTTACCTCTGCTGAATGAGATTCATGAGGCTCTTGAAAAAAAAATTCTTATCACTCCTGTAGTCCCAATGGCAAAAGACGGAGACCTTTTTGTATATAAACCTCCGACAGAAGGTTCAGCAGCACTTGCAATTCAGAAAAATGTCCCCTCTTCCACAAAAGTCGTTGCAGCCTTCCATAATATCCCGGCAGGAAAATTGAAGGATATTGTTAAATGTAAGGCTGTGCACGATGCACTTGTCTGCAGTGATGATGCCGAAGCAAAGAAGCTGGTTATGAAGCTTACTAAACATATGGGATGTCTGAAACCCCTTGATGGAGGCCCTCTTAAACAGGCAAGCACTATGGAATCACTAACCCCACTGCTGGTTAACCTTGCAAGACTCAATGGACTTAAAGACCTCGGAATAAACTTTTCCTGATAAAAACAGTGGAAAATAACAGAATAGTACGCAGGAAAAAGACTAGCAAAAGAAAGGCTTTGAATTAGGGAAATAAACATATTTAGGAAATTTGCTTTAATATAGTAATTGTTTTTATATAATAAGAAAGATAATATATTAATAAAGCACAGAATCTATAGAATATAAGAAACAAAATCTATAGAATATAAGAAACAAAAACTATAGAATATAAGAAACAAAAACTTAAGAAACGAGAACTTCTGTCTGAAGGTATAAAAATAAATTAAAAGCCTCTAAAGCTATTATTAGCCAGTGAAAAAAATTCAAACGATCAACAAGTTAAGATCTTGATTCAAATTTTTCATTACTGTTACTCAATCCCAATAGATTTAGCGTATGTTAAATATCATGAGAGTTATAACCAGCGTGAGGAATAATTCTCTTGATCTTATTATTTTTACTTACTTTTCTTTTTTAAAAAGGATGAACCGACAAATCAGACAGTGAACCTGTATGAGTGAAGAACTGCTAAGAGTGTTAAAGGCTGCAGGACTTGATGTACTTTCCTGCATGCAGTGTGGCACATGCACAGGAAGTTGTCCTTCGGGGCGGAATACCGGACTTAATACGCGAAGAATTCTTCGGGAGGCACGCAAGAATAGGGTAACAGTCCTTTCTGATGATGCCCTCTGGCTCTGTACCACCTGCTATACCTGCCAGGAGCGCTGCCCACGTGATATACCAATTACTGATGCCCTCCTTGAGCTCAGGAGACTTGCGATAAAAGAAGGTTTCATGCTTCCCGAACACAGAAAGATATCGGAAATGGTCGTTGAGTGTGGGCATGCAGTCCCCCTGGATGAAGAAACAAAGCAAAAGAGAGAAGAACTCGGCCTCGATCCCATACCTGAGACCGTACAGAAGTATCCTGAAGCTCTTCAAGAAGTAAGGAGTCTTCTCAAAGCATGCAAATTTGACGAACTGGTGGCTGAAAAATAAGGAGGCAGAATATGGAAAAGCTATCATTATTTCTTGGATGCATAGTGCCTAACCGTTATCCTGGAATTGAAAACGCAACTAAACTTTGCCTGCAGAAGCTTAACATAGACGCATCCGACCTGCCAGAAGCTTCCTGCTGTCCTGCTCCCGGAGTTTTCAAATCCTTTGATAAAGCAGCCTGGCTTGCCCTTGCCAGTAGAAACATAGTTCTTTCGGAAAGGCTGGAAAGAGATATTCTCACAATCTGCAACGGCTGTTATGGTTCCCTGGCAGATGCTAATTTAGAACTGAAAAAGGATCCTGAATTAAGGGCATGCACGAATATGTGCCTTAAAGAAGTCGGCATGGAATTTAGAGGTACTGCCGAGATAAGGCACATTGTCGAATTTTTATACAAGGAACTTGGGCCTGAGAAACTCAGGGAATATGTTACAACCCCACTTGATCTTAAAGTGGCATTACACTATGGATGTCATCTTATCAAGCCTTCAAGAGACCGAAAACTTGGAGAAACCGAAGATCCGGTTTTTTTTGACGAACTTGTTGAAGCGACAGGCGCTAAAAGCATAGACTATACCGACAAGATGATGTGCTGCGGAGCAGGAGGAGGAGTCCGTTCAGGGCATGCTCCTGAATCCCTTGAGATTCTCGAACACAAACTAGCCTGTATTCGACAAGCAGGAGTGGACTGTATTGTCAATGCATGTCCTTTCTGCCATTTACAATTTGACAGGGGACAGCTCTCAGTTAATGAAAGATTCGGAACAGATTACGCAATTCCAGTCCTTCACTATTCTCAGTTGCTTGGCCTTGCTCTCGGCTTTTCTCCATATGAACTGGGGATAGAACAGAATGCAATCCAGAATATTGAGTTTCTTGCAAGAATCTATGAAATCAGTGCAGGATTAAGATAAAAGTTAGGGAAAAAGTCCAAGGAAAAAGTCTCAAGGAAGAGATAGGCAAAAAGTCTCAGGAAAAAAGTTTCAAGGAAAAATAGGTAAAGAGGGTATTTTTCATAGACCCGAAATTAAAGATATCATCTTTCCTCCTGTAAATACCACAGACACTTTTGTCTCCATTTGCAGGCCCCACAGACATCTTCAACATCGGATGCATTAGCTAATTGTGAATTGATTAGCCTGAAGGCTTTATCTGCCTCCATAATAGTTCCCTCTTTTATCTTTAGCTTCTCCATAACAACAAGATCCATGTTCCTGATACTGCGAGAATTAACTGATACCTGCGCAGTGCATTCCCTTTTGCTTGGGCAGGAAGCACAAATCGCATCACATTCGGATACCAGTTCCAAAGGTCTTGAAGGAGAAGCCTTTATATCTGCAATTACAGCCCGCATATTAGCCACAAAAGCCGGGCTGTATCCATAGCCCTGAAACCCCTGGATGCAGCACAGATGATGAGCTCTGATTTTAAGACATTTAGATCCGGTTTCAGAATCAGACTTAGGTATATTCGATTTTTTGAACATTTATTTCTCCATGACTTAAACTAACATAAACAGAGAATTTATTCATAAGATTCATTCTATAATATCGATTTCTGGATCAACTAATTGAGGTAATTCCTCAACAGATAGGGTTATTGAGGGAGCGACAGAATGTTTTGCAAATAGGATATCATACCCTGTTTTAAGTCCCAGCATGATATTGAGATCAGTAAGGTCATCGTTCAGGAGCGAAGCCTGGCCTATCGGATTGCAGCTTGCTTCAAACTCCAGGTCATCGGATTTTTTAATTCCGAGGCTGGTTTTTTCAAAGCTGCAAACTTTACAGCAAACTGAAAATACCTGAAAATATCTTGAAAGAATGTCATAAACCAGCCTGGCTTCTCGCTCATACTCAACACAGAAAGCAACTCCTATTTTCTTGTACCCAAGCCTTTTTGCATAAATAGCTATCTCTTCTAATTTTGTTCTCTTTACGTTATCAGATTCGAGCCAGGCAGAAATCTGGATTGCTTTCAGATCGTCGCCTATATACTCAAGTCCAGATTTAATCACAGAACAGTTTTTGCCACTCGTGCATTCCTTAATCCTGCATAACGCGCACTGCACACTTTTTTCTCCCAGATTTTAACATAAATAGGGCGTATATAAATAAGGTGTTATACTCACAAATAAGCTGTGAAAGTATAAAATATTTCCACGAGAATTTATAAATAAGTTAATAGAGTCTGGGTGAAAAGAGGTAAACATTAAAAATCCGAACAGGATGTCCTAAAGCACTAATTTTTACTTAATGATGATGTCTGTATTCTGTGCAAATATTTTCTGTTGTTGTCACTTTGAGAAGCCCTGACTCCCAGACAGCTAATGTTTCCCTGACCGTACCTGTTGTGTCTAAAAAACCCGAACTCCATAAGACTCAAACATATTAAGTGTCTTATGCCCTATTCCCCCCACAGAGCATAATTTCTACCCCATTTGTGAAGATATTCATGAGGCAGCTCCATGCCCTTATGTGATTGTTCTCGTTTGCGCATGAACCTTTCTTTTACTGGTATCCATTATCGTATAAGTTAGGGCTTTTACAAGATGCTGCACAAGGATTCTTTCCATGCCGTTATCGTTTCCTGTAGACATGCACACTTTCATGGAAATTTCCTCAATACCTTTGACAGGGAATTGCTTTAATTTCACTCACTTGTACAGAAATACATATATATTTCTGTAAAAAAAGAGAAATTATTATATATTTATTCTTCAATGTACATAAGTAACTTATGAAAAAGTGCAGAGGAAGACCAAAATGCCCGAGGCGCGTTAAACAAACGCCTGAAATCACATATTTCAAGCCCAGAGGAGCCAAAAATAATAGTCAACCTCAGGCGTATCAAATGCAAGATCATGATAATGAGCGGAAAAGGAGGAGTAGGAAAAAGCACAGTTGCAGCAAATCTCGCTGCTGGACTTGCCCTGCGTGGATACAGAGTTGGACTTCTGGATTGTGATATTCACGGCCCGACCATTCCTACAATCTTCGGGCTAGAATCTCAAACGCCCGATGTAAATGAAGAAGGTATTCTTCCAATTCAAGTACTTCCCAACCTTTCGTTGATGTCTGTCGGTTTTTTGCTCGGAGATCAAGACTCTCCTATAATCTGGAGAGGTCCTGCCAAAATGGGAGCAATCAAACAATTCCTCGAAGAAGTTAACTGGGGAGCACTCGATTTTCTGATTATAGACTTGCCCCCTGGCACAGGAGACGAACCCCTAAGTGTAGCACAGTTGATTCCTGAATGTGACGGCTCGGTGCTTGTTACAACCCCACAGGATGTAGCTCTGATCAGCGTTCGAAAATCAATCAAGTTCTCTGAAAAACTTAAAGTACCTGTTATAGGGCTTGTAGACAATATGCATGGGCTCATCTGCCCCCACTGCGGCAAGCCAATAGAAGTCTTTGGATCTGGAGGCGTGGAAAAAGCCTCAAAAGATTTCAATGTTCCTGTTCTTGCCAGACTTCCTATTGAGCCCAAGGTTGCAGAAATGGAAGATAAAGGCACTGTTGTCCAGTACCTCCTTGAACATAGCACAGAATGGCAGGAAAATTTCGAGGCTGTTGTGACTGCTGTAGAAAAAACTCTGGAGGAGAAGAAATAAAGCAGAGTAAAAAGAGGAACAGATTTGACATGAGGTAAGGATTTACACTTTTCCTTGTTAATATAATTTTCCCAAAAGGCTTAACCTCTCAATCGGTTAATTTCTTTTTAATCAGTTAACTAAAGTAATCTTAATCAGTTATTTTGATATCTATTTCCCTTTATTTTGATATCTATTTTCCATTTATTTTATGATGTTCATTTTTCCTTTCAATATCTATCACATTGTTTCTTACGTTTACTTTTATAATTCTATCATTTAAGGCTCTTTTAATATATTTTCGTCATACCAGAAGTCTCTTAAGCTGGGTAAGTGTTTCATTTCTTACAGTTAATTATTTGAGGTTTATCGATAATTCTACTCCAGAATTTGGATTTCATAAGTAACAGAAAAATAAAGATCGTTAATTAAAAGAAAGAATTTTATCATTCTAATACTTAGTTACCATTTAATATGCAAGATATTATAAAATAAAAGACTAATGTTGATAACATGAAAAAGTTAATTATAATATTGATCCTCCTCGCAGGTGTAATCTTTACCGCAGGCTGTACTGAAGAAAAAGAGAATAACTCCACAAATACCCAAGCAGTTCAGGTAACCAAAGAAGAAAAAAATGTTACTGAAGTGACCAGCCTTGAAGAGATAAACGCCTCCCTCGAGCAGGGACCGATTCTTGTAAGAATCGGATCTGAAAGATGTGGCTCATGTAAGGATATGGATCCCATGCTTAAAGAACTGGCGACAGAATACGGAGAAAGGGCCACAATAATCTCTGTAAATATAGACAAGAGTCCCGAGCTTGCATCCTATTTCGTAATAGGTTATGTCCCAGACTCAACCGTAATCATGAATGTTAAAAACGGAGAGTATGTTTACATGAAACCGGACGGAAACGTAACTACAGATAGGTTCCAGGCAAGGATTCTCGGTAACCCAGGAGAAAAAGATATACTTAAAAAAGTTCTAAATCTCGCCCTTATTCAGGCTGAGAAAGATACATCTCAATAAAAAAGCCAGTTACCAAGACTTATCTTCAGGACATGCTATACCTAAAGTCAAGGTTTCCGGTAACTGTAAAGTCCAATAGAGACTGCACTGTACAAAATAAACATAAAAATAACAAATCCGAACAACCATGTATTATGATGCTATTTCCCCTCTAGCTGCATTTAGCGCAGGAGTTTTCAGTGTCCTTTCTCCCTGTATTCTCCCGCTTCTGCCTGCAGTCCTTGCAACGTCCGCAGGAAAAAGAAGATTAAGACCCCTTGCTATAGTGATTGGAGTCTCCATATCTTTTACTACAATGGGAGTAGTAACCTCTGCTTTTGGGGCAGCCTTCCAGTCTTATATAGCACAGCTTAAGATTCTGGCAGAGATCTTTATTCTCTTAATGGGTTTTGCAATACTTTTTGAAATAGGTCTTTTCAATATTTTCTCAAGGTTTCCCCTGCTTTCAGGAATGAACGAGGAAGGACTTGTTTCTGGACTTTTGCTCGGGCTTTCTCTTGGAGTACTCTGGATCCCATGTGTTGGCCCATTTCTTGCCTCGGTCCTAGCTATGGTAGCTGTGGAAGGAAGCACTGCTAATGGTGCATTTATGCTTTCAATTTATTCACTGGGATTTGCTGTACCAATGCTCTTGCTCGCATATTCAGCCCATTTTTCCTCATCTAAAATTCGGGTTATATCAAAATGGGATGCGGTTTTAAAAAAAGGAGCGGGAATAGTGCTCATCCTATTTGGATTCTGGATGATATACCAGAACCATTTTTACTAAATGATTTAAAAAAATTTAGATATGGAGAATTAAAAAAGCCGGGGCATAGAGATAACATAGACCTATGCCCCTTAAAGATCCATAAATTATTAGAAATTAAACAATGATTAAAACCCTTAAAGGCAATTATATTGCGTTTACTTATTCATACTCATATAGGCAGACTTGAAGTTAGATAGACTGGCATAGGAACTTGCTCCAAGATCGTAGCCGTTTATACTACCAATAGCTGAAGCATCTCTAGAATTTGAACTCTCACTGTTCTTTCGCATATAATCACCATTCTTTGAGCTATACTTAGAAGAATCCCCTGAAATATCGCCCTTGCCAATCCAGTCAGCTTTGACAGTCAAAGTTTCGGTTTCACCTGTATACCAGTTATACACTTCAATCTTGACCGCAGAAAGGCTTGCAGAGTTGAGTCCATTATTTATTTTGAAAACATCATCTTTTGTAAATAAATATCCCGACTTGTCTGACCAAAAATCTGGCCCGTGCATGGAGGTTGATACGTGGATATCAGTTCCGTCGTCTGTTTCAGTTACAGATAAGTACGTATAGACAGTTACATTATCGTTTGTTTCGAACCAACGTGCATGTGCAGACGCCCCGTTATGCCTTTCTATCGTTTTAGATTCCAAGGCCTGTACACTCATAGTCGTTGAGAGCAAGACTACAAGAGTAAGCAATACTGTGTATGATTTTCTCATTTTTATCCTACCATATGTCTTTGTGTTTTAATCTATACATTAATTAATTTTGAAAATCTTAATTACCCACTTAAATTCAAACACGAACTTTAATAGACATATAAAGAATAGTTTACAAGTACAAAAACACATAAGAAATTATTTTTAGGATTTGAGATACAAATGAGTGAAAGTAATAAATTTATAAAAAGAAAACCGGTGCTGAGGAGCAAAGCGGTTAAATAAAAGACATTGGAAAACAAAAAGTAAGGCTAAAAATAAAATAGAAGTTTGAGAAAGTGTTATTCTTCACTTTCTCTTGCGATTGCAACAAGCTCATTTACGCATGCAACCGCCATTGGAGTTCCACCTCTCGTTCCGACACAACTAATCACGGGTACAGGAATTTTCAGGTTTCTAACCATTTCCCTGGATTCAGCTGCGTTTACGAAACCTACCGGAAGCCCAATAATAAGGGCAGGCCTTACTCCTTTTTCGATAAGTTTACAGACCATAATAAGGGCAGAGGGCGCATTTCCGATTGCAATGATGCTTCCATCAAGCCGGTCTCGGGCAGCCAGAAAACCTGCGGACGTGCGTGTAATTCCATATTTGTTGGCAATTTCGGCATCCGGATCTTCATCGAGCACACAAATTATTTCGGATTTATGTCCTGCCTTCGTAATTCCGGCTTTTACCATGTTAATATCTACGAAAATTGGGGCGCCCTTTTTAATTGCTTCCACACCTGCAGGCACAGGATCTTGAGTAAAACGCATGATATCAGCTACAGAAAGATCTCCGGTAGCAATAACACAGCGCTGGCGGAAGCGGTCTTCAGGTGTCTTGTTCCCGACAATTTCCTGAATCATTGTCCGGCTTTTCATGTAGATAGCTTTGGCTTCTTCAGTCTGTGCCCCGGAGTCCTTACAAATCCGCACAAGTTCGGGATTAACATCAACCGTAAGCTCGGTCAACTCTTCAAGGTTCTCGAGGTTTCCGGTATTCTCATTAGCACTCTGTTCAGTAGTCATACTTTTTGTGATACCCCCTGGGAGTGATTATGAAATCCTTCTTTTGAGAGTTCCAGATTCTGGAATCCCCATTTCCAATAAGAATAGTGGTGCTCATGTCAACCCAATCTTCATATTCCATGACTTTTCCAAGAGTGGTTATGATCCTATCCTCGCCTTCTCCCCTCAGAGCGTTTTTTACAAGCCCCACAGGCACGGAGTCAGCCTTGTATTGGCGGATAATTTCAATAGCTCTGGCAAAGTTAGACTTTCTCTTGCGGCTCTTCGGGTTATAAAGAGCTATCACGAAATCGGCATCTGCAGCAAGATTAAGCCGTTTTTCAATGACATCCCAGGGAGTCAGGAGGTCGCTAAGGCTTATGACTGCAAAGTCCGTTACAACAGGTGCGCCGAGCATACTTGCGCCGGCTAAAATTGCCGTGACTCCCGGAAGAATCTCTATATCAACATCAAGCCCCTCATGTTCAGCAACCTCGAGCACGATACCTGCCATGCCATAGACGTTGGTATCCCCGCCGCTGACCATGACAACATTTGCAACATTTGCAAGCTCCACAGCCTTTCTTGCCCTGTCTACTTCTTTGCCCATATAGCTGCGGATTACTTCCTGAGTTCCGAGAAGACTCGCTACCTGATCCAGGTAAGTACTGTTCCCAAGTACATAATCAGCGTTAAGGATTATATCCCTGGCTTTGACCGTCATCTGTTCTACAGATCCAGGCCCAATTCCTACAATGTAAAGTTTTCCTCTGGTTACTTTATCTTGCGATTGCGATTGTGACTCTACCATAGACTTTCTTCCTGCAAATCAATTGTTTTTCTTCAGAAAGGGCCAGAGCCGCTGGTTCTGCAACTCCTTTTAACCCGAAGCGAGAAGCCTGAGAGGATGAAGGGGGATCGTAACTGTTTAGCATTTCATCCGGCAAAAAATCCACCGGAATTCCAAGCATCTCTCCCGCTTCCAGAAGCCCCTGCTCATTTTCCTTAAGTTTCGCAGAGGCTAAAGCTGTAATTTCTCCAAGACCCAGGCCACACTCACAAAGAGCCTGTTTCACGGCTTCAATAACCTCTTCTTTTGTAATGCCCCTGCGAGTTCCGATTCCAATAATCATGCATTACCGTCTCTGAATCCTAATACAGTTTCTGGCCAGATCAATTCGGGTAAGTTAATTAGCTTTTGTGTAAGTTAATTAGCTTTTGTGTAAGTCAATTAACTTACGCCTAAATGCAATTCAGCTTTCACCTAGTGAAATCAGCTTTGTCAGCTCAGTTAACTGCTGCCCGAGGTGCTGCCATTTACTTTATATTTTCCTGCCGTTTTCTTACCAGCACGGATACATCTTCATCCACAATAACAATTCTGGGCCCCTTAACCTCAAGGACCTCGACTTCCTGATCAAGGAGTGCACAGTTTACAGCTACAGTGGATTGTTTATTGAAGATTTCGCAGCCAAGCCTATCGGCAATGCCCTCGACTGAAGGTTTACCGTGAACTTCGGTTGCCGTTGTAAGCACAGGGACTGCTCCGAGTTGAGAAAGCTTTCGAGCAATCTCATTTGCGCCGTGATGCCCACCAAGCAGGGGGATTGCGAAATTTAGGTTTGAATCAACTACGACCACAGCAGGATCAGACCACTTATTATCGAGAAGGGGAGCAATATCTCTTACCACAATGCCAGTGGCAAAAACTGCAATTATTGCCCCATAGCTATTAAAAGCCTTTTCGAATATGCCCTTCTCATAAAGAAGCAGATCCGCTTTCAGATGTTCTGCTATCCTTGCTGCGATCTCCCGATTTCTTTCAAAAGTAATTACAGCGGCTCCTGGGCTACTCCGTATAGGTAGGACCTCCTGTAGTTTTTAGGGTCAACAACTCCGCCGATAAGTATCATTGCTGAACGTGTAATTCCTGCGTCCTTCACCTTGTCTGCGATATCTTCCACAGTTCCGGTAATGACTTCTTCATCCTCCCAGGATGCGTGAAACACTACTGCGACAGGTGTATCTTTTGGGCAGCGGACTTTTTCCATAATTTCCCTGATTTTCTGCGTACCAAGGAAAATTGCCATAGTAGTATTGAAAGCAGAAAGCTCCGGGATAAGGTCTTTTTCCAGGGTTTTTCCAGCAGGGCGGGTAATAATGAGAGTATCTGAAACGCCATTAAGAGTCAGCTGTGTGCCAAGAGCAGCAGCGCTTGCAAAAACCGAAGAAACCCCAGCAACTCTTTCGACTTCAATATCGTACTTTTTAAGTTCTTCCATTTGTTCTATGACGGAGCCATACAGAGACGGGTCACCACTGTGAAGGCGAACAACGAATTTTCCTGCATCTATTGCATCCGCAATTATTTTAGTGGTCTCTTCGAGAGTCAACCCGTAACTGTCCACGGTTTCCCCCTGCGTGTAATTAAGAACCTCGGGATTTACCAGAGAACCTGCATACATCACAAGGTCGGCTTTTTCAAGCAATTCCCGCCCGAGTACGGTAATAAGTTTCGGGTTTCCTGGGCCTGCTCCCACAAAATAGACTTTTCTTTCCATCTGACCATTCCCTTTGCTTTTGTATTTATTCTAAGTTGCGCACTGAGTTCGTTGTACACTGAGTTCATTATGTACTGAGTTTGTTGTACACTGAACCCAGCGAATACTCATAGGCTACTTTCACTTTTTTCCGTAAATGATACTGAAGTAGTTCCCTTTTTCCGGGATATCTTCTTTTTTGCGGATTATAGACTCGTTGTCCGAAAAGAGTCGCTCTGCAAAGATAAACTCCGTATATCCTTCAGCCTCAAGCTGTTCAACTATGGTTTTTGGCTGCGTAGCCTTCAGGTGAATTTTATATCCTATCTCAGAGCCATCGCTGACTTCAAAAGAACTCTCAACTGCAACATCGGTCCTGGCAGCAAAGGAAGTGATTGAACTTATACCAGGCACAGTTGCAAGCTCAATATCCGGATAGTGCTTGCGCATTACTTTTTTAAGATGGGTAAATGTAGAGAAAAAGTTTGGGTCCCCTATAAGTCCAAAAGCCACAGTGCCTTTTCTTGCTTCTTCTGCCACTTTGTCAGCATTTTCCTTCCAGAGAGCATTCAGAACTTCAATATCTCTTATCATAGGAAACTCAAGGATTTCGGCATCTGCGTAAGGAGCCACAAGATCTTTTGCCAGACGACCTGGCACATATACTTTATCGCTGTTTTTCAAAACGTCCACTGCTTTGAGGGTCAGAAGTTCAGGGTCTCCTGGACCAAGTCCTACTCCTATTAACATGCTATCGCTCCGTAAATTATAAAAAATAAATATAAAGTTGAATTCAATTATAAGACAACTTTCAATTTTAGTTTTCAGCTTTTAGTTTTGCTTTTTTCCGACAATGACATATACAGGGTTTTCGGGTTTGAACATGGTTTCTCCGGCAATTGGTGCACTTCTAGAAACCGAAACGTGAACTGCTTCATCAAAAATCCCGAGTTTTTTCATTGATTCAATTGTCCTAACAACGGTTTCGATGCGGACGGCATTGACCACTATACTTCGAGTATTCTTTTTAATAAGGGCTTCAAGCACGGAATCAATATTTTTTGTTCCGCCTACAAAAGCGCAGTCAATAAAATCAGTAAAACTTTCAGAGCTCAGGAGATCCGAGGCTTCACCAGCTAAAATTCTGGCATTTTCTATATTGAAATTCAAGAAATTTGTTTCAGTGGCCCTCAGAGCTTCTTTTCGAGCATCTATAGCATAAATTGTCAGGTTTCGGGCAAGTTTTGCTGCTTCAATCGATACTGATCCCGTACCGCAGCCCACATCTGCAAACCGATCTCCGTCCCGAAGCCCGAGTTTAGAAAGGGACACAGCAATAATTTCGGGCTTTGTAGGCCCACCGCTAACATTTACTATTTCGAACATGTTTTACCTCGGGATAAAGTAAAGCAAAGATGTGAAATGTGAATTAAATAAATATCGATATAAATCTTAATTTATTAAATCTGCCATATATCAAGTCTATCAGGAAGATATTCGTTATTCAGAGATAATTATAAGATTTACGCAAACGTAGTTGAAAGTAGATATTTCAGATAGACTCGAATATAAATATAACTTGTTATAGATATACCTTATTATCAATAAGAAGAGCAAGATAGGAAAGTAAACTTTCATGAAACTATCAGATAACAGATGAAACCTCAGCAAGAAAATTTTATACAAAATCTTCAAATCAATTTAAGCAGTCTTTTTCAGGAGATATCCAGATATTCTTTTATAGAAAGGCAGAGAGATATTCCTGGCAGCCTCAAAGAAAAAGATTTTAACTATAACGACATATTATAATACGACCATCGGCGTATAACGTAAGACGCCGTCTTGAAGAATAATAGTAAGTATCCACTAAAAAATGTTTTTAGAGCTTATCCCTAAACTATATTATGTTGAATTATGTTGAAATCAGAAGTTTACCATTATTATTCTTCCATGAAATTGATATTATTGTAGGGATCTTAGAATATTCCATATAATTATCTTTCTTCATAGAAATGCTATATAAAAATACAAACCAAATACGATAACGATAAATACTGTGATTTAAAATTAAGTTTTGAACAATTAAAAATTCGAGCTATTTATTTTTCAGTTTAACTGCGTTTAACCCTATGATATAAAATATGTTCCTATAAAAAAGAGGAAACAATTGGTTATAATTGGTTATAATGGTTACAAGAGAGTAAAAGGAGTAAAATTAAGCATTTTAGTAATTTATATATCTCTAACTATTACTTTTTGCTTCTTTCTATTATTGTTCCCGTAGATCAAAATGACTCAATGTTTTATAACGTACACCTAAAAACTCCAAGACAGAATGGCTTATAAAAGAAAGAAGAAGACCAATAGAGGTAGACTGGAACAAGTTCAAAAAGAAAAATCAATAGGAAGGTTCTTTATCTGGATATAATTATATAAAAATATTTAAAAAGTATGAAATTTCCTGATTTTATACTTGGGAATTGTAGGATTAGCAGCAATAATGAAATAAAAATGAGTTTTGGGATAAGCTCTTAATAAAAAGCTGGTGTTCTCCAGTTGAATACAGTTGATTTCCTGACCTGTAGACCTGAAAATATGTCTTTATAGGAATTTCCCGCAGTAAAAGCCCTCTCCCTCGATGCAGGGCCCTGCCGCCTGAAAGAAAGGAGGAAACACGATGAAAATTTATGAATCGTATGATGATCTGCCCAAACTAAAGCTGCCATATGGAAACGACATATATATAAGTGACAGCACTATCCGCGATGGTTCCCAGATGCCTGGAATAGTTCTGAGCAGAGAACACAAGCTTCAAATCTATGAGTACCTGCACGAGATAGGAATTGAAAAACTAGAAGCCTTCGTATTCAATAAAAGGGACAGAGACGCTATAGATCTAATGTTCGATATAGGGTACGAGTTTCCCGAGATCACGGGCTGGGCAAGAGCTTCAAGAGCTGATATAGATAAAATTCTCGAAGTAGATGGGCTTAAAGAAACCGGAATCCTGATGTCTGTATCGGACACCCACATTTTTTCCAAGATGAGGCTCACTGGTAGGGAAGAAGCCGAAGAAAAATACCTAGATGCCCTGCAATATGCAGTGGATCATGGACTACGCACACGGGCACATCTGGAGGATATGACAAGAGCAGATAATTACAATTTCGTTTTCCCGCTCATTGAGAAAATTATGGAAATTGACCCTGATTGTATTATCCGAGTCTGTGATACGGTAGGATATGGGATGCCCTTCATGAATATCGATGAGCCTTACGGAATCCCGAAAATTGTCCAATACCTCAAAAATGAAATTGGAGTAAAGAATATAGAAACCCACATCCATGACGATTATGGATTCGGATCCGCAAGTTCAATTGCAGGCTTCTGGTACGGAGCTAACTGGACAAGCGTAACTTTCCTGGGGATAGGAGAACGTGCAGGAAATAGCGAGATGGAAAAAATCTTGCTTTTCTTAGCAGATAGGGTAGAAGGCTTTGAAAGATACAACCTTGAGCCGGTTACCCGCTTTGCAAGGTTCATGGAAAAAGAACTTGGACTGCGGGTTCCAAGAAACAAGGCGGTTGTCGGGAAAAACATTTTTGCCCACGAATCCGGAATACATGCCGCAGGTGTTCTCAAAAATCCTTTTAATTACGAACCCTACCCTCCAGAACTAGTCGGGGGAAAGCGACTCCTTCTTATAGGAGATTCTTCAGGTCTGGAAGTTATCCGTTATAAGGTCCAGGAGACCTTAAATGACCTTCTTGATGTTGAGACCATTGTGGAAAAAGATGACAACAGACTTCTAAAGATCCAGACCGAAGTCCAGAAACTCTATGATAATGAAGAAAGGGTTTCCTGTATATCGGATGAAGAGCTGCTTGCTTATGTGGAGAAGTATTTCCTTTACCAGCCCATCTGCAACCCAGCACATGCAGCTCGAGGAAAATTGAAAAGTAGAGGAAAAATAGCTGAATCAAAGGAAGGAAAATTGAAGGAATAAAGGAATTTCCTTCAGTACCTTTTCATTTGAGAATTTCAGTACCTTCTCATTTTAGAATTTCTGCAGTGTATTTTGCAATCTCACCAGCCATCTGACTGAGTTTTGCATTGCCTCCGAGATCGTAAGTTACATACTTACCTTCGGAAATTACATGCTCTGTAGCTTTAAATATTGCTTCAGATTTCTCCTTTTCACCAAGATAGTCAAGCATCCATGCTCCTGCAAGTACAGTTGCGACGGGGTTTACCTTATCCTGGCCTGCGTACTTTGGTGCTGAACCGTGAGCAGGTTCAAACATTGCGTAAGAATCTCCAATATTGGCAGAGTAGATCAGCCCGATACTACCTACTAGAGCCGAGCACTCCTCACTGATAATATCCATGAAGAGATTCGTAGAAAGCAGGATCTTTTTATTGAAAATCTGAGGGTTTTTGATCAACTGCTGGGCAATGTTGTCGACATGATAAGGCCAGACCTCAATATCTGGATAGCTTTGCCCAGCCTTTTCGACCTCTTCTAAGAAAGCGCCGCAGGTCATTTTCAGAATGTTGCTCTTGTGGATGGGTACAACGGCATCATACCCTCTTCTCTTAGCTTCCTCGAAAGCGTAGCTGGCAATCTTCTGGGATGCTGTGCGTGTAATCTTACGGATTGCAATTGAGACATCATCTGTAAGCTGAATTTCCTCTCCAATGTAAAGACCTTCTGTGCCTTCTCGCACACAAACCATTTCTACATCTCCAAGAGGGGCACTTGAATTAGGGAAAGTCTTGATTGGCCTGACGTTTGCATAGAGGTCATACTTTCTCCTTATCGATACTGCCACACTTCTTGGAGAGCCTATTCCTCCAGGAGTGGTTGTCGGTCCCTTAAAACAGGCATCTGAACTGTCAAGGATATCCCAGGTTTCGTCTGGAATAAGGGAAATGCCTCCGTGCTTTTCCCACCAGCCAGCTCCTGCCTCACACATAACGAATTCTACATCTGTGCCAGCGGCTTCTGTAACTTTAAGCATTGCGTCTACAAGCTCGGGGCCTACCCCGTCACCTTTGATTACTGCTGCGGTTTTACTCATGTTATCACCAGATCTTAGGGTTCATATTTAAAGAACCGTAGCGACTGAAAAGCTAAAAAAGGGGAACTTTTCGAAATTTTGATACAAATAATTGGATCTTCCCGCGTACTCAACGTAAGACTATATATTTCAAGTTTTGGGTAATTTATGCTGTATCCCGACTAACGGGACCGATAAAGGAATGAAGCTTTAATTAAACCTGGAAACTTCATGCCTTTGAGGGATAAAAATGCTTGCAAAAGTTCGATCAAAAGTTCCAATTACCGATAACCACATGCATATCGACCCCAGAGCTAGGGGACTTGAAGCAGTAAAGGAATTCAAGCACGCTGGAGGAACTCATATAATTCTGGTTACCAAACCCAGCTGGTCGCTTGGAATAACGGTCAAAAAACCTGAAGATTACCTGAAGGTTTTTGACGAAACTGTAGAAATCGCTTCAAAAATCAGGGAGCTGGGGGTTGGAGCTTTTCCTGTGCTTGGAGTCCATCCGGCTGAGGTCTCAAAACTTACTGAGTATATGGAACTGCAGAAAGCTACAGAGATCATAAAGAAAGGTCTCGAACTTGCCTCAGGGTACGTAGAAAAGCGTCTTGCGGTAGGGATAAAGTCAGGGCGTCCTCACTACCCTGTGTCTGCCGAGGTCTGGGCAGCTTCGAATGAGATAATGGAGTATGCTTTTTCCTTGGGAAAAGAACAGGACTGTGCGGTCCAGCTTCATACTGAAAGCGTAGGAGAGCCTGAACTCCGGGACATAGCAGAGAGGGCGAGAATAACAGGAATTAAAATGTACAGAGTTATCAAACATTACTCTCCGCCTCTGGTAAAAACATGTGAGGAACTTGGGCTTTTTCCGGGAGTTATCTCTGTCAAAGGAGCAATCGAACATGCGCTTGAAGAAGGTACACGGTTCATGATGGAAACAGATTACATTGACGACCCTGACAGGCCAGGCGCAGTACTCGGACCTAAGACAGTTCCCAGAAGAACAATAAAGCTTATGGAAATGTATGGGGAAGAGCCTTTCTGGACTATTCATAAGGAAAATCCTGAAAAGGTATATGACATCGAAATCGAAATTTAAAGATCTTTCGAGAAAAACCAGATAAAAAGTTTATAGTACACTAATTAAGAGAATTAACAATTAAAAAAGAGATTCAAAATAAAAAACTGATTAAAAGCCGTAAAAATAAAAAAGCATAAGATACAGAATAGAAAACACACAATAAAGGATAAAAAGAATGCAAAAGAGAGGGTGAAGGAGATTAAAAAATGCCTTCTAATTTAACCCTCTGCCGTTTCCAGAAGAAGAGAACTACCGGAAACCAGATATTGCTGTCGGGACAGAGTCTGTAGTTGAGATTCATTTTCTCTTTATTTTCACTATATCTCCGAGGGTAGTATCTTTCTTAAAGTGGGAGATTTCCTGTCCTGAGACATCCACCCGTTCCGTAAGTTTGATGTTAAGGGTGTGTTCGAGTTTCTTTCGGACGGAATCTTCTGGTACAATTTCACTACGTTCTATCTTTTTAATCAGAGATGCTTTTTCTTTGATATTTTCAGCCAGGTCTTCTTGAGACCAGCCTTTGGCTTCTCTGGCTTCCCGGACAATCTGATCATAGTTATCCAGGAGTTCGTCTTTCAAAATATCGAAAAAATCCTTTTTTGGTCTACTTCCGGTTCTTGGGACCGCACGAACTACCGGAGAAATTTTTCTTGACACAGGAGTTCTCTTATCAACGGGTTTACCATATGGAGCACATTTTTGGCATACCTGTAGCTCGCTGTTATCAACTGTAATGCATATAGGCTTTCCGCGCATCTCTGCACCACATATTTCGCACTGCATATTGATCACTTCGAAAACGCTATATACGGTATGAACTTAAATATCATTCGGAGCTCCATGACGGAAAGTACCAGAAGTAAGGATGAAAGCATGCGCAGTCACCTTAGTAAGTCCGGGCCTGTGTATGACGGAATCGAGCCTGGAGAGCTGGGGGAAGTAACTGAAAGCGTCCAGGACCGAGTGAGGCAACTTGAAAGCCGAAACAGTTTTCTGGAAGAGCAGTGCAGCCAGATTGAGTCCGAAAAACGTTATCTTGAAAACCAAAAGATAAAATATGAAAGGGAAATACGTAAGCTGCAGTCTGAACTCGATCGGATGAAGACCTCTCCGCTCATTATTGGTACGGTCATTGATGTGATTAAGAATGACAGAATAATTGTCCGGAGCAGCAACGGACCACAGTTCTTGGTTAATGTCTCACAATATATCGATGAGAAGAAACTGCTGCCAGGGGCAAAAGTTGCCCTGAACCAGCATACGCTTGCCATTGCTGAGGTTATTCCTTCTACGGAAGAGCCTTTTGTTGCTGCAATGGAGGTCCTCGAAAGCGTAGAAGTAGACTATGACCAGATAGGTGGCCTGGAAGAACAAATCCAGGAACTTCAGGAAGCAGTTGAGCTTCCTCTAATTGAGCCGGAACGCTTTGCCCGGATAGGTATCGAGCCTCCTAAGGGAGTTCTTCTTTATGGGCTTCCAGGAACAGGTAAAACCCTGCTTGCGAAAGCTGTAGCTCACAGGACCCATGCGACCTTTATCAGGGTTGTTGGCTCAGAGCTAGTGCAGAAATATATTGGGGATGGTTCCAAGCTTGTAAGAGAAATCTTCGAGATGGCCCGGAAAAAAGCCCCAAGTATAATCTTCATTGATGAGCTGGACTCAATTGCCGCAAGGCGCTTAAACGAGACAACTGGCGCAGACCGTGAGGTTCAGAGGACGCTCATGCAGCTGCTGGCAGAAATGGATGGTTTTGACAAGAGAAAAAATATCAGGATTATTGCGGCAACAAACCGTCCTGATGTCCTTGACCCGGCAATTCTCAGGCCAGGTCGCTTTGACAGACTTGTCCATGTCCCCATGCCCGGAATAGAAGCCAGAGGAAAGATTCTCTTAATCCATTGCGAGAGGATGGCTCTTGCAGAGGATATCGACTTTAAGAGGCTTGCAAAAGTTACCGAAGGAATGAGCGGAGCAGACCTGAAAGCAATTGCCACAGAAGCAGGTATGTTTGCAGTCAGGAAAGACAAAGAACTGGTTGAAATGGAGGATTTCCTCGAAGCTGTAGATAAGGTATCTATGGCTGCAGAAACGCAGAAGATGATGCCTGGCAGCCTGCCTGAAACCATGTTCGTATAAAGCTATATTCATATTGAATAGATCCAATAAACGAAAAACCCCTTCGGGGGCTTATTTTTAACAGATAAACTATTTTTGCGATCCAGACATAAAGAACACATGTGAGTTTAGATTTTCATATCAAGCCCGAGGTTCGAATTCTAGGTATAGACGATTCTGCACTTTTTAATAAAAAAGTAATGATAGTTGGAGCTGTTTTTCGGGGTGGAGATTGGATGGACGGAGTCCTTTGTTCCGAGATCACAAGGGACGGGCTTGATGCTACTGAAATTATCTGCTATATGATAAAGAAGAGTAAACATTATAGCCAGATACGAGCAGTTATTCTCGATGGAATCACCTACGGAGGCTTTAATGTTATTGATATACAGGTGCTTTACAGGGAAACCGGAATCCCTGTAATTGTTGTTATGCGAGCATATCCGGATTTTGAGAAAATCAAATCTGCTCTCAAATATTTTCCGGATGGGGAAACACGGTGGGCTATAATAAAACGAGCAGGAGAAATAGAAAAAATCGATGGTAAAAAAAGTCCTATTTATATCCAGAGAGCAGGCATAGGTCTGGAAACTGCGAAGAAGATTATCCAGTTAACCTCAATAAGAAGCAGTATTCCCGAACCTCTGAGGGTTGCCCATCTAATTGCAACAGGCATTATTTTAGGAGAATCTAGAGGAAAGGCGTGACCATCTAATTTTGCAGGACATTGACAAACCTGAAGAACTAATTATCACAAACTGACTCGCATATTGGGGATAAGAACATATAAGCCCAGAGAAAAGAGAAAGGTAAAAATATAGGAAAGGCTTCAAAAAATAAAAGAATAAAAAAATTAAGATATTAAGTAAAAAAATTAAAATAGATTGGAAATAAAGGGACAAAAATAGTGAATAAACCAGAACATGAAAGTCATTGAGAGAAAAATGTGAGGCTAAACAGGAAAGTAGAATAATTAAAAAAGTTATTAAACAAATACAGTTTAGTTTAAAGACAGGAAAAGGAAAACTATTAAATTCAAAACTGTATATGTGATGGTAAAAATATGTATATTCCCTCAAAAAATACATTTATCCTTTAATGTTAACATTTAATTACCCCATAAAATGGAGGAAAACAGTAGCATGAGATCCATTGTGGAAGAAGCCCTAGCTCGATCTGCCCTGGAAGGACGTGCCGGGCAGGGAGAGTATTCAAATTTAGATTACTCTAACGTAGTAGACTCAGATGTTGATGCTGAGCTCGAAGAGATCCTCAGAAGCCTTAAAACAACCATCAAAGTGGTAGGCTGTGGAGGCGGAGGTTCAAACAGCATCCAGCGCATGATGGGCGAAGGGGTCCAGGGAGCTGACCTTATTGCCATAAATACTGATGCCCAGCACCTTCTTCATACACGCTCCGGCAAAAAGATTCTTATCGGGAAAAAGAAAACCCGCGGACTTGGAGCTGGTAGTCTCCCTCAGATAGGAGAAGATGCAGCAATCGAGAGTATCGACGAAATTAACAAGGTTGTCGAAGGCTCTGACATGGTCTTTATCACTGCAGGCCTTGGAGGAGGAACAGGAACAGGATCTGCACCTATAGTAGCTGAGGCAGCAAGAGATGCAGGAGCCCTTACAATTGCAGTCGTTACTCTGCCCTTCAGTGTGGAAGGCCATATCCGAAGAACCAATGCAGAAGCCGGACTTGAACGCCTGAGAGATGTCGCAGACACGGTAATAGTGGTTCCTAACGACAAGCTGATTGAAGTCGTTCCAAGACTTCCACTTCAGGCGGCCTTCAAAGTCTCAGACGAAGTGCTTATGAGAGCCGTAAAGGGCATAACCGAACTGATTACAAAACCCGGACTTGTAAACCTGGATTTTGCAGATATCAGAACTGTTATGCAAAATGGAGGCGTCGCAATGATAGGGCTTGGAGAATCTGATGGAGAAAACAAAGCTGTCGAATCCGTACAGAAAGCCTTGCGCAGCCCGCTTCTTGATGTAGACATCTCAGGTGCGACGTCTGCTCTTGTCAATGTAGTTGGAGGGCCTGACATGACGATCTCGGAAGCTGAATGTGTAGTTCAGGAGGTTTACAACCGGATAGATCCTAATGCCCGCCTAATCTGGGGTGCTCAGGTTGACCCAGATCTCGAACAAACCGTACGCACCATGATCGTGGTCACAGGAGTAAAATCCGCCCAGATTTACGGCCATGGAAGTGACAAGAATATTACCTATAAATATGGAATTGATTTTGTAGAGTGATCAAACCAGAGACAAAAGGGATTAAAATCTTCGGTTGGAGAAAAATACTGTTTTCCTCTCTTTAAAATAAAATGAAGGATAGGAATAAAACCAATCGAAAACTATTTTTATGGTAAATACCGTATGATGCCGATACAATTCAGCATCAAAAACAGATCTTTCTACTGGCGCGATTAAAGCTTTGAAATAAATAGAAATTCAGCATCGAAATCCTTTGACGTTTAAAAGTCGTGTCAGTGATATCTTCATATAATAGGAATCAATAATATAATCCGCCCATTCCTTCCTTAGTATAAATCTTAAGATTTGTATATAAAAAAGTAGATTTTAGAAATGGAAAAATCATAGGAAGAACTGTAGGCAAAGAATTAAAGACAGATGAAAGAAATAAAGAAAACCTGGATGTGAATTGATGGCAGAATCCACGTTTGATCCGAAAATAACTGTAGAAAGCGTTGGTCAGGTAATCCGGTCACACTTGAGAGTCCTGAAACTTACTAAAAAACCGTCCAGGGAAGAGTTCTTGACCATTGCCAAAGTTGCAGGTATTGGCATTCTGGTAGTGGGAGCAATAGGATTTATTGTATACGTACTGTTGACAATGTTGCCCCAGTGGGTGGCCAAATGAGTGAGGATTCACAGATATTTGTAATCAAAACCACAGCAAACCAGGAAAAATCGGTTGCGACAACTCTTGCTAGGATCTCGAAAAAGGAGAAGCTTGATATAAGGGCAATTCTTGCTCCTGACGAGCTAAAAGGATATGTCCTGGTCGAGGCTCCTAAACCTGGAATCGTAGAAGTGGCAATCCAAACTATTCCGCATGCACGGGCTCTTGTAAAAGGGAGCTCTTCAATTGCCGAAATTGAGCATTTCCTTAAACCCAAACCAACAGTGACAGGAATCAAGGAAGGGGCTATAATTGAGGTCACATCAGGACCCTTTAAAGGGGAGAAAGCCCGGGTTAAGAGGGTTGATGAAGGGCATGAAGAAATTACTGTGGAACTGTTTGATGCTGTGGTTCCGATTCCCATCACAATTCGTGGCGATACTGTGAGGATACTTAAAAAAGAGAAAGAATAAAGTCACGGCAAGATGGAAAAATACCGAAAATTCCAGCTTATTAAAAGATAAATCACCAGTACTGATAGTGGATTGAAATAGATCTACAAAGTTTATACCTTATTAAAACCGGTGAGACTCAGATGACAAGTATTGTTGAAGCACTTGTCCCTGGAGGAAAAGCGAATCCTGGACCACCTTTAGGTCCAGCGCTTGGTCCGCTCGGGGTCAACATAAAAGAAGTGGTCGAAAAGATCAATGAAAAAACCAGGGACTTTAACGGAATGCAGGTTCCTGTAAAAGTGATTGTTGACGACAAAAAAAATGTCGAGATCGAGGTAGGCACTCCACCTACTGCATCCCTAATTATGAAAGAACTAGGGATTCAGAAAGGATCAGGAAACGCAGGAAGCGAAGTTGTTGGAAATCTAAATATCCAGCAGGTCGCAAAGATCGCCCGTATGAAAAGGGAAGACGTACTTGCTTACGATCTCAAGGCAACAATGAAAGAAGTAATGGGAACCTGTGTCCCTATGGGTGTAACCGTAGAGGGAGTTCGGGCTAGAGACAGCCAGAAAGCACTCGATGAAGGCAAGTTCGACGATTTACTTGCCGGCGAGGAATGGTAAAATTTACCATCCCTTTACTATTCCGGGATTTGATTGCCACCAATAGTTTTAAATCAGATAGCAATAATAGCTCAAGAATCTTGCATATTCATAATTGCAATAAATAAAAACGATTAGCTATTCAAAGCTTACTATTAAGAGTAGCAGAACCCGGTTATGGGGAAGCCCTAAAACCAACCGTAGTAAGCCAAAAAGGCTGCCTGGGCAAGCAAGTCCAAACACTACGGGGAGGAACAAGATGGCAGAAAAAACTATACTGGAAGCTGTCAAGAAAGTACTTGAAGAATCGCCAAAACGCAACTTCTCAGAAAGCGTTGACCTGGCGATTAACTTAAAAAATCTTGACATGAACCAACCGAAGAACAGAGTTGATGAAGAAGTAATTCTTCCTCACGGGCTCGGAAAAGAACTGAAAATCGGCGTTTTTGCAAGAGGTGAAGTGGGCCTTAGAGCAGAGGCTGCCGGTGCTGCGTATGTTATTTCTGATGTTGAGCTCGATGAGCTAGTGACTGACAAAAGCAGAGCCAGGACTCTTGCAAACGAATGTGACCTTTTTATCGCAGAAACCCAGTTCATGCCAATAATTGGTAAGAACCTTGGTGTTGTTCTTGGACCCAGAGGGAAAATGCCTATTCCGCTCTTACCTAACAAAGACATAACCGAACTTATCCAGAGCAAACAAAATGCGGTCAGATTAAGGTCAAAAGACAAGCTTACTTTCCATGTGCCTGTTGGCCGAAGAGATATGAGTCCTGACCAGCTTGCAGAAAACATTGAGACTATAGTATCTAGGCTAGAGCGTGTCCTGGATAAGGGCAAGCACAACCTGAGAACAGTCTATGTCACGACGACTATGGGAAAATCCGAAAGGGTGGTGTAAATGGCAGAAAATAAACATCGCACGGAGAATATCCCACAGTGGAAAAAGGATGAGATCGATAATATAAAAGGACTCATTCAATCCCACAAGGTCTTCGGAATGGTCGGGATCGAAGGCATTCTTGCAACTAAGATTCAGAAAATTCGCCGAGACCTTAAAGACGTTGCAGTGCTCAAAGTCTCAAGGAACACTCTTACAAAGCGGGCTTTAAACGAGCTCGGAGAAAGCATTCCCGAGATGGATAAATATCTTGACAAGCAGACCGCTTTGATATTTACTAACGAAAGTCCCTTCAAGCTTTACAAAGTGCTTGAACAGACAAAAACCCCTTCTCCAATCAAAGGAGGTGCAATAGCTCCTGCAGACATTGTTGTTCAGAAGGGACCTACTAGTTTCCCACCTGGACCAATTCTAGGAGAACTCCAGAGCGCAGGAATTCCCGCTTCAATAGATGCAGGGAAGGTTGCAGTAAAGGAAACGAAGGTTGTCTGTAAAGCAGGTGAGAAAGTTCCACAGAAGCTCGCAACCATGCTTTCAAAGCTGGAGGTATACCCTCTCATTGTAGGGCTGGATTTAAGAGCCGCCTATGATGATGGTACAATTTACGAGCCGGAACTCCTTGCAATTGACGAAAGCCAGTACTTCTCTGATGTTATCAGAGCAGCGCAGAACGCTTTCAATCTCTCTGTCAACACTGCATACCCGACAAGCGCAACAATTGTCACCTTACTGGCAAAAGCTTTTACAGAGTCAAAGAATCTTGGTGTCAATGCTGTCGTGTTTGATGCCGGAGTCATGGACACTTTGCTGGCAAAAGCTCATGCCCAGATGACATCGGTTGCATCCGAAGCCGCAGACAAAGATGCAAATGCCGTGGATGATGAACTAAAGGAAGTTCTCGGAGCAGCCGCAAGCGCAGCAGCCGCAAGTGCAGCAGCCAAGGCGCCCGAAGAGAAAGAAGAAGTAAAGGAAGAAGAGGAAGAAGAGGAAGAGGACACCTCTGAAGAAGACGGAATGGCCGGTCTTGGTGCCCTTTTCGGATAAATAAATTTACGATAATTCAAATTAGGTGATTAATGATGGAATACATATATGCAGCTCTCTTATTGCACAACGCTGGTAAAGCAATTACCGAAGAAGCAGTCACTGCCATTCTCCAGGCAGCAGGTATCGAAGTTAACGACGCCAGAGTAAAGGCCCTTGTCGCAGCCCTTGAAGGCGTAGACATTGAAGAAGCAATTGCAAAGGCAGCATTCGCAGCTCCCGCAGCCGCAGCAGCCCCCGCAGCCGCAGCCCCTGCCGCAGCAGAAGCTCCTGCTGAAGAAGAGGAAGAAGAGGAAGAAGACACCTCTGAAGAAGACGGAATGGCCGGCCTCGGCGCACTCTTCGGATAAACACAGAAGAACTTTAATATCTACAACTCGCCTTTTGGCGAGCATTCTTTTTTTAACAGAAACTTTAACAGTAGTTTAAGTAACGTAGAATTAGCTGGTTTTACTGTAGAATTCTTTATTTTTTCTTAAAATTCTTTATCTTTCGAAAACATTTGTTTTTTCTACTTAATTCTCTGTACTACAGTATAATATCCCTTTTATTTGACTTATAAAAACAGAATATTATGAGACTAAAAGCAATAATAGGGTTATTGGAGAGACTATACCAAAACTCGTTTTTAGTCTGAATAATTGAAAATTTTTTAAGATATTTTCTATAATTAAATTTGTACTGGTTATCGTAAATTTTTGGATTATTTTTAGTGGTAGAGAACTTCTTAGTGACCACATTGGCATCGCAGAAACACTCGTGATGCTATTTATGACGTTACTGTCCCCCCATGCTCGGTACTGGTCTTCTTATCTATGGATAGGCATCCTGACTCGATGGACTCGATGAATGCATATCTTGCAGTTTCATCTGTAGCGAGTATGCTTTCGATGTTACTCCTTTTCTTTACGCTCAGTGGACTTTTACATGCACTTTCAAGAGGAGGGCCGACTTTTGATGCTGTTGTCGCTTTTCAGGCATTTTATTGGTGTTTTGTGATGCCGGTTATAGGAATATGTTTTTTAGTTAGAGCAATAACATACAGGAATCCCAGAAATATTCAAAATCCGGTAACTGTTAAGCCCACCCAAAATTAGTTATGAATAAATTAGCAGTTAACTCAATTTTTATTTATTTACAAGGAATTTTTCACACTATTCTTGGCAGATAACTTTGACTTAGCTTACTTTGATATCATATCTGATCACTCTCTAGGTATTAAATGGTTTACAAATTATCCGCAAGCTTCGGCTCATAAGTCAGTAAGCTAGATGGAGTCGAAAAAAAATATGTTACAAACTAGCTCTCCAAAAAAAGGTTATAATAGAAAAGATAATGAATAATAGGTAATCTTCTGCAAAAAAATAGATAAGAGATTTCTATGTCCCGATTTAACCCTATCCTCGCTACGAGAGCCCTCTGGCAGATCCGAGTAAGAAAGCGTCCTTTTGTCCTTTCCCATGGTGTAAACGCCCGCTGCAATATGCGCTGCAAGTTCTGTGAGTACTGGAAGAAAACCGAGGAAGAACCGACAAAAGAGGAGATTTTCAAGCTGTTAGACGATGCAAGAGAATTTGGAATCGGAGTCTACAATGCCTGGACTGTAGAACCCCTCCTAAGAAAGGATCTGCCCCAGATAATGGCACACGCTAAAGGAATCGGGATGATTACTTCCATGGTCACTAACGGGAAACTGCTTTACGAGAGAGCGGAAGAGCTTGTGGATGTGGATTACCTTTCGGTTTCTGTGGACGGGGTAGAAAGTTATAAAGAAATCAGGAAAATGGATTTCGAAACCCTGCTTAAGGGCTTAAAAAAAGCTATCGAGATTAGAAAACTCCAGCAGCAGAAGAATCCCATCCTGATGAACTGTGTACTCACTGGAAAAAACCTGGACGATATCGAGACCCTCATTTTGCTTGCAAAAAAACTTGGAGTAAAAGTTTCCTTCGAACCTGTCCACGAGTTCCCAGGGATCAGTGAGGAAACCTGGAAAGAAATCGGAATCCGTGATATGAAAAAATTCCGTAATACAGTTGACCGCATAATCGAGCTTAAGAAACAGGGCTACCCAATAATTAATTCCAAAACTTATCTTGGAATGGTCAGAGACGGGGAAATGAACTACAAATGCAGGGCCAGCGGAGTTATTATAAATGTGACGCATGACGGCACTCTGGAGACCTGCCGTGTGCAAAACGAGCCTCTTGGAAACGTTATCTGGGACGGCTTTGAAAGCGTCTGGAAAAATTCGGAAGAGCAAAGAAAGGAAATTGTTAAAAATTGTCCAGGATGTCTGTTTTTTGGATACACGGAAAATAGTTTGATGCAAAGCTTTAATGCTGAAGTTCTGATGCACTACGAGTGGATGTGAAATTTAAAGCCGAGGTGGGCATAAGTTTTGCGAAAAAACATGGCGGCCGTTATGGCATGGCGTATTAAACGTGCCTTGCCAAATTTGCAAGCAGGCGGCTTTTTTATTGGGATTGTCAAAATTAAAATAATAGATGTAACAGAATATCATTGATTTTCTGTTACATTTCCTGATAAATAAAACTCAATCCTTGCCCTTAATGCATCTCAATCTGATCGATAATTTTGTTTGCTTCTCTGATCATGTAATCCGCTTCCTCCGCCGAAATCTGCTTGCATACCTTCATTTTTCCAACGAGATGGATAAAGGACTTAAGCATGGAGACGGCTTTTGCATTGTCACAGTATTCATAGTGGCACATTGAGGAATCCAGAAGAGTAGCTAGACCGGTTTTTGTCTTTACATGGCATTTGTACGTACATTCCACATATTCCTTGAGAGCCTGTGCCCTGTCCAGAGGCGTTAACTTAGAAGGACAATTGTCTGGAACCTTAGTACCATTGTCTGTTCCGGTGTCATCTCCATTCCCGGACTCGTTGTCAGGAATCTGGGTTTCGTTATCTGCTCCTGTATCAGTCCCAGTATTATTACTATCCAGAGGCGGGACCTCAACCGAGGCAAGAGTAAACATGTAGATATCGGGGTTTCCGTTGCGTCCATCCACCCAAACTATCCTGTCCCCATAAATAACAGGATAAATCGCTGATCCGCTGGTAGTTATTCGAGTTTCAGTAGCAGTAGAAAGATTATACATGTAGATATCCCCCCGCCCCCACAGTCCTTCTTCATCGAGCTTTCGATTTTCGTGCCACACTATCCGGTCTTCATAGATATCAGAAATCTCTATCGCTCCTCCTCTGGTAGTTATTCGAGTTTCAGTGGCAGTAGAGAGATCATACATGTAGATATCCCAGTTTCCATTGCGATCATCCATCCACACTATCCTGTCCCTGTAGATAGCAGGCTGTCCTTGATAGGATTTGTCAGTGGTGATCTGAATTTCCTTAGAAGTGGAAAGATCGTACATATAAATATCGGAGTTTCTATCGTAATCGTCTCCATTTCTCCAGTCCTCCCATACTATCTTGTCCCCGTAAATTTTAGGTGACTGCTGATTTGATCCATTGGTGGTTATTTGAGTTTCTTTATGAGTTGAGAGATCATACATGTAGATATCATTGTTTGGATAGCTGTTGCGCTGATCTGACCACACTATCTTATCTTCATAGATAGCAGGATAGCCCTGAAATGATTCATTGGTCGTGATCTGAGTCTCTCTGGATGTGGAAGGCTCATACATGTAGATGTCCCAGTTTCCATTGCGATCATCCATCCACACTATCCTGTCCTCATAGATATCCGGATTCACCTGAGTCGATTTATTGGCAGCTATCTGGGTTTCCGTAGAAGTTGAGATATTATACATGTAGATGTCACCGTTTTTAAAGTCGTGCTGGTTTCCATTGCGCCAATCCCTCCAAACTATCCTGTCCCCGTAGATAGCAGGGTACTCCTGCTCTCTTTCATTAGTAGTAACCCGTGTTTCCTTACCCTGTGCCAGCTGTTCTTCTGCAACGGTGGTAATTCGGGTTTCTTTGGAAGTTGAGAGGTCGTACATGTAGATATCTGACATGTCGTTAGAAGTTACAGCATTCCGTTCATCTGCCCAGACTATTGTGTTTCCGTAGATAGCAGGATCCATCTGATTTGATTTATTTGTAGTAATCTGAGTTTCCTTGGAAGTGGAGAGATTGTACATGAAAATATCATAGTTCCATTGACCAATGTCAATCATATTACGGTTATCTATCCACACTATCTTATCTTCATAGATATCCGGCGAAGATGAATAGTCAATATAGTCACTAATCACGTTTTCGGTAGAATTAGTGAGGTCATATACTTTGATTATATAATTAGTAGAAGTTGTCTCAGCTGAACAGACAATCTTATCTTTATAAATGGAAGGATCGCTGTCAAAATCGAGTGTCCAGCCAGGACCACGTGAAACTTGGGTTTCCTCGGAAGTGGTGAGGTTATACATGTGGATCTTTGCTTCTTCAACCCAGATTATTTTGTCTTCGTAAATATCAGGTGAAGTCTGATCTGAGGAATTATGGGTTATTTGGGTCTCTGTAGAAGTGGAGAGATCGTACATGTAGATATCCCAGTTTCCGTTACGGAAATCCTGCCAAACGATTTTATCACCATAGATAGCAGGATTGATTTGTATTGATTCATTCTTGGTCATTTGAGTTTCTTTCTGAGTGGAAATATCATACATGTAAATATCCCAGTTCCCAGAAAGACTCCACCAGTAACTCCCGCCTCCTCCATTACGGGAATCCTGCCAAACAATCCTGTTCCCGTAGATGTCAGGATTTTGCTGATCTTCTCCATTGTTTGTAATCTGAATCTTAGTGGAAGTGGAAATATTGTACATTTGAATATCCCAATTTCCATTACTATCATCCTGCCAGACTATCCGGTCTTCGTAGATAACTGAGTTACTTTCCGAACCTGCAGTTGCGCTCCCTATGGTCATTAGTAATAAAACAAAAAATATCCCAAAACAAATTGCTTTATTTTTCTCAATCTTCATGTTATTTGCCTCTTTATCCAAAGGATTTTTACCCTGGTTTGGTTTTGTTCCAATATCCAGTTATATTCGCATTTGCCCATTGAATTCTAAATGTGTAGTAAACATTTCTTCACAGCTCCCTCAATATTCGAGACCTTCAACCCTCATTTTTGAATTATTTAGGATTGTAAGTAACCTTCAAATTTAGTGACTTTAGTCTACTCTGAGCAATGAATTCTGGAGCCGAATTATGACTTTGACATTCAAAAAATAGGTGAAAAAAAAGTCTTAGCCTTTTCATTGGATCCAGGAATCTAAATTGAAAGAGTAGTTTTTTATTCCCACTTTTTCAAAAAAAACACCTATAATAAGAAATATATATGTTCCTATTTGAGTTAACACTGAATAACTCCAGTTTTCTAAAATATCTCAAGAGGCTAATGTGACAGTACCGACTATTTCTAAAAAATTGCGTTGAGAAGGTTTTTAAAATACATCCTGAAGATTTAAAGAACTAACCTTTAAAACATAGAAAGCTCAGATTATTATCTTATGAATTTGGAGAAGCCTTATATTATCTCTGTATATGCTATTCTCCGGAACGAGAAAGGCGAATTCCTGCTTCTCAAGCGGGCGGAAAACTCCAGCAGCAATCCCGAAAAATGGGACCTGCCAGGCGGAAAGCTGATCCATATGGAGCCACTTGAAGAGGCTGTTGTACGAGAGGTCTGGGAAGAAACCGAAATTTCGCTTGTACCAGGAAACATCGCAGGATATACTACCTTTGAGCTTCCGGAAAAAAAGGTGATTGCCATAATATATGATGGGGGATATATCATGGCTGATGTAAAATTGAGCTACGAACACGTGGAATATATATGGAGCTCTCTTGATAGTATCTTGGAAATGAATGATCTTCCAGACCATTTTAAGGAATTCTTTAAAAGATTCGCTGCAGAAAATAAAGAAACGCCAGAGATGCCTATTTGATCCGGGTTTAATTTGAGATAAATTTAAAAGGAATTTGAGATTAATTAGGATAAAAAACTAATTAGGGTAAACTAGAGGTAAGTTTTACTTGAAATACTCATCCTCAAGTTTTTTCCTCTTTTTTTTGCTGTGCTGCCAGCTTACCCCTAGGTAAAGGAGAAATATTAGAGCTACAAAAGCTGCCGCGCGCAGTAAGGGACCATATTTACTCAGGAGAAGAGGATTTATGTTGTCTCTTTGCTCATGCTCTGGATACATGATATCCCGCCTGTCGCTGCTGTGTCCCAGGCCAAGAGCGTGTCCAAACTCATGTTTTGCAATAGAAAGCATTGTTGCATCCCCATATTGGCGCCAAGCTTTTCCCTGATAGTTCCCTACCTCAAGGACTATATCCACCCTTACGTATTGATCATCCGATATCCTGGGCCTTGCATAACCAGCAACGCCTGAAGGAGCTCCTTCGACATTCTCCAGATTTTCAACCCACTTAATCCTGATATCAGCGTCTTTCGAATCCACAAGTTCAAAGACAGGAGTGAATTTAAGGTTCCCATTTCCTCCTTTCTCCCAGTATTTCATAGCCTCTTCTATTTGTGTGTAGTAGGTAGGGCTATAGTGCTCGGGCACACTGATGTTATCTATATATACAGTGATAGGAGAATGATCCCACGGATAATCAAGGATTATCTCAGGACTCGCTTCAGATACAGTAGATAGAGTGGGTAAAACGAGTACTAGCATTAGCAGCACAAAGGACATTCTAATTCCGTACATACTGTTCCATTCCGCATATACTGTTTGGATTATATAAGCTAGTCTCCATGATAAATAATATTTAACCCTAAAAACTCGACTTAATCGTATCTATAATCGTATCTATCTATCCCATAAAGCTTGTTCCGCAGATCTTCCGCATTAATTCACAAAAAAACTCGATGCAAAGCCATCATCTATATTGATCCATCTGCATCGATGGATGATTGTTGATGGAGTTAGCATTAAATAGTGATTTTAGCAGGACCAGATTGGGAAATCATCTTTTCAAAATTAAGTCGGATCTATTAAAATGAGTTTACAAAGCCACAAAAATCGAATTGATATATCTACTTGATACATTTACTGAATCAGTCTATTTACTTAAGAGCAGCCCTGGAGATATCACAGATCTCACAATTGGAATCTGGGCATTTTTTTTCTTCCCCATTTTCACTTCTCTCATCAGGAAATTCATCTGCAAGCGCTCTTGTACTTTCAGCGAGCACAGCAGCACTGGAAATGGATGCTCCTATCATAATGGCGTAAAATATCTTTTCTTTCTTTACTCCTCTTCTTTTTGCAATTCTGATGTGCATTTTCAGGCAATGCTCACATCGAAGGGCAGAAGCCACACCTACTGAAATGAGTTCAACTGTTTCCGGGTCGAGGTTCTTGAATTCCCTCATTATGGAGTTATCATAAAGTGTTTTCGGAATGAAGATTTCAGGAAGATCTTTCATAAAGTTCATGATATAAGGAATTTCGCCATATTGCTTCCGGACATCCTCAAGGAGCTCAGGAACAGCTCTCTCGGGGTCCTCTTTCAAAATTTCCACAATGTCCTCAAGTTCCATACGAAACCACCAGCATAGATTAACGTGGAAAAAGGGTTCAGTCACCGTTTTCCTGATTAGGCATTACAGTTTAAAGGATAAGTGAAAAGACACGAACCCAGTAAAATGTAAAGTTGATAAACTCTTAAAGCAACAGAATCCGGATCAAATTGCAAAACCAACTTCAGACTTAGATTTGATTTTTATCAATATATAATTTTTCATTTTTGATCTCAAAATGTTTGCAAGTTCGGAAAGTGTAACCCCTTCATCGAATTCTAGTTTTTCAAGTCTTTCGTGAAATTCATCATAAGGCAGCTTGACTCTAAGCCCGTTAAGCTGGAGGGTAAGCGGGGCAGGAGAAAGTACTGTTTGGATTTCAGGAACCTGGTTTTCAATCTCCTTCATAGCTCTTGCAGGAAGTACTGCAAGGGGATCTTTTGCCTGCTGTTTACGAATATTATCAGCAATCTTTCCAATCTCTTCATTGAGTTTGTCAAGGGCGCTAACCTCCTCGATTTTCCTTAACCTGTGAGAAGTCCTTCCGATATTTCCAACGTAAAGGTCTGCTCCGGGAACGTCCTCTGTCTTCAAGTCAGGACCGCCTGTAACCACAATCGGGACTTCTATGCCTTCAAAGAGTTTTGGTTTCTTATTTACAATACAGTCACTGAAAGATCCGAATGTGAAAACTGCAATATCATGTTCGTTGATAAGTTTCCTTTCGTAATCCGTGGATAGGGATACCCTGCGCCCCATTCCTCTTGCAAGGCCTATCATGTTTGTGTTAGCTCCAGGGTGGCGCAGGTACTCTGCCACATCACAGGCTGAATGCGGAAGGTGATGAGAGGCAAGGGTTGGTGAAATAACTGCGATCTCAACTCCGGTCAAGGGGGCTTCTACCATCATTCCAAGCAGTTCGTCAGACTGCTTTTTCACTACAGGGACATCTTTCTCAGGAATAAGCATTATAAGGTTAACTTCAGTCCCTGTAACTACTTTCTGGATTATGTAACCTCCAAGGTCTTCCAGCAGCTCGATTAAAAGCCCATGCTTGTGTACACCGCCTGTATACAGATAGGGTCGAAGTACCGCCATCTTATGTTTTCCCTCCTTTCATCAGTTCTTCGAGCATTGTCTCTGCTTCTTCAACCCATTCACGTTTTAAAACTTCCTCGGACGCTACAAAAATAAATCGATTACCTTTATATAGATGATACCGAACCCGGAAACCCTCTGGAGTTACACGGATTGCGAAATCAACAAGATTTTCATGAAGCCTGTGCCTTGGATCTGCAACCATCATATCTTTAAGAAAAGCCGCTTCTTCCTTTGCCTTATCCGTACTTATGGCTACAGTCCAGCGGTCTGGTTGACTGATGTTCGCTTTTCCATAACGTTCCCAGAGTTTCCCCAGCAATTCTGGAATGTACTGTTCTTTTTTGATTGAAATTATTATCTCACCGGCAACTGGCTTTGCTTCCACATCGGCAATATCGGCTGTTGTAACTCTGGTACCTACATCCCTCAGGAGAATTGCCATCTGAAAGAGGGAATCTTCAGGTCTCAGCATTACCTTTATCCTCCCTATTGCCGGGGCAAGCTTGAGACTTGCAAGGTTGTCCTCGATGATTTTCCTGTAGAATTCCTGCTCCGATGCAATTGCGGACTCGACAACAAAGATCTCAAGCGGATTCATCTTTTCTCACTCCTCCACGAAGCCTGAAACAAGCAAAGCTGCTCCTACTGCTCCTATCAGGTGTGAGTTCTCGGGCACAAGGACATCGATCTTGAGAAGCTCTCCGAGAGCTTTTGGGACTCCTGCAATTAGTGATGACCCGCCTACAAGAATTAGCGGCTCTTTAACATCCACTTCCTGCAATTGCTGCTCGTAGATCTGTTCTACTACACTATAACAGGCTGCAGCAGCCACATCTTCAGGAGTTGCTCCTTTTGCAAGGGAATTTACAAGGGATTGGGTTCCAAAGACTATACAGTAGCTGTTCATGGATACATTTTCATGCATGCCTTTGACTGCCAGGTCTCCCAGTTCAGTGATATCCACACCAAGCCGCTTTGCAATCATTTCAAAGAAACGTCCTGAGGCGCCTGCGCAAATCCCACCCATTGTGAACATTCCAGGAATTCCGTCCTGAACCGAGATTGCCTTGTTGTCCATACCACCTATATCAATAACTGTTGCATTGCCTTTCTGCTTGTCAGCAAGGTAGACGGCTCCTTTTGAGTTAACAGTAATCTCTTCCTGGATAAGCTGGGCTTTAAAACTGTTGCCTATAAGAAATCGTCCGTATCCGGTCGTACCCAGAGCCTGAATTTCTTCCCTGGAAACTCCGGCTTCTTTCAGAGCAATAGAGTAAGCTTCTTCAGCACTTTCAAGGACTTTTGTTGTGGGCACCCAGCCCTTGCCTATTATTTTGTTGTCCCTCATTATCACGGCTTTTGTGGTTGTTGACCCTGAATCTATTCCTGCAGTCAGTCCGGTCTGAATTTCCCTTGTAAGAAGGTGCCTGCGTCTGACAATTGTAGTAAGAGCTTCCAGACGAGTAAGCAGGGTACCTGCACTTGTACTTTCGGTAAATGAATAACTGATTACCGGAATGTTGGAGTGCTCATGGATGTACCTCCTGACTTCATTCCGTACAATAGCTCCTTCGGCACAGCGGAAACAGGTAGTGATAAAAACTCCATCAGCATTAGTTATGCCGTCAACAACAGCCTTTGCCCGTGCCATCATAAGCCTCAGGTCTCCACTTGCAACCTCAAGCCCGAAATCCCTGCCTATAGTATCTATAGATGCGACATCAATTTCAGGGTAAATAAATTTTGCATTTACTTTAGCTGCGGCTTCTTCAAATTCGGGCTGAACTCCGGCATACTCAGAGCCGCAGGATACCAGTGCAATCTTGACAAGTGAAGATTCTTCTGCGCTCATTCCTTGTCCTCCTTTTCTGCCGATTCTTCCTCTTTCATCTTTTTCTCGGTTTCAGTTTTTTCCTTAGGCAAAGATTCCAGAAATGCTGCTATTTTGTTTACGAAATCACGGGCTTCCTCGTCGGATTCTGGGTACTTTACCTCGAGTAGAGGGACACCTTTTGAGCGGATCAAATACTTTGTCAGCTCATTTGTGCGGTTACAACCCACACAGCCAAAGTCAGTAGGCGGGTTTTCAACTATAATTGCAGCTTCTGTTTGTTCTATAAGAGGGCCTATTAACGCCATCCTTCCCCTTACTCCAGCCGGCACTTCAATTGCAGCATACTTAAGCCCCAACTTAGGGTCTTCAGAAGTAATATTTATAGGAGGAGAATCCAGACTGAGGCTTGTAACTTTTTCTCGAATCTGGCTCATCATGGTAAGGGGTTTGTGCCCGAAACGTTCAACCAGATCTGCCAGAATAAGACTATTTATTGGATAAATGAAAACCTTTACCAAAAACTCACCTCGCAAGCTCTTCTTCAATAACTTTCTTCAGGTCAGAAGCTTTAAGCCTGCACTTCGTTCTGCCTTTTTCTTTTATACTTTCCTTTGCTTCCAGTTCATCAAGTGCAGCCCCTATGGCAGGAAGTATTCCCACCTCTTCCCTTAAGAAGTGGAATCCAGGCCTCGGACCTCCACCCCTACTTGCGCGGCAACGCCTCTCATCTCCTGGAGGGAATCCCCTATCCTTTACAAAAATATGATTTTTATCCAGCTGCCGGATTTTTTCGACCACTGTCTGGACATCGTCTTTGGCTCCTGATACGATAAGTCCAAAACATGTCTCCTTTACCGTAACTGGAAACTCTGACTCGTAGATCTTCATAGCTGCGTCTGAAGGCAGAACTTTATCCGAACTGATTACAATATACTTTGTAATCTCTTCTTTTTTCGTTTCAGTCATATTTCGTCTCTCCTTAGTCTCGGGAGACTTCACCTGCAATATATCAGTAAATGTGAATTAGTTAAATGTATGTGAAATTAAGGCTACTTATTACTGTGCTTACGTATATTACTTCTTTTAGATATTATACTTATTATGTACGCTGAATACTTATGCGATTGTTTTACTAATTATTGCTTTTAAGTTTATTGCGTACAACTTCAGTTACGTATATCACATCGCCTTCTTTGACATCAAGAAGTTTATCAGGATTTACTATCCGGCCAATGATATTAGTCGAGGAAAATTTTTCTCCGGTGGGCCCAAAAAGCTCGTCGTCTCCAAGCCTCACTCCTATAGTTCCCATTCTCTTTGCAGCCTGATTTGTAATCCCTATCTCCCCTCCAGCTACTTTGTCAGTAGGTGTATTTTCCGGAAGAATTTCCTTATATTTCACGACTTCTTTTTCCGTTTTAAAAAGGTAAGTGTCGTCGTATATCATATAAACAGGCAGCTTCCCAACGGTTTTTGTCTTAAGTTCAAGGGCATGGCGGAAAAAGTCCACGGATTTGGGAGCATTTTCAGAGTAAAGTTCGATTTCAACCAATTTTGCTCTGGATACTGCATACGCAGTCACCTTTGCCTCTCCAAGAATTTCCAGGGTCGTTGGCGGATCCTGGCTGACAATTACTGCATCCTCTCCAGTATATCCGTCTTTTACCAGTTCAACTCCTATAGAAGAAAGTACGGGCTCGGCCTCTTCAAAGCTATGTCCAAGAAGAACTATTTGGGGGGGAAGACTTTCAACCGAGAGTTTCTGTCCTTTTTCTGCGAGCTTGATAAGCTCAATACCTTTCGTTACTTGCCCCACAACCGAATGCACGAGACTTGAAGGTCGTTCCTCTCTGGAAATATATGTTCTACCCAACCCATATCCAACTGTTCGGACAGAAATTGCACCTTCTCGTCTCGGCTCGAAATTTTCATAAGGAGTTGGTTCTCCTTTCAGACCATCGTCCGAGACAAATGAACTGGTAGTTACATCTACACTGAGAGTTCCTTCACGGGTCAAGGCATAGAAATGCTCTGCCCCTCTGGGAGCATTTCTGGAGAGCTCTACCTCAAAATAAGTGAATATGCTGTTTCCATCTTCAAGCGGGAAAGAGAGATCAGTTGTGCAGGTCTTTTCAGAGATTTGCTCCCATTCAATAATTGGCTCAATACTAAGAATTTTATCCTCTCTAGAAAGCCTGGATAAGATATTTCTTCCAGTCACAACTTCTGCAAAAATCCCATCTTCAGGAGTCCCATATTCCGCAGTATGTTTTTTAAGTGAAAAGATAAGGTGAGTATTACTTGGATCAAAGCCTCCTGCTCCAAACGTCACTGAATACACTTCAAAAGTCCTAGTCTCACGCGAAGGTTTAATTTCGGCTTCAAAGGGTCCGAAAGCCAAAGCTTCAGAGCTTGCCCAGTGGACAGGTCTACCTTCGTACTCTTTAAAATGCTCAGCCCATAATTTCCCAGAAGGCGATTCAGGATTTTTAATTTCTATCCTGAATTCTCCTCTAGGAGTATTGATAGCGTATTCGGTGATTATTCCAGTCCTTTCCTCAGCAGTCTCTTTCAGAATTCCGATCGCTGTGCCAGCTATATAAGAGGCTCCGGAAACTTTAAGGGCATCTCTAAGGGTAGAACCTGCAGGTAAGGCATACTTTTGCCCATTCACCTCAACGCTGATCTCATTACTCGTAATTGGCACCTCATTTTAGTATTTTCTATACTAAGAGGTGGCAGCATATTTATATTTCTTCTGCAGCTTCTATCCTTTCTTCCTCAGTGAGTTGAGATAGTATGTTCTTTGGGCTACCTATATCCACAATCTTCCCGTTACGCATGAGTGCTACACGGTCACAGATCTCATTTACAAAATCAATATCATGAGAAACAACGACAAATGTTTCCCCTATCTCCTCTCTGGCTTTCAGGATAGAATTTGTCACCGAAACTTTGGTAATTGGGTCCATAGTCCCTGTAGGCTCATCCATAATGACAATTCTAGGTTCCTTGATCAGAACCTGTGCAAGTGCAATCCTATGCCGCTCCCCTTCACTCAGTTCTTCAGTCATTTTGGGTAAAATAGCTTTTGCCTTATTTTCCTCAAAGCCAGCAGCCTTGAGTGTGATTATTGCTTTTCTAACCCCAAGCTCAAAAGGCAGATCAAGGCTTATAGACTCAGTGAGGTTGTCTATTACGGAACTGTGAGTGTAAAGCCCGTATTCCTGATGCAGAAATCCCATGTACTTGGTTGCCCTTCCTTTATTTTCCACTCCCAATTTTGTCATGTCAACCCATTCATCTCCCACACGAACCTCAACTTCTCCTGATGTGGGCGGTAAAATTCCCATAAGAATCTTTGAGGTTGTAGTTTTGCCTGCTCCGCTTACCCCAACCAACCCAAAGATTTCTCCTTCTCTCACATCAAAAGAGATATCATCCACAGCTCTTACCACACCACGGTCAACTGAAATATAACGTTTTGAGAGATTCCTTACCCTGATTATAGGTTCCCCGACCATGACATTCTTTTCTTGCTTCACCATGGATACACTTTGCATAAAAATTGCGGAAACTTCAAGTGGGTCTCCTTCCTGGACTACTTCTCCGTTTTCAAGCAGGATAGCTTTATCCGCCATCTGTTCAATAACTTCAGGCCAGTGCGAAGTCAGAACCATGCTCATATTATAATTCTTAACTGCCCTGAGAATGGCATCATGGACAAGCTTTGCAGTCATAGGATCAAGGGTACCTGTAGGCTCATCAGCTAACAGGAGGAGGGGGTTTCTCACAAGCTGTCTTGCAAGCACAACCCTTTGTTTTTCTCCGCCTGAAAGCTCTCTTGCGACATGCATCATGCGGTGACTCAGGTTTACTTCTTCCAGCAGTTCAACCGCTTTTCTCATGGAGTCTTTTCCTTTATAGCCGATCTCATTCAGAGAGTTTATGACGTTTACAAGAACTCTTTCATCTCCATAAAGGGCAAAGGTGCGCTGAAGCATGATAGCTATGCGCTTGGTGATATCTTTCCTTATTGGATCGTAGAGGGAAAGATTTACAAAATCAGCTTCAAAAGCCTCCAGAGTTTCTCCACAGATCTGGCACTTTTGGCCTGTTTTACTGGGCCGATCGATATAACCACATTTCGAGCAGCGAGCTAAATGATAAATAACTTCGCCTGAAATACTCTCAAAAGATTCTGTGCCGCGAAGTACGTGCATCAGAATTGTCTTCCCGGACCCGCTTTTACCCAGAACTCCAACAATTTCCCCTTCGTTGATACTTAAGTTTACGTTTTTCAGGGCCTTATGACCGTTGAAATCTACAGTTAAATTTTTGACTTCAATAAATACTGGCATGAATGTTCCTCCGCAATTATGAGCTGCAAAACTTTCTAATGGCTCTTGCCTGCCTGGGCGTATAGCTCAAGAGTGAAAAGCAATTACTGCAAGTAGAATAATAATATAAACAATGAATTTAACACAAATGGGCAACAACTACATAAGAGTAAAGATTCTTAAACGTAACGCATTATTTTTTCACTGTTAACACTTAAAGCCAAATTCATCTGGTGAAACTTGCTTAATCAGTATTAATTTAATCCTGTTATATTGGATATAATTTAGTCCTGTTATATTGACTCATTGCGTTATATTGATTTGTTTTATTACATTGACCAGTCATGCCATTAATATTGACAAGTAATGCCATACTGGTCCATTTTATTATATCGGCCCGTTGTGATATATTAATTTGATTATAATGCCCCCTTTTATATTAATCATAGCGCTTTTACAATATCTATAACTTTTATTATGTTGTCAATTACCACGTCTGCCGATTTTCTAAGTTCTTCAGGTCTTTTGTCACCTTGCTGGGTTGTCATTATCCCAACATCTGCTGCCCTGAACGCCAAGATGTCATTAATTCCATCGCCTACCATGATTACTTTTTCATACTTTCTTTTTAGTTCAAGTACTATTTTTTCCTTCATCAGGGGGTTTGAAAAGGCAAAGACTCTTTCCTTGGGGATATTTATGAACTCAGCTAGTTGCGTGAGAGCAAATAAACTATCTCCAGATGCTATATATGTATCCACTTCCATGGCATGTAGAGTCTGGACCGTTTGTAGCGTGGTACTGAACACATTTCCGCCTGTACTCAAGACATATGGGACACTTCTAGCCTCTGAGTCAACTATCAAACCTGCTGCGAGATAAAAAATATTTGGGCAACGAACTGTAACCATCTCCAGCACGTCATGTACATCGCCCATTCTAGGGGCTGTTCCTCTTATAACTTCACATGCAATTTTCTGGGTAAACTCTCCTTTTGAGCAGCTTATCTCTATTGAAACTCCATATTCTCTTATAAACTCAAACAAAGGCATATCTTTTCTCGAGCGCAGGATAATGTCACTTTCGGCATTCAGGACCACAAGCCCACATCCATTCTTTTGCGCGACAATAGCAGTACTCTCTATGTTTTCAAGGATATTCCCGGTTCGAGCATCCTTTGCAACTCTATACATATGTAGAAGGGTTCCTGCACTGTCAAAGACAACTGCAATTCTTCTGGGCATATTAAGTGATATATACTGTAAAATAAAAAATCTTTGCAAAATCCGAAAATACAACAGAAGCATCATAAAAAGAGATGGTGAAGAAGATTAACATAAAAAAGTATTATAAAGAAGAGTAGTGAAGAAAGTTAACGCAAAAAAATAGTGAAAAAGTTAACTTCACATTATTGAAGCTCCTGATAGCAGAACACCAATAAAGAAACCCAGAATTACTCCGGAATTCAAAAAGGGAAGTCCTGCCTGTGGTTTTCCACTCATTACCAGGATAGAAAGTATTATATGTCCTGCAAGGGTACCCAAGATAGCCCCGGTGACTGGATATGAGATTCCTTTACTTATCATAAAAACATTTGCTGAAACTACAAGCAGAGTAGGCATAACCGCATCTCCAAGCCCCATGAAAAAAGCTTCACGCTTTTCTCCAGATTTGAAGTCTTCCTGTAAGAAAGAATAGTTCAAGTTTTTTGGAATAACAAACAGGATTGGAAGCTTTAGGTCCATTATCCCCTCAGCCATAGTTATCATATGCTTTGTTTTGTATACCGAGATCGCATCGTAAATTGCAAGAAGCAGCAGGAGTATTATTACAGGTATAACTGAAAGGGAAATTCCTATCAGAGCACTGACCCCGGCTGCAATACAAATCCCTGCAATGTCAACTATGTACCATTCGGGATATTTGTAGAGCAATACTGTTATCCCCGCAGATAGTACAAACGAGGCGACGGCTTCAAATCCTGAGAGAGCCGGAAAGAGAGTAAATAGAGCGAAGAATACGTAATAGAGAGTGGTTATTATAGCCAGGTAAATAAAGAGGCTGATTACCCATTTCATATTCTTCTTAAGTGCCAACAGGACAAACAGAGTAAAAACCAGGATCATTATGACATAATATATGGAATTTGACACTTGGGTTGGGTCTTCAAAAGCTTGCATTTCATTAGCTTTCATAGGCATGGACAAAAATAGCGCAAGAATCTGCACTATAAGGATTAATCCTCCCATAGAGAGGATAGGTAAATAATCTTTAATTGATTGTTCGCTGGAACTCAAGTACTAAACCCCTTGATTCTTAACAGTATGCCTTTTCTATTCCTTTATACAGATATTGTATTTATATCGGTTTCTTCTGGTCATTATATATAATAATTTTACCTAGAAAATATCTTTTGTAATTTTACAAAGCAGAAAATATGTTGTTAAACATTCCTATATGTATCTTTGAGATACTAGCTATTTTTTCGCAGAAATGATAATTAAAGGTAGCGAATTAGGACCATATAAATAGCTTGTAAAAAAATTATAAATTAAATATATTTAAAAAAAATGAAAATAGAAGTAGTAGAGAATAGAAAAAAGTAATAATAGAAAAGCAGTAAATACTTTAACGGAAAAGCCCCTCTGCTTGATAATTTCGAAACATGATAATATTAAACATGCTACATTACAGAAAGCTTGTATATATGGAAATTTTTAAAGGTATGTTAGAGGTATACGATGGAGACTAGAGATACGATATTTCTTGTTGTAATGGTTCTGTCATCCTTTCTTCTATCCTTTGAGTGGCTTAGAAGGTTTGCATACGAACCCACAAATCCCCTAATTATTCTCTCAGTTATGGTCCTGATAGGAACGTTGTCTGTTATGCTCATCTCTATAAACAATAAACTTCAAAGTCTCGAAGATATAATGGAAGCAAAGGACCGAACCCTCAAGATCAACATGGAAAGTACGGGAATGAAAATTGAAGAAAGGATGAATGAACTCTCAAGCAAAGTTGACAATGCTATTTACGAATTCAACCGAAGAAAGTATCATTAAATTCTACTTATGCTTCTATTTTTTATAAGGACGATTATAAAGACGAAGTTTTCAAATTTTAATCATTGGGCTTATCACGAAACTAATATTATACCTAAGTTGCATAAACTCAATAGACTCAGTCTCTTCTATATAATTAGAAGATCTTCAATGAACTTTAAAACAAAGACTACCACTTGAAGAATGTGCAATAGAAAGGTTCTTTAGCTGGATAAAGCTATGCAAAAGAGATTTTCTTAGGGCATAAAACCAAAGAAATTTCATACCTGGAAGTTGTAATGTTAGTAGTAGCAGAAAATAAAGTTTTAGTATGAAATCAATATAATTATGTGTTGACCATAAGCTTTATAGCTAATAATTTTTAAAGCAAGTATATTGGTGATTTTTTGGTAAAAAGAGCACTGCTCAGCGTCTCAGACAAGACAGGAATTGCAGAATTCGCACGTGGGCTTGAATTACTTGGCGTGAAGATAATCTCAACAGGCGGGACAGCGAAAATTCTTCGCGACGCCGGCATAGAAGTTACCGATGTCTCGGAAGTTACAGGCTTTCCAGAGATGATGGGAGGAAGGGTCAAAACTCTCCATCCAAGGATCCATGGCGGGCTCTTATGCCTACGAGAAAGCAAGGAACAGATGGCTGAGGCTGTAAAAGAAGATATTTCCCTCATTGATTTGGTAGCTGTAAACCTCTATCCGTTTGAGGTAACGGTTTCAAAGGAAAGCGTGGAGCTTGAAGAAGCCATCGAGAATATAGATATTGGAGGCCCAACCCTTCTTCGTTCGGCAGCTAAAAACTACCTTTCGGTTACAGTGCTCTCTGACCCATCGGACTACGGCCATGTTCTTAAAGAACTGCGCTCAACAGGGGTAATCTCAGAGTCAACCCGAGCTGCTCTTGCAGTTAAAGCATTTAGGCATACTGCCGATTATGACGCAGCCATCGATAGTTACCTGAGTAAAGCTCTACTTGGAGAAGAAGTACTTCGTCTAAATTTTACCGACGGTGTAAAACTCCGCTATGGAGAAAACTGGCATCAAAATGCCTATTTCTATAAGGACCAAAAAATCGAAGGCCCAACCCTTGCAAAAGCCATTCAGCTGCACGGAAAAGAACTCTCATATAATAACTATGTGGACGCCGACAATGCTCTTCAGACAGTAAAAGAACTTGGGAATGCTTATCCTGCAGTGGCAATCGTAAAACATAATAATCCATGCGGGCTTGCTACCGGAAGCACACTCCTGCAGGCTCTTCAGGCTGCCTGGGATGGAGACCCTATTTCAGCTTATGGAAGTATAATCTGCACCAATGAGATCTTTGACCTTGAAGCTGCGACTTTTCTGAATGGAAAATTTGTGGAAATTATTCTTGCTCCAGACTTCAAGCCCGATGCCCTTGAGTACCTGAAAAACAAAAGTGAAAATCTCAGGCTCCTTAAACTGCCTGAGCTCAACGAAGTTTTTGGGACAGATTATACCTATAAATACATAATCGGAGGCATGCTCAAACAAAGTCGTGATACAGAGCTTTATAAAAAATGGGAATCAGTAACCGATATTCCCTATCCAGAAGAGAAACGCCCTCTCTCGGAATTCTGCCTGAAAGCCTGTAAGACAACTAAATCCAATGCAGTGATCCTCGCTTATGAATACGAGCCTGGGTTTTTCATGGTACTCGCCATGGGGGCAGGACAACCAAATAGGGTAGACTCGATCCGCAAACTAGCAGCCACAAAATCTATCGAGAATCTCAAGGTAATTTACGAACGAGAACATCCTGCAACCTCTTTTGAGGATTATTGCCAGAAAATTATGTCGGAGTGTGTGATGGTCTCAGATGCCTTTTTCCCCTTTGATGACAGCATAATTTATGCCGCACAGAACAATATCCGCTATGTAGTTTCGCCAGGCGGATCAATACGGGACGACGAGGTCATTGCTGCCGCAAACCGGCTTGGAGTTGCCATGATCTTTACAGGCATGCGCCACTTCCTCCATTGAGAATCTTCTTTGGGTATCGATAAATTAAAGAGCAAACTGAAACCGATTTAATAACCCTGCCTTCTAAGTGCAGGGAAAACTTAAATTCTCAAGCTAAACTTCAAGACATTTTCGCGCTCAATTGACATAAGTCTTGAATATTAGAGTGAAAAAGATATATTAAGTTCAATAATATTAAGCTCGGTAGAAAAAAGCACTCTATTTTTATATATAGGGTTAAATATAACGCTACAAGATCTGTCAGAATTATAGGATCAGTTTAACTTTCTTTTTGTTAAATTTGACCACTGCTATTAATCAAAGTTGGTTGGTATTATCTACCCTGTGAGTGATAGAATACCAGGCTAGAATAGAGTTTGCTACAAATCAAATTTTTCTGTAAACCAATCGAATATACTTATTTTAAATAATTGTTCTTATAACTATTTATTATTTTTTAATTTTGAACATTAATTTTCTAAATATTAGTTCTGTTATATTTTCTGAAAGTAAATTTTAAACGTTATATCAATAGTATAATCTAATATTATTAGCTTATAGATTTTTCTTACATTATGGAACAATATTAAAACAAAAGACAGTATTTCCAGAAGATTGATGCATAAACTCCTAGATAAGAGAGAAAAGTTATTATACTTAGATAAACTTTCGAAAAAGATAATATATATTGAATTCTTATAGCATTATAGTAATGTTATATCATTTAGATATGACATTTCCTGATTAAATATAAAAAATATAGAAATATGGAAATTAAATTTTATATATAGTAAACCAAAAGTAAAGAAATTGCTTACAAATAATCTCAAACCTCCAGAAACATATAAAAAACAACGAGTGATAGAAGTGAAATCTAGCGGACTTTTAAGCGTTCTCACCTTTTCTGAAAAAAGGAAAGGAATTCTATTTTTACTTCGTGAGAATCCAAAAACTCTTTCAGATATCAGAGATTATTTTGGAGTGAGGTCACCTGAGATCCTACCTCGCCTTAAAGAGATGGAAGCTGCAAATTTAATTAGTCGGCACGATGGAATATATCGGTTGACAGCCTTAGGGGAAGTTGCAGCCACACATTATAAACCCTTCCTAGATACCCTCACAGCTATAGAAGTAAATGAAGATTTCTGGAGAGAACACGACCTTGCTGCGATTCCTGAGACATTGTTAAACAGAATCCAGGAGCTAAAAGAATGCAGAGTTGTAAGAGATGAACATGAGCATATTTACGATACCCATAAGGCATTTCAGGAAAATGTGTTTTCTTCCACACGATTTGTAGGATTTTCATCCATTTTTCTTCCAAGTCATCCCCCCATGTTCCTGGAATTGGCCCGCAATAATATTCCGATCTCCATAATTCTTACTCCCAACGTATTTTTCAAAATAAAGAGTGAGCATAGTACTGAAATTGGAGATTTCCTTAAATATAAGCACACGAGTTTACATGTATATGATAATGCAACGATAGCCTTTGTGGTGACAGATCGTTTCCTATCACTTTCATTGTTTTTCAAAAACGGAACCTTCGACACTCGAAATGATCTGATGGGTTTTGACTCATCCTCAATTAAATGGGGAGAGGATCTTTTTAAGCATTATAAAGAGAACTCCATTGAGATAAAGAATCTATAAAGCCTGCTGGGAATTTCTTTCCAGGAGTCTTAGGACTGAATAGGGAGAATAGGGACTTGTATTTTCATCCCAGGAAAATTCCAGGAAATTGGATCGCATTCTCTGAAATATTTTGCCTGCTTTATTGCTTTCACATTTAAGCATAGATTCTCAAGCTAGGTATGCTTTATACAAGGAAGGAAACTGCAATCGTTCTCAGTCCGACAATTGAGGTAGACTCTCCATCCACGAGAATAGTTCTTTCTAAACTCCGGAAAGGAGGCTCCTCATCATCATTTTTTGTATAATTCTGGATGCAGAATAACCCACATATGAAGCTATAGAGGACGATGAGAGGCTCGGGAGCAAGAACTCCATTAATTAGAGCAATACCAAGTATCAGATGTGAGAACAGGTGCAAACCGAGAAGAAAATTACGGGTATCTCGTACCCCAAGGCTTACAGGAAGAGTTTTGATACCTGCAAGGGTATCTCCTTTGATATCTTTGAAATCATAGATAGCAGAATTGATAAAGAGCTTAACTCCAAAAAAAATGAAAATTATAACCATAGGTAATATGCTTTTGCAGGTACTACCTGCAAGCCCTGAAATGAAAACACCCCAGGTGAGACCTACAACAAAGTTTTTGACCCCAAGCCCACCTTTGAGTTTCAAAGTGAATTTTCCAATTTTAATACCTTTACTGTAAAGGAAGCCAGTTATAAGAGGTAAAAATGCAAGTGCAATCATTCCTTCTTTTGCAAGTAAATAGCTCCCTATCAAAAAGGTAAGCATACAGGCTGCAAGCCCTATCTCTTTTCTTGAGCCACTTAATTCCTTCCGGTTTATGATATCTTCTTCAGAACCAAGAGTTCTGTCGAGTGTATACACGCTATATATTATTAATCCTCCGGCAATACATGTGAATATATCGGATATATGAGAACCAGTTTTACTAGGCAAACTGGTTTGAAGCAGAAGAAAAGCAATATGAATTCGTAACGCGCCTGAAAATGCAACCAAAATAGAACTTTTTAAGAGTTCAACTGTAGCATTCTTTCTCCTGGATTTAAAAATGTTCTTTTGTCGGTACCTTAGAAAACGCCCAAGACTTCCAAAAAATACATTGAAGCTCATAAAAGTAATACTGGAGGACCTTCAAATATTATTTACCTGGTAGAAGTTTTTATAACGCATATAGAATAAGAGAATTAAGCTAAAATTATAGACATAAATTAACAATAGCTGAGTAAACTAATGTTAACTGAGTGAGCTAACGCCTAATTTAGAAAGAACTTATGCCTTCATATTTCCATAAAAAGACATCAGTATACGTTTTACAAGAAATGTAAAATTTGGTAGAGTCGGACTGTTCTCTTATTGTACTCTCATCTACAGGATAATTTTTTTCATTCTGATATTGATAAATCAGAGAAAGCGTAATCAACGAAACTTCAAAATCTCAAGATTACAATAAATACAGAAATCAGTATTTTCACCGCCTTATCGGGATTACAAGATCAAAAATTATCACAGGATACAACTTCCTTGTAACTCCGAGGGATCTAAGGAAAAAACCTTCCTGGGCCAAAAAAGGCTTTAATTGGCGATACAATTACCACATATGTCAATGAAATTCTTGGCCTATTGTGGCTACCTGTGTTGATAGTGCATCAGGATTAAGAAAGAGGAAGAATAGAAAAGATCAAAAAATAAAAAAAGGGCAAAAAAGCCCAGAGACAATAGTCATAATTATAAAGGAACTATTTTCCTTCCATATGCTTCATTTAATACCTGACCAAGGGCGGTATATATTGCAGCAAGACCTGTAAAGATTCCTTCATAACCAGCTATTGTCAGGATTCCGGCACCAGCACTGCCCAGATAGTTTCCTGCCGCAAGCAGGAAGAACAGGACTGCAAGAGCCAGGAAAACAACGGAGAGAGCCTTTGAGCCTTTGAGCGTACCTACAAACATGAATAGGGTAAAAACTCCCCACATGAACAGGTATGCTGCAAACGGGAATGACTCAGTAACGAGACCTGCGTGGTTTTCAGACTGGGGAAGCAGGACAATCCCTACCAGGGTGAGCCAGAAAAGCCCGTATGACGTAAAAGCCGTAGTCCCGAAAGTATTTCCCTTTTTCCATTCCATGATCCCAGCAATAACTTGAGCCAGTCCACCGTAAAAGAAGCCCATAGAAAGGATCATCGCGTTCATCGGATAAAAGCCTGCATTATGTATGTTTAAAAGCACAGTCGTCATTCCGAAGCCCATCAAACCCAGAGGGGCCGGGTTTGCGGATAAATCCGTTATTTTTATATCACGAATACTCATAATATCTTTAATTTCTTGACTCATAGAATCAAATCCTCCTGCCCATTAATCATAAATTCAGCCAGAACTTCCTATAAAAGTCTATATTTGAGATGACAACCTGTTTTTGTGCCCGTTTTTTATAATTTGAAGATATGTAATTATTAATACTTAAAATTAAGGACAGTAAATAAATTTTCAAGACATGGTAAATATATAATACAAATTTTTATAAGAGTTATTAAGAGTTATCACAATAAGCTATTTATCAACATGTGTGGATTTTGCTTCATATGACTCAGGCAAAAAGACCTCTTATGCTCATTATTCTTGATGGGTGGGGCTATAGAAAAGCCAGAGAAGGAAATGCTGTCCTGGCAGCCAGAACTCCAAACCTTGACCGTCTGATGGAGGATAGTCCCTGGTGCTTTTTAGAAGCCTCAGGAGAGGCTGTAGGTCTTCCGGAAGGCCAGATGGGAAATTCTGAAGTAGGACACCTGAACATAGGAGCGGGACGAATTGTATATCAGGATCTTACCCGGATAAATCTCTCTATCAGGAAAGGAGATTTTTTTGAAAATCCGGCTTTTTTGAATGCAATCTCAAATGTCAAAGTTAATGATTCTAGTCTGCACCTTATGGGGCTTGTCTCTTATGGAGGCGTTCATAGCTATATGACCCATCTTTATGCCCTTATAAAACTTGCACAAGAGAAAGGGTTGAAAAAAGTTTATATACATGCTTTTCTGGACGGTAGAGATGTGCCCCCTAAAGCTGCCCTTAACGATATGAAAGAGCTTGAAACATTTTGTAAGGAGAACGGGAGCGCTAAAATTGCAACTGTCTCAGGGCGGTACTACGCAATGGACAGAGATAAGCGCTGGGATAGGACAAAACTTGCCTATGATGCCCTGACTATAGGAGTTGCCCCATATACAGCGGCAAATGCAGAGACTGCAGTTTCTGAAGCATATAGCAGAGGAGAAACTGACGAATTTGTGAGACCAACTGTAATCACGGATTCAGAAGGAAGACCTGAGGCGACAATACAGGATAACGATTCAGTGATTTTCTTCAATTTTAGGCCAGATAGGGCACGGCAACTTACATGGGCTTTTGTGAATAAAGATTTTGAGGACTTCACCAGGGAAAAACACCCGAAGGTTTACTATGTTTGTATGGCTCAGTACGATGAAACCCTGGATTTACCTATAGCTTTCCCTTCTGAAGAACTGAACAATGTGCTTGGAGAGGTTTTGAGCAAGCATGGGCTTACCCAACTTCGGATTGCTGAGACTGAGAAATATGCCCATGTTACTTTTTTCCTGAATGGAGGGCAGGAAAAATGCTATCCTGGGGAAGACCGCTGCCTCATCCCGTCACCAAAAGTCGCTACCTACGATCTCAAACCCGAGATGAGCGCGTATGAAGTTACAGATGAAGTGATAAGGAGAGTCCATTCAGGTAAGTACGATTTGATAATTCTTAATTTCGCAAACATGGATATGGTCGGACACACTGGGATTTTTGAGGCCGCAGTAAAAGCAGTAGAGGCTGTAGATGACTGTGTGGGTCGAATTGAAACAGCTCTGAAAGAAGTGGGAGGGGTAGCTATTATAACAGCAGACCATGGGAACGCCGAACAGATGGAAAATTCGTTTGCCGGAGAACCTCACACTGCACATACCTCAAATTTGGTAAGATGTGTTTATGCTGGAAATGATGAGATGAAAGCTCTTAAGAATGGAAAACTGTGCGATCTTGCGCCAACTCTTCTGGAAATACTCAAGATCAAAAAACCTGAAGAGATGACAGGAGAATCACTCATTATAAAGGGTGATTAAGCAATCGAAACGCTTAAATAGGTAATTAATTAGAAAGAAAACGTAAATTGGGAGCCAAGCATAGAAAAAGACGATCTAAATTACAGGAATTTTCACTTTCTTTCTGTCTTTACTCTCATTTTCTTTCATCCCTCTTTATTTTGTGTTATTTCCATAAATAAGAGGCTTGATAAAAGGTAATATTTAAAAGATCAAATGTCAGCAGCTACAATAAAAGAGCGCCGATACCAAGGAAGTTCTAAAGCTTTAATCTAGTTCGAGGTTTAATAACAATGATCAAAATAACTGCTCCTTGTCGGCTTCATTTAACCCTTATTGATATGAATGGAGAGATCGGAAGAGTTGATGGAGGAGCAGGACTGACCCTTTCCTCTCCCAATATAAGGATTACGGCAGAAGAAGCCCAAGGAATCAGTATCGAAGGTCTGCAGGATTTTGCCGATCGAATGAAAAGAGCTGCAGAATCTCTGCTCCCAGAAGGAAAAGGAATAAGAATCAACGTACAGGAAGTGTACCCAGCCCATGTGGGTTTCGGATCAGGGACTCAGTCTTCCCTGGCCGCAGCAGCAGCTGTGAATGAACTTTATGGGCTTGGGAAAAGTGTTAGAGAACTTGCAATTGCAGTAAAAAGAGGAGGAACTTCAGGTATAGGGGTAACTGCTTTTGAGAAGGGCGGATTCATAGTTGACGGAGGCCATAGATTTAAGGATAAAGGTGGTTTTATGCCGTCGGCTGCCTGCCCCGTACCCCCAGGACCCGTACTCTTCAGAGAGGACTTTCCTGAATGGGATATGGTGGTAGCAATTCCTAATGAAAAGGGAATGCATGACCAGGAGGAAATCGACACTTTCAAGAAATTTTGCCCTCTCCCTATAGAAGAAGTCAGGGAAATTTCCCATGTCGTACTCATGCAGATGATGCCTGCTGTAATCGAAGAAGACATTGAGAGTTTCGGAGCCGCAGTAAATCATGTCCAGATTGTCGGGTTCAACAAAAGGGAGAATCTTATCTGGCCCCAATTCGTGAAAGATATCGCTTCTTTCATGCGCAGCCAGAGTTATGGAGCAGGGGTAAGTTCCTTTGGACCTGTAGTGTACTCCTTTGTAGACAATAGATCGGAAGGTAGGCAGCTCCAGGCAGAAGTCCAGAAAATGCTTGATGAATCCGTTGGCGGGACTGTCATGCTTACAAGGGCAAAAAATAGCGGCGCGGAGATTTCCTGAGTTTGAAAGTTTGAAAGCCTTACAGACCCAGTAAGAGTAAGAAGCAAGATCGTCGTATTCGTGTTCAGAAAATTTGTTAAAACCATTGATCAAGAGTTTTCTGTTTAGCTCCTGAGGCGGCTTTAAGGCGTTCTGCAGCTTTTCCCACCCTGTCAACCGAGAAGTCGTGACTCTCACAAAGGAATTCGAGGAGTTTTTCAGAGTCAGGTTTGCCCCAGCTTATTTCATAATTATCCGTTACTTCAGGATGGAGAAAAATATCTCTTATTCGGTCCACAGCTTCAATATCTGCCCCTTTTTCACGGAGTAGAGTATAAATATCCCCATGCTTTTTAACTAATTTAAGAGCTGTTTTAGGGCCTACCTTTTCCAATCCTTTATTATAATCCGTACCTACACAGATCGCGATATCTATCAGTTGCTCCCTGGTAATGTTCAGGGTTTCTAGAGTCTCATCCAGTTTGATTATTTCGGGTTCGACATCAACATAGACATTCTTTCCCGGAAGCTTGCGTTTTCCTGTTACAGCCAGGTTCCGGACAACAGTCGGAGCTCCGAAAAGGAATGAATCATAGTCCTGAGAAGCAACGCAATTGGCATCCTTTTTGAGAACCATATGTGCAGCCTGTGCTTCCCCTTCACAGGGTGCTTGAACAAAAGGAATTCCCATGATTTTGAGAAGATATTTGGAATCTTCAACGATCTCCTGGTTTATTTTTGAGGAAGCTTGAGCATACTTATAAGCTGATTCGAGATCTCCCACAGCCTTTGCATTTTCCCATTTTTCCCGTGAAGATTCCCTAATCTCCTTCCTTCGGCTCAGAGTTTCGGACTTCAGATCAGGAGGCTCACCGTCAAAAACAAAAAGAGGTTTGATACCAGCTTCAACAAGGCTCGCTGTCCGGTAGAGCAGGCCTGAGAGATGGGAAGTCACTCTTCCCTCAGAATCGACAAGAGGACTCCCATCCCGTTGGCGAATAATGCTCAAAAACTGGTGCAAAGTATTAAATGCATCAATTGCAACCACTCGGTTTGTAAGATTTGAAAGCTCAATTTTTCTTTTCTGGAGTAGGTCGCCTATATTTGTGCCCATGTTTACCCTCGAGTATCTGAAGTTATCTGAAAGCGCTGACGCTTTCAACATCTTTCTTTTTAAACTCTTCTAATATTAGCTCTTAAACTGTTCCCTAACATTAGCTCTTAAACTGTTCCTTAGAAAGTCAAGCAGTGAAATCAGGATGCTTTACAGCAAGCGAACATCAAAGATGATTTACTAGCAAGCCAACGACGGAAATATACTACATCAATTCTATTACTTACAGATAAATAAGCTTTATAGGCGCTGAAGTTTATATTTATCGTGCATCCACAGTATCCTGAACCTCCTTATTGAAAGACAGATGTTATTGAAAAACAGCTATTAGTCAGGAGGAAAGGAAAAAGTAAAGCAATCTAATCGTGAATTTCAGTCCAAATAATGAAATTCTAAACCAATTTATGAGAGTTTAAACCAATTTATTGGACTCTAAACCAAGTTATGAATTCAAACCAATTTATTAAGCTTCAAATAAAATAGTGGAATTCCTTCAGAAATTAAGCTTGTGAAAACCCGTTACCCTATCTTTGGCTGCAATAAACCTATACACATGTAAGTCTTTGTGCTTTAATGGAGCTTATAATCCCATTATCCTTTATTGGGCACAGTCAAACTATTCTACCAAGAGAAGAGAAAAGAGACGAGAATTTAATAGTTTTTATAAATCTCTGTGAACTACCACTAAGCTAAGACTTAGGAGTTTTACGCTTTTTCCTATATAAACACCTCAGAAAGTCAAGCAGTGAGATCAAGTCGAACATCGATTACTGAATCTTCGCTTGCTTCTATTTTGGATACTGTTAGCAAATTTCCATTTCTTTCTAGTAAGGTTGTTTTCGTAACCTGAACCTGGTGGCCGTCTACCTGTTTCATATTGCTGTTTTTATGGATAACCAGGAGCTTCTGTCCTTTCTCAGCTCCTTCTCCTATTTTGGATACGATATTTCGTATGACCGGTTCAAAATCAGAATAAATCAAAATTTCCGACTTATTCGCAACCTTCTTGATAATACCAATCGGTTCCAGACTAAGGTGCATATTAGCTTTCCTTCTTTACCTGCTTACACAAGTAATCAGATAATACTAACTATGAGTAATAATAACTTGCGATGCATAATATCTGATTCTTTATTTTTATAATATTTTAAATTGTAAATATTCCCATCACTACAGAATAACCAATATATATAGTTTACCAGATAATGGATCCTGCACCCGAATTATAATTAAAACAAGGGCAAAATGTAAAATTTCTATATCCAAAACCGATAAATCTGGAAATTTGTATGAAGTATTAAGTTGTTTTTCTTTTAATCAAGGAAAAAGCAGTTGTGAGTTTTAGGATAGGCTCGTGAAATACTTTTATTCTTTGAAATCAGAATAAATAGGAACGCATGGAGAAGATGTGCTTTCAGGATTTCTTCTTTAATTTGCTTTTATTTGTTTTTCTGGAAACAATATCAAAGAGCTAGGGGGATTTGATGGAAAGGAAATATGATATTATAATTATCGGGACGGGTACTGCAGGCAGGGCCTTTGCAGGCAAAGTTGCACATTCAGGATTAAAAATCGCTATTGTTGACTCAAGGGAATATGGAGGCACCTGTCCTCTAAGAGGATGTGACCCAAAAGAGGTTCTTACTGATGTCGCTGAGGTCACTGACTCAAACAATCGACTAATAGGAAAAGGTGTAGGGATAAATACTCCTTTAAACATCGACTGGACTTCACTTATCGAGTTTAAAAAGACCTTTACGGAAGGATATTCAAGCAAAATAGAGAAACATCTGGTTGAGATGGGAATTGATACATATCACGGAAGAGCCCATTTTGAAAATGAGAATACAGTCATCGTCGGGGAGGACAAACTTAAAGGGGAGTATATTTTCCTTGCTACTGGGGCAAAACCCAGAAAACTCAATATTCCCGGAGAAGAGTATATTACCACAAGTGAGAAATTAATGGAAACAAAAAAGCTTCCTGAGAGAATTATTTTCATTGGAAGCGGATATATATCCATAGAGTTTGCTCATGTTGCACGAAGAACTGGGGCCGAAGTAACAATCCTGCAACGAAGTGAAAGGATCCTGAGAGCTTTTGATTCCGATATTGTCAATCTGCTTATAAAAGCAACCGAAGCCGCAGGAATCAAAATCCTTACAAATAAACCAGTGATTTCGGTAGAAAAAGAAGACAATGGCTTTCTGGTAAAGACTGAATTCAAATCTGAAACCGGATCTGAAACTCAAACTTTCCACGCCGATATGGTAGTGCATGGAGCAGGGCGTACCGCAAATATAGAAGACTTGTGTCTCGAAAAAGCTGGGGTTAAAACTGAAAAGGGTGCTATTGTAGTTGATAAGCACATGAAAACCTCAACCCCTCGAATCTATGCAGGAGGAGACTGCGCATTGGAGGGAGTGCAGCTTACCCCTGTAGCAATCCTTCAGGGAGAAATTGCTGCAGCTAATGTCCTTGAGGGCGATAGTATTGAAGCAGATTATACAGGCATTCCAAGTGCTGTCTTTACTATTCCTGTTCTGGCTTCTGTCGGGATAAGTGCCCCTAAAGACAGCCATAAATACAAAGTAGTTTTCAAAGACAGGAGCGATTGGAAAACAACCCGAAGAGCAGGAATAAAATTTGCGGCTTCAAAAGTAATTATTGATGAAGCAAATGACCGTATAATGGGAGCTCATATTCTGGGCCCGAATGCCGGTGAAGCCATCAATATCTTCGCCGCAGTAATGCGGCTTGGGTTAAAGGCATCGGACATGAAAAAGCTGGTTTTCTCCTATCCTACTACATGTTCGGATATTTCTTATATGTTATAAGTATTCCATCAAGAGGTAAGCAAGCACTACACTTACCTCTGATGTATTAATTTAGAAATATACATTTTAGAAACATACTAGAAACATAAATATGATTCCTGCAATTATATCCCAGGCTGAAGCTTAAAAGTAAGACAGAAAACCCTGGAGATACGCATGCCTGAAAGAAAACTAAAAAAAGCAGATACGCAGGACTTCGTTTCTGAATACAATATTCCTGATAACAGGCACAATTTCGAACGAATCTGGGCACTTCTGAAAGAAATGTATCCTGAAGCAAAACCTTCCCTTAACTACAGCAATCCCCTTGAACTACTTGTGGCAACTGTTCTTTCAGCCCAGTCAACCGATGTCCAGATAAATAAAGTGACTGAAAAGCTATTTGAAAAATACAGGACTGCAGAAGATTATGCCAGTGCAGATCTTAGGGAACTTGAGAATGATCTCTATTCTACAGGTTTTTACAAAACCAAGGCAAAAAACATCAAAACTGCTGCACAGATAATTGTTGAGAAATATAATGGAGAAGTCCCCAAAACTATGGAAGAGCTTATTAGTTTGCCTGGCGTTGGAAGGAAAACAGCTAACATAGTGCTTGCTAGGGCATTTGGGATAATAGAGGGAATTGCTGTAGATACCCATGTAAAAAGAGTTTCGAGAAGGTTGGGACTTACGAAGAATCATGATCCTGAAAAAATTGAGAAGGACCTTCTCTCGCTTGCTCGAAAGGAAGACCTTGATTCAATTTCCATGACCCTGATCTATCATGGGAGAAAAATTTGCCAAGCAAGAAAACCAAAATGCACATCCTGCGTTGTGAACAAGCTCTGCCCTTCGAGCATAATATTTATGAATCAATAAATTTACGAGCCAATATGCACAATAGTATTCAACTTGTGAGCCAACATTGAGAAGTCAGTCTTATTGAGAAGTCAGTCTTTCTTTTTGAATACCTTTCCAAAGCCAAAGCTGATTGCCAGCACTGCTAGAGTCCCACCTGCTATTGCTGCTATTTCTCCACTTTTACCCATACCTTCAATTGAATAATCAGGCATTGGGGAACTTACAAATGGTTCCTGTTCTTCAAGCTCGGTAAGTTTTGATTCCTCAATCACGCCTGAAGCAGCGCTTTCCAGCCCATCAGGATCAGAAGAGGCAAGGAAGGGCGCTAGGACTGCTAACAAAAGCGCAATTGCAATTCCTATATAAAGGAATTTCATGTTCGAATTCCTACTCATGCATGAGCCTCCTTTGTATGCTTATCCGGTCTAGCAGTGAAATCATCTTCAAGGAGATCAGGACGAGATTTTGCAATAGCTGCAATTGCAACTGAGGTAATAAGTCCTTCTCCTACGAAGCCGATTATCAGATGAAAAGTGCCCATTGCCATAAGTCCAGGGACCAGGGGGAAGGTACCAGCAAGCCACATCTGAATCGCACAGGCAATTGCCGAAGTAAAGAGTCCTAGCCAGGCGCCTACTAAGGCTGCGATGCTTGTGCCTGTGCTCTTACGAAGGGTTACATAAGTATAATATCCGATAAAGCCGGAAATAACACCCATATTGAGGATGTTTGCGCCCATTGTAGTAATTCCTCCGTCAGCAAAGGCAAAACCCTGAACAAGCAGCACCAGTGTCAACACAAGAACTCCTGCCCAAGGGGTACCGAAAACTATTGCTACGAGGACTGCCCCGACCATATGTCCACTTGTCCCCATCCCTATTGGAATATTCATGGCCTGGATTGCAAAAATTCCGGCTGCAAGAGCAGCAAGAATCGGTACTTTCATCTCATCAAGTTCGTTTTTTGCCCACTTCATTGACATTATAATAAACGGGAGGGCAAGAGCCCAGTAAATTAATGCCTGGTCAAACGGTATGAACGAATCAGGTATATGCATTCATTTTCCCTCTTTTTACCCCTATCTCTTATTTCCTGTCAACTCAAACAGAATCCTTTTTTAAGTTGGAGAATATTCCTGAAACGAGGAATAGAAAACGTATAAAAATGAAGCCTGAAATTCTCTTCAGGGAGAAACTCAATTTCCCACTATCATTTATGATGTTTCTGATTACCGTTTTCGATGAATATTCTTGATAAGACTAGATAGTCAAGTGTTACATATATACGTTTTGATATTACTTTGTTTGATATTCCCTCATCTTTATCAAATTGAATATCTTTGTACTTATATATACGTAAAATTGTATATTCTGTGTTAGCACTCTGCATAGAATCGAGTGATCATAAGTAATTATTTAGTGTTAAATCGTGGAATCAACAATCTCTTCTTTCCAAAGCTCTTTCTTATATTCAGGGCTTAAGATAGCTTAAAAATCAGAAAAAAGATAAAAAAGGAATTTGAGAATTATAGAATATCGTTATCTTTTGCCAGTTTGAAGTGTTCAGACAAAGATATGTATGCATGCTATAATTCCCGTACTGAGAAGCAAAAAGAGTAAATCTGGAGCCCGAATTTTTGCTCTGTAATAAGCTTTTTCGTGCCCGCTTCCATAACCTCTGCAGAGCATGCTAATATAGGTCTTTTCTCCCTGTTCATAGGAGCGCACGAAAATTGAGCTAACACTGTGCCCTATTTGTTTGAGAATCCACTTTCTGGGCACCCCTCTGTTCCATATATTGAAGAGACGAGTCTCCTGTGCAACTCTTATCCGCTTCAAGACAGCCCAGAACAGGAAAAGATAGCGTACCATCATACTGAGAAGCAAGGTAAATTCCCCTGGGATGCCTATTCTATCTGCGGCTGAAACCATATCCCTGAGCCGAGTGGTTGAAGATAGCAGGATTACAGCTGTTATACAGACTAGAAATTTCGCAAGCAATGTGCTCCCAAAGACAAGTCCCTCATAAGTAATACTGAGCCCGAAAGGCAGGTCAAGCGGATAAGGCGTATAATTTTCTACAAAGGAAGGTCTCAGAAATGGCTGGATAAGAGCAATCCCTAACCCGAAAGGTAAGATTGCAAGAATACGAAGAATAAAATATTTTAAGTCCAGCCCCGCTACAAGCACAAGGAGCAGTAGGTAAACCTCTATGGCAAGAAGGCGGACCAGATTTTTTTCATGAATTCTTGGCAGACTAACCACATAGATAATAACTGCAAGTACAAAGAGTAACTTTATCCTGGGATCAAGCCTGTGTATAGGGCTGTTTTTGTATGATTCACGTTCAATATCCGTAAGGGTTACCATTAACAGTTCTCCTGTGCGGAAGTATTTTCTCTGGCTATCACTTCATTCCTGCCTTCTGGTTTCTGGACCCAAGAACCCTAAGGATTTCGTCTCTGGCTGTTTCGGCTGTAATCTGTATGTTGACATCGAGTCCTTCCTGCTGAAGCATCTCAAATACTTCAGCCACTCTAGGAAGTCTGAGATGGGCTTTCCTCAGAAGCTCAGGGTCACTGAAGATCTGTTTCGGGTTTCCGGCAGCTTCGAGTCGTCCATGGTGGAGAACAAAAACCCTTTCCGCAAAATAAGGAACAACATCCACATCATGGGTGGAAAGGAGCAGGGTAATTCCAAGTTCCCTGTTCATCTTGGTAATCAGTTCAAGAACACGAGCAGAACTGAGAGGATCAAGACCAGCTGTTGGTTCATCAAGGACTATAACTTCAGGACGCATGGCAAGAATGCCTGCTATCGCTACAAGTTTCTTCTGCCCTCCGCTCAGATGATGCGGGGCTCTTTCCTCAAAGCCTGTGAGTCCAACCATCTCAAGGGCTTCTTTAACTCTCATCTCAACTTCGCTTCTGGACAAACCCATGTTAATCGGCCCAAAAGCAACATCTTCTTCAACGCTCGGAGCAAGCACCTGGTCATCAGGATCTTGGAAAACGATTCCTACAGTTTCTCTGCAGGTCCGTACATTCTTTTTAGTAATTTTCTCCCCTTTTACCAGAACTTCCCCCGAAAAAGGGCGCAGGATTCCGTTAAGGTGCTTAAATAACGTCGATTTTCCGGCTCCATTAGCCCCAAGCACAGCAACTCTCTCCCCTTTAAACACTTTGAAGTTGATATTATCCAGAGCGTTTGAATCAAGGTGAGGATATCTGTGACAAAGCTCTCGGACCTCAAGTACAGGAACTTCGCTTCTTTCAGATATCGAGCCCGATTTTTCGGGACCTGATCCTGTTTTGTGGCCTCTTATGCCTGTATTTTCCTTCGGAAAAGTTACTGTTTCTTCGGAGTTATGTGGGAAATTCTGCATGCTCATACTGAAAACGTCCTGTATGAAGATCATATTTCACGGCTGAAAACTAACTTTTTTCAAAATCGCGTTACAGTTAACGAAGTTATCTTTTTTATGCATTATGGTTTGTGCTTTTTTATATTTCGTGTTAGCTCACAAAAAAGAAATTTATTATTTTGAAGAATAACACATAATATTAGAATGTCCTTAATAGATAATACAACTATTGACAAAAGTATTAAATATTTATTTGTAATACGGTATTATGTCATACAGACATAAAAACGGATACGCCTCCTAGATCAATTAAGAGCCTGCAGTATTGGTTTTCTCACCTGTAAAACAAAATCAGGTGAGAAGCCGCAGTGCTAAAAGAGAATGAAATGGGAAAGCTTGCATCTTTGAAGTAAGAAGAGATAACTATACAAATCTTCCCAGCATACTTTTTTTCGATGCAGCGTGTTGTTCTCCATGTGGACATGGACTATTTTTTTGCAGCTATTGAAGAACGAGAAAAGCCTGAGCTTCAGGGAAAAGCTGTCGTAGTCTGCATGCTTTCCGGAAGAAGCGGGCTCAGCGGGGCTGTTAGTACCTGCAATTATGTTGCACGGGAATCAGGAATCAGGGCAGGCATGTCCTGTTCGAAGGCAAAAAAGCTGAATCCAGAAGCTATTTTTCTGCCTGTCAGAAAGGATTTTTACACTTCGGTTTCGGACCGGGTTATGGAAATTCTCAGGAGCTATGCAGATTCCAGGGAGACTGGGGATGCCTTCGAGCAAATCAGCATAGATGAAGCATTTCTGGAGATTACTGAGAAAACAGGCGGGGATTTCAGCCTGGCTTTTGAGATCGGAATCCAGATTAAGAATGAAATAAAGAACAAGGAGAAGTTGACCTGTTCTGTTGGAATAGGCCCAAATAAGCTCATCGCCAAAATGGCATCCTCTATACAGAAACCCGATGGGATTACAGTTATAAGTTCAGACAAAATCGAGAGTTTTCTCTCTCCCCTTAAAGTGTCCAAACTCTGGGGAATTGGGAACGTAACTGCAAGAAAACTGCAGGAAATGGGCATAGTCACAGTAAAAGACCTTGCTGAACACGATGTTATCGACCTGATTTCCACCTTCGGAAAAACCCGGGGAATCTGGCTTAAACAGGCTGCGGCAGGAATCGATGACTCTCCCGTGAAGGAAAGGGGAGGCACCGAACAGATAGGGAGGATCGCAACCCTGCCCGAGGATACCCTTGACATTAACTCTATTTCACAGTTACTTGACAGGCTAGCAGAGGACGTAATCTCAAAACTCGATTCAAGAGGGCTTTCCTTCAGGACTGTAACGGTTACGGTCATAAATTCAAAGTTCAGGATGTATACAAAAAGCCGCACATTAAACCGCCCAGCCTATTCAAAGCAAGTTCTTCTCGAAGTTGCTCGCGAAATCCTGGGCGAGCTCCTTTCAGAAAGCCAAACTGAGTTCAGGCGAGTAGGGGTCAGGATAGGGCAACTCCAGAAAAGAATGGGTCAGAAAAGCCTTTTTGATTACTGAATCCGCTTTTTCTGACCCTATATTTTTGATTACTGAATCCGCTTTTTCTGACCCTATATTTACCTCCTTCAGAGATTCAGGAGTTTTTTGTTAGCCAGACTCTTAAATGGATTTTAACAAGCTCTTAAATGAATTTAACAAGAGGACAGACTTCGATGCATGCCCCGCAGTGAATGCAATTTTCTTTAATTCTTACTTTTTTTTCTTCCATTTCAATTGCATCGTGTTCACAGTGACCCATGCAAACCCCGCATCTCTGGCAGAGCAAAGCCCTTCTTACCGAAAACTCAACAATTCTCATAAGCCTTTTTAGCGCTTTCTCGTTATCGCTTCTCCCATTGACATTTCCCGAGGCAAAAACCTGTGCCCTGGATTCTCCGAAAGCGACCGATGCTGCACCTTCTATAAAAGAAACTTTTCCTATGGGGGAAAGCATTCCGCTTTCTTCTAGGGTTTCTAAATCGATTGCCTGCCCGAAACTTCCGTCAGCAGAGATTCCTCCTGCCTTACAGGGCCTATACCCTGTTGCCACTTCAAAATGGAGTTCTTTTGGAGCCTCCTGGGAAGGGAAAAGGGAAATCCCTTTTTTCTCAGCAAGTTCCTGAAGAACCTGAGGATATCGCCTATAGCGCCATAAGCCGTATTTTACCCACTCAGGAGAGAGACCCGTTTTTTCGGCATAGGCAAGGAGATGGGAATTGAGCTTTTTTGCAAGTTCGGGATGGCTCTCTTCAAGCTGGAAGAAGTCAGCAAGAGAGGAAGACGGGCAGAGCCAACAACCCATTCTATCATATCCTTTCTCATAAGCAGGGTTGTAAGGAGCTTTTGTCCTGAAAAGATAAAGCCAAATATGAAGGGCTGTCCAATCCTGTATAGGGGAAGCTCCTACCTGGTTTCCTACCCAGGGATTTTTCCAGACCTTTTTACTGATTGAACGGGCATGGGATTCGTATTTGCGCTGTCCTATGAAACTCAGGCATCCACCTTCATAGTTCTCATCAATTAACTGGGTAATGGGCCCGAGTTTGCAAATTTTGCAGCACCAGCGGGTATCCATGGTAGGAGGGCCAAAAACGCTTATCGAATCCCAGAAAGAGTCTCCTGCACTTGTTATCCTGAGCTTTTTCCCGTAGTACTCAGCAACCTGTTTGACATTTTCAAGGGTTTCCGGAAACTCAAGCCCTGTGTCTGCAAACATGATCTCGTAATCGTCAAGGCTTTCACTAACTAGCTGGAGCACAGCAAGGCTATCTTTGCCTCCAGAATAAGATACGCTTACCTTCATGTCCATGCTGCTGGCTACATTTTTAATGAAGGTATGAGATTTTTCTATCATGCTGTCCAGGATTTTTTCGTTGGCTTTTACGGCATCTTCCCAGCTCTGCCCTCCGGTTTTCGTTTTTTGAGGTTCAGGCTCTCCGCTCCAGCGCGGTTTTACGGCATGCCCACGTTTTTCCTCACACATTTCCTTTCCTGTCATTCGGGCGCGCCCACAGCAGATTACTTCTCCTGAGGGGTTCAGCACAACTACCTCGTCTTCTCTTTTGATTTCGAGATCGGCATCAAGAACCCCAGGCGCGAGAACACTTGCTCCCTTTTTAAGAATAAAAGGTACAACTCCTTGCTCGATAACAACCCATTTCTTCAGGGTTTTTTTATCTCTGCCCTCAAAAAGCCTTCTTGCCCCTTCCAATCTGGGAAGCAGGACCCATTCACAGCTTTCGATTTCAAATCTGAGAGATGCAAGGACTTCCCCGTCAACTATAATCTCGTCCATGCGGTCTTCATATGGAGCCTTATTTAACACTACAAGGTGCCCGTCAGGTATCAGAGGAGCATTGAACTGTTTTTCAGAAACCGAATTTATGCGTTTTATATCATAATCAAAAGCCGGACGGATATCCCCTGGAGGAGTGACCACAACTTTTTTTGTACTTTTACCGCATCCGCACCGCTTTCCTAGCACAGGCACATTACAAGCCTCGCACCAGTGCAGAAGCATTTTGCCAAGATATACTGGTCTGGACATGTCATGCAGATTGAGAGAGGTTTTCCTTTAAAAGGCTTTGCTCAAGCTTTTTGAAAAAAAAGTTTGAACAAAAATCCATTTAAAAGGTTTTGACTTTCATTCTACCAGCTCTTTAAAAAAACTTGAGCAAAAATTCTTTTACGTGGTTACTTCAAAAATAATAGTACTATAATTATATAAAATGCAGAAAATATGATGTATTGGGGGAATGTCATGGTAGTCATAAAAGAAATAGATTCAACCGGATTCGGGAAAATCCTTACTATCCTTTACGGAACGATGGGTTTCGTTTTCGGAGTATTTACAACAATCGCTGCTTTGATGGGAATTTCGATGCCCAAAAAATTCGGAATTTTTTCCTTGATTTTCGGAAAATGGGCTGTACTCTGTCTACCTATATTTTATGGAGTATCTGGATACTTCATAGGGCGTATCGCGGCTGGTTTATATAATACTTTAGTAGGTTCGAAAAAAGGGCTCAAGGTGGAGGTTTTGCGCTAAAAATCAGTATTTACAGAGTTCATAGAGTTAAAAATCGAAAAAGTGCCAATCAGTATTGCTGGTATAATTTTTTTCCTCTTTTTCCCTAGGCGTGTTTGTCTTTAATGCTAGCTCAGTCTAATAAGTAACGAGATCAAAAAGTAACGAGATCAAAACCCATTTTGGCACTTACTTTTTCTTGAGTTTCCATCCTCCAAAAAGACAGGTCAAACCGCCCAGTAATCCAAAACCTGGAGTAGAATTATCTTTGCTTGATCTATTTTCACTTGAGCTAGTATCATTATCAGATTCAGAATTATTGCTATTATTACTATTGTCATTTGAATTATTGAGTTTGACAGTATTTTTTTCTTCAGATGATGAGAAATTAGTTTCTTCGACCCCTATATCTTCAGTTGCATTGGAGGTTGCCTTTATGCTTTGATCAGTTATATTAGAACCTATAAAAGGCACAATAGCAACTCTAATAGGGTGGTTTAGATAATATTTTCCTGTACTCACTGTAGCTGTAACAGTGTTAGTCGTTGTGTCAATTACGGAGACATTGTCGCTTTCGGTGTTTGTTACATACACCTTTTTTCCGTCCGGGGTGATTGCAACTCCTAAAGGATTAATTCCTACAGGCACAGTAGCTGTAACTTTGTTTGTAGTCGTATTAATTACAGAAACAGTGTTACCGGGATTATTGTGGGAACCGGAGTGTGTCACATATGCAATTTTACCATTAGGACTGAGTGCAATATCATGAGGAACATTTCCTACGGGCACAATGGCTGTAATTTTGTTTGTAATTGCATCAATTACATAAACAGCGTTGATGCCTAAATTAGTCACATACACCTTTTTTCCATCAGGACTGACTGCAACATCATACGGACTAGCTCCTACAGCCACCGTGGTTATAATTTCGTTTGTAGTCGCATCAATTACAGAAGTAGTATTGTTGAAACTGTTTGTAGCATAGATTTTTTTTCCATCAGGACTGATAGCAATATTACGAGTAATCAGCCCCACGTTAATGGGTGATATTAAAGTGTTTGTGGCTGTGTTAATTACAGAGACATTGGTGCCGTCACGATCCGTCACATAGACCCTTGTTCCTGCCGGGTTAATTGCAATTTCCATAGGATAACCTCCTACAGCTACAGTACTAACCTTATTTGTCGCTGTATCAATTATAGAGACAGTAGCAGTAGCTATCCCCGGGGTTGCCACATATACTTTTGTGCCTGCTTGATTAACTACAACGTCTCTAGGCCAGCCTTCAACAGGCACCACGGCTGTAAGATTATTAGTTGCGGTGTCAATTACAAAAACGGTGCCAACGTCAACCCCCAGACTCGTCACATATGCAAACGGAGCTGCACCTGCTGCGCCAACCAGTATTAAAATCACAAGCACCGTTATCCCAAAAGCTTTTATGAGGGCATCTCCTCTGCGTGCTTTATTAGATATTGCCACACACGGGAGTGGAATCGAAAAGGTGTCAATAGTTATTCCACATTTTGAACCTCTGAATGTTTCATTTTCTCCAATAATATGTATCTCGGAGAAATTCATAATCCTTCATCCTGTTTATTTCTGCTCAGGTTGGAGGCAACAAATGCCACAAATGACCCTATTATTGAATCGAAAAAAATCACAATAAGCGCAAAACCGAAGAGAACAGATAAAGCTATACCCCCATATTGTAACGCAAGCTTTCCATCGGAGGTAAACAAAAATAATGACATCAAGCCAATCAGGTTATACATAAATATTGAAAAAAAAAGCATATTTCTCCGACCCTTTGCCTATAGTTTTACCAATTAATATACCTACAATAACCGCACCTATAATCTCTCCGTATGTTGGATTTAACCCCACAAATTCGAAAAATCCAAATAATACAAGCACAACCAATATCCCCATAAATAATAAATTACTGGTTTTCATGATATCACATCCAAAATACGATGAGAACCACAGAAATTAGCAAAGAAGAAAAGGAAGAAATTTCTCTTCTTTGTTGTTTGTGTTCATATTCTATTCAAATAGCGGTTTCTGTCTCTTCCAGAGCAGGTTATGGAGTTCGTCTGAATCTGGAAAGTTTATTTGAACTCCATAAATTCCTCTTACCTAACTCCTTATAAGCTTTCTGTCCACATTATCAAACAATCTGTTTTTCGTGCTCGTTTTGAATCTGAATTCTTTCCTTAACCTTTGAGTGTTTGATTGCATGGTGAGAAGATACATATATGAGGACTTATGAGGACTTTGCCCTAACTCATGTTCCGGCGTTCTTATCGAAGGGAAATCCCCACTATGTAGAGCAATCTAAATCTATGTGCTGTTAGTCTAATTAATTGTAGACTGATGTGCTATTATAGGCTTTTCTAGCTACGTACAGCCTCATGGCAAAGAGATCTTGCCTGCCCCTTATATTACTCCCCTCATCCAGCCAAGAGCCTCTGAATCACTCCACAGAAAATGAATGAAAAATTATCTTTTCAGAATCCCCATTCAGTAAGCTTCTTTTCCATGTCCCTCATTTCGTAATCAGTAAACGATAGGCTCTAGTGTCTCGTCAATCCTCAAGAATGAAAGGATCATGAATAGAGCTATACTCGGTCATATGCGACATTTTACTGCTGACGTGACACTAGCAATGCCCGCACAAATTTATCATACTCCCGACAGTAAGAACCTTAGTTCCATACAAAGAGCTTGCAAGAAATTATACTAAAAAGACTGATAAGAAGGAAAATAGCATACCATAAACGTTGCTTAATAGAAGCATTAAAAGCACCGGCAATGAAGAACTCTGTATAGGTTTTGATAATATAATTCCTAGTGGTTTGGTGCTCCTATTATATTTAGTTGATTTTATATATTAGATTTAGTATATATTATTACAATGGGAAAACGAGGAGCAAAACCAAAGTTTACTGATGTCTATTGTCCTAACAAGGATTGCAAACTCTATGGTATTTCGGGGAAAGGAAATGTCATAGGCAACGGTACCTATCAAATCAAGAATAAGAGAGTTCGAAAGTACATCTGCCGCGAATGCGGCAGAGTATTTAATGATCGAACTGATACATTCTTTGATAATATTCGCAAAGATGAATCTACCGTTATATTCGCCTTAAAAATGATTCTCAAAGGAATGTCAATACAGTCAATTGCTGACGTACTGGAAGTTCAACCAGCTACAGTTAGTAGATGGTTGTTACGCGCAACCAAACAATGTGAGAAGGTAAATGAAGACTTGATGAAAGATCTCAACATTTCCAAAGTTGAGATGGACGAATTGTGGGTAATAGTCGAAAAAAGTTGCGCCAAGAACAGAAAATGAAGACGAAGGAACCTGGATGTGGGTGAGCTTTGCACCTGAGTCCAGGTTAATTATTGATTTTGTATTAGGACCAAGAAAGCAGTATGTAGCAAACGAATTGATCCAAGTTACAGATAAACATCTTTCAGATTCAAAACCCCTTTTCGTTACTGATGGATTAAAATTCTATGCTGAGTCTCTTTTGAATAAATATGGAGAATGGGTCGAGTTTCCTAAAACCGGAAAGAGAGGAAGACCTAAGAAACCAGCAATAATACCTGATGAAAATTTGAGGTATGCTCAGGTTGTCAAAAATAAGCAGGGAAAAAAGCTCCAAAAAGTAGAAAAAAGGATTATCTTAGGTCAAAATATAGATCAAAGTAAAATATCAACAAGTTTACTTGAGAGACAGAACCTGACATTTAGACAAGACAATAACAGAATCTCGAGAAAAACAATAGGATTTTCAAAGAAAGTTAAAGGGCTATATAATCAAATGAGGTTTTACTGTACTCACTTTAATTTCTGTAGAGATCACAGAGGATTAACAAAAGAAAAGGAAAAGGGAGTTCTGGAAAAGAAAACACCTGCAGAAGAATGTGGAATTACTAAAAAGAAATGGAAATTAGCAGAGCTGTTAAATTACAGGTGTCTCAAAATATCAACTAATTAATGAGGGAGCACCAATCTTTACAGGTATGGGTTAAAACCCAGCGTCCTTTGATGGTGAAAAAATAGCCTTTTTACCTGAGATTTAAAGTTTTATTCTGGTGACATCAAAAAACGCATCTTCCAATGAGAGAGAGTTTTCTATAAGTTTGAAAACCTGACCTCCATTTTCAACAATTAACCTATTGATTTCCGGTTTGACATCTGTCCTTGAGTTTACGAAAATTTCCAGAATATGTTCAGCTTTCAATTCGGTTTTTACAACAAACTTCAGGCTCTCAATTAAAGAAACCATCTCAGAAGAGAGATTGTAGACCCCAACTGTAATAACTCCATTTGACTCAAGATGGCGAATTTTCTCAATTGTACTTTCGGCAATAAGCTTGCCTTTATCCAGAATTCCGACATAAGTACAAATCTCCTGTATTTCCAGAAGGTTATGGGATGAAAGAAATATTGTGATTCCATTGTTATTGCATTCACGAAGAATTTGCCTGATTTGCCGGATTCCAACAGGGTCGAGGCCATTTGTAGGCTCATCAAGAATCAATACTTCTGGATTATTCAAAAGAGCTTGGGCAATCCCCAGCCGTGTTTTCATACCATGGGAAAAATAGCCCACTTTTTTGAACATCTCATTGCCAAGCCCGACCTGGTCCAATAAAACCCGGGATTGTTCCAAGCTCTCTTTTTTACTCAGACCTTTTAATCTGCCGTAATAGACCATGTGGCTTAAGGCAGTTCGCTCATCGTAAAAACCAGAATCCTGGGGGACCAGCCCTAAAATTTGTTTAACTTTTCCTGATTCGGAGGATAGGTCCATACCATCAACAAAAATTTGCCCCTGCGTAGGTGTTGAAAGCCCTGAAAGTAATTTTATTGTAGTTGTTTTCCCGGCACCATTCCGACCCAAAAAGCCGTAGATACTCCCTTTTTCTACATTTAGGAAAAGATTTTCCAAAACAAAGCGGGAGCCGTATTTTTTGTACAGGTTTTTGGTAGAGATGGCCATTGTAATTATAAATCCCTCCTATTAATGGCTGCCAAACTCATGAACAAAAAGACCAGCATGTACAGGAGCATTGAACATAGACTCTCAAAAATCTTAAGATATCCCGCTTCAACCGGGAAGCTTTTCATGAATTCTATATTTTTAATCCCGTAATAATAAGGGGTGAAATATTTCAGATAACTCTCATCCCCCTGTAAAAAGAAAAATATTAATATTCCAAGAAAGACCGCAGACATCGCAAATGAAATTTTGTTGTTTGCAGACAGTATTGAGATAAATAAAAAAATACTTATGAAGCACCCCAGATAAAGGCTCGAAGAAATTAAGAACAAAACGATTTTTTCGAATTGAAAAGTATTACTTGTGGAATACTGATATATCAGGCTTATAAGCGCAACTCCAAAGGACATGGATGTAAATACCAAAAATAGAAAGGAGAACTTTCCTAATACGAAAGACGATCTGTGAGCTTTGGATATGATGTATCTTAACGAGCCCGTTTCAGTTTCACTGCTGACTATATCAAAAGATGTTATCATGACCATGAAAGGTCCGATAGACAATACTACCAGATAAGAAATCAATGTATATGGGATACCGCCGGAATTTGAAAATAAAAAGGATATGTAGCTAGTACTATAGTGCATTGCCAGGAAACAAAGAAAGATAAAAATTCCGCCAAAAAGCCACACATATTTACTTTTTGAACCTCTGAATGTTTCATCTTCTCCAATAATATGTATCTCAGAGAAATTCATAATCCTTCATCCTGTTTATTTCTGCTCAGGTTGGAGGCGACAAACGCTCCAAAGGACCCGATCATTGAATAGAAAAAAACCATCATGAGTGCAAAGCCGATGAGAACAGATAAAGCTATACCCCCATATTGTAACGCAAGCTTTCCATCAGAGGTAAACAAAAATAATGACATCAAGCCAATCAGGTTATACATAAATATTGAAAAAAAAGCATATTTCTCCGACCCTTTGCCTATAGTTTTACCAATTAATGTACCTACAATAAAAGCACCTATAATCCCTCCGTATGTTGGATTTATCCCAAAAAATTCGAAAAATCCAAATAATACAAGCCCAACCAATATCCCCATAAATAATAAATTACTGGTTTTCATAGTATCACATTTGAAAAACGCTGGGTTTGAACCCAGCAAGATGTATTCAATATAAGGGTTTTTGGCGATTAAGTCGTTCACTAATACCAGTGATTTACCAGTATCCATATTGAATAAGAAAGCTTTTTGCGCTATTTGCTGCACTGACCAGTTTATTGTATACCCATGTGGCAAGAACTGAAGCCCAATACGCTGCTAAGTCCAATGAGGTGACTACGCCTTGTTTTAAATAGTTAGCTCCCGCTACGATGTTATTATCTCTAAATGCACTCGCACCTTGAGACAGTTTGTTTTGAGCTTGGGCAATTCTACTATCATCGACATACTGATCTAACGTCCAAAGTGCTGCGGTCAGCACATCACAAGCTTCTTCTCCAAGTGTTCCAACCGTTGATGTTGGTGTTACTTGACCATTGATATCAACGATCATTTCTGATTCATCCGCTGATGCTATCTCTGGCTGTGCACTCACAGCCGGCACGAAAGCAATACTCACAAGAAGCAATGCTGCAAATATTGCACTTATTCCTATTTTATTCTTAATCATAATTTCTCTCCTAAAGTTATTTTTCCCCAGGAGGCAGAACAAGGCAAGCTAAGTCTTAAATACAGACAAAGCTAACATAACTCATGCCTTAAGGGCGTGTTTTGTGGAGTTCGGGCGGCACCAGGAAAGCACTTCTGAACTCCATATACTCCTTTTAATTAACTCCTTATATGTTTTCTGTCCACAGTATCAAACAATCAGAAAGAACGCTTGATTTATGATTCCTTTTTTCTGAATTATTACTTAACAGGACGAATTGTTTGAGTCCCTGGAGAGAATACTTATATATTCATACTCAATACAAGTCCATTCTTAAATGTAAAAAATGAGAGACGTTGTTTTTAAGAAATGTACGAACTTGCTTTTTTCATTGCTCTATAATCTTTTCCGCTTGCTTCAAGTTTAGAAAAATTTTGACATAAGGGATGAATCTGGAATACAGTGTTCTGAGAAATTACATTCTTTACAGAATCTCTCTTCTTTTCTTTCAGGCATGAATCCAGCTTTAATTTTCTCTACTTCCCCGCGGATTTTGAGAACTTCCCGCCTATCTGAGCTTCGAACAACTACCCGTCTGAGCAGGCCGTAACTCACATATTCAACAAAGGCAAAGGGAACCTCTTTCCCACTTTCGGCTTCAAGAAGCATGACAAGAGCTGCGGCATATAACGGGCCGAGGCCCAAACGCCCTGTTCGGGACAGCTTTATATTAACCGGCACCATTAAGCAATAATAGACAATTGAATCATTAACTCCAGCAATTTCAGTTTTTCCAAACCCTGCATTACTTTTTCCTGAGCTCCCATCCTCCAAAAAGGCAGGCTAAACCGCCCAATAATCCAAAACCTGGAGTAGAGCTATTTTTGCTCGATTTATTTCCACTTGAGCTATTTAAGTTCGAAATATTCTCATTAAGGAATTTTGAGTCATTGGTGTTTGAATTATTGAATTCTACAATATTTTTGTCTCCAGATGTCGAGTTGTTGGGAGAAAAATATTTTTTATTACTGTAGCTTTCAAAACGTACAACATCTTTCTGGTTGTAAAACATAACTGAAACACTATCAAAACCAGCCTTATTCGCATACTTCCTTACAATATTATAGATTTCATCCAGCTCGGTTTGAGAATAAACTGTTTTATTTTCTTCATAATAAAGTTTTATTGGGAAAATCCCTTCCATCGTGTCGGAACCGTATTCAACTATAGGTCCCCTTGGGCGAAGATACGGTTTTATTTCATCCAGAGAATCATTTTTTATGATCTGTAAGGAGGACGGACTAGCTATATTATAGTAAAACACCGGGAATTCGATATTTGTCAGTTGAACGACATCCTTACCGAACATGTTCCCGTCAAATGAAGAGTTATTTTCAGGAAAATAAAAAATTGCTGTTTTATCCCAAAGGCAGAATATTACCGGAACTTCATCAGTTCCAGCTTCAAATGCGTACTTTTCTACTATTCTGTAGATTTCCTTTAACTCTGTTTCCGAATAGACAGTTTTGTTACCTTCATAATCGTAAAGTTTGATTAGAAAATACCCGTGCATGGAGCCAGCCCCATAGTCAACTATCGGTCCGTTAGGATAAAGGTATGGTTTAACCTCACGGATAGAACTGTCTCTCACAGTTTGTAGGGTTGAGTTGAACTCAGCCAACTGCGTAGTATTTTTAATTACAGGAACTTTTCCACACGCTTTCAGTACATTGGGATCATATATCGGACTTTCAGGATTTGTACAGTTTGTAAGGGATTCTTCATTCAATTTTGAGAGTAGGGAAATTGTTTTATTTGGGCTTTCAAGCCAGCCAGAATATGGCACGGTTCTTTCCGACCAACCATTTGTTTCATTAACTTCATGCAAACTGGAAGAAGGTAAATAATAAGTATTGGCAAGTACAGTTCCTGAAAATAAAATTATAATTGAAACAAAAATAAAAAGCAGTACTGGTTTTCTATCCATAGTATCACCACTTTTCTCTGAAAAAATGGAAAAGAAGTAAATATTTACTTCTTAAAACTTATGCGGTAAGGGGAGTTACACCAAGTTTAGACATTACCTCTCCACATGGAATATAAACAGTGGCAGGTGTGTTACCATTTACTGTAGTTGATGCACTTATTATTCCAACAATTTTATAACGGCCACTAGATATATAATACACAGGACCACCACTATCTCCAGTTGTGCATGTTGTAGTCATTAACTCTATTTTATCCATATAATGTCCGCCAATGGTCTGACCTGTTAAAACTCCAAGATATTGTCCTGTCACAGATCCACTTGCAGCTCCAGATTTTGTTAGAGTCATGCCTGAAATTCCGCCCGAATAACAGCCATTTACATTTACAAAACTTCCTCCACCAATATGCATCGTAGCCGCAACATTGCTATAGGGTATAAAAGCTGCATCAGTATTTGAGCCTATTTTTGAAATTGTTCCAGCCAGATTCCCAGAGGCGTACAATGGTTGGTATGAGCTCAAGCCTGTCTGGAACCAAGCTGTATGCCCAGCAATTACATATCCTTTAGTATTATCACTATTTCTATTGGCAGTAAATCCTATAGTCCCTAAGGCGGCCGTACTCCCTTGAACTACAGAAGCTCCTATTCCCCCAGTGATGGGGCGATAATAAGTTAGGTATGGATTTGTAGAACTCGTTGAGACTTGGTTAATGAAAGCAGAAACAGGAATTATAGGAGTGCCCGTAGAGAATACAATTGGTACATTTTTAATATTTAATTTTACTGCTTGTTTGTTTATGAGATCAAAGATAACATCAAAATCTTCATTTTTAGGGCTATACCTCTCATCAAAAATAACCCAAAAGTAACCGTCTGCGTTTGTACCGTATGCTACAAGTGGGCCTGCAGGATAAAAGTATGGCTTCATTTCATTGTTCTCATTCAGGTTAACTCTAATTGTATCCAATTTGTTAAACCATTGATGAACTTCAGCACCTGTAGTAATCTCAGGAATTTTGCCATATGTTCTTAAAATGTTCTTATTTTCACTCATATTTTCCAAGATTGAAGGATCCGTTGGAGGAATCTGCTCGATTATCGATTTTATTTCAACTGAATCTTCGTATGTTCCTAAAATGTTCTCGCCCGTTTTTTCGACTAACTTTTCAGCAGTTACGGCTGGTACTAATGCCATACTAATCAGTATTGTCAAAAGAAATATTCTTATTCCAAATTTATTCTTAATCATTCGCCTAACTCCTAGTTATTTTTCTCTAAGAGGCAGAATCAGGCAAGCTTAAATATACGCAAAGCTAACTTAATCGCGCCTCTTAGGTATATTTTATGGAGTTCAAGTGACCTGGAAAGTACATTCAAACTCCATAAACTTCTCTTTATTATGTCTTTATATATTTTAGGGCCAAGTTAACAAACAATCTGAAATGATGCAATAATTATGATTATTTTTTTGAAAATTATTACGTAATAAGCGAATAGTTTGATGATTTGGCTAGAAAATTTATATACTCA